>Ga0075163_10000002_pt1 | contig 460234 bp, 425 predicted proteins | sample JI1023141ADNA_FD_71478 | JGI IMG/M metagenome (GOLD analysis project Ga0075163, IMG submission 71478) | Wastewater effluent complex algal communities from Wisconsin, to seasonally profile nutrient transformation and Carbon sequestration -... | ecosystem: Engineered > WWTP > Effluent > Algae...
TACCGTAAGGGTTACTCCTTCATTTTAGTCCTAGTTATTATTTTTTTGACATCCTATCAATCTTGAGTAACGAACTCATCATTAGCGCAACACAGCAAGGATGTCGCATAGCTCTTCTCAAGGACAAGACATTAGCCGAATTCCACGAAGAACAGGAAGGAAGCAAGTTTGTAGTTGGTGATATTTACCTGGGTACCGTTAAAAAGGTAGTTCAGGGGCTGAATGCAGCATTTATCGACATCGGGTATGAAAAGGATGCATTCCTTCATTACCTCGATCTCGGAGCTCAGTTCAGCTCACTGCAAAAGTTCACCAAACTCGTCCGCGCGAAAAAGATCACAGGAGGCAAGCTGGATAAATTCCACTCCGAAAAGGACATTGACAAGCATGGGAAAATAGCCCAGCAGCTTTCAAAAAACCAGCTTGTACCGGTTCAGGTTGTAAAAGAACCGATCTCAACAAAAGGGCCGCGACTATCTTGCGAATTATCGATACCAGGAAGATACCTGGTGTTGGTTCCATTTGCATCCTCCGTCAGTGTATCTAAAAAGATCACCAGCAACGATGAGCGTAAGCGTTTGCTTCGCTTAATCCAATCAATTAAGCCTGAAAACTTTGGCGTTATCATTCGAACGGTAGCTGAAGGCAAAGAAGTGGCCGAACTGGACAAAGACCTCCGCAACCTCGTGAAAACCTGGGAAGATGGAATGATTCGTTTAGTTAATGCCAACCCCAACGAAAAAATCATTGGCGAAATCAGCAAGACATCTTCTATACTTCGCGATTTACTTAACGAGTCCTTTGACAATATTCAGGTTGACGACAAGAAGATTTTTGAAGATGTAAAAAGCTATATCCGCAGCAATGCACCGGACAAGGAAAAAATTGTAAAGCTCTATAGTGGCAAAGCAAAAATTTTCGAGCATTTCGGAATTGAAAAACAAATCAAATCTGCCTTTGGTCAGACAGTAAGTCTTAAGGGCGGAGGATATCTTATCATTGAGCACACCGAAGCACTTCATGTAATTGACGTTAATAGCGGAAATAAATCCAACCGTGAAACAAGTCAGGAGACAACAGCGCTTTCTGTTAATGTGGAGGCTGCAAAAGAAGTAGCCCGCCAGCTGCGGCTTCGCGATATGGGTGGCATCATTGTAGTCGACTTCATAGATATGCGAAGTGCTGACAACAAAAAACTCATCTACACTACCATGAAAGATGAGATGGATGCCAGCGATCGATCCAGGCATACGGTATTGCCCCTTTCAAAATTCGGATTGATGCAAATTACCCGTGAGCGCGTTCGTCCTCAGATGAACATTGCCACCAAGGAAGTTTGTCCTACGTGTAATGGCACCGGTAAAATAATGGCCTCGATATTGGTAACTGACCAGATTGAAAAGAACATAGAACATCTTTTCGTCAAACAGAATGAAAAGCATCTCGTGCTGGCACTTCATCCATTCTTATACGCCTTCTATACCAAGGGAATTATTTCGCTACGAATGAAATGGTATTTCAAACACAAGAGTTGGGTGGCGCTGGTGAAGGATTCGTCATTGGCAATAACCGAGTTTAAATTCCTTAACCGCGATGGTGAGGAGATTGAGCTGGCCAATCAGGCAACCACGGTAGCACTGGCGGATTAGAAGGTAAATCCGAAATCACATTGAAGGGCTCCATTTATAATGGGGCCCTCTTTTTTTCTGCCAACCTGTCATTTTTGTAGACTGGAACAGATTTTGGGAATCCAGAACACTAGTCAATAAATTTAAAATCATACCATTATGGCAGTCGCTAAAGAAAAGGGCAACATCTCCATTCATACTGAGAATATATTTCCCATCATCAAAAAATTCCTGTACTCCGACCATGAAATCTTTTTACGCGAATTGGTAAGCAATGCGGTAGATGCGACTCAGAAATTAAAAAAACTGGCTTCCATCGGAGAATTCAAAGAAGAACTGGGCGACCTGAAAATCGAAGTGAGTTTTGATAAAAAGAAGAAGACCATCACCGTCAGCGATAAAGGGATTGGAATGACGGGGGAAGAGATGAAGAAGTACATCAATCAGATTGCTTTTTCGGGTGCAACAGAATTTGTAGAAAAATTCAAGGATAAAGGAGACGCAAAAGACATCATCGGAAAATTTGGATTGGGTTTTTATTCTGCCTTCATGGTGGCCGATGATGTTGAAATTATTTCACGTTCGTATCAAGCTGAAGAAGGAGCCCGCTGGGAGTGCGATGGCTCTACCGAGTTTGAGCTTTCTGCTGCCAAAAAGGAAGCACGAGGTACAGATGTCATTCTTCATATCAGCAAAGATTCAGAAGAATTTTTGGATGAGTACAGGTTAAAGGGAATACTTGAAAAGTATTGCAAGTTTCTTCCCGTAGAAATTAAGTTTGGCACCAAGGAAGAGAGCGTAGAAGATGGTGTAGATAAAGAGGGTAAGCCGAAACACAAATCAGTTACCGTTGATCGAATCATCAATAATCCGGCTCCCCTTTGGGCAAAGGCTCCGAAGGAACTCAAAGACGAAGACTACTTGAAGTTCTATAAGGAACTTTATCCTTTTACAGAAGATCCCTTATTCTGGATCCACCTTAATGTTGATTACCCTTTTAACCTTACCGGAATACTTTACTTCCCGAAGGTGAAAAATGATTTTGAGCTACAAAAAAACAAGATTCAACTTTATTCACGCCAGGTATTTATTACCGATGAGGTAAAGGATGTTGTTCCCGATTTCTTAATGATGCTTCATGGCGTATTGGACTCACCGGATATTCCCTTGAACGTATCCCGCAGCTATTTGCAAAGCGATGCAAACGTGAAGAAAATCAGTCAGCACATCACCAAAAAAGTTGCTGATAAGCTGCAGGAGATGTTTAAGAAAGACCGCAAAGAGTTTGAAAAGAAATGGGATGATATTAACATCTTCGTAAAGTATGGAATGATCAGCGATGAAAAATTCTATGAAAAAGCCAAAGATTTCGCCTTACTAAAAAACGTAGACAAGAACTATTTCACCTTTGAAGAGTACAAAGAAAAAGTTGCTCCCAATCAAACGGATAAAGAAAAGCAAATTGTGTATCTCTATACGTCCGATGCGGGCAAACAAGATTCCTTCATCCAATCTGCAAAGGATAAGGCGTATGATGTACTTAACTTAGATGGCCCTCTCGACAGCCATTTTGTAAGTAACATTGAGCAAAAGTTTGAGAAGACTCAAATCAAACGTGTAGACAGCGATACCATCGATAAACTCATTCTTAAAGATGAAAAGATAGACAGTGTACTAAGTAAGGAGGAGGAAGAGCAGGTGAAGGGCATTTTTGAAAAAGCGATCAGCAATAAAAATATGACCTTGGCTGTGGAGTCCATGTCGCCTGGTGACCTACCCGTGGTTGTTACGATGAGTGAATGGATGCGCAGAATGAAAGATATGGCCCGCACGGGTGGCGGTGGTATGTCTTTTATGGGAAACATGCCCGATAACTACAATGTAGCCATCAATGGAAATCACGGTATAATACAGAGAATAATTAAAGCTGAAACGGAGGAACAGAAAGTAAAACTTGCCAAACAAGCATACGATCTTGCCTTGCTTTCGCAAAATATGCTTTCAGGGGCCGACCTTACCAGCTTCATCAAGCGTAGTATAGAGTTAGTGGGTTGAGGGATTGAAGTTCTAGAAAGTAAGAGGCGCTTTTAAAGGCGCCTCTTTTTTTGACTTAGTTTTTGGTAGCAAAGGGCAAATCATTAATAAGCTGCCATTGCCCTGACACATTTTTGACCAGTTGATAATAAGATTGAAAAGTCAATTCAGTTCCCTTGAGTGATACTTTTACAGACGCATTATTCTCTGTAATGTCAATAGAAATGATTTTTACAGTCCGCTGATCTCCGCCCAGCTTACCATCCTGTATCATTTTGATGTAAACATCCTTCGTCATCAGGGTGACTGTTTCACTGCCAAAGAGACGGTTCATGACGATTCTAAAATCATCATGCAGCAAATGAGTAAGGCTTTCTGTATTTCGCTCATCACCCGCTTTTGAAAACTGAAGTACGGCCTGCTCAATGAGCGCTTTGTCACTTTGGGCCATCAACGTCATACTGGTCATCATCATAGTAAAAATTAAAATGGTTCGTTTGTTTTTCATTTTTATGTTGGTTTAGTTTTTTGCTTAGTATCATAATTGAGCTATTGTTTCAATCTCAATCAATAGCTCCTTGCGTGCAAATGCGTTGACTCCAATCAAACTGGTAGCCGGTTTATACTCATTCGAAAAATATTTGTGAAGAAGGGCTGTTATCGTCCTTTTGTTTTCGTCAGTCATTTCGGTGACGAATATTCTCAGGTAAACTACCTTGTCCATGGATAGGTTGGCTTCCTTCAAAACCGACTCAATATTTTTAAATGTTTGTTGAGCCTGATCATCAAAGGTGCCTGTTCCGGTAAGTTTGCGGCCCTTATCCCACCCCACTTGTCCGGATACGAAAAGAAAATTGTTTGAAATTATTCCTTGCGAGAAACCAAGTGAGTGAGTCGGATAGACATTTGGAGATTGTATCATTTGAGATGTAGCGACTATCGGCAATCCCATAAGTAGCATCGTGAAAATCTCAAGCAAATTAAATTTCATTGTTATAGATTTTTAACTAGTTCAACTCAAAATTTAACTTTCACACTTGTCCGCATAATAGAGTGATGTTGAAAATCATCTTCTTGACTGTAGGCCAGTAGCAGGTGATATTCTTTGCCCTCAGCGAGATCATGATGAAACCGGTCGTTTACTGAAAGGGGAATAGAAAACCATATAGTTGATATCCCATCCTTCTCTTCACCACCTTTCTGAGTAAGAGCTTCTGAGCCTCCCAGTTCCGTTATACTTTTATGATTACCTGGCTCCACAATAAAACGGTCATCAATATTTATAAAGTCTTGTTCTATTGCCCCCATGATAAGGTTGGTGCCCTTCAATTTGTCATTGGTATTAAAGCCAACGGCTACCCATCCGGTTGTTGGGGCCGTAGCTATGCAACTCAACTGCTCTTTGTCAAATCGCCATTGGAATGTCATGCCATTCACGCTTACTGATTTGACTGGCGATTCCTTCTGCGGAAGCGTTGAATTAGAAATTCCATAGGTTAGCGAAGTCATAAGTGTCAGTATTTTAATTGATATATCAATCATTTGAACAAATTTTTTTAATCTTCGAGGTTTTTGATTATCCGTAACAAAAGCTTCTTAACTTGATCTTTTTCAGTTTCCGAAAAATCGCTTATTCCTTGTATTCTCATTGCTTTAACCAGCGGTAAAAGTTGCTTATATAGTTGTTCTCCCTTGAGGGTTAGAGTCAGTAGAAAGTGCCTTCTGTCATTCGCTTTGTATTCTTTCTTAACCAACTTCTTGTCAACAAGAAGCTGAAGAATGCGCGTAATCGAGGCCGTGTCTTTAAACAATGCCGTGGCTAATTCAACCTGGTTGATTTGCTCGGAGTCCTTTATCTTCTTCAGTACCAACCATTGATCGACTGTAATATCATAGCCCTCCTTTGTAAAAATTTCTTGAGAGTACCTCCGGGCTACCTTATTCGTTTTGTCAATCAGGTAATACAGAACATCTTCAAGTTTTTCATCCATAATTGATATATCAACGATCAAAGGTATTGGAAAGTTTTCAAAGTCCAAAAATATTTTTTGCTTAGATTCGTTATTTCGAACACTACATGAAAAAGTTTCTACTTCTCATTTGTCTTTTTCTGCCTGGCTATCTCTTCGGCCAGGCTAGTGAACCTCGCATACAAGAGGGGCAGTTCACCTTTGATACGGATAAACCATTCACCTTATTAGAGCTTGACGAAAAGGTTGAAGATCCGATCGTAACCAAAAAGAAAAAACCAAAGCGGAAAGTCTATTATGGCATCAAGACCAAAAAAGGATTTACCCGTAAGGGATTCGGGGACAAAATCACAGTAGAGCTTTTTTACTATCTCAAGACTCCGGATAAACCAAACTCTTTTGCGCGAGACATCTACTGGTATGATTTTACGCGAAGAGAAATACGGAAGACGTCAAGCTTTGACTCAAAAAAAGGAGTTCTTCTGCATGGGCCGTACAAGAAGATGCAAGGCGAAATTGTATTGGAAGAAGGTATTTATTATAAAGGCACCAAGCATGGCCGCTGGATGAGGTACAATCGTGAGAACCTGCTTGATGACAAAGAAAAGTATTACAAAGGCTGGCCAAAAGAATCGATCGTTACTTATTATGACCCGGTGGAGCGGAAAAAAGTGAAGGAGATTATTCCCATTGAGTTTGGTGAACGCGAAGGCTATTATTATCTATTTCATGAAAATGGAAAAGTAGCAGTAGTAGGCGAGTACCAATGGAATAAAAAAGTTAATGATTGGCTAGAGAACTACCCGGATGGAAAGCGTAAGAGGATTATTTCCTATCCGCGAGAACCGTTTGAGAAAGAAATCAAGCCGTTTATTAAACGGGAGTGGGACAGCAAAGGCAAAGAAATCTATTCCAGCAACAAAGGCTAGTAAAAAGCATCTTCAATGTGGACTACTTTAGATTGCCCTCCTGTCAAATTAATTGAGATAATGTCATAGCGTACATTGCCTTGCCAGTTCGTTTCCTGTAAATAATGATCAGCTCCCTCCAGGATTTTGTTTCTTTTCTTTGAATCGACAAACTCTTCTGGATGGCCAAAGTAAGATGAACTTCTCGTTTTTACTTCAACAAAAATTAACCAGTTGTCCTTTCGGGCGATTACATCGATTTCGGAACGTTTGTGTCTGTAATTCCGCTCCACAATTTCAAAACCCTTTTGCACTAGAAAGTCGGCAGCAAGTTGCTCGCCTGCATTGCCTCTTTTGATTTTATCGCTCATGGGTTTACCTTTGATGCCTTAAGTTAAAAAAGATAGATGAAGAAATTAATTGAAGGGTTTACACGGCAATTGGCAGAAGCATTGAAGATAGGACAGGCCGTAGATTTGGTTAGACCCGGCAGTGATATTCGAAATGTGCTCATGACAGGAATGGGTGGCTCCGGAATAGGAGCCAATCTGGTAGAATCTCTGACCTTCGGACGAATCCCCATTCCGGTTACCGTCTGCAAAGGGTACAATATCCCACAGTTTGTAAGTCCGCATACGTTGTTTATCGCATGCTCCTATAGCGGTGACACAGAGGAAACGCTCGCTGCCGTTAACAAGGCAATGCTCAAAAGAGCGCATATAATCTGTATTACCTCCGGTGGTAAAATGTTGGAGTTGGCTAAGGAATACAATTTGTTTTATATCCAGGTGCCAGCCGGATCGCCAAGTCCGCGGGCCCAAATCGGATACATGATGGTTTCGCTTCTTGCGGCCTTATATCACACCAATCTGATCGGAGCTGCATTCATAAAGGAAACAGAAAATTCAATCGAATACCTGGATAGGGGTGAAAAGGCAATTCAAGCGGAAGCGGAACTCATCGCTAAAAAACTAAAGGGGAAGCTGCCAATTATCTATTGCGATGGTCGCTTGCATGCCATGGCGGTTCGCTTTCAAAACCAATTGAATGAAAATGCGAAGCAGTTGGCTCACGTAAATACTTTCCCCGAAATGAATCATAATGAAATCGTAGGCTGGCGATTTCCTGAAAGTATTCTACAACAGTCTCAAGTGATCTATTTATATTCTGACCATGACCATGAACGTGTAGAAAAACGCATGGAAATCTGTCGTGAGATTTTTGAAAAGCGATCTACGCATATTATTGATATTGTTGCCGAGGGCGCCTCGCTGCTCGAGCAGTACTATTATTTAATTCATCTCACAGACTGGATAAGCTATTATGTAGCGAAAGAGAACCAAATTGATCCGGATCCTGTTGATGCTATTGTCTTCCTAAAGGATGAACTAGCCAAACTAACGTGAACGAGATCATTAATCGTGAAACCAAATTCATCGACTTAGGATTAATTGATTACAAAGAAGCCTGGGATTATCAAACCAATCTCTTCGATCAAATTCTTGCTGTCAAGGCAGAAAACAGAAATATTAGTAGCAGCGAAAAAAAACCAACAAATAATTATCTTCTTTTCTGTGAACATCCACATGTGTTTACCTTAGGTAAAAGTGGTGATGAAAAGAACCTCCTGATTAAAAAAGAAAATCTCCATTCAATAAACGCTTCTTACTATCCCATTAACCGGGGTGGGGATATTACATATCATGGGCCCGGGCAATTGGTTGTATACCCTGTCATTGACCTTGAAAATTTTTTTACCGATATCCATAAGTACATGCGCTTGCTGGAAGAATCAGTAATTCAAACTCTTAAAGAGTTCGGCATTGAGTCGGGCAGGATTTCAGGGTTAACGGGTGTGTGGCTCGGAACAGAAAGTGAGAATAATGTTCGGAAAATTTGCGCACTTGGTGTTAAAACAAGTCGATGGGTTGCGCTGCACGGTTTAGCCTTTAATGTGAACCCCAACCTGGATTACTTCACCCACATTGTGCCCTGTGGCATTGAAGATAAAATGGTGACCTCCCTTGAAAAAGAACTGGGCGTTAAACAAGATATGAAGCAGGTGAAACTTATTCTCGAACAAAAGATTGCTTCCCTTTTTGAAATGACTCTTGTACATTAGGACGTGAAAACATTTTCCCTTTGTGCTTTCGCCCTTCTCGTGTCAGCTTTTAGTTTACACTTATCTGGTGACAATTCACCAGCTAAAAAACAAAAGGGCGTTTGTTGGGTTGGTGGCCGCGAAGTGGTGACGGCTAAAGAAATAGCTGCGCTTGTTAAGTGTTATGTTAATTGGATTTCCCAGACTCCATTTGCTTTTCAGCGCGATCCATCTTCCTCGGCATTAGTCTCCAATTTTTCTTCTGATAGAGTGTGGTGGGGCGAATCTGATTTAGGGATAACCAAAACAACTGAATTGGCCAGACAATCTGGTATTAAGACATTGCTTAAGCCTCACATTTGGGTAGCCAAAGGATGGCCCGGAGATATTGCCATGAAGAGTGACACCGCATGGCACGCGTGGTTTCACAATTATGAAAAGTTTATTATTCATTATGCTGAACTAGCCGAAAAAAATAAAATTGAAATTTTTTGCATCGGTACAGAGCTGCATAAAACTATACATAAAGAGAAAGAATGGCGCTCGATTATTGCTAAAGTAAAATCTGTCTATAAAGGAAAAATAACCTATGCCGCTAACTTTCACGAAGAGTACGAGCAGATCAAATTCTGGGATGCCCTCGACTATATCGGTATTCAGGCTTACTTTTCATTGACCCAGGATGAGAGTCATTCTTTGGATGAGCTTCAAAAAGGTTGGAATCAGCCTATTGCTAGTATTGAGAGAGTTCAAAAAAAATACAACAAACCCGTACTGTTTACGGAAATTGGTTATCGAAGTGATAAGAAAGCAGGGATAGAACCATGGACCTGGCCTGAGGAAAAAAGCACAACTAAAATTTCGGATGAAGCCCAGGCGAATTGCTACCGCGCTTTTTTTACCACTGCGTGGAACAAACCGTGGTTAGAAGGTGCGTACTTTTGGAAATGGTATCCGCATGGGCCCCGCAGGATGGCAGAAATTGATTTCACACCTCAGGGCAAGCTTGCCCAAACAGTGATGATGGAGAATTTTAAGCAATAATGAGATGATCAAGGATATTCAAATTCCTGAAGTGAAAAATGTGACATTGGCGGTGGTAAGACAAGGCATCCAAGGTCTTGAGGAGTGGAAAGTCTATTTAATCAACAATAATGAATTCCCAATCGAGAATACACTTGTTGCAAGTAAGGGGTACGGAGAAAAAGAAGGAGAAAAGCAAAAGACCTCCACGCTCCGTCATTTTCTTGAAACCGTTCCGGCTAACGGCTCAACTCTTATCGAACCGATAGACCCGTCAGTATTTCATCTTAACAATGAATATTGGGTAAGCTATTATATCGGCTCACAGATTTACGACAAGCGTTTTTTATTTGTGCCTGATACGATTTGTGAAAAAAATGTGATCTTTATTAAAGAATTGGAAATGGATGGAGTGCTGCACTCCTGATATACCAGGTCACATCATTTGTTAAGTACTGAATGAACTCCGATCTTCGCGATATATTGTTTCTTGACATCGAGACGGTTGCCTGCTCTGATAATTACAATTCACTTGACGAACGCTTAAAGACGCAATGGGCTCGTAAAGCTGGATTCTTTAAGCAGCGGGATGAAAATCAGACTGATGAAGAAGCATTCCACGAGCGTGCTGGTATCTATGCCGAATTCGGCAAGATCATTGTTATCGGCATAGGTAAATTGGTGGAAAACGAAAGAGGGGAGCTTACCATCAAACTCAAATCACTATTCGATCACGATGAAAAAAAGCTTCTGTCAGAATTTAGAAGTCTGGTAGAAAAGATGCCTCCCAGCCTTAAACTATGTGCTCACAACGGTAAAGAATTTGATTTCCCCTACTTAAGCAGAAGAATATTGATCAACGGGGTTACGCTACCAACAGTGCTTAATCTTGCCGGTAAAAAAAGTTGGGAAGTACCTCACCTGGATACCATGGAGCTTTGGAAATTTGGAGATTATAAACACTACACATCACTCGATCTCTTAGCAACGATTTTCAACATTCCCACAAGCAAGGGACAAATGGATGGAAGCAAGGTGAATGAAGTCTATTATAAAGAAAAAGATCTCGCGAAGATTGCTCACTATTGCCTTGGCGATGTGCTTGCTGTAGCCCAATTGTATTTAAAGATGAAAGGGATGAATCTTATCCCAGAGCAGAACATCATTTATTCAAACTAAGAATTTTTGAGTATTTTTGTGCGTTAAATTAGAAGTCGAGTACTTTTAAGTTAATCGCAAATTCTTCCTCCAAGTCGCATTATCAATCACGGGCGAAGGTATTCAACCAACAACTTCATTCGACAAATTCTTATCAAATCGCCCAACCAATCAAAAATCAAAAACCTTATTGTACTTGACATTTTGACACATGTCAAAAAAGAAATAAATAATCTATGAGCAAAAAGAAATTCAAAAAAGAAAAAGAGAAAAAAAATAAAAAAGAGAAAGGAGGCCTCTACGCCTCTCTGATGACGCTACTCGAAGAGACGTCCGGCAAAGCCTATAGCATTTCACAACTTGTGAAAAAGCTCGGGCTTAAGAAAAAGTCAATGATTGAGGAGCTATACAGAATCCTCGATAGACTGGAAGAGCAAGGCCAACTAGAGCAGCTAAGTAATGGAAGTTATAAAAGTAAACAGGTAATCTCCTCATCAACAGTTACCGGAATTGTTGATCATGTGAATCCTAAATTCGCCTACGTGACAACAGGTGAAGAAGGCAATGATATTTATATTCAAACACGCGATCTTGGTTCAGCTTTGCATGGCGATACGGTAGCCGTGGCCATATCTTCAAAAAAGTTCGGAAAAAATCGAGAGGGGAAGGTAACAGAAGTCATTAAGCGAAATCGTACTCGTTTCGTAGGTCGCCTTGAGTCCTCACCAAACTATGCTTTTGTGGTGCCCGACTTCAAGAAAATCTATCAGGACTTTTTCATCTATCCTGAAAACACAAAAGGTGCCAAAACAAATGACAAGGTTGTCTTTGAAGTGAGCAAATGGGGTGATGGAGATAAAAGCCCGGAAGCAAAAGTGGTTGAGATTTTAGGAAAGACTGGTGAGAATGAAGCCGAAATTCACTCCATCATGGCGGAGTTTGATTTGCCATTCCGTTTTCCTGAAAAGATATTGAACGAAGCAAAAAAAATAGAAGAAGGAATTACCGCGGACGAAATAAAAAAACGCTGGGACTTCCGTAAGGTGCTTACGTTTACCATCGACCCGGAAGATGCCAAAGATTTTGATGACGCCATCTCCTTTCGTAAGCTGGAAAATGGAAATTATGAAATTGGTGTACACATCGCAGATGTTACGCATTATGTTGTTCCCGGCACTTCGTTAGATGACGATGCTTTTGATCGGGCCACGTCTGTTTATCTGGTGGACCGCACGGTGCCCATGCTACCTGAAAGGCTTTCCAATGAACTTTGCTCGCTGCGCCCGCATGAAGATAAACTGACCTTTGCCGCAGTATTTGAAATGGATCATAAGGCTCAGGTAATCAAGGAATGGTTTGGAAGAACGGTCATCTATTCCGACCATCGTTTTTCTTATGAGGCTGCACAGGAAGTAATTGAATCGGGCAAAGGTAAGTTTGCTGAGGAATTAAAAATTCTCAATGACTTGCATTATAAATTAAGAAAAGAACGCTTTGTTCGTGGTGCTGTTAATTTTGAAACCACCGAAGTAAAATTCAAACTAGATGAAAAGGGAAAGCCTTTAGCGGTTGTTCCTAAGGTCAGAAAAGATGCACATAAACTTATCGAAGAGTTTATGTTGCTGGCCAATCGCTCTGTTGCGACTTATATTTATAGACTAAAAAAAGGAGGCGAAAAAAATACTTTCGTTTATCGCACCCACGATTTTCCTAATCCGGAAAAGGTAGCCGACTTCGCCAAGTTTGCCACGCAGTTTGGCCACAAGGTCAATGTGGAAGAACGTTCCGTTTCGCGTTCGCTCAACCGACTAATGGATGAAATTGAAGGTAAGCCGGAGCAAAATGTGTTGCAGTCATTAGCGGTGCGCACGATGGCGAAGGCAAAATATACGACAGAAGCTAAAGGACATTTTGGTCTTGCTTTTGAACATTATACCCATTTTACCTCTCCCATCCGCAGGTATCCTGACATGATGGTTCATCGGCTGTTGCAGCATTACCTTGATCATGGGAATCCGGTTACTAAAAAAGAATACGAAGAAAAGTGCATTCATTCTTCCGAACGTGAAAAGCGGGCGGCCGATGCTGAGCGAGCTTCTATCAAGTACAAGCAGGTGGAATTTATGAGCATGGCCGAAGACAAACCGTTTCAGGGAATTATTTCCGGTGTCATGGACTTTGGTATTTTTATTGAAATTATCGAAACGAAGTGTGAGGGGATGGTGCGCCTTGCCGATCTAAAAGATGATTTCTATGAATTTGATGAGAAGAACTATCGCGTTATAGGCCGCAGAAGAAAAAAGATATACCGTTTAGGAGATGAAGTAACGGTGCGGATTAAAAAGACAGATGTAGACAGGCGATTGATTGATTTAGTATTTGAATAGTGTGATGATTGAAACGTATAAACTATTAATAGAATCCGAGATTCGGAAGCAGAAATTCGGTCAGCAACCTAAATCCCTTTATGAGCCTCTCAGGTATATCATGGGCCTTGGGGGCAAACGGCTCAGGCCTATGCTTACGCTTCTCTCCTATTCTCTCTATAAAGATGATGTTAAGCGCGTAGTTCCTTATGCCACTGCTGTAGAAACTTTTCACAACTTCACGCTCTTGCACGATGATATTATGGATAATGCGCCTCTGCGCAGGGGCAACCCTACCGTTCATGAAAAATGGAATATCAATACCGCCATCCTTTCGGGTGATGTAATGCAGGTAAAAGTCTATGATCTGTTTTTGAATTTAAAGGGTGCCATGCTCAGCGATGTTCTTGTTGAGTTTAATAAATGTGCTACCGAAGTTTGCGAAGGGCAACAATGGGACATGGAGTTTGAAAGTAAGGAGAAAGTGACCGAAGCACAATACATCAACATGATTCGCCAAAAGACAGCCGTGCTAATCGGCTTTAGCCTTGAGTTGGGCGCAATATTAGCCGGTGCTTCTGTGGCTGATCGCCTGGCGTTGTATCAATTTGGTGTAAACATCGGAATTGGCTTTCAACTGAAGGATGACTTGCTGGATGTTTACGGTGATCAAAAGAAGTTTGGTAAGCAGGTTGGTGGCGACATTATCTCCAATAAAAAAACGTTTCTGCTCATCAAAGCGATGGAGATGGCGAAAGGCAAGGAAAAAGCTGACCTAATCAAATGGCTTAAAGCCAGGAAATTTGATAAACGAAAAAAAGTAAAAGCAGTGACAGCTATCTTCAATCAGCTTTCTATTGAAAAGGTAGCAACAAATAAAGTCAACAACTATTTCAAAAAGGGATTAACGTCTCTTGATCAGCTGAACGTTCCCGCGCACCAACAAGCTGAGTTGAAAAACTTCGTTCTTAATTTAATGGAACGTACTTCCTGATAGGGATTGATTATTTTCTCTTGTAAAACATGAGAGAGGCCCATTCGTCATTTGGACTTTCGCTGAGCGTATAGAACCCAGCTCCATCAAGTGCCCAGGTAATGGCTTCTCCTTGCTTTTCAGGCTTGTAAGGAAGCATGATAGGTTCTTTTTCCAACAGTTGAGAAATACTTTCTTCTCCTGATTTTTTCCAGTAAAATATTTTGTCATAGTTCTTCATTAGAATTTCCTGACCATCTGGGGAAAGATCTGCAGATACAATATTGTGAAATGGCATGGTGAGCATTTTATCAAGTATCAACGTGTCGCTTAAAAACGGGTATTGTTTCAGGTATAAACGAATTGAATCCTCTCTCTTGGAAAGAAGATACAAATCATTTGTAAGCGGATCAATCATTATCGACTCGGTATCGCGCCTGCCATCGGGCATTTTAAGGATCAGCGTATCTATGTCTTCAATGATCATTTCGTTGACGTTTGTCAATTGGGGTTCTTCAAACCGATAGATGAATTTCAAATTATACTCTGCCTTGTTATCTCCAATATCTCCCACATAAAGATAGTTTTTGCCTTTGTCGCGGCTGATGCGAATTTCTTCCCAGTCACGATTGGTTGCGTTAGTCAACTTGCACACTAATTTTATTTTTGCATGATCATCGATCAAAAAAACTTCGGCCGGGTTTCCGCTATCATTGATCGTCCAAAAGTACCCCGGGTTATTAATGCTGGCAGCCAGACCAGAAGCCTCTTCCAATCTCTTTGTTACCTTCCCCAGAGGTTTACCTGCTTTGAATAACACCTCTTTTGGTTCAGTGCATCCAACTATTATTATAAAAATTAAAACAAACCGCATGAAGCAAATTTAGTGTGCGCAAGATGATTAGTTGAGTATTATTTTCCTAGCAAAAAAGGATAGTAGTTTATCTGCTTTCGCTGAATGATAGCTCTTTACTGGGTGCTTCTGTTTACCTTTGTGGCGTGGAAAATGAGGAAATAGAAAACCTGGAAGAGCAAGATGATGAGCTTTTCGAGCATCATCGTATTGTTGCAGATCCCAAACAAGGCCAGGTAAGGATTGACAAATTCTTGATGGATCGCTTGCCTAATGTAACGCGAACCAAAATTCAAAATGGAATCCACGAAGGATTTGTGAAAGTCAATGATTCAGATACAAAACCAAATTACAAAGTCAGGCCGAATGATGTGATTACGGTATCGTTGCCGGAGCCACCACGCGACACAGAAGTAAAACCGGAGAACATTCCCCTCGATATTGTATTCGAAGACGAGTACCTTCTTATCATTAACAAACCCGCAGGCATGGTGGTGCATCCTGCCTATCAGAATTGGAGTGGCACACTGGTGAATGCTCTCGCCTATCATTTTCAGCAGCTACCCCAACTACCGGGCAATGAAGGCAGACCAGGGCTGGTACACAGAATAGACAAAGACACTTCGGGGTTGCTAGTTATTGCAAAAACTGAAGTGGCTCTTACCAAATTGGCAAAACAATTTTTTGATCACAGTATTGAGCGCACCTACTGGGCATTGGCCTGGGGTGAGCCCAATCCTCCGGAAGGCACCATTGACATTAATGTTGGCCGTAGTCCAAAAGACAGAAGGTTGACTGTGGCTTTTCCAAAAGGAGATATGGGTCGCAGAGCAATAACACACTATAAGCTTCTTAAGCCCTTGCGCTACATCTCACTGATTGAATGTAAACTTGAAACCGGGCGTACTCATCAAATCCGTGCGCACATGAAGCATCTCGGCCATCCGCTCTTTAATGATGCTATGTATGGAGGCAGCGAAGTGCTGAGGGGAACAATGTTTTCAAAGTACAAGCAGTTTGTAGAAAACTGTTTTAAAATAATTCCGCGCCAGGCGTTGCACGCAAAAACGTTGGGCTTTGTTCATCCCATTACAAAAGAGACACTTCGTTTTGATTCGGAACTTCCTCGGGACTTTGTAGAAGCCATTGAAAAATGGGAGCACTATGTTAAGTACAATTGAATCGTATCAGGATTCGATAACAAATTGGTAATCTCGATAATTTAGGGGTGAGTATTCTGCCAAGTGCTTAAAAGCACTTGTTAAACTTACGTGCAGGTGGCTTAAGCCGTAAGCTGGAAGCCTTTGCTTTTATCTTTACGCAAGGCCTGTCGGATTTCCTTCAGGGCTTCACGCTTAAAACTCTGGTAGTCGTTGGCGCGCTTCGGATGAAGGATTCCTTTGATGTAGGAAAGAACTTCGTTCATCTGCGTTTGATCCATCGCATCCAGGCTTTGAAGGATAGCCAGTTTTGGTGAATGTTTCATGTGTCGTAGTGGTTGACAATACAAATAACGAAAAATAAAGCCTTGTGGTTCAAGCGATAACGATGCAATTCATGCAAATACAACAGTGACGTAATGTTTGTGACAAGATTGCAGAAAATCGAGCAGCCACACGGCAACAGGACTCAAAGGAGTTAAAGCTCTACTTTAAAGTCTGGTGATTATTCTTCGTAAAAATCCTGAAGGGATCGAAAATAGGATTCATTCCAACCTTCTACAATGTCTTCATAGGCTTCATCCGGAATATTGGTATGGCGAAGCTCCACAGAAGTTCCTTGTTTATGCGAATGCAATACAATCGAAACTATGGATTGCTCCTCCTGATCACCGAAATACCATTGTTGCACAATCCTTTTTCCAGGTTCAAATTCAAGATTCTTGCCAACAATACTACCCTCCCATAGGGAAAACTCAGAGCCTGGCTCGGTCGACATTTCTGCAACTTCACCTGTCCATAATTGCAGCGTAGCAGGATTGGTGAGAGCGAGAAACAGTTCTTCGGGCTTTGCTGAAACCGTGTAGTACTTCTTGAAGTCCCTCATCTTCACTCTCTTTATGACACCAAGATAGTTTACTAATGTTGAATACATAAATCAATGGCTATTTATTTACTCCCCCAAATTGAGGTACGGTTTTTTATCTGCCCTTTTGCTTATTAGCGATGCAATTAGTTTTTTCTGGTAATTTTATTCAAATCATTTAAGCAATGAATTATATGAACGTAGCTAAGACACCATTATTATTAATCGGGTTGGTAGCATTGATGACTTTTTCTGCACATGCACAATCATCCACAGCCACATCATCAATTCTTACCCGACTAGAAGGTCATTGGCAATCAACGGGAACTTCATTCGGTAATGCAGCTGATATCACAATGGTCTGGCAACCAATTTTGCAAAATGCTTTTATGCAAATCAGTTACACGATTACTATGCATACTCCAAAAAATGGCGATCAGGTTTTTGAAGGCTCGGGGTTATATCGTCAAGATTCAGTGCATCACTATACCGCCACATGGGCTGATTCACAAGGAGAATTGCACCCGATCACAGCTGTAGACGATGGCACTATGTTAAGTTCACAATGGGGCGTCTCGGGCAAGAAGCTTGGAAAAACACTTTACCGTTTTGCTGATGACAATACGGTAGAGGTAGTTGATTTCATTCAGAAAAAAGATGGAAGCTGGAAAGAGTTTAGCAGGAATATTTTTAAACGAGAATTAAAAAAATAATGATTGAGAATGATATCAAAGTTTTTTTTGAAAGGATTGATCGGTTGACACTTGACCACAAGCCACTTTTTGGCAAGATGAATGTCAATCAAATGATATGTCATTGCGCAGATCAAATTCGCATGGCGCTAGGTTCTAAAATACCTCTTGAATATGGAAATGTGGATGCCAAAGAAATCATAGCCCTGGCAAAAGCAGGAAAGTCAGTTCCAGCACCTAAGGGTTTTGGCCAAGTGGAGGGAGAAGGCACGCCACCAACTGATTTCGAAAATGACAAAAAATTGTTGAAAGAGACTGTTCTTGAGTTTGCGAATTGGAAAGAACATGAGCCAATGGCAGACCATGCCTATTTTGGCCCAGCTGATAAAACTCGTTGGACAAAGATGGTAATCTATCATCTCGACCATCATCTCAAACAATTTGGAGTTTAAGATAGTCCTCTCGATCTGACAAAGACCTCAATAGAGGAAGTGAAAAATCCTCAATTACAGGATTCCCATAATTTTTGTTTTCCTTTGGGGCTTAAAATTTTATGCGTTTATGAAACTCCTTACCCTTTGCTCAATGTTGTTGGCTTCCACCACCCTTCTGGCTCAATCAAAGAAAGATCTGCAAACCGAAATTAGCCGGTTGAAGTCCACGCTCGAAGAAATGAAAAAGCCAAAAGAAATATCAATTGATACGGAGCACAAAAAAGTAAGCTATGGCCTGGGTGTTCTTATGGCCACAAATCTTAAAAGCCAGGGTGGTGATTCGCTTGATTTGGAGTCACTGAACAATGGAATAAAAGATGCCTTACTGGCCCGGCCTCTAAAAGTATCAGAGCAAGAGGCGATGGCAATGGTACAACCTTATATGATGAAGGCCATGGAGAAAAAGACAGCCAAGGCAAAAGAAGAAGGCGTCAAGTTTTGCGCTGAAAATAAATCCAAGGAAGGGGTTGTGGTAACGCCAAGCGGACTGCAATACAAAGTACTTACTAAGGGGACGGGCAAAATGCCGACAACCGACAGCAATGTTACAGTTCACTATACAGGAAAATTAATCAATGGTACTGTGTTCGATAGTTCTGTTGAACGAGGACAGCCCGCCAACTTTGGCGTAACCCAGGTTATTGCCGGATGGACAGAAGCGTTACAGTTAATGCATGAGGGTGATAAATGGATGTTGGTTATTCCTTCCGATCTGGCCTACGGAGAACGTGGTGCAGGCGGACAAATACCTCCTCACTCAACGTTGATTTTTGAAGTAGAGTTGATTAAGGTAAATTAGTCTTCCCTTTTATCTGAAAACATAGAATAGCAAAGACGTAAGGATTGCTGCGATTAGCAACACCGCTGTCCACTTCATAGTAGCGCTATACCCGGTAAACTCATAACCACAAATTGGGCATTCCTTACTATTCTCATCCACATCCATTGCACATGACGGACATTCTTTCGTTTGCATTCGGAAAGATCATTTATTTCTACCCCAACCGGAAGTATTGGACTGCCTAAAATTCCTTTTTTCGTTTTTTGGTTTTTTTAAGAAAAATTTATTTTTGCATCCATCTTTGCTGACCATTACAGGGTAAGCAGGTGCTTGATTTTAGCATAAAAAAAGTAAGAACTTAAATCTTGACGAATGGATATACGAATCGAAAATTTGTCGAAGCGATATGGTGCACAGAAAGCTGTGGATCAATTATCATTCGAGGTTAAAACAGGGGAGATACTTGGCTTCCTGGGGCCCAATGGTGCCGGCAAAAGTACCACCATGAAAATGATTACCGGCTATATCGGTATAGGAAGTGGCGAGGTGCACATTGGCGACAAATCAGTGCAAGAGTACAGCGATGATCTAAAAAAACATATTGGCTACCTCCCCGAAAATAATCCATTGTACCTGGATATGCCTGTGATTGACTACCTCGCTTTTTGTGCCGCACTTCAGGGAGTTGCAAAAGAAAAGATTGAAGAGCGCATTCGCCTGATGGTACGCATGTGTGGGCTTAATGCCGAGAAGCACAAGAAAATTGGAGAGCTCTCCAAGGGGTTTCGCCAGCGTGTGGGGTTGGCACAAGCCATGATTCATGATCCCGAAATTCTGATCCTTGATGAACCGACAACGGGACTTGATCCAAACCAGATTGTGGAAATACGGAAATTGATCCGCGAACTGGGAAAAGAAAAAACAGTAATTCTCAGCACGCATATTCTGCCGGAAGTGGAAGCAACCTGTGATCGTATTCTTATAATCAATAAAGGAAAGATTGTTGCCAACGGAACAGCGGAATCATTGCGCAAGCAAGCAACAGGACAAGAGATAATAAAATTAAGGATTGAAGATGGAGCAGCAGACCAGATTCTTCATGAGCTCCGGAGGATAAAATCAGTTGATCTGGTAGAAGTTATGGATCGCTCCATGAACCGCTTTGAACTTCAGAGTCGCACGGGGGCATCTTCTAAACGCGAAGTATTTAAATTATGTGTTGACAAGGGATGGGTATTGACTGAATTAATCCCTATTGAAACAAGGCTTGAAGATATTTTCAGAAATCTAACTACAAACTAATTTATGCATACCATCTGGGTTATTACAAAAAGAGAACTGCAATCCTTTTTTGATTCCCTTATAGCCTATATCATGCTGGTGCTCTTTTTGGGGTTCAGCGGATTTTTTACATGGCTTTATGGGTCCGATATTTTTTTAGTTGGACAGGCAAGTCTGGAAGGGTTTTTCGGAATTGCCTTCTGGACTCTTTTCTTTTTCATTCCAGCGCTCACCATGCGATTGCTGGCGGAAGAAAAGAAAACAGGCACGATTGAAATGCTACTTACCAAAGCAGTGACCGATCGGGAAGTGGTTATAGGTAAATTCCTATCTACATTTCTTTTGATATCCATAGCACTCGCCTTTACCCTCCCCTATGCCATCACCATTTACAACATAGGCAATCTTGATGTGGGCCAGGTGATTTGTGGATATGTGGGATTGTTGCTGATGAGTGGCGCATATATCAGCATTGGTTTATATGCCAGCAGCGTTACCAACAATCAAATTGTCGCCTTCCTCAGTGCCTTGTTTATCGGGTTATTCTTTCACTTAATATTTGATGTCTTGTCGGGGAATTTCACCGGGCTTGTCGGCCAGGTGCTTAGTACGCTGAGTCTGTCCAATCATTTTGAAAGTATTTCCAGAGGTGTAATGGACACCCGTGACATCATTTATTTCTTTTCCATCATTCTGCTCGGTTTGTTTCTGTCCGAGCTTTCATTGACTAAACGCAACCTTGATTAATTATGAAACAGAAAGTTTTCATTACAACCACTTTACTCATTGGAATTTTACTGGTTCTGAATTTGCTCTCCAACGAATTCCACTTACGATTTGATCTCACCAGTGAAAAACAATACACGTTAAGTGATGCTACGCTCGATATCTTGAAAAGACTGGAAGATCCCGTAACTATTCGCGCTTATTTTTCAAAAGATCTTCCGCCTAATATTATTAAGACTCGTCAGGATTTTCAGGAAATGTTAATTGAATACTCAAATCGCGCTGATGGACTTATTCAATATGAATTTATTAATCCTAACGAAAAGGAATCAACTGAGCAGGAAGCTGTACAAAATGGCATTCAGCCTGTAATGATTAACATTCGCGAAAAGGATCAGATGAAACAACAGAAAGCTTTTCTTGGAGCAACTTTGTCATTGGGCACCAATCGTGAAGTCATACCATTTCTTCAGCCGGGAGCTGCTATGGAATATGCATTAACGACCGCCATTAAAAAAATCTCAATTACTGAAAAGCCTACTATTGGCTTCGTGCTGGGACATGGAGAACCACCATTGACAGAACTAAGTCAGGTAGATGATCAGTTGCGCGTGTTGTACAACACAGAAGAAGTGCGCTTCAGCGACACAACTCGTATTGCCGATAGAATAAAAACATTGGTCTTGATAAGGCCAACTGATTCCATTCCTGCCTCACACCTGCAACAACTTGATGGATTTATTTCACGTGGAGGAAGAATGGTAGTGGCCATCAATCGTGTTGATGGTGATTTACAAAATTCCACCGGTACAGCCGTGTCAACAGGTCTTGAAATCTGGCTGCAGCAAAAAGGAGTTTTAGTCGATGACAATTTCGTAGTGGATGCCAAATGTGGATCAGTCAACGTAGTTCAACAGCAGGGAGCGTTTCAATTTCAAACGCAGATATCTTTCCCCTATCTTCCTCAGGTAGGAAAATTTGCCGATCACCCCATCAGCAAAGGATTAGAAAGTGTTTTATTCGAATTCGCAAGTACCGTAAATTACATTGGCGATACAACTAAAAAGTTTATTCCTCTGGCAATGACTTCTGAAAAATCAAGTGCACTGAAAGCTCCGCAATATTTTAATATTCAAAAACAGTGGACGGAAGCTGATCTTCCTCAGCGCAACCTTACTATGGCAGCAGCGATCGAAGGGAAACTTTCAGGAAACACAAATTCCAAGATGGTAGTAATTGCCGATGGTGATTTTGCGGTGAGCGGCCCGCAGCGGGGACAGCAACAGCGGAGGCCCAATGACAATATTAGTCTTTTGACAAACTCGGTAGACTGGCTCTCTGATGATACAGGACTTATCAGCCTTCGAACTAAAGGTGTTACCTCTCGCCCTATTGATCAGCTTGAAGATTCAACAAAATCAATATTAAAGTATAGCAACTTCCTGCTTCCTATTTTACTGGCTGTAGGATATGGGCTTGTGCGAATCCAACAGAATAGGATCAAACGTTTCAAAAGAATGAGTGAAAATTATGAAGAAGCTTAGCAATAAAATTCTATTAGCGGGACTTGTTGTACTCGTTGGTATTTTCGTGGCCTCACGATTTTTCCGCTCACCAGGACTGGAAAGCAATTTGCGCAAAGACTTACTTACGCTGGATACAGCAAAGATCGATGAGATAAAAATACTGCCTTCGAAAGAACGCACAGAGGAACTTCGTCTGGTTCGTGAAGGGAATCTCTGGAAGGTGATTAAAGGAACCCGGCAGGAGCCTGCGAGCAGAAGTTCTGTAAAAAATCTGCTTTCTTCGTTGAACCTGGAGGCACAACAAATGGTGAGCCGCAAAAAGGAAAAATGGGAAGAGTTTAATGTCGGCAATAACAGCACGCACGTGACGGTGTTTAGTGAAGGCAACAAACTAGCTGATTTTCATGTTGGCAAACTTGGCTTTACACAAAATAGTAGTGGCGGTTTTGGTGGGTCGTACACCTACGTGAGGCTGAGCGATGAAGATCAGGTATATTCTGTCGATGGGTTTCTTGAACCTACTTTTAATAGCACATTCAACGACTGGCGCGACAAAACACTTTTGAAACTAAAAAAGGAAGATGTGATCAAACTTTCATTTAATTATCCAGCCGATTCCGGTTTCATTGTGGAAAAGCGTGACTCCGTGTGGTACACTGCCGCGGATAAGGTAGATCCTTCAAAAATTGAAAATTTGTTAAATCTTCTTGCTGCAAAATATGCGAATGAATTTGCTGATGGCTTTACACCTGCTTCACTGCCTACAGCTACGCTTCAGGTTGACGGCAAAGCTGGAAATCTCTTAAAAATTGAAGCCTGGAAAAAAAACGAGTCTGAATGGATCTTGAGTTCTTCTCAGCAAAAAGGAATTTACTTTAGTGACAAAGGTAGCTCAGCCACTAAAGATGTATTTGTAGGAAGAAAAAAATTGCTGCCTTAGCAAGTCACGACTTAATCACGCAATGATAAGTTAGAGAGGCCAGGGGTCTTCAAACATTTGCCTTGCCCTCCATTCAGCCATTTCATCTGGTGTTAACAAGCATTTCGTTAATAGTACGGTCACTTGTTCTGAACTGAGGTCTGTCCCAATCATCACAATTTCATTCATCCGGTCACCGAACTCCCTGTCCCATTTTTTCAGTAAAGTTTCCTGATTGTTCATAAAATCTGCTCGAGCTACGCGTTGCGCCATGGACATTGAGGCCCACCATTTTCCATACATTTCTGCTTTAGACGAACCTCCGGCTTGACTCCAAAGAATAGCGTCATTTGGACGAGATGCAAGCCAAAAAATACCTTTGCTGCGTACAACGTTCGCGGGCCAATTGTTATGTACAAAATCCCAGAAACGGAGTGGATGAAATGGCCTACGATCACGAAAAACAAATGAGCTGATGCCATACTCTTCTGTTTCGGGTGTATGTTCCTTGTTGAGTTCCTTCAGCCACCCCGCTGATTGTTGCGCCCGATCAAAATCAAAGAGCCCCGTATTTAATACTTCTTTAGGATCGATTTTTCCATGGTTGGTTTTGATCAATTTAGCATCCGGATTAAGTTTTTTGAGAATGCCTTCCAGCAGGCGCAGCTTATCTGCGCTAAGCATGTCTATCTTGTTTAAGACAATGATGTTTGCAAACTCTACTTGATCTGTCAATAGGTTAACGATTGTGCGATCATCTTCTTTTTCAGTGGTCAATTTTCTGTCTACCAATCGCTCAGCTGATCCAAAATCATTAAAAAAATTAAAGGCATCAACTACGGTTACCATCGTGTCCAATCTCGAAAATTTTGTCAGGTCAACTAACTCATCTCCTGTAGCAAATGAGAAGGTCTGGGCGACCGGAATGGGCTCGGAGATACCCGTGCTTTCGATTAGCAGGTAATCAAACTTCCTTTGCTTCGCCAATTTTTCCACCTCTATCATAAGGTCTTCACGCAGCGTACAGCAAATACATCCATTGCTCATCTCAACTAATTTCTCTTCGGTGCGCGAAAATTTAATTTCGTTCTTTACAAGTTGTGCATCAATATTTACTTCACTCATGTCATTTACGATCACAGCCACCTTCATCCCTGCCCGATTATTGAGCACGTGATTTAGCAAAGTAGTTTTGCCGGCACCAAGAAACCCACTTAAAACGGTGACCGGTAGTTTTCTATTTTTAAAGGGGTTGATCATGGAGGGATAGTTTTGGTTCGGATCTAAATGTTAATTGCTTCAGCTTATTGCCACGCAAACAGTCACGTCCACACATATGAGCCATTTCGCACATATCATAAAAGACGTGCTTCGTCACTTTACAAATAGCTCAGCGTCATCCAATATGAAATTCAGGTGATTGATATCTGTGCCATTGAGTCGAAGTTTGCCTTTTACTTCAATGACTTGATCAAGCTTCAATTTTGGCCGTTTCGATTTAAAATTAATTTCTGCAACAGACTCTGGCCCAGCACCACCGCAAAAGAAACATGCCGAATACGGGTTCTTGGATAGGATAATGGTGTTGGCCGGCAAGTCGAATGGTATATAGTGCCCTTTCAACGTGTACTCCATTCCAACCTGGGCTTTCAATTCAGCGCTGAAAGAAGGAACAAGAAAATACTCGTTCATTTCTTTGAAAAAAGTTGACTTAAATTTCACGCGCGCAAATACATCCCACCCATCAGGCAGTGGTATCCACAAAATAATAGTGAGCGTGAGTAGTTTCATTAAGCTAGCCAGCTGTTGCCATGTATTCTTTATACAGTCGCCAGTTTATCAGGTGTGCGATTGCTACACAACCAGCTCCGATTGAAGTAAGCATTACCTCCACCATCATCGGTAGCTCCATCCTGCCTATTGCAATGAGCGTCAATCCAAAACCAAAAATCAGTAAAGGAAATAGTTTGTGATGATGCCGAAAATAGGTTGGTAGCAGCGATACCAAAGCAACCAAAAGGCTAATACACAAAATCGTTTTCTCAATTGTAGGGTCTACCAAAAAATGAAGGCCCTCTAGCATTGAAAATGTCAGTACAACAGGTATTAGCGCACAATGGATGGCACAAAGTAAGGAGGTCGAAAACCCAAAGAGATCTAAAAATCTGCCTTTCATATACAAAATACGGCTCTTAATTGCATCTATGTTGCAAATATAAACTACATTTAAACTAATTTGCAACAATGTTGCAAATTATGATATACACCATTCAACCACATTCTTTATGCTAGAAGCCAAACAACTTTCAAAAAATTACAATGGACAAGTGGCACTTGCCGACTTGACACTGACCGTGAACAAAGGCGACATCTTTTGTTTACTTGGCGCGAATGGTGCGGGTAAAACCACCACCATTAACTTATTCCTGAACTTTATTGAGCCAAGCAGTGGGCAGGCATTGATCGGTGGGAAAGATGTGACCAAAGAAAAAATCGAGACAAAAAAACTCCTTGCATACATACCGGAAAATCTGATGCTCTACCCCAACCTGAGCGGTGCAGAAAACTTGGATTATTTCAGTGGACTTGCTGGCAAACAATATTCGCCTACTGAGTTAAGTGAGTTTCTTTTGGAAGCAGGTTTGCAACGCGAAGCTCATCAAAAGCGGGTAAGCACTTACTCAAAAGGCATGCGCCAAAAAGTGGGCATTGCCATTGCACTCGCCAAAAAAGCAGAAGTACTTCTATTGGATGAACCTACTTCAGGGCTTGACCCAAAGGCAAGCAACGAGTTTTCTGAGTTACTGAAAAAATTTAGCAACCGTGGTGTTGCCACATTAATGGCCACACACGATCTATTCCGTGCCAAAGAAACAGGAACGCATATAGCCATTATGAAAGAAGGGAAACTGGTGGAGCTGATGACGACCGATCAGATCAACCACACCGATTTAGAAAAATTGTATTTGAAACATATGAATTAACATCGCTATGATAACACTCATTGCAAAGAAAGAACTGAAAGAAATCCTCCGTGATGGGCGCTTCCGAATTACAGCCGCAATTGTATTTGCATTGCTTGTAGCTTCTGTGTTTGTAAGTAAGTCGTACTATGAAAGCATTAATGCTCAGCATGAAGCAGCGCGCAAGAACACCCGCACTATGTGGGAGAGTCAGGGCAAGAAGAATCCACACTCTGCTGCGCACTATGGCACTTATGCTTTCAAACCTAAATATCCATTGGCATTGATTGACAATGGTGTGGATAAATATGCCGGTGTAAGCATATATCTGGAAGCGCACGTGCGCAACCAGGCCCAGCATATGGCTGCGCAGGACCAAACTGCCTTGGCACGGTTTGGTGATCTGACGCCCGATTTTATTTTATTGTTCATCATACCGTTATTCATAATACTGAATGGCTTCCATGCATTCACACGCGAGCGCGAAAGCGGTACCATCAAACTCCTTAGCAGTCAAGGTGTGCCTGGCTGGAAACTGGCCACTGGCAAATGGCTCGGCCTGTTCATCCCCGTACTGGTACTGTTAATGCCAGTTTACCTGCTCACAGCAATATTTCTTTCCAACCTGGATGACTTCGGTGTATTTAGTCTGGCAGCCTTGAGTGGTTTGTTTTTGATCTACCTGGTTTATTATGCCGTGTTTGCCAACCTAACGCTGTTGGTATCATCACTTTTTCGAAAATCAAGCTTGGCGTTTGTAGCTCTTCTAGCATTGTGGATGGTGGCTTGTTTAGGAGTACCTAAGTTATCCACCAACCTGGCGCAAAAGCTCCATGCTTATCCCACCCAATTAGAATTCGAGGAGCAGGTTGCCCAGGCAAAAAGCAAAGGTTTGAACGGGCATGAACCGTGGGGTGAAGCAGCTAAAAAACTGGAAAAAGAAACGCTTCAGAAATATGGAGTTGATAGTGTGTCTCAATTGCCTTTTAATTGGGATGGCTTCCTGATGCAGCAAGGTGAAGAGCACGATGCTCAGATCTATTTTGACCATTACGAGTTGTTGAAAAAAACTAACACGCTGCAGTCTGTTGTATATCGTTATACTTCTGTACTCTCTCCTTTTCTGCCAGCTCGATTTTTATCAATGGCACTTAGCCACACTGACTATAATTCACATTGGGCCTTTGCCGATGCTGCCGAAAAGTACCGGCTCATGCTGGTAGGCAAAATGAATGGTGACATGACAGATCATTCCAAAACAGGGGACTGGGATTACCAGGCCGATGAATCGCTGTGGGCCACCGTACCTGATTTCGAGTTTACCCCGCCATCGTATTCATCGATTCTGATTGACAACAAAGGCAATATCGGACTATTAGCCTTGTGGCTTCTCGGCACATTTGCGTTAATGATTCGCCAGGTAAAAAAAATAAATGTAATCTGATATGCTGAAACATCAATTCAAATACGAGTGGCTGCAACTCTTACGTGAGCGTTGGGTTGTTGCCCTACTGATCATCTTTATAGGTGTAACCACTTATGCTGTTTACAATGGCAAGCAGAAAATGGATAGCCGCACACGGGCTATCGCCAAAGCAAAGGCGGATATGCAAACTTTAGATAAAGAGTATGCGCGACAAATAGATTCAATTTCGCGAGGATTGCTGCCCGCACCTGATCGCTGGCTTGATCCGCGCTCTCTTAGTGTTTATGGTCAGCGTGCCCCACGCGTGGTAAGCATGGATGCGCAACCGCTTGCCTTCATTTCTGTTGGTCAAAGTGATTTATTTGCACACTATGTAAAGCCAAAACTATATGGCGAGGCTTATGCACTAGGCTTCTCGGAATTAACCAATCCTGTTCAACTGCTCTTTGGTAGCTTCGATTTTGCTTTTGTATTTGTTTATCTGTTGCCGCTTCTCATTATCGCATTTAGCTACAATTTGCTTTCGCAGGATAAAGAAAGCGGCTCACTGCGGCTTACGCTGGCACAGCCGATTAGCCTTTATGGCTGGCTTTTTTCACGAACAGTGTTACGCTTCTTCGTTATTGCTGCCATATTGGTCACCTCAACCACACTCGCATTAGTGCTGAATGGCGTTGCTTCAGTAGTAGGTTCAGTTGGCTTCCGGAAAGTTCTCATTGTTATTATAACCTATGCCTTCTTTTGGTTTTTATTGGCATTGCTGGTTAATCTGTTTGGTAAATCATCTGGGCAAAATGCAGTGGCTCTTGTTTCCCTGTGGGTAGTATTGGTCTTGTTATTACCTTCTGTCATCAGTCAGACGGCCAATACGATTTATCCTGTACCCTCGCGTATCAACATGATACACGAATATCGGGTGGCCGAAGCACAAGCCGACAAGGATGCAGATAAAATTCTAAAAAGTTATTACCGGGATCATCCTGAATTGGCGCCAACCGACAGCACAGAAAAAAACCAATACAGTTTTTGGTTGGAATATTTTGCTTCTGTAGATATGATGAAGCAGTCGGTGAGCCATGTGCTGGATTCATATAACCGGGCTATCGAAAATCAACAAGCATGGGTGGATAAACTTCGCGTACTCTCACCGGCCATACTTCTACAGGATGCACTTAATGATCAGGCCGGGACAGCCCCAGCTCATTATCGTAATTTTCGTGAGCAAGTGATCCGGTTTGCTGAAGATTGGAAAGGGTATTTTCTGCCTCGTATGTTTCGCAATGAAAACATGAGACCGGAAGACCTGTCGGACCTGCCTGCATTTGCTTACAATGCAAAACAGGTTGAGCCTGTTTGGTTGTTTGACTGGACGTTGATGCTGGGTTGGTGCGGAGGTATGACTGCGTTTGGTATGCTGCTGTTCAGAGTAGTTCGCTTGGAAAGAATAGTGAGCATTTGAGACGTTAATCAATGTTGCTTTACATCTTGATTCTAGTCACTATTTCTTATTTACGTCTTTAAATTGTACTTCATATTGATCAACTGCAATCATTGCATTCGCATCATCTTTAAATTTTGCTTTTAACAAATCGAAAACTTCTTGACCGCGAGGATCAGCCAATGTTACAATAAGCACTACATTGTGAAAGATGTCACTGTAGTCGTTTTCAGCCATCGACTTTTTGAAGCGCTCGAAAACGATTGGATACCCCTTATCAGCCTTTCCTAATGCAACCAACGTTTCGCATGCGGGAATTGGATAATCCCAAATAGGTGCAGCCAGCCACCAACGAGGAGACTTAACGTCAGCCAACGCAGACAGTGCAATTTTCACTCCTCGCGGATCGCCCAATTCTTTTAAGCCATTCAATGCGCTAATCAAGCTTTGGCTTTTCCACGAAGGCTTGTCTTTCAATTTAACCAATGCATCAAATGCTTTTGGGCTTTTGCTTCTGCCCAAAGCAATAGCTGCGAAATTTATCACGCGATCACTTTGATCGTTCAACGCATTCAAATAAACATCAGCGTATTTTGCGTCTTTTGTCAAGCTTAGAGAATTAATCGCAGACGCTCGTACGAGAGATTTTTCATCCTTAGTAAGTTTTAAAAACAGGTCGATGGTTGATTGATCATAAGGTGGTGGCACTAATCCGCGTAATGCAGTTATCGCATAGTTTTTTAATCTCCAGTAGCAGTTGCTTGCAATAGTGTTTTTAAAAGCATTGATAATTTCTTCTTTGCTCGCAAAAGATGTTTTCTCACTTTTCCCAATCTTACTTAGCGAATCGATGGCCTCGCATTTGGCCAACACGTCCTTGCTGTCCTTTAGTTGAGCAAGCCATTCCTCCTGTGATTTTTGAAACAAGACATCCTTTATCCATGTGCTTTCAAAATCGACATGAACAAATTTAGGTTCTGTAGGAAGGTTGAACGTAAAAGTGTTTTCTTCTTGCGCCTCTAACAGAACCTGTTCTATCTTGCCGTCAATTTCAATGTCCATTTTTCCTTTAAACAATCTCACCTGCGGATATTCATCCCTTGGATCGATCTTTTGAGTTTGCTTCAGCGTAAGCGAAAGTTGTCTTTTTGAAACATCATACTTCTTTTTGATTTCAAAAATTGGCCGCCCCATTTTATAAATCCATTGGTCAAAAAACCAGTCCAGGGATTGGCCTGTTGCTTCTTCGATAGCAATTCGAAAATCTTCCGTTGTAACTTGTTTATTGGCGTTCGACTTCACATAATGCCGAATTGCTTTCCACCAATTTTCTTCACCCAGTTCTTTACGCAACATGCGCAATACCAATGCGCCTTGTAGTTTTGCATGGTTGTCTGATACAAATGCATTTACATCGTTGTAACTCTTGGTGACAATGGGATGGCGGTAGCCAATATTCCAATCATTGGCAACAGTAGGTTGTTCAAAAAATTTATAATACCAAATGAGATATTCCTCCCGACCATTTTTATAGTCTGCGTAGAGTCCATCAAAATAAGAAATGAATGACTTACTGAGCCACACCTCACTCCAGTCTTTATGCATGATTGAATTTCCAAACCACTGCGACAATACGCCCTCCGATTCGATGCCATCCCACAGGTAGAGAAAATCGGCATGGGTTCTAAAGTCATCAATCATGTTGTCCGATACAGTAACCGCGCCATGCTGACCAATACCTCCCGGAAACGGATAGTCTTGAACAACAGCTTGTGTGAATTGTGAGTTGGGAAATTTTGAATCCAATAGTTCGGAGAAATATTTCACCATATCGGGCAAGCGTTCGATGGTTGCCTCCACCGCTACCTTTTCATCAGGATAACCGAAGGTATGAAGCTCAGTATTTTCATAGCTTCGCTTAACATCAACGTATTCTCCTACCACAAAAGAGGTCAGGTAATTTGGGTATGGCTTGTCTGCTTTGTAGTGGAGCGTTTTGGTGCCATCCGGATTTTCTTTTGTCTCTACGAGATCGCCATTGGAGACAACTGTAAAGTTTTTTTCAACTGTGGCTGTGAATTCAGTCGTGCGTAAATCATTGGGGGCATCATACCCCGGAAACCAATAACGATTTAGCTCAGGCTCTCCTGCCGACCAAATTTGTCTACGCCTGATCGGTGTGTTGGAACTAGGTTCAAAGAATCGGATCCCCTTTCCGATGCTTCCGCCAATAAAATTAGGATCAGGTCGATTGATCAAGTTGGTGTAATAGTCAATCTTGATCGCAACATCTTCATTGCTTTTATATACGCGGTCCAATGAAATCGAAAGCCCATCATTTTTATCACCACCGTCATAATCAAAATTTAAAGTTGTTCCATTCGTCAGCTTGATGAAATTGATGGTTAGCATTCCGGCATCAAGCGCTATTTTGTCTGTGGCGCTAAAGGGAGACAATGTAATAGTGGCTGAACCATAGGCCTGTTTTTTCTTCCAATCAAAGTGTAGGTCAAGCGCGATGTGCTTGACGTCAATGTTTCGCGAGCGGGTCCATTGCGCAGGTGGAAGTTTTTTAACACTGTCGGTCTGTTGCGACCAGGCAGTGCTACAGACGGTTATTGAAGTAAGAAATAATAAGAGTGCTTTCATAAATGGGTTTTTATAAATCCAAAAATAAACGAGTATGATGGGTTCAATCAGCCATCGTTATGACTTATCGGGCCAACGAAAATTCATGGCCCAAAATGTCACTTGTAAGTCCAATGGCCGGCTTATCTTTACGCTACTTTTGACAAATCATTTATGGAAAAAATAAAAATCGTATTTCTTGTACTACCACGAGTTCATTTATTGGACTTAGCCGGAGCTGTGCAAGTATTTCAAGAAGCCATCGATTATGGAATGCCCTGCTCGATTGAGTATTGCACTTTTGAAGGAGCTGCACTCCAAACCTCTGGTGAATTTTCAATAGGCAAACTCAAAGACTTCACTTCTCTTAATCTACTCCCTGGTGATTATTTGTTTGTGTCAGGGGCGGAAGTGGATTACTTGCTTTCTTCTCAAATGAGAAAAGAGAAAGGTTTGTTCCGCTGGGTTAATGAAGCACACGAGAAAGGCGTCACTATTTGTTCAATTTGTACCGGTGCTTTTTTTCTTGCCCAAGCCGGCTTACTCAATGGTCGCAAATGCACTACTCATTGGAAACGCACCGCTCAACTAAAATCACTTTACCCACAAGTGCAATTGCAAGAAGATATTTTATTCACGGAAGACAATCGTATTTACACCAGCGCAGGTGTGGCTGCGGGCATAGACTTAGCACTGCATGTGGTTGCCAAATTAATGGGTGATCACATTTCGTTTAAAGTAGCACGCGAATTGGTAGTTTATGTCAGGCGCAGTGGTGTGGAGAAGCAGGAGAGCATTTTCATGCGCTACCGTAATCACATTCACTCGGGCATTCACCGTGTGCAGGATTATCTGCAAGAGCATATTCAGAAAGGTGCAACACTGCCAGCACTTTCCGAAGTGGCCTGCATGAGTACACGAAGTTTGACAAGGACTTTTAAAAAAGAGACTGGCATAACGGTAAACGAATACACCAATCTCGCGCGCAGAGAGCGATTGAAAGAGCTTATGAAAAATCCAGACTACACAAGGAAGCAACTTGCCAGATTCTGCGGATTGCGTAGCGAGCGCCAAGTGATACGGTTGTTAAAGCAAACAGCATCGTGAAGTCGACAAGGGCAGGTTTTATACAAACCCTGCTGACTATCGCGGCAGGATTTTCCACATCAATTAACTTATTTGGTATGCCAAATTTTAAAAAGAGAAATGTAGCCATCCTTATTTTTGACGAGGCTGAAGTGCTGGACTTTGCGGGACCCTTTGAAGTATTTTCTGTGACTTCCGAACTCAGGAACTATGAACCCTTTACAGTATTTACGATTTCAGAAACAACCAATCCCATCAAAGCAGTTAATGGTTTGACCATAATACCGGACTATGCGATCACCGACCATCCGCCTATCGATATACTCATTATAGCGGGAGGATCGGGAACGAAACGATTGCTGACTAATTCATCTGTGTTAGGTTGGATCGAAAAAATTCAAGCAACTTGTGAATATACGCTGAGCATTTGTTCTGCTGCTCGATTACTCGGCAAACTTGGGTTGCTGGATGGCAAACCATTTTGCACACATCACGAGGTGTACGATCACTTGAAGGAGATTGCTCCAACCTCATTACCTCAAAAAGATAAACGATTTGTACAGTCAGGTGAACGTCTCTACACTTCGGGAGGAATCTCTGCAGGCATTGACCTCTCCTTTCACATAGTTGAAAAAATGTTGGGCAGCGAGGTAGCGCGACAAACAGCTACGTATATGGAATATCGACTCATTGATTAAATCAATCTGCTATGCCAATGAAAGAAACGCTTCTGCTCCTTCTAGTAATAATTAACACAATTTCTTACGCGCAGCCCAAAACAAACACAATGAACCCAAAATTAACGCACAGTTCTGACTTGGAGATTGCTCCTTCAATTACCTCTTCACCCGATGATTTTAATTTTTTAAAAGGTAAATGGAAAGTACAGAATCGAAAGTTAAAAGTCCGTTTAGCCAACAATAATGAGTGGGATGAGTTTGAGTCTACCCTGCACATGAAGAAGGCATTGAATGGTATGGGCAATGTAGAAAATTATTACGCTTCCTTCGATGGGAAGCCCTTTGAAGGGTTGGCCGTTCGTCTCTTCAATCCTAAAACAAAACTTTGGAAAATATATTGGCAAGACACCGGGGGCATGGCTATAGACGAACACCCCGTTACCGGTTCATTCGAAAGTGGAATTGGTAAATTCTATGCGAAGGACACATTTAACGGTAAGGACATTATTGTCATCTATCAGTGGGACGCCACCAATCCCAAGCAACCCATTTGGTCACAAGCCTTCTCTGACGATAACGGGAAAACCTGGGAATGGAATTGGAAAATGAGGCTCACACGGATTGAGTAACCCTTCTTTTCTCCCAGGAATCCTTTAAATCCAGGCTGGTTACTATTTCTTCCTAAATCGTAGAACAAATACATCTCTTCTATCGTATATTACTTCTACAATTTAGTAAGTAACATATGATCGAAACAAAACTAGGCGAGTTTGAGGAGGTGATTCTCTTGCTCGTGGGCATCCTGGGCGAAGGGGCATACGCCTTCAGAATTGCCGAAGAATTTAAAAGTCAAACAGGCCGCTCTATTTCTATTGGGGCAACACATTCCACCTTAGATCGTCTGGAAACCAAAGGTTTTCTAAAATCAGCAATGGGAGCATCTACGGCTGAGCGGGGCGGACGAAGAAAACGGATTTTCTCCATCACGGCACTGGGCAAGCGTGTGCTGAAAGAGTCGCGCGATTTTAAAGTTGCGCTGTGGCAACAATTACCCTCGTTAGCATCAGGATTGGGCAGGATTAAAGGATTCACAGGATCAATACAAGTTATTTGAGAAGGTGAGAAAGTTGCAACGTGTTAAACATGATTAAAGGACATCTCGAATAAATGCAATTGGAAGAAATGAAAGAAGAAATCGCAAAAGACGAATTGACGTACAAAATTATTGGATGTGCTATGAAAGTACACAATACATTAGGCAATGGATTTCAAGAAGTGATTTATCAGCGGTGTCTCGCTATTGAACTTGAAGTGCATGGCTTGCTATTTGCCCGAGAGTTGGAAATGCCGATTTACTATAATGACATTGAAGTGGGAACAAGGCGAGCTGATTTTATTGTGGAAAACAACGTGATGGTTGAACTAAAGGCTGTCATCAAACTTGAAGAAGTCCACCTTGCTCAAGGACTGAACTATTTGCAAGCGTATAAAATTGACAAAGGACTCCTGATAAATTTTGGTTCCACGAGCCTCGAGGTGAAGCGTTTATTTCGCAAAACAAATCCTGCCAATCCCTAAATCATGGTCAATCCTGATTCAGACAATTTACCACCACCCCTCGCTCAAAAGCTATTGACTCGCTTTCTACGAAATGATTTAGCAGAAGAGGTGCTTGGCGATTTGGATGAACGATTTTATGCGACAGTAAAAGAAAAGTCCGCAGTCAGGGCGAAGCTCAACTACTGGTACGAGACGATAAATTACTTGCGCCCCTTTGCTCTCAGGAAATCAAGATATGCTTATTTAAATAATTACGAAATGATACAGACCTACTTTAAAATCGGATGGCGTGCCATGCTGCGCCAAAAAATGTATTCGTTCATTAAGATTGGCGGCTTTGCGCTGGGCATAGCAGCATGCCTTCTTATTTCACTCTTTATTGCCGATGAGTTACAATACGACCAGCACTACACCGATGCCAACAGAATCTACCGACTTGTAGGCGTGAGCAATCAAAATGGGGAAATTCATAAAAGCATTCATTTTCCCGCACCGATGGCGGCTGCCTTGAAAGAAGATTACCCTGAAGTAGAGATGACAGGCCGCTACAACAACAGCGAACTGTTTGGGGCTGGGAACAAAGAAGTACGACCCGGTACACAAACAGATAACTCCTACGATCAAGGCTTTACTTACTTCGATCAGGAACTGATCGATATTCTGCAATTGCCATTTGTTTACGGAAACCCGCAGCGTGCGCTTAGTGCCCCGCGTTCGATGGTGATCACCAAACGCAAAGCAGATAAATACTTTCCCAATGAAAATCCCATTGGCAAAACCTTAATAGTTGACAACGATGACGCGAATCCATATGTGATTGGCGGAGTGATCGAAGACTTTAAATCAACATCACACTTTCAGTTTGATTTTTTGATCACCACCTCAGGGCTGGAATTTTGGAAAGATGAGCAAAAGGACTGGGGCGCAAGCAACTATCCTATCTATCTAAAATTAACGGATGGCGTGGATCCCATCGCTTTTCAAAAAAAAGCTACCAAAGGCATTTTAGATAAATATGTTCTGCCCATGTTGATAAAAGATGGTATGTCGATGGAGAGTGCGCAAGAAGCATTGGCCAACGCCTATCTCGAGCTGCAACCACTTACTGCTGTGCATCTATATTCTACAGGCATCCAAGATGGACTAGTACACGGAGATATAAAATTAGTGTGGCTGTTTGGCGGCATATCTATTTTCATTTTGCTGATAGCAGCTATTAACTTCATTAACCTATCCACTGCCAAGTCGGCCAACCGCGCCAAAGAAGTAGGGCTGCGAAAAGTAGTAGGCTCCAATCGCGGCAGCTTAGTGACACAATTCTTAACGGAGTCTATTTTATTCAGTCTGTTTTCGTTTGTGTTAGGAGTGTGCCTGGCATGGCTGCTATTAACGTACTTCAATGATTTATCAGGCAAACAGCTTTCACTTCCGTGGAATACGTGGTGGATGTTTCCGCTATTGACAGTAACCGCCATTGTCATCGGGGTGTTGGCAGGACTGTATCCATCTTTTTATTTGTCGTCATTCAAGCCGATACAAGTATTGAAAGGTCAGTTGGCGAAGGGAAGCAAAGGTGCTTCGCTGAGGAGCTCACTGGTAATTTTTCAATTCACAACTTCTATCGTGTTGATAGTTGGCACCGTGATTATTTACCAGCAGATGAACTATGTGCTAAATAAGAAAATTGGTTTTGACAAAGAGCAAGTATTATTAATAGAAGGTGCGGGCACATTAAATAATCAAGTCACTTCATTTAAAAATGAACTAAAAAATCTTCCTCAGGTAAAAACCATAAGTGTGAGCGACTATTTACCCATCACTGGTACAAAACGAAATGGGAATTCATTTTGGCACGAAGGCAAAGTGCAGACGGAGAAAGGAGTAATCGCGCAAAAGTGGAAAGTGGATGGCGACTACATCAAAACCATGGGGATGAAGGTAATGGAAGGCAGGGATTTTAATGACGCCATGTTAACCGATTCTGCCTCCGCTATTATCAATCAAGCCATGGTGCGAGAGATGGGAGGCGAAGATTTGATTGGCAAAAGAATTTCTAACGGAGGCGAAACATTTACGGTGATAGGCGTGGTGCAAGATTTCCATTTTGAGTCGATGCGCAACCGAATTGAACCGATGTGCCTGGTGCTGGGCAACAGCCCTTCTATTATTTCAGTCAAGACCAGTAGCAGTGATATGGCAAGCCTCATTGAATCGGTAAGCACGATCTGGAAAAAGTTTGCGCCTCATCAGCCCGTGCGTTTTGCTTTTCTGGACGAACGTTATGCCGCCATGTATGCCGATGTGCAGCGCATGGGAAAAATCTTCACCACGTTCGCCATTCTTGCCATTGTAGTAGCGTGCCTCGGACTTTTCGCGCTTTCGGCATTTATGATTGAGCAGCGCAGTAAGGAGATTGGTATTCGGTTGGTGCTGGGTGCGTCTCTGCCCAGCGTTTTTCGTTTGCTCGTCTCTAACTTCATGGTGTTGGTAGTCGTCTCTATTGTGCTCGCAACGCCTATCGCATGGTACTTGATGAAAAAGTGGCTAGAGGATTTTACTTATCGCACCGAAATTAGCTGGCAAGTGTTTGCTTTGGCGGGAGTGATTGCGATGGCGATTGCACTGTTCACTATCAGCTATCAATCTATCAAAGCGGCATTGGCTAATCCTGTGAATAGTTTGAGGAGCGAATAAAGGGAGTTGGTAGTTGTTAGCAGGTAGTTGTTAGTCTACCAAGCAAACAGGTATCTAGTGATAAGAGTAGTTAAATTAATAAATGGCATTACAAATAACCATACGTCAATTCCGAGCGATAGCGTATTAATTCAGGTAAATGCTGTTTAGTCTCTTCATCACTGACTCCTTATAATTTCCCCCAATAGGAATGGACCTCCCCATCAATTCGACTTCATGCGCATTAAATGCCTTTATCTTCTTTATTGAAATAATAAATGAACGATGGACACGAATAAATAAATTCGGGTCGAGCTCTTCCTCAATCTTTGTCAGCGCATATTTTGTTGTGTAAGATTCAGTGACCGTCTGAATCTTTATATACTCTTTTTGACTTTCTATGTAAATGATATCGGGTACGGCAATGATAACCTTTTTCTTATCCGTATGGATAGTCAGTGTCTCAGCATTTTTTATTGACGGCAATGAATAGCCCGATACCTTATTAACAGCTTGCAAAAAACGTGTAAACTCAATTGGTTTTAATAAATAATCAACCACGCTTAACTCATAACTTTCCAACGCATATTCATGATAGGCAGTTGTTAATATTACTTTAGGTGGTTCGGCCAACGTTTTTAAGAACTCCAATCCTTTTAAGCCCGGCAAATGAATATCTAAAAAGATGAGATCGATTTTTTCCTTTTTTAATACGTCCAATGCATAAATAGCATCCGTACAAGTAGCCTTCAGTTCCAAAAATGGCAATTGCGAAATGTAGTCTTGCAAAATGTCTGCCGCCAGGGGTTCATCTTCAACAATTAAACAACGGATCATACAGTATTGGTTAATGAAGCGGTCAATTCGATTCTAAAGTTTGTAGGCTCCTCGGTTTGCGTGAGCGTATGATTGGGATATAGGAGTTCTAATTGCCGTTTGATATTCTGCATGCCAATTTTTTGCTCACTCTCAGACTCGCGCCTTACTTCTTTGGAGTTTTCAATGGTTGCGATAAGATAGCCCTTCTTCAATTTAATTTTAATGGAAATATATGCCTCGAAGCGAGATTCACCGGCCCCGTGTTTGAAAGCATTTTCAACAAAGTGAATCAGCAAGAGCGGTGCAATTTCCTGGTCAGGGTTGTCTATTTCAACTTCATACGTGACTTTCAACCGGTCAGCATAGCGCAACTTTTCCAGGGATATGTAATCTTCTATCAGTTTTATCTCATCCGCAAGTTTGATTTTGCTGTGGCTGGCCTCATACAACATGAAGCGCATGAGCTTTGATAATTTGAGCACCGCATCGGGCGTTTTAGGAGAAGTGGTGCGGGCAAGCGAGTAAATGTTGTTCAACGTGTTAAACAAAAAATGGGGATTGACCTGGCCTTTCAAATACTTTAGTTCTGCTTCCGTCTTCTCCTTCTGCAATGCAAGCGCCCGAACCTGTGTTTGATATTGTCTGCGGAACAACCGAATGCTGGATGCGAGGCCTCCCACAAACAGCAAAATGAACGAGTAGTAAAGTACACTACTTAAGGAAAACACATTGAATCCTCTTTCCGGGTGTCCAAGTAGTACTGGAAGAATAAAAGCATGGTTAAGTACATTCATCAAAAGCGCAGCTATAATGAACAGAATTGCTGCAGCCGTTAAGGCAATCCATAGTTTCCAGTGCCTTAGTAAGTAAGAGTCAAGTAAGTAAAAACATAAATACACAAACGGTATTTTCACTAACAGAAACGTCAATTGCATTGACATCATCAGTAAAAATAAATCTCCCGAAATCAGTGATGGAACAAGAGTTTCTTCATCTTCTGCCGTTACGTTTAGTAAGGTTTTGAAAAATAGATAAGCAACCCAAAAAAGGATGTGATTTCGAACTCTCTCCAGTTTTAATTTTTTCACAGATTCAAAGTAACGCAAACTGCAAGTATTCCACCACCTTATAGGAAAGCTTTCTTTCTATAAACGCTTTACTATTTCTGTTGACCAAATCACCTGGTTCATTGATCGAATCTACACGTATGAAGACGAAGTCACAGCTTATTTAAAACCAAGTATTTTTTTGCCTTACAAAGGCCAATTTTTGTAACAAAAAATAATATGTCTATTAAACTAGTACTCCCGATTTTATTCTTGTTTTGCCTCCCTTCATGTAAAAAGGAAGAGGTTGAAGTAGTGGCACCTCCCGTTGTGTATGGTGAAGTTTCGGATATTGATGGCAATAAGTATCAGACAACAAAAATTGGTGATCAAACATGGATGGCCAATAACTTAAGGGTAACAAAATTTAATGACGGTACCGTCATACCACAAGCATCATCGCAAAGTGATTTTCGCCTTTCGGCTAAAGAAGCTTACACGTTTTACAATACCGATGCAAGCCAGGCAGATAAATATGGCTACCTCTATAATGGCCTTGTGATTACCAGCGACAAAAATGTTTGTATGGAGGGCTGGCATATTCCTTCAAGTTCTGAATGGAATACGTTGGCAACCACACTGGGTGGCTTCGAGGTGGCAGGCGGAAAAATGAAAGCCGTTTCAGATTTATGGAAGACGCCAAACCGTGACGCTGACAATGTAAGTGGTTTTTCAGGTTTGCCGGGAGGTTCTTATTGCCGGGTTTGCCTTAGCAATAGTGGCATCTTTGCCGATGAAAGTACGGATGGATATTGGTGGAGTGAGCAAGTGCTTGAATTCTTCTATCTAACCAATCACCGCGCGGATCTTCGTACAAAGAATACGGCCAACCTGAATGATGGCCTATCGATACGGTGTGTTAAAGATTAACAGGTGATTTGATAGACTGCTTTTGCTTCATTTAATTTATGTATCGGTGAATGAAGATAAAATCTGAATTTATTGTTTCATTCTCTGCCATTTTTGTAAGCGTCTCCACCTTGTTTGTGTATATCTACCAGGCGCGTATCATGCAAAAGCAGCAGCACACTTCTGTGTTGCCGTATGTGGAGTGGCTTTATAACAATGCTGGTAATGAATTTTGGATTTCGGTGGAGAACAAAGGCATTGGGCCAGCATTCGTGAAAGGCGTTACCATGAAACTGGATGGTGAAGAGGTTGAATCCAATAGCGCACTACTCAAAAAACTTTTAGGGCCGATCCGTTTCAACTTTTCCAACTCTTAGTTTTTTTCTGTTAAAATCAGTAATTCCACAGAATGACCAAAATATAATTAATGGCAATAACCATGCAGCAATGTCTGAATAAAGAAAAGCATCGTCTTCGTTTTTCGTAACTCTATTAAAGAATCCCATGGCAAACTTATCAACAAGTCTAACCGTAACAAAATAGGAAGCACAAATAAAACTGCTTATCATAAACCGTTGATGAAGTTTTATTTTCATTTTCTTGATAAAGTAAAATGCAAATGAAATGAAAACTAACCATAAGGTTGTGTCTACGTATTGTGATATTCTACAACTTGTACAAAGATTTTTCGGAATAATGAAAAATAGAGTCAGTATGCATAGCGAAGAGGCAGCAATAAATACTTTTCCCAGTTTGCGGTGTATTGATAAGTGATTATTTCTAAATACAGGAAGAAATTGAAATAGTCCGGTGGTGTAAACTATTACTCCTGCACAAATATGCAATACGAACCACATTCGGTCTATAAAAGCGGTCTTACCCATATATTCTGGGATACCATCGCTTAAATATTTGAATTTGGGGGTCAGGAAATAAAAGAAAGAAGCAAAAAATAAAAGCCAGAATAATAGCCTAATAGTTTTCTTTAGCATTGTTCAATCTTGATAAATTAAGTCTTACTTTTTGAGTTTAGAAACTGCCACAAACAATTACAGCCAACGTTGGTGCTTGTGCATGTGGCCGGGGTTAGGAGACCTTAACAATGAAGCGCAGCGGAATGTTAAAGTCGACCTGCTCCGAACTGTCCCACGTGACCAAACGAAATTATGAAACTAAAACTGCAATGCAACACCGAACGCCCGCAATGAAATATGTACAGTGTTGTAGGCAGTACTTACTTTACACTCGATAGTCCTTGCATTTCTTCTGAAAACCTGTCATATATTTTTCGTACTTCATCAACAAATACCGGAGAGAGCTTTTTTTGCTGTTGATGAAGATTGTTAAGTCTTTTAAAGCTATTTCTCACTATTTGAGCTTGTCTTGAGATAATTCCGTAACGTTCGTCAGATTCTTCCATTGAGTTACTCCTTACAATAATTGAATTGATTTTTGAATCAATCTTGTCGTATTGTTCTGAAACACTTGAATAGTCTTTAGCCCCCCGTTTCACATCAATGAAAAAATCATCAGCTACATTCTGAAAGTCTACGACCATTTGGTCTAAAATTGAATCATAAGCTTTTGTTTGAGAACTGCTTTGAAAACTATTTGTCCAGACCCACACAGAAATTCCGAAAACTGTAATTATTGTTGTCAGGACTAGAAATAGTCGAATTAATTTGTATGCGTGGTCGGCCTTAAGCTTTGGAAAAAATTTAGCTCTAATAAAATCCCGAAACAATAAAAGAAAAATAGCAAGGGAAAGTCCTGCAAGTCCTGCAATTTTTCCAAAAATTTCAAATGTAGATGTGCTCATAGAATTGTTCAGTATTGCCTACAACGTGTGTGTTTATGCAGTGGCGGGAAATAGGATGACAAAAAAATGTAGCGCAGCGAAATGTTTGGCCCGACCTGCACGTCTCTGTCCCCCGACACCGGACTAAATTAAGAAATTGCTCTTAATACTTACACTGAACCCCCGCATTGCATAAACGTTTGTTGGGTGCGTGCTATTCTCCCGAATGTGTTTCAACAACCTCAATTAGTCCGACAATATTATTATTGAACTCCTCTAATTCCTCAGCAGGAACCCATAGTTCATTGTGAATTGGTCCGCCTACGTTCTCAACTTTGAATTTCTTTAAATAGTCTGAGTTAACATTGAATTTTGTCACATGTCCGACTCCGTATGCTGGAACATTCCACTGTGTGGAAATCTGTCGAGCATACTCCAAATTTGTCACGGGATAGAATATTGGTTGCTCCATTAGTCTTGGAGGAAATTTTTTCCAGCCAGAACCTATGATCAGATCAAGTTCCTTTTGGTTAACCGGTCTATATAATGTTGTTACTCCGTTGCTGTTCATTTTTTTGATTCAAATCTATCTATTCCAAATTTCAACAATTGAACTTTAATTTAACACCAAACCCCGCAAATGCAAATAGCTTTTGTTATGCACATGTGCCGCTGTCAACCGTCACCCAAACCTCAGGGATGCCAAAGCTTAGGTGGTGTGTCGGCTCGTGAGTCTTTGGCATTGGTACGGTTGTTCGTAGCAGGGTATTTCGTCCGATATTATTTTTCAAATATTACATTCAATTTTCCCTGCACTCGTTGTGGCATGTTTGCAGCAGTGATTTCATAATCAATTTGGTAGTTCGCAATTTGACTTCGCTCGTTGTAAACCATAACCAAGTCATCTAACTTAACACTGTATGAATGTTTGATGTATTTTCGGTACATGTTGACATCATAGCTATTTGTTTTTTTAATGCTTGGTCTATTAAAATCAATGTTGGACGGAGGTGTAAATTGCGTTCTAGGAAAGAGAAAAGCTGAGTTAATCAAATGACTTCTGAAATCCATTCTGTGCGTAGGTCGATATGGAGGTTCTGGTTTTGTGGGTCTTTTAATCAAGTTTCTCGGTTCCATCAAATCAAAACCATCGGGAAAATGCAGGTGCACGTCAATTTCTTCGCCAGGCACTGTCCCTTCATTCAGAATTGAAACTTCAATCAGATAAGATAATTCTTGTTGGTGCTCAAATTCATAGAGCGACCCCAAATGGAGCTCGAATTCCTCAAAATACTTATCAAGGTCTTTATTGTATTGGTCTACCTGTTCTTGACTTAAGGCTGAGAGTTGCAATGAAATAGCGGATAGTGTATTTCCATTCGAAACCTTTTTACTAGGATTTTCAATATGAGGTAGTTCTTCCCTAATTTGTAATAGGCCTGTATGAATGAATTGCTCTCTCGTTACCAAACCAGATTCCTTAACTTTTATTTTTTTGTATTCATGTCCACTTTCAAATTCAAGTTTAAGTTTCGGTATTTTCGTTTTTAAGAGAAGGTTCTCATTCTCCAATTTCTTAATCTTCTTTTCATTTTCTGATTCCTCCGAAGCAAGTCTGTAGCTGTCAGTCAACTTAAGTGATTCGATTTGAAAGTTCTTTGCTCTCAACCGAGGACCAATGTCATCTGAACATAGTATAGTTGTATTAGAGGGGTTCTTCAGACGATAGTCGATGATACTCGCCAATATCCTTTGGTCTGGCTCATCGTAATTTAGCTCATACTGTTTATAAAAATCTTTTGTCGGTTTGTGATTCAGTATATTGATTTGCACACCTTTTTGAACCTTTAGCTCATTTGTCTCTATAAACTTTTCAATTTTTTGAAGAGCAGTTCTTGCTCGATTACTTACCTTTGAAGTACCAACCTTTTTCTTATCCAATTCATCAATGACAAAAGGAGAAATTATAATTTCACATTCACTAGAATCACTTTCCTTTAGCCATTGAATCTCATCGAATGAGGTAAAATGCAAAAAGATATTCGTGTCTAAGAAAATGGATTTCATTACCAAATTGTCGGATTATAATTACAGTTTACAACTATAACTCAAGTTTGAAAACTAATCTGTCCACATGGCGTTGCGGTCACCCGCTATGGTTTAATGATTTTAAAAATTGACTCAAATGGTTTGAGTACCGTCTCAAGTGTTTTCCCAATTTGTTTTACAGCCTCATCCGGTTTTACGTCCGATTGATTTCTCCCAAATATCCCACTTGTCGGTGAGGTGAAAACTTTATTGATTGACTCAATAATAAATGTCGTAAATTTCTCCCTATCCTCAGGCTTCCCTTTTGCAACTAATTTCTCAACCAACTCTTGATAAGGGATTAAAGAAATTGAAATGTTAGATTTAAATGCATACTCTTCCTCCAGTTTTCTTTCTCGAGTGTATTGTGACGAGCAAAATACAATGGCATAAATCAAAGGCAACGACATCGATAGCTTCAGATAGAACGCCACGTTGAAGTCAATCGTTGTAAAGGCAATTAAAGCTGTCAGCCCTATACTAAGACTGACTACACCAGCCAAAGCCCACAGCCAAAACCGTCTTGACTTTTTTAGATTTCCTTGTCTGGTCTGGAACGAGTGAAACATTGAGAAACCAGTTGCCTTTTGCAACTGGTCCTTAATTTGGTCTTCCAATGTCTTAAGCTCATTAGCTAAGGCGATCGTCTGTCTCTGATTCTCTACAACATTTGTCTTTGCTTGTCCAGAGGTAGTGTCAATATCTTTTTTGTAGTTGTCTATTGCATTAAAGAATTCTTTAATTTTTCCCTCAATGGCAATTACCTCCGAGTTGCTAGTCACCGAGGTTGAAAGAAGTTGTGAAGCGGTAATATCATTTTGTTGAATAGTCGCAAGGTGTGCAGAAGCCTTTTGTGCCACATCAACTGCTTTGTCTAATTCCCCTTTAATTGAGTCATTGCTTGTCTGCGAGTTGGCTACCAATGAATGTAGATCTGATGATGATTTCTGAATTTCTCCAAGAAGTTTTTCAAGTTCGCTCTTTAGATGAAGTCCGCTATCTAGTTCCTTTCGAAGTTGTTTAATTTTAACTTCCTCTGCTTTCAACTGATTCATCTTAGTGGTGTAGCCAAGGACTTCGCCAGACAGGTTATGAACACCAAATCTCCAAATGTCAGTGTATAACTGTTCGATTGCGTTTACAAGATTCACTACTTGATCTGTCCCGGAAACTAAGGTGCTTTGAAAGTTAACAACGTTTTCAATGTCCTGAAGAATTGTCTTCTGAACCGTCAATGGAAATTGAGTTAACTTGTTTTTCCCAATTGCATCTTTAATAATGTCCCGTGACTGATTTAAGTTTATAAACGACTCACTCAAAGTCACGTCACCTCGGTTTGGGTCAAAACCAAATTCATCACACTTCTTGATTACTCCGTTTTGTGAGTCGTCTGTAATTGTGTTCAGAATCTCAAGGAGTCGTTTAACTATTTCCATGGTCTAATCTTTTTTAGCAATGCCACCAACTCGCGGAAATATGTACCAGGTGAATATACACATCTATGTACCATCATTGAAGATGCACCTATCCACATCAAATCGCCCGGTAAGATTGGGCAATATTCTGAGCAATAACAATAGTGGAAACGCCATTTTGCAAAGTCGCGTTTCGTGGAAAAAAGGGGTGAAATGGGGTATTTACTATATTAACACCAACGGAACCTACGTATTCATCCACCTCATAAATCTGCCGAACCAGGTCTTTGGTGGTGTACGCTTTTCTTCTTGCACCATTACTTCTACCTGCTCCTTCACCAAACTGATGGACTTGGTAGGGGCCGGGGTCTTTATTTTTTTCAAATAGTTTTGCGTGCGTTTTTCTTTTTCACGCTCGGCCTGCGCTTTTCTTTTTTTCTCTGCCTCCAATGCTGCACGCTCGCGTTGCAGTGCAATCGGGTTGATGCGAGGTTGAACATTCGTTCGTTCCTTTCTCGGTTGTGTCGGTCTTCTTCTCTCCGGCTGAGGGCGCTCTTCGGGTGCTTGTGCTTTTTCTGTTTGTTCTTCCTCTTTGCTTACCGGAAGTTCTTTCTTCCTGGGTTCAGGCAGCTCTATCTTTCCCAGTACCTTTAGTCCTGTCAATTCTATTTTGGGTGCCTTGATCAATTCTATCGGCTGCTCGTTAACGGCTTCTGTTGGCAAGGGCAATGCTGTGTTCATCGGTTCTGCCACGGGCTGCTCTACACGTATCGGCATTTCGGGCGCAGGTTTTTCCTTTTCAGCGGCAAGCTCTGCAGTCATCTCTTCCATTCGCTCGGGGGCAAACTGTTTCATAATCAAAGAGACATGATCATCTTCCATTCTCGTATTTGATCCATCTTCAATGTGAATGCTTTTCTTCGCAAGAAATTCTACAATTTCCGTTGGTCGTAATGCCAGCTTTCTTGCCAATTGCCCAAGTCTCATAATTTTTACTTCAAAAATTCCTGTGAAAAGCAAATATACCGCCCAGTCCACGATTTAAAAAAAATGAGCAAAGGCATACTGAAATTCTGAAGTACAGCGCCTTAGTAATATCTTTAACTCAGGATTCTGCTTTGACTACTTCTCATTGGGGTCCTGTTGAAATTTTGGCAGAGAAAAATCTAACCACCTTCGAGCGCCTTTTCAAGGAATTGTTTAAGCCACTTTGTGGCTTCGCTATCAAATACACCGGAGATTTGGACGAAGCCAAAGGATTGGTTCATGAAGTTTTTGTTGGCTTGTGGGAAAAACTGGCTACGCTACCCGAAGACACCAATTACCAAAGTTATCTGTATACGGGTGTTCGCAATCGCGGCCTCAACTACATACGTGATCGTAAAAAACAGGTAGCCTTCAGCAACGTACGCGAAGAGCAACTGACAGAAGAAAATGATACGCTGGTGGCTGTTGAGTTGGAGCAGGCAATAGAAGCAGCCATCCAATCGCTGCCCGAAAAATGCAGAGAGGTTTTTGAGCTCAACCGAAAGGAAGGCCTCAAGTATGCTCAGATTGCGGAGCAACTGGGAATTTCCATTAAAACCGTGGAAGGGCAAATGTCGAAAGCGCTGGGCGTATTGAGGGAACGGTTAGGTGAATTTCTTATTTTACTTTTACTATTTTGGATATAAGGGTAAAACGGTTTTCAGGTGTTATGAAACAAAGCGCGCAACTAGCGATGAACAATTGGTGATGGACGAGTTAATAACCAAACAACTTTCTGGCGAGGCCTCCCTGGAGGAGACAAGGCAGGTGGAAGCCTGGGTTGCTCTTCGTCCTGAGAATGAACTTCATTTCCAGAAAATGAAGAAGGTTTTTGAAATGGGGTCTTCGCATTATAAGAAAGTGAGTTCTCCTGATCTTGCTATTGACGTTAATCACGAGTGGAATCATTTTGTTAATACAATCTCCAAAGAGACAAAGGTAAGGTCAATAGCACCGCACGGTTATGCTACCAACTGGCTCCGCATTGCCGCAGCGCTCTTGTTGCTCATTGCCTCCGGTCTTGTAATCAACTATTTCGTTTCAAAAAATCAGGACGTACAATTTCAGACAGCAGCCAATACACTTGATGTATCACTTCCTGATGGATCTAAGGTAACGCTGAACAAAAACTCATCACTGACTTATACTCCTTCATTTGGAGAAACGAGTAGAAAAGTAGCACTCCGCGGAGAAGCCTTTTTTGACATTGAGCGAAATCCTCTAAAACCATTTATCATTTCAGTTAACGGCACTGAAGTAGAAGTACTGGGAACATCGTTTAACGTGCGGGCGTATAATGAACTTGCCACGGTAGAGGTTGTCGTAGCTTCGGGTGTGGTAAAATTTAAAGCACCGGAGAAACAGCAGGAAGTAACACTTCGCTCAGGCGAAAAAGGAATTTATTCAAGCGTAACGAAACAGATCAAAAGCAATGCGAATGATGATATTAATTTCCTTTCCTGGAGCACTCAAAAAATTATTTTTGAGGAAACTGATTTACGCTCGGTCATTAAAACCCTGAATAATACATACCAGTCTAATATTGTTATCGCTACTGAAATTCCTCCATCGTGTGTTGTCACCGTGTCTTTTGATCATCAAACGCTTGACGCAGTACTTCATGTTCTTAAAACAACCCTTAATTTAACGTATCGAATCAACAGCAACCGAATCGAAATTGTAAGTGCAGGATGCTAAGTTTGCCATCACGATTGAGGATTCCCCTTTACCTGAGCAGTCTTCTTTTCTTTTCAACGTTCTGCGTCCACGCTCAAAAGAATTTGCCGGAGGTAGTCCTGTCGGTTGATGTTTCTGATCAGCCTCTTGAGGAGCTGCTGGAATCTATTTCTAAAAAGAGTGGACTGACATTCTCATACAATCCCAAGCGAATTAATGCTACGCAAAAAGTAACCTATCGCTGCACGAATAAGACGATAGCCAGCGTGTTGACGGATTTATCTTCCATGTTGAGCTTCTCCTACAGCTTTGTTGAAAATCAAATTATTTTAAAACCAGAACGAAAGCTTGAAGATCAGATTGAGTTGGTTACGCTTAGCGGCTATGCAAAAGATCAGGGAACCGGTGAACCGCTCATCGGAGCGAATGTCATTATTGAAGGGCCCAACACGGGAGTGAGTGCAAATAATTTTGGATTCTATTCGATCACGTTGCCAAAAGGAATCTATACAATCCAATGTTCATTTATAGGGTACAAGCATTCCTCCATCGCAATAGAGTTGAATGCAAGTCAAAAAAAGGATTTCTTATTAACAGAAGAGCCGCCCGTTCTTGATGAGATTCTTATCAGCGATCTTACCGAAGATGCGGTGGGGCAGATTCAAGCAAGCACTATTAACCTAAGACCAAACTCTATTGCACAACGTCCTGCCCTCTTTGGAGAAATGGATGTGGTAAAATCAATGGAATCCATACCCGGAATAAAAATGCATTCTGAAGGTTCCACGTTCTATTCTGTTCGTGGTGGTAATCGCGATCAGAATTTAATTCTTATTGATGACGCTCCTGTCTATAATCCCAGTCATCTTTTAGGATTATTCTCCACTATCATTCCGGATGTTATCAATGATATTACACTCTATAAAGGCGACATGCCTTCCTCGTTAGGTGGCAGACTTTCTTCCGTACTAAGTGTCCGCACAAAAAAAGGAAATGATCAGCACCGGCAGGTGTGGGGCGATGTTGGCCTGATGTCAACAAAACTAGGCCTTGAGGGCCCTTTCCGAAAAGATGTAAGTTCTTTTTTTATTTCTGCTCGCGTTTCAAGACTAAAATGGATTGCGCAAACGATCAGCAAGGATATATCGCAGTTCAATTTTTATGACCTGACGGGCAAGATGAATTTCCGGCTCAATCCAAAAAATCATATTTTCTTTTCGCTCTACGCCAGCGGTGACAACTACTTTGGCGGCAACACAGGAATTGCCTGGAAAAATACCGCTGCCACCTTTCGATGGAATCATTTATTCAGCGATCGGTTATTTCTCAACACTACACTGACCGGAGGCAGCTATGACTATTTTGTATATACTGATGTTGCCAACGGAACGCGTTGGAACTCGCACATCTCCAATCTCAATCTAAAAACTGATTTCAATTACTTTATCAAACCACAAAGCGAGTTATCATTCGGATGGAGTATCAACGGTTATTCTATAAATCCCGGCAATCTTGAGTCTGCATCTCCGCTTCCCTCAGTCCCGGTGTTATCCGTAAGAAATTCAGCCGAAACGGTTCTTTATGCAAATCATGAACTCGCTATTAACAATCGCTGGGGGCTTACGTATGGAATTCGATTATCTACGTGGTCTAACCTTGGAGAATCATTTGAGTTTGTTTTTGATGATACGAGAAAACCAATTGACACACTATTCTATGAAAGAGGAGAGCGATACAAGAGATACACAAACCTTGAGCCCAGAGCTACCGTACGCTTTCTGCCCAACGAAAATTCTTCAGTGAAGGCAAGTTTCTCCCGAAACATTCAAAATGTTCATCTGGTAAGTAACTCAATAAGTCCGTTCACTTCTTTGGAAGTATGGCTTCCCAGCAGCATCAATATCAAGCCAGAAGCCGCCAACCAGCTTACGATGGGATACTATCGATTTCTACAGCGATCAAGAACTTCATTATCGGCAGAGGCATTTTATAAAAAAATGACGCATCAAATTGATTATGAATCGCATGCCGAAACATTACTCAATCCATTGCTGGAAGGTGAATTGCGGTTTGGATCAACAGAAGCGTATGGAATTGAATTACAACTTAAAAAAGATGTAGGGCGCCTACGCGGATGGGCAGGCTACTCCTACTCCAGGGCAAAACAAAAATTCAATGAAATTAATCAGGGGAAGCCCTTCAATGCATTTTATGATCGGCCACATCAACTTAATTTGGTTCTCGCCTATGATGTGAATTTCAGATGGAACGTTGGTATGAACTGGGTCTATTCTACAGGCACTCCATTTTCATCGCCTACCAGTTTCTATTCTTACAATGACCAGGAAGTTCCTATCTATGGACAAAAAAATAATGACAGACTTCCCGAATACCATCGTCTTGATCTATCGGCCACACTGCGCTTAAACAAAAACCCTGAAAATAAATACAAGCACAGCCTGTCATTTTCAGTTTACAATTTTTATTCAAGGAAAAATCCCGTGTTTGTGAATTATAATAAAATTCGGGAGAGTGATGGTTCCTTTAAAATACCATCCGACTTATTGGACATAACGCGGGTAACTTCTCAGTTTTATTTATTCCGGTTCGCACCCTCCGTATCTTATAATTTCAAATGGCGATGAGAAGACGAAAAATAGTAACATTACTATTCGTGGCTAACCTCCTGCTACTAGCTTGCGAAGAAGTAGTTCAACGTCCATTACATATTGAAAATACAGACTTACTGGTAATAGAAGGAATAATTACAAATGAAAAGCTCAATCATCGCATTACGATCTCCTTCCCTTATAACACTCAGAACGGAAATCGGCTACCTGTAACGGGTGCGGTTCTTAAAATAAAGGAAGACGATATTGAATATCAGGTTTCAGAATTTCCTGCGGGCTCCGGCAATTATTTTACTGAAGAAATGCGCTCTGTTTTTGGAAAAACGTATACGCTCTCCATTCAATATCAGGGTAAAGAATATGTAGCGCAGGATAGTCCCGTTCCAGTTGAACCGCTTCAAGCTTTAGAATATGAAAAGGTCAACGATCAATATAGGCTCGTACTAAATGATGCAGGGCAAGATCCTAATTTCTTAGATCATCGTATTTCCTGGAGCGGAACAGCGCTGTGTATTTCCGGAACAAATTGTGAAGGGAAAGTTACTTTTTACGATATAAAAACATTGGATGTAAATGAAATTTATAAACCAAAACAGGCGGAGTTTACCTTTCCTGCCAATTCAACGGTTATAAGGAAAAAGTATTCCGTCAGCCCTGCCTACCGAAGCTTTCTCCGTTCTGTGCTCTCCGAAACCGAATGGCGGGGCGGTGTTTTTGATGTGCAGCGCGCCAATGCGACCACCAATCTCAGTGAGGGGGCCATTGGCTTTTTTGCCGTTTCCACCGTGGTTTCTGATACCACGCTTATCATTGCAAAGCCCTAAAAAAGGCCAAACAGGCCCAAAAAAACTTTTCTGAAGACATAAGGGTGCAGGCGAGGTCGTGTGTTTTAAGAAGTGAAGGGCGAGTTCCGGACTTCCTTCAAAAAAATAGAAACACAAAACAAAAAATTTAAAAAATGAAAACTTCAAAAAACAACTTATTTGTCTTAGTCGCTGGGCTGGCGCTTTCTATCGGCTTGTTCTCTTGTGAGAATAATCCAGAGGTTACTTCGCAAGAGGATATTCTGCCTAAATCCCTTACTGTGGATATTCCTTCTTCATTGAGTAACAAAGACCTTTCAAGCGGAAGAAAATCGGGAAGGACCAAAGATGACACCCTAAGAGGAAATGATATCTATCAAAACCTTGGGACTTTCATTGCTGTGGGCGAAGGTTCTGCTGAATTAGTGGAAGAGTTCATCGAAGGCATTCGGAAATATAAAATTGATCGGGTAAAGAATCTTACCTACACAAGTGAGGATGATAATCGTGTTAAAAATTTAGTGGTCGAGTCAAATGTTACGTTCGAAGACCAGGCATGGGATTATCAACTTACCATAACCGATGCCGACTCAGAAGGTCAGGCAGATGGAGGAAAGGCGCTTCAGATTTTCTGGAATAAGTCGAGTCAGGTAAAAGGCATTGCCATTATCAAACTTTACAACTGCGATCGCATAGAACATGCCAATGCAAAGGATGCTATTTTCAGAATTGATTATCATGAAGGTGGATCAACGATCTATGATGCTCAAATGGAGGTACGTGTAGCAGGTCTTCCCCTTGAAAATCCGTTGAACGATCCTTATTCCATCAGCACATTGTACATGTTTGTAGGTAAAAAAGGAGATGTAGTGGATGTGTATGGAAACAGTAATCACCCGAACGCCATCTTTATCTCTGGTAACAAAGGTTTTAACTGGGCTTTTGTAGCCTCTGGCAATGAAGTAAAAGATATCGGTGTAGCCGAAGTGGGTTTGCCTCCTAGTTCATTGGACAATACAGATCACAACGTTTTGTTAAAAGAGTATTCCATTAAAAATGTGTTCGTCAATGAAATCAACACGGTATGGCCTGGAATTGATCCAGCGCTGGTAGCTGGCTACCTGAAGGAAACTGCCGCACCTGGTTATTTTAGCAAGAAGAATGGATTTATCTCCGGTGGTGTTTCTCCTGGCGCTGAGTGGGATGTACTTGCACCAAGACTTGATGCGCTGACTCCTTACAGTCCGAAGTTGACAAGTGAATTGACTTTGGAATTCAAATAAAGAAGAAGTAACCCAATGAAAAACCTCTGGCTAATGCCAGAGGTTTTTTTATGAACGCTTAAACTCCTTCTACCATAATCATTCTGGTTATCGAAGCAGCTTGTCGTATTGCTTTTGCGGGTGCATATCCATCCGATGACCGCCAGGCCTTAGCTCGTTCCATGGAGGGGAACTCCACTACAACAATTCGCCCCGGTTGCCAATCACCTTCAAGTGTTTCGGTAGCGCCACCGCGAACTATGAATTTTCCTTCAAAGGCTTCCAGCGAAGGCGGAGTTAACTTTCGATAACCATCGTACAAAGTCGGATTTGTAATTTTTACGTCTACGATAATATATGCTTTCATATGATGTCCCTGATACTTTTACTTTCGGTTAAGCTCAACACTTATTTTGAGATAGATAAAATAAACTCAGAAACATCTTTCTTAAATTTTTCGAGCGAAGGCTGATGGGTGTACATCATATGACCGGCTTCATAGTATTTCATGATAATATTGTCTTTGATATTCTTTGGCAAATCAAGATGATCGATGGTATGTTCTACGCCATAGAATACCGTGGCAACATCATAGTATCCATTTAGAATCAATACTTTCATGTTCGGATCTCTCGTTAAGGCCTGCGCCATATCATTGCCTGTGTTGATGGCAGCGGAGGTACCCCAGCGAAAATTTCCTTTGTGGTTCCAATCCCATTTAAATCCATCCCTTCGCCCAGCGGTGACAGTATACGTCAGTTTCTTATTCACTTTGAGATCGTTGTGAAAGTAATTGAGAAAACCTGTGATGTATGCCGGAGAGATGGAAGTGCTTTGCGGATCATAGTCTCCTGATTGACTTAATAAATCTTGATTTATTCCTTTAAAGCGAGAATCTAATCGCCCTGCGATATTACCATCACCTCTTAGCAGCTCTGTATAAAATTCATCAGCCTGCACTCGCAGATTTGCCCTCATCCAGTATTCGGCACTCAGGCCGGAATAGGACGCAAGTTTACCCGCCATCGCTGTTCTTTCCTGAGCAGAAAGCTGATCACCTTTAAACAAAGCTGGAGTGTATTCATTTTGCGTAAAGGCCCGCACTGAAGTAAGAAAGGTTTCAAGGTTAGCCGGCTTGTTGGCAACTTTATTATGATACCACGCAGTGGCGGCATAAGTTGGGAAATGAACAATGTAAGGAAGATCATCATTGGGCGGGAATAATAGCGTTCTCAGATCAAACACAGCACTCACCATAATTACGCCATTCATAGCAATGCCTTGTTCTAACAAATTATTCATTACCCCCGCATTTCTGAATGTACCATAGCTCTCGCCCAACAAGTACTTGGGAGAGTTTAGTCGACCATTGTCAATCAGATATTGCGTGATGAAAAGGCTGATGCTGCGGATATCCTGATCTACGCCCCAAAAATTTTCAAACTTCGCTTCGCCAACAGGTACACTAAGACCAGTGCCAATGGGATCGATCATCACCAGGTCGGCAATGTCGAGGATAGAAAAATCATTGTTAACGATTTGATATGGAGCAGCCGGTGTAAACGATGGATCATTAACGACAATTCGTTTTGGGCCAAGCACACCCATATGAAGCCAAAAAGAAGAAGATCCTGGTCCGCCATTGTAAGCGAATACGATGGGTCTCTTAGGAAAAATTCCATCACGTGTGTAGCTGGTGAATCCGAACAACGCGATTGGTTTGTTGTTCTCATCTCGCAATTGAACTGTGCCAGCCTTAGCTGTCAAATCAATTTGCACTCCATTAATCTTCACACTTTGCTTTGTCGTTGCTATCTCTCCTTCCGGTATGGGTGCCGATTCCTTCTTAGCCTGATCGGTTTGGGCGAAGGAGGCTGCCGCGATAAACAATAGTACAAATGAGAAAGTCAGGATTTTTTTCATGGGTTGATGTTTTAAAATGAGGGTGTTTTTTAAAAATAACAAATAATCATGATGCTCTTTAAATTCTGTGACCGCCATCGTGTTTCAGCATGTGTGCGGCCTGAATGTAATTTTAACTTATAGTTTTTTTCTCCACTGCTTCTTTTCCGATCGCTGCTTTTTATCAGTAATCCGTGCCTGCTGCGCTGCCTTACCGGGCTTCGTCTTTTTCCTTACTTTCTTTGGAGTAAAGGCTTTTACAAGAAGTTGATTCAACTTGGAAATCACCTCTTCTTTGTTTTGCAATTGCGATCGTTTGTCCTGAGCAGTAAGAATCAGTATTCCCTCTTTAGTCAACCGGGAAGCAAGCTTCCGAATAATTATTTCTTGCTGCTCTTCATTCAAGAGAGTTGATTTAGCCACATCCCATTTTAAGGTAACCTTGGAATTAACCTTGTTAACATTTTGCCCGCCTGGCCCGCCACTTCTTGACGAGGTAAATAGTAATTCAGACATCAGCATTTCTGCCTGGGGAATTGAAGTGGTCATCTGTACAAAGATAATTTAATTACATGCGTTAAAACGATCCGTGACGTCAAAACTAGCAGCAGATTGATGTTCCGCTTCATTGAAAAATCGGTAACTTTAGAGGTTCGATCAAAATGAAATTTCTATGAAAAAATTGGTTTTTATCGTAGAGGACGATTTGGTGCAACAAAAAATGTTACAGCATCACTTTGAGGAATTACTGGGCAATTACAATGTCAAAACATTTGCAGATCCGAAAGACATGTTTGGTCATCTCAAGGACAAGCCGTTTGCAATTGTTTTGGATCATTTTTTTAAATCAGATAAAACCGGATTAGATTATCTTAAGGAGCTAAAGAAAAATCATAGTTCCATTCCGGTAGTATACTACACTACGCTCAACGACAATGACATGCGTGCTCAGGTAATGGACCTGGGGGCCGAAGATTATATAATTAAAGATTCAGCATCATTGGTGAGGCTTCGCACAGCGCTTGATGCAATCAGCACAAAGAAAAAAGGATTCCTTAATAAACTATTCAAAAAATAAGTCAGGAATTTCAAAAAAGGCTAGCCTTTAACTATCTCCAACACATCGCGAACCACGGCTGCAGACGTTCCAAGCGGATCGGCTTCATAATTTTTCATAGAGATACTCTCATAAAGGTCGGTCTTTAGTTCTATGCCCATCTCCCAACCATCACACGTGCCCAAAAAAGAATTGTCGTGAACTAACGTTGGCCTGACTGACAGTGACCATTGATTGTCTTTCTTCTCAGCTATTGCCAATAGTTTTATTTTCTGTTCTGCTTTCTTTGCTTCTAGCAATTGCCGGGAAGTTAACGTCCTTATCCCCTCAACAGAAATATCGCTAATAGCACCGCTAAAATCTGTGAACGATTTCATGATAATAAATAGTTTGTTCGCTGTATCATGTCCGTTTACGTCATGCGAAGGATCTGCCTCTGCTGCGCCTATGCGTTGTGCTTCCTTAATTGCTTCCTCAAATGATCCCCCATTTTCAAGCTCCCTGATAATGTAGTTAGAAGTGGCATTAAAAATTCCTTTCAAACTTATCAAGCTCGCCAGCTTTAAGTCACGCTGAAGTACATTGATGACAGGGAGGCCTCCACATACAGTAGCACTATACGCTAAGCCTCCGCCATGGGCCTTGGCAAGCTGCTGAAGTTCATCAAATGCAAAAACAAGCGGGGCTTTATTGGCCAGCACAGCCGACCATCCTTTTTGCAATGCTTTACGAACTATTTGCAAACCGGGTTGACCGGTTTTAAGATTGCCTGCAGAACTTTCAATTAATAAGTCAGCGTTGACATGATCACATATGTTCTCTACCGAAATTTCAGGTAAGTATCCACTTAGTTCCTTAACATGTTTCTTTTGGTTTTTATGTTGAAGAAGCTGCTGGTAGTCGAAACCATTATCATTTATGGCAACACCTGATGAGTCAGCTACACCCACAATATCCAATTCGAGACCATAAGTATTCTGTATCTTCTGTTTTTGATCAGACAAAATACCAATCACGCCACGATTTACAGTTCCTAACCCAATGAGAACAGTGCGTATTCTTTTCATCAGATAAGATTATTGAATTTATTAAAGGCTACTTTTTTTGTTTCTTGATGGGAGTAAGTAAAACCTTTCTGAACTCTACCTCAGCTCCTTCTGCCTGCAAGGCTATCTGTCCTTTAGAGGCTGTGCATTCGCCCTGGTTGACAAGATCACCATTAACCCAAACGGTAATCGTGTTATTGAAACATTCAATGGTCATGTTGTTCCATTCTCCAACAGGTTTTTCGGAACCATCAGTAAGGTTAAGCACCCTGCGCTCCTTCCCTTCTGTTATTCCCCATTTCTCTTTTGGGCCTCGTCTTTTCTCCATGTCTGGCACAGTGATATCTTCTACAATACACCAAAAGTCACCCGCATTTTCGTGGTACAGTTGCGCCTCAATGGACTTGGGGAACATCTTATACAAAGCCCGGGGCGTGGATGCATGAACAAGGACTCCACAATTTCCAGGGGCTCCTGCAAAGCGATATTCTACTTCAAGCCTGTAATTTTGAAAAGACTTATCGGTAATAAGATGCCCTTCAGGTGTTCCCAAACTGACAAGCATTCCATTACGTACGGCAAAAGGATTTCTCAAACCTTGCGTTGTGTCCATCGCAGGCACATCGATATGCCACCCTTTCAGATCTTTTCCGTTAAATAATTTTTTTGATTGGGCCGACAACTCAATTGAATAGTGACTGCTAATCAGGAGTAAAATGAACACAAATTTTTTCATAACACGGATTCTAAAAATTAATGATATATAGAATCCTGAAATTACAGTAATAAGTGCGCTGCGCAAAATAACATTGTCATGTAAACCGTGAATCAATTTGATAAACGGGGTATTTGAGAGGGAAATTTTAATTAGTTTTAAACAACACCAAATTCCACGCTATGAAGTCTCAGAATTTAATTCGACTGGTGAGTGCTCTCATCATAACTTTCTTATTATCCATGTGCAACACTCCTCCTCCCAGGAAAGAAGTTAAAAAATCTAACTCGTATGATGATTTAGTTACCTTCTTTAAAGAATGGCGTGAATTTGAATCACCAGCATTAAACGATGGCGTCCCTGACTATTCATTAGCGGCCATGCAGAAGCAGAAAGAAGAACTTCTCGACTGGCAGGCGCAATTAAACGCATTCGATACTACGCACTGGCCAATCAAGCATCAGGTAGATTGGTATCTCGTGTGGGCAGAGATGAACGGCCTTGATTTTGCGCATCGTGTCCAACAGCCATGGTCGAAAGATCCTGCGTTTTACGTTTGGTTCTTTACCAATTTGCCCGATACACCATTGCGCGAAGGTCCTCACGTTTATGGGCGAGTGGAGATTCCCGATTATCAACCCTTAACTGAATCCAACGCCAAAGAAATGGCAGAGCGGCTTCGCAAAGCTTCAGCGGTTTTTAAACAAGCAAAAGTTAACCTGACCGGTGATGCGAAGGATCTCTGGGTTTACAGCGAGCGGAGTTTTCACGAGCAAAGCGATGATTTGAAATCCTTTGCGGCATCCATAGAATCAACTTTCCCTGATCTGGCCAAAGCAGCTTTGGAAGCGCGCGAGGCTTCAGAACAATTTGCAAAATGGATCGCTGAAAAAGTTCCTTCCAAAACTGGGGTTTCAGGTGTAGGTGTGGAAAATTATACCTGGAATTTGCGCAATGTTCACCTTATGCCCTACTCATATCAGGATGAGAAAGTACTGATGGAACGTGAACTCGCGCGATCCCATAGTGCTTTACGATTCGCAGAACATCGCAATCGGAAGCTACCGAAACTTAGCAAGAAGGATAATGCTAAAGACTATCAGGAAATGATACTGAAGGCTACCGATGAGTATCTCGAGTTCATGGACAAAGAAGAATTTTATACAATGAAAGCGTACATGAAGCCTGCACTGTTGGCACAGGTACGTCCCTTCGTTGCAAATGATGGTATACGAGGCTTCTTTGATGAGGTCGATTATCGCGACCCTATGCCCATGCGTGCACATTTTAATCATTGGATTGACTTAGCCCGAAATCGCGAAGAGCCTTATGAAAGTCCAATTCGAAACACCCCATTATTAAGTAATGTGTTTGATAGTCGTGCAGAAGGTATGGCCACGGCTATGGAAGAATTAATTTTAAATGCAGGAATGCTTGAGAACAGACCTCGCGCTAAGGAACTGGTTTATATTATGCTGGCACAGCGCGCTGCACGCGGTCTTGCAGGATTGAAGCAGCATGGATTGGAATTGGATTTTGATGGTGCCACTAAATTTGCATCGAAGTGGGTGCCGTGGGGATTAATGCCAGCCGATGGAACTACCATCCAACATGAAGAACATTTCTACATCCAACAACCGGGCTATGAAACAAGCTACGTTGTCGGCAAATTAGATATTGACAAACTCATTGCCGAATATGCGCGTCAGCGCGAAGGTCAATTTGTATTGAAGGAGTTCATGGACAATTTCAATAGATGCGGACTCATTCCCGTATCGCTCATCTATTGGGAAATGACAGGTGATAAATCCATGCTGAATGAAGCCGTAGGAAAAAGATAAACGAAGTAACTCAAAGGCAATCTATTTATCGTAGTGGTATTTGCATGAAATTATTTCGAGATTCCCTCTGGTAAATCGATAAACGAGACGATGCTCTTGATTAATTCGTCTGCTCCAAAATCCTTTCAGATCTCCTTTGAGTGGCTCAGGTTTCCCTATTCCCTTGAACGGATCTCTGCTGGCTTGCTTAATTAGCTCGTTTATTCGTTGCGTCATTTGCGAATCAATCTTGGCCCACTCTTGATATTGTTCCCAGGCCACATCCGCAAAAGTTATGGTCATAAGTCTTTAAGAGATTTCTTTACTACGTTTCCCTTTTTCAGTTGCTCTATTCCTAAGCGCAATTTTCGCGCATTGGCTTTAGACGCCAGCAAGTAAAGAGTTTCTTCCAGGGCATTATAGTCTTTTAACGACATGACTACAACATCTTTATTACCTCTCCGATTCACAATCAGGATATCATGATCGTCAGTAATTTTATCAAGCTTTTTTTTCAAACTGGCCCGGAAGTTCGAGAAAGTAGTAGTTTCCATAAGTACAAGATGTTGTACAAATGTACAAAAATTGAAAACAACACAAAAGTTCACCATTATTCTCCATTTCACTGCTCCTGTAAAAATTGTTCTCTGGCTCTCATTTTATCCCTACTTTTAAAAATAGCTTAGGGCAGATTAAAAAATATAAGCGCGATGAAAAAATCAGTATTAATCATTCTTATCACTGTCTTTGGTTTCACATCAGGGTTTATAGCCGCTAAAAAAGATTTCTTTTCTGCGAAGGATATTCGTAGTGCACAAAAATTGATTGGCATTGACTTTTCGAAAAAGCAGATTGATACGCTTACCAATTACCTTCATGAAAATCTGAAAGGGTATGAAGCGATGCGGAAAATTTCGCTTGACAATGAGATAAGTCCTGCTTTTCAATTTCACACCAATTTTCGCAAAAGCGGAAGTTCCCGTCATCAACCCATTGACTGGAAAATAGATACATCCATTCAACTTCCGGACACGCTTGACGAACTGGCCTTCTATTCTATAACCGATCTTGCTGGTTTAATCCGATCAAAAAAAATTACTTCCCTTACCCTGACGGAGTTTTTTTTAGCACGAATAAAAAAATATGACGACACGTTAAAAAGTGTAATCAGTATAACGCAAGACATCGCTATCCGGCAAGCAAAAAAAGCAGATGAAGAGATAGCGCGTGGAGACTATCGCGGAGTTCTGCATGGAATTCCTTACGGACTAAAAGATCTATTCACCGTAAGAGGAACCAAAACTACCTGGGGAGCTGCTCCTTATAAAGAACAATCTTTTGACTATGATGCCACCGTTGTTAAAAAATTAGAAGAAGCCGGTGCTGTTTTGATAGCTAAACTGGTGTCAGGCGAATTGGCAAGGGGCGATGTTTGGTTTGGCGGTAAGACAAAAAATCCCTGGGATCTTAAGCAAGGTGCGAGCGGCTCTTCGGCTGGCCCTGGAGCAGCTGTCTCTGCAGCCTTGGTTCCTTTTGCTATCGGGACAGAAACCTATGGGTCGATTATATCACCATCCGCCCGATGTGGTGTTACCGGATTACGCCCAACGTTTGGTCGCGTAAGTCGCTATGGAGCTATGACGCTATCGTGGAGTATGGATAAGCCGGGGCCTATTGGAAGAAATGCAACAGATTGCGCCATTGTGTTGGAGGCAATTATGGGAAGTGATGGGAAAGATCAAACCGTTATTGATGCTGTTTTGCCCGATTCGAAAGCAACTGATCCGCTTCAACTTAACGTTAGATTCGAAAAAGCTATATCAAAAAAAGATAGTTCATATTACAATAAGCAGCTGAAGAACTATTTAGAATTACTTAAGCAAAAAGGATTGATGATGACTGAAGCCGAACTGCCGACAAAAGGAATTCCTTTCAATGCCTTTGACATCATCCTTCGTGCAGAGGCGGGAGCTTTTTTCGATGAATTGATTATCTCGGGAAAAGAAAATCTATTAACGGAACAAAATCGTGGTTCGCGCGCCAATTCTTTGAGACAAGCAAGATTTATTCCTGCCGTAGAGTACATACAGGCCAACCGGCACCGTCAGGTGTTGATGAACAAAATGGATTCGTTATTTCAAAATACAGATGTGCTTATCGTTCCTTCTGATACTACAACGAGGCAATCGCTAATCACCAACCTTACAGGGCATCCATCGATGGCATTACCGATAGGGGTCGATGATAAGGGGCATCCTATGAGTATAATTCTGATTGGTAATTTATTTCAGGAAGACAAATTAATCTGCCTTGCGCGATGGATGCAAACTGTGACTGCCCATCACACGCGCAGACCAAAATACTTTAGGTGATTCAATCCTCGAGTCAGCTTCGGATTTCTGACTTAGTGAACTAAATTTGTTTTTCTCTATGATAACCTTCTCCACCAAAATATTAAAGTTTGATAAAAAAGGTGAAAAGACCGGTTGGAGCTATATAGAAATCAGCAACCGCCAGGCGGAGCAATTGAACTCGGGGTGTAGGGTTTCATTTCGAATCAAAGGGTATCTCGATGGATATGCCATTAACAAGACAGCCTTGTTACCGATGGGTGATGGAAGTTTTATTCTTCCGCTGAATGGTACCATGCGCAAAGCCATTGGCAAAAAAGAAGGAGATAGTTTATCTATAAAAATCGAACTGGACGAACGACCGCTAACGCTTTCCAGTGATTTCATAAAGTGCCTGAAGGATGATGCCCGTGCCTATGATTTTTTCAAGACACTACCAAAATCACATCAGGCCTACTTCAGCAAGTGGATTGAAAGTGCCAAAACCATTCCCACAAAAACAAAACGCATTACCATGGCCGTGATCGCCCTTGGATTAGGTCAGGGTTACGGGGAGATGATCAGAGCAAATAAAGGAACTCGTTGATTTAGGACTGCCAAATCACCTACTGATGTTAGAGCATCTATTCTAAAGGTTGAAAATCGTATTTTTTATTTAGATACCGATCGGTATCTTTGTGCCATGCGCAATCCAGACGAAACCAAAGGGGCCATTCTGCATCATGCCGGAAGCCTCTTCAACCTGCAAGGTTATAAGGCTACGTCCATCAGTAATATCACTGAGGCGACTGGCTATACCAAAGGGGCTATCTACCGACATTTTACAAACAAGGAGAAGTTGGAGGAGCTATCGTTGGCTTACCTCATGGAGATCATGTTTGAAAAATTGCGCATGGCGATAAAAGAAGAGAAAACAGCTGGTGATAAATTAAAAGCCATAGCCTATTTCTTCGAGTCGTATGTAACCAAGTCTCCCATTAAAGGAGGTTGTCCCTTGCTTAATGTGGCTATTGAAGCAGATGATAACAGTCCGCACCTGCGAAAAAAAGCGCATACAATTCTTGAAACACTGAAAGAGTCTATCGTGACTATTTTATCTAATGGAATCCGGTTTGGGCAGCTTAAAAAAGATATTGACAAAGAATATTATGCAACGGTGATCATTGCCAGTCTGGAAGGAGCTATCATGATGAGCAAGCTCTCTAAAACAAATCATGACATCCGAATTGTCATCCGGCATTTAGAGGGAATTATTTCAGGAATTGAGATTTAGATTTCAACATTGACAAAAGAATAATGAATAAGATAATCATTCGATCGATTGGTTTTTATTTGAATACACTGGCACTGTTCGCACCTAGGCAAGCCGGGAAAAAAGGTTTTGAATTATTTTGCTGGCCGCGAAGAATCAAAATGAAACCCCATCAACTTGAGTTCTTAAATCAGGCAAATGAACAATTCACCATTGATTATGCCGGCAAGAAAGTTCAGGCTTACCGTTGGGGCAATGGAGCCAGAAAAGTTTTGCTGCTCCATGGATGGCAAAGTCATAGCTATTGGTGGCGTTATGTGGTCAGCAGCCTCTCCAAAGAAGAATTCACAATATTCTCACTTGATGCGCCTGGTCACGGGCTGTCCGAAGGCGATTTTTTAAACCTTCCACATTATAGTGGATTAATTGAACAATTTATTACCGAGCAGAAATCCATTCATGCCATACTTACTCATTCGTTTGGTGGATTTGCTTCCGTTTATACGCTACACCGCTTACCCCATTTACAAGTTTCAAAAATGGTAGTAATGGCAGCACCCGGTGAGGTTGAACTTTTTTTTAACTACTATCAACGTATGCTTGGGCTTTCGCGAAAAGCGGTGCAGGTAATTACCGAGCATTTCGTAAAGGCTATTGGCCACCCACCTTCCTATTTTCAAATGGAAGAGTTTGCAAAGTCATTGAGTCTGTCTGGCCTTATCATCCATGATACAGAAGATAAGGAAGCGCCTTATCAAACAGCAGTTAAGATTAATAAAGTATGGAAAAACTCAAACCTGATTACAACCACGGGGCTTGGTCATAATCTAAAATCAAAGGAACTGGTAGAAGAGGTGGTTAAGTTTGTTTAAAGATTGAAATGGCGTTTACTATTTAAGTGCCTTTTTAATATCATTCAATAAATCATCGATATGTTCAATTCCAATTGACAGGCGCAACAAATTATCCGGGCTCTTTGGATTATCACCTTCTGATGTAAGGCGGTGCTCAATTAAACTCTCTACTCCGCCAAGACTGGTAGCATGTTTAAAAACAGAAAGACGGTTGGCAAAATCCATAGCCTCTCTTCGTCCTCCCTTTACCAACACAGAAAGCATTCCCCCATAAACTCCTTTCATTTGTTTTTTTGCGACTTCATGATTGATGTGCGTTGTCAACTCGGGGTAATACACACGTTCAATCTTTGAATGTGTATTGAGAAAGTGTGCAATGGTGCTGGCACTCTTGCACTGGGCTGCCATGCGCAAAGGAAGTGTAGCGATGCTCCGATCCAGCAGCCAACAATCAAATGGCGAAGGAACTACTCCGCCAATAGTCTGATACTCACGAAGGCTTTCTGAAATAGCATTTTTCTCCTTTACGATAACACATCCACCGATTACATCAGAGTGCCCTCCAAAATACTTTGTTGACGAATGAATTACATAATCTGCGCCTAGCATAAGAGGTTGAATAATATAAGGTGTCGTCCATGTATTATCACAGGCTACCACTACCTTCTTTGCTTTCGCGATGGCACATATTGCCTTAATGTCAGCAATCTTCAAGAGAGGGTTAGAAGGCGTTTCCATTAATATCAGTTTTGTGTTTGCCTGAATTGCCTTGCTTACATTCTCCGGATAGGTCATGTCCACCTCAGCATACGTTATGCCCCAGCGTGAATACATTTTTTTTATAAGGTGCGAAACCCCATGGTAGCAATCGTCTGATATGATAACATGGGTATTGGGCCCAAGAATACTCTGACATACAGCCATGGTCGCTGCCATTCCCGATGAGAAAGCCATAGCTTCCGCACCGGCCTCCAAAACGGCAAGCTTATTCTCGAGTCCGCTTCTGTTCGGATTGGCCAGTCGGGAATAGGTAAACCCTTTGGGCGCGACATTACCTGCTTCATCGCGTTCGAATGTTGTGGACAAATAGATGGGGTTGATTACCGATCCGGCATGTTGATCTCCTACATGGCCGGCATGCACTGCACTTGTTTCAAAATTCATAGATTCCGATTAAGGATTTTTGTAGAGATATTCCAACTCAAACTTACTGAAGATTTAACAGATAATATTCCCTGAACCTGCTAAACAACTATCTATCCTACGCTTTCTCCGTTTGTATGATTGCCTGATACTTACCTTATTAGAATTAGTACCTTAATTTTTAAATTCCTGCGCGATGAAGTTTTACAAAAAAATAAGTGAATTAATTCAGCTTCCGAAAGATCAATCTCCATTGCAAAAAACTTTCTGGGTAGGAGCCTCGGGAGGATTACTGTTATTGGTAGGCACCGTTGCTTTTCTTTCCGGGTTTTTCTTCCGCACTGGAATTCCCAAAATAGTGATTGGAATTGTGACGCTTGTCGCTGGGGTTTTGATTTTCTGGGTTTTACGACTCCTCATGGCCTGGCTTCATAAAGGAATTTCAAAAACTCCGCTCTTCGTGTTTTCGCTGATCGGTGCTTCGCTGATTACACTTCTCGTTGCAAAAGAATTTCGTTTCAGGTTTGCAGATGTTTTGTTTTACCCTGGCATTTTGGCGGTAATACTTTGCATCATTTTTCTTTTTGGTTCTTCATGGGTATTGATTAAGCGGGCATCAACTTCAGTAGGGGGCTATCGCATTGCTGCTTTTGTTTCAGCTGCTGTTCTGGCTGGCGTTATCATCTTCCTGAGTCAGGATGGACATGATCCCTACCCAATCGAATTTAATCCTACACCTGCCAGGTTGCTGTCTGCAAATGGAATTAAGAATCCTGCCGCAAAGGGAACATATGCGGTTTCCCATTTTACCTATGGAAGCGGCACTGATATAAGAAGAGAGGAGTTTGCAAAAGCAGTAAAGTATACAACACCGACTGTGGATGCTTCATTAATGTTGCCGGAGTGGAAAGGATCAAAAGCAAAATGGCGCGAACGATTCTGGGGGTTTGGAGTAAAAGAATTTCCACTTAATGGCCGAGTGTGGATGCCCGAAGGGCCGGGCAAATTTCCGATGCTCTTCATTGTTCATGGCAATCATGGCATGGAAGAATTTTCCGATTCAGGCTATGCTTATTTGGGAGAGCTCCTGGCGAGTCGCGGCATTATTACGGTAAGTGTCGATGAAAACTTTCTGAACGCTACATGGTCAGGAGATTTCATGGGCAAAGAGATGCCGACCAGAGCCTGGCTGCTGCTCAAACATGTGGAGCAATGGAAGAAATGGAGCGCAGATTCTTCAAATTTCTTTTACAATAAAGCCGATATTGAAAATATTATTCTGGCTGGTCACAGTCGCGGTGGTGAAGCAGCTCCTATCGCTGCTCATTACAATAATCTGAGTTATTTTCCTGACGATGCCAACGTAAAGTTTGATTTCCATTTTGGCATTAAAGGGGTTGTTTCTATCGCTCCTACCGACAAGCGCTATATGCGAAGAATCCGTCTTGAGAATATAAATTATTTTTCGTTGCAAGGATCGTATGACAGCGATGAAGCCAGCTTCTTTGGATTCAGGCAATATCAACGAGTGAAGTTCACCGATAGCGTTTTCAATTTTAAGTCAGGACTATATGTGCACAGAGCTAATCATGGGCAATTCAATTCAGTATGGGGCAGGATAGACGGAGGTCCTCCCAGCAGTTGGCTTCTTAACATCAAACCGCTAATCGCCAATGATGAGCAGCAGCAAATTGCAAAAGTCTATGTTTCCGCTTTTGCAGAAGCAGTACTGCATAACAACCTGCAGTATATCGATCTTTTTAAGAATGCAGCCGCTGCCGCTGACTGGTTGCCCAACGTAGCCTTACTCAATACCTACTCAGACTCTAAAGTACGGTCGATCGCCAACTTTGAAGAAGATATTGAACTAACTTCAGGTTCAACAAAAAATGTGACACTGCTGGGTGAGGGTCTAAAAATCTGGCGGGAAGAAACACTTAAATTCCGAGATGAAGACACTCAAGGAAACAATGCAGTTATCTTGGGGTGGGATAATTCACAAGATTCATCGAAGCAACTACCTCGCTATCACTTTTCTTTTCTAAAGGCGATGGACATGAATTCTATTTCTGATTTGTTTATTTCAATAGCAGCAGGGAATACTGCCGAACTCGACAATGAGAAGAGCGAAGGCAACAAAACAGAACCAAATGAAATACCAATCAATTTTACCATTCAACTGGAAGACAGCCTTGGTCAGCAAGCTCGTATCGAACTCAACGCAATCAAAAGACTTGTTCCCCGACTTAAGATTCAGTTTGATAAACTAGATCTTCTTCAGGACAATTATGGGAGCCTGTGGGAACCTGCCTTTGAGACAATCGAAATTCCCCTGGCCGGAGTTGAAAATGCGCCATCCGCTTTAAGAAATATTAAACACATCAATTTTATTTTCGATAGTACTCCTCGCGGGATAATTATTGTAGATGATATTGGGCTAAAATATAAATCACCATAACAAATTGAACGCATGGATAGTGTAATGCTATTCTCCTTAACGACCGACACAATTAAAGTTACTGTGGAAGCATACTTTAGTGCTACAGGAAGCCTGGTAATTGACGGCTATGACATTGGAAAAAAAGTCACCGAGTATTGGGGTGATTCAGATTATGAATATTCATCAACCATTGCTCCAGATGAAGTAAGAAAACTTTATGCCTTGTTTCACTTGAACGATGGAGATCAGCGAAATCTGTTACTTGCCATTCAAGCTCGTTTTAACACCAATACATGCTATAGTGAATTGCAGAATTTTCTCGATGAGAATAAGGTAAAGTATGAAGGTTTTTCCTGGACCTAAGTCCTTCTTTTTTCCGAAGGAATGAGTCTTTGCTGTTCAATTTTGCGGCTAGCTGTTGATTTTTTTATATAGAGCAAATGCCTAATTTAGCTAACGACCAATCTTGAAGTTTAGATAAAGTCATGATTTCGTTACAACATGTAGTTTGGTTAAAGCGATTTACTCCGATTATACTTCTTGGGTTACTTGGGGTAATAGCTTCTTGTAAGGATGACGATCCGGCACCACCCACTACACGAACCTACCGCATGGGGTTTCAAAATTCCGCCCCGCGTTTTGATAATTTTGATTTAATACTTCAGTCATTGGAACTCTGGACTCAGCGTGCCGATGCAGCCATGATTACGACAGAAGTTCCGTGGGATTCCATCTACGCAGGTAAATCAATGATAAAGTACGTCACCAACAACTACCTGGGGTTGGTTAATTATTACAGGGATAAAAAATTCAAGTTGTGGATTTATATTGATCCGCAGAATGGACTCAATCGAGCCATTGATGCCAATTTTCTTGTGGCGAATGGAAAAAGTATCGCACAAGATGATGTACAAAAACTGTACAGGCGATTTGTTGTGGTTATGGATAGCCTTTTGCACCCTGATCATCTTGGTCTCGCACTGGAAACAAATTTGATTCGGGCCGCTTCAACGCCCGCTATTTACGCTGGTGTAAAAAAAGCAGCCAACGATGCGATGGCGGATGTTCGCGCTATTGATAAGAATGTGCTATTAAGTGTCAGTGTACAAGCAGATTTTGCGTGGGGAAGATTGCTGGGCAATGGAACCTATGTTGGCATTGCTCAGGATTTTATTGACTTCCCTTTTGTTCAGGAACTTGGAATCTCTTCTTATCCTTATTTTGATTTCTCAAAACCTGAAGATATTCCGATTGATTATTATTCACGATTGGTTGAGGGCAAATCTCTCCCCGTTTTCATTTCGGAAGGAGGATGGACCTCGCAAACTTTTGTCGGACCCAATCAGAAAGAAATAGCCAGCGATGCAACAAAACAAAAAAACTACATGATCAGACAGAGTCAGCTTTTGGATCAAGCTGGTGCCATCGGGCTCTTTCAATTGTTATTTACTGATATTGATCTTACGAGTATCCCCTCTTCCGTTGATCCCTCTATTAAATACTTTGCTTATCTCGGTCTGGTGGATATTAATTTTCAACTGAAGCAAAGCCTCAGTGAATGGGATTTAATTTTCAACCGCACTCTCACAAGTCCTTAGAATCAAGCCCGAAGAAGGCTAATTTTCTTAGAAAGAATCAGTTTTTTCGTGGAGTTACATACCTGACGAAAATCATAGAATCGAGCGCTTCTTCAAACTACCTTTGTTCAAATTGAACTAAAGGTGCATCCTCTTCTTCAGAAGAATCATGAATTTTGGAATCACGAGCGCAGTCTTACTGCCCTGTTGATCTATATGTCTATATCCCTTTTTGTTTGGCTTCCCCTGTCAGACTATAGTGATTTCTGGTGGGGGTTTTTGATCATTGATATTCTTTTCAATCTGATTATTCTGGCTGGTGTCTTCTCTGTTTTAACACGGTGGAGAAATCAGATTTTTTTCATCACAATAGCCATTACCGTGAGTTTGCTACGCATTGTTTCATTTCTTACCGATAATATCACGCTGCAGCTGATTGGCTACGTTTTTGCCATTGTCTTTTTTACGCTTTTGGCTCGCATGGTGATGCAGCACATTTTTAAAGATGGCCCTGTCAATCATTATCGGATTGAGGGATCAATCGTAGTGTTTATGATTATCGGTATAATCTACGCCTGGTTTTACACCTTGCTGGAGGCCCTCCTCCCCGGATCATTTGCAATTACAGAGCCCTCTCAAAATTACAGAGACCTATTCTCACAGTTTCTCTATTTCAGTTTTGTCACCATGACCACAATCGGTTATGGTGATATGATTGCCACGGGCTCATTGGCCAAGTCGTTGGTTATCTTTCAGGGAATGATCGGTCTTCTCTATCCGGTTATTTTAATAGCCAGGCTGGTATCGTTGGAGGTGACACACTCCTCCCAATCAAAAAAATTATATTAAACGGAAAATTTATCAATGATGCTCTTCAGTGCCTGGGTAGTCATCACTCCGGATTGCCGCCAGACTACGTTGCCGCTTTTAAAGAGCATGAGCGTTGGAACACTTTGCACCTGATAGGCAGCCGCGGCTTTGGGATTTCTATCAATATCGATCTTAATGATCTTGGCTTTATCGCCTACAACATCCTTTAATTCCGCCAGTATCGGTGCCATCATTTTGCAAGGGCCGCACCATTCCGCTGAAAAGTCGACAAACGTGGGCCTTTCATTCTTTATTAAATCTGAAAATGATTCTTGTGCCATAGAAATATTACTTAGCCTACCCTAACTGTCGGCTTCATAACAATAGTTGCTTTCACAGAGTTCGAGATGAGGCAATTTACTTCTGCCTTTTGAAGAACTTTTAACGCTCGCTCTACATCTTTTTCTGCAGGAACAATGACCAGAGGTTCAAGCACTACTTCCGTCATCATAAATTTTCCGTCTACTTGTTCCAATTTTCCTTTGGAGCCACATTGAAACGAAACGAATTCCAGTTTAGAATTTTCAGCTATTGCCAAAAAAGTCGTCATCAGGCAACTACTTACCGAAGCGGTAAATAAATGTTCGGGTGACCATATTCCGGGTATTCCTTTTGGAAATTCCGGTGGCGTGGCAACTTCTATACATCCATTCGAGGCAAGCTCTGAATTTTTTATTTCCGGAGAACACATCATGCCCTTGCGGTCTTTACTCCAGGCGATGTCTACATTATAATAGTGCGGCTCCATATAAAGCATGATTATAACTCCCGTTGCAACCCTATCCAGCTTCCGCCATTGTAAACATGGGTGTATCCGCTCGATTGTAAAATACTTTTAGCAGAGCCACTTCTCATGCCCGAGGCACAACAGGTTATGATCGGCTTCTGCTTGTCAGGAAATCGGTGTAGGTTAGACTTTAACTGGTCAACGGAAATATTAATTGAGCCCTTAATGTGCCCTCCACTGAATTCTGCTTTGGTGCGCACATCCAGAATAACAGCACCGTCTTTAATCAAATTTGCATAATCAACGGGTGGAGCGATGCCCAGTATTTTTTTTATTGAGTCAAGCATTGTGTTTAAATTTTAAGCAAAGCTAAAATGACCCAGCAAGGAATTTGGTAACCTAAGTCACAGATCAATTCTTTTTTTTGAAAAATTACTGATTTGTGATCAACTAACTCTGCTTATTTCATTGCGGGAGATGGCTATTCGCTTTTGTGTTTCCATTTTTTTTAACAAACGTGAAATTACCTCCCGTGAGGAATTGAGGTCGTCAGCAATTTGCTGATGTGTGATCGCAATCCGGTCTCCCAAGGAGTCAAACTGACGCTTTAAATAAAATTCCAGTTTCTCATCCATGGAGTGAAATGCAACCTGATCTATCACCTCCAGCAACTCACTAAATCTTTTTCGATAGTTTTCCAGAACAAAATAGTACCACTGCACGTGATTCATTAACTCATCCATATACTGAATGGGGATGGCCAGGGCTTTAACGGGTGTAATCGCTGTCGCCTTAATAGCGCTTACTTCATTTTTGGTGGCGCAAATCATGGAAAGCGCGCAGGCGCTTCCCTTCTCCAGGTAGTAAAGAAAAAATTCTTCACCGTTGTCGCCATCCCGATATAACTTGACTTGTCCATCTAAAATCAGGAGTGAATTTTTGAAATATTGACCGGGGCGCATGAGCATGTCGCCTTCTTCAAACTCAATTACGTGACCAATTGATTTGAGATGGCTTAACAGTTCTGTGTCAAAATGGGGAAATATCTTCTCAAGAGTCATGCCTGATAAGATTTATTGAAGATTTAAATTAACCAAAACAATGTGAGCGCAACGCTCGTGTGGTGTCAATACAATTTCTGTTCTACTAATAGTATTTCATTTTCATCGTTACATATCGATCTCCAAAAAGGAGAAATTTAAAATCGGAATATACCGGTCTTCGAAGCGAGGTGTGATAATAATCTGAAAACGCGTGGCCCTCTTTGGGAAAGAACCACCCTACATCCAGTTTCCAATTGCTATTCTCATCGTCTAATAAGGCGATGCCCATCATTTTAGATGTAAATCCATAATAGGTGGCCGTGAAAGTAGTGCCTGTAATTTGAGATTTCGGAACGGCTATTCTTAAAAATCCCTTGTCATCCGGAAAGGGTGTTGCCTCATCAAAAAACTTGAAACGGATAACACCGTTTTTATTGCGAATATCTGTAACTGTTATGGTGATCGAATACGTCTGTTCACCCTCAGCCGGCAATGGAATGTGTTCGTTTTCCATAACCACTGAATACCGGTCATTAGGATTGTGCGTACGAAATGAACTTGCCAAAAGTGAATCAGACTGTGCCACGGCTAATAAAGGACCAAGAAAAGCAAGGCAAACAAGTTGAACTCTGATTCCTACAAATATCATATCTGTAAGGTATGAAATTTAAGACACGTATTTCCATTATTTCCTGAAACGACTAAAACAAATTGAGCAGCCAAAAAATTAGTTATGCCAACCTGACAAAAATCATGTTCTTTGTAATGTATTTGATTCATCTTTCCACATCAATTTAGTTTCCTATGAGTTCATCACTTCCGGATCTTTCCAATCAGGATGAGGCAAAGCATATTTTGCAGCGGTATAATATGGCGAAAGCGCATAATATTGTCTACACCTTTGATGAACTTAAAGATCTTGACGTTCCCGCTGACTTTTTGTTGGCTCTCGTGGAGGTATTTGAAGATCAAACTGTTTTTAAGCCTACAAATTTTGACCGTTTCTCACTTCGCGTGATTATTGACTACCTGCGCAAAACTCATAGCTACTATCTCGATAAAAAATTACTGGAAATAGAGCAGAGCATTCATTTACTGGTCAATGCCTACTCGGGTGCCCATCCCTTGTTGGTGCTTTTGCACAATTTTTATACAGACTACAAAGGTCACCTGAGCCGGCACATAGAAATGGAAGAAAGAGAACTGCTCCCCTATATTATAGAGTTGGAGCAAGCTTTTGATGCTAACCAAAAATTAAAAGCTGTTCCTTCCATGACGGTGAAAAAATTTATCAGTCAGCACCATGATACAGAAAAAGATCTTGAAGAGGTGCGTAAAACCATTTTGAGCTACTCACCGCCCGAAGGCAATCAAACACTCTATCGAATTTTACTTTCACAACTACAGGTGTTTGAAAAAGATATGGCCGTGCATGCGCAGATCGAAGATGATGTGCTGCTCCCCCGTGCACTTGCATTGGAACATAAACTACTACCAGCCGACTCTTACTAGTCACTCGGCTTGCTTTAGGCTGACCGAAATATTTCATCTACTTTTATGACCAGACATCAATGCGATCATTTGATCTTGCGTTTAACAATGGTATAAATGAAATCAGTTTCTCCAAATAGTAGATTAGCCATTAATGGAATGGGAAGAATTGGCCGCAATCTGTTGCGTGTCCTTCTTCAAGAGAATGCCTTTCACAGTTTAGTTGCCGTTAACGATGTGATGTCGAAGGAAAATCTGATTTACCTTCTTAAATATGATTCTATCCGAGGCAATCTCTCGCAGGATATACGCTCAACCGATCGGGGTTTTCAGGTTGGTTCACACGAAGTGTATTACACGCAAGAATCCGACATTGGACGCCTTCACTGGCAAACAAATTCCATTGACACTGTAATAGAAGCAACGGGATTATTTACACATTCTTCCGAAGCATCCCTCCATTTAAGCAGCGGTGCGAAAAAGGTTTTGCTATCTACCTATGGCAAAGACATACCTTCTTCTATATGGGGCGTCAATCAGCACACCGTTAGCCGTGAAACAAAAATAGTGTCACCGGGTGACTGCACAGTTAATTGCGTAGCTCCATTATTGGACACCGTCAAGCAGCAGTGGGGTATCCGATCTGCACATATCAATGTGATTCAAGGGTACACAACCCGGCAGGAGTTGATAGACAGTCCTTACAAGGGGTTTCGCAGAGGACGGGCTGCAGCCAATTCTATTATCCCTTTTGAAGTAAATATTAAGTCAGTTCTTGAAAATGTTTTTTCCACACTTGAAGGAAAAATAGAGTCCATGTCCACACGAGTTCCTATTCCTTGCGGAGCCTTGGCCGATATCTCGATTGTATCCGAACGACCCTCCAATCGTCAAGAAGTGAATGCTCTATTTGAAAGCGCATCACAAAAGAATCTCAAGAATATTGTCTCCATCACCCATGATCCCATTGTTTCCTCCGATGTGCTTGGCAATCCTCACTCCGGAATTATTGATGGTTCTCTCACACGGGTAACTAATGACAATCATCTGCGACTCATGGTTTGGTTTGATAATGAGTGGGGTTATTCCAACAGGCTTTACGATTGGATTAAATTCATTAGTTAAAAGGAATCTCCAAAGTTTTGCATATCAGAGATTCCTTTGACTAATGCGCTTTATAGGTTGATTCCCCCAACTTAGCATGTGCAGTAGCCAATCGTGCTACAGGCACTCTCGGCCCGGAACATGAAACATAATTAAGTCCCAGATGATGACAGAAGATAATAGACTCGGGGTGGCCACCATGCTCACCGCAAATACCAACTTTTAAGTCGGGTTGATTTTTACGTCCATCGTCTACGGCTAGCTTCATCAGTTTGCCCATAGCCTTACGATCGAGTACTTCAAAAGGGTTGTCTTTCAAAATATTTTTAGAGATGTAGAAAGGCAAAAACTTGTTCTCTGCATCTTCACGGGAAAAGGAGAATGTTGCCTGTGTCAAATCATTGGTACCGAAAGAAAAGAAATCAGCCACGCTGGCCAACTCTTCCGCCTGAAGGCAGGCTCGCACCACCTCTATCATAGTTCCAAATTTGAAGTTTAGTTTAAGGCCATTCTCTTTTTCAAGTATCGCTCTAATTTCATCTACAAAAATTTTCACTTCCTTCAATTCCTCTGCTGTGGCCACTTGGGGCACCATAATTTCCGGACGCACATCAATTCCTACTTTTTGGCAATCTGCCGTTGCTTCAAGAATAGCCTGAATCTGCATCTTGTAAATTTCAGGGAAGGTGAGGCCAAGGCGCACACCCCTATGACCCAGCATCGGATTGACTTCATGAAGTTCCCGCACCTTCTTCAGCATTTGTTCCTTCTTCTGAATCGCCTGCCCAACTAATTCTACACCCATCATATTAAAGGGTGCCGGAGATTGAACGGCCATATTCATATCAGCATTCAATAGACGAAGGCTGCCAAATAAATTAGTCACTCCACTAACCGTACCATGAAGTTGTGTCAAATGCTGAAGTTCATCGCGCAAGACTTCTTCTGTGGGAAGAAACTCATGAATGGGTGGATCAAGTAAACGAATAGTAACCGGACGTGGTGCCATGGCCAGCAGTATCTCTTTGAAATCCTGCCGTTGCATTTCTTTCAAGCGCAGCAAGGCTGCATCCCGCTCGTCTTTAGTAGCTGCCAAAATCATCTCTACCACCACAGGTAGGCGATCAACATCATTGAACATTCGTTCTGTTCTACACAACCCAATTCCCATAGCTCCATAGTCAAGTGCTTTCTTAGCAGCGCCTGGTGTGTCGGCATTGGCAAATACTTTTAGTGTAGAAATTTCATCTGCCCAATTCAACAACACTTTCAATTCATCGGAAAAGGTAGGCTCCACCGTAGGAATGACACCTTGGTAAACAAAACCCGTTCCGCCATCGATGGTAATGTAATCTCCTTCGTGCAGGGTCTTATCTCCTACTTTGGCTACGCGCAATTTTGTGTCGACATGAATTCCTTCTGCGCCAGCCACGCAGGGCTTACCCATGCCACGTGCTACCACCGCAGCATGCGATGTTTTTCCACCACGACTGGTAAGTATGCCAGTTGATGCAAAGAATCCGTGAATGTCCTCCGGCTTTGTTTCTTCACGTACCAGAATTACTTTTTCTCCTGCTCGTCCCAATAGTTCTGCCCGATCGGCATCAAACACCATATGACCTGAAGCAGCACCCGGTGATGCCGGCAACCCCTGAGCGATGGGTAAAACTTTGTGAAGCGAATCTAATCGGGGATGAAGTAGTTGCTCCAGCATATCTGGCTTAATACGCAACAAGGCCTGCTCCTTTGAAATAAGTTTTTCTTTGGTCATTTCTACCGAAGTACGCACCATGGCGGTAGTGTTCATTTTGCCATTGCGTGTTTGCAGACAAAACAAAACACCCTTTTCGATAGTGTATTCAAAATCCTGAACCTCCTTGTAGTGTGTCTCTAGTTTGTGACGCAATTGCTCCAGCTGTTTGTACTGGCTTGGCATCTCATGAACAAGCTCACTTACCGGTTTTGGTGTGCGGATACCCGCCACTACATCTTCACCTTGTGCATTGGTTAAGTATTCTCCAAACATAACATTCTCTCCGGTACCAGGATCGCGCGTGAACCCTACACCGGTGGCGCAATCGTTACCCATGTTACCAAACACCATCGTTACCACATTTACCGCTGTACCGTTGGCCATAGCGGGTGTGATTTTAAACTCCCTTCGATAATCGATAGCCCGCTTGCCCATCCACGAATTGAAGACGGCCTTGATGGCAATCTCAAGTTGCTCAAATACATCTTCAGGAAATGGTTTCCCTGTATGTTCTTTAATCACATTCAAAAAACGTTCACTGATCTCTTTGAGATGGGCCGTATTTAAACCAACGTCTACTTTTACTCCGGCCTTCCTTTTTACTTCTTCAAAATGGATATCAAATTTTTCATCGGGTACACCGAGGGCTACTTTCCCAAACAACTGTATAAACCTACGATAGGCATCATAACCAAACCGTTCATTATTAGTCTGGTTAATTAGTCCTTTTAATGTTTTTGAATTCAATCCCAGGTTGAGAATGGTATCCATCATGCCGGGCATTGACATGGCAGATCCAGAACGGACGGAGACCAACAATGGATTAGGCGCTTCGCCAAAAACTTTACCCGTGACCTTCTCCACGGATAGAATCTGCTTGCGAACCTCCCGCATGACGCCTTCAGGCAACATGCGATCCTGAGTTTCAAGGTAGGCCAAACAAGCTTCGGTAGAGATTACAAATCCGGGCGGCACATTCAGGCCGATCTGAGTCATTTCACAAAGGTTGGCGCCCTTTCCACCCAATAATTGCTTGTTTTTGCCATCACCCTCTTTAAAGGAATAAACGAATTGAAGTGCGCTGATCTTGTTTTGAACAGATTCTTGAATAACAGCCGTTTTCATGTTGCATCCGCGTTAAGTGATGATCGAAAGTAGGAGGCTCTACCTTGCGGAAACATGATTTCGATCAGCCTATTTTACGATTGAAATCAGATTATGAAAAACTGATTTCAAACGCAAACAACACATCAATTCTGTTTATGATAATCGTGATACATGGAATACATGTTTTGCACTGTTATTAGAATATCCCTGGTCTCCAAAAGTAATTTCATTTGAAGTTGCCCGATCCGATTGCCAATGTCACCTTTTTGAATTTCTCCAATTACATGATCCATCGTTTTATTAATCAGCGCAATCAAGGCATCATGTTGTTCTGTGATTTTGTCGATATTCTTAAAAGAAGATGAACTTATGGCATCACTTACCATGGAAATGTATTTGCTCATCAATTGTTCTATCTCATCCAACGCTTTCAAAAATTCCTTCGAAGGAAGGGAATGAAAATTATTCAGGTGATCAACGCAGCTTTCGCTAATCAGCTGAACGCTTTGATACAGATCCTGCATATAATCAAATATCAATAAGTAAAGTCGACTGGCTGCCAGATTACGTTTTGGCATCTTTCGCACATACTTAATAATCTTGTTCTGCACCTTGCTGTTTTGTTCGCCCAGCTGGTGGATTTTTTCCAACGATTTTGCAATTGCATTTTTCTTCTCTTTGCCCAGCGCATCAATACTCGTAGAGTAAGCCTTGCTTGCCAGCTTAAGATTTTTTACCGTCTCTTCTTTACTTTCATCAATGGCTTGCGCCAAATTTTTCAGATCACTGGAGAATAACTTATTGTCTGTAATCTCCATCTTCTCTTTACGGGCAAAAACAACATGACTGCGGACTAATAAGAAAGCAGCGACTCCAACCAATACAAACACACCCGGAGCACCTGTTTTATATAAAATAAAAGCAAGCAATCCGCTGGAGGTAAAGGCAATCAATGCGGTCATTAGCCATCCTGCAATTACGCGCATCACACCTGCCACTCTATATACTGCACTTTCGCGGCCCCACGCCTGGTCAGCAAATGAACTACCCATGGCCACCATAAATGTTACAAATGTGGTTGACAGCGGAAGCTTTTGTGATGTGCCAAAAGCGATGAGAACGCTGGATACCAACAAGTTTACCGAGGCACGTATAAGGTCAAATGAAGGTCTTTCTTTTTCATTCTCCTCTTGCTTTATAAATCGCTTTGCCAGCCACTTTGATAAATTTTTTGGAACAAGTGCTTCCGCAAAGCGGCCAATATAAATGGCAGTGCCAACCAGCGCTCTTGAAATCCACGTTGGCTTAAATTTTTCATCACCTTCATCCTGGCGGCCCAGAGAGACTTCGGTCTCGGTCACTTTTCGGCTCTTGGCACTAACCCATAGCGTGACGATCATAACAAAGCCGGCAGTCAATAGAATCCACGTTGGAGTCGCAAACCTCCCAGAGAGGACACTCATATTAAATTGATCGGGCGAAACTCCTGAAGCCGACCATGATTGAAAAGCAATTAATCCACCTACCGCTACGCCAATAAAGTTGACCAAATCATTTCCTGCAAAAGCCATGGCCAATGCGAACGTGCCGAGCAACACCACAATGCGGAGTGGATTAATTTTTGTCCACCACATCAGCATTTGCATCAGAATACTCCAAAATGCAAGCATCACAAAATTAATCGTCCATGTATTAGCCATCACCCATTTCACCTGGTCATCGCTAATGAAAGAACTACCTTTTGCTCCTTTGATCAGGAGAAAATAAAAGATGGTCGTAACTGCCAATCCTGAAAAAAGAGCCCCGTATCTCCGCAAAGAATCTTCCAGCGTGAACGAAAAGATAATTCTTGAAATATGCTGAATAGCCGTACCTACAATGAATGCTAAAAAAATAGAGAGAAAAATACCAGACACAATAGTAATTGCGCTGGAGAAGTTGAGAATATTATCGTACGGAATTAGTGACCATTCAATGCCTTGATCAAGTGATGTTAAAATGCCCACTATCAGCGCAGAGCCCAACAACTCAAATACAAGTGATACGGTGGTGGAAGTTGGTAATCCAAAGTCATTGTAAATGTCAAGGAGAATAATATCCGTGAGCATAACCGCCAGGAAGATGTAAATCACTTCGCGGAAGCTGAAATAGGCAGGGTTGAATAGGCCATTTCGTGCTATCTCCATCATGCCGCTCGAAAAAGTAGACCCCAGAAGAACTCCCAGGCTCGCTACAATAAGGATCACACGAAAAGAAGCCACTCGCGACCCTATCGCAGAATTCAGAAAATTTACGGCATCATTACTTACCCCTACGATCAGGTCGACAAGTGCAGTAGCAAAAAGAATAATGACTAATACAGTGAAAATACTCATCGGTGCAAAGAAAACTTATTGAACAACAAAAATGACCGGATTTAAGGTTAATGAATAATGATATTTGTCATCTATTTAAAATAAAGAAGGTCTGCACAGATAATGACATTTCAATATTGTTCTGGAAAACGCATTTTCTGGTGAAGTCGTTCCATGTCAATATCAGTCAGTAGCCCCACCAGCTGACCATTTTGAATCACGGGTAAACAACTGATTTTTCTTTCCAGCATAAATTGCATCGCTTGCTGTGTGGTACACGATGGGTCTACAAAAAAAGGATCTTTGATCATCACCTCCTCAGCCGTTGCTGAAAGACTCGCTTCCGGAGATGCCATGAAGTTCTCAATTCTCTTGCGTGTCAGTATACCCACAACCCTACCGTTGATATCTTCAACGGGCATGTGTCTGATGTGACGCCATTCCATAATGCAAGCCACCAGTTCAATAGGATCATTTCCATGAGCTGTGATCAAATCCGTTGTCATGCTATTGCTCACGGCATCATAACTGATGTTCACCAGATCTTTTTCATGCACTTTAGCTTCTTCCCATCGGTGAATTGGTTCTCCACTTAATCTTCTCTTGTGCATAGCAGCCGTAAGGGTAACGGTAGCTTCCTCGCGTCCCATTTCTTTTTTGAGTGTGCGAAAGCCATTGATCATCCATCGACTGCCTGTTTTTGCACTACGCGTTCGTTCTTCAATCACAGTAAGATATCGGGTGATATCTTCAGACTGAATATTGCATTTCTCCAATCCTTTTTTTGCCAGAGGCAATAGAATCTCTAATACCAATTGTTGTGCGGATATCATAGACCGATCCCACGTCATTCCTGTCTGAATGCCAATGCGTGCTGCTTTGTAAAAGTTCTCTTTGGCATCTTCAAAGTCTGCCTTCTCCCAAATGTTTTTGTATTCTGCGGGCATGGCTTTCATCAAGCCCACCCAAAAAGCCATATTGGAAATTTCATCAATTACCGTTGGTCCCGATGGCAAGTATCTATTCTCGATCCGAAGATGTGGTTTACCATTCATGATACCATAGCAGGGGCGATTCCACTTCCATATAGTGCCATTGTGAATACGAAGGGCTTTCAATTCGGGTATTTGTCCTTGATGTAAAACCTCCAAAGAATCTTTTTCAATTTGAGTAAGAAAAATTAGTGGATAGCGTGAGATGTCATCCTTATAAACTTCCGTGATGGAACGTATCCAGTTATGACCTAAAGATACACGTTGCTGGCGCTCGCGAAGGTGATGGAGCCTTCTTCGCATGTCTACGCTTTGCTGAAACAACGTAATACGTGTCTCACTCCATAGCTCACGGCCAAAAAGTAAAGGTGAGTTGGTGGCTATCGCTAACACAGGACCAGCGATTGTTTGTGCCCAATTGTATTGATCAACAAACTCCTCTGCTTCTGTCTGTAAATGCACCTGAAAGCTGGTATTGCAGGCTTCGAAGAGAATATTGGTGTGAGCCAGCAACAATTCATCAACGCCATTGATGTTTAATTCAAAATCCTGCCCCCGCATTCGTTTAACTATTTCGCCTAAGGCAGCGTAGCGCGGATTGGGAGTTAAGTAATCCATTTCAATAGCGCGAAGATCTATAGAAGGAAGAATGCCCGCGAGCACAATCGAATCTCCAAAGGAAGAAGCAACCTTGTCGGCTTGTCGAATTAAATCACTCAATTCCCTTTCAGTTCGGCTGAAGCAATTTTTATTCAACACCTGAGGATCAAGGTTAATCTCCAGGTTATAGCGTGCCAATTCGGTTGTAAAGTGAGGGTCCTGAATCTTCGCTAAAATTTCAGGGCCATGCCGCGAGGGCTTAAAATGTTTATCGACTATAAAAAATTCTTGTTCCGCACCGATACGTGTAATTCCTTTTTCGAACAGCCCCTTGTCTGCCATAATATCCAACGCCTGAACATCATGTAAAAGATGACGAAGGAATTTTCTTCGTTCATCCGACTGCTCGGCTATCTTAATGTGCTGATCGCCCATTGAAATGATTCCTATAGGCCGGCAAAGTAGAAAACAAATGACGACCAAATAATGACTTATGTCAGGTCGGCTATAGAATCTAAATACTTAGGTCGGAGTGTGGAAAAAGTTAAGACTTCACCTTATTCAAGCTCTTCATAACAAGCAATCGGGCTAGCAATAGCCATGGAAGCCCATGAAAAAGTGCATCAAACCAATCCAATGGTTTCATGCCAACGCCTCCACCTGCTATCCACTTTATCTTCCCCCACAGGTGGGGCTCTGGAAAAAAGGGAGCAAGGCCAAGCGTGCAGCACATAAAAATTAAAAGCTTCCAGTCGTTCAAAAGTCTTATCATTTCTGATTCAATTAAGATGTAATAGTCAGTTAAAAAAATCGATAAGTACAATGGCAAGCGTAACGATGCTTATACAAAGCATGCAGACAATCATCAACTTCATCCATCCGGGTAATTTATTCATTGGCCCAATTAAAAAATTATTCCAAGGCAAATTAAAGCTAATAAATACTGATCCTTTGTGACTTTGGTTACGGTGATAAATTTCCAATCGGAAATATAGCCTGTGATATTTAGCGGGCCAGTATAAAATGTATCGGCAATACCATTCGTTGACGAACAGGCTTGCCTCGTTGCTTACCTGGTATCCAGGATGGAGCTTCCCGAATTACGCGAACAGCCTCCTCATCACAGCCGGCCCCGATTCCCTTCACCACCTGAAACTGTGTTAAGGTTCCATCCCTTTCCACTATAAACTCTACAAAAACTTTTCCTTCAATACCCATTCTGCGGGCAGGTGCGGGATAGTTAATCCGGTTACCCACATCTTTGTAGAAAGCAGCCAGACCATCGCGAGGAGCCGCAGGCTGTTCAACCACCAGAAATATTTTTTCAACTTCCTCCTCTTCCATTTTTGTAGGTTCTGGAATTGTGAATTGTTGTGAAATAGTTTGATCTGTAATATCAATGTCGATGACCACTTTCACCTCCTCTTCAATTTCTTCCGTATCGGGAACTTCAACAATGCTGGCCACCTGCACACTTGGTGCCGGGGGCGGTGGAATGACGGTAGGAGGTACTTCCATCAGCTCCTCAAATTCTTCAGCAGACCTGACCTGTATCGTTCTGTCTATGGTATCAACTGATCTCCATTCAAAAGCAGCAATGACGATGAGCATCGTTAGTGTTAAACTAATGCTGAACAGCAAGGGTCTGAGTCGGTTCAGGTCAACGTTCGGATTCTTTTTAGATTCCCAATATTTGCCCATATCGCTTCTGTTTTTTTACTAATCAAGTTTAGTCTGATATCGGCACCAATTCTATGATTGATGTTAACCAGGGAAATGATATCTATCATAGTTAATCAGCGTTTCATTTTTCACTTTTGAAACGGAGGAGGTAAGATTAAAGCCTTTTTTATATGAGCCAGTATAAAACAATAAAAGGAGTAAAAATGGATGGTGAAGTTATTGAGCGTGCAGCCCAATTAGTATCCGGAGCAGGCGATGGCCGCCTCTCGCTAAAAGATGCTGAAGTATTGCTCACACTTGTAAAGGATGGAAAGATGATTACAAGCACCGAAATGGATACCGTTGATTATCTTTTTAAAAACTTTCGCTGGACTCCTGTTGCAGATGAGTGGTTTCGTAAGGAATTGAGGGCAGCAAACAAGAAAGTGCCTATACCCATATCTCTTGAGGAACTTTCACGCAAACATTTTGCAACGCAAGATGTATTGTCTGATACAACCGCACGCAATGCGCGCAAACATGCGTTGGAGGCAGCAACTTCTGAAACTAATCTTGATCACGATGATATTGGCCTCTGGATAAGATTGAGAGACGGCTCCACCGTGGAGGTGTTTTCAAACTTTATTGAATTGGAGGAAGACTTTGTTCAACTCCGCGGAGGGTGCCTCGTACCTGTCCAGGCAATTGAGAAGGTGGAGATATGAATGTTTTAAAGAATCACGTCAACTAAACTATTGTCTCACCTCCTCAGTGCCATTAGGGTATCTGGCAAAGCGACCTTTCTCTTTTGGATGAACATGCTCGTGACTCGGCCACGGCCATCCTCCAAATTCAGTTTGGCGATACTCGTTCATTGCCTGCTGAATTTCTGCCTGCGTGTTCATAACAAAAGGCCCGTACTGAGCTATCGGTTCATTGATCGGTTTTCCTTGCAACAACAAGAGATGACTCTCGGCATCTCCATTCTTTAGAATCACCTCTTTGTCAGCATGAAGCTCAATAGCCTGATGTGAAGAAATATTCTTTGAAGCGACTTCAATAGAATTTCCATTGTAGAAATAAAGCGAACGATTTATAAGGCTTGAAGCTGCAGGCAAAGTCCATTGTGCTCCTGCTCCCATTTGTATTGTCCAGATTGCGACTTCATGTGCCGGATCAGCTGCCCATGAATCCGGAGCTGGCAGTGGTGCCTTCGCTTGCGGCAAATGACCTGCAATTACACGCACTTTTGTATTTATACCATTGAAGTCCGTCATGACTACTTCCGGAATGGTGTCATTCCACAGCATAGCGAAGTGAGGTTCTGCAAATTTTTTGTTCTTCGGCAGGTTGAGCCAGATTTGGAATAGTTCGAGTGGGTTTTCTTTGTCCTTCTGAAGTAAGGGAAACATCTCACAGTGCTGCACTCCTTTACCCGCGGTCATCCACTGCACATCTCCAAAACCAAAACGTCCGGCCGCACCCAATGAATCAGAGTGATCAACAACACCCTTTGTGACGACCGTTACTGTTTCAAAGCCCCGATGCGGATGAGCTGGAAAGCCTGGTACTTCTTCTCCGTGATACATTCTCCACGCTTGATCTGGCGCAAAATCCTGCCCGATGGCACGGCCCTTGAGTGAAGCGGCAGGGCCCATTTTTTCATTCCCTTTAGGATAAAAATCTTCATGATGTACACAAAAAAGAAAAGGATCCTGCGTATGCCAAGGAAACCCAAGAGGCTTAATAGATTTGATCACCGTGCTCATAATGAAAGTTTATAGTAGCACCTTAACCGTAAGAGGTAAGAAAAAGTTTAGCAACTTCGAATACATTTTTAAATAGTCATCGCTAAAAAACAACTATGACCTGACCTTCTCTCTTGCAATCCATCGATCAATCTTCTCTTCCAGAAGAACAAGTGGCAGGCTGCCTGAATTCAACACCTGATTGTGAAATTCTTTAACAGAAAATTTATCCCCCAGTGCTTTTTCAGCGCGCGTACGCAGTTCTCTGATTTTCAATTGACCCACTTTATAGCATAATGCCGCTCCGGGCGTAGCCATATAGCGCTCCACCTCCACAATAATTTTGTCCTCCGATTCAGCTTCGTTGTCCAACGAATATTGAATGGCTTGCTCGCGTGTCCAGCCCATGGTGTGTATTCCTGTTTCCAACACCAACCGGATGGCACGATGCATTTCCATACTCAACATTCCAAAATATTGATAGGGGTCATCATACAAGCCAAGTTCTTTCCCCAGCGATTCAGCATACAAAGCCCAGCCTTCTACAAATACACTCATGCTTTCCGGATGAAGAAACTCCGGCAACTCCGCATTCTCTTGTTGTAGGGAGAGTTGATAGTGATGACCTGGAATGGCTTCGTGCAGGAAGAGTGCCTCATCGGCAAATTTGTTATAGTCTTTCACATTTGGTATTGGCACATAGAAAACTCCGGCTCGTGATCCATCTTTACTTCCCGGAAGATACTCAGCACTGGCGGATGCTTCACGGAAAGATTCGGTGCGCTGCACTTCAAAGCCGGCCTTCGGTTTGATATCAAAAACATCTGTTAATCTGTCATTGATTTTCTGTCTAATAGCATTGAAGTTGGCAATGACCTGTTCAGGTTTGTTAAACGGCATCTGTTCTTTGCTTGTGCGCACATGATCGAAGAAGTCATTGATGGTACCTTTAAAACCAATTTCTTGTTTTACTTTCTCCATCTCGCCACGAATCCGAGCTACTTCACTTTTCCCAAGTTGATGAATTTCCGGTGCCGTGAGTGTAGTAGTGGTATGGTATCGAATGAGGTAGTTAAAAGTTTCAATACCCTGCGGTACAGCGCCAATACCTGATGTCAGTCTTCCGGCAGGCAGGTAGGTATTGGTTAAGTAATTCTGGAGCTCCTTATACTTAGGAATCAGCTTCATGCTAATCATCTCTGTATAAGCATCAGTCAATCGCTTCTTTTCACTTTCAGGAAAGTCGCTGTGCATGATCAGCATGGGAGAAAAGAACAAGTGTTTTTGAACAGGCAATTGAGTGAACTCATTCAGTTGAGGGATCATTTTTTTAATCAACACTTTAGGAAGCACAACGCCACGTGCAATACCCTGATTCATTCTCGCCATGCATGTATCCAAAAACGGCAGGTAGGCGTCCACGCGTTTCAGCCAATTGTCATAATCCTTAACAGTTTGAAAAGGTTGCAGGCTGGTTCCGTTCGCCAATTGAGAAAAATATAAATGCAGTGACTGAATCTGCATCAACGGGAAAAGCTCAAACGTAGGCATATCGAACATAGGCGAGGCAATCGTAGCAATTGCGTTTGTCAGTCCTTCCCTTTTGATGTTGCAATCCCACATCATTACCCGCATACTCATCCACTGAGAAGGAGTAACCATAGTAGAATCATAGTTTTTCAATTCATTGAGAAACGCTGTATAGCTATCAATTAAATCTTTTTTATAAGGTGCAGAAATGTAGTTAGCCAACTGATCATTGTATTCATTAAACCCAGCTTTGGTAGCCTCAAGTGGATTGATTCGTTTCTTAAACGTGTAGTAGTCCTTGAATACACTGTCAATGGGTCTGTTGGTATTGGATATTACCTCTTTCTTCTCCTGACAGGCAGAAACAAAAAATAAAGACGTGATAAGGATCAGTTGAATAAACTTCATGATCTGGTTAGTTTAATAGATTGTTCGACTGGTTATTGTTTTGCGACTTTCTCCAACAAGGCTTTGGTGGCAAGTATTCCATCATGTTCACTTAATTGTGAGCCTTCGTATTCGATACCAACGTATCCGGAAAAGCCAGACTCCCTGACGATTTGCATCATCTTGCTATAATCAATAACCGTCTCTCCCCGGTCATCAAAGGCATAGGATTTTGCGCTTACGCCTTTAGCAAAAGGCAACATCTCACCAACACCCGTATATCGATCATACGCCTCTTTGCAATCTTTCCCATCTTGCGTACTGCCCCATTTTGCACTCAGGCACCAGTTACCAAAATCAGGAAGTGTGCCCACATTACTCATGTTCACTCCTTTCATTATTCCGGCAACCCACTGCCCATCGGAGCTGTATAGTCCATGATTTTCAATCAACACATTGATGCTGTCTTTGGCCGCATATGCACAGAGTTTCTTCAGGGCATCAATCATCGCCAATTGCACTTCTTCTTTTGAGCCTTCCCCAAAAGCATTGATTCGAATAGAATGACATCCAAGAATGTGTGCGGCATCTACCCATTTAAAATGATTTTCAACAGCCTTTATCCGCTCCACCGGATTTGGGTCGCCCAAGTCTCCTTCATTATCAACCATGATCAGCAGACTCTTTACGCCAAGCGAATCGGCTGTCGCACGCATTTTTGCCCAAAAGGCCTTATCCGAAGCGTGTTCTTTATAAAATTGATTTACATACTCAACGGCAGTTATGCCAAAGTCATTTTTTGCAATCGCTGCAAAATTTTCAGCTTTCAGTTTTCCGCTGTCAAGCGCATTATGAATAGACCACTGTGCCAGCGATATCTTAAGGGGTTCTGTTGACACTTGATTTTCAGGTTTAGGTTTGCACTGATAAAACAGTATTGTAATCAATAACACAACTGTCCATCGTACTAGTTTTTGGAGTTGATTGCTTGTCTTCATAGAACGAATTTATCAAATAAAAGCTAAATACAGTTATTGCCATTCTGCATAGCTCATCAAATTTGCCTTGTGCCTGCACCTACTTTGTAGTAAACTTGATCTATATATTTACCTTCTCTACACCTATGAAAAAAATACTTCTCACACTCTGCGCTGCTCTGATTCTCTTCAATCTCTATCCTCAGGAGTCGCTCAGGAGATGGCGGAAAACAAATCAAATTCGACTGGATAAGTTTAACCTCATCTTGCCCGAAGTGATGCGTGAGAATAAGATTGATATGTGGATTATCATGAATCGTGAGGGGAACTTTGATCCGCTTTATGCTGAGATGGGCGAAGGCTACGTGGGTCACACGGGCTACTATATTTTTACAGATACTGGTAAGCCACGGATAGAACGGGCCGTGCTGGGTATTGATGGATATTTGCTGGAAGAAACAAAAGCATATGATTATTTCGGTGCAGAATCGGAACTAAAGGAATTTGTAGCAAAGCGAGACCCCAAGCGTATTGGACTTAACATGTCTAAGGACATGGGAGGTGCCGATGGTCTTTCTTATACAGGCAGACAACAGCTTGCCGAATTACTTGGCAGCAAATACGAGGCACGATTTGTTTCTGCCGAAAAATTATTTTCCGATTTCAGGTCGCGGCATGTTGCAAGTGAGATAGCTGTCTTCGCAGAAGCCGGGGACTATTCTTACCAGATTGCGGAGCGTGCACTTTCTAATGAAGTGATCACTCCGGGCCTTACTACGCTGGAAGATGTGGCCTGGTGGATGAAAGAGCAGCTGTTCAAAAATAACCTACAGTCATCTTTTGGTATGCCATCCATTTATGTCACAGGGCCCAACGGGATTGAGGCTACTTCCACCGATCGCATAATTCAACGCGGTGATATTCTTATGCTTGATTGGGGTGTAGGGCTGATGAATTTCTACACGGATATGAAGCGCATGGCGTATGTGCTCAAAGAAGGTGAAAAAGAAGTTCCCAAGAGCATTCAACATGCTTTTGAGCAGGCGGTAAACGTACGGCAGATTGTGGTGAACACCATCAAACCGGGCATAACCGCCAAGCAAAACGAGATCAACGTTTATAAAGCGCTGAAAGAGGCAGGATTCTCACCCATAGAATTTAATAAACCGGGTGCTGATGAAAAAACAGATGTAGTCATCGGCTGCCATTCTGTAGGCGACTGGGGCCATGGAACCGGACCATCAATCGCTTTTTTCAATCCTGTTCAACTTACCTACCTCGTCAAGCCAAGCAATTTATTTTCCATTGAACTATTTGCCTATACACCCATGCCCGAATGGAGCGGAAAAAAATTACGCATACCATTGGAAGATGACGCCATTGTTACTGATCGCGGTGTTGAATGGATATACCCAATCAATCAGCGTATACAAGTTATCAAGTGATTTGTAGATGAGAGGTTATATCAATCTCTATGTTGATTTAAATAAGCTACTTCTTACACATTAAATTCAATGGCAGAAGCGATTACAAGAAAAGAAGTTCTCAATCTGACTCGTGTTCAGTATGACGCTATTCGGGGCAAACTTCAAACCGGTGATCTGGTATTTTGTTCCGGAAACTATTTTTTCTCCCGGATCATTCAACGATTCACCAAATCCATGTGGAGTCATGTAGGCATCATCTATCATGATACCGTTCTTGACCGTATGCTGATTTTGGAAAGCGAAAAACTGTATGGTGTGCGGGTGGCTCCTCTATCGAAATACATAAAGGACTATCACGGAAAAAATAAACCTTACAAAGGCCTTATTACCATCGCCCGAATCGAACCTCCATTAGACCCGGAGGAAATAAAAAAAGGAATAAGTTTTGGAATGGATGAACTGACCAAGCCTTATGACGACTGGGAAATACTCCGCATTGCCATTCGAATCCTATTTAATATCGGTAAACGCGTAAAAGATCGGAAGTACATTTGCTCAGAACTTGTGCAGGTTTGTTTTCAGCAAATGGGCGTAGTGTTTAACTATCGCAACAAGATCATTAGCCCTGATGACATCTGGAACGATGGCCGTCTCATGCTTACGTTTAGAATTCTTTAAGCTATAAATTCATCGTGAAGCCATCTTCATGGCAAATGAGCAATCGCGATTAATCAAAATGTACTTTCTTTCAATCTGAATGCATCGTCATACTCTTTGTCTATTGCTCCTTTCAGTATTCTATTGGCTACGTATTCACCTAAAGCGGGGCCGTGCTTAAAGCCATGGCCGGATCCTGCTCCAACAAACCAAACGTTGTCAAGAGCAGGATGTTTGTCGATGATGAAATGTTCATCAATGCTAAATGTAAGCTGACACACGCGTGTGCCAACGATCGGTTGGTCTTTTAGTCCAGGGAATCGATAGTTTACAAAGTCGCGAACTCGTTTTGCTTCATAGGGATTTACCATGCGCTCATCGGTATCAGGATCAATGGTGTTAAAGTCGGGGTAAGGTGCGATCTTCAATCCCTGCCCCAACAAGTCGGGCATTCCATAGTCGCTATCAAAGGCCCACACCGGAAACTTGGGATAAGCATAACGATCATCACCAGATCGTGAGCCAATGAAGAAGACATCTCTTCTGAAGACCTGGAGTTTCTTTTCAAAGATTTCCGGAAAAACCTTGGCCATCCACGGACCACATGCAAAAATATATTTCTCTGCTTTCAGCGTCTCGCCATTGCCAACATCAATAAATTCAAGACCTGTTGAAGATTTTTTACCGGGTGTTGCCTTCGCTATCTTTAGCTTGCCGCCTCCCCTCACAAACGCATCGGCTACTGCATGACAGGTTTGTCTCGCCAGCACCGTGCTACCACCTGACCCTCCCGGGAAAAATAAACCCGCTTCAATTCCTTCAAGGTTAATTTGTGGCCATCGATAGTTTAATTCATCATGGCTCAGTACTTCTGACTTTACACCCAACGGCTCGAGCGTCTTTTGTGCCTTCAATGCATCGGCTCTGTATTTTGTATCGCCCAGTGTAAGTCGACCTGTAGAATAAACTAACTTATGTCCCCATTCCTTCTCCCATCTGATCAGCATTTCATGTGCTTTATTGTTCCATCGCGAATACATGAGCTGATCTCCGTATTCTGCACGGATGATCCGCGACTCTCCTCCAGAACTACTTCTGGAATTTCCGGCACCGTAGGCATCCAACAACGTTACCTTGGCGCCCAGTTGTTGCATATGAAAAGCCGACCATAGTCCAAATATTCCGGCTCCGACTACAATCACTTCAGGAGCTTCTTTTATAAAATTGATGGATTTCTTCTGCTCTGCGAAGGCATAGGGTGCGGCTGTGGTGAGCAATCCCGCTGCTCCCAATTTGAAAAACTTTCTTCGTTGCATAATAGATTGATTAAAGTCACCTCACAATTCTTCTTAAAAAGACGAACCGATGTTTGACAAGTAACTGAAGTTACACAAAACTAATAATCTTACGTTATCGCGAGTATCTGCGTAGGACGCGAACGGGCTAACTTTAGTAGAGGAATATCTTCTATCAGGGTTTGATGACAACAGCGCGCTCTAATTTTGCGCTGAGCTCTACATCTTCAAATGCAACATGAGTTGCTTTTAAGGAATACAAAAGAAACCGTACTTCCTTGCGATGTACACTGTCATCGGCTTCCGTCAATCTGTAAAGGTGTACAAAAGCCCTCAGCTTTTCTTCTTCTGAGCAGCGATTGAGTAGATCAACACCTCGTTTGAATATCTGTTGCTCCGTTTGTGAGGAAATATTTTCCTTAAAATCATCAAATATCCAATCGGGTATGTTCTCATGAAGTTTAATCCTATGAATCGCCTCTTTCTCGCGGTTATCCACTTCGCCATCTGTCATCACCAACAAGTGGGCAAAATAGAGCAGGCCTAGTTGAAAATTTGCTTTTTGATCTGGTGAGACAATCATGACTAAATTACCTGCATCAACACATATTGGTTGACCCCTAAATTAATAATGCCCCCAGCCTGATTTTTTACTTATTTAGGCAAAATGGTACATGGGTACCTATAAGCTTCATTTCAAAAACCTCCTACGCAAGCCATCTCAATTTCTGCCCTGCTTACCGCCTTTTCTTAGCTTATCAGCCTAACAAGAAGGCCGTTGAGGGTGTTATAGCGGTCATGAATCAGATCAAAAGTGCCATTCGGCAAATGATTTCAATTTCGGAGGTTGAGATGGAAGGACTTCTGGCATCCTGCTATCTGAAGTCGTATCAGCCCCGTCAGTATTTAAGTCGGCAGGGAGAGGTCAGTGACTTTGTCTTTTTTATTAATAAAGGTATTACGCGAAGTACAATTGTAGATCACGCAGGCGAGGAACACACAATACATTTCGCCATGGAGAATCAGTTTATTGCTGATTACTCAAGCTTTCTGCAGAAGAAACCTGCCGCTAACAGTTTGCAAGCCATTGAACCAACGGAGGTAGTTGTCATGCCACGAAATTCCATTGAATGGGGATACACCAATCTAACACAGGGCGACAAAATGGGAAGAGTGATTGCCGAATTTTATTTTATCTATTTAGATAACAGATTAAAAAACAACTATGCTTACTCTCCGGCCGAACGGTATGCCACTATCTCCTCTGTATTCCCCGGTATTCACAACCGTGTCCCTCAACACATGATCGCGTCTTACCTGGGGATCAGTCCGGTTCATCTCAGTCGCCTGAAAAAAACAATGCCTTGAAAATCCTAAACAAATGTTAACAGATTAAGCCGGGAGCTCCTGCGAGATTTGCATTATCATCACTACCTCAAAATTATCGATCATGAAAGACCTTGTATTAATCACGGGTGCCTCCTCCGGCATTGGCTATGAAATGGCAAACCAGTTGGCCGTCAAAAAACTGGATTTGCTTTTGGTGGCAAGAAATGGACAAAAGCTTAATGAATTAAAAATTGAGTTGGAGCGTCAACATGGCATAAACGTATATGTTATTCAAAAAGACCTTGCGGACGAAAAAAATGCCAGGGCCCTCTACGAGGATGTGAAAAAACTTGGACTGGAAGTGACCATGTTGGTAAACAATGCAGGCAAGGGTATTTATGGATCGTTTAGCGATACCGATCTTGACGATGAAGTGAAGATGGTTCAATTGAATATCACTTCATTGGTGGTGTTGACCAAACTATTTCTGCAGGATATGCTGGTGCGTAAGCAGGGGAGGATTATGAATATTGCTTCGTTGCTTTCTTTCCTTCCGTTCCCCTATTATAGTGTTTACTCAGCGACCAAAAGTTTTGTGCTTGCTTTCTCTGAAACACTTGCCGCAGAGTTGGAAGGAACAGGCGTTACGGTTACTACCTTATGCCCCGGTCCCGTTGATACTTCATTTAACACCGATGCGATGTGGAAGACAAACGCCTACAAAGCAAACAAGCCTGTTAGTGCAAAAGAAGTGGCGGCGCAAGGAATCGAATTGCTACTCAGGGGAAAGGGAAAGAAGATTGTTGGATTCAATAATTGGTTTATCTCTAATCTTCCCCGCATCACCCCTGATGTGATCATGATGAAGATTAAGAAAAATCTGGCGAGCCAACGAAAAAACTCATAATGTTGATTCTACCGATTCAAGGTTTGTTCTAAAGACGTATGGTGTCTATGACAACAACCATACTACACACATGATAAGTGTTCCAAGAGCAACAAGTCTTTTGATAAGGGCAAGTCTGATTTTAAGTGTCATATGCTGCTGCGTTTAGTAAGTGAAAAAAATTCTTCTGCTGATCTATTTTTTATAACGACAGTTAAGCTACCTAATTGTAAAAGTCAGCACAAAAAATACACTAGATTATTTGATCGTAATCATGATAATTCACTTAAGGTGGGGTAGTGTTTTTGTTCTGTTCCGTGGCATGATAGTTGCAAATGCAGGTTGACTGAAAAATTTATAAATTGGTCTCTTGTTACCCTCAACCCTTCTAAATTCAAGCCCTATGCGTGTTACATCTTCAATTGCTGTTGTCATTCTGATGATCAGCGCAACTTCCATAACAGCGCAAAATTTTTATCAACTTCAAAATCGATGGAAACCAAATGAGTTTATCCATGTGCAGGAGCCTAATCCTTCTGCTGGTGCTATCGAACCCGGCTGGTGGAGTGCGCAGTGGATTCTTGAACCTATAGATGGATATTATCAAATTAAAAACCGGTGGAGAAATGAATTCCTTCATATACAAAACGGTCCTATTTCGAGCGGTGCTATTCAACCGGGATGGTGGAGTGCGCAATGGGCACTTGAGCCAGTAGCAGGAACTTCGTTTTATCGAATTCGTAATCGTTGGAAACCGGAGATCGCTTTAAATAACCAGCAAGGATATCTGGAAGCCGGACCGATTGACCTGGGCTGGTGGAGCGCACAATGGGCAACTATCAGCGTTGGTGGTCAGGAGTCAGTAGCTACACATTCTGCGGCAGTGAGTACTCCTACTCAAATCTCTGACAGGAATGGTGATAATCCGAGTGCATTTACACCTGAGCACAACGGAAAAATTGAGCAGGTCTCTGTGCGGTATACAGATCAAATCTCGATATCAGGGCAAGTGGCTGTCGGTAACAGAATTTATTTTTTTCCTCAAGAGGTAATTGCCTATACAGAGGGTATTTCCTTTGATCCAAAAAATCCGCCCATCGGTGGCCAAACGTTTACCGTGATAGAGGTAACTCCACATCTAAAGTTAGATCGTCCGATGCCTATGATGAGGAATCGTGGTAATGATTCCTTTGGATTGGTTGTAGAGGTATTCTAAAAAACAGCGTACAAGCTTATTTCCAAACAAATGTGCCTACACTTCCCGAAGGCAAAGTGGCTTTTGCTGTTTTGTTGTTTGCCTTAATCAGGAATGTTTTTGTCGCTGTTCCTTCATTCAATACGATAAGTACTTTTTTACCTTCGGGAGTTAAGAAGGCAACGTTGGATAAATTGTCTGTCAAAGTTGAAGCAATGCGTACTGAACCGGGTGTAACAAACCTGGATGCATGGGCTATAATATAGTACGAAACATTTCGTGTGATTGTATTTCCTATCGTGAGCGCACCGAGACAACTATCACAACCTCCATCCATTGTATGAGGTTCGAACTTCTCGTCCGCTGCCAGGTTCCATTCCAATACCGTTTTACTCCAGTTGCGGGTAGCCCCTACAATAAGATTTTTAACATGCCATTGCAGATCAGTGCCAAAATCACCTTTGCCTGATGTCCATTGCTCAGTGAAATAAATGTTCTTATCTGGGTGAGCGTCATGCACTGTAGACAACGCATCGATCTTTCCAAGGTATAAATGGAAGGCAGTTCCATCTATGAATTGTTTGGTTTGTGCATCATTCAAAATAGCGATTGGGTATTCCGGGTGATCACAGTTGTGGTCAAAAATCACCACTTTGGTTTTGATGCCTGCTGACGCAAAAGCTGGGCCGAGGTGCTTCTTGATAAATTCATTTTGTTCGTCTGCCGTCATGAGCATGCTCGGTGTATTGTTTGGATTCTCCGGCTCATTCTGTAATGTGATCGCCTCAATCGTTATTCCCTCGCGTGCCATCTCCTGTATGTACATTACCAGGTACGCTGCATACGTTGGATAAAATTCCGGCTTTAAACTTCCTCCTTTTGCTCGTTGATTCGTTTTCATCCATGCCGGTGCAGACCATGGACTCCCCATTATTTTGATCGCGGGTTGCAGGGCGATAATTTGTTTTAGCACGGGGATCAGATTCTTGCGATCTTCATCGAGATTGAATTTTATCAACGATGCATCCGATTCACCATCAGCTACGTCATCATAAGAGAAGACATGGTCATCGAGATCGGAAGCGCCAATGCTTATGCGCAGGTAGCTTATGCCAATTCCACTCTTCTCGGTAAGAAAGAGCTCACGCAATAAACTATTACGCGCGGCTGCAGTAAGTTTTTGGTTAATTAGCCATGCACTGCCACCCGTAAGTGAGAAGCCGAATCCATCCATGGTTTGAAAACGGGTAGCCGGCTGAACCTCAATAACAGGTAATACAATTTTCTCCTTGCTAAAGGTCAATGTTGAATGACTTAACAGCATTGTCTTGTCTGGGGTGGTTACCCAAACCTCGATGGCTTTGCCATTCGATTGACCGCGGAGCGAAGATGTGACAGCCACCGAGAGTAAGGCCAAAACAGAAAATGAAAAAAAGTGGTAGTTCATATTAATAAAGGTAGCGAAAACCGGGTGTTCCGGGTCTCGCTGATCCACCACCTGTTAAATAAACGTCTAAAAATCCGTAACAAATAAGAACTTTTGCGGTAAATCATTCATCTATCGGTATTAAACCTTCGCTCATGCTTAAAAATCTGCTCACTATCGCCCTCCGCTCTATCCGCAAGGATAAAACGTATAGTGCCATAAATATTCTAGGCCTTACCATCGGCATTACCTGCAGTTTGTTTTTGCTCATGTACATTCTGGATGAGCTAAGTTTTGACAGGCATCACAAAAATGCTGACAACATCTACCGTATTGTATCGAATATCAAAGAGCCCGACAACGCTTTTACCTGGGCTGTGGTGCAACAACCTATGGCTGCAGAACTACGCGATAATTATCCAGAAGTAATCAATGCCGTGCGCTTCAGTACGTTTGGTAAAACACTTTTTAAACATGGTGACAAGGAGTTTAATGAGGTTGACTTCTATGTGGCTGATTCAACTGTATTTGATATGTTTACCCATCGTTTCCTTGCCGGAGATGCAAGTACGGCTCTTGACAACTCCTTCTCTTTGGTCCTCACCGAGAAAACGGCAACGAAATACTTCAGCGATGCAACTTCGGCTGTAGGGCAATCCTTGCAGATCATCAACAATGATGGCAAGACAGAAGATTTTAAAATAACAGGCGTGATCGAAGACGTACCGTTGAATTCACATTTCCGGTTTGAAGGATTGATTTCATCAAGTACTTATCCTCCTAATCAGACAAGCTGGGGTGGCTTCGGTGATTACACCTATATACAACTGCCGGAGGGATATGATCTTTCAACGATGTACAAAAGCCTTGATAAGATACTCAAAGAAAAGGTCAACCCTATTTTCGATCAATACGGCATTTCCGTAAAATATGAACTGCAAAAAATAACCGATATCCATCTGCATTCTAAGATTCAGGATGAAGCGGAAGCCGGTGGTGACATCTCTTACATTTATATCTTCAGCGCGGTAGCAGCCTTTATGCTAATAATCGCGTGCATTAATTACATGAACCTGGCTACAGCCCGATCTGCCAACCGAAGCAAAGAAGTGGGGCTTCGCAAAGTAATGGGTTCTCAACGTATACACCTTATCGCACAGTTCATTACAGAGTCTGTGGTAATGGCTTTATTGGCATTGGCGATTGGCCTTGTCCTTATCTACGCTTTGCTTCCTGTCTTCAATACGTTAGCAAACAAGCAACTGCCCTATTCATATGTCCTTCATCCTACTCTACTGTTCAGCCTTATCGGTATGATGCTTTTTATTGGCATAGTGGGGGGAAGTTATCCGGCTTTCTATTTGTCTGGCTTTAATCCTGTACAAGTGCTCAAAGGCAAACTTGCTACCCGTGGAGGCAGCGTAGTGTTTCGAAAGGTATTGGTGGTGTTGCAATTTGGTATTTCCATTTTTATGCTCATCTCCACCCTTGTTGTTTTTGACCAACTGCAGTACATGCGAAACAAAGACCTTGGTTTTGACAAAGAGCATGTGGTGCGATTAAACCTTAACGAACGCGAATTACAAAATAAAGCAGCCGTGCTTACGGACGCGCTCAAACAAGCACCTGAAGTAGAAGGTATTGGTCAGGCCAGTGCTTCGCCTGGTGAAAGTATCGGAAGGCTTTTGTTAAAAGTGGAAGAAAATGATGGTAAGCTTAACGACCGCGGTGTGGATATTTTCGCTGCTGATTTTGATTTTGTAAAAACATTGAATATGAAAATTGTGGCGGGCCGTGATTTTTCGCGCACCATAATTTCCGATACCACGTATGCGACTTTGGTCAACGAAGCAATGGTAGCACGTATGGGATGGAAAGACCCTATCGGAAAAAAAATAGCATTCCCCGGAAATGGCCCCAATGGAACAACGCTGGAAAAGCAGGTAGTGGGTGTGATCAAAGACTATCATCAGAATTCATTATACGATGTGATTGAGCCATTGGTAATTGTACTTGGCAACAGGAATAACAATTATTTGTTTGTGCGAACCAGTGCAGGTGATGTACGGCAGGCATTATCTTCTATTGAGAAAACCTGGAAGCAAAACTTTCCGAGTTTCCCTTTTGAATATTCATTCCTTGATCAGGATTTTAATTCACAATACAAAGCAGATGAAAAGCGAAGTCAGATTTTCACTGCGTTCTCAGGGTTAACGATTTTTATTGCTTGTCTCGGGTTGCTTGGCCTGGCCGCTTTTACCACTCAGCAGCGGACCAAGGAGATTGGCATTCGCAAAATAATTGGCGCTCAGGTAAATGGATTAGTTTACCTGGTATCAAAAGAATTCTTTTTGCTGGTGGGCATTGGTGTCGTGCTTGCATTCCCTATTGCCTGGTATTTTACCAACAACTGGTTGCAGCATTTTGCTTATCGTATTGAGATAAAAGAAGCGTGGCCTACGTTTCTGTTCTCTGCCCTACTGGCATTTGCCATCACGTTGATCACCGTTGGATTCCATGTTATTCGCGCTGCCACTGCCAATCCGGTAAGTACATTGAGGGATGAATAGGCGTTTCCTTAATAATTAATTTCCACTACTTTTTTGCTATGCAATTTTTGCATTTGCCTGGGTACGATGGAAAGAATTTCTTCTCTCAGTGTTTTAATGAGTTTGGTTTTAATGTGATCGCGGTGTGTCACCAGGCTTACTTCACGGGCAGGACTAGGCTCCTTTAGTCGTTTTACAAGTTTGAATTGACTGGGACTGAATTCCATTACCGCCAGTTCGGGCAAAATGGTGATGCCATCACTCTTATCAACCATACGTTTTAAGGTTTCAATATTGCCCGTTTCATATTTAAAATGAAAATCAGCACTCCTTCGCAGTTCGCACAAGTTGAGGATTTGTGAGCGGAAACAATGGCCTTCTTCTAGAAGCCAAAGTTGATCCGGGTTAATCTCCGCTGCCAACACGTACTTCTTGTCGTAGAGTGCGTTCTTTTTGGATACATATACGAAGAGTTCTTCATAGAAAAGTACGTCTTCTTTGATGGACGCGTCATTCAATGGAGTTACTACCAATCCACAATCCAGCCGATTGTTTTTTAATTCATGCACCACTTCTTCGGTGATGGTCTCCTTAATAATCAGGTTAAGCTGCGGGTATTTTTCGCGCACCTGTTTAAAGAGCGGTGGCAACAGATAAGGAGCCAGCGTTGGAATAATACCAATCCGTAGCTCTCCTGTCATGATGTCCTTTTGATCATTAATAATTTGCTGAATCATTTTAGCCTCTCGCAAAATGACCCTGGCTTGTGCAATGATGCGAGTGCCTATTTCGGTAGGAATAACCGGCTGCTTAGTACGGTCAAATATCTTGACGCCCAGTTCTTCTTCCAATTTTTGTATTTGCATGCTCAGCGTTGGCTGCGTGACGAAGCACTTCTCCGAGGCCAGCACGAAATGCCGCTGAGAATCTAAGGCAGCAATGTATTCCAATTGCGTTAAAGTCATAGATTGTAGTTATATCTTTATAAAGATAATCAATTTGATTTATTAACGCTCGCATGGTAACATTGGTCTTTCAATTTATTGATCAAAACATGACGATGGTCATTGTGCTGGTATTGAATTGAGTATTACATTAAAGTCTTATTACAATCACTTATAAATCGTTAAAAAAATGGAAAACAAAACATCTTCAACCGCTACAATGAATGGTGAAGGCAAATGCCCTTTTCACGGTGGAGCCCTCAAGCAAACTGCGGGGGGTGGCACAAGCAACCGTGACTGGTGGCCCAATCAGCTGAAGTTGAACGTCCTTCGGCAAAACTCTTCGCTGTCCAACCCGATGGATAAGAAATTTAATTATGCAAAAGCTTTCAAATCATTAGACCTGAAAGCGGTAAAGAAAGAAATCAATGCGTTGATGACGAAGTCACAAGATTGGTGGCCTGCTGACTACGGTCACTATGGTCCGCTTTTTATCAGAATGGCATGGCACTCTGCAGGTACTTACCGCATCTCTGATGGCCGTGGTGGAGCAGGCTCTGGCACGCAGCGTTTTGCACCGCTCAATAGCTGGCCCGACAATGCAAACCTTGATAAAGCACGGTTGCTGCTCTGGCCTATTAAAAAGAAATATGGAAAGAAAATTTCGTGGGCCGACCTGATGATACTTGCAGGCAACTGTGCACTCGAGTCGATGGGCTTCAAGACATTTGGTTTTGCCGGTGGACGGGAAGATGTTTGGGAACCGGAAGAAGATGTTTATTGGGGTTCTGAAACAGAATGGTTGGGCGACAAGCGCTATTCAGGAGATCGTGAATTGGAGAATCCGCTAGGCGCAGTTCAAATGGGGTTGATTTATGTTAATCCACAAGGGCCTAATGGTAATCCCGATCCACTTGCCGCAGCACGCGACATACGTGAAACGTTTGGCCGAATGGCAATGAATGATGAAGAAACAGTTGCCTTGATAGCCGGAGGTCACACTTTTGGAAAAACGCACGGTGCTGCTGATGCAGATAAGTATGTTGGAAGAGAACCCGCGGCCGCAGGCATTGAAGAGCAAGGCCTTGGTTGGAAAAATTCTTTTGGCAGCGGCAAAGGAGTAGATACGATTACAAGCGGGCTTGAAGGAGCATGGACCACAACACCTACCAAGTGGAGTAATAATTTTTTCGAGAACCTGTTTGGCTTTGAATGGGAACTAACGAAAAGTCCGGCCGGTGCGCATCAATGGAAACCGAAAGGTGGTGCAGGTGCTGGTACAGTACCTGATGCTCATGATTCGTCAAAGCGGCATGCGCCAACCATGCTTACAACTGATCTCTCGTTGAGAGTAGATCCGGCTTATGAGAAAATTTCAAGACGCTTCCATAATAATCCAGATCAGTTTGCCGATGCTTTTGCACGTGCGTGGTATAAGTTAACACACCGTGATATGGGTCCGATAGCGCGTTATCTAGGCCCCGAAGTTCCTAAAGAAGAACTCATATGGCAGGATCCGCTTCCGGTTGTAAAGCATAAGTTAATTGGTCCAAAAGATATCGCTGAACTTAAGGATAAGATCCTTGCTTCCCGGTTGAGTGTATCCCAACTTGTATCCACGGCCTGGGCTTCGGCTGCTTCATTCCGTGGTTCAGACAAGCGCGGTGGTGCCAATGGAGCACGTATTCGGTTAGCTCCTCAAAAAGATTGGGAAGTTAACAACCCCGCTCAACTCGCTGCCGTGTTAAAGACGCTGGAGAACATACAAAAGAAATTTAATGCCAGTGGTAAGAAGATGGTTTCACTGGCAGACCTGATTGTTCTTGGCGGTTGTGTAGGAATAGAGAAGGCCGCAAAAAAGGCGAAGCTCGATGTGAAAGTTCCGTTCACGCCAGGGCGTGCTGATGCTACGCAGGAGCAAACGGATGTAGAATCCTTTGCTGTGCTCGAACCCGGAGCTGATGGCTTCCGCAACTATGTAAAGAAAAAACACTCCGCTCCTGCAGAAGAACTGCTGATTGACAAAGCGCAACTGATGACTGTTACTGCACCAGAGCTGACTGCATTGATTGGCGGTATGCGCGTATTGAACACGAACTTTGACAATTCAAAGCATGGCGTGTTTACCAAACGGGCTGAAACTCTTACAAATGATTTCTTCGTAAACCTTCTTGATCTGAATACAACATGGGCTGCAACATCGGCAGCTCAAAATATCTTTGAAGGACGTGACCGTAAAACAGGTGAAGTGAAATGGACAGGCACTCGTGTTGATCTTATTTTTGGTTCTAACTCAGAGCTGCGTGCGCTGGCTGAGGTGTATGGTTCTGAAGATTCACAAGAAAAGTTTGTTACCGACTTTATTGCCGCATGGAGCAAAGTGATGAACTTAGATCGGTTTGATCTGGCTTAGTAGTTTTTCTTAAGACGTCAGACACACAAATGTCTGACGTCTTTTAATTTCTGAAAATGTGTAAGGCAACTTATACTTTCTTACAGTTCTAATGATTTGGCGAACTCTAATTCACGCTTGTCAAACCAGCCTTCGCTTAGGTCCTTCCAGTTGGTATTCATTTTGGCAATTAGATCTGCCTTCCACACTCTCCTGTATTTCTTGAGTTGTTTTTCGCGGTGAATAGCCTCTAAGCTGTCTCCGAATTCTTCATAGTAGACCAGTTTATTGCAATTGTATCGTGCTGTAAAACTTTTTTTATTCTCCTTGGTTTTATGTTCAAATGATCTGCGCACAATATCGTTTGTTATTCCGGTGTACAGAACCGTGTGGCGCTGGTTAGTCATGATGTAGACATAATAGGTCATGGATGAAAGTAAGAATTTCTAATCGAAGTGTAATTCCAGGCACTTACGAACTTAGCAACAGGAGCTGAAAAAAGTTTGACCCGGAATCCCAGATGAGGTTCATTTTACAACTTTTACCAATCGAACAGGGATTGCGGGTACTGATTGAGAGTCTGATTCGCTGCGCTCTGTATGTTGCTCTCAGTCCCGCAATGACCTCTGATTTACTCCCCCTTTTGATGCGCCCACCTGAAATCGGTACTTTTACGCATTATTATGATTTCAAAAAAAGATAACCCTGCGCTGTTACTCATTGATCTTCAAAAAGGTTTTGACAACATTGCTTATTGGGGTGGGCAGCGAAACAACCCTGATGCAGAGAAGAATGCGAGCGATCTGTTAATTATCTGGAGGCAGCACCGCCTGCCTGTATTTCACATTCAACATTGCTCAACAAACATCAACTCACCTTTACACGAATCGAATGCCGGAAATGCATTTAAGGAAATAACAAAACCTGCTGAAGGTGAAACTATAGTTAAGAAAAACGTGAACAGTGCTTTTATCGGCACGAACCTGAAAAGTTTGCTTGATCAGGCCGCTATTTCCAAACTCGTTATTGTGGGTCTCACAACAGACCATTGTATTTCAACCACTACCAGGATGGCGGGGAATCTCGGGTTTGAAACCTATCTCGTTGCTGATGCCACTGCCACCTTCAATAAAGATGGGATTGATGGACAAACTTTCTCTGCTGAGTTAATACATGAAACAGCACTTGCCAGTTTGAATAATGAATTTGCAACCATTGTTAGCACGAACTCCATCAGGAAAGCCTTGGGACACTAGGCATTAATCCAGTAGCTGCTCGTAGAAACCACCTATTCCATTTTTCTTATCTACAAATTGGATCTCCAACATCCAGTGTCTTTTGTTTCCTTGCTTGTCTAACGAAAGTATGTTGACATGATTATCAGGATGCGCATCCAGACTTAAGTCCATTGGATTGGGCTGTTCGTGTGGGTAGCGACCAATGATGTGCCCCGCTATATCACCTCCGAATTCATAACCATAGCGTTTGGCAAGATCAGCAACGTAGTGAAAAAATTCAGCACCGGTGAGACTTGTCTGCTTACCATACCATTCGTTTGCTTCCTGCCACGCTGCTTCAACATCTCTTTTCATTTTCAGTTTTAAGGGATTGTTGCCCAGCACATACGTTCTTCCAAGATCAGTTTCCCATCCTTCAAAGTTTGGCCCGAAATCCAAAAACACAATATCATCGTTTTGAATAATCCGATCGGGAGGATTAGCGCTATACGGCACAAGTGTATTGATACCGGCTCTCACAATTTTTTTATGCCAATGTTCCTCCATGCCAAAGAGGTCTTTAGCGAGTTTCACAATCTCAGCGCTTAGTTCGCTTTCCGATTTCCCGGCTACGATGAGTCCGCGCTTCTCAACCACTTCAAACAGTTCTTTCGTCTTTTGCTGGGCAAAGATCAGTTTCTGCCTTACATCCGTTTTGCTTGTTGCATCCATGTTTGCTGTGGGTTGTTTGTTATCCGGTAAAGTCGTCACTTTATTTTGCGCATTGGCAGCGATTGCCAATCCAATAGAGAAGCCTATGTTTAAAAACTTTTTCATTGCAAATTTTACTTGTCGCTTACATCTGAAAGCGGCAACAAGGTAGGTGCTACTCACATGATCTCAAATAAAGCGGGATGGGGTATATTGTTTGGCTTTTTTCAATGGCAAGCATTCTCTCCAAACTGGCCCATCGCAAAATTACTTGGAGTAGTTTAGTCCAAGGTATTTAACTAAAAACATCATCTGGTCGGTTCGTGAATCCACCGTTTGTTCTGGTGTGCTCCCAAACGTGTGACCTGCGCCCCACATCATCTTAAGGAGTACGGGCTGGTTGCAACTTGCATTTGCTTGCAGCGCTGCAACAAACTTATAAGCATGGGCAGGAGGTGTTACCTGATCTTTATCGCCCGCCATCACTAAAATGGGTGGGTAGCAGGTGCCCGGTTTTATTTGATGGTATGGCGACTGCTTCACTAACTCGTCAAAGTCTTCGGCTTTTTCCGGATCGCCTAATTCATTCGTCCAACTGCTGCCTTGCGTGAACTTAGTGTAACGCACCATATCCAGCGCGGGCCGATCAACAATCAATGCGCCAAATAAATCAGGCCGCTGAAGAAATGCGGTGGCACCCAATGGACTACTCAAACTACCTCCGTTGGCTACTAACTTTTTTGCAGTGGTGTACTTATTATCAATCAGCCATTGGGCCGCATACAAATAATCATCTACTGCATTTTGTCGGTTGTTTCTGATGCCGGCCTGGTGCCACTCTTCTCCATATTCTCCGCCACCCCTTATACTAGGCTGAGCATATACTCCGCCCATCTCTAACCAGATTAACAAATGTTCCTGGTACCATAATAGTGGAACCCAACTGAACGCTCCATACGCGTACATAAAGGCAGGGTTCGACCCATCCAGTTTCAAATCCTTCTTATGTGTGATAAACATTGGCACCTTACGGCCTTCTTCATTGGTATAAAATACTTGCCGGGTAATGTAGTTGCCGGATTTAAAATTTACTTCTGCGTTTTTGAATAAAGTGGACTTGCCCGTTGCCGCATCAAACCGATAGATGGTACTGGGATCAGTAAAGCCAAGAAAACGATAGAATACTTCTGTATCTTGATTTGCTCCACTAAAGCCGCCCCAAATAGAACCGTCTATTGGAAAGTCGGCTGTATAAAGTTGCTTTCCCGAACGACTAAAACCTTTTACCAGCGGAATGCCATCTTTAATGTAAGTGATTACAAAATTGTTACCGTAGAAACCCAACGCGTTTCCTCCTACCAGGCTGCCCCCTGAAATAGTTTCTTCAGCTTCGGGTATAATGTTTTGCCATTTGTTCTCTGCCAAATTAAGGTCGATGACTTTCCCTCGCTGGGCATCGAGGTTGGTGTAGAAAAACATATCATTCTGAGAATTACCCAGGAAGGTGAAGTTGGCATTTTGATTAACAAAAAGTTGTTTTACTTCCGTTGGAGCTTGTAGGTTCATTACATAGATAAAGTTCTCTACGTTGCTGCCATCACGCACATCAATAACCAGAAATTGGTGATCATCGGAAACCGTGAGTTGATAAAGCCAATTACCCGATTCTTTCTTTTTGAAGACCACCTTGTCTTGACTTTGTGGAGTACCCACTTGATGAAAATAAACAGCAGGGTTGGTAGCTTGTGCTTTGAGTAAGTTATTGGGATCGGGTAAGTCAAACCTGACATAATACAAACCGTCATTCGTTCCTGTCCAATCCAGCCCACCACCCAGGTTGTGAAGTCCATCTAATTGATCCGGCAAATCCTTGCCAGATTCTATATCCCGAATTCTTATTTTATACCACCGAGAACTTCCATTGCTTACGCCATAAGCAACACGTTTGCCATCCTGGCTAGGAAAAATACTTGCTCCTCCACCAACCGCATGAATCTGTTCGTTACCAGATGCAAACTCCTTGTCGGCATCAATCAGTACACTAGGCGAGCCGGCCAAGGTGGATTGTACATACAGTGATGGTTTAGATTTATCGGCCGGTGTTTTCAGATAAAAATATTTCCCTCCTTTTTTTATCGGCACGCTGTGCAGGGTAAAGGAATTTAATTCATCAACACGATTTTTTATAGCTTCTCTTTGTGGCAAGCCGTGGAGGTTGGCTTTTAGCAAGCTGTCTTGTTTTGCTACCCACGCCAGGGTAGCCGGTGAAGTCATCTCTTCCAGAGGTCGGTAGGAATCGGTAATGGACTTACCGTGTACAACTTCTGTAACCGCCCCTTTGGGGGCCTGCGGATAACTAATTTTTGTTTTATCCTGGCATTGTGCGGTTAAGAATACCGTTGCCAACAGCGTGAAGAGAAAAAGCTTGCTCATACATTTTAAATTTTATCTGCAAGGATACTGTACTAAGCCTATACCGGTCGTCTGGAGTGCGGTTGAAGACGTCCGGGAAGCGGAATACCGCACGTTTTTGCGTATGGCGTGAATCAATTTGAGTTATTTTTGAGATCAATCGAAGAAGTAAAACAGATGGTACAGTGGCTGATGATGGCAGGGGTTATTCAGGCGGGCGTGCTTACTGCATTTTTGTTACGTACCTATCGTGGGGTTCAACATGCGAACAGGCTTCTGGCGGGTTATACTTTTGTGCTGCTTTTTTATCTGCTCATCCCAGAACTAGTCAGAAACCCACCGCATCCTCTAGCGACACACCTCATTGCTGTTTCCTTTCCGCTGCTCTATCTGTTGGGGCCCCTGTTGTTTGGTTATGTGGTACGGTTGACGAAAGTAAATCAGCCTATGCAGCGGTTTGTACTCCATTTTATTCCGGCCGGTATTACGCTTTTATATTTTCTGCCTTTATACTTTTCTCCGTTGAGTGAGAAGGTTGCGCTTTTGGCTCGCCTTCGTGCGCAGGGTATGCCGTGGGATTTTGCCTTATTCTGGAATGCCGCCTGTGCTCACATTATCTTTTACCTGGTGGTATGTTGGCGACAAATAAAAAAGTATAACACTTCGCTGGAAGATCATTACTCTAAAACGGATACTCTTAACCTGAAATGGCTGCAAGATTTTGCGCGCGCCAATGCGTTGGTGTGGTTTGTTTACTTTGTGTGTTATGTGCTGGTTATCCTTAAGGTTGATATAGACCCTCTCGGTTGGGCAGATAAAATTTTTGGGTTGACGCTAACCGGGCTGATCTATTATTTGAGTTATGTGGCTATGCACAAGCCTGAATTGTTTCCTGGCCCGGTAATTAAATCATGCTCTCTTGATCGCAGCTCTAACAGACTGGCAGATGAAAAACTTCAAGCACATGAACAAAGTCTGATGACTTATATGCGCGACAGCCGGCCTTACCTTGACCCTGAACTCTCCTTGAGTAGTCTTTCACTACAAACAGGTATTCCCGCCCGCACGTTGTCGTTTATCATTAATGAAAATCATCATCAGAATTTTTTTGATTTTATTAATACATACCGGATAAAGGAAGTCAAGGAGCGCCTGCACAACCGGCAAAATGACCATCTGACTATTGTTGCTATCGCCTTGGAGTCAGGGTTTAATTCCAAATCTACTTTTAACGAAGTATTTAAGCGCCTGGAAAAGACAACACCTTCTGAATTTAAAAAGAGGCGAGTGATCGATGAGTAGCTTCTATTGCATCAGATCATTGTAGGCAGGAACTGAACCAGTAAGTCAGTCATGCCAAAGGCGAGAAACGAGATTCATGATTACTATTTTAGTCGCTCTTTAATTAAGTCAACATACCTTTTTGTCTCTTCAAGTTCAGGAAAATGTCCGCAGTTTTCAAATTCGATAATTTCGCAATCTTCTATGTGACTTTTAATAGAGTCTTTCTCTGTTTTACGGTGAGAAAAATCTTTTGCCCCCCAAACCATAGTGGACGATACGCCCGACATAGCCAACGGGGTATGCCTTTCCGCCTTGAGGCCTTGAACTAACGAAGAAAGACAAAAACATCCGCCTGCGTCCAAGCATCGGTGAGCAATCTCGACAAGTTCTTTTTTTATGCCGCTGGTTTGAGGTAGCGCATACTGATACCAGACTTTTGCTAATTTTTTTGAAGAAAAAGCGTTAACAACTTGCCCTACAATGGGTGTTTTCAAAAGTGAAGGGATGGACTTTTCAGACCATTTTTGCATGAAATTAATCGATGGCGTTTGCGATAAAAAAAGATGGTTAAACCTGTCCGGAAAACTATTTACCGCCTCTATAGCATAGTAGCCATTCGAACAGGAAAAAAGCAACGCAGTGTTTTCGATACTAAGCAAATTCATAATCTGCAATAACAAAGCTGCACCGCATTTGTACGAATAGTCAAAATTGGCATTGGGGAACGAAAGACCCACTCCCGGGTATTCAAAGCAAATAACCCGATAATTTTTAGACAACATTTCTATTAACGGTAATTGATGTTCAATAACATTTGGCCCATCGGGTACATTTATTATGGTTGGCTTGTTGCCTTTTGTGTCCCACACCCTTATCTTACCGTAGTCAGTGTCCAAATAGAAAAAACCGTCACCAATTTCCGGCAAGGGTTTCCAGGCAAATCGTATTGTATCAATAAAGTTACCGTTCATAGCTCATTCTTTTGTTAATTTTTGGCGGTGACTCTCGATGCTTTGTACCCTAAAAATTTACCGTTTCTCACACGAATTTTCAAAAAACTTAACTCCTTCGTTACTTTCTAGTGACTTATTTACAAACGTAATATGGCGCGGCTGTTCGACAAGTTAGCGTAGCGATTGTTGAATTACTGATAACATCGATTTTTAATCGATCTAATATTCCGCTAAATCCAACTTGCCCTGTGGAGACTGCTGGTAACGCACCAGCTCTTTGGCGATTTCACTGCCTCGCTTCTACTTAGTTAGCTTAATCTCCTAGTTGAGTTGTTAGTTGATAGTTAGTAGTTGTTAGCGAAATCTATTTCCACCCACAACTACCAACTAAGAACTATCAACTAATTGATTACTTCTGCTTCTTCTTGCATCTTTCGATGCTGATCCGATTCGACAACTACTGCTTCACTACAAACGTAATACGCTTGACCACTTCACCATTCACCAAGACATCCAGCTTGTGCTTGCCCGGAACATGTTTTCGGGTTGTAAAATCCTGAAAGCGCTGCTTCTTTGAAATGAATACAGATTCATTAACAAGCAGCTTGATTTCTTTCAGTTTAAAAACCTTCGGTGAAGTTTCGCCACCTTTTTTTACATAATGAATGCGGTAGTCCACCATCAGCTTCTGTGTTTTACGATGTTGGGACACCAGTTCAAACTGAAATGTGAGGGCCTCTCCTATTCTGATGAGGTTTTTACTCAGTTTAAATTTCCGCACGGACAACTTTACATCTTTGGTGTAATTAAAAGCGGCTAACGATTTTTTGTCGCCTTGCTTGAATAGCGAACGACAACCCCGCTTTACAATCCACGCGGTGTGCGGATGTTGCTTATCCCATGCGTTAACCAATCGCAGTACATAGTCGGGTGAGTCTTTTGAAATATCGTTGAGGTGATTGGCCACTGATTTTCTCACATACAACGCATCGTCCTGTTTTAGGTTTTCGAGTATGGGTTTGGTCAATGCCGGGTTTTGTATGATGGCGTCCAATTTGAATGACCAGGGCAAGCGCGGCCGGCTGCCCTCCGATGCCAACCTGCGTACATGCTCGTTTTCATCTTCCGACCATTGATACATGATGTTAATGGTTCGGTCCAGGTCTGCTTTTAAAAAAGTACGGATAGCAAATTCGGATGAGCCAAACCGCGTAAAGTAATGCAAGGCTTTCAAACTTGTTTTAACATCCTGCATACCATACTGACTTACAAAATCCGGAAAGACTAAATTGGTATAGCCTGGTGTGAGCAAGGGAATGGTTTCTTTAAGGATGTCTATGGTTTTTTCATATTCAGCAGGCAGGTGCTGGTGCAGCACAACACTGGTATGGCGCATGCGCTCGTTCAGCGACAGCGATGCCAGGGGTTCTACTGCCTCGCTTAAAAATTTTTCTGCTGCAAAGGCTTTATATACCTGCCTGATATGATGTGCCAGCCGGGTATAGTAGGCCGGGTTGAACATTTCTTTGAGTGGTTCCATAGTGTAATGCTAAGAAAACAATACGGTATGACGTCAGTATGTCAGGAGCAAATCGCGGCTGTGAAAAAAATTGTGGTTGTTCGGCAAGTTAGCGTAGCGATTGTCGAACCACAGATGACATCGATTTAAACTCAACTACGCTGCCTACTTCAAATACTATGATTTTTTCGACTTCACTAACTTCTATCATTTAGCAAGTCGTTCGAGAAGTTCTTTGTCTTCGGATAAAATGTTTCTCAGATCTTTCATCAAGCTTAACCTCTCTGCTGGCTGATTCTCCGCTTTTCTTAAAAAGTCTAATATATCTTGAAGTACATTTTCCGGAACCTTGTCTAAGGATTTCTGAATCTCCGATTTAATTTCTTTTGTCGTCATAACTTCCTTTGTTGTTACACAATTTATCAAAAATTTACGAATCCTCGCGCTGTTGGACAAGTTAGCGCAGTGATTGTTGAACCTTAAATAACATCGATTTAATCGATCTGATATCCGCCAGCGGGAAATGTCTTTTATTTCTTCTTCTTACGAAACTGATCATCAATCATGGCTGCTTCGAACAATAAGGCACGTACCAGATTTTCATCTACGTCCTTTATTGAATTGAAATACATTACATACACCTGCTTACGACCCTCAGCCTTCAACACGCCATCTTCATTCGACATTAGATTTCCCTGATTGAATCCGAGCAAAGTGCCCTTTGCATTTTGAGTTGCGGAGCTACGTTTTGACCCCGATGATTTAGACGCTGGCCAAATATAACAGATCAACCTGTTGTGTCTGTAAAATGGAAGTCCTATGTCATAATACACATGCTCGGTTGCCTTGGGGATACACTCTGTTATCAAAGTGCGCAGACGCTGCACAAGTACCTGCTCGGCACGCGGAAGGTTCATGAGCAACTCATCCACTGATTTTGAATCTGCGGCCATAGAACATTAAAGGTAAGCAATGAAAATTTTAAGATAATTCTCAGTAGAGTTTTCTGTTTCACCTAAGTCGAAAAAGCGATTGTCGGACCACCTCATTTCCACTCTATCCTTCGTGCGGTAGTTGGAATTAAAAAGTGCATCTAGTCCCGCGAGAGTTGCGTTACCGCAAAGGAATAAACCCAAAGGGAATGACTTCCAGAGAAGCATTGAAAGCTGACTGTTTTGTTGACGGCTGATTGCTATCACGGGGAGGCATCGCGCTCTCTTTTATCGGTGCCGCACCTACTGTTACTATAATATCATGGCGGCCAATGCCGCTCAAAAGTCCTTCTACATATTCTCTTCCTTCCTCCTCCGCTTGCGTTACGATGCGGTTGGCCAGAGCGGTGTGTCGCAAGGTATCCATGCGGGCGGCAAGAGCTGTTTTAAAATAATCGGCTACTAATGGATACAAATCCTTGCCGGCATGAACCTGAAACGCACGTGTTTCGCGAACGATCATTTTATCCAGTTGGTAGTTCGGTAAGTTAAGCACAGCATGTGGCAGGATCACGGCACGAACAGAATCATTCTCATAAATAACCTGAGTCTCCTTCAGGTTGATGTAAGCGGTAATTTCCACCGGCACCTGCACGATGGCACGTATAGCATGGCGCGGGTTATTCTTTCGGTGTATAAAAAATAAATCCTGATAGACGTGCTTTACCAGATGAAGTTCTTTGATCGACAACACTTCTTCTAACGTAAGGTGCTGCGGTGAAGGAGTATTGTTAGTCTGTCCAACATGATAGCCACCGAAGAAAGCGGCAATGATCAGAACAAAGGCGAGGATAGGGGCCAAGGTTTTCATAACATTATTTTTGCTTCATTAATCTTTAGTTTTATCTGTTCTTTTTTAGTTCATCACTGGTGTACAACTCAGGGCTTAAATAAAAAACCTCTGCAAGCCTGGCCCGCAGAGGTTTTATCCCATTGTGGATGCCATCAGGTAGTTGAAGGTCGGGTAAATTGAAGTGCTTTCACGAATGCATACTCTCCGCTTCTCAGCCCAAAGACGGCACGCACATACTTGCGCACGGCACGCGCCAATTCAGTGAGTGACGCATCGTTTCTGTACATCACATTGTTCCTCCCAAGCAAGGCATTGCGCCACGCAGCCCGGGCATCATCAACTTTTTGATTCATGAGGATCAACTCGGAAAGTTGAGATGTTAGCCCCGTGATAGCATATTGCTTTTCGCGAGGTTGGTACAGCGGCTCCAAAGTCACTGCTTGAATCAATTTAGAAAATGCATCCACTTTGCTGGCGTAAGCCAGTTGGAGGCCAGTCCTGCGAACCTTGCTCTCCGCCTGTTCTGACGGAATGGGTTTTCGGTTCCGGGACGAGGCTCCCATGATCTGGTTTACAAACGCACGGGCATCTTCCATTTTTTCAGGTTTCGCACCTGAAGCTTCCAGCGTACGCAGGATACCGGAAAGCACTTTGGGCAACTGATCGAATGCCTGCTTCCGTTGGTTCACTTCGCTGTCGAACTCCGTCCTGGCAAGTTTCGCTTTTTCTATTGCCGACTTGACTTCGATCAACTGGTTTTGCAACGCATCGATCTGGAGGGTTGGGCGACCGGGGTTGTAGGAACCTCCATACCCGGTGCAGAAGGTGACGAGTCTCTCGAAAGCTTCTACTTGTTTAACATGTGTCATGTTATTTTTTGTTTTATGGAATTACAACGGAACGTGCCGGGGAATTTGTTGTACTTTTTTTTACTTTTTGTGAAAGTATATTTCATGCACTTGCCGCAACCGCAAAGACACTGGCACGTTTGAATGCACTTTTTTACCACAATGCAGAAATTATTTTTCAATTTATTTCGACAAGCGTAAACGCTAACGTTCAGGTTGGAAGTGCTATGCTTGCATAGCGCTTACTCTCTCTTAGATTTTCAGTTCAAAATGCCTACCTGAATTGAAATTGCGCCTTGTATGAATTGATACTATACGAAGTATGATTTGGTGCGATGCCCAGTAGGAATTGATGCTAACGGAGGTATGATTTGCTAATGTGCCCTGCAGGAATTGATGCGGTGCCTTGTGTCAATTGATGTTATTGAAGGTATGAATTGATGCAATGCCCTCCATGAATTGGTGCTATAGAAAGTATGTTTTGATGCGGTGTCTTGTGTGATTTGATGCAGCGGTAGACATATATAGACGTTGCCAGAGGTATGATTTAGTGCGGTGCCGTGTATGAATCGGTGCTATGGAAGGTGTGAATTGAAATGGTGGTGTGTATGAATTGGCGCGATGCTCTGTGTAAATTGATACAACGAGAGGTATGATTTGATGTAAGCCGTGGGCTGTCGCTAACGCTGGGAAGGATATCCGCTACGCGGATACTAAAACTTTAAAACCCCCAAAGGCAAAACGTTTCATATCAAAAGGCATGGCTTTACTCATCTCAGCGCCATATTTTTTGGAGAAGTACTCCATTACCTTTTTGTTTACTGAATCGCGATGCGCCTTTGACTTAAACACGATAAAAGAGAACCACACCACCTCGCCCGGTTTCACTTTTGCCATCTTGGGGAAAGTAAGTGTGACAAACTGAGGTGTTGCATCGTCCAGCATACATTCTTTATAGTCAAGCGCACCAAATTTCTTCCACACTTTGCAGCCTTCGCTGGCCATTTTCTTGTAGGCGGCTGTGTTCTTCCTGGGGATGGGTATTATAAATCCATCAACATAATTTCCTTTTGCCATAGTTTTATTATTTACGATTGAGTAATAATCTACACTCTAATGTAACAAAATTTAAAGGTCTTTGGGAACTGAATCCAATGTTGTGAAGACTTGTGATACGCACGCGCGTCAAAGGGTCAGTATCAAAAAACAAAGTGTGGCTTTCCGACAAGGTAGTGCGGCATCAGAAGTTCTCTTTGCTTTTGTACAATTGCCTGGTCACCACTTTTTGCAAGACTCTCTTGATGATCAGCTCAGCAATCACATTATAATGACTTTCATTTTTAGCCTCGTTCAAATACCTTTTCAACTGTGCTTCACTTATATCGACCCGGTAGAGCAGTTGCATGACATTAAAATCACTTCTCTTTTCATTACGCTGTAGCTCGTTTGAAATCTTCTCCAGGATACTATTATAATCCGGTTTGAGCAGGGCCACAAAATCAGCGGGGCAGTTGCTTTGCTCAACGTCTTTTGCCAGCTGGTTTTTGAAGGCTCCAAACAAGCCCGCTGTGCTTAGCTGAGTTCTTATATCCGGATGGGGTTCCAATTTTTTTCTAAACAATATTTTGTCTTTTCTCTACGCAGAGTCTCCGCCTCAGGACTCTGCGTCCAGACATTCACTCATTTGCCTTTGTCAAGTTGACATTTTCTAATTCCGTATAGCTCATCACCTCGTAGACACCTTTTTTCTCCGCAGAGTCTCCGCCTCGGGACTCTGCGTCCAGACATTCACTCATTTTTTCTTTGTCATGTCAATATCTTTTAACTCCGTATAGCTCATCACCTCGTAGACACCTTGCTCACCTGTTATGTAATAGTTTCCCTACGCAGAGTCTCCGCCTCGGGACTCTGCGTCCAGACATTCACTCATTTTTTCTTTGTCAAGTCAATATCTTTTAACTCTCTTTCTTCGCAGAGTCTCCGCCTCGGGACTCTGCGTCTAGACATTCACTCATTTATCTTGTCAAGTCAATATCTTTTAACTCCGTATAGCTCATCACCTCGTAGACACCTTGCTCACCTGTTATGTAATACTTTGCGGAGCTATGGTGATAATCTTGCTGCTGAACAGCCAGGTCCCATTCTCCACGGCATGGATTCTCATGAATATAATTTAGTTTCTGTTCAATGAACTTGTCGCTGGTGCATTCTTTCCAGTCAAAGGACGGCTCAAATACTTCATGCAGCTTACCTCGCTTACGATCAGTATCATTTACAAATGAGGCCAGCTGTTCCAGCAATTCGGTTTGGCCTTGTTCATTCAATCTCTTTACAATCTCATAGGCCATAAAGCGTTTACCTGTACCGATGATTGAATTAATAGAGTGGCCTTGTGTATTGCGGAAGCCTATCAGCGCATGAACATGATTGGGCATGATTACGTAGCCAGCAATAAAATGACCCTTGCTTTTCAAGTGATCAAACCAGTTATACACGATGTCATATCCATTTGTCATTTCAAATAGCGTAAGCCAGCGATAGCACGTAAACGTAATGAAATACAATCCATCATTCTCCGCTATCGCTCTTCTTACACTCATACATTATCCATTCGTGTCATCATATCAATTGCCCGTCAGAGTCCCCGAGGCGGGAGACTCTGCGGAGAATCAGGTTCTCAAACCGCAGGGTCCCTTTCAGGAGACCCTGCGGAGGCAAAGACTCTGCGGAGAATTAATACAATCCATCATTCTCCGTTACCGCTTCTCTTACACTCATACATTATTCATTCGTGCCATCATATCAATTGCCCCGGCAGAGTCCCCGAGGCGGGAGACTCTGCGGAGAATTAACACCGACCACAACAAAAATTTGAGGTCACTTCATGCACTTGCAATTACCACTAATTCAATACCTGCTGTGTCCTTTAGGTATGTTGATGTAACACCGAGTAACAGTAGGATGTCATGTGAAACCGTTGTTTTAGATATCGAAGGTTGCACAATATTGATATGGAACTTTGTTGGCTTTAGAGAATTTGATACTCGTAATAATAGTTCCAAATCTTCTTCAGTACCTTTTTCGAGCCTACTTCTATTATGATTATTTCTAGTTTTGGTGAGTCTTCTTAGTAAGTGATGACAAAATTCACTCGAGTCCTTGTATTTCCAGTTAACAGATTTCTGCGCCTGACCGCAAACTTCATATAAGTTTTTTATATCATTGCTCGTACGCCCGTCACTGGCCCACTTCAAGTGATAGAGATGGACATCAATTACTTCAGCATTGATTTTAATTGCTATTAAATCTGCGATCTCACCAGCATAATCGTCATCATAGACAACATCAAAGTCTTCAGCAATTAACTTTTGTATGAAATGGTATTGAATCGAGTCGGTTACTAGCGGGTTCACATGCTGAGACTCGTTACCCAGTTTACTCCAGTCCAATCCTGCGAGATAATTCTTTCAACGGGGAAAGGTAACATTTGCTCCCTAAGCCTGACATAGTAGTTGCCGTTGAGGAAAGAACCATCCGCAAACCAGAATATCGGAACAAATTCATTGAAAAAAGCTTCAATCTCAAAACTCTTCGAGCCGTATACAACAGTAACTAGAATTTCAGATAATTTCCTGATTCGAAATTCTGCAATCGTATCATCCCCATCTCGTCTTTCACTTAGTTCAAGCTGAAATAAAACGTCAAAGTGATCTGTATGAAATGAAAATTGCAGAGGGCCATCTAACGAAGGGTTCGTTAAACAGAGTTCAGATGTTGATACATTATATGTTCCTTGAATTGTACGAAATTCAAAAAACTCTTCACTCGCGCCATAAACATCTGGGTCCCAGTCAACGGCTACAGGGAAAACTTCAGGCCGACTCGTTATCGATTCTGGATAAAGTGTTCCTTCAAGAACAGTATCGGGGTTAACATTCTGATTAATTAGTTTTGCCCCGATCAATTTACACCAAATTGTTAGGTCTCTTAGATTGCCTCTTACATGAGACCATATTCGTCCTTTTTGCGAACATCCAAGTGTGACTTTGTCACCATTTTCAAACCCAACTCCAAAGACGTTATTTTTCATGCCCTTCCCTCTGGTCAAATAACTTAACGCTTCTCCAACACTCCTTCCAATGTAGGACTGAAAACTAAAGTCCCTACCAATCACTTTTCTGAGACCAACGTTATAGAGCGACACTCGATGAATTTCATGAAATACTTTAAACACATCCATTCCATTAATCAACCTCGCATTTTCTTCGCCTAAAACAGCGTTTGCGAGATCCTGAAAATGGCTGCTATTGTCCGATCCATGTATAAATAAAATATTGTTCTGTGATTCATAGAACACAACAATAAGGCTCCATTCAATATTTGCTATCTCTTCAAAATTCCCCCAATCAACCGAAACTTCGCGGCCGAGTAATAGCACCAGCGTCTTTGCATCGATATTATAGTCATGGAACTTGTGCGTGTAGGAATCAAATCCAGTAATACCATTTGCAAAATTTGTTGGATTCCACTGATTGGACAAATTTTTGTATGCCACAGTACTGAGGGCTGGCCTAATATTCTGAAATGGTATTAGCGAATCCCTCATGTTTCTAAAGCCAGACAGAAACTCTTGAAATTCAATCTGCTCTTGCGTGTTCCGGGAACTAAAACCCGGTAACAATAAATTCCAGTTTGCATCTTTTGCATATAGTTCACTTAATTCTTCACTCACTCCAGGTTGGTAGATATTTGCAACAAAACTGGCATTACCTAAATTGTCATCCAGACTGGTCCGAGTAAATCTACCTGCAAATTGCAAAGTCACTGGAAGGCTTTTTCTAATGTCGTGAAAAGCAGCAACCTTTAACTGCGGTAAGTCAAAACCTTCACCCAACATATCAACACATACAATAATATAGTGCTCCAATCTTCTTATCTCTTCGACAATCGTTTGCTTTCCAGATAAACCCGAATAAAGGACAACTGGTTTAAGGTCAATATGCTCTTCATATAATTTAAAAATGTTTCGGGCTCGCTCTTTGCCTTCGCACCTTGCCATCAATACGTGGTTTAGTCCTGCAGCCCTATCGGCTCTTAGTTTTGCGACCGCAACATCGGCAATAAGCTTATCAGATTTATCCGAATCATACTCCCTTACAGGGATGAAGTTGATGTGTTTAAAATATCCTTGTTCTTGGGCTTTTCGTAGAGAGAAATTGAAGATTATCTTTCCGTCTAGGCGTTCACCATCATTTCGATAGGGTGTTGCTGTAAATTGAAAGATTTTGTGACCATCAAATGATTTAATAAAATTATCCCATGTACCTGCTTTTGAATGATGGGCTTCATCAACAAAAACGTGTGAGATTAATTCGGTTAATCTTTTCGTTTGCTCTGGCGTACTGCCTGCCAACAGATTCATTGTGGACACAATGACGTTGCATTTTGAAAAGAAATCCACTAACGCTTCTTCATCCCGAAACTTAGTTGTTAGTACGCCAACAATGGGATTGATTGCATCATTATTGATAATACCAAATTTCTTCAAGTAACCCAAAGTTTTGAACTTGTCTGTTAATTGGCCCCTTAAAGCATCAGAAGGCACAACTACCAACAGCTTTTTACATTTGGCGGCTATTAAAACTGAAAGCATTGTTTCAGTTTTACCTGTTCCAGTGGGCAAAACAACTGTTGCGATATCCTCGGCCAATACTAAATGGCCAAGAATCGCGTGGATGGCTCCAATTTGTGAGGTTCGTAATCCGTTCCGTCCAGCTTGTATATCCTCTTCAATAAAACGAAATGAATCTGTCCAAGAATCTAAAACGAAGTCAGGATTGTAGTTCCGAAGCTTAGGATGCTTTAGCCAACGCTTAAAATGAAGTTTATTTCTATTAATATTTTCTTCTTTAAGGGCTTTGCTACATAGTGCTATATATGTGCTATCCTGATCAGCAATATTTTCATTTCCTGTGAAACAACATTTCTCTAAATCGTTTCCAACTATAAGGTACCTTCTATTCATCACTTGTATTTCACCTATGAATTCTTTTCCGGGATCTATGCAATGATAGATAGTGTTACCTGATGAGTGAGTTGTGATGGTTTCTAGTAAAGGTATTGGAGTGGTCATACTAAATTAAAGTTGCTGAACTTGTAACGAGTGTCCTTAAGGTAGTGACTCTTAGCAGAATAGGGTAACGTTTTGTCTTTTCCTTTATATCGCAATGGAATTCAATTCTCTGTGTACGCTTAATTCAGGCATTTATAACCATTAGTTTTATGTACAATTAATCTTATTTTTTTCTTCGCAGAGTCTCCGCCTCGGGACTCTGCGTCCAGACATTCACTCACTTTTTCTTTGTCAAGTCAATATTTTCTAACTCCGTATAGCTCATCACCTCGTAGACACCTTGCTCACCTGTTATGTAATACTTCGCGGAGCCACGGTGGTAATCTCGCTGCTGAACGGCCAAGTTCCATTCTCCCCGGCATGGATTCCCATGAATATAATTTAATTTCTGTTCAATGAACTTGTCGTTAGTGCATTCTGATACATTATCCATTCGTGCCATCATATCAATTGCCCGGCAGAGTCCCCGAGGCGGGAGACTCTGCGGAGAAGAAAAGACTATTTTAAAGAAATTCACGGCTTGTAAATGCTTTAATGTATTGTTGTAAGGCGCCCAAAGAAAACATCCCCGACAAATTCCAACGCTGGCTCAAGATTGAGGATTGCAAAGTCCCAATCATGACGACCGTTTCGAATAATAACCTGTGCATTTTCGTTTTTAACAACTTCCTTTCGGATACCTATGAAGTCTTGATTAAGAAAGTTCTCATCACTCCCTATCAATAGTTGATGAGCCTTTGCAACTTGGTTAAGTACTGTAACTTTATCAATCATGGAACTAATGGTTGATGAACGATCAGTCAAACCATAAATTGGAGAAATATTGTTAATGCTTGATCTTGCATTTAAATAAACAGGGCAAATGGATACCGAACATAAAAAATTATTCTCATTGCTTGCGGTTGATTTTACTGAATAGTAACCACCTAAAGAAAATCCAACAATTGCACGCTTTGCGTTTTTATCCTTCAAAATCCTTGCGCGCTTGTCAATTTGTTTGATGACAGATTCTTTAAAAACTGTATCCCACTTATTTCCAAATTTATAAATCGCTCCACAGAGCATTACAGCAATAAATGAAGGGGCTTTTTTGCTGACTATCATGCCATCAAATATTCGATTTACTTCACCATACTTTATCCAATCATTTTGATCAAGACCTCCAGCCAAAAAATAAACAACTGGGTACTCTCGATCTGGCGAGTTGTCATAACCAGGAGGAAAATAGATGGTGTAGTAAAGCCGTGGTACATTCGAGTCACCTGTCACAACTACATCCTGTTCCACTTTTCCTGAACTTGTTTGAGCCCAGGATAAAGTGGACAGAAGGAAGGGAATTATTAAAAGAAGTTTCATATCATTTTTTATTTTTCTTACGAAGAGCACTTAAGTATTCTAAGAAGTTTATGTCAAAACTTAAATTCAAAAAATCGTTTTTAATATTTCCGAATTCGGCTGCGTAGCCGAGGTTTAAATCAAGGCCATTAAAGAAAGTTAGACCAACAGCAAATCCTCCTACCGTGTAGTTAAACTGATTACTTGATCTTAGCTCATCAATCTGATATAGCAGGCCAGATCCATAGATGATTGCATGCACATTACTCACGACCGGATTTTTACTGTAGCTAGTCCTCTTTACTATGGTCTTATCTTTATCGGGGTACCTTTTGTATCTGGAGAATGCACGTTGCCGGGCGATGTCGACAAAATTAAAACGCAACCCTATTTTTTCACTTACATAGGTAACTAAAGCAGTTGAGTCTGTTTTTTCATTACGGCTTCGATTTGCATACACCTGGTTGACTCCAACAGTGAAGTACATACCTAGCCGGGATTTATTGTTTTTCCCAAAGCGATCGAATAAATCAACAGCAACACCCTCTACATCAATCAGTAATTTATTTTCACTTTTAACGACTGTTATATATTTATCATATGCATTAACGAAAGCATTTACAATGTCCCCAACACCTTTATCTGAGTACAACTCGCCTAAATCGGCAATGAACTTTATAATCTTATCATAGGTTTCAGCTTTGTCAAGTTGGCTAATGCTTGTTACCAGATCGGTAAAGGCTGTAAAATCCTTAATCAATTTATTAAGTTCTTGAAGATTGCAATCTTCGCAAACATCCTTCTTAAACTTATCATATGCTTCTATTGAAAGACGATTTGCAAATTCATCTAGCGTGTTTGTTAAGTCGTGATAGGTTCCATTTGTTTTCAGATTCAACGAAACCAAGGTGGGTAAAGCAAAATTCTTCAAGTAGTTAGCTCTGTCATTCAGTACTGAAGAAGTCGTATCTGTTGTAACCAGGAATGAGTAAAGGTTCTTTAAAACCTCTTTTTCTTCTGGTTCTAGCATATAGCCTTCCACGCGCCCTCTAACGTTCGCAATGATATTTCGAGCTTCGGATTGTAAGGCAGCTAAGGATTGACTGGTAGAATTTTGATTATTGCTTCTTGATGAGAATGAATTAAATAATGCATAGTATCTAAAGACGTAGGAAACCTTATCGTTTAATGTCTTAGTAAGATGCTCGAAATAAAAGGCATTTTTAGTAGATAACTTCAGTGACCTCTCAATTTCTGACTGTGAAACATTTAACCTCTGAAAAAAACCTAATCTGCGTATGTTTTCGTCCTTACTGCATAAAAGAAAAACCAAGTCTAAAAGAATATGATTAGGACTTGTATAGGTTCCATTCCTTTCACTGGCATAGGGTTTTTCATTTTTATATGAAACAATGTAGGATGGTTTTGTTAAATAAGCCTGAGCAGATCGAACTACGGAACTAAACTCAGAAACAATGGCCTGGTTTAATTGACTGGCATTTTCAGCCTTTGATTTAGTTGGGGATACCGGATGTGGTTCGTACAAACTAAATGGTCGTAAATCAAAATAGAATAATGACAATAGTATCTTTTCCTTAAGGTTTATGCTTAGATAAAATGCAGAGTCCCGTCTAATTCTGTCATCGTTAGAAATTATCCCAAGATTCAGTTTGTGAGCATTTATTTTCTTTTCAAAATCACTTATAAAATTTTCATCAAACTCAAGTTTGGAAAAAAATAAGCTTAGAAAATCTCTCCTATTGTCCTCATCTAAAGATCGTGCATACGCCAAAATAAAATCAATCTCCGACTTCTCTGCAATATTACCGTCTGGATATGCAACAGTAAAGTCCTTGATTTCGATACATCTTTCCTTCAAATAATGCATATAGTACTCGGCAAACCCTACAACGAGCGCGAGTTCAGCTGCATTCTTTAACATCTCCTTCTTCTTGGTATCAGCGGAGGCTTCTGAGAGCAGTGTCTCCATATTTTGTGCGATGAAGTGTTTCATGATATAGCTACCCCCCGAGACGCTTTTTAATACCCACCGTTTCATAAGCTCTCGCTTTACTTCATCTTGCTTAGTTGCTATTATTTCAGCTATTAACTCAGCGTCTAATGATCCCTTTTCATAAAGGACTTTACCTACGCCAACAGATAAAGATGGTGTAGCGAAGTCCTGAGCACTACTTATTTGGTAACAAATAAGTAGTGCAACTAAAATGATAACATTCTTCATTTGAAAATATTCTATTATCTACTCTTCTTCGGATTTTCGGCTTGCTCCGTGTTGTAATTTTTTATCCCTGTGTTTCTATCAACACATACGGTATGACTACCTTATTCCATTCAGCACCGAAGTAGCGCATGGCCTGGTCTTTGGCCAGTGTGATGAAGCTGTCCCATTGTGCAGGGTAGATGGTCTGGCATCCTTCGCTGGAGGTGCTGTTCAATCCGCCTTTGTGAATGTTGATACCAAAGTCTCTTCCGGTATCTTCATAGTCGGGCGTACCATCGCGTACTACCGTTACATTACCCATCCGCTGTACCAGGGCCAGGTATTTTTGTCGATGCAATCCAAACTTATGCACCTTCCATAAGCCGGGCTTCAGCGTGGCCATGCCTTTGGAGGCTCCTTTGCCCGAGCCTTTTCTCACATACGAGGGATCGGTATTGGCATTGAAGGACGCGGTAACCTGCGGTGTGTCAATAAAAAGTGCATCATCGTAGATGCCCCGGTCATTCTCGTTTACTTTTCCCAGGCCATTGCGGTAATAGCCACGGATGCCAATAACAACGAGAGGATATTTGTTGCGATCAATGTGAAAGGGTTGGATCATCTTCCTCAAATCGGTGGAAGACAAGCGGGGTTTGGAGTTAGGTACGGCTACGGGCATAGTTTTATGGTGCGAATGCTGCTTCTTTTTTGAAGGATTTTTCGTGTTTGATTATGAGTACGAATCTAATTGGTGAACCAAGGCAGCGCCACCACCGCCTAGAATTCGGTAGCTCTGGGCTAGAATTCGGTAGGATTTGGGAAGAATTCGGTAGGAAGGATCGTACATGCCGCCCCATAAGCCAGGTATGTTAACACTATGTGAAATCGTAGAGAGGGTTGGCTTTTGCCTTAAGAAGGGATTATTTTTAACCAAAAAAATATGGGAAAGTTTGTGATCAGTAAGCGTGTAAACGGGGAGTTTCAATTTAACCTGAAGGCCGATAACGGTCAGGTGATTTTAACTAGTGAAGGTTACACCAGCAAGGCAGCCTGTGAAAACGGCATTGAGTCGGTGCGCAAAAATGCGGTGAACGATAGCCAATACGATCGCAAGAAGTCTTCAAACAACAAACACTATTTCAACCTCAAGGCTGTCAATAGTCAGATCATCGGCACAAGCGAAATGTACGAGGGAAGCACCGGTATGGAGACGGGCATTGAATCGGTGAAGAAAAATGCACCGAAAGCTACTGTGGAAGATCAGGTATAGCGTCTTGTTTTCTTAGGTACCTATGTGCCTGCTTTCGTAATTATCATCTAAGACGAGGGCTCATCTTTCCACAAGAACTTACCCTTCGTCAGCCACGAATAGCCAAAGGCCCATAGCGCCACGGACTCAAACCAAAAGGTAGTGTTGTACCACGCGCGCTGCTCTTCGGTTAATACCGCCAGACTGAGCCCGATAGATGCAATGCAGGCAATCATGATCCAGCCGCTTACAATATAGCGTGTGTTTCGTTGCTGTCGCTCCCGCGTAGGCTCGGCTTCTTTCACACTCTTTGTAAAGAGCTTCAGTGAAAACCAGATGAACACAACAAACAGCATCAGTGCTGAGCCGAAATGGATGCTACGCACAAGCTTCCATTCGTTTTGGCAAGGGAACAGAGCTACCCCCAAGGCAAAGGCAAAACCAAAATTGGCAAACCGATCGTCTTCTCTATCATAACCTCGATAAGTAAGCAGGAAAAAACCCAACACAAAAAGGACGCCTACCAAAAAATTTCTGCCTTCGGTATAATAGTAGTCGCTGATGGAATCCTGTAGTACTGTATTCTCTCCTATGATTAAACAGGACAATGGTAACAGCACCGGCAACAGCACTCCGGTAGTGCCGATGAGTTTTCGCAAGGCGAGGTAGGAGATGAGTTGTTGGGATTTGCGGAGTTGGTTAGTTTCAGGCATGGCTTGTTATTTTAAAATACGAAATGCAACACCGAGTTCGGCAAAATGATGCCAGCGATTGGAAATGTCCATCGATAATCCGCTGGCCGGTGACGGTATGCCTATATCGCCCAGGTTAGTTTCCGGACTGATTGATTTCCAATTATAGAAATAGGTGGCGTAACGCGTGGAATAACTCAGCGTGATATTTAACATGTGAAAGTACGGACGAACCTGATCTCCCCGGAGGGTATAAACACTTTTGGGAGTGAGTGGATCGCTCTTGTCTTCACTCGTATTGACAATACCATATCCTTCCAGCATGGTATTGTGAATCATCGCATACGAAGTAAACGACACCCTGTACATAAAGTGGTGCCAAAATAAATCATGCGTTGATGTACGGTCATACACTCCGATGAAGTTGGTGTTGTTCTGTTGAAAGCCTTTGTTTGACAAGGAGAGGCCTGCCGCACCATACGTCATATAGGTACCAATCTTGCCTTCCATCAGGCCCGACAAAAAGAAATTACCAATACTGTTTGCGCCCAGCTTCTTTTTTTTGTTCAGATGCCACTGGCGTTCCCGTTTGTATTCAAATGAAATACCCACCCGCCCTCCATTAGCGATTTGTGCATCCCAACCTCGCGGTCTGGGGCTATATGAAATATCCTGGTGCAGGGCAGTTTGAAATTTGGCGCCAGCCGAACCTCCGATCTTTCCGGCCTTTATACCTAACGTTGAACGGATGTTATTAATACGCGAGAGAGAATTTCGTGTCCATCCGAAATATTGAAATGACGCATGAGGTCTGTCTTGCACATTATAACTATCGGGGTTGGGAAATTTAGCGGCATTGCGAAAGTAAGGAGTGTATACATCAAACCCGTAGAGAAATGTTTGGTACGAATTAACGGGTTTGCGCTTGAGAAGGCTGAGGTAATCGGTGCCGATCTCCACTAAAAAACTTCCTGTGTAGTCGCGGTCGTCATTGCGTTGAAAGAGAAGATTGCCATCGCGTATATACTCGTCAGCGGGCATGGCAAAGCTGGCCAGTCCGGCAACGGTAAACAGATCATTGCCGCTGCGAATGCTCACAAATTTTGCTGCCTGTCTTTTGTCGGAAGGGTATGCATATACAGGATAATTCTCCTGTGCGTAGATCGCCATTCGCTCACTGATGGCCATCTTGAGTTTGTTTCGCATCCAATCACTAAGATCATTATTTTCCAGGATGCTACGCCTGGCAAGGGCGAGCTCATAGCCGCCATCCATAACTGAAATAGCATAGCGGGTTGCCGTAGAAACCTCCTTTTCAAATTCGGTAGGCTTTTCGATGGTAATTAACAGTTCCATCATTGAGCTATTCAATTTTTGAAGTCGCTTATATGATTCTGCATCTCCTTTCTCAAGCGAGAATGTTTTCAGCTTATACGATCGCGAGGATGTATCAATGTCTTCAGTTGTATTAATTACTTTTTCCAGACGGCTGTTAAAACGCTCACCTTTTGTGATCTCCTTTAACGAATCATATTTATCGCGAAATGACTTGAGGTCCTGGGCACATGTAGGCAAAGTGAATAAAAAGAGACAAACGAGAATGCTGGGAGTTGTAAATCGGGTATTCATATTGTTTCCTGTTTTAAATCCGGCTATGGCGATGGCCAATGATCGTTCTTTGAATACGAACCTAATAAAATAGGGAGGTCATTCGCCACCACCAGTTAGAATTCGGTAGCACTGGGCTAGAATTCGGTAGGATTTGGGAAGAATTCGGTAAAGAGTTAGGAATGCCTGGAAGGTTCGGCTTTAGTGATTTTCAAAAAGCCGATGGTGTAGAAGAGGTAGATAATGAGGTTAAAAATATTATTCAAAAACCAGATTTTCTGGGAGATGACGGTTTGCACGAAGGTCATGATGTAAAATGTGCAAAAGCTGCAGAAAAAAATACCAAGCGTAAACCAAAAATGAGACACAGAGAAAATAGCTTTCTCTTTCTCCACGAATTGAAGTAACGCAAACCCTGCCAGGAACGAAACGATGATATAATAAGTGGTTGCAAACATACTGCTTCCGGAAACCTTCTCTGCCAACAGCGGCAAACCAAAAATGCAAAGCGCCCAACATGGAATTGTGATATAAAGAAGAACTTTTGAGATCTTCTCTATCGATGAAGAAGGGGCAGTGGCCCATAGAAACCAGAAAAAGAAAAATGACTCGACCAATGAATACAAATCAAAAATGAGTAAAAGATGATTTGTTTTTCCTAGGGAAGTTAATACCCACATCACCGCATCAACCAGAAATCCAATTGCAATAAAAAATACAAAAAGGCGAGCAATTTTGTCGCCTATTCTATATTTCCATAAACCAACCAAAAGTGGAATGAGAATGAACAACCCCAAAAGTCCAACTATTGTTAATCTCGACATGTTTGGAATAGATAGCTTCTGTTAATTTTGATCATAAGGAGGTGGCGGAAAAGATCTCTCAAGAATTAGAGCACTTCCACTCTTAGTGTTAATGATATTTTTGCCTGCTGCATCCACAGCTACCAAGATAACACGGATTTTGTTCGGAATCTCCTTTTCTTCATACCCAAAATAATACCTGACAAATCCATTGGGTCTGGCCTGATCGAGAAACTTTTCAAAAACACCATCATCATTTCGTTGAAAATAACTAAAGGGGTACGCATTGTATTTTTCAGGCAGGGTGGCCTGCAAAGAATCAAAGCTATGGATGTGCCTTACTACCGTTGCCTCGTCAATAGGAGTTGACCCATTTTTTGAAATGACTTGCGTTTCAAGATACTGCCGTATCGCAGGGGCATCATGCTGTGGGTTATTATCCGTGAACGTAAAATCGGGTCGCGAAAGAATTTTGCTTACCGGTGCGGTAGGTAGATTTTTACTATCGTATTGCTTCAATCGCTCCAGCGCCAAAAACAACTCAGGTGCTGGTCCCGGTTTAAAGCAAGACCACAACATAACTCCACTGCTGTCTTTGCCTACATTAAAACTATTGACAGAAAATGTACCCCCCAGGGCATACGTGTTAGCCAGATTGCCAAGTGCAGGGACAGTATAAAGATCAGAGATAAGAAGGGCAGCGGAATCAAATGAAATCTGGTGATTATGTTTTGCTAAAGCAATCGAATCGAGTGGAGTTTGTAAAAGCGATTGGGTTGATGTTTCGGTTTGCTTCTTTGGCGTACACGCTGCATTTGCCAAAAGCAGCACCAAAAGAACGAGTAGTTGTTTTTTCATAGAGACTTCATTTTTATTTTAAGTTTTGAAACGGAATGCACTTTGATCTTTGCCCGAAGCCACAATGGTTCGTGTCAGTTGAAACTGACCCTCGCGAGGCGATGAGATGGTGATTGAAAAAGAGTTGCCCGGTATTCCTTTTACAAACCAATGCACGATGTATTCGGTGTTGTCCTGCAACTCTACCGTGACCGAATCACTGTTTTGCATGATCAGTTGATTGTCCAGGTATAGCCAGAGGGCACCGTTGCCGATAAATGTGGAGGCGATGAGCTTTGCCATAATTCTTCAATTGTTGATAGGCCAAACTTATAGCGGCTCGCTCAATGGCGCCACCACGAACCAGTAACTGGCGGCTTTCGGCTAGAATTCGGTAGCCTGGGGGAAGAATTCGGTAGTAAAAGGAAGGAATCCAGCTAAACCCTCTTCAGTTGGCGGAGGAATTCATCCTTTCTTCTGCGGGACACTTCGATTTGGGTTCCGTCTGTCATTTTAACAATGCCCCCTTCTCCTTTTGTGTATTCAAAAATATAGGCGAGGTTAATGAGGTGAGAATTATGGATCCTGAAAAAGCGATAGTCCGTCAACATGTGTTCGCATTCCTTTAAGGTTTTACACGCAACGAAGGGCTTTTCTCCTTTTAGGTAAAAGGTAGTATAGGTATTGTCTGACTCACAACGAATGATATTTTTTATCTCTACAAAAATAAAACCGGTGAGTGTAGGCAGTGCAATTTTTGTGAGATCGGGTTTTGGCTCGCGAAGGTTGGCCAGCAGGGCATTGATATGATGAGAACTGTCGCGGGAAATTCGCTTCTGCTTAAATTTCTCCAACGCATTCGCCAGCTCTGTTTCATCAACCGGCTTTAAGAGATAATCAATGGCCGAAAGCTTGAAGGCCTGAATGGCATACATTTCAAACGTGGTGGTAAAAATTATCTCAAAGTCGATAGCGGCTTGCCGACTAAGGAAATCAAAAGAGGTATGTGGAGGCACCATGACATCCAAAAACATGAGATCCGGTTTATGTTCTTTCACCAACGTTTTTGCTTCTTCAATACCAGAGGCGATTCCCTTGATTTTAAATTCAGGAAATTTATTCAACAGGTCCGTCAGTCGCTCCTGCTGGTGCCTCTCATCTTCCAGAATAAGTACCCGGTAACTCATGTCAATCTTCGTAAGGGAGTGTCAGTACGATTCGCTTTCCTTCCTTTTCGTTCCTCTCGTTGATCACATCACTCATGGTATAGCCCGCCTTTACGTTGTACAAATGATTGACTACTTCCAGGCGGTCGTGAATAAGTGCCATGCCCAGCGATGTCTTCTTCACTGTATTGGAGAGGTCGTATGTTTCTTTAACACCTCCTTCGCGTCCGTTGTCTTCTATGGTACAGGATAGCATACTGTCGTCAAGCGTAATGTGGATTTTTATTTCTCCTCCTTTGCCGCGGTGATTGAGGCCGTGCCAGATCGAGTTTTCAACAAAGGGTTGAATAAGGAGTGGCGGAATTTCAATATCCCGGGCAGCAATTCCTTCTTCCACACGGATGTGAAAATCAAATGAATGTTCTGTTCTCAGTTGTTCCAGCTCCATGTATAGCTTCAGCGCGTTGAGGTCATCTTCCAAGGGTATCATGCGATACGAAGAAGTTTCCAGCACATGACGGATGAGCTGGGAGAATTTGATTAGATACTCACCCGCCAACGACCCCTGGCTGCGGTGCATATAATGATGGATGCTGTTAAGGCAATTAAATATAAAATGGGGATTCATCTGCGACCGCAGGGCCTTCATCTGCACCTCTGCTATGTTTAGCTTTAGCTCTGCTTCCTTCTGTTTGTAGTAGGCTTCGCGCTTGGAGCGGTAAAAAATAAAAACGATAAAAGAAAATGCAACCACTACGGGGATGAGCGCAAAAAGTAACGTTCGCTGAATCTGATCGTCCTGCTTGTTCAGCATGGAGTACAGGTCGTCATTAGAATTTTGAATTGAATCTAAAGCAGAATTTACGAGACTAATTTCTACACCCGTTTGCGGTAAACTGAATAGCAGTGCAATCCACAACCCGTTGGTAAAGCCAGACACCATAGACACGATTAGAACAAAAGATAACTCTTTTTACGTGAACAATTCACAAGAGTGTGTTAATCTTTCTACACTGCGTGACAATCGTTTTATAAGAAATTTTTACCTCTCTTATAGGTAACTACGGTGGGGTTAGTGGTCAGAAATTAATTGTAAATTTTGACATAAAAATTGCACGTGTACCGTTTGTGCATTTTGTCACTAATAATGTAGTGCGGCAAAGGCCATCGCGTTTTCAAAGCAGATTTTTCTCGCCAACACTTCGGGCTTATAACCACCTATCCAACGCGGTTCCTGCTTTCCAATCAAAGAAATAATCTCCACGAGATCGGTTTCAAAATCCTTGAAGTTCAAAACGGTAGCATAGCGATCCAAGGGGACATTGAAGCCGTCAAAGTCGGTACCGATGGTTAAATTGTCCCAAATCCTTAGTGGCTCTTCCAAATTGTAATCAAATGGTACACGGACGACATGCTCTATCGTTCGGGCGAACAATTTCATAGCATGCTTCCGTTGCCATGCCGCAACCGGAAGGGACAAATACCAGGGCCTTGGCATAGCACCCAATAAATTACGATCAAACGAAAGACCGATGAGGCCATGACTGCCGTGAATCTCTACCACATCTTCAGCGGTAAGGTTCAGGTTGCTTGCATTAAAATGATTGACCTGAAAGAGTCCTTCTTCTTTGCCGGTCTGTGCATTTTTTATCTGCTCGTCCAGTGTCTCTATACCTGAGTAGCCAACGTGGCTGGCGATGACAGGAATTAACTGTTCTTTATTTTCTGATTTGCGATTGAATGGACGGATAATGTTTTTATAAAAATCCTGACGGGACGCTGCACTCATGCCCTTCACGTCAATCAAAATTCGTTTCGATCCTGTAGGGAGCAAGCGTGTATCCAATCCCAATAGCTCCTGCATTACTTCATACGTGCTGGATCGAAGCACGCCTTTGTTCATGTTTTTGCGCTGATCAAAGATCAGGCGGGCCGGGCCGGCAAAACTCTGAGCATGCCCGCAAATGTTGTTATTAAAATGATTAGCCAGTGTGATGAAAAATGGCCGGTGCTCCCACCGCTGCAGTTCATTGTCTTCTAATGGTTCTTCTCCTTTGAGCTGTCGGATACGACTTTTCAATTTCCCCCAACTTATGTCCTTTGGTGTTTCACCTTCTCTTAGCCCTTCATCTTCCGGATTGCCAACCCCGAGTGCATGAATTCCCTGAATAGTGAGGATCACCGTGATCTCCTCCTTGCCACGCGCCAATTCCTTTTGTGCTTTCTTACCACAATCCAAAAGTTGGTACTGCCCGGTCCAATATTGTTTTCTTCGCTGCGGTTCTAATTGCAACTGCCTGGGTGTAGAAGTAGATTGTCCTGCCTTGCTGCGAAAAAATTTGTATTCCCGTTTGAGTTCTTCCCAATAGTCATAGTTGGGGTGTTGAAGAAAGTGAACGCGCTCCAATGGAAAATTAAACAACCGTGTTTGGAGAAAATCAAGTTCTTTCTTCTTCAATTTTTCCTTGCCGGGTTGTGAGTGCACTTGTTGCAGCAACCATTCCAGCGCCTGTTCTTCTCCGTCAATGTGCAGGCGTCTGTAGAAATCTGTTACCATCTTCTTGCTCATCTTTCCTCCATTTATACCTGAGAAAAAACCTTTCTCAATAGGATGAAGAGCAGCAAAAAGAAACGTGGCTCCTCCAGCCGTGCTTTTTGCAAAATCACATTGGCTATATTTTGCAGGCCGCGTGCCTTTTGCCTGATGTGCAAGATCGGATTGTGGAATGTGCCACGGATCAAATGGCAGTTTGTCCTTGCCACCATCGGCCATGCGGGTTTCATCATAAGCAACGGCAGCCGGATGACAATGAAGGTCAGCGTACATGATTAGAATATTATTAGGCGGTAATTAATTGAAGTGGCTGTCTTCATAAGGCATGTTATAATTCTTTGACCCACTCCATGCGTAGCTCCTCCATTGTCATCCACGTAGCACGAAGCTGCTCTGAGAGCAATACATGATCCGGCCCTTCACTTCCGTCTTCGAGAAAGATGACGGGTGTTGCCCGGTTGGGGGAATAGTTTCGTAACGCACGGATCATTTCAAAACCGGTGATCAACGGCAGGTCGATCGTGCAAATAATCAAATCAAACTTTTCTATCCGTGCCGCAAGCAGGCCATCGAGCCCACAACAATAAAGTCGGGTGTACGAATGAATTTCTTCCAGTATAGTTTTGATCTCTGCTAACTTACCTTCCTGCCGATGAACCACCAGCACCTTCAAATGTTCCATGAAAACTAAACCACGGTCAATATGTACCGCTATGGAAGTTCGATAAAATCAATTGCCTCCATCCTGCCGGCCTGGCTAGTCAAGAACTGACAGAAATAGAAACCCTCACGAATGGCTTAAAAAAGCAGTTTTTAAATTTTCCTCTAGTGGAAACACTAGAGAAAATAGCGAAAACACTAGGGCTGGGCTTGCAGGAAAAGGCGCTTCTCGTACGCAAACTTGATGAGGCCGACTGTATTCTTCACCCCTAACTTCAACTGGAGATTGGCCTTGTGTGTCTGTATCGTTGTCTCTGCCACATTTAACCGCGCACTGATTTCTTTCAGGCTATGCTCTTCAAAGATCATCTTAAAAATTTCGCGTTCACGCTCTGAGAGCTCTTTGAACTTTTCAAAGTCGGGTGTTTCCGTTTTTAATTTCACGCTTTTGCGCAACAGCCCAGCCACGAGATCACTGTGATAAAAATCTTTATCTACTACCGAATGAATGGCTCTTTCTAATTCCTTTGGGTTGGCATTCTTCAATAAAAAAGAATGGACACCCAGCTCGAGCATGTGTAACATGTATTTCTCACTATCGTGCTGCGTGAGAATGATGATCTTCAGGTCGGGGTATTTTGGAATAAGGTGTTCCACTGTTTCCACTCCGTTCATCCGTGGCATTTCAAGATCAAGAAGAACAACCTGTGGTAATTTTTTCTTGCACAGTTCAATGAACGACTTTCCATCGGCTGCTTCACTTACCTCGCCAACGCGCGGAAACGTCTTCAACAGGTTCATCACCGCTTTGCGAAAGAGGGTGTGATCATCTACTATGCAAATATTTATTTTACCCATGGAGATGTATTGGTACGCTTACCTGAACAAGAGTTCCTGACTGACCGTTTTTTTTGTATTGCACTGTACCCCCCAAAAGCTGCACACGGCTTGCTACCGTGGTAAGTCCCACGCCTATTCGGCTTTTGATCCTGTCATCTGCTTCCGGAAAATGAAAGCCTACTCCATCGTCTGTCACCGAGAGCTGAAGGGCGGTATCAGACCAATCCATCACTATGCCAATGGATGTTGCCTTCGCATGTCTTAATGCGTTGTTCACGCACTCTTGCGTAATTCGATATAACAATGTTTCCTGATTTTTATCAAGTGTTTGCGATTTGCCTTTCTCTAAAAATGAAATTTGCATAGACCCTGTGCACGTGTTACGCTGACACATTTCCTGCAAGGTTTGTGATAATCCAAAGCGTTCCAACGTAGGGGGTAGAAGCTCCCACGATATTTTCCGGATCATTTCATGCGTATTGTCTATCACATCAAGAATTTCTGCCGCCCTTTCTTCCGAAAAAGATTGATCAATGGTTCCATTAATCTGAGCCCGAAGTGTCATCAACATCATGCCCACATCGTTATGCAACTCTTTGGATATGCGCCTGCGTTCATTTTCTTGCAACTCAAAAGCGGCTTGTATCATTTGTTTTAAATTTTCGCTTTCGGTGGTCTGCCTTTCCAGTTGTTCTATTATTCTGCGATGGTTACGTTGAGTTACGGCAAGAAAAATTCCCGCGACTATCACCAACGAAGCAGCCATGACAAGTACGATGAACAACCAGCTATCCGAAATGAGTTGATCCATATCCTGACCCTAAAGATAAGCGGAGAGATGATTATAAAAACATACACAAAAGCGGAAGTCGCTTTCTATCTTTGTCGGGCTACGTAAAAAACATATTCTCTATGATCATTCGTGAGGCTACCATGACCGATATTCCATGGCTTATTGACTTTCAATTAAAGCTGGCGATAGAAACCGAAGATATCACACTCGATCTGCAGGTGTTGACCCAGGGTGTTCACCGGTTGTTAAAGGATCCGGGTAAGGGGAGGTTTTACGTTGCTGAAATTCAGGACGAAATTGCAGGATGCCTTTCTACCACCTACGAGTTTAGCGAATGGCGCGATGGCACTGTGCTCTGGATTCAATCTGTTTATGTATCGGAGAAATTTCGTGGTCAGGGAATTTACAAAAAACTCTATGCCCACATTCAGGACCTGGTCAACGGTGATCCTAGTCTACATGGGATACGCCTCTATGTGAACAAATCCAATCAGGCTGCTCAGCGTACGTACGAAAAATTAGGTATGAACGGAGAGCACTATCACTTGTATGAATGGATGAAAGAGTGAAAAAATGTCAATGGAAAATTGACAATTAATCGGCAATTTCAACGATTATCTCTACCTCCACGGTAATATTAGCAGGTAATGCATACATGCCCACTGCCGAACGCGCGTGTTTGCCTTTGTCGCCAAAGACAGCAACCATCAAATCAGAAAATCCATTCATGACTTTGGGCTGATCATAAAAGTTTTCTGTGCAATTCACCATGCCCAGTACTTTGACAACACGCTTTACTCTGTTAAGATCTCCCAACTCTGCTTTGAGTGTGGATAGAATTGAAATTCCTGCCTGACGTGCAGCATCAGCACCTTGCTCCAGCGTAAGGTCTTTTCCTACTTTACCCGTGATGTTAGTACCATCGGCACGGGCAGGGCCACTGCCTGCCAGGTAAAGCAAGTTGCCTGTACGCACTGCCTTCACATAACTTCCCATGGGCTTTGACGGTGGAAACAATTCTATACCCATGTCTTTTAGTTTTTTATCAAAGTCAACCTGAGCAAAGGATGAAGTGGCGATTAAAAAGAGAAGGAACAGTGTTGTCTTGCTTTTCATGTGTTACTTGTTTATAGTTGCCCGATAGCTATTGGAAGAATTTCAACGTCTTGGGAAAACCAGTTTGAGTCCCCGTTTGTTTTTCCCCGCAATATCCAGAAAGAATTTTGACTCGCGCAAGTTGCCTTGCACATCCCAATAGTAAAAGGTTCCCAACTTTCCCTGATTATACGATTGTGTAGTCATCGTTCCCAGATAATAGGATTCGCCCCGATGTGTTGTGGAGCTGGAATTTTGAAGGATCACACTCTTGGGCTGGTAGATCGTCATGCGATCTCCTTTGATAAAGCGCGGTCCATATATTTCGGGAGCGAGTACAGCCGAGAAGCGAAGTGGGGTGACTTCTCTACTCTGACAATGCAAAACAGTGATGGGAGCAATGCTCAACACTAAGCCAAGAAGAAGTAGTTGTTTCATCATTTCCTTACCATGAAGGTACACTTTTTCCAGCAATCTTGTACCTTGGATACATGCCCAGGAATGATGTGTACCAACCCAGCGATGAAAAATTTCGGTGCCCGTGGTGCCTTAAGTTTGAACAATACATTCACTACCATGACGAAGAGTGGGGTGTGCCCGTGCATGACGATCGAATTCATTTTGAGTTTTTGATCCTGGAAGGTGCGCAAGCAGGATTAAGCTGGTCAATGATTTTAAAAAAGAGAGAGGGTTACCGTAAAGCCTTCGCTGATTTTGATCCTGTGAAAGTAGCCCGCTTTACAGAAAAGAAACTCGAGAAGATTTTACTCGATCCGGGTATTGTTCGTAACCGGCTTAAAGTCTATGCTACCGTTAACAATGCAAAACGATTTTTAGAAGTGCAGAAGGAGTTTGGAAGTTTTGATGCATACATCTGGAGTTTTGTAAACAACAAACCGATTGTGAACAGGTGGAAAACTTCAAAGCAAGTTCCCGCTACCACAAAGGAATCTGATGCGTTAAGTAAAGACCTGATTGCCCGTGGTTTTAAGTTTGTGGGGTCCACGGTGATCTACGCGCACATGCAAGCCTGCGGCCTGGTGAATGATCATTTGGTTGATTGCTGGAAGTATAAAGCATAGCAACGGCATTACGCTGTAAAATGGTGTGAGCTAAAACAGGTACCTCGCAAACGCATACATTCCCAGGATTAATAACATCAGCCCTGGAATAATTTTTATAAAGCGATTGTGTTGCACATAAGGCGCCAACCTCGCGGCCATGAACGTGAAGAGTGTCAGTAAGAGCATTGCACCTACTGCCGTACCAAACACATACGTGTGAAGCAAGCCGGTAGCGGATAAATCAATCCATCCTTGTGCTTTCAGGTAAGCGGTAATGCCCACCCAAAATGGAATTGCCATGGGATTGAGGATGCTTAAAATCATCCCTCGTCTGAAACCACTTTCATTGAAGCGCACTGAAAACGTAGAAGGTTTGCGGGCAGTCCACAACATGAAGACACCCAACACGGTCATGACAATAGCCGTGATCAGCTGAAAATTTTCGGTCACTACCGGTGAGGATGTAATCCAATATTCAAACTGAACGGCAATCCAGGTATAGGGATATTCAACTATCGAAACAGCTAACGCAAATCGCAACGCTGCGGCAATTTTCTTTTCAATCCCCAACTGCAACACACACACATTCAATGTGCCTGGCGGAATTGATCCGAGAAAACTGAAAATCAAACCAATGATAAATACCTGTGCGTAGATCATTGCGCAGACTTAAGGGCCTTTACTTTTTTATAAATGGCACGTCCCTCTTTTAGCGTAAGATAAGGCACACCCTGCTTATGATTTTCTACGCTGATCCTGTACATATTCTTCCAATGCGTAATCAACACCTTCATGGCCTTGACTAAAGAAGCTCCGGGATGATAGATATGAGCAGGCTCGGCACCGCAGCCATTCAGCTCCATAATTTTAATCTTCCCGTTTTCTAGATCGGCCAGGGAGGCGCAGCGCAAATCATACCGACCAAAATAAAATCCATTTACCTGTTTACTGATACGATCAAAAGAGGCTGTCAGTTTTTCATTGATAAGATGATTGCCGTCTAAAAATTTGGTGCCGAGGCAATGATTGCCAATAGAAACAAGTTCCATTCGCTTATCCTTATCAAGGATTATATCAAGTTTATCGTGATACACTTCTTTGAGTGTTTCCCACTGAAGGCTTGCCCGGTCTTTTTCTAAAATCAATTGTTGAAGTGTCTTTACGCCATCTCCCTCCACAGACAGAAATTCCTTCATGGTAATGGAATTCACAAAACCATTTTGCTCACTTGGAAACCGAACATAGAATACACCGAACTCCAATGGAAGATCTACTAACTCCTGAACGATGAAATCAATTTTAATTTCCCTGAGGTATTGATCAACATCCGTCTCATTATTAATTCTACGGACCATCCATCCGCGTTCGCCCAAGTCAGGCTTGAAGATGACGGGGAACTTCAATTGATTATTCTTCATCAACTCCAGAACCTGTTGTCTTGATGCTGGAAATCTGGCAAGTGCGGTTGTGGGCTTAACTTCACCCGGTACCATGCTTAGCACTTCAAATTTTGATTCACCCATCATACCTCCAGTGAGGATGGAAGGATTGGAAGCAGAAAAGTAGGTAAGTGAGCGTTCCTTCAATGCATACCAAAACCAATAGACGAACAGCGGAGCCTGGATAATTCCAAAGGGCCAGTACTCCCAGCTTTTTAGTTTAATGATAAATGGATGTTGCGTGATTTTCTGAAAGACCTTCATCCCATCAACGGGAAGTCACCATGCCGGACTCCTTGTAACGAATAGTTGAGACAGCAATTCCAAAATCAGCGGGAATGTTAATGTAGTCGGCCACTTCGCGGATGCCTATTTTCATAATGGCCATGTGATGAACAGCGTGTTCAATATTATACGTCAGCTCGCGTAGGTAATTGGTATCAATCGTAAAACAGTTTTCGCTGTCACGTTCATAACCCACTTCTAACGTTAATGTCTTATTCGACTTTTGATTTGCAATAAATTGTTTGATTCGGTCAATGGCCGCCAACGCAATGAACTTATCGCTTTCAATAAGTTTATCATGAGCGCGCTTGTCATAGTTCACCACACCTTTTTCAAAACCCTGCTCAAGGCAAAAGAAAAATTCCAATGTATGACGAAGGTGCTGTCCTACCGTAGAATTGCTAAGCGTTGCTGAAGGCTTCACAAAATCCTTTTCCTCTATGGCGGAGACCACATCGGCCAACTGGGTGAGGATTGTGTTGCAGGCGTGCGAAAGTTGCATAACGTATTAAAAATCTGACAAATATAAATCAAAAATCAACCGAAATCGAGAGGGTTAGGCTGCCAAAAATATCATTGAACGAACTTTTTCCATGCCTGATCGCCCTTGGCTTTCAGCGATTTCTCGTTTTTATTCCAATCGGTCAGTGTATTGTTTCCCCAGAAATTGTAGAACAGGTAAAGCTTTCCATCCAGAATTTTAAATGTTTCAGGATCAATTTTCACCTTCTCCCCCGTCTCGCCCATGGCGTAAGCGCACCATCCTCCAAAAGCAGGTTCATATTTTTCGGGGCTTGCTTTAAAGCGGTTGAGGTTAGCCTGATCAGCAAACTGATAAATAATGCCCTTGTAGCTGAATTGAAGGGCTGACTTTCCTTCCTTCGGCTTATTGTCAAAGTAACTGACAGGATCATAGCCCTCAATAGCAATGTTCTTCTTTACGTTGAAATTCTTTTTGCGAACATCGTCAGTCTGCCCCATTACAAGGGAGGCAGTCAACAGGAAGAGAGTAGAAATTAAAAGAGTTCTCATTGTATAGCTGTAATAGTTGATCTCATTAACGTATAAGATGCAAGATTAGGTTTTTTATTCTACCCCAATTGTCGGATAACCTACCATCTTCAGCAATTATGCTATCCGGGGTTAGTTTAAAAGGGGAGAATTTCTTTCACCATCTCCCACACCAACTCGGGCTCATAGCCTTTGGCAATAGCAAATCGTGCCACCTTGTCGCGTCTCTTATACGGGTTCTCTTCGATCGTTTGTTGGGCTTTCTTTTTAAGAAGATCCTTTAACACTTTTGAATAGTCTACTGCATCAATTTCTTTCATCCCCCGCCCAATGCATCTGTTGGTAAGGCCAAGGCTTTCCAGCTTGTTCTGAATTTTCAGACGGCCCCATTTCTTCATTCGAAATTTGCCTCCGGCAAATGCTTTGGCAAAACGCTCTTCGTTGAGAAAGCCCTCTGTAATCAGGCGTGACAGAAGTTCATCCACTTCGCTGGAATACAAGCCATATTCATACAGCTTGTTCTTCACTTCCTGATGCGAGCGTTCCTGATAAGCGCAGTAGCGATAGATGCGGGCCAGCGCCTCGGCAGATGACAATCTGGTTTTGCTTTGCGTTCTGTCCTTCATCACGATCGTTTGATCTTAATCAACGAAACTGAAAATGAGGCCTGAGAAAAGATACTACTTCAGCAGTCCTTTGTTTCTTAGTATGCTAATCAAAAATTTTCGCTCGTTTTCGGAGTTGAAAATTTTGAAGGGTAAATGAATCAATTGCGCTTTATTGACAAAAAGTACAAAGGAATCTTTTTGCAGGTTTGCCTTTTTAATTTGATCCCACTTCATGGGCATGCCTTCCCGCGCGTTGAGTTTCATAATGATCTGCTGACTGCTGATCTCATACGAGAATTTCTCGAACAGCATTTTACCCTGCTCAAGTTGCGTGACACCGTAAAACTGAATCACCCAAAAAAGTAAGTACAATCCTGCTCCGATGAACGCCATGATAAACCACCAGATACTTTGTATCCACACAAAGCCGAGGCAAATGGCAAGGACAATAAGTGCTACCCACCATTGTTCACGCAGGATATTCTTAAGGGCCATGCGTCTGTAGTCTTTCTTCTCCAACCGATAATTACGAGTCTTAACAATCATAGTGTTCCAGGGAAATTATAAGGGAGGGCAAAAATAACGGGGATTTCGCTGATTTTGGCTTTAGGAGGGATTTAAAATTTTTGAGCGCTGCCCTATTTTATCACTTTAAGGCTCAGGTCAAGGCTTTTGATGGAATGAGTCAGTGCGCCAACGGAAATATAATCAACCCCACAGGCCGCTACCGCACGAAGTGTGGACTCCGTAATGCCTCCACTTGCTTCTGTTTTATACTTACCTCCTATCAATTGAACTGCTTTTTTCATTTCATCAACACTCATGTTATCAAGCATGATAACATCTATTCCACCTACCGCCAACACTTCTTCAACTTCTGTGAGGTTTCTGGTCTCTACTTCGATCTTCAACTTCTTGTTCTGCCCGGCAAGGTACTTCTTGGTAGACTCAATTGCCTTTCTGATCCCTCCTGCCATGTCGATGTGATTATCTTTAAGCATCACCATGTCGTATAATGCAAAGCGATGGTTCATTCCTCCACCAATGGATACCGCCCACTTCTCCATGATGCGAAAGTTTGGTGTGGTTTTTCGGGTATCCATCAGTTTTGCCGTTGTTCCTTCAATGAGCTTACAGAGTTTGCGTGTATAGGTGGCTATTGCGCTCATGCGTTGCATACAGTTTAATACAAGACGCTCGGAGGATAAAATCGATTGGCAAGATCCGGAAACCACAAAGGCAATATCTCCTTTCTTTACTTCGTCACCGTCTTTGATAAAGACCTCAACCGTGAGGCTCGGGTCAATGTGTTGAAATATTTTCTCCGCCAATGCAATGCCTGCAATGATGCCATCATCTTTGACTAGCAATTTTGCTTTGCCTATAAAATTGGCGGGAACGGAAGCCAGCGTGGAATGGTCACCCTCTCCGATGTCTTCTGCTAACGCAGACTTAATAAATTCCTGAACGGCACTTTCGGTGAGGTAGTGATGCACAATTATTCTTTCACAAAACTGATTTCATGAATAAGGTTGACACCGCTCACTTCTTTCACGCGCATCAGCACATTGTAGCTGTCGCTACCACTAACGTAACGGCCGATTGCAAACTGAAGGCCGCCTTTGGAGGAGCCTGTATGCACGATGCTGAAATCAGAAGGCGCGTGCTTCTTGAAAAAATCTCTCATGATAAATTCTGCCTGCGTCTTGCTATAGTTACTTACGTTTCCCTCCAGGTTGATGTCCACAGATTGATTGAGAAATTTCACTATTTCCTTGGCGCTCCCTGCTTTGATTACATCCTTAATAGGTTCAAAAATCTCACGTTGTCCTCGCACGGAAAAAGCTGAAAACACCAGTAAAACAAGCCCTGCAAATCGATATATACTTCTTCTTTTCATCACGTGTGAATATAGTCCAAAATTATGCCATAAAAGGGTTTGCCCCACCATTTCCTTGCTTTTTTTGAATTGGATATACTACTGCAGGTAATTCTTTAAATCAGATTGAAAGAGGTCATCTGAATCAAAAGTATATTTGTGCCTCAATTCAACTGTCATGAATAAGAAAGTGCTGCTGATGATTCTGGACGGCTGGGGCATCGCCAAAAACAAAAAGGTCTCTGCCGTAGATGCTGCCCAAACGCCCTACATCAACTCTTTATACAACAAGTACCCACATAGTAAACTTGAAGCATCGGGTCTTGCCGTGGGGCTACCTGCGGGGCAAATGGGGAACTCGGAAGTAGGGCACATGAATATTGGAGCCGGACGTGTGGTCTATCAGGATTTGGTACGAATTAATAAGTCTATCGAAGAAAAAGAATTGGATCAAAATTCAGTTTTGGTAGACGCTCTGCGTTATGCCAAAACCAACAATAAATCGCTTCACCTGATCGGCCTACTTTCTGACGGAGGGGTGCACTCACATATTGAACATCTGAAAGGCATTGTCACTATCGCTCACCATTACGGTATCAAAAATCTTTTCGTTCATGCTTTCCTTGATGGACGCGATACTGATCCTAAAGGTGGAGTGGGTTATCTGAAAGATTTGCAAACTCACCTGGCTAAGACAAGCGGAAAAATTGCAAGTCTTATCGGTCGCTATTATGCGATGGATCGCGATAAGCGCTGGGAACGGGTACGCCTGGCGTACGATCTTTTAGTGAAAGGAACAGGCAGCCAAACGACAAATGTGATTACTGCCGTTGAGCAATCTTATGATGCGGGCGTTACAGATGAATTCGTGAAACCCATTGTCGTTGTCGATGCTCAACAAAAGCCATTGACAACCATTCAACAAGGCGATGTTGTACTGTGTTTCAATTTCCGCACAGACCGCGGAAGAGAAATTACGCAAGCCCTCACGCAGCAGGATTTTCCAGAGCAGGAAATGATGGCGCTGCCCCTTCATTACGTTACATTGACCAACTACGATGATTCATTCAAAAATGTCAATGTGATCTTCGATAAAGACAATTTGGAAAACACGTTGGGTGAGATTGTGTCGAAAGCAGGGAAGAAACAAATTCGCATGGCGGAGACGGAAAAGTATCCGCACGTGACTTTCTTTTTTTCAGGAGGACGCGAAGAAGCTTTTGCCGGAGAATCACGAATCATGTGCCCCTCTCCCAAAGTAGCAACCTATGACCTCAAGCCTGAAATGAGCGCCAATGATCTCAAAGACAAAATCATTCCTGAATTGGAGAAGAGGGAAGCGGATTTTATCTGTCTCAATTTTGCCAATCCGGATATGGTTGGCCACACCGGTGTATTTGAAGCTGCTGTGAAAGCCTGTGAAACTGTTGATGCCTGTAATCAGGCTGTGACGGAAGTTGCACGTAAAAATGGATACACGATCATTATCATAGCCGATCATGGCAACGCAGAGTTAATGATCAATGAAGATGGTTCTCCAAATACTGCACACACCACCAATTTGGTTCCGTGTATTCTGGTTGACGATCAATTCAAGGGTAAATTAAAAGATGGAAAACTGGGTGACCTTGCGCCAACCATTCTCGCTTTGATGGGAATTCCCAAACCTCCTCAGATGAGTGGTACTGTTTTGATTGATGCATAGCATGAAGATAATTTTTTATGCCTGCAGTCTTCTGGCTTTAGCCTCCTGCACCGAATCTGCGGAGAAAGCAGACTCTTATTTTGACAGTTTGATTACAAGTCAGGTAAGTGCCTTATCCCAGGCCAAAGCTTCCATTGTAAAACAGGCACTGATCGACAGCCAACATGACGAAGCCACGTTTATTCCGGATTCAATGGCGTGGGAAAGTGAGTTGGGTATCTTCAGACAACTGGAGGTGTATGAAAGGCTGGCGTATAGAGACGCTTATGAAATGAAGGACGGGGTCCCGGACGAGAAGAGTAATTTAACCGTTCGATCTTATCACTCGTTGAAGAACGTTCCTATTCGCGATTTAAAATTCTATTATCATGATCATTTTCAGCAGGTAAAAAAAATTGAAGCAATCTTTCAGGAAAAAAATGCGCTGTACACTACAAAACGCTCATTGCAAATGGAGTTTGAGGAAATCAATGGCAAGCCGATCTTATCTTCCTATTCGATTTCAGGAGTTCAAAAGATGATGTTAAACGACAGCGTTAAATTTTCCATTCAATCAAAAATTGTTTTTTAATCCTTTGACATCCGCGAAGGTCTGTCAATGCCTCGCCCTGACATTTTTAAATTAACCCATGGCCAAGCGAACATTTCTAAGTGAAGGTGAGAAGAAGCCCATCACAAAATCCAATCTTCGAAAATTATTAGGCATATTCCGATTTATACTCCCTTATCGCTGGGTCTTCGTGCTGGGATTGTTTTCACTTGGATTATCAAGCGGTACACTTTTGTCCTTTCCTTACTTTGCCGGCAAGTTGCTGGATGTCGCCCAGAGTAAAACAGGTTTTATCCTCACCACCATTACTCAGATCGGCCTTGCCTTGCTGGCGATCTTGTTTCTGCAGAGCATCTTCTCATTTATTCGTGTTTATTCTTTCTCAGTCGTAAGCGAAAAGACATTGGCCGACCTACGCCATGCTGTTTATGAAAAAATGATCTGGCTACCGCAATCATTTTTTGATAGCCGCAGAGTAGGGGAATTGATTAGCCGTATTACATCAGACGTCAGCACGCTACAAGATACGTTCACCTTTACGCTTGCAGAATTGCTCCGTCAGGTGTTGGTGTTGTTAATCGGCATTCCATTGATTTTCATATTAACCCCCAAGCTTACCATTTTCATGCTGCTTACGTTTCCCTTGTTGGTAGTGGCAGCTCTTTTCTTTGGAAAATTCATTCGAAAGCTTTCCAAGAAAACACAGGATCAGCTGGCAAGCGCCAATGTCATTGTAGAGGAAACATTACAATCCATTGCCGTGGTTAAATCTTTTACTAATGAAGTCTTCGAAGTTTTGCGGTATCGCAAATCATTGACAGAAGTTGTTAGCACAGCCATCCATGCAGCAAAATATCGAGGACTATTCATCTCCTTTTCAATATTCACCTTGTTTGGAGGAATTGTAGCGGTGAGCTGGTATGGCGCTCTCTTAGTTCAGTCTAATGAAGTAAGCGTTGGCGAATTATTTTCCTTCGTTCTCTATACAACCTTCATCGGAGGAAGCATTGCTGGCCTTGGCGATATTTATAGTCAGTTGCAACGATCCATAGGTGCTTCCGAGCGGTTATTGGAAATACTTGGGCAACAAGACGAACACAGCACACCAGCGAATGACGTGCGGCTGAAAGGAGCCATTGATTATAATCAGGTAGGATTTTCATATCCTACCCGCGAGGATTATGAAGTGCTCAAGGATATTAGTTTTAGCATTAAGCCCGGAGAGAAGATTGCTTTGGTAGGACCCAGTGGTTCGGGTAAGTCAACGATCATTCATCTCTTAATGCGCTTTTATCGCGTCAGTTCAGGTTCTCTATATGTAGATGGAAAAAATGTTCTTGATTATACGCTTTCGGATTATCGTAAAAACATTGGCATTGTTCCGCAGGAGGTTTTATTGTTTGGAGGATCGATAAGAGAAAACATTGCCTATGGAAAACCGGGGGCAACAGAAGCTGAAATCATGGATGCAGCCCGAAAGGCAAACGCATTGGAATTTATTGACGGCTTCCCGGAAAAATTTGAAACGCTGGTTGGCGATCGTGGCGTTAAGCTATCTGGAGGGCAACGCCAGCGAATAGCCATTGCCAGAGCTATTTTAAAAGATCCAACGATACTTGTTTTGGATGAAGCCACCAGTTCATTGGATGCCAAATCAGAGCGATTGGTACAAGATGCGCTAGAAAAATTAATGGAAAATCGCACCACCGTGGTGATTGCTCATCGGCTTAGCACGATTAGAAAAGTGGACCGGATTTTAGTGATTAAGGAAGGAAGAATTGCAGAATCGGGTACACATCACGAACTTAGTAGTCTGAATAATGGTATTTATAGTAACTTATTGAAACTCCAGCTGGAGATTAGTGAATGACAGTTGTGCCCGCCACCATGCTTAGAAGTCACAAGTTGAGGTCTACACCCAGTCGCTCAAAAATATTGCACCTGTTTTTGACTTCTCGTCACGCTCTCTCCTATTCGGATATCGAAAAAGAAGTATCTGCTTCATTTGATCGGGTTACGGTTTATCGCACACTCAAGTCATTTGTTGATAAGGGAGTTGTGCATAAGGTGCTTGACGATGGCGGAAGTCTTAAGTATGCCCTTTGCAGCGATCATTGTCACGATGCGGATCATCACCACGATCACGTTCATTTTAAATGTACCCAATGCGGGCAAACCAATTGCCTTGATCAGGTAGAAATTCCTGATGTCAAATTACCGAAGGGATATAAGGCAGCAGAGGTTAATCTGCTCATTCAGGGTACCTGCCAGAATTGCCAGTAAAATTGAGAGGGTGGTTTCTTTTAGGAGAAACCTTGTATTAACCGTCCAAGTAAGTTTTTGACTTAGAAATATATTCTTAGCTTTGCAGCTATTGAAGGTGATTACCAGACTCTTAAAGAGCGATAGTCACCTTTTTTAACATTAAACACGGACCAAAAGGCACATGCTCCTCTTTTCACTGTTTAGAAATCATAGCCAAACTGAGACTATTCTTTTTGGAGTTTTTGCCCTCGTCATCACCGTCTTTCTTCTGATCGACTTAGGTTTTTTTAATAAGTCTGCCCATAAAATCACAACAAAGTCTGCTCTTTACCAATCCATTTTTTGGGTTGTCATAAGCACTATTTTCGGTTACCTGGTTTATTACTTTGATCAGGGAGGAATAGACGCTAACGGGGCAAAGGTATCAGGAGCGGATGCTTCCATTGAATTCTTCTCCGCCTACCTTACTGAATACGCACTATCGGTTGACAATATTTTTGTCATCCTTCTTATCCTGAAATATTTCAGTGTAAAAGAGGAGTACTATCACAAGGTTCTTTTCTGGGGTATTCTTGGAGCCGTTGTATTTAGAGGTGTATTTATTTTTGTTGGTGCTTATTTTATCGCCAAGTTCCATTGGATACTCTACATCTTCGGTGTATTCCTGATTTACTCGGGTATCAAAATCTATTTCGAGGACAGCGATGAGAAGATCGATCCGGAAAAAAATCCTATCCTTAAGTTGTGTCGCAAATACTTACCCATCACCAAAGAGGAGATGGGAGACAAGTTTTTAGTTTCACAGAACGGAAAGTGGATGTTCACGCCTTTATTTTTGGTGATCATTCTTATTGAAACTACTGACCTCATTTTTGCAGTAGACTCCATCCCTGCTGCTTTTGCTATCACTCAAAATGAGTTCTTAATTTATACTTCAAATATTTTTGCTGTAATGGGCCTTAGAGCAATGTTTTTTTTGCTCTCCGGAGTTATTGACCGATTCTACCTTTTGCAAAAAGGACTTTCTATCATTCTGTTCTTCATTGGTGCAAAAATGCTTCTGGAAATCTTCCACATTGAGTTGAGCCCATTGCTTTCGTTTACCGTAATCATCATTACGTTGACGATGTCAATCGTGTTCTCTATCCTTATCCCGCGCAAGGAAGAACCTTCAGAAGAGTTAACTCAATAAATAATTCAACTAGTTTTGAAATGCGTCTGAGAAGAAATTCTTCGGCAGGATTTTCATTAGCATTGGTAAGGTAAGAAACCGCTGAGGCAATGAGACGATGACAAATGTTGGGATTGTCTTCAATACAAAAATCATCAGCATCTGCATCCTGGCCTTCTCCTCATCCGTCAGTTCTGCTGATTTTCCCTTCTTCAATAATTCCATCAATTCTTCGCTTCCCTGTACTTCCCGCAGCAACTTGGTTTTGTTTCGGTCAGCAATTTTCGCCAGACGCTTAACAAACTGCTCGCTTACCTGATTATACTCTTGCTTATTTTGTAGCCCACTCAGTTGCTCCCAATGCTCCAGCACAAAGCCTTCAATGGCCATCATGCTATTCTCAAGATCATCGTCAGTGAAACTCAAATAATCACACAAACTCTTCAAAAACCCAAGTTCTGCCTGCTCTACCTTTTTGTCTGACCAGATGGTAAGGATGGCTATCTCAAGGAAGTACTTTTTCAGAATCCAGGAATTGTTTGTTGGCAGATTGATGTCCTCGATCTGAATGCCTTTTTCAAAAATAGCCAGTGCTTCTTTCTTTTTATCAGGAGCAAGTCCCGAACCAGCCAGAAAATACTCAAGCAATTTGCGTTCTTCAAACTCAATGGTCGTGTTTGCATGGGCCGAGGCTGCCATGATCTTGATCACGGAGAAGCGTAACTCCTCACGTTCATATTTAAAGAAATCAGAAACGATGCGATCGGCATTGGTATGAATCCATTGACCGAAAATAAAAATATCAAGAAACAGAAGGCTGTTATGAAAGAACTGCGTCCAGAAGTTATTGCTGTACTCAGAGGTATGTTCAATTCTTTTGTCGAGAATTTTTTCTGCCAACTCCAACGGAGTCTTCTTTCTCCCAAACAGCGTCTTTGCCGGTGTGGCTAACTCAGGAAAAACATTGTTGTAAAAATTACCGATGCTCTCCAGTGTTTTTAGAATAACCTCGGAAACTTCATCCGCACTTTTGACAGGCTTCTCATAAAAGAGCAGTGAGCTGCTGATTAAGCTTTCTGCGAGTAAGATTTTCATGCGGTCTTTCTCGCTCCAGGATTCAGCATCCGGATGATCTAAAACACCAACGGACTGTCCATACATCAAACCTGTTGGCTGAATGACACGATACAAGGAGTGCTCGGGATGAGTTGCCTTGTGGCTTTCGCCCGTAATATCTCTGAGCAAGTCTTTGCGAAACTCCAGGTATTCCTTAAGCCAACCTTTGTCTTTCGGCTTCATTTTCTTGTAATTCTATCGATAAGATAAGGGATTTTAGGCAACCATACCAGAAGTTACCCAATAGCAAGTCATTCCAGCGATCGCCAGCCTTTTTTGCCAAGATTTTTGGCCGATTCTTCGACCTTCTTTTTCAGCCCTTTTTTAAAGTCGTCAAGTCTTTTTGCTACAAGCTTATTTTCTGTGCCGATAATCTGAGCCGCAAGGATTCCTGCATTTCGCGCTCCATTCAGTGCAACGGTAGCAACAGGAACTCCCGAAGGCATTTGTAAGATGGAAAGCACCGAGTCCCATCCATCAATAGAATTGGATGATTTCACAGGAACTCCAATTACCGGAAGGGAAGTAAGTGAGGCAATCATGCCCGGCAAGTGTGCTGCACCCCCGGCACCCGCAATGATTACTTTTAATCCGCGCGCCCTCGCTGTTGCTGCATAATCAACCATCCGCTGTGGAGTGCGATGAGCTGAAACAATTGTCAATTCAAACGGAACATTAATCTCCTCCAGAAACTCGGCCGCTTCTTTCATGACCTTTAGGTCTGATTGACTGCCCATGATTATTCCAACAACTGACTTGCTCATGCGATCACTTTAAGATGGTCTTTTACAAATTTGGCTTTCTTCTTTAAACTTTCCATGTCGTTGTCAACAATTGTTACGTGACCCATCTTACGGAATGGCTTCGTCAATTTTTTTCCATAGAGATGAACATGAGCGCCTGCAAGCGACAACACTTCAGTAAGTCCCTCATACCTCGCAAGGCCTGTATAATTTGGCTCGCCTAATACATTTATCATCGCACTCTTCATCACGATGGAGGTATCGCCCAATGGCAAATTTAGAATGGCGCGCAGGTGCTGCTCATACTGTGAAGTACTATTTGCTTCGATAGTTTGATGCCCGCTGTTGTGAGGTCGTGGAGCGATTTCATTAACAAGTACATCGTCATCGCTGGTCACAAACATCTCTACGGCAAGTAAGCCTACCATATCTAGTTTAGTAATCACCTTGCGTGCGATAGCATCTGCCTTTTCAGCTACTGAATCTTTGAGTTCCGCTGGCGCAAACAAATACTCCACCAGATTTGCTTCCGGGTGAAAGACCATCTCTACTGCCGGATAACTCACCAGTTGGCCCGCTTCATTTCGGGCAACAATGATGGCGATCTCCTTTTCAAAATCAATTAGCTTCTCCAGCAAGCCCGGTGCTTCAAATGCTTTGTCGATATCTTTCTCTGTGCGGATTACCTGAACTCCGCGCCCATCATATCCTTCGCGGCCAAGTTTATTCACTGCCGGTAGAAAAGATTTATTCTTTCTTACCTCTTCTCTATTTCCTACAAGGATAAATTCTGCCGTGGGGATGTTGTTCTCCAGGTAAAATTTCTTCTGTTTACATTTATCCTGAATGAGTTCAATTACTGCAGGCTGCGGAAATACTTTCTTTCCTTGAGATGCTAACTGTTTAAGTGCTTCTGTATTTACATTTTCAATTTCAATGGTGAGTAGATCGCAGCGCTCTCCGAATTTCATAACCGTAGCAAAATCCGTAAGCTTGCCACATGTAAATTCTGCAAAAGAGCGACACGGTGCATCAGGATCCGGGTCAAGAACTGAAAAGTTTATATTAAGATCTATTCCGGACTGAATGAGCATTCTGCCAAGTTGGCCACCGCCCAAAACCCCAAGTTTATAATTTTGATAAAATGACTGCGCCATGCGCCTGCAAGGTATTAATTATCCACACGTGTGACATGGAGAATTTTATCACCAACTTCCATCCGGTGTACAATTTCCATTCCCTCCACCACTTCAGCAAAGATTGTATAGCCTCCATCTAAATGGGGAGTAGGAGAATGTGTAATGAACCACTGCGTTCCCTCCGTGTCTTTCCCTGCTGAGGCCATTCCTACCGAACCTGTTGTGTAACGTCTCATAGAAAACTCGGAGCGAATCGAATAATCCTCACTACCAAATCCATCACCCCGATTGCAGCCGACCTGATCTACAAAATTTGGTACTACCCGATGAAAGAATTTTCCGTCAAAATATTTCCTGTTAACCAGGTCCATAAAATTAGCAACAGAACCAGAAGCCTCTTCGACAAATAATTGCATGATAATATCTCCTTTGGTAGTTGAAATCAATATTTTTTGATTCCTGTCCACCGTTTTCACAAGTGCCCAGTCAATCGGATGATTAAACGAATTGGAAAGAATCGTTGATCGTTTTTCTCCTTCCAAATAAGCGATAGCATCAGTTAATGGCTGAAGCGCTTCTATATCTTTCGGTAAGCTCAGTTTGGATTTTGCTGACTCCAGGATGCTTGCATCTTTGATTAGTTCCTTGTGCCCCAATGTAGAATCTGCAATGGCTCCTGCTATAATTCCTATCACACCTGGGTCGCCAGTTTCAATGGCGCTTAAATAAATTTGAACAAATTCTGACTTCCAGGCTGATGGAAATCTGCTATTCCGATTGATATCAACTATTGCCTGTGCTGCGGACGTTTTTTGCACCAGACTGCCGGATGAGCCTAGTTCTTCTTTGATGAAGGAGAACGATTTAATATTCTTCGATAGCGCCTTTAATAGTGCTGCCTTTTCATATTCATTTGAGGAAGCTGCATAGTTTTTCTTCACTTCTTCCATTAGCTCGTCATCAACAGGAACCAATAATGCTGCTTCATAAAGATTGGATCTAACTCTCCAATTCATCGTTGGCGTTATTTTCTTCGTCCAATCTTCGGACTGGTCAGGAATGTTTTTAATGACTTCGGATGCTGCAATAGCCACATTAACATTCTTATCATTTAGTGCTGAAAGAAAAACAGGTTTTGCTTTCTCAAAAGGATAACTCTGAAGTGCACGTATTGCATTGACTCGCACACGATAGTCACTATCAGATTTTAAAATATCTTGCAGAGCCGCATAAGATTGCTCGCTCTTCACTCCTTTCAAACCGCTTGCAGCAGCCATTCTAACCTCTGCCGAAGCATCATTGGTTGCAGCCTTGATTAAATTGTCTTCGTAACCCGAGGTCGAAAAAACTCCACGATTAAAAAAGTGAGCAGCTCCAAGTCTTGTTTGAAGATTATATTCCGGATGCAAAAAAGTACTTGCACGAGCTACTACAATGGAGTCGGCAAGGCCACGTAACCCTAGCCGGTAAAAAGCCCAGGCTAGTCCTTGCTGTGTTAGCGAATCACTTGCATCGAAATCAGTAAGTATATTTATTTCTCTCTTGTTAATGGATTTGCCCAATGCCTCCAACGCTTCTTTCACCACCATCGGGCTCTTATCAACAAGGGCAGGAATAAGCGAATTCACCGCAGTAAATCCTTTCGTTTGACCTAGTGCATAGGCGGCATTTGCCCTCACAGAGACAATCGAATCCTCCAGCAGGAGCGATCCTAAGAATGTTGAAGCTGTGGTGTCCTGGATGGATGCAAAAGCCAATGCAGCTTCAGCTCGTACGATTGGGTCGCGTGAATATAGAAATTGATATAAGCTATCTGATAACCGCCTGTCCTGAAAATCACCAATCTTGACGAGCAGTGGGTTAGAAAATTTATTGGCCGATCTTTCCTGTACACAGCTTACAAGTAAGCTAAGTGAAAGTACAAGAGGCAAACACTTCATTAATTACGAGGAGGACTTTGTTTGGGAGGCCCGCTCAACAACATCAGTGAATTCAATCTTCGCCATTTTGATAGAATACAGCATGAGCCTTACTTCTTTGGCGTGCACCTTACCATCTACTTCTGACATTTTGTATAAGTGAACAAAAGCATTTAGTTTTTCTTCATCAGTGCATTTGTTGATCAATCCTATTCCTCTCTGATAAATATCTCTTTCCTTCTTGGAAGCAATCTCGTGCGCAAAGTCGTGGAAAATAGAGTCTGGTATGTTCTCCGCGTTTTTTACCTTAAGCAATGCCTGCATCTCATTGTCATCAATCACTCCATCCGAACTGATAAGCAGGTGAACCAGGTAGAGAAGTCCCAGCTGATAATTGACGTTAGCGTTCATGTGTTACCTAAATATTTCTACAATATAAGGGAATTCACGAATTGATTAAAAAGTATTGCTGTCAGGAGAATAGCTGGTAAACCAGCAAAGCAGATAAATAGGCGAGGCCAGTCATATAGGCGAGTTGTATCAATGGCCATTTCCATCCTTTTGTTTCTCGCCTAACAATTGCTAGGGTGCTCATGCATTGCATCGCCAACGTGTAGAAGATTAGAAGTGAAAAACCTACGGCCGGAGTGAACCTTGGCCCACCTGTGTCGGGGTTAATCTCTGACTTAAGTCTATTTTTAATCGTGGGTTGGTCTTCCGTGCTGCCAAGACTATAAATGGTTGCTATCGTGCCAACAAAAACCTCGCGAGCTGCAAAAGAAGTGATCAGGGCAATTCCTATTTTCCAATCAAAGCCCAGCGGCCTGATGACTGGTTCAATCGACTTGCCAATAATTCCAGCATAAGAATGCTCCAACTTGTAAGCAGCTACACGATCTTCAAAACCTTGTTCAGTAAGTCGCAGGGTCTGTGCTTCTGCCTGAACAGTTGCTCTGGCTTTATTCATTTCTTCCTCCGGGCCGTAGCTTGCCAGCACCCACAGAATAATTGAAATCGCTAAAATTATCTTTCCGGCTTCAAACACAAACGTTTTGGTTTTTTCTACAATTGTATAACCTACGTTTGACCATTTGGGCATGCGATACGTAGGCAGCTCCATAATAAGATAACTCCGCTCCTTTACTTTAATAAGCATTCTCATACCCAGCGCGGTAAGTATGGCTGCAAGAAAACCAAAGAGGTATAAGCCCATTAGAGCAAGACCCTGAAGGTTGAAAAAACCAAAGAGCTTATCATCCGGGACAATCAACGCCACAAGGATGGTAAATACAGGCAACCGAGCCGAGCAACTCATGAAGGGTGTTATGAAGATAGTAATCAGCCTGTCTTTCCAGTTTTCAATTGTGCGCGTAGCCATAATGGCGGGAATAGCACACGCCAGCCCGGACATCAGCGGAACAATGCTTTTACCATTCAACCCAAACTTGCGCATGATCTTATCCATCATAAATACCACGCGTGCCATATAACCTGATTCTTCCAGTATGGAGATAAACGCAAACAACATGGCTATTTGCGGCACGAAAATGATGATGCCACCAATACCCGGCACAATTCCTTGCGAGATGAGTTCGAAGAGGGGGCCTTCCGGCAAATTTTTATTTAGAAAATTGCTGACCTGCGCCACACTCATATCAATAAAATCCATTGGAATCTGCGCCCACGCAAAAATGGATTGAAATATCAGGAAGAGCAGCGTGAAAAAAATCAGATATCCCCAGACCTTGTGCGTGAAGATGCTATCGAGTCGGTGAGAAAATTTTTTCCAATCTTCATCTGCCGATCGTAGGATAACTTTATTGAGAAGTATCTGAATAAATCCATATCGATGGATAGTTTCTGCACCCTGATATTTACCTGGGAAAAACTTATGCTCGCTAGCCAATGATGCAACTTGCTCTTTGCTCTCGATTGAGAGGAAAGTCATATTTTCCGGTTGTTGCAGGTACTGGTAGGCGAGATAGTCGGAGCTTAGGGCAAACTTCGTGCGGACCTCTGCTATAGCAGTCTGAATTTCCGGAGCAATTGAAAAAATATTTTTAGAAGAGGGATTAAGAGGTTTCGCCATCAATGCCTTAAGTTCATCAATACCCTTGCCTTGACGGGCGTTGATGAGTATCACAGGAACATCAAGAGCTTCACCTAATTTTTTGAGATCAATACTTAGCCCGGACTTGGCCGCTAAGTCGACCATGTTAAGAGCAAGAATGCAGGGAACTTTTAAATCGATAAGTTGAGTGAGCAGAAGCAAACAATTTTTAAGATTCGTTGCGTCTGCCACCAGAACAACTTTATCCGGAAAAAACTTGCCCTCCTGATTGGCAAAAACTTCTGCAACAATCTTTTCATCTTCCGTTCGCGGATATAAGCTGTAGATTCCTGGCAGGTCTGTAATCTCAGATACAACACCTTCGCCTAACTCGCATATCCCTGTTCGTTTATCAACCGTGACACCCGGAAAATTTCCCACCTTCTGATTAAGTCCGGTTAGCTGATTAAATAGCGATGACTTTCCCGAATTAGGCTTACCCGCCAATGCAATCTTTAACCGCTTACTCATTAGTTAAGAATCGAAATAGTTGCGGCCTCATCTATTCGCAATGAAAGGTCATAGCCGGAAACTGTTATACAGATAGGATCACCAAAAGGAGCTGTGAAATTGAATCGGACGGCCGTGCCGGGTAAAACACCCATTTCCAAAAGTTTGGCGGATAATACATCATCATTGAAGCCGGAAATGATTGCCGTTTCGCCCGGAATCATATCAGAAACGTTCTTCAGTTTGACGGTCACCTTTATTTAGATTAATTTTAAACAACGCGAATATAGCTGCCGATGTTGTGCAAAGCAATGATTTGAAACAGTTGTTTACTTTCGGTTGATGAAAAAGAAAAAGGTTAAGAAGAAATCAGAGAAAGAGATGAAACCACCTCCCGTTGATCCTGAAAAAGACAATCCATTTGATTTTGGTGGCTTGCCTCAGCGGGATTTGAAGAAGAGTTTAGGGTGCGGTTAGTGTCAAATTGACTCCGCATAAAACACACGCTTCACTCGCTCGCTTGTGTTGGTGAGAATTTCATAAGGAATAGTACTGATACTCGCTGCCACTTTTTGTATCGGCAGTTCTTTTCCAAAAATAATTACTTCATCGCCTTCTTTCGCATTGATACCCGTTACATCAATCATGGTCATGTCCATGCATACATTTCCTATGACGGGCGCTAATTTTCCATTGATTAAAACCTTACCCGCGCCATTGCTAAAGCTCCTGCTATATCCATCTGCGTAGCCGATGGCGATGGTTGCAATGCTTGTTAATTCTTCTGCCTTACCTTTCCTTCCATAGCCAATGGTTTCACCGGGCTGAATTATTTTTATTTGAGAAATAACTGTTTTCAGCGTGGCTACCGGCTTGAGTTGATCAAACTTTTCATCGGTTGGATCTACACCGTATAATCCAATGCCCAAGCGCACCATATCAAATTGTAAATCTGGAAAACGAAGAATGCCAGGCGAGTTGAGCAAATGTAAAACAGGGTTAATCTGAAGTTCAGATTTCAAACGCGTGGTCATTTGCACAAAACGACTTGCCTGATCCCGGCTGAAATTATCATGCATACCTGCATCGGCTCCGGCCAGGTGCGAAAAGATGGCTGCAACAGAAATGTTGGTGTTCGATTTCAGAAGTTGAATGAGTTCCGCAAGATGTTGTTCTTCAAAGCCCAACCGATGCATGCCAGTGTCCATTTTAAGATGAACTTTGCAGGGCTTACCATCCAAAAATTGTAAAAGCGATTTGAGAAGGGAGATGCTGTATACCTCTGGCTCAAGATCATATTTTAATAACTGGTGAAAACTTTCTTCAGCAGGATTCATCACCATGATAGGCAAGAGAATGTGGTTCTTTCTTAGCTCTACTCCTTCATCGGTATAGGCCACACCCAAATAATCTACTTTGTGATATTGGAGCAAACCGGCCACCTCTTCACTGCCACTGCCGTAGGCAAAGGCTTTTACCATCACCATAAGTTTTACCTTCGGGTTCAAACGGCTTTTGAAAAAATTTAAATTGTGAACCATAGCCCCGAGGTCAATTTCCATCACCGTGCCATGAATTTTCTTCTGCAGGCGTTGAACAATTTTTTCGAACTGAAAAACCCGTGCTCCTTTTACAAGAATGACCTCGTTTTGAAATTGATCAGTCTCCTCATTTAAGAATGCTTCGGTTGTTTTATAGAATGTATGACTGCTGGCTCTGGTAAAAAGACTTTGATGCTTGTATAAAATCGATCCAATGCCAATAAAAGAATGAATGTTTGCCCTGTCAATCATTTCAGCCATTCTTTCGACAAGAACTTGCTCTTCCAATCCGGACTGATGTATGTCGGACAAGATGACGACCTTCTTCTTTTTTTGGAGTCCATTGAGAAAATTAAGACAGATCTGTAAGCCACCAAGGTCGTTGTTGTACGTGTCATCTATGATTTGACATCCGTTAATTCCTTGCTTAAGCTCAAGCCGCATGGGCACTCCTTTGAGCTGTGCAATTCGTTCCTGAATTATGTCAGGAGCAATGTCTAGATAAAGCATTGTGGCCACACAGTGTAAGGCATTTTCCTGGGAAGCAAAATCGGAGAACAGAAAATGCAGGGTAAAACTCTTTTTACCCCACTTTATGGCTACTTCATGCTCATCAATTCTTTTTAGTTTAACTGTTGCCTCTTGTGCAAAACCCCAGCTAAATAACTTCTGTGTTGGAATTTCTTTTTGCAGTACTTTTAAAATCTCGACATGATCGTGACAAAAAATTGTCATGTCGGCCCGTTCAAACAATTTTGCTTTTTCCTTTATCTTTTGCTTGGCATTATCAAATCCTTCATCGTGCGCGGTGCCGATGTTGGTAAATATGCCAATGGTGGGATTGATTATTTCTCGCAAACGTCCCATCTCACCAGGCTTTGAAATTCCTGCCTCAAATAATCCGAGTTGGTGCTGCTCTTGAATTTGCCAAACAGAAAGTGCCACCCCCAATTGGGAATTGTAACTTCCAGGGTTCTTTACGATGTTATAATCTCTGGATAAGAGCTGGTAGAGCCATTCTTTGATAATCGTTTTACCGTTGCTACCAGTAATACCAATAATCGGTAAGGTGTATTTTTTCCGATGATAGGCTGCGAGCTTTTGAAGAGAATAGATTGAAGACCTTACGAGTAGAAAATTTCCTTCCGTGAATCCATGCGTGTCAAGCTCTTTCTCAACGACAAAATTTCGAATCCCTTTCGCATATAGCGTGGCTATAAATTGATGGCCATCGTGTCGCTCTCCGTCAATGGCAAAGAAAACAGAGCCTACCGATCCATTGCTTTGCCGACTGTCAATAATAATGTCTGTTATCGCTCTATCATTTGCCAGCTGAATAAGCCTTCCTTCACAAATAGAACGGAGTTCTGAAAATAGAATCATGTTAGAAGAGCTTTGCCCCGTTCGCCACCGGTTTGTCAATTGTACAAAGGACAACCTGTTTCCCGTCATCGGGAAAACCCGTAACAAGCACCTCAGAAATGTAGTTTGCGATTTGTTTGGGTGGAAAATTTACAACACAAACCACCTGGCGCCCGATCAGGTCCTCCGGCTTGTAGTGTTTTGTAATCTGAGCACTTGACTTTTTGAGGCCTATTTCAGCGCCAAAATCAATTAAAAGCCTAAAAGCAGGTTTTTTGGCTCCGGGGAAAGGAGCTGCCTCTACGATAGTTCCTGCTCTGAAGTCGATTTTATTGAAATCATCCCATGTTATCATTCCAAAATTTCATAATTTAGCAAACTCCAAATGCAATTTAGGTCGTTTGGAACGGTTAGTAACTCTCAATGAATATAAAATTTTCCATTCTGACTTTCTTCATCGCTGCGTGCTGCATGTGCTTTGCCTATACGGTGAGCGCACAAGAGGAAGGTTCATCATTGAATGAGTTTCAAGATTTGAATCAAAATTCGGAGTTGCATCTGGAAGAAGACAAGACACTTATTTTTGAGGGCGATTATAAGCCGTCAAAGAAAGAAGTTGAAGTAGCAACACCAAATAAACCTGCATTAAAAACAAAATCTTCCGATGGCGTTAAGCCCGGCAACAAAGACGAGGAGGATGCCCTGTCCTTCAATTTTCTTTACTACATTATTCAGAAGTTCAAGTATCCAGATCTGTTGGATCAATAGCCATTCATAAAACTCTTTACTCGTTTAGTTAACTCAAAGCCTTATCTTGCAACTTAGTTGCATTGATTTGAGGACACTTTTTCTAATCATATTCTCCTTTTCAATCTGTCTCAGCTCACCAGTTTGCGCGCAGGAATCCTGTCTGCTTACTCTGTCCGGAAAGCTTACAGATGAAGACGGTGTGCCGATATCAGGAGCCACGCTATTTTTAAAGCAAGTTGATCGCGGAATTATTTCCATCCAGGATGGTTCCTTCCAATTTGAAAATCTTTGTAAAGCGAAATACAGTGTTGAAATTCAATTTCTCGGATTTGAATCTCTGCGCCAAGTTATCAATCTGGAAAAGTCAACTCAGCTTAGCCTGTCAATGGTTAGAAGCAAGAAAGTATTAGATGAGGTTGAAATTAATGGTACGTTAGAGAACGTAAGCACCGTACAAAATTATAGTTCATTAAGCGGTAAACAACTTGAAGAAACACAAGGGAAATCGCTGGGAGAATCGTTGAAAGAAATGACCGGTGTCAATTCTATTCAAACAGGTCCGGCTATTTTTAAACCTGTTATTCATGGAGTTCATAGTCAACGAATTCTTATACTAAACAATGGAATTCGTCAGGAAGGTCAATCGTGGGGTGCGGAACATGCACCGGAAATAGATCCGTTTATTGCCTCCAACATTGTGGTTGTCAAAGATGCTGCTGCTATTAAATATGGTACAGATGCATTGGGTGGAGTAGTGATTGTAAATCCTGCAGAACTACCCACCGAAGGTGGCGTGGGTGGCCAATTTCATCTTGCTGGAGCAAGCAATGGGCGCTCTGGTATAGTTTCAGGATTATTAGAGGGTGGTTCAAAAAGTCTCAAAGGCTTTGGCTGGCGTGTGCAGGGAACCGGAAAGAAATCAGGCGACTTCCATGCGGCCAGGTATAATCTTACCAATACGGGATTTGAAGAACTAAATTTTTCAACATCGCTGGGTTATCATAAGGAGGATCGTGGCGTTGAAATTTTCTATAGTCATTTCAACACAACTATTGGAATCCTCCGTGGGTCTGCTGTTAGCAGTACAGAAGATCTTGCTTTGGCGTTTGAACGCGAACCTCCACAGTACACTGAAGATTTTGGTTACTCCATTAATCAGCCTCGACAAGAAGTGACACATGATCTTCTAAAATTAAATGGCCATTTCGAAAAAGGAAAAAACCTATACCACTTTCAATACGGACTCCAAATTAACAAACGACAGGAGTTTGACTTCCGAAGAGGCTCCTTAAAAGCTATTCCAGCACTAGGCTACTTGCTGTACACACATACAATTGATGTGGAATGGGAGCGGCAAAGGAGTGATAACGCTTCACGCTGTTTTGGATTTAATGGATCGATTCAGGACAATAACAAAATTGATGGAACGCAAACACTTCCCTTCATCCCCAATTTTGCAAACTATTCGTCCGGCTTGTACCTGGTTGAAAAAGTGAGGAAAAATAAATGGGATCTCGAGGCTGGTCTTCGCTATGATCTGCGATTCTATGACGTAGTGGGGTTTGATTTTCGAAACCAACTTTATCGAACAAAATTTAGTTTCAATAATTTTAGCGCAACAGCCGGAGCAACTTATGCTTTTGGCAAAAATGCTTCTATCACTTCGAGTCTTGGTAGTACCTGGCGTCCACCTAATGTTGCAGAACTATATAGTCTTGGAACTCATCAAAGTGCTGCTGCCATTGAGTTTGGTCTTATGCTGGATGAAATCACGAACGAGGTTAAGCCTGTTTCTTCATCAAATTTTAAAACGGAGCAGGCTCTGAAATGGGTTTCAGGCTATCGCTATGCTTCACAAAGATTGAATTTTGAATTATCCGGATACATTAACTACATAGCCAATTACATTTACCTGCGGCCACGAGGTGTAACTCAAAACATACGAGGTATATTTCCTTACTTCCGCTACACGCAGACCAATGCGTCATTCTTGGGGATCGATTTTTCGGGAGAATATCAACTGCATAAACAGATAAAATTGAACAGCAAAATTTCTCTGTTAAGAGCAACTGATGAAACAAACAACGACTTTCTCATCTTTATTCCTTCTAATCGGTATGAAGTTTCGCTTCGTCATGATCGTATTAAAATTGGCAAGGCAAGTAATTTTTATGTTGAGGTAAAAGCGAAATACATTGCACGCCAAAGCAGAGCTCCGCGAGTGGTGAGTATCACTGAAATAAATGATGCAAATGCAACGGGAGAAAATATCTTCCTTACGCACCCTGAAAATTTTGACTTTGTAGCAGCCCCTGATGCATACTTACTTCTTGGTGCATCAACTGGCATTTCTTTTCCATTCGAAAAATCCAGACTCAATTTTAGATTAAGCACTGATAATCTACTTAATACCGCTTATCGGGAGTACACGAACCGATTACGTTATTATGCTGATGATTTAGGTAGAAATGTCGCGATTAGCGTCAATTTCAGCTTTTAGTCATTTGTAACATTGTTGCATTTGTATATATTTGCAATATTGTTGCACAAAACTAAAAGCCATCATGAAGAAATTATTTAAGTCGTCAGTGCTCTTGCTTGTAGTAAGCATGCTCGGTCTGCTGTCGGGTTGCAAGAAAGATGACCCGGAGCCGGAAAATATTCCCGAACTGACTACCAAGGTTAAATTGAAATTTACGCCTACGAGCGGCTCCGTTGTGGAGGTAACAGCTACAGATCCCGATGGCGAAGGAGTTCAGGATATTAAGATTGATGGACCAATTAATCTTGTAAAAGGAACTACTTATACGCTAAGTCTCGAATTGTACAATGAGTTGTATAAATCAACAGAAGAAGGGTACAACATCAGTGAGGAAGTTGAAGAAGAAGCTGATGAGCATCAATTCTTTTTTGAATGGACCGATGGTGTATTTTCTAATCCAACCGGAAACGGGAATATCGATAACAAAAGTGATCCGGTAAACTATGGTTCTTCTGTTGACTCCAACGGATTACCTCTGGGATTGACAACTTCATGGACAACTTCAACGACAGCAACCACTGGCACAAAAAGTTTCAGGATACTACTGAAGCATCAGCCAGAAATAAAATCAGCCACTTCTACTTCTGCTGACGGAGAAAGTGATCTTGATTTGAGTTTTACAATCTCCATCCTATAACAAAAAAAGAACCCCGAGTTAAAGTCGGGGTTCTCTTTTAAATGGCCTTTACCAGGAACTTTTCTAAATCTTTAAGTTTCAATATTCCTTCGTAATACGCTTTGCCAAAAATGACCGCGAATATGCCCATGTCATTCAGGCGTTGAATATCATCTACACCGCGCACGCCTCCACTTGCCAAAACCTTGATGTCAGGAAATTTATCGAGTATATCTTGATAAAATGATAAGGCTGGTCCTTCTAACACACCATCACGGGAAACATCCGTTGACTTTACATACTTCAATCCACGATCATAGAAAAACTGGAGGTGTTCAAAAAGGGTAAGTTCAGATTTTTGCTGCCAGCCCCTAAAGGCAATCTTTTTCGATTGAATATCCGTTACATCGGCTCCCAATGTCATTTTTTCGCGGCCGTAAGAAACTATCCAGGACGCAAAGAGCTCTGGATTTGTAACGGCTATACTTGATGCAGTAATGTAAGCGGCACCATACTCGTAAGCTTTTCCAATATCTCCATCAGTGCAAATGCCTCCGGTAAAATCAATTTTCAAATCGGTATACCCCGCTAGCGCTTCAAGTACATGATAATTTTTTGGGCTGCCTTTTTCTGCACCATCCAAATCCACCAGGTGAACTACTTCAATACCATGATCGGCAAATCGCTTTGCCAGATCCAAGGGGTTTTCATCATACGCCTTTTCGCTGGAAGGATCTCCCTTCCTCATCTTTACTACTTTCCCTTTTCGTATAGCAATGGACGGAATTACTTGTATCATTTCTGCTTTGTCGGAAAGCCAAGTTACTACATGGCTATGATATGTTTGTCAACTACCTTGAATTTTATAAATCTATTTGTTGATTGGAACTGCGACCAGGGTCTTATCCCAAAGTAGGATGAGCTCCAGCTCTTCATCTGCTTTTTCAATCGATATTGTAAATTGTTCAAACTCTTTATCCTGAATGACGACAGGAACATCTACGGAAACTACATCTGTCTTAGGATTTCGATTGGCCTCCGCATTAAAATCCACGCCCCAACTTGGAATCTCTGAATTGAACATGATTGTCCATGTTTGTTCACCGGGCATTGTCCAAAAGGAATATTTACCTGCAGGAAGTTTTTTACCAGCGATGTTTAAATCCTGATTTGTTTCAAAGGTAGAAGCTTCGTTGGCGCCTGTTCTCCACACCTTTCCCCAAGGTACCAGGGCATTATCCTTTTTCTCTCCAAAAATGAGCCTTCCTTTCTTAGAAGGTCTGTTATAATAAACTGAAATCTTAAGCCCATCTGCCTCGTAAGCAGCAACGGTTTCCGGGCTGAATGACTTAGTGTAAAAAAGACGGAAATAAGCCAGTACGGCTATTATAATTAGGAGAACAACACCTGTCACGATAAGGAACTTCTTCATAGCCTGGGGGTCTTAATAGTAAAATGAAAAGTGATAAATAGGTTCGAGTTTAACATTTTTATCAGGCTTTATGAAAATATTTGCCTGCTAAGATTAATTTTACCAGTCTAAATCTAAGAGTTTATGTCAGTTTTTGCTGTTGTTATCGCTTTGTTCATTCTTGCCATTCTTTCTATCTGGCTTTTCCCAAACAGTAAGGTAAGCAAAAACGAGCACGATATTAAGCATTGATCAGGCTCAGTGTAGCTTCAGTTCAATGAATCTCTGCGTTTTTTGCGGCTCTTCTACAGGCAGTAATCCTATTTATGCTCAGGCTGCGCGCGACCTTGGCCAATTGATTTCCAAGACTAATTCTACGCTTGTCTATGGCGGTGGTAACATAGGCCTAATGGGTATCCTTGCTGATGAGGTGCTTAAGAGCTCAGGAAAGGTAATTGGCGTAATCCCGGACTTTCTCGTTAAAAGAGAGGTGGGTCACCAGGGATTGACTCAACTTGAAATTGTCTCCAGTATGCATGAACGAAAGAAGCGAATGGCGGATCTTTCTGATGCTTTTATTGCAATGCCGGGCGGTTGGGGCACATTGGATGAACTGGCCGAAATTCTAACATGGAAACAACTCAATCTCGTACAGACACGGGTTGGTTTACTAAACATAAATTCATTTTTCGACCCTTTGGTAGATCAAATGAACAAAATGGTAAAAGAAGGATTTCTCCTGGATAGTAACCTGAAGGAACTTGTTATAGCAGCAAATCCATCTTCTTTGCTCACTTCTCTAGGGGTAGTTGCAGTTTGAGTAGCTGACCTTTTACTAATTTTTCTTTAGTTTTAAGCGCTTGTGCTATGTGCAAAATACTTGCGTGTCTTCTTCTCTGCGTTGCTCCACATTTTTTGAATGCTCAAACACTTGGGTTTTCAATTACGGGAGGAAAAAGTCGGGTTCAAATACCAATTGAGGTTCAAAACAACCTGATAATTGTTCCTGTAATTTTAAACGGGCAGGTTCCCCTTAAATTTATTCTAGACACCGGTGTGCGCACCACCATCTTAACAGAAAAAACGTACAGCGATATTCTCCATCTTACGTATGCGCGAAAATATCTTATTGCAGGACCTGGCGGTGAAAAAATTATTGAAGCCTACATCACTAACAACGTAACACTTGACTTGCCGGGAGTGCATGGCGAAGGGCACACGATGCTGGTGTTGGAAAAAGATTATCTGGAACTTAGAAATTATCTTGGTACCGAGGTACATGGAATTTTAGGGTACGAAGTGTTTAGCCGTTTTATCGTACAGATCAATTACGAAAAAAAGATGTTGGTCTTACAACTTCCGGAATTGTTCAAAGCTCCGAGAAAGTTTCAGGAGCTACCGATGGTCGTTCAGGATACAAAGCCGTACGTGTATACAGAAATTGAGATGACCGATAGCGCGCGGCTTAAGACCAAACTTCTTATGGATACAGGCGCCAGTCATGGACTTATTCTGGAACCTGAGTCCGATTCCATTATCAAAGTTCCTCCACAACACATTAGTAGTATCATCGGGCGAGGCCTGGGCGGGATCATCACAGGTCAGATAGGTCGTATCAAATCCCTGGAGATCGGCAAATACAAAATCAATAGTGTGCTCGCCAATTTTCCTGACATCAACAGCTACAACGATACTTTAAAAACCAGTCGCAATGTTTTTAGAAATGGTGCAATTGGTGGTGAGATCCTAAGTCGGTTTGATGTCATCTTTAATTTCCCTGCCGACAAAGTGTATTTCAAAAAAAATGCGGCCTTCGGTAAGAAGTTCTATTTCAATCTTAGCGGAGTGACGATAAAAGCCCGAGGAGCTCGTTTAAGAAAATTTGAAATTACGGATATCCGCAAGGGTTCTTCTGCCGAAAGAGCAGATATAAAAGTTGGCGATGTGCTCCTCTTCATAAATGGCATAGCCGTGACAAGCCTTGATCTAAATCAGGTCAACGGGTATCTAAATTCCAAACCAGGAAGAAGGATAAGCTTTGATATGGAACGAAACGGTGAGAGAATAAAAAGAGTTTTCAAGCTTGAAAATCAAATCTGACCCGCAGCTCTTTTGAAAGATGTAATTATGGCCGGAGGAGGCTTGGCTGGATTGATTACCGGAATTCAATTATCCCGAGCTGGCATTTCATGCACATTAATTGAAAGGAAGGCTTATCCTTTCCATCGTGTTTGTGGCGAATACATTTCTAACGAAACCGTTCCTTTTCTAAAGTCCTTAGGCCTCTATCCGGAAGAATTTTCGCCTTCGCAAGTAAGTCGTTTCCAACTCTCATCTGTCAACGGAAAATCAGCCGACTTAAAACTTGATTTAGGTGGGTTTGGTATCAGTCGCTATCGTTATGATTATTTTCTAGTTGAAAAAGCGAAAGCCAGTGGTGTGAATTTCATTCCTGACACAGAAGTGGATGCCATTCGTTTTAATGATGAGAAATTCAATATCCACACCCGTGCTCAAATTTTTGAAGCCGATGTTGTCGTGGGAAGTTTTGGTAAGCGATCTAAAATTGACATCAACCTCAACCGAAGTTTTATAAAAAAAAGATCGCCATACATTGGAGTAAAGTATCACATTTACACCGATCATCCCGCTGATCTGATTGCGCTACATAATTTTAAAGACGGCTATTGCGGAATCAGCAATATCGAAGATGGCAAAACTAATTTATGCTATTTAAGCCATCGTAATAATTTAAAGAAGCATGGCAATATTCCCGAAATGGAGAGAGCTGTTCTTTTCAAAAATCCGTTCCTCAAATCAATTTTTGCTAATGCTGATTTTATTTTTGAGAAACCCGAAACAATTAACGAGATCTCATTTGAGACAAAAGGTCCTGTTGAAAATCACATTCTTATGGCAGGTGATGCTGCAGGCATGATTACTCCACTCTGTGGAAATGGGATGGCGATGGCTATCCATTCATCCAAACTTCTTAGTGAACATGTTATTCGTTTTTGCAAATCTCCAGGTTATAGCCGCAAGCAATTGGAAATTGACTATGCCGCATCCTGGAGACGTGCGTTTGCAAAAAGGTTGTGGGCCGGGCGACAAATACAACGGCTTTTTGGAAATGAGCAAGCTTCAGACTTCGCAGTCAACCTTGCAAGAAATTCTACAGCGATCGCTAATTTTTTAATGAAAAAGACACACGGTGCTCCGTTCTAACAGAAACAAAGTTCTAACTTATTGAGCAATCTGAGCTATTTTCGGAATCGGTATAGCGTTTGCGATTCCTGTTATCTCCGCTTCTGTTGTGTCATCCATTTTTACGGTAAGCAGCGTGTTATTAAACGGTATTTGTAATTCATAGTCAGTCTTGTTGGTTTCGGTATCTACATTTTTCTGCAACAAAGACTTATATCCCTGAACCTTAATTACTTTTTGGTTTTCATCGCGCATCATGCCGCCAATGAGAGGCATTGTTAAGATGGATTGCACTGAATTAATAAGTGGAGAGTTATTAATAATTTCGATAGATGCTGACTTAGGTGTTGCTCCAAAACTTCTATGAACAAAGAGGCCCGTCATTGTTCCACCTCCACCGGTAACGTTGTCATCCTTTTGATTGACATTCAGCGCTCCTGCCTTTACAGGCAATAGTTTTAAAATCTCCTTACCGATTGCTATATCCAAATCACGCATGAGTTGCTCCATGGCAAAGCGTGCATTCTCCAGATCACCAGATGAATAAGATGATTTTGCTGTAGCAATATTTTTATCAAAATCCTGAGCCCAAATGCCTGTCATCAATGACATGGCTGCTAAGAAAGAAAGTATATTTTTCATTGTAGTTCTGTTTATCTGTTAGTTGATTGCCCTTTGAATTTTACTGTTCACCAAGCATTTTCTTAATGCCGTCAATATCAACGACCGCTGCAGCCGTATTCATTTCCTGCTCCGAAGCGAAATTAATCCCTTCATAAACAATCATGGAAGATTGTCCAAGAGGGACGCTCAACTTATATCCGCTATTATCATCGTATTCGATAACTGCCCGATAACCCTTTACTTTGGTTTGTTTCCATTTCTGTTCACCACCAGTTTGTTGTGTATATCCGCCATTGCTCAAATACATATTAACCGCAGACATCCACATGGCATTGTTGGCAATGGTGACGGTAAGTTGTTTGTCTTTGCTGTCGCGATACTCACGCTTAATAATAAGCCCAGCCCAGCCATAGCCGCTACTGGCCACCTGGTCTTCTTGTTCATTTTTTTTGAGACCGGAAATCGATTCAGGCAACGACTTGAGAATTTTATTTCCTATCTCCAGCTCTACTCCTAGCATCGCTTGCTGAACCGAATAGCGGGCCTCACCGTAGCTTAATTTTTTGTAAGCAGCTTCTGCATCTGCCAAATTTTGTTTCACATCCGGAGGTGTTGATATGAGGCCACCTCCACCTTTGTTGGATGGGTTGTTATTGCCTCCATCAGAAGAGCCTCCTGAATTTCCACCAGAATTGTTTGGCGCACTGCCGCCAGATGAAGGGGTTTGATTCTTTTTCGTTGACTTATCCAAGGCATCTATTGCCTTTTGCTCTGCTTTTTGCTTCAGTTTATTGAGCAGTTGAGCAGGGGAAGAAGTGATGCAGCATGAGAACATCACACATGCTACCCAAACGTATTTTAGTTTCATAAATCGTTCTTTTTGATGGCTCCAATTTACAAAACTCCTGCCAAAAATTCTGCGGGCAATTAAATTGAGCCGAAATAGACGACAAGAGATCGCGAGTCCATTTTAATTCGAATTTTAATGTATCGCAAAATGAAAATGACTCGTTTATTAGTTACCTTCAATAACTGGTAAAATGAAAACTTCACTACTCATTATCGTTTGGGCCACGTTGCTTTATTCCTGCAAAGAAGTATCCTTTCGTGAGCCGCAGCCTGCCGGAATAAATGCCTTGAAGGAGCTTCCGGTTGAGTTACAAGGAAGATATTCTACTCCTGATGAAGGCACTGATGAAAAATCCGATACGCTTATCGTTGAGTCATGGGGTTATCATTTCAAAGACAAGAATGACAAGGATTGGCTGGGGAGGGGAGTGCTCAGCGATTCGCTTGTTATCAAATATTATCAAAACTACTATTTTGTGAATTTTAAGTCAGGTGATCAATGGGTGTTACGCCTTGTTAAACAAAAGTCTGATGGGTCCATCGAATTTCTTTCCATCAATATTCAGGATGACTCCAAACGCAAAGAGATGCTCAGGAAATTGGCAAAAAAATTCAAGGTTACGGAAGTTCAAAAAAAGGATGATACTTTTTATCAAATTAACCCCACCACTCCTCAATTAATTCAATTGATCAAAGAGGGTTACTTCACAGGGTCAACCTTAAAAAAGATTGATTAGCTCTTCAACTGGCCTTATACAAAACTAATAACCTTACGTAATCGCGAGTATCTGCCTAGGGTGTGTGAGGCAGGAAGCGATCCCCAAAATTATGGGATTGCTTCGCTCCAATTCAAAATCCAGCGCAGGTGCTCGCAAATGACGTATGGTTATTTGCATAACTCCGACTCCTTAATTCTTCTTTTTCTTTTTCAACAAGTTCTGAAGCTTGTCTTGTAATATCTGGTTCACCTGCTCTGCGGGCTTAACAGCTGTTGTGTCTGCTGGTTTTACTTGTTGTTGAGTCGAATCTGTTTTAGGCTTGGTTCCTTTTAATAGATTATTAACTACATCTTCCGGCTTTGTTCCTTGTATCACTTGCTGAATGGCTTCCTGCCCTTTCTGTTCAACGGCTTTGGTTACAGCCTCTTTTACCTGCTGCTTTTGCTCTTCCATGACAAGCTTGGTCTTGGGGTCATTGTAGGTACCGCCAATACCAATCGTTACCGGAATTTCAGAAGTAGAGTTAGTAGTGCCGGCATATTGATTTAAATAGCCCTGAAACTGAGATCCAAGTTTACCGGCAGGCACATTCATCTTCAACGAATAATCAATAGACCCATCAAGGCCAGTGCTTCCCACTACCGTAGTCAGGTAATTCCCGAACTTAACATCAAATGGCTTAACACTTAATCTTCCATTGGCAATAGAAGCCGACATCAAAACATCTTTAAGAGTAACATTTTCCGTGTTATCTAGTTTTGTCAAGGCGGTGATGCCAGACACTAATTTAGATTGTGTCAGTGCCGCCTGAACAACTTTAAATAATCCGGCTCCATTTACTGTAGCCAGATTTGGCATCATGTTTTTGTCCAATTCGCCACTTACCTTGAAATCAGTATTGAAGTTTCCAACCATAAGGCCGGCAATGGGTGCATAGGTTTTCACCATCGAAAATGAAGCTGCCGCCTGTTGGATAGCGAGGTTCTCAATCTTAAGGCCTAAATCATACTTGGGATGTTTGATGTCCTTTGCATTGTAAGAACCATTGACAACGAAAGACCCGCCTAACATATTGAACTTTAATCCACTGAGGTTGGCAATTCCTTCTTTGACAATAATATCTCCGACTGCATTCGTGATGGTGTAGTCCATCATTTTTACCGTCTTAAGGTTTGAGTTGAGGGCGAAATCAATGTTTTCGGGAATTGGAATTACCCCAAATGATGCCGTATCCGCTGGTGTGGCGGCTGGTGCTCCGGTATCTTCCATAAACTCATTGAGATCAAGCAGTGATGAATTGAAATTTACTTTTCCGCTAATTGTTTCATTGTTCAACACGTAAGCGATGTAGTTAGTAACTATTCCATTTACACTAAAATCGCTTTTGCCAATCGTCCCATCGAGTTGCTTTAATTCAATCTTTTTCGGATCAAATGCAGCATTGGCCTGACTCAATGCGACCGCATACGGCAAATCCCTTGAACTAAATTTAAAATCCTTTAGGCTGGCCGTGCCACTGGTTGGAAGTTTATCATATCGCTTGGCATCCACATCCGACATTTTTCCTTTTGTTATGATATCCGCTTTCACCTTCCCAGCCAAACTCATCCCTTCAAGAGGAAATATTTTTGTCATCTTTTCCAAATCTACTCCTCCATTTGCTTTGACATCCCACGTGTAGTCGTCCAGGTTTTGCACGACCATATCGGCCGTTAGTTTCTCGCCATCCAGCATCATCGAAAAACCATTGACTGCAATTACCGTCTCCGCCATTTTACCAGACGTGTTCTTTATTGTCGAGCTAAATTTCAGGTCCTGAAGTGGTAATGGAAATTCCGCAGACTTTACATAACCGTCAGTCAACGACATGGAAGCATCTACGGCAGGGATAATTTTTTTGATACTATCATAGACTCCTTTTGCACTGGCATTCACCGAATAGGTTCCTTTCATTTCCAATCCTTCCATGGGAAACATTTTGCTTAGCTCCGTAAGGTTAAGCTTTGCTTTTAAATTGCCATCCATTCTGTAGTCCTTAAGGTTTTGGACGATCAACCTCGCATCAACCGGGTTTGATCCAAAATCCAGGTGGAGTTTCTTTAGGTCTACTAATGTATTGTCAATAATACCATCCTTATTATCGATCAGTAAATCCATGTTGATGTTATTCACCGCGGTGGGTAAATCAGGATACTTAAACATGGCATCCTTTACGTTTAGGCTTACATTAAAAGAAGGCATTTGTTTTTCACTGTAAGTTCCCTTCACAAATCCTCCAAAAGTTAAATCTCCCTTCGTCTCAATTCCTTTGAAGTCTTTTGTGTACATGCCAGGCACCAGCGAAAGAAGGCTCTTAAACGTATTCTCGGGGCTCTTAAAATTAATGTCCATCCCGAAATCATTTGGGTTCATTTTAAACCAACCGTCAAAACTCATCGCAAAATCATTGATCTTAACTGAGTTCTCTTTGAACGTGTATTTCGAAATATCCTCACTGATAGAAATCGTCATGTCGATCTCAGCGCGCTTATTGGTCAGCAACTCCATACCGTCAAAAGAAGTTGTAATCGTATCCGCTACGGTGCGTGTTCTTAAGTCAAAAACATCCTGCGTAAAGTCTCCGCTTCCGGTGTGATTTAATCCTTTCAACTGAAGAAAGTAAGGAAGAGATTTATCGTCATACACAACTTCACCATTAATGATTTCCCAATGATCTATTCCAAAGGAAAATTTACCTGGCTCTTCCGAAGGAGCCGATACCGTATCAGCAGAAGGAATGCTAATGTCATAGTTTGCACGACCATCGGCCAACACATTTACATTAATCTGAGGTTTTTCAAGCGTAATTCCCTTTATTCTGATTTGATCGCCAAATAATAATTCCTTCAGATTCAGTTCCACATCCAGCCGATCGACAACAAACAAGGCAACCCCTTCAAATGGCTCATGGTTGAATACACCAAGCTCCTTTATCTGAACCGTGATGTTTGGAAAATTTTTAAAAACGGTAAGGCTGAAATTGTTAACATCAAATATGACATCAGCATTAATACTCTTTGCAATTTCTTTATCAATTGCAGCTTTGATGTCATCCTTAAACACGATTGGTATAATAATGGCCGTTGCGATTACAAGAACCAGTACAATACCGAGGCCAACGAGAACTTTCTTCACTATTTTCATCTTCATGGAATTTTAAGGGAACGTAAAATTAATTAAAACTGATGACAGATAGACGCTTGATGGCCTTTCAAAAAGGCTGCCAACACTATTGCAAACGATACGAGTCTACAGAAAAGTATGTTAGAACCAGCGAAGCAAAAGATCTACAATCTTCTTCATTTTGGGAAGATAGGGAGGGTACAACATGTAAGGAGAGGCAAAACCGCCTTTCTGTCTTAACACCGGCTTTTCATTAGAAAAAGCAAGAAACCCGTAGCGTCCGTGCGATTTCCCTATCCCGCTGTTATTGACACCTCCAAATGGAAGATTGGGATGTGTAAACTGTATTATGCAGTCATTAATACAAACTCCTCCGGCTGAAGTTTGATTAAGGATTTTCTCACGGAAGGATTTATCGTTGCTAAATATGTAGAGTGCCAACGGTTTCGGCCTGCTGTTGACAAGGTCAATGACCTCTGCATTCGATGTAAAGGTTATTATTGGCAGTACAGGTCCAAATATTTCATGCTCCATAATAGCAGCGTCCAGAGGAACATCGGATAGCACAATGGGATGGATAAACCGGGTACTCTCGTTTACAGGGCCCGTGATTTCCAATTTGGCTCCGCGTTGCACTGCATCTTGCACGAGGCGGTTGATACGCTGGAAATTTTTTGAATTGACAATGCGAGCGTAAGAGCCTGAATGCTCTGTGATTGTTCCTTTTTCTCCAAAGATAGCGGTCACCTGATGTTTTAGCGCTGCCAAAAACTCATCCCGAACCTTCTCCTCAATCATCACATAATCAGGAGCGATACAGGTCTGGCCATTGTTCATGAACTTGCCAAAGGCAATCCGCTTGGCAGCATCTTTCAGATTGGCAGTCGCATCAATTATGGTGGGCGATTTACCTCCCAACTCCAGTGTAACGGATGTCAAATTTTCTGCGGCCGCCTTCATGATAATCTTACCCACGGCAGGGCTTCCTGTAAAGAAAATGTGGTCGAAAGGAAGAGACGTCAGGTGCGCTGCTTCTTCAATTCCTCCTTCGATTACGGCCACTTCATCTTCACTAAAAATCTCCGGAATCATTTCGGCAACAAGTTTTGAAGTAGCCGGTGTAAGTTCAGATGGTTTTAAGATGGCGGTATTACCAGCTGCCAGGCAAGAAATCAACGGGCCTATGCAGAGGTTAAAAGGGAAATTCCAAGGGGCAATGATGAGACAGACTCCCTTTGGCTCGTAACGAATCTCCGAGCGGGTTCCCAGATAGGAAAGTGTCGCATCTATTTTTGAAGGTGCCGCCCATTCATCAAGGTGGCTAAGCACATGACGAATTTCGGCTATAATCGGGTAGAGTTCTGTTGTATCAACCTCCAGTAGAGGCTTTTTAAAATCCTGATGAACGGCCTTTTTCACTCTTTCCCGATTGGCAAACAGCCAGGTGCTTAGCCGCTTGAGTCGCTCCTTCCGGGCACTAACCGTCTCCTGGCGAAGTAGCACAGATCTCTTTTGTTGGAGTCTAAAAACCCTTTCAATTTGCGCAGTACCCTGCTTTTCAGCTGTTAGCTCCATGATTTAATAGCCTTTTTCTAAAGGTATTTAAATTTTCCCGGATCAGTCCAATGTTAAGTTTTCAATGAGGGTATTGACTAATGTTACCTTAATGTTAATTTTATGTTACCCAACGTAACATTGGGGTAATCCATGAAGAAAGGACTAGTCATATTAACGCTGCTAATAGCCCACTCGGTAATGGGCCAGGAAGTATTGCAGGGTTTGATGGCAACTTCTCCGGGTTATGATGGCGTACTTGCCGAACAGCGCGTGCAAAATTTAGTTGATAGGCTGAAAACGAAAAGAAGTAAGTCGGACATTCATCTCTTGAGAAAAGTGTTTGTAGAAACTCACAAAAAGTTTCTTAAAAACTACTCGCAGTATGCTGACATGAATGAGATTTTCTCCTCTGGCAACTACGACTGCCTTACGGCTACCTCCATGTACAGTATCGTTCTTAATCGGCTGGATTTTGATTATAGCATCATTGAAACTAATTATCACATTTTCATAGTGGTGAATACTTCTCGCGGAGAAGTATTGCTTGAAACGACTGATCCATTAAATGGCTTTGTAACAGATTCAAAAATGATTGATCAGCGGATCGGCAATTACAAACAAAATACCGTTGCATCGCTTCCGGCAAATGATAAAAAATTTTATCTCTATCATTTGAATTTATATCACACGCTTAAGCAAAGCGAATTGCCTGGCCTGCTTTATTTCAATAAGGCCGTAAAAGCCTATAATGCCGGTGAATGGGAAACATGCTCTAGTTTCCTTGACAAAGCTCAGACCATTTATAACTCTCCACGGATTGCTGAACTGACAATGATTCTTATTGAATCCGTGAGGAACAGCGCTCTTGATGAAGACAAAAAGAAAGTTCTTTTAGATAAGTATAGAACAGTAAGTCTGTACAATCAGGCGATTGCCTCTCGTTAGTTCTCGAGAATTCTTGCCTCTACCCTTCTATTCATTTTGTGAGCCTCTTCGGTATTCTCTCTGCTTAATGGCTGCGTTCCACCAAAAGCTTTAGTTTTCACCTTGTGCTTGCCCACGCCCTTAGAGAGCAGATAAGTCTTCACCGCTTCAACCCGCTTTTCAGAGAGCTTCATGTTTTCTTTTGGATCTCCCTTAAAGTCAGTATGGCCTTCAAGCTGAATAATCATAGCAGTGTTCTCATTGAGCATTTTTGCAACCTGATCCAGTTCGGGATACGAAGAGGCGGTAATCTTTGCATTACCTACCTGAAAAATCAGGTTCTCCAATCGCATTACTTTTCCTACATGATGGGTGGTGCTTGATTCTATCTCCTTGGTGGCGCTGGCAGGCAAGCCCAGTTCAACATTCTGAATGACTCTACGGTCTGCATCGGCCGTAGCAGGATCCAATAAATATTTTGAAGAGCTGAAGCCTGGAGCTTCAACAGTAATAGCGTATTTCTCGTTGTCAAATAGCGGAAATTTATATTCGGTGCCACTTAATAAACCGACTTTACTGCCATAGGGAAGGCTCTGATAAGAGATTCTTGCTGTTACCGGCTCTTTTGTAATTCCACTTATAATTTTACCCTGAGCGTAAATGATTGTGTCTGCTGATTGCGCTGATGCCGCGCTCCAAGCCGTTATTGCCAACAAAAAAAGTAACGTTATTCTCTTCATTGTTATCTTCAATTATAGCTTCACAATCTTAAATTCCACTCTTCTGTTTTTCTTACGCCCTTCTGGAGTGGCGTTCGTATCAATTGGCTTAGACTCGCCATAGAACACAACTGCAATTCTTTCTTTAGCTATACCTTTTCCTGCAATGTATTTGCCAACGGCTTTCGCTCTTTGCTCTGATAGAACAAGATTATAGTTCTCAGGACCTGTTGCGTCTGCATGGCCAGCCAATTCAACTTGCATCGTGCTCTTCTCGTTCATTAAATCCACAATTCGATTAAGTTCAGGGAAAGATTCTGATTTTAAGACTGCCTTGTTAAAGTCGAAGAAGATATTGTTCAGGACAATGGTAGCATCGGGCTCAACTGTTGCCAACCCAATAGGGGCAAGCATAATATCTTTGTTGGCGAGTACACCATCCTTCTTAAAGTCCTTGAGATCGAGGTTCTGATTCTCTGATAGGTGACCTTCTGCCTCTGCTCTAAATCCATAATTTTTTCCACCAGGAAGATGAATTTCATACTCGCCTGTCTCCGGATTAGTATGAGCAATGCCCACTTCTTTGCCCGTTGTCAGATCTTCATAAATAATTCGTGCGCCAATAGGTTGTCCTGTTTTTGCATCAATCAATTTTCCTTTTACAATTACGATTGGCTCAGGACTTAAGAACATTGGAAGCTTAACACGAAAGATGTCCGTGTTATCTTCGGTTATCCCTTTTGAGTAGTAAGCATACTCACTCGTAGAAGGAATGTTGAAAAACAGATCATCCAATTTTGAATTGATATCTGGTCCCATATTTTCTGGTTCAGTCCAGTTTGTCCAGGTATCATCCAAACGCTTGGAGACATAAACATCATTGCCACCATAGCCGCTAAAACCATTAGATGAAAAATATAATGTCCGGTCGTCAGAGGCAAGAAAGGGTGCCGACTCCTCTCCAACCGAGTTAATAATAGGCCCAAGGTTGAGTGGCTTGGACCAGACAGTATCATTCTTAGCGAAGCTTGCATAAAGATCTCTTCCCCCCTTGGAGTCTTCCCGCTCAACCGACATGATCATTGTCTTTCTGGTATTCGCTAAAAAATAATTAGCCTTCTCGTTATAGTTATAGTCGTCCTCAATATTAATCGACTTGGGATTAGTCCAGGTGCCGCCCACGTTGGAACTTATGGAAACACCGGCCAACATCTTTCCTTTGTCCAGATACTTATTACCCAAGACGAGTAAGGCCGACTTTCCATCCGGAGTGGCGGAACTAACTGCATTCACGAAATTCGGAAACTCATTATTGAATTGCGGGCCCATATTTTTAGCCAACATCCACTTACCATCAGGACCCATCTCAGAGTACCAGATGTCCTCTTTATCATTCACTCCCCCGATATTTTCGGGATGGTTTCTCCTGCTAAAGTAGAGGGTCTTGCCATCTGGCGAGAGAAGTGGATTAAGCTCACTGAATTCACTATTTACGGTTTTGTCCAATTGCTCAACTACAATTCCTTTGCTCAGCAAATCCGGCAAATCAATATTTGCAATAATGGGATAGTTAGAATCCGAAATGGCTACCGCATCGAGAGAAAAATAGTCCGGCAAAGCTTTGCCATCAAATTCAAGTTTTACCGCTGCTACTTTATATGCTGTCTTTTCAACAAAGACGTTGAGCATACGTCCTTTTAGCGGTATGGACATTGGGTTAAATGTGTGGACAAGATATTCTTTACCCGCTTCGTCATAGGTGTAAACCTTGAACAAAGAGCCCGGATTATACGATTCCGCAATAGCTATCTGTTGAATGCTGATGGGATTTGCATATCCGAGTTTGATAAACTCCGCCCTCTTCGGCTTGTCGGGTGTCCATGCACTAGGGTTTTGGCCGGTTGCCGGTAGAACATTTGGCTTTCCCAAGGCCTGTTCGGCTGCATACTGCACGGGCGTAAGCTCAGAAGAAAATTCGATCACTTTAGTAGCCCACTGCACTACCTGGGCGTGAGATGCAGAGCTGATGATAACAAGGCAGAGAAGGGGTAATAGTCGCTTCATTTAGTCCGGGACGAGTTTGAAAAGTCAATTAAGGGTTAAACATAGCCAAAAATTTAAAATTGCCGAAAAATTGAGGCTTATAATACACTCACCTTACATGAGTAAACAGGCTATTCCGAATAAGAATAGATTATTCTATCGAAGTCTTGTTGAAGAGGAGAAAACCCGCGTGGAAGAGGACTCCTAACGGGTTTTGATCATTGTCGTGATAGTTTACACTCAAACTCAAAGGGCCAATGGTAGAGTGCAAAACCAAGCCAGCAGTTGCTGCCAAATGGATCTGGGTAAATTCCTGATCACGAACAGCCTCTTGCAGGTCATTTGAAATGATGGATTCAAGGGGCTTGAATACATATCCCTCCAATCTAAAGTCAAGGTTCTTTCTCAGGTTAAATACGTTCCTCCAACCTCCTGCGGCATAGTTGAACGCCCTGAAATTTTTCAATAAGAACGTGCGACTATCCTGAAGTGGAAAAAATCCTGGAGCATTGATAATGGTTCCTGTGAAGTTTGAAAAAACCGGCTGATTGGAAAGAACGCCCTCGAGCAAATAGCCCGAACTATAAAATCCGGTTTTAAAATACTGCTCCAATGAAACCTTAACCTGTATCCACGATCGATTATGCGACTCGGAAAGGTTCCTTAACCTGGACGTAGTGCCGTAGTCGATTTTTTCTTTTAAATCAAAATAGTCGACAGAAAACTGGTATGATTTGCCTTCCGAAGAATACTGCTTTCGGTTCAGCGTTCTGGTGGAAAGCGTGAACCCTGCCCTGTATCCTGATAATTTCAACTCATCAAGTGTATCTGTAGAGACTAATATTTTTGTATCAATGTACTTATCAAGGTTGTTGATATAACTTCCCCTGATATACGCTTTATATTGACTTCCTACAGGTACTCCTACTGACATTCCAATTTGACGATCTATGCGATTTAAAACAGTAGGCGTAAATTTCTTCACCACAATGTCTTTGCCCTCCAGGTAATCCCACGTATTCACAGTTCCTTCCGGTTCAAGATAAAATCTTCCAATATTCGGGAAGTCGATTCTTGCCTTGGCTTGAATGGACTTATAAAAATTTCCTGTGTTGAAATTCAAATTGGTGTGTGTGAGCAGTCGGTTAAAGTAATAATAATTAAGACCCAGGTAGATACTGCTAATGCTTCTGCTGGCAATTACTCCTCCAAAATCAACAAGAAAATTATTCTGTGGCCTTTTCGAAAGCTGAAAATTGAATGACTGAGAAAGGGAGTCAAACGTAAAATTAGAATAGATGCTTTTGAAATAATCTTCGGAGACTACTTTATAATAGCCCGTCTTTATATCACTGAAGTATAGCGGTCTCTTGCCTGATTTGAAAAACCGGTTGAGGTAACGTTGCTGCCTGGAATTAAATCCTTCAAACTTTATTTCGCTTACCCGAAGCGGATGGGCCCGGTTATTAAACTTATTTCTTGCAGCCGCTACTGATTCGCAGGTTACACGCGCAGCTATCTTTGCTTTTATTTCCGGCATTTGCCGTATGGTTTGCGCGTAGCCGCTGTCAATAATGTTTCGGGCCTGACTGAAATCAAAGGCAGTGAAAAGTTTTAAATCAGGCTGAAGATAAATACCTGTAGAGGGGACCTGCTTGGGGTCTGATTTGTCCAGCAGCATATAAAGTAAAGACCTTGAAATTAATTGCTCGTCTTCATCGTAAGGATATTCATCATAAATTTTGGTCGAGACATTGCAACCAATGATCACATCCGGATTAAATTCTTTTTGGGCAACGTCAACAGGAAAATTATTGTAAACTCCTCCATCATATAAATACTTGCCTTCAAACCGAATTGGATTATAGAAAAAGGGAACGGTTTGTGTAGCCCTCATCGCGCTGCTGAGAATTCCTTTTTTGATGATTACTTCATTTTGGGTGAAGATGTCAGAGGCCATCACACGCAAGGGAATAAAAAGACTATCAAAATTATTTTTGGCAATGGCCGATGGAGCAGCAAATTTTTCTGCTAGCGCAAAATTGAGGGAGATATCACTGGCAATGCTTGTGTTTAACTGGAAGGTATTTAAGGAATCCAACGAAAGATTCAGTCTGAAAAACGATGGATGGGGATCGTTCTTGTTATAGAAAAAGTTGTTTTTGTTATCCAGTTTTCCATTTATCCAGTAAGAAAAATCCTCTGAGAGAACCAACTCTTCTATTTGGTTGGGGCTATAGCCAGCAGCATAGCAGCCTCCGATGATACCCCCCATGGATGTACCTACGATGTAGTCGATAGGGATTTCATTTTCTTCCAGTGCTTTCAATACACCAATATGGGCAAGACCCTTTGCGGCTCCTCCGCTTAAAACAAGGCCTACCTTTTGCGCCAGGGAGGCGAAAGTGCTGAATAAAATGATTAATAAAGTAAGTCCGCAGCGCATCACTATGTATACGTAAAGATGATACGTTTAATTTCACCTTTCGTAATAAATTAATTGAAATGTCTTTCAAAAGATAGCCAAAAACTACCGGGTGGCTATTACTTCAGGTATAATGGGGGCAAATGGAATCTGATCCAGTCGATGAATTAATTCCTCTTTCACCTTCTCAAATTCTGCTGTGTTCTCCGGCTTAATGGGTTGTGACGGAGGTAACTCAACACGTAACGCATCTACCTGAACACCATTTCTCCAAAACCGATAACAAACATGCGGGCCGGTAGCAAGCCCGGTGCTACCCACATAACCAATCGTTTGCCCCTGACGAACGCGGGTGCCTGGCGTAATTCCCGCACCAATTTTAGACATGTGAAGGTAGGCCGTAGTATACGTGCCATTATGGCGAACTTTTACGTAGTTGCCATTATTGGTTTTATACTGAGCCTCTTCAATTACTCCGTCACCTACAGATCGGATGGGTGTGCCCGTGGGTGCTGCAAAGTCCGTTCCTAAGTGAGCACGAAATACTTTTGCGACAGGGTGAAAGCGATTAAGATTATACCGTGAACTTATGCGGGTGAATTCAATAGGATATTTCAACAGGGCCTTTCTTAAACTTTTCCCTTCTTCATCGAAATAATCCATGCCTTCTCCTTGATCAAATGGAAACGCATAGTAACCATTGCCTGAATGTTCAAAATAAATGGCTAAAATATCTCCAATGCTAATGGGCTTATCCTCCACCAGATTTTCATTATAGATCAACTTGAATTTGTCGCCCTTTTGTAGTCGTTGAAAATCGACTTGCCAGGCGTAGATATCAACAAATTTATTGGTAAGCTCATGCGAAATGCCAAGTGCATCAATAGTTTGTGACAGCGAAGATTCTATTTCCCCTGTCACCGTTTTTTCCAGCGTAGTTACCTCACGCTGACAAACTTCTACTAATAAGGAATCCTGAAAATGGAAAACAACATAATCAATCGGATTGGGTTCATAGATCAGCGCTTTTGCGGTTTGGAGTGAGTCATGTGCTGTTACTAATGTATATTTCTTACCGGCTGAAATTTTTCTGAAGTCGAATGTCTTCCTTGGCAATAAATTCAAATCTCTCAGCACATCCGGATGAATAAAGTGCTTGTCGAGTAAATCTGTGAAGCGTTGATTTTTTTTTACAACATCTTCTGTTATGTGGAGGTCATTGACGACCATACCAAAAAGCACGATGGGTTTGATGACTTCACGTTCTACCCGCTTCACCGAATCTGGCTTTGCATAATCGCCTTGTATTGAAAATAGCGAAGTGTTGTTATTTAAGTATGTAAAAGAGACAACAAACACCACGATAATGCCAATCGCTACTATAAACTTCTTTATCCAGGGTAATTGTAAAAATTTCATTCCTAAAAATCACGTTCAGTCAAAAAAACAGCCGGCATAGCCAGAGTAAAAAGCCAGGGTTATGGATAACGCTCCTTATACTTCTTTTTCCCTGACTCCAAAAAATTAACAAAGCTTTCTACACTTCGATCGTAGCCGTATGGCCAAGCCAAAACCTTTTCATCTTTTCCTACAAGAACGTAGAATGGCTGTGCGTTATTCTCCAAGTTTGCTATCTGCAGGTCAGCATTTTGTTTACCAATAGTCTTTTTCACTTTGTTGTCGTAAGCAGAGGTAAACCATTGTTCTTTCGGCAACTCCGTTTTATCGTCCACGTACAAAGCCGCTATTACAAAATCATTTTGCAACCGCTCCAGCACTTGTGGATCGCTCCATACTACCGCCTCCATCTCACGACAATTGGTACAGCCGTGTCCTGTAAAATCAATAAATAAAGGTTTGCCCTGCTGCCGCGCGCAAGCGAGTGCCTGATCATAATCGTAGTATCCCTGCAACCCATGAGGCAGATGAAGAAAATCATCATACTTAGGCAGTTCACAAATTTCATTGGCATTGATCTTTCTTGTCATAGAAACAAGATCAAAGTCGTGAGTGTACATGGGTGGAAGGTATCCGGCTAATCCCTTCAGTGGGGCGCCCCACATACCGGGTATCAGGTAAAGCACAAACGAGAATGTACCGGTAGCCAATAACAATCTCGGCACTGTAATTTTTTCTACCACACTATCATGCGGCAAGCGAATCTTTCCCAGAAAATAGAATCCCAATAAAATGAAAATGACAATCCAGATAGCAATGTTCACATCACGATCTAACAATCCCCAATGATAAGCCTGATCGGCAATGCTGAAAAATTTCAGACACAGAGCCAGCTCCAAAAACCCAAGTGTGACTTTCACTGAGTTTAACCAACCTCCTGATTTAGGTAAGCTTTTTATCCACTCAGGAAAAACAGCAAACAGTGTAAACGGAATAGCAAAGGCGAGTGAGTAGAAAAACATGGCAAGGACAGGCTTCAATATTTCACCACTTGCTGTTAAAAATAAAACACTACCAACAATCGGTACGGTGCAACTAAATGAAACGAGAACAAGTGTAGCCGCCATAAAAAATATTCCGATGAGCCCGCCCTTTTCTGCCTGCTGATCTGCTTTGTTTACTAACTGATGCGGTGCGTTGATCTCAAACAATCCAAAAAAGGAAAGCGCAAAAACAATGAAAATAACAAACACAAAGAGGTTGGGCGCCCAATGTGTGGCCAATGCATTAAGGCCATCCGTGCCTAACAGAAAAGCAAACAGTGTGCCTGCCGATGTATAAATAGCAACAATTGAAATACCAAAGATCAGTGCCTTCTTTATGCCTTGGCTTCGCGATTGGTTGTCCTTCAAAAAGAATGTCACGGTCATCGGTATCATTGGAAACACGCATGGGGTTATCAATGATGTGAGTCCGACAATGAATGCGAATATCAAATAGCCAAGGAACGATTTTTCTTCAAGTGCAGATTCTCCATCTAAAATTGTTTTGTCCAGTACAGGGCCCGTACGCTTTGCATCGCTTACCAATGTGGTTTTGCTAGTGGTAAAAGGATTAGAAGCAGAGTCAATATCAGGCTCAGGGTTTTCTTTTTTTCCTTCTTTACCTACTATTCCGCTTGCCCTGATTTGATCAAAGACAAACTCATCATCAAAGGGAATACACTTGCCATCGATATCAGTGCAAACCTGATATTCATAATTGCCCTCAACCTTCGGTCTGGATGTTCTTATTTTAATTTTCTGCCGGAATTCCGCTGTTTTTTTAAAGATTTTTACATCGCAATCAAAGACATCATCATGTTTTGGCAATGGGTTCACCGGAACAATATTGCCCACCAGCGAGTAGCTGGTGTTGGGCTTAAAATTAAATGTGGTCACCATGGGACCGCACTCGGGATCAAAATCGCTTGAGTACAGGTACCAATCTTTATCAATACTTACCCTAAAGATTAATTCAATCTCGCTGCCTACTACCACTTTGTCTGAAGAGACAGCCGTTGTCCATTTGGCGGGTTGCAAGATCTGAGCCGCCAGTAGGTGTGCGCTTACGGACAGAATGATGACAAGTAAAGCCTTTCTAAAAAACATAATTTTTCTAATCGTGGTGTAAAAGTAATGAAGAGAACATTAAATAAGCCATGATGGCAGCCTACGGCCATTCTCTAATTAAAATAATCGGTAATTTTAAGCACTGTTTAGCAACTAATTGACCGAAAAACCGTCTCACAGTAACGCATTAACTAAATTTTAACAACTATAACCCACATACGTATGAACCGTAAGTTTTTACTCTCTCTCGTTGCAGTGGCTTTTGCTTTTGCTGCGAATGCGCAAACTGCTGATGAAATTCTCGCCAAGTATTTTGAAAATACAGGTGGCCTTGACAAGTGGAAGGCACTTCAAGGGATAAAAATCTCTGCCAAGGTAAATCAAGGAGGCCTGGAGATTCCATTGGAAATGGTACAGCTTAAAGATGGTCGGCAAATGACAACGATTACATTCCAGGGCAAAGAGATTAAACAAGGCGTCTATGATGGTTCAACTCTTTGGGCAACCAACTTCATCAACATGAAGGCTGAGAAAAGTGATGCCGAGGCTACCGAAAACTTCAAGCAGGATATTGGTGAATTCCCAGATCCTTTTTTGAACTATAAAGAAAGAGGTTTAAAAGTAGAATTGCTTGGTAAAGAAACCGTTGACGGTTCTGAGACATTCAAAATTAAATTGACCAAGAAGCCTATTAAAGTAGATGGAAAGGTTACCGACAACGTGGTTTATTTCTTCTTCGATACCGAGAACTTTGTTCCCCTTATGTCCGAGACGGAGATTACTTCCGGCCAGGCGAAGGGTATGATTTCACAAACAAAGATGAGCGACTATCAGGAAGTAAATGGGTTGATGATGGCTTTCTCAATGACACAAGGTATTAAGGGACAAGGTGGCCAACCCGTTACCGTGAGCGCCATAGAGCTAAACCCAAAAGTTGACGCTGCCGGCTTTGCGTTCCCAGCAGAAAAATAAACAGGTGAAATTATTTCAACCTGATTTTAACTAAGCTATTGCGAAGAGCAGATGAATCCGTCTGCTCTTTCTTTTTAACTAAATAATACATCATGAAAAAATTACTATTTGCATTGTCTCTTTCTGTTTTGTCGATAGCAACGTTTGCTCAGCAAGAAGCTATCAATAAGGGAAAAGAAGTATTTGGTGATCTCCGTGCCCGGCACATCGGCCCAGCGTTGATGAGTGGTCGCATTACTGACTTAGAATTACATCCAACCAACGATAGAGTTATTTATGCAGGCACTGCCGGTGGCGGTGTTTGGAAAAGCAATAACGGTGGCGCTACATTCAACTCCATCTTTGACGACTATTGTCAGTCGATTGGTGCCGTTGAGATTGATCCATCCAATCCGGATAATAACATCTGGGTAGGCACGGGAGAAACCTGGACCAGAAACAGTGTCTCTGTTGGCGATGGACTTTATAAGACAGTTGATGGCGGTACCAACTGGATTAAGATGGGATTTGAAAACTCCGAGCGCATTGCGGGTATACAGGTAAATCCAAAGAACCCGGATGAAGTTTATGTTGCAGCGCTTGGTCCATTGTGGAACGACAGCGAAGACCGTGGCCTCTATAAAACAATAGACGGAGGAAAAACCTGGAATAAAATTCTTTATGTAGATAAAACAACAGGTTGTAGCGATCTTACGCTTGACCCCAAGGATCCTAATATCGTGTATGCCACTTTCTGGGAATTCAGAAGGCAGCCGTGGGCCTTCAGTTCAGGTGGTGTGAATAGTGCTTTGTACAAATCCACTGATGCCGGTAAAACCTTTAATAAAATTCATAACGGATTCCCTAAAGGGAAACTAGGTAGACTTGCCATAGCTGTGGCCCCTTCTAATTCAAACATTTTGTATACCGTTATAGAATCAGAACAAGATAAAGACAAAGGACTATATCGTAGTGACGATGCAGGCGCAAGTTGGAAACAGCTCAACAATGATTTTGGAATTGTGGTGCGTCCATTTTATTTCTCACGCATAGAAGTAGATCCTAGAAATCCTGATGTGGTAGTGAAGGCCGGCTTGCTTGGCTCTATCTCACGGGATGGGGGAAAAACTTTTAAGAACCTTGGCCCTAATCATTCCGATGTCCATGACATTCTATTTGATATTCATAATTCTGATAGAATGTATGCTGGCACAGATGGAGGTGTTTACCGTTCGTGGGATGGGGGTACAACATTAGAAATTACTGAAAACATTCCTGTATCGCAGTTTTATCATGTGAGTGTTGACAATGAAGAGCCTTACAATGTCTATGGCGGCTTGCAGGATAATAATTGCTGGTATGGCCCTTCTCAATCCCCGGGTGGAGTAGAGGCCCGCGACTGGAACCGTGTTGGCTTTGGTGATGGATACCGTGTTTACAGACACCCAACCAAAAAACTGATTTATTCTGAAATGCAAGGAGCTGAAAATGTATGGCGTTATGATCCGGCTAAAGATCAGGCGAAGACCGTTCAGCCGCTTGCCGCAAAAGGCGATCCTAAACTTCGTTTTAATTGGAATGCCGCTATGGCAATTAGTGCACATAAGCCCGATCGTTTTTATATGGGAAGCCAGTTCGTGCATCGCTCCGAAGACATGGGTGAAACATGGGTGAAGATCTCACCTGATCTTACGACCAACGATCCTAAGAAGCAGAACCAGGAAGATTCTGGTGGATTGTCAAAGGACAACTCCGGTGCAGAAAATCATTGTACCATTTTTACCATTGCCGAATCTCCTTTGGACGAAAACGTCATCTGGGTTGGAACTGACGATGGCAATGTACAAGTAACTAAGGATGGTGGTAAGACGTGGACAAATGTTGTTGCCAACATCACCGGACTTCCTAAAAACACCATGGCCTATCATATCGAAGCAAGTGTTTTTGGAAAAGGAAATGCATATGCTGTTTTCACAGGATATCAAACTGGAGATAAAAACACGTATGTGTACAAAACAACTGACTTTGGTGTCACCTGGAAATCCATCGTTACGCCTGATATCTATGGCTTCGCCCGAAACATTCAGGAAGATTATGAAAATGAAAACTTGTTATTCTTAGGTACCGAGTTTGGCTTGTTCATCACATTGAATGGCGGTAAGAACTGGTATAAGTTTACCAAGAATATGCCAGCTGCAAATGTTCATTTTATTGAATTGCACAAGAAGACTAATGACCTGGTAATTGCTACTCACGGCCGCGGAATCATTATCATTGATGACATCAGCCCATTGCGCCAATTGACGGAAGAGAACATGAACAAAGAGCTTCATTTCTTTACTGCTAAACCTACAACCATAGCAGAAACAAATGGCTTTGGCAGCACCAGCACAGAAACACAATTCATTGGAGAAAACCCAAGTAGTGCAGCACGGATCGTGTATTACCTGAAAAAGAGACACACGCTCGGTAAAATGACGTTAGAAATTCAGGATGCCAATGGAAATAAAGTGACTGAACTTGGGCCTGGAAAAGCAAAGGGTATCAACGTAGTGGAATGGAACTACAACATGAAGCCGCCTAAAATGGCAGCCGCTAAAACTTTTGCGTTCGGTGGTTTTACATCGCCACGTGTGCCAGCCGGAACATACAAAGTAGTTATTCAAAAAGGTAAGGAAACGTATACCAACGACCTCGTAATTCAATACGATCCAAAATCAGAAATTTCGTTGGCAGATCGCAAACTTCAGGAGGAGGCCACAAAAAAATTATACGACATGTCACAAGAACTGGCGTATATGGTGTACACCCTTGATGAATATGTAAAAATTGCGGAGACCGTTAAGGCACGAAACGCACAAAGTGCTAAAGTTGCTACTCCGTTGATTACCGAGTTGACAAAACTAAAAGAGACATTGGTAGTAACGAAGGGAGATAATTATGTAGGTGCCGCAGAGCCTCAGTTGAGGGAGAAGATGGCAGAACTGTATTCCAAAGTAGCGAACAGTTACTATCAGCCCAATCAGGCAGAGCTGTCAAATTTGGAGGCTATTGAAAGTTCGTTTAACACGGGGAAGGTTGACTACAAAAAAATCAAAGACAAACACCTTAACAAAGTAATTGCTAATTCAAAAGATGGCGTGCAGCCGCTCGTTCTTAAAACCTTTGAGGAGTTTTTACAAATGCCTTAGTGGGTATGAAGCTTAAGTAAAAAAAGGCCGCTATGAAAAGCGGTCTTTTTTTATTACTCCTGCTGCAGCTTGACCGCTTGTGGAACGGAAGGTGATGAAACTTCCATGTCCGTTCTGTTGACAGCAAAAATTGAAACGGGTGTTTGTTTGCCACGCAACTCAATGTAGCCCACGGGTTTGATCACAAATTCGTTGGCCTCCGGCAATCTCTCGATCACGTCCTGCGACACGAGCAGGTCCACATGATATTCGTTGCACAACTCCTGAATGCGGGCCGTGGTGTTGAGTACGTCACCCGTAAACACTATGTCTTTCTTTATTTTTCCGATCTCACCAATGGTGACATTGCCACAATGGACGGCTGCCTTAAAACGTGGTATCACCCCATAGGCGGCCTGGTACTTTGCTCCCAACGCTTCCATCCGTTTACTTATCTCAAAAAAACAATGGAGACAGTTACTTCCATCCAATCCGTTTTTTGTGCTCCAATGAACTATGATTTCATCGCCTACGTATTGGTAAATTTCCCCGCGTGTATCCAGGATTGGTTCGGTGATGTCATTGAAAAAATTGTTGAGCAGCTCAAACCATCTCACGTGGCCCAATCGCTCGGCCATAGCGGTGGAGGAGCGTATGTCCAGAAACATAAATATCCTGGTCTCTACTTTTGGTCTGTGATAGTCGCCTTTGATCATCTTCAGAAAAATTCCCTGTCCATATTTCTCATTGATCTGCAAAACAAGCATGGTGGTCATTGCAACCAGTGTCCAGAAGAAGAGGGTATGGATCATTCCATAGCCCATCAAAAAATCCAATGAATGGATCATCACTAATCCGTCCCAAGGTGGCTTTTGAAAATAAGTGCTGTTATATAAAAGTGAGGCCGGTATAGAGATGATAAAAATCAGCACAACAATGATAACTGTATCGAGCAGGAGAACTGCCCACAAGGGAAGCTTGCGCAATTCTTCTTTAAGTATATATACAATAGTGCCTCCGGCCAGTACCCCTGCAAGTGGAACAACTAGCATCGTAGCAATGAGATTTATGGTAAAGTCATAGTGCTGAAAGCCCTGGTCTTGCGTGGCCAGCAGAAAAAGATGGTCATGTACGGCAAAAACAATGGCCACCAACCCCCAGAAGAAAGTAATGGAGAGCACCGTTTCGCGCTTGAGCTTTTGAGAGCGTGTAAATTTCTTACCCATTCCTGAAAGTTAAAGTAATGGAAGAACAAAGCCATCGCGACTTTAATTCAATCAGTCAGTGATTTCAACTTGCTGCAAAACTGTTGACGAATCAGCTCGCTAATTATTTTGTCAACGTTTACCGTAATGTTTATAAAACGCCACAATGGTTTCAATTCCAATCATGAAATTCTTAATTCCATAATGCTCATTGGGCGAATGAAGTGCATCTGTATCCAATCCAAAGCCCATGAGTACGGTATCAAGGCCGAGTTCCTTCTTGAATAATGCGACAATAGGAATACTACCCCCATCCCGTGTTGGAATTGGTACCTTTCCCCATACCTCTTCAAACGCCTTGCTGGCTGAATGAAATGCTTTGGAGTCTGTTGGCGTAACGGCAGCTTCACCCCCATGGTGAGCAATCACTTTTACTTTCACTGACTTAGGGGCAATGGAAATAAAATGTTTTGTAAATAATTTTTCAATCTCCTGTGGATTTTGATGTGGCACCAACCGCATTGAAATTTTTGCAGAAGCCTTTGATGGTAATACCGTTTTTGCTCCTTCGCCTGTATAGCCTCCCCAGATACCATTTACATCGAGAGTCGGGCGTATCCCTGTCCGCTCTAAGGTTGTGTATCCCTTCTCTCCTGTTATTTCTTCTATCCCCAACTCTTTTTTGTATTCGTCTAAACTAAAAGGTGCTTTGTTCAATTCCTTCCGCTCAGCAGCTGTAAGCTCTACTGCCTTGTCATAAAAGCCGGGAATTGTTATCCGTCCATTTTCATCGTGAAGAGAAGCTATCATCTTGCTGAGAACATTCACCGGATTGGCAACTGCACCACCATATACTCCCGAATGAAGGTCGCGATTGGGGCCCGTCACTTCTACTTCCATGTAACTAAGTCCGCGCAAGCCCACCGTTATTGAAGGTTGGTCTAATGAAATTAATGATGTGTCGGAAATCAAAATCACATCGGCTTTAAGCCTGTCTTTATTTTCCTTTACAAATGTTCCAAGGTTATCTGATCCAACTTCCTCCTCGCCTTCAATCATAAACTTGACATTGCAGGTGAGCCTATTCAGTTTTATCATCGCTTCAAATGCTTTGACATGCATGTAAACCTGACCTTTGTCATCGCAGGCACCACGGGCATAAATCTTTCCATCTTTCACGACTGGCTCAAACGGAGGTGAATTCCATAGTTCAAGCGGATCGGGTGGCTGAACATCATAGTGGCCATAGACCAATACGGTGGGAAGAGAAGCGTCAACCATTTTCTCTCCATACACAATAGGATGCCCCTTTGTCTCGCAAAGCTCAACATTATCTGCGCCAGCGTCTTTCAGTTTCTGCTGTACAAATTCAGCGGCCTTTCGAACGTCATTTTTGTGTTTGCTGTCAGCGCTCACTGATGGTATGCGCAACAATTCAAAAAGTTCGGCCAGAAATCGGTCCTGGTTAGTTTGGATATATTGATGAATCATAGTTATGAACGATAGTTTCGTTTTGGTAAATTCTTTTGCCTATTCAACCTTATCAATTTTTAGATAGAAGTCAGATGAGTTTTAAATAGCCATGTCGGTATGAGAAGGGTGAGCACCCATGAGTTTATTTTTATAAACGTCAAAGAACCCATAAAAGCAGGCGGCTAATTCGCTTTTCCCTTCACATAGTCATCCCCATAATATTTGCTGGTAATCCGTGTGTGAAAAGTTTCAGCCCGAATGGCCTCGTATTTTGGAGTGCCTGTATTAGGGAGTACTTCCAGAATTTCATCTTCCCAAACATACACAGCCATGGGAAAACTAATACGAGATTTTCCATAAAGATCTTTATTTCGAGGCTTGCTTACCCGATGAGTAGTGGAGGGCAATACATCGTTTGTAATGCGTTGCATATAATCGCCTGTGTTAAGTATAATGCTTCCCTTTGGCGCATGGAGATGAATCCATTTCATATTCTTTTGGTTTAACACTTGAAGGCCGTCTACGGATTGAGCAGGAAGTATAGTAAAGAAATCAACATCCTCATGCCCAAGCATTCGTCCGCCCCCGGAAGCAACATCTTCCTGGCTCATAGCTGGATAGTAGTTTAGTCTAAAGCCAAAATTTGTCTTCGTGAATTTCTTGTCGTACAAATGTGGATCGACTCCTAAATTGGTAAGAATACTTTGCATGATTGGTAGAATTAAGCCTTCATGCTGCATTACAAGTTTGCGAAAGAACGGTTCGAACCCTGCACGTGGCCAATAATCAGATTCTTTGAACGCGGCATTGTTATCCAGGTTAAATGCCCTTCGGCAAAATACCCACCCCTCCACTAAATCCGGATGAATTACAGTAGTCTGCTTTATTGGAAAGTATCCTTGATTTACAGAACCGAAGCGTTGAGCCAGGAACTTCATGCGTTCCTCTCGAGTGGTAGTTTCAAAAACCTCTGCCGTTTTTTTTTCCGCTTCCTCATACAAAGAAGGATCTACCCCATGATTGACAAGAATGGCAAATCCAATTCCTCGCATGGCCTCTCCAAGTTGATGCGCAAATTCTTTTTTGCCTTGCTCGCCTCCATTAAAATACAAACCCATGTCACAGGTTTTAATTTCATACTCTTCATCAAATTGATCCTGACCTTCGTGCTCGGACAAGTGATAGCTTTGATCTTTCTGAACCTGCTCATATTTTTTGAATTCCTGATTAAGGGATTCGATTCCTTTTTCTTGTGAATTTTTCATTTGAATGTTTTTTACACTACTCCTTAATTACAACTCCCTTTTCGCGGTCATAGGGAACAATGTTGTCCCACTCGTTCGCGCTTGATCTTGCCACAAAAGCCACGACAGGGTCTGTTTGACTCATGTTAAAAACTTCATGAGGTACTCCGGATTTTATGTAAATAAAATCTCCTGCTTTGTTTTCAAGCGTCTTCTTGAGCTGATGGCCAAATTCATGTCGGACATTTCCTTCCAAAATGTAGAGCATCAACTCAAAGCCATCATGAATGTGCGCGTATGCCACACCTCCCGGAGGGATAGTAGCTATATTGACTGACAGTTTTGTGGAACCCACATTTTTTGCAGACATGCCTTGTTTGTAGTGGATGCCGTTCCAATCGCGTTTACCTCCGCCATCCCGAATGATGAGAATTCCATCGTGATCTTCTACTGCTTGTAGTTCAATGTTGTCATTGGTTTTTTTCATGGGTTATTAAATTATTTCTTTTGGGCTGTATTGCGTTGTTATCGCTGAGAGTTATAAAGCCACATCGTAAATATACCGAATCAGCACGGCAAGAAGTGCTAATGGAATAACCCATTTTATCCAAAAGTATGCCGTACGACTAACCGGAGAAGGTTCGTGAGTATTGAACATTTGCGAAAGCACATTGCTTTGTTTTAATCCCCAGGTTAGCCCTAAAATGCACATGACGCTACCAAGAACTTGCATGCCCGATCCGAATACCAAGTCAAGAGTACCAATAACGGAAGGGAACAAACTACTAGGCAAGGCGAGAGATGCTTGCAGCAACCCAACAGCCAGAAGTATTTTTTTTGTATTCATGGCTGGCCGCTCACTTTGAATACTCGTGAAGGGAACCTGGTAGGCGGCTACCAGGGACAGGAAGGCTACGAGAAAAATAGAAACTAAAAATAGTGAGCCTACAAATCGACCTCCTGGCATGGTGCTAAAAAGATAAGGGAAAGTATTAAAAATCAATGTTGGCCCTGAGGTCATCTCCATTCCAAAAACCAATACCGAGGGAACAAGGAAAAGACTAATCAATAGCGAAGCACTCATATCACCCAACCCGGTAAACAATGCCATTTTCGGAATGCTTTCATTACTGCGAAAGAATCCGGCATATACCACCACAAATGTTCCGCCCAACCCGACAGAAAAAAATGCTTGCCCTAATGCAGCAAAGACTTCTGATGATTTCAGTGCGGTTAAGTCAGGCTTTAGAAACTCCAAACATTTGTCAATAGCACCCGGCAAGGAAAGTGCATGAACGATCATGTAGATGAGTGAAAGAAAAAAAAGAGGCATAATGACATTGCTGATCCGTTCAATGCCTCGGGTTAATCCTTTGTAAATAATAGAAAGAGAGACGGCAATAGTGACAAGAGTGATTAAATACTGGAGCCATCCATTGGAAAGTCCGGTTTTAAAGGTTGGGATTGTATGATCTGAAAAGCCAACGAACAAAGAGAAGAACGTAGTGTAAACCACGTTGCCAACGACTACGGCATAGTACGAGCCCGCAATGGTAACAACCAATAATAGTAAATAGCCCAGCGCTCCCCCAAAGAAATTTCCAAAACTTAGACGCAAAGCATGCAATGTTCCCTTCCTGCTCATTCGACCCAGAGTCATTTCCGCCATCAAAGCAGGAAAGGCAAACAGAATGGTAAAAGCAATGTACACAACTAGAAAGGCACTGCCTCCATAACTTCCCATCATATAGGGGAATCTCCAAACGTTACCCAAGCCAATTGAAACACCCAACAAAGTTAAGAGGGAGGAAAGGCGGGAAGAGAAAAGCTGCTTATCTGTTTTTCTTGAATCCAATAAAGTAAATGTAAGGCATGTTATGCAAAACTTATAGCGATGTGGTTCAACACGCGCAGAGGAGTAAGCTCCAACTTCGAACGCCTTCTAGATTAATCACAACCAAAATCAACATGATTAGTATTAGTCATCCCAAATTCATTTTGTGAATCACTGAGGGTAATATTCTTTAATCCGATATAGTAATTAAGACCCATGGAAGGTTTTTATAAATGCCATATTCAGTGCGAATACTAAAACCATGATCGTTTTTGTGACGTGTTTTTGTAATTTCTCGATTATTAATTTTTGTGCCCCCAACGGTTTTCATCCCATGACAATCGTTTTCGCTAATAACCGTTAGTACGTCTCTCAAAATTTTTAAGACATTCTCGCTCCTATTATTCAATTCTTCCCTTCAATCAATTTATCTTGTTAGGTCATAATGTAGATCATAACCAAAATCAGGTAGTGAACGAGCCCTTACAAGAAAGTTTATATCATCCCTCCTTTGAAAAAGATTCCTGCGGTGTAGGTTTTATCGCTAACATAAAAGGAAGCAAGTCTCATCAAGTGATACGTGATGCTCTGACTATGCTCGAGCGCATGGAGCATCGTGGCGCCTGTGGTTGTGAGCCCAACACGGGTGATGGCGCGGGCATTCTTATTCAGGTTCCTCATGAGTTCTTCTCAAGCGAATGCAGCAAGCTTGGATTCAAACTACCTGCCTTCGGAAATTATGGGGTCGGCCTTGTCTTTTTTCCGCGTGACGCAAAGGTGCGGGAAGAATGCCGGACAGTGCTGAATCGGCAGATCAAAAAAATGAAAATGACATTGTTGGGTTATCGGGTACTTCCCACCAACAACAGCGAACTGGGTGAAACCGCCTTGAGGGCAGAGCCGATCATGGAGCAAATTTTTATCAAGTGTCCTGATGCTCTATCAAACCCCGATGATTTTGAGCGCAAGCTGTTTATCTTAAGAAAGTACACAACACACATCATTACCGAATCGGTAAAAGGTGTCGACAATCAGTTTTACTTTTCGTCCCTTTCGTATAAGACCATCGCTTACAAGGGTATGGTCACCTCAGGCCAGCTACGTCCCTACTTTGCTGATCTGGAACATGAGGATGTTGTTTCAGCATTGGCGGTTATTCACTCCCGCTTCTCCACCAATACATTTCCATCGTGGAGATTGGCGCAACCCTTCCGCTTCATTGCTCACAATGGCGAGATCAACACCGTTCAGGGTAATATCAATTGGCTAAAATCGAAGGAAGCCTTTTTTGAATCTCCTCTTTTCACCCGGGAAGAATTGGATATGATTCTTCCGATTTGTAATCCAAAGCAATCGGACTCTTCCAATCTTGATAATACAATTGAATTGCTGGTGCATGCCGGCCGTTCTCTACCTCATGTAATGATGATGCTTATACCCGAAGCCTGGGATGGCAACGATGGCATGAGCCAGGAGAAGCATGATTTTTATGAATATCATGCTAACCTGATGGAGCCATGGGATGGTCCTGCATCAATCACGTTCACAGATGGGAAAATTGTTGGCGCTACACTCGATCGCAATGGTCTTCGCCCTTCTCGTTTTGTTGTTACGGATGACGATATGGTGATCATGGCCTCAGAAGTAGGTGTGCTTGATGTTGATCCTGCCAGAATTATAACAAAGGGCAGATTACAACCGGGTAAAATGTTTGTAGTGGACCTTGAGCAAGGTCGTATCATCAGCGATGATGAATTAAAAAAAGGAATCTGCACACAACAGCCTTATGGTAAATGGGTGAAAGAAAATAAGGTAAGACTTCAGGATCTGCCGGAGCCGGGAGGAAGTTTTCATAAGTACGACCCTATCACATTTTTAAAACGACAAATTTCCTTTGGCTATACTTCAGAAGACTTGCGCGTCATTCTCACTCAGATGTGCGAGACGGGAAAAGAAGCGCTGGGATCGATGGGAAACGATACTCCACTTGCCATACTTTCAAAGCAAGCACAGCATTTATCAAGTTACTTCAAACAACTCTTTGCCCAAGTAACTAATCCGCCCATTGATCCTATCCGCGAACGACTTGTAATGTCATTGGCTTCGCATGTGGGAGGGTCCCTAAATTTACTTGAAGAATCTCCTGAACATTGTATCACTCTCGAATTGCCCACGCCAGTTCTTTCCAACAATGAACTGGAAAAAATCCGATACATAGATCACAGGCATCTGCAAACCAAAACGATTTATACTTATTTCAAAGCAGATGGTCAGTCCGGCTCTTTGGAAAAAGGATTGAACCGCGTTTGTCAGTATGTAACTGATGCCATTGAGGATGGGTTTACCATTATTATTTTATCTGACAGAAGCTTCGACAGCGGTCATGCACAGATTCCATCATTACTGGCAGTTGGCGCAGTTCATCACGATCTAATCCGCAAAGGCCTCCGCGGAAAAGTTGGTTTGCTGGTAGAGGCTGGAGATGTTTGGGAAACGCATCACTATGCCACCTTAATTGGCTTTGGCGCATCAGGGGTCAATCCATATCTCGTGTTTCAGACAATACACGACATGAAGAAACGCAATGCCTTGAGCGAAGACCTCACAGAAGAGAAGGCACTCTTCAATTATAAAAAGGCAGTTGCAGGAGAGTTGCGGAAGGTCATGAGTAAAATGGGTATCTCCACATTACAATCTTACCATGGCGCTCAGATTTTTGAAGCATTGGGGATTCATAAGGAAGTAATTGATCAATATTTTACAGGCACGGTATCGCGGATTGGTGGATTGAAGCTCGATGAAATTGCAGGAGAGGCTTTGGCAAAACATAGGCTCGCATTCCCAACTACGGCTAACGCACTCCCTAAACTTGAAGTAGGTGGCATTTATCAATGGAAGCTCCGTGGCGAAGCTCATTTATTCAATCCGCAAACTATTCACTTGCTGCAACACGCTACCAAGACAAATGACTATGAGGCATTCCGGAAGTACTCTTCCCTCATTAATGATCAAAGTGAAAAGGCAATTACACTTCGCAGCTTATTGAAATTTAAAAAAGGCAAACCCATTCCGTTGCATGAGGTAGAGTCAAAAGAAAATATCTTTAAACGCTTTGCCACCGGTGCCATGTCGTTTGGCTCTATTTCCCACGAAGCGCATAGTACATTGGCAATTGCCATGAACCGTATCGGAGGAAAAAGCAATTGCGGGGAAGGCGGAGAAGATGAGGCTCGCTTTAAGCGCAAAGAAAATGGCGATTGGGAAAACTCCGCCATCAAACAAGTGGCATCGGGCCGCTTTGGCGTGACGAGCTATTACCTCTCCAATGCAAAGGAACTTCAGATTAAAATGGCACAAGGCGCCAAGCCCGGTGAAGGCGGGCAATTGCCGGGTCATAAGGTAGACGACTGGATCGGAAGAGTACGTCATTCAACACCCGGTGTCGGATTAATTTCACCACCACCACATCATGATATTTATTCGATCGAAGATTTAGCACAGTTGATTTTCGATTTGAAGAACGCAAACCGTGAAGCCCGCATCAGCGTGAAGTTAGTTTCAGAAGCTGGTGTTGGTACGATTGCTTCTGGTGTTGCCAAAGCGCATGCCGATGTAATTTTAATTGCAGGTCACGATGGCGGCACGGGAGCTTCTCCAATCAGTTCCATTCGCCATGCAGGGTTGCCGTGGGAGCTTGGCCTTGCGGAAGCACATCAGACGTTGGTAAAAAATAAACTCCGTGGTCGTGTGGTGTTGCAAACCGATGGTCAGATTCGCACTGGTCGTGATTTAGCAATTGCTGCATTGCTTGGTGCCGAAGAATGGGGTGTGGCAACAGCGGCATTGGTTACAACGGGTTGTATCATGATGCGCAAGTGTCATTTGAATACTTGCCCTGTAGGCGTGGCAACACAAAACAAAGAATTGAGAGCGCTCTTTACTGGCAAGCCAGAGTATGTTGTAAATCTCTTTGCCTTCCTCGCGGAAGAACTTCGCGAAATCATGGCCGAACTTGGATTTCGTACCGTTAACGAAATGGTTGGTCAGGTCGATCGCCTTGAACTTCGCAAAGTTGATGATCACTGGAAATACCATCATCTCAACTTATCACCTTTGCTTTTCAAAGAGGCTACGAGTCTCGATGTCGCACTCTTCAAACAAGAAGAGCAAGATCATGGAATTGCCGAAGTGTTGGATAGAAAACTGATCACACTTGCTAAGCCTGCACTGAAAGAAGCAATGCCCGTTCGCGGTGCGTTTAAAATCACAAATCAGGATCGTGCTGTGGGCGCAATGCTCTCCAACGAGATTTCAAAAATTTATCTCGGCCCAGGGCTACCTAATGATACAATCCAAATCAAATTCAGTGGAACAGCAGGTCAAAGCTTTGGAGCATTCACCACAGGAGGTGTAACGTTTGAATTGGAAGGAGATGCTAATGACTATTTTGGAAAAGGACTTTCAGGTGGAAAACTAATTCTGTATCCATCTGCAACATCAACTTACAATCCATCAAAGAACATAATCGTTGGTAATGTTGCATTCTTTGGTGCCACCTCAGGCGAAGCCTATATAAAAGGAATGGCAGGTGAACGTTTTGCCGTTCGCAATTCGGGAGTAAAAGTTATTGTGGAAGGTGTGGGTGATCATGGTTGTGAATACATGACCGGAGGGGCGGTTATCATTCTTGGCGATACCGGAAGAAATTTCGCAGCTGGTATGAGCGGTGGTGTTGCTTATGTGTGGGATGTGAATAAGACCTTCGTGAAAAATTGCAATATGGAAATGGTGTTGTTGGATATACTGGATGAAAGCGATGAAAAATTTCTTCGCACCATGATTGAATCACATAAACAACATACCAACAGCGAACTCGCAGCACACTTACTTAGCTATTGGCCAAGCGCGTTTAAAAATTTTATTAAGGTAATGCCGACTGACTACAAAGCTGTATTACAGAAAAGAAAAATCGAGAATTTAATATCAGACACGAAATAGTTGTTAGTTGTTGGTTCGTAGTCATTTGATTGTCAAAACTAAAAACCAATAACTATTCAGTATCAACTTAAACCATAGCGTATGGGAAGCCCAACAGGTTTTTTAGAGCAAGAAAGAGAACTTCCAAAGAAGCGCGATCCAAAGAAACGCATCAGCGATTATCATGAAGTCGATCCACTGATAGATGAATCACTTACACAAAAGCAGGCTGCGCGTTGCATGGACTGTGGTGTTCCTTTTTGTCATCAGGGATGTCCGCTCGGTAATATAGTTCCCGAGTTCAACGATGCAGTGTACCAAAGCAATTGGAAACTTGCCTACGAGATATTGATTTCGACTAACAACTTCCCTGAATTTACAGGGCGAATTTGCCCAGCGCCTTGCGAAGCATCCTGCGTATTGGGTATCAACAAACCTGCAGTGGCTATTGAGTACATAGAGAAAACTATTATTGAAAAAGCCTTTCAAGAAGGGTATGCAAAGCCGAGAATCCCCACTACACGAACGAATAAAAAGATTGCTGTTGTCGGCTCGGGGCCAGCAGGACTGGCTGCAGCAGCGCAATTAAATTATGCAGGTCATACGGTCACAGTATTTGAACGAGCCGATGAAATTGGAGGCCTGCTTCGTTATGGAATTCCAGATTTTAAGTTGGACAAACAGGCACTTGATCGAAGAATAAATTTAATGACTGCCGAAGGAATAAAATTTCTTACCAATGTCAATGTAGGAGAGACGATATCGATTCATCAGTTAAAAGAAGATTTTGACTCCATCCTTCTCTGCAGTGGCTCTACAATTCCTCGTGATCTGGCCATTCCCGGAAGAAATTTTAAGGGCGTCCATTTTGCAATGGATTTTCTTGCGCAGCAAAATCAGCGTGTGGCGGGTAAAAAAGTATCAACAGAAGAGATCTGGGCCACCGGAAAAAATGTAATCGTTATTGGCGGTGGCGATACAGGTTCCGATTGTGTCGGAACCTCCAATCGTCATGGAGCAAAGTCCATAACTCAGATTGAGATTTTACCCAAGCCACCAAAAGATCGGACCGATGCAATGCCCTGGCCCAATTGGCCGATGATCTTACGCACCTCTACATCGCACGAAGAAGGCTGCGAACGACAGTGGTCTATTATAACAAAAGAATTTATCGGTGATGAATCGGGGAATTTGAGAGGACTAAAGGTAGTCGATGTGGTATCTAAGATAGAACATGGCAAGACAGCAACATTTGCTGAAGTAGCCAACACGGAAAGGATTATTCCGTGCGAGCTTGCTTTACTTGCTATGGGCTTCCTGCATCCTCAGCATGCTGGTCTACTGGATAAGTTAGGAGTTGAATACGATGAACGAGGTAATGTAGAAGCTTCGCACTATCAGACTTCGGTGGAAGGCATATTTGCGGCTGGTGATATTAGAAGAGGTCAGTCATTGGTAGTTTGGGCCATTAGCGAAGGACGCGAAGCTGCAAAAGCAATTGATCACTTTCTGGCAGGAGAAAGTCTTTTGGAATCGAAAGATATTAGCATGTTGAGCATGAAGTAATTTCGATTCCCACAAAACTCTATCAAGAGGAATTTAGCTAACTTTATCTGATGGAAGTTCGTGACCCCATTGTAGTCTATGACAAATCCAGGCTCAGTATAGAAGAATACCTCCGGTTTGAAAAGGAGTCTGTTCAAAAGCATGAGTTTTTCGAAGGTGAGATCTTTGCCATGGCGGGAGCCGGAGCCAGGCATAACGTAATTTTCTCGAATCTTTTCATTGGTATTGGGTCTCGTTTAAAAGGCAAACCCTGCAAACCTTACGGCAGTGATCTTCGCATTCACATTCCGGAGAACACGCTGTTTACTTATCCTGACATATCCATTATTTGCGGAGAAATTGTTCCTTTCGAAAAGGATAAGGACACGGCTATTCAACCTACTGTTCTGGTTGAAATCTTATCTCCTTCCACTAAAGTTTATGATAGAGGAGGCAAATTTATTCTCTATCGTGACATACCAACGCTGAAAGAATTTATAGTTATCGACTCCGAGTCAATTTGCATCGAAGCTTTCCGCATCAACAAACAAGGCCACTGGGAGCTGGAAGATTACCGATCTATTGAAAATAGTTTGACTATTCCTATAGTCGAATTGACTATTCCCTTGAGAGAAATTTACGAGGGAACTAAGCTTTAACTGTCATTTAGGAAACAAACTCTTATCAATTCCCGGCATTAATGACATCGCATTTTTGTAGTATATCTTTTTTAAGATGTCATCCGGCAAGCCTATTCCGTACATTTTCCAGAAAGCATGATAGCGTTTGTGATAAGGAAAATATTCGTCTTCTGTTTCCAACACCCTGAAGTAAGTTTCATATTCCTCGGGTACCCAGCTGTCCTTTCCAAATAAGACGCGATCCTGATATTTTGTTAAAAATGCTTTTGCAGCACGTGGCTGTCGGCCTAACTCCGCAATTACCGCACCTATCTCCGTGTACATATTAGGAAGCTTATCCATTAGTTGCCCTAATTTCTTTAGGTCACTACCATACCAGCCCAGGTGCGCATTTATAAATTTCGTTTTAGGATGCTTGCGAAAAATATTGTGTTGCTCTTCTATTATTTTCTCCCACTTCACTGTATCCGTATCATGCCTGCGGCCGGGATGAAGCTTCAACTCCAGCCATCGCTCATTGTTCTTATCAATGGGTTGCCAGAATTGCTTCGGATCTGCGGCATGAATCAGTACTGGAATTCCCAACTCGCCACATTTCGCCCATACCGGGTCAATGCGTGCATCATCAATAGAAATGCGCTTGCCATTTTTATCTTTGTTAAACATCCCGAGGCTCTTATAGATTTTTAGCCCTTTGGCACCACGCTTTACATCTTCTTCTAATTGCTTAACAGTTCGTGACGCCCATTCGGGATTATCAATATCATTGAAGTCTACATTGGTGAAAAGAATAAAGCGATTAGGGTAACGGTTTTTGATATTTTCAATTGATTTCTCCAGGTGATCTCCGCTGCTTCGAAATCCTCGCCCACTAAGATTGACCATCACAGCCATGTTGAGCTTGTCCATCTTAGGAATTAAATCAGCAAAGTCGGAAGAGTTCATATTCCCCTGGTGATTGTGGATATCAATAAACGGGAACTTTGATTTTGTCAGACGATGCTCCTCCACCACCAGGGTAGAAGGCGGCTCATATTCTTCAAAATCCATTTTCATGTCCAGGGCTTTCTCCTGAGCGAATGCCATTGAACAAGCGAAAGCAAATAAAAGAGGTAATGCGTTTTTCATATTGAAAGATAACTCCGGCAATTTACGATTATCGGCAATTAAGGTTCCAGAAAGGTGATAAGTGGTCATCATTCAAAATATCAGTTCGACCCGAAAGGAGTCGGTAATTTAAACCTTCCCAATTTTCATTAGTCCAATTAACAAAGCGAACCATTATGAGAAAGCTAATCTCCTTTACCCTCTTTGTGACCATTATTCTTTTGGTATTGGTGGCAAGAAATATTTCATTGGCACAAGTAATAGTCGCGAGGGCAACCCCTGTTGTTGCAGTCAGGCCAATTTGCCCGCAGCATGGCTACGTTTGGTTTGATGGGTACTATCGCTGGCATAAGCGAATGAATAAACATGTCTGGATAGAGGGTTACTGGGCAAGACCACGTTATCATCGCAGGGGTATTCGGGCCAGAGTTTGGTAGCAACTTTCCGTTACTTCGGTCATTCGGTATGGTTATCATTTCATAACTTGCCGTAATGACAATGTACCCTATGAAGCAGGCTTCCGCTCTAATGCTGTTCACAATTCTCTCTTTCATCAGTTTTGCTCAATCTGATCCTTTGGAATCAATCAGGAAAAAAATTGACGCGAAAGATTATACAGTAGCAAAATCGGATCTTACTAAAATCATTGACTCCAATCCCAAAAACAAAATAGCGCTATGCCTGCGCGGCCAGGCTCGTCTGGGGCTTCAGGATTTCTATGGAGCAATTGGGGATTTTAATTTTGCGTTGGATATTGATTCTACGTATGCCGAAGCCCTTAATCATCGTGGCTCGGCCAAAATAAACCTTGGGGATGATGATGGAGCGATTACCGATCTCAACAAGGCTATTAAATTCAACGCGAAGTATACAGAAGCTTACACCAATCGTGGTTTTGCGAAATATAATGTAGAAGACCTTCAAGGTGCTTACTTTGATTTTTCCAAAGCTCTTGAACTTGGACCGGCAGACGCGGATAAGTATTTCAATCGGGGAGTAATAAAAGCTGAATTGGGTGAATTTATCAGTGCTATTGATGACTATACCAAAGCGATTGAACTCGATAAAACTGACGCTAATTTATTCAATTACCGGGGCGTGGCTCGCTACAATACAAGCAACTTTCCTGAAGCTATTGCCGATTATGATCAGGCGATAAAGCTCGACCCTAAAGACCCTTTGAAGTATGAAAATCGTGCGCTCGCAAAAACTGCAAAAGAAGATTTAAAAGGTGCACTCGAAGATTATAACAAATCGATTGAGCTCGCAAGCGATGCCGAAACACTGAACCTGCGGGGAGTGCTAAAGCATACCATGACAGACTACGAAGGGGCCATTGCTGATTATACCAAAGCGATTGAACTGGATGATACCAATCCGACCTATTTTGACAACCGGGCGCTGAGCAGAAGCGAAAAAGAGGACTATGCTGGCGCGGTCGAAGATTATTCTACCTCAATCGAACTTTATCCGAACGATGCAGAAACTTATTTCCAGCGTGCCCTGGTAAAATTAGTCATGAACAACAACTATGATGGTTGTCTTGACTTAAAGCGTGCCGAAGAGTTGGGCTCACCGGATGCAAAGGCCGCTATCAAGAAAAACTGTAAGTGAAATTCGTTTTACGATTTGTAAATCGTCCATGAAAATTGCCATTATCCTCAACGGCATTTCACGCAACAAGAAAAAATTCTATAGCAATTTTTATCCTCAGCTAAAAAATAAGTTTGACGTTGAGGTATTTGAAACGCAAAGTGAAAATCATGCCATTGAACTTGCCGCAACGGCCAGTGAAAAGGAAGTCGATGTAATTCTGTCTGCAGGTGGAGACGGAACACTCAACCAGATTATCAACGGGATACTCTCCTCTCAAAATAAAACTAAGTCTCCCACTGTAGGAATTATTCCGTTGGGAACGGGAAATGATTTCGCCAGAACATGCGGCATAAAGGCAGACATAAACCAGCTGCTTCAATTCCTCGAAAGCAGTAAGGCAGAACCAGTTGATATTGGTCTCGTCAATTGTGTTGATGAAAATAATAAAGCGGTACAGCGTTACTTCATCAATGCCTGTAGTCTTGGCATGGGCCCGGAAGTAGTAAAGCGATTGAAGAAAAGTGACCGTTCGCTGGGCCCTTCTTTAACTTATTTGAAAGCAATTACCTCTACTTTTTTTGCTCATCAACCGCAAGAAGTTTTTGCTAAGTCTGCATCCTGGGAGTGGAAAGGAAAAGTACGTGTGCTTGCTATTGCCAATGGAAAGTCTTTTGGCAATGCACTCTACATTGCACCAGATGCTGATATACAAGACGGACATTTTAACGCCTTTGTAGCAGGCGACCTTCCACTTTGGAAATTTCTCGTCTATCTCCAAACCATTAAGTCCGGAAAAAAAATTATCGATCGTAAGATCACGTATAATAAAACCAATGCACTGGAATTAACCGCCCCTGAGCCATGTGCCATTGAAACGGAGGGTGAAGCCATTGGTTTTTTGCCGGCAAGGATAAGTCTTCTCCCACGGCTGATCAATGTTCTGAAATAAAAAATGCACTTCGGGAAGTGCATTTTAGTATGCTGCTAGTGCTTAAGAAATAGCTTTTCTTTTCGAACTGATCGATTATTTTTTTACAACAAGTGTACCCGCAATTATGTCATGAAGGGCTTGTTTCTTTTCAGTGAACCCTGCGATGATATACCCGATCAGCATAGTAATGTTCGAAATAATTCTGCAAAGGTTTCTTACCAGGGCTTTTGTAAAGTCAAGCTTAGCCCCATTTACATCAGTAACCATGAGGCCCAATGCCAATTTACCAACGGTAGCCTGATACTTTGAAGATTCCATAAAGGTGAAGTAGAGTATTTGAATAATCATGGCAAGAATCCAAACGGTGCCCATGGCCGCAGCAATAGTCGCCACCATTCCTGCAACTTGATCAGGATCGGACATGTCCGGTGTTGAATTAAAGATACTAATGCCTAATACGCCTAGAATAGGAACAAAAACAAAGGATTGAAGTACTCCGATAATGATAGCATCAATGATAAACGCTACAAGACGCATCCAAAATCCTGCATAATTTGTGTTCATAAAATTTGGGTTAAGTTTGAGGTGGTTGAAGGTAAGAATTAAAATAGAAAGGAGAGCTACTGGCCACTCTTTTTTAGCTAATCGAAATTCCTAATTTTACGATCAAACCAATCTCTATGAACTCTCAACTTGAGCAACTGTTTAACACGCTGGAATCGGATCGTGAAAAGCTCTTTACAAAAATAGGGAAACTGTCTGCTGAGCACTTTAATCGTTCTGAAGCAGGCAAATGGTCACTTCATCAAATTCTCGCTCACCTGGTGACAGCAGAAAAACTGTCTCTTCAATATTTAAATAAGAAATTTCTTGGCATTAACGAAGCAAGGAACAGCGGAATTGTCGAAGAGATTAAAATGATCGCGTTAAAAATTTCTCAGCGACTTCCCTTCAAGTTTAAGGCACCAAAAAAAGTAGTTGAATTCACTCCTGTGTATCCTAGTCTTGAAGCACTAAATGAAGAATGGATCATGTTGCGGAAAGAGTTAAAATCCTTTCTGGAAAAAATCAATGATGATCAGATTAACAAAAAAATTTACAAGCATGTTTTTGCCGGCATGTTAAGCACCAGGCAAGCCTTGATCTTTTTTAGGGAACATTTCATTCATCATTTGCCTCAGATCAACAGGCTTATACGGTAGCCTAAACAATCACAGGGTAGACTTTGGTGTGGATTCCCCAATTTTCACCTTTTTGGACAAGTCTTTCAGAAAGGCTTCATACTTAGTTATAGTGTCAAACTTGTCTAGGTTATTAAGTTGAAGAGTTAGTTTTGCCTTTTGGAACGAGTCACTGAATCCGGAATACCCAATTTCTACCTCAAGCTTTTCAGCAAAGTTTCTGCACCAAAACCTGATACGCATAGCCATTTGAATTAAGTCTTCTCGCGAGAGCCCATCCTTTGTTATTTGTCCATGAAATATTTTGTTTCGGGCTTTGGCAAATTCAACACTTAATGCGTGAAAGTCTTCTGTATATTTATCTCGGTCACCATAAACATCTTTCAGCGGTCTTTGCAAGATTATATCTATGCCTTTAATAAATTCTGCAAAATAAATATTTTTGTTTTTTACCAAAGCGTTACGCAAATCCATAATATTTCTATGTGAATAGTTAGGATTTTGAAAAACTAAATAGGTAAAGACTCTCCTCATTTGCTTCTCGGCTTTGATGAAGGACAGTATAAATGCATCAACCCCTCTTGTTTCTAAGGAAGTTTGAAGGATTTTTTCAACTGTTCCAAAGTCCTGTTCGTAATTCACGCTTTCTGAACGATTTAATACATTGAAGAGTCATTAGTTGATCGCGAATAAGGGCACTACTATATAGATTGTGCTCAAGGTCGTTGATTACGATTAGTGTCAAAAACCCTACGATATCTCAATGAAAATACCCTGTCAAACCTCCATCACCACCTTCAAACAATTTTCTTTCTTATTGGCAAACAAATCATAGGCGTTTGTGCCTTCGTATAATTTCATTCGATGTGTGATGATTGAACTGAAATCATATTTTTTCTCCTGCACCAAAGGAATGAGCTTATCCATCATCGCCCTGGCGGGGCATCGCCCCACTTTAAATGTCAGGTTTTTATTGTACGCCTCAACAGGAGAAAATGCCAAATGAGCATCATTGCAAACACCTACAACCGAGATGATTCCTCCTGGTCGCAATATTTCGTAAGCCAGCTTACCCGCACTTGTATTACCTACAGCTTCCATCACAGCATCGGCCCCACGGCCTTGCGTATGTTCTTTAATTACCTCCACGGGATTCTGTTTAGTAAAATTGATTGGGATGGCGCCAAAGTCTTTTGCTCTTTGCAATCGCTCCTCTACACCATCAATAGCAAATAATTTTTCTGAGCCATACTCACGCGCTCCCAAAATCGCCATTAATCCAACAGGCCCGCAACCAATAACAACATGCGTATCCTTTGGCTTAATCTCGGCTTGCAGTGCACAGAAAAATCCTGTTGAAATAATATCCCCTAGCATCAATCCTTCTTCCAGCGAAACTCCCTCAGGAATTTTCCTAAGTGTATAGTCAGCCAGTGGAACTCGCACATACTCAGCTTGCCCTCCCTGAAGGCCGTTCCCTTTCTCTACCCAACCGAAAAGCTGGCTCTGAATACATCGACATGTAAGCCCGATGCGACAGTAATAACATTGACCACAATTTGTTGTGAAGGGACTCATTACTAAATCTCCTTTTTGCAGCAACTTTACATCAGCGCCCTTCTCTACAACTTCTCCTGAAAACTCATGCCCCATGGCGGTGTGTGAATCAATTCCTTTTTCATGTTCATAGTAAACATGTAAATCAGATCCGCAGATCGCGCATAACTTTATCTTGACGATTACATCGGTGGACGTCAGCAGTGCAGGGTCCGCGATAGATTCATATGTGATTTTTTCTTTGCCAAGAAATGTAAGTGCTTTCATGAATTGCTGAATAAACTATTTAGCTCCAAATCTACCCGACTTACAATAGTGGAAAAATCTTCAATACGCTCTACAAAGTCCATGTTGTTGACATCAATAATCAACAACTTACCTTGTTTGTATTGTCCAATCCACTTTTCATAATGTTCATTCAGCGTTTTTAAATACTCGAGCTTAATGCTGTATTCAAATTCACGGTTGCGTTTTTGTATTTGATGAACCAGCTTGGGTATATCTGCTTTAAGGTAAATCAACAAATCAGGCGGCTGCACAAAATTGATCATTGAATTAAAAATATCAAGATAGCTTTGGTAGTCGCGGTCGCTGATGTGGCCGCTTTTGTGCAGGTTGGCAGCAAAGATGTGAGCATCTTCATAAATCGTACGATCCTGAATAATGGTTCTGGCACTACTGCGAATTTGATGTACCTGATTAAAGCGGCTGTTGAGAAAATAGATCTGAAGATGAAAAGCCCAGCGGGTCATGTCAGAGTAAAAGTCCTTCAGGTATGGATTGTGATCGACCGATTCGTACAATGGATTCCATCCATAATGCCGTGCCAGCTTTTCTGCCAGTGTGGTTTTGCCCGATCCAATGTTGCCCGCAATGGCAATGTGCTTAGGTGTTGATGACACAAGAAGAAGTTTCTGTAAAACTAAAATAAAAACACGCTCTTATTAAACCGCCTTCCTTAGAATTTTAGAATCGTACGTTCCCCTCTTGCGAAACTTGCAATGCAGTAGAAAAGATCACCGAAACCAATTTCTTTTCTACTCGATTTGGCGATCTTTGTTATAACTGACTTATATGAAAAGAATATTTGGCTTTGTCATAATAGCTTGTGTCGGGTTGAGTAGCTGTGACCGGGACAATGAAGAAAAGTGTGCCTATATCCCAGATGTGAAACCCGGCTCTGTCAACGTTGAGATTGAGTCTTTAGAGGCAGTGCTCCCTGCCATTGAGACAAAACGGGATTTGGTCGAGTTTTTTTCCAAACACCCACAGTTGCGCGATGATTTTTTTTCACGACCCGACTACCCCAATGATTCTGCGTTTATCAATATGCTTTATGATCGGTTTACCAGTCCGCACATTGACACGCTGTTGATAGAAACTCAAAAGGTTTTTGGCGATCTGTCCGAACTCAAAGAGGAGTTCAATCTTGCGTTTGCCAACATTCAATTCTATTATCCCAATTTTCGACCTCCTAAAATTCAAACTGTTATCAGTGGTCTGGAAACTGATCTGCTGGTAAGCGATACACTCATCGTTGTCGGGCTTGACTATTTTTTAGGAGCAGGTGCCAAGTATAAGCCGAACATGTATGGGTATATGCAGCGCAGGTATACCAAAGACTTTATAGTGCCTTCTGTGCTTTTGCTTTATGGTATTGATGAACGCTTCAACAAAACACAATTAACAGATAAAACCGTTCTTGCCGATATGATAGCTTACGGCAAAGCATATTACTTTGGCAAACACATGTTGCCCTGTGTGCCCGACAGCATCTTCATCGGATATACAAACGAAGAACTTCAGGGTGCGAAAGACAATGAAGATCTTGTTTATATTCGGCTAGTTGAAAATGAAGTGCTTTACTCCACCAGCTATCAAATAAAGCAAAAGTATATTGCAGAGCGGCCCAAGACCCTGGAAGTTGGAGAAAAGTGTCCCGGACGAATTGGTACATGGGTAGGTTGGCGTATTATCGATGCCTATGCTGAGCGCCATCCTGAAATGACACTCGCAGCGATAATGGACATGCCAGATGCTGAAAAGATATTTAAAGAATCTAAATACAGGCCTGAGAAAAAATAAAATACTATGACACCCATCGTCCGCACCCAATTGTCTGTTATGATGTTCCTCGAGTATTTTGTTTGGGGTGCATGGTATGTTACCATGGGTACCTACATGAATTTAAAGCTCGAAGCTTCTGCAATTCAGATTGGCGCTGCGTATAGTGCACTTGCCATTGCTACCATGATCTCGCCTTTTTTTGTTGGCCTTATTGCCGATCGCTTTTTCTCAGCACAAAAGCTCATGGGCGCTTTACATCTTGTAGGTGGAGCTTTACTTTTCGCCTCCACGCAGATTGCCGATGCTTCCGCTTTCTACTGGATTATTCTGCTTTATGCTTTGCTATACATGCCCACGATAGCGTTGTCAAACAGTGTTGCCTTTCATCAGATGCAAGATCCGGGAAAAGAATTTCCGTGGATTCGTGTATTTGGAACATTGGGCTGGATAGCAGCCGGACTTATGATTGCTGCCTTTTCCATTGAAAAGACTTCGGCTACCTTTCTAATGGCAGCGGGAGTGTCCATAGCATTAGGTGTAATCAGTTTTTTGCTCCCCAACACACCACCAAAAGCAGCCACGAATACGTCTGCTTCTCAGGCATTGGGAACGGATGCCTTTGTGTTACTTAAAGATAAATCCTACCTCATCTTCTTTGTTGCCGCGATAATGGTTTGCATTCCCTTATCATTTTATTATGGCTTCGCCAATCTCTTTCTTAACGAGCTCGGCATGAGCAATGCCGCTGGGAAAATGATTTTGGGTCAGGTGTCTGAAGCCGTTTTCATTCTTGCTATACCCTTTCTTTTCAACAGCATTGGTGTGAAGAAGATTTTATTGCTTGGCATGTTGGCTTGGATTCTTCGCTATGTTTGTTTTGCCTATGGCAATCTTGACGCCAATGTATGGATGCTGTATGCAGGCATCATTTTGCATGGCGTTTGTTATGACTTCTTTTTTGTAACAGGATACATGTATACCGAAAAGAAAGCGGGTGAAAAAATTAAAAATGCAGCTCAGGGACTATTCACATTTGCTACGTATGGCCTGGGCATGTTTATCGGCACCTGGTTTTCCGGCTTTACAACAAACTATTATACAGAAGGAGGACTTCACCATTGGACACAGATTTGGTTCGTGCCTGCGTATATAGCAATAGCCGTACTGATCTATTTTATTTTGTTCTTTAAGGAGAAAAAAGAAATCAAGGCTGCCTGATTTATAACAATAAAAATTTGACACTATGAATATTGCAATGCTTGGCTCCGGCTTCATCGGCCGATTTTATGCAGACTCTCTTCACGGCTACAGAAGTAAAGATAAAATTGTATCTATCTACTCGCGCAAAGAAGAAAGTGCACGAAAATTTGCAAGCGATTATAAGGTGGCATTCTCTACAACCGATATGGAAGCTGCTATCAACAGACCTGATGTGGATGTGGTTTGCATTTCTCTTCCAAATAATTTACACGAAGAAGCTGTAATGCTTTGCTGTAAACATAAAAAAGCTGTGATCACCACGAAACCGTTGGGAAGAAATGCCCAAGAGGCAAAGCGCATGCTGGAGGCTGTTGAAAAGGCTGGTGTCTTTAATGGCTACCTGGAAGATCTTGTATATACACCGAAGTTTATCAAAGCACACGAAAGTGTGAAGAACGGAGCACTCGGCAGAATTCTTTGGGCAAAATCAAGGGAAACTCATCCCGGTCCACACAGTGACTGGTTTTGGGATATGGAACAGGCTGGTGGTGGTTGCATTTTAGATCTTGGCTGCCACTGTGTAGAGATCGCCAGAAGTTATATTGGTAAAGACATCAAACCTGTGGAGGTGATGTGTTGGGCCGACACCCAAGTGAAACCCATTGATGCCGAAGATCACGCTATCGGTCTTGTGAAATATGAAAACGGTGCGATCGGACAGTTTGAAGTTAGCTGGACATTTCGCGGAGGACTTGATTTGCGGGATGAAGTAATGGGTACAGAAGGTACGATTTGGACAAACAGCTTTTTGCGCACCGGCTTTGAGATGTTTACGACTGGCAAAGGTGCCGATTACGTGGCCGAAAAAGCGGAGAGTAATTCCGGCTGGCTGTTTCCTGTTGGTGACGAGTTGAACGAGCTCGGCTATAATCACATGTTTATGGACATGTTCAATGCAATGGAAAAGGGAACACATCCAAAGGAGACATTTTATGATGGCTATATTGTCAATTGCATTCTCGATGCAGCTTATAAGTCCTCAAAGAGTAAATTGTGGGAGCCTGTGCTATTGGACGTTTGGAGAGGAAGAACGGGAGTTGGCAAGGACAGCCATCTTACCGAGTATGATGCAGATCATTACCTGGTGAAAGAAGAAGTGACACACTACGGTGCCAAAAAAGTGATTTTAAAAAACAAGAAGACGGGAAAGATTGTTGAAAAAATACTACAGTAAAGACTCAGAGGAATATCTCCTGAAATTTTCTGCCTAGAATTTTTCGTGAATATTTTCTTTCACCCAATTGCCGTGATGATGCCTGATAACTTTTCAACTTCTTTTCGTCAGTTGTAAACTCAGCAATTTTTTTAACAAAATCTGTAGGACTGTTTGGGTCAACATAAACTCCGCAACGAGCGTCTGCAATTTCATTTTTTATCCAACCTCCAAAATTTATAATAATCAACTTGCCCGCTGCCAATCCATCAAAAAATTTATTGGGTGAGCCTGTCTCTAAAATTGGAACATTCTTATAACAGATAAAAGCAGCATCCGTAACGTTCATCACGTCATGAACTCCTCTCCTGTCTTGAAAGCTGATGAATGAAAAGTTGGAGAGGTTCATGTTGGCTACATTTCGTTTCAGGCGGTCAAGTAGTGCGCCCTCTCCACATAATAAAAAATGAATGGGCAAATTGGCTTTTCGGCTTGCATTGGCGCACTCCAGAAAATAATCCAATCCATTGGCGACACCTATTGCCCCGACATAAGAGATCACAAACTTTCCGGCTACACCAAACTTATTTTCCAACAAGGGATTCTTGAGCTCCGGGTTGAAAAAATCACAGTCTGCCATATTCGGAATAAGATGTGTTTTCTTGCCTGGCACTTTCTTTTCTATTGCCAATTGAATGGCTGGCGACAAGGCAACAACGGACTGCGCTTCATTGTAAATTAGTTTCTCCAGTTGGAATAAAGCCTTCTTGAAAAAGAAGTTATTGACAAATCCCAATTGAATTGGCGCATCCGGCCAGAGATCTCCTACTTCAAAAAGGAAAGGAATTTTAATTCGCTTCTTGATACGAATGGCGGCAAGCCCCACGGTAAGCGGAGCAGAAATGGCATAACACAATTTTACATTTGAAAATTTTCTTGCCAGACGTACACTTCCCAATACAAATTTTACAAATGATATACTTCTGGCAACGAAGCCAAAGCGATTTTCATAGGCAATTGGTAAGTAATGCACTTCAATTCCTTCAACCTCTACTTTTTTGTATACTTTCTCATTGTGGCCTGTAATTACTACGGTTTGAATCTTCGCCTCAACCAATGCTTTTGCCAGATAGTATGATCTGATGGCGCCCCCCTTCTCAGGAGTATTAAAGTGTTGATGAAGGATTAAAACTTTCACGGTGCAAAGAAAAGAAAACCGTTGGGAGTCATGCCGGGAAGAGGAAAAAGTTTTTAACGAACTAAAATAGTGAAGAGACTACTTAAAAATTTCGTAGTTTAAGAAGTTGAATAATCACCATGAAAATAAATCCTTTTACCCTCGAGCGCTATTTTGCTCAACACGAATTTTCGTCCCGCTATCTGTTATCCAGTTCAGATTGCGATGGCCTATTGTTAAATGAAATTCTTGCCTTGGCAGATTCTAAAGAACGCGAACAATGGAATAATCTATCCTTAGGCTATACAGAATCTTCCGGTCTCCCCGAATTAAGGCAAGAGATTGCCCAGCTCTATAAAAATGTTTCTGCCGATGAGGTCTTTGTACTGTCTCCCGGTGAGGCCAACTTCATCGCAATGAATGTGCTTCTTAAGTCGGGAGATCATGTCATCTGCATGGCACCGGCCTATCAATCACTTTATGAAGTAGCAAAAAGCATTGGATGCACATTGTCATTCTGGAATCCATCTCATGATTCACCGGAATGGTATTACAATCCTGAAGACCTAAAAAAACTTATCAACAACAAGACTAAGCTGATCATCATTAATTTTCCGCATAATCCGACAGGGTATATTCCCAGCTTAGAAGACTACAAAAAAATTGTATCCATTGCCCGCGAAAAAGGTCTTTACATTTTTTCAGATGAGATGTATCATCAACTGGAGCACAATCCAAAAGATACATTGCCGCCAATGTGCGAGGTTTATGAGCGATCTATTTCTCTTTGGGGAATGGCCAAAACTTTTGCCCTGGCGGGGTTACGCCTGGGATGGATTGTATGCAAAGATCCGGTGGTAATGAATGAGATGAAGCAATTCAAGGATTACCTTACGATTTGTAGTCCTGCAACAAGTGAAGTTCTTACATTGATCGCACTCAGAAACAAAGGCAAATTAATTCATCGCAATCTCGACAAGATCATGACCAACATACAGCTCTTCAGGTCATTCTGCGAAAATCACGCTCAGCGCTTACATTTTTCTCCTACCAAGGCCGGTAGTACAGCTTTTGTAAAATTGCTTTTGAAAGAATCTTCTCTCTCCTTTAGTCAACGTCTTGTAGAGCAAACCGGAATAATGACATTGCCGGCTGAGATGTTTGATTTCGGTAATTCTCACCTACGCATTGGCTTTGGCCGAAGTAACATGAATCAATCCCTCGAAATTTTAGATAGTTACCTCGCTAAAAATTATTGAAGTTTCGTGCTTCAAATTGCACGCAATATTTCGGTGCGCCCACCTGCTCAAGATGAAAACGTCATAAAAACAAAAAGCCCTCCGGAGTAGAAGGGCTTTGGTGTGGTATAATCTGCTGTTATTGCTTCTCCTGAAAGCTGCGTGAGTAGTTAAGGATGTTTTCAACCACAATCGCGGACGGCTCCATACGAGCTATATCCAGCTGATTTTTGGTTGCAATCAATTCTTTATACTGCTCTTGCAGCTCCGAATCGCAAATCAGGGCTTTGTTAATCTCCCTCTCTTCCTGCTCCGAAGTCTCGTGGTAAAGGAACCTGATCAGATCGTTTTGGGTAAAAGTCTTTATCATAGGCAATATGGGTTTTTGTCATTTTCTTTCTAAGATTGATCAAGGCGTACCTCATTCTTCCCAACGCAGTGTTTATACTTACTCCTGTTTTATCTGCGATCTCCTGGAAACTCATATCCAGGTAATGTCGCATAATGAGTACTTGCTTTTGTTCAACAGGTAGCCCTTTGATTAAATCGCGGAGCCTGGATTTTGTCTCTCTCAGCACCTCTGCATCCTCGTAAGAGGTTTCTGCAAATTCCATTGAGTTAAACACACGACTTCCATCTTCCAAAACAACTTCAGGATAACGCTTGCTCCTGCGGAAATGATCAATCGCCAGGTTATGGGCGATTCTGCATATCCAGGGTAAAAATTTCCCTTCTTCGTTATAGCGACCACCCTTCATAGTGTTAATCGCTTTAATGAAAGCCTCCTGAAGCAGGTCTTCTGCCAGGTAACGATCTTTAACGATAAGGTAAATTGCCGTGTAAACTCTCGACTTGTGTCTGTGAAGTAGCACTTCGAACGCCCCTTCATTACCATCTTGATACTGCAACACCAGTTGGCTGTCGCTTAATCCTTTGTCTATCATTCTGTCTCACATTTAGGTAACGTAGAGGTCTCAGTCGATAGTGTATGGGGTTAGGTTATTAATTTTGAATTGAAAAGGTAGGAATATTTCTCAAACCAGCAAAAAAATCTGAAAAAATATTGCCTTCTAAATAATTTCTTTTGCTATTTGGAGCCGATTTTTCGATTGTATTAGACAAAGCATGGCAATAAATAAGAAAAGAGTAATTAAAAGCCTCGATACCCTGACTGAGGATCTTCGCGAACTAATGCGTCAGCAATACCCCAATGGTTATGAAGCCAGCATTACACGCATCACGAATGCTAAAAAGGAACCCATTTTTGTTTTTCCACTGGAAACAGATGGCGCTGTCTATCTCATTAAAGTACCAGCTACCAAAAATAGCGATGGCGGATATGATGTAGAGTCAGGAAAGAAACAGGAGTTTGACGATGGCAATGATGATGCGCTTCCTGTAGATGACTTTGATGGAGCAGGGGCCGACAAAGATGATTATGATGAAGACGGGGCAGGAGATGCCGCCAAGGATCCAAGCTACGATCCTGATTTTGATGACTAAAGAATAATTTCTAAAAGCTAAACACCATCTGACCGGATGGTGTTTTTATTTCCGGCTACGCAACAATTACTCGTTCAACGTTGGTGAACAGATAGGATAGCGTGCAGTGATTAATTATTTTTGACCTTCTCATGCTATTGCAAAACGACTCTCAGTTGGACGACCTCGATCCAAAGGAATTCATTATCATAAAACGAGCAAGGGTTAACAATCTTAAAAATTTAAGCGTTGCTATCCCTCGCAATAAGTTAGTTGTCATCACGGGGCTATCCGGATCAGGAAAATCCTCGCTGGCCTTTGATACACTATTTGCCGAAGGGCAAAGAATGTACGTAGAGAGCTTAAGTTCGTACGCTCGTCAGTTTTTGGGCCGGATGGAAAAGCCGGAAGTGGATTACATCCGCGGTGTTTCTCCTGCCATTGCTATTGAACAAAGGGTAAATACCCGCAACCCGCGCTCAACTGTCGGTACTTCCACGGAAATCTATGATTACCTCAAACTTCTTTTTGCACGAATTGGAAAAACAATCTCACCTGTAAGCGGGCGTGAAATAAAGCGTGATACCGTAACCGATGTAATTGCTGCCATCAACAAACATAATGAAGGCGTTCGCGTGATGATTGCCTGCCCTCTTCGAATTGAGAAGGGTCGCAAACTGGAAGATGAGTTGAATCTTCTGCTAAGCAAAGGGTTTGCACGGATTTTAGTAGATGGCGAAGTAAAGTTTATAGAAGAACTAATTACCTCCGCAAAACCGGAGGGCAAGAAGAAAAATTCACCGACTGCAAAAAAGAAAGATGCCGAGGTTGAGATTTTAATTGATCGCGCATCGGTGAGCGCAAATGATGAAGACCTTACATTTCGCTTATCCGACTCTGTTCAAACGGCATTTTTTGAAGGGCAAGGTGAGTGCATCGTTTACATTGAGGGTAAAAGTAAATTAAGGTTCTCCGATCGGTTCGAGTTAGATGAAATCACCTTTACTGAGCCATCTGTAAATTTCTTCAGCTTCAACAATCCTTTTGGCGCATGCCGGACGTGCGAGGGTTTCGGTAAAATTCTCGGCATCGATGAAGATCTTGTGATCCCCGACAAAAGCTTGTCTGTATATGAGGGTGCCATTGCCCCCTGGCGCACGGAGGCAATGAGTGAGTGGCAAAAGCCGCTGCTAAAGAATGGAATCAAGTTTGATTTTCCGGTGCACAGGCCTTACAGTGAGCTCACACAAAAGCAACGTGACTTGCTGTGGAATGGAAACGAATACTTTGAAGGCATTCACGCCTTTTTCCGGTACCTCGAGTCGAAGATGCATAAAATTCAATACCGTGTTATGCTTTCACGCTTTCGCGGAAGAACCACTTGTCCCGATTGCCGGGGAACCAGGTTGAGAAAAGATGCAGGCTATGTGAAGATTGCTGATACCTCAATAACCGATCTTGTCTTATTGCCGATTGAAGAATCTCTTACTTTTTTTGAAAGTCTCAAGCTCAATGCATACGACCAAAAAGTTTCAGAACGAATTCTTACGGAGATTCGCACACGCTTGTCCTATATGGTGAAGGTGGGATTGGGATATCTGAACTTAAATCGGCTTACCAATACATTATCCGGTGGAGAGTTTCAGCGAATCAAACTAGCCACTTCCCTGGGCAGCGCCTTAGTCGGGTCTATGTATATTTTAGACGAACCCAGCATTGGACTTCATCCGCGCGATACCGCTCGCATGATTGACGTGCTGAAATCGCTTCGCGACCTTGGCAATACGGTTATTGTGGTGGAGCACGAGGAGGAAATCATGAGGGCAGCAGATCAGATCATTGACATTGGTCCTGATGCCGGCTCCCATGGCGGGCATCTTGTGTTTCAGGGTACATTGAATGACATTGAAGGGAAAGTACAATCTCATACCACAGACTATCTAAGCGGAAAGGAAAAAATTGCATTACCGAAGGTTCGCAGAAAATGGAAAGATTCCATCACTGTCTTTGGCGCACGGGAGAACAATCTCAAAAATCTGAAAGTAAAGTTTCCGTTGGAAGCGTTGACGGTAGTTACCGGAGTAAGCGGCTCAGGGAAATCAACCTTGATCAAAAAAATTCTTTATCCCTCTATTGGCCGCCTGAATGGATCTGTGGCTGACACGCCTGGCAAGTACGACAAGCTGGAAGGCGACATGTCAAAAATTACTCAGGTAGAATTTATTGACCAAAACCCTATTGGTAAATCCTCGCGTTCTAATCCGATCAGTTATGTAAAGGCATATGATGCCATCCGACAACTGTATGCCGATCAGCCGCTTTCAAAACAAAGAGGATACAAGCCATCGCACTTTTCTTTCAACGTAGAGGGTGGCCGTTGTGAAACTTGTGAAGGGGAGGGTGAGATTAAAGTTGAAATGCAATTCATGGCAGACATTTATCTCAAATGTGAAAGCTGTCATGGAAAACGATTTAAGCAAGAGGTATTAGAAATAGAACATAAAGACAAAAACATTGCCGATGTTCTTGACATGACGGTAGAGGAAGGTCTTGAGTTCTTTCGCGACAAAAAACCTGTCTACGAAAAAATTCTTCCCCTTTTTGACGTTGGACTAGGATATGTAAAGCTCGGACAATCTTCTAACTCATTGAGTGGTGGAGAAGCTCAGCGTGTGAAGCTAGCTTCCTTCCTTGTGAAAAAATCAGGCGATAACAGTGAGCACATTCTATTCATATTCGATGAGCCTACCACCGGATTGCACTTCCATGATATATCGAAATTGTTAAAAGCAATCAACGCCCTTGTTGATGAAGGTCATACTGTCATTGTGATTGAACATAACCTGGAAGTAATCAAGTGTGCCGACTGGGTTATTGATCTCGGCCCTGAAGGCGGAGAAAAAAATGGGGGTAATCTTCTGTTTGAAGGCACTCCGGAAGATATGGCTAAGCAGACAAAAGGATATACGGCAGCTTTTTTGAAATCAAAGATTCGTTAGCGAGTTGACCGATGATTGTTAATGCACAATCTTATTGTAACAAGCGCTTACTCTTTTTAGCAATCTAATTTACATAGAGTACGAGTCCTTTCAAGTACTCACCTTCCGGATGATATAATGAAACAGGATGGTCGGCTGGCTGAGATAAGTGATTTAATACTTTAATTTCTCTTCCGGATTGTATGGCGGCACTCACTATCGTGTCATAGAAAAGTTGGCGGTCAATCACCTGCGAGCAGGAAAAGGTGAAGATAATCCCACCCGACTTAATCATGCGCATTGCTTCTGCATTCAATCGTTGATAGCCTTTCATAGCCTGATGCTTTGCATCTTTGTGTTTTGCAAATGCCGGAGGGTCAAGAATGATCAGATCGTATACATCTTTCTTGTCTTTTAGGTAATCAAACGTGTCCTGTGCGAAACTTGGGTTCTCTGAGGGACTAAAGCCATTTAATGTTAAATTTTTAGAAGTCATATCAACGGCTCGCTCGGATGCATCTACCGAATGAACCAAACGTGCACCGCCCTGAAGTGCATAAACTGAAAATCCACCGGTATAACAAAAAGTATTGAGCACTGATTTGTCTTTTGCCAGTTGACCAAGTAATCTCCGGTTCTCTCGTTGGTCGAGAAAAAATCCAGTCTTCTGCCCCTCTTCCCAGTCAACATAAAATTTGTTTCCATGCTCGTGCACCACATGAGGAACTACTGCCATGCCCAGCAGGTATTCATTTTCATTCTTTCCCGGTAGCGTACCCTGACTTTTATAATAAACAGCCGTCAACAAATCTCCCAACACTTCCTTTAAAGCCTTAGCAATCGTCAGCCTATCCCTATGCATTCCTATAGAATGGGCTTGCATCACCGCAACACCATTATAAAAATCAACGATGAGCCCTGGTAGGCCATCACCTTCTCCATGAATAAGACGATAGGCATTGGTAAAATCGGTAATCACACCAGAACCTATTCGATGATGGAAGGCACTTGCAATTTTGTCGGCCCAAATTTGTGGCGTTGGTTCCTCCTGCAAAAAGGAAATAACACGAATGCTAATTGTTCCCTTCTGAAAATGACCGTAGCCTAAAATATTTTTCCAACTATCTATGACATTGACCCATTCCCCTTCTTCAGGATTTCCTTCTACTGATTGAATGGCGCCTGAAAAAATCCACGGGTGAAAGCGTTTGACCGATCCTTCCCTTCCCTTTTTTAAAGTGATGACTCCTGAAATTTTCATGGGGAAAAGAAATTATTTATTAAAAGAATTTATTGGCGGTGTGTGTTTCTTAGCAGAGGAAAAAAATGCTGATTTTGCCCTCTTGATTTTAAGCAAAGTTAGTTAATATATTTATCGCCATAAATTCAATAACGATATGAAGCTTATTCAATGGGCCGCTCTCATTTGCTGTCTCCTCTCGTGTTCAAAGCCAAGTCCCGAAGTGACACAAAGCACTCCTGTTGTTGAAAATCCTGGCCAACCAGCTTCGGATATTCCTGCGGGTGCCGTGCGCGAAAAGTATCCGGACAACGCGAGTATGGAAAAAGTGACCATCAAAGATGGCTCTGGTCAATTATCCGCGCAAGGCACTTTGGTTGACGGAAAAAAAGAGGGATCGTGGACGGAGCTTAACTCCAATGGAACACTCAAAAGTATTACCCCTTATGTTAATGGAAAAAAAGAAGGTTGGTATGCCGAACTAAATACGAACGGGCAGTTTACGAAAAGAATTTTTTATCATAATGATATGAGGCATGGCGATTATAAAGAATATAATTATTCTGTTTTAAAGGAAGAGCGCTTTTATCAAAATGATAAGCTCGAAGGCAGTGTGAAAATTTATTACGACAACGGAAAGATGATGGAAGAGGGAAGCTACAAAAATGGAACTCGTGATGGCCTCTCCCGATGGTACGACCAAGAAGGAAAGATGACGATTGAGTACGAGTACAAAAATGGAGCGTTGGTGAAGAAGTAATCCAAAAAGTGTCCTTTGCCCTTAAACCCTGTTTTTTGGCCTCAGAAGTGACTATTTTGAACCTAATCTGTCATTTTTTCGTATTAGGCTTACCTGATTAAAGGTAAGAAAGCAGGCGTTGAAAGAAGCGATGTTGAACGTAGTTATCAGTACAACTTTTTTAGAACTGAAAACATCCTGCTTTTCAGAAAAGAATAATAAAACGAAATAAAAGAAAATTATGAAGCAGTTCGGTCAACTATTGTTAGCTGCGGTGTTGGGAAGTCTTTGTACACTCACCGCTTATGAATGGACTAAAGAAAAAGAGACAGGTGTAAAAATTGAGCACGTCAATGGAGTTCCTACCAGCTCTGTGGGCTATACCGTAAATGAAAATGGTCAAGCTGTTCCGCTGGACTTCACGGCCACCGCAGAACGAGTTACAAAAGCAGTGGTGCACATTAGATCAACCTCAGAGGTCAGTAGTGTTCAGCGTGATTCGGAAGATCCTTTTCAATTCTTCTTCGGTCCTAATCAAGCTCCACGCGGCCCAAGCCAAAGTAGTGGATCGGGAGTTATCATTAATGAAAGTGGATACATTGTTACTAACAATCACGTAGTGCAGGGTGCTGATATCGTAGAAGTAACTTTATCTGACAATCGTACCTTCAAAGCAGAGGTAGTGGGAACGGATCCTGATACTGATCTGGCACTCGTAAAAATCAATCAGAAAGATTTGTCATATCTGTCCTTTGTCAACTCGGATGAATCAAAGGTGGGGGAATGGGTTTTGGCCGTGGGCAATCCATTTAATCTTAACTCAACCGTAACTGCCGGCATAATAAGTGCCAAGGGAAGGAACATCAATATTATCAATACCAACAACCGTGAAAGTCAGCAAAGTGGAAATACCGCTATCGAGTCTTTCATTCAAACTGATGCGGCAATTAACCCTGGCAACAGTGGTGGAGCATTGGTAAACCTTAACGGTGGTCTTCTTGGAATCAATACAGCTATAGCAAGCCCGACAGGATCTTATTCCGGATATGGTTTTGCTGTGCCTGCCAACATCGTAAGCAAAGTAGTTGAGGACTTAATTGCTTATGGCACTGTTCAGCGCGGATGGCTTGGCGTTCAGGTGACCAACGTAAATAGCGAATTAGTAAAGGCAGAAGATCTTAATATCAACGAGGGAGCTTTTATTGCTGACTTTGCGGAAAACAGTTCGGCTAAAGCTGCCGGACTTCAAAAGGGTGACGTTGTAGTAAAATTGGACGATGCTCCCGTTAAATCAAGCACTTCGCTGATTGAATACATCGGACGCAAGCGGCCAGGTGATAAGGTAAACGTGACCGTAAACCGCAAAGGGAAGATTGTTGTCATTCCGGTTACACTTAAGAATCGGGAGGGAAAAACGGGAGCAATCAAACGTGAAGAAAAAGATGCTGTGGCTGCCTTAGGGCTGGAACTTGAAGATCTGGATCCAAAAACACTAAAGAAACTTGAACTTAATGCAGGGGTAAAGGTGAAGTCATTGGAAAATGGTAAGATTGCTCGCTATACTGAAATGCGCGAAGGATTTATTATCACACATGTTAATGATGCCGAGATAAAATCTGCCAAGGAATTGAATGAACTTTTAAAGAAAAAGAAACCTGGTGACTTAGTTACGTTTTCGGGTATCTATGAAGACTACCCCCGGGAATATATTTACGCAATAAGAATGTAATTTAATTATAGAAGATGAGAAGATTGTTTAGAAAAGGTGAACGAGTACGCAACAAAGTAGATGGCAAAGTAATGGAAGTACTCAAGTATTTAAAGTCGAACCTGATTGAAGTAAAGTGGTTTGATCTTAACTCAAAGGAAGTACATATTAACAAGGTAAAGGAAGATAAGCTGTCAAAGGCAGCCTAGTTTTTTTAACTTAATTTTTTTGTTCTTCATTCGGATATAAAATCCGCTGTGAAATATTTTGTATGAAATCTGGCCCCGGGTGTTAACTTCGGGGCTTTTCTTTTTCTATAAATGGACTTTCGGCTTCAAACCAGCTATCGACAGATTCTTTCAATGGCATTGCCTATCTCTCTGGCTATGCTTGTCCCTCAAATTAATTTTATTACCAATAATATTTTTTTGGGTGGATTAGGTGAACAAGAATTAGCGAGTGCAGGCATTACGGGCGTTTTCTATATGATCTTTGCTGTCATTGGCCTGGGGTTAAATAATGGATTACAATCACTCATTGCCCGAAGGGCCGGACAAAATCTACCCAAAGAAATAGGCAGGATCTTTTTTCACGGAGTGTGGATCGCTCTTAGCATTGCATTCATTGGCATCATTATTACCTATTCCTTTGCTCCTCTTATCCTTCGGGCGACTATTCACAATCCGGCTGTAGCAGAACAAGTCATTGACTTTTTGCTAATCCGCATCTGGGGTCTACCTTTTCTCTATCTCTATGTAATGAGAAATGCATTGCTGGTCGGCACAAATCAAACGCGATTTCTGATTTGGGGTACGCTGTCAGAGGCTGCCGCCAATATTTTTCTTGACTACGGATTGATCTATGGACATTTTGGATTGCCCGAAATTGGTTTTAATGGCGCAGCCTATGCATCTATCATAGCTGAGGCTACAGGACTGATTGTAATCTACATCGTCATTCATGTAAAGGGGATTCATAGGTCATTTGCCTTCTTCGAAGAGATCAGATGGGATACTGTTACCACCAAACTTATTCTTGTACAGTCGGCTCCTCTCATTGCGCAGTATGCTATTAGCATTATTACCTGGGAGTACTTCTATATTCTTGTAGAGCACCATGGCGAACGGGCATTGGCCATATCCAATACCATGAGAAACATTTTTGGGTTGTTCGGAATATTCTGTTGGGCGTTTGCCTCCACTACCAACACCATGGTCAGCAACATCATTGGGCAAGGAAAATCAGAAGAGGTAATGTCGTTGATCAGGCGAATCGTAAAGTTGAGCGTTGGCGTTTCATCTGTTTTATTTCTATTGCTGAATCTGTGGCCCGAATTGTTTCTTTCATTCTACGGTCAAGGGCCTGGCTTCATCCGAGAAGCGGTTCCTGTCTTGCGGATCGTTTCGGTAGCATTATTAATGATGTCATTTGGAACAATTTGGCTTAATGCGGTGACAGGTACAGGTAATACCAACATCAATCTCATGATTGAACTGATCACCATTGCGATTTATAGCATTTACGTTTACATGGTGTTGGAGTATTGGAACTTGCCAATTACCTGGGGCTGGGTTTCAGAATGGGTGTATTGGATTTCGATGTTTACCCTGGCTTTTATTTATATGAGGTCAGGAAAATGGAAGGGAAAGCTGATTTAAAAAAATCAGTAAGTAAAAACAGGCTGCGATAACCCGAAGGTTTTATCCCTTACAACCAATTCGCAAAGCAAGCAGGAGTTATATAATTCCTTAAATTTGATTCCTTAATTGATTTCATCAGACTTGAACTAACCGATCATGAGCATAGCAAAACGATTTAGCGACAAAGACTTAGAAAAAATTAAAGCCGCAGTGAAAGAAGCCGAAAGCAAAATCTCCGGAGAGATCGTGCCTGTCTTCGTGGAAAAAAGTGGGTTTTATACTATTGCCAACTACCGCGCTGCCATGATGGGCGCAGCCAGCGTTTTTCTGCTCGTAATTATTTTTGATCGATATGTCCCTTCGCTAGCGGTCTACGATCCGTTATTCATATTCTTAACAGTAATTCTGGGGGGATTGCTCGGTGCGATGATTACCAACTTTGTCGATCCCATAAAAAAATGGATGCTCAGTCAGTCCCATCTTGATCAAGCCACGAGAAAAAGAGCAGAGAATGCTTTTCTGGAAGAAGAAGTCTTTAACACGCGCCACCGTACCGGCATAATGATCTTTGTTTCTTTTTTTGAGCACGAAGTAATTGTGATGGCCGACAGGGGTATTAGCAAAGTGGTAGATCAAAAAGAATGGGATAAAATAGTAGCTGTGATTATTCAAAATGTAAGAATGGGTAAAGTAGCCGATGGCATTGTCCTTGCCATTCAGCGCTGTGGAGATTTACTTCTTGAGAAGGGGTTCGTTCAAACACCAGATGACGTGAATGAACTGCGTGACGATCTTCGAATAGAATAACCGTTCTATCATCCATGATGCCAGCTTAATTTTAATTGCTACAATGAAACACCTGTTCTTCTTTTTTTTATTGATACTCCCCTCATTTGTTTTTGGCCAACGGGCCGTGCCTCCACATGGCGGTATTTGGGTTCATGACGAGGCCGGAATTTTGTCAGATGGGGCGAGAGCCGAGCTTGAGTCAATTCTTAAGGCCGAACGTGATTCTACATCTAACCAGATTGCTATTCTCACGGTGCCTTCCTTAGAGGGAGAAGATATTGATGGTTATTCCATTCGCGTAGCCGATGAATGGAAACTTGGTAAAAAAGATACTGACAATGGCGTACTCTTAGTAATTGCCGTTGAAGATCGAAAAATAAGAATTGAAGTTGGGCTTGGACTCGAAGGTGTTTTAACAGACGCTCTTTCCAGTCGGATTATAAGAAATGAAATTGCTCCTCACTTTCGTCAAGGTGATAACGATGGTGGAGTAAGAGCTGGCGTGCTCTCCATCATTCAGGCAATAAAGGGGCAATATGTAAACAACGATGGCCCCAGACGAAAAGGGTCGCGCTCACCATGGAGCACGCTTATCTTCATTATCATTATCATCATCATTATGTCTCGGAAAAACCGAGGCGGTGGCGGAGGCATGGGCGGCTTTTTGATTGGCAGCATGTTGGGATCCGCAATGGGTCGTAGTTCTGGCTCATGGGACTCCGGTGGCTCCGACTTTGGTGGTGGCGGTGGCTTTGGTGGCGGTGGGGCAAGTGATTCCTGGTAGCGTATAGAATTAGTGATGGCGACAAATTATAAATTGAAGATTGGTCAACTGATAGTGAACAATAGATTGATGTTGCGTGCTTTTTATCTTCTGTGTTTACTATTTTCCACACCTATCACGTTTGCTCAAAAGGCGGTTCCTGAGCTTTGGAGTCAGCGTGTTCATGACGATGCCAAGGTTCTTTCCGCTGCAGTCGTTGATCAACTTGAATTACAGCTTAAGGAATATGAAGACTCCACGTCCAATCAAATTGCCATTCTCATCATTTCTTCTCTGGAAGGTGATGTCTTAGAAGATTATTCTATGCGTGTAGCGGAGAAGTGGCAATTGGGTAGTAAGAAAAATGACAATGGCGTTCTTCTATTAATTGCTATTGATGATCATAAAATGCGAATTGAGGTAGGGCAAGGCCTCGAAGGCGTTTTGACAGATGCGCACAGCAACAGAATCATCCGCAATGAGATGGCTCCTAATTTCCGCAGAGGAGATTATGATGCGGGAGTTAAAGCTGCTATCAATTCTATGATCCAGGCAATCGGTGGAGAGTATAGTGCAGAAGATCCTGTGGAAGAAAACAGTTTGGCAGGTCGCCTGATTTTTGGATTGTTTTCGTCCCTTATTCTTGGGGTCTTCACTTACATTACTATCACCGCTGAAGGTTGTGCAGGTTGGATTGTGTATTTATTTCTCCTCCCGTTTTATGCTGTTTTCCCCGGAGCATTCTTAGGTCAGGTTGGTGGCTATATCGCCATGGGCGCGTACGCCATTGCCGTGCCTATTCTTAAGCTAACACGCAATTCTACATCGGGTGGCAAAGGGAAGAAGAAAAAAGGAAAAGGCGGAAGTTCAGGCTCAAGCTGGTGGAGTGGTGGTGGTCTTTCTTCAGGCGGCTGGTCCTCTGGTGGTGGTGGTGGATTCTCAGGTGGTGGCGGCAGTTTTGGTGGCGGTGGTAGCAGCGGAAGTTGGTAACTGACATAGCCATTTCTTTTTCCAAGAAAAGAAAATTAGAATTCCATTTCATTAGTTGATAATCCATATTTTTGACGCTTCAATTACAATCCTATGAAGCGCGACAAAATCATCTTTGATCTCATTGAAAAAGAAAAACACCGTCAGCAAAACGGTATAGAACTCATTGCCTCCGAAAATTTTGTTTCGCCACAGGTAATGAAAGCACAGGGAACTGTATTGACAAACAAATATGCTGAAGGCCTGCCTGGCAAGCGCTATTACGGAGGGTGCGAAGTGGTTGATGAGATTGAGCAATTAGCTATCGATCGTGTGAAGGAGTTGTTTGGAGCAAGCTGGGCCAATGTTCAGCCTCACTCTGGTGCGCAAGCCAATGCTGCTGTTATGCTGGCGGCTTTAAAACCGGGAGACAAAATTCTTGGATTCGACCTTTCGCATGGTGGTCATTTAACACATGGCTCTCCTGTTAACTTCTCAGGCAAGCTATACCAACCTACTTTTTACGGAGTAGAGAAAGAAACCGGTCTGATCGATTTCAACAAAGTAATTGAAACAGCTCAACGCGAAAAACCAAAAATGATTATCTGTGGGGCATCGGCATACAGCCGTGACTGGGATTATAAAAAACTGCGCGAAGCTGCCGATGCAGTTGGAGCTGTATTGCTTGCTGACATTTCTCACCCGGCAGGACTTATCGCCAGAGGTCTTTTGAATGATCCGCTTGATCATTGTCATATTGTAACTACTACTACACATAAAACACTGCGCGGGCCGCGTGGCGGGCTCATTATGGTGGGCAAAAACATGGATAACCCATGGGGATTGAAGACACCGAAAGGAGAGATCAGAAAAATTTCTTCCGTGCTTGACTCAGGCGTTTTCCCTGGCACGCAGGGTGGGCCGCTGGAACATGTTATTGCTGCGAAAGCAATTGCCTTTGCAGAAGCTCTTACTGATGATTATCTGGAGTATATTGTTCAAGTGGCCAAGAATGCAAAAGCTATGGCCGCTGCATTTGTAGAAAGGGGTTACAAAATTATTTCCAATGGCACTGACAATCATTTGATGTTGATCGATCTCCGGTCAAAAAATCTTACGGGAAAGCAAGCTGAAGATGCTTTGATTCAGGCCGACATCACTATTAACAAGAACATGGTACCGTTTGATACTCAGTCACCGTTTGTTACTTCAGGAATGCGCATTGGTACTCCTGCCATCACTTCAAGAGGAATGAAGGAGAAAGATGTGGTGAAAGTGGTTGAGCTGATTGATGAGTCTCTGCGCAAACCGGAAGATCAAAAGCATTTGAAGGCCGTCAAAAAGAAAGTGAATCGCTTTGTTCAAAAATTTCCGCTCTATAAATAGTAATTTTTTTTCTTGTCGATTAGAATGACTTTTGCCCGGTTGAAGTGTAATGTTGGACAAAGCAGGAAACCCCTGATGCAATGAGTGAAGAGAAAGAGATGTCCTTCCTGGATCACCTGGAAGAATTGCGCTGGCACGTAGTAAGGTCTGTGGCGGTCATTTTTATTTTTATGATTCTCGCCTTCGTCTATGTTCCCTGGATTTTCGACAACATTATTTTTGCTCCCGCCAGAGTAGACTTCCCTGCCTTTAAATACATGTGCCGCTTAGGTGAGCTAACGGGCATGCAGGAAACGTTGTGCATAAAAGAACTTCCGTTTAAGGTTCAAAGCCGTATGATGACGGGCCAGTTTATGATGTCACTCACGGCTGCATTTGTCATTGGGCTTATCGTTGCGTTCCCCTATGTGGTTTGGGAATTCTGGAGTTTTGTGAAACCCGGTCTGCAGACAAAAGAAAGAAAATTTTCAAGAGGTGCCGTGTTCGCTATATCTTTTCTTTTTCTTTTGGGCGTTCTCTTCGGTTATTACATTCTTAGTCCGATGACAATCTGGTTCTTATCGACCTATTCGATCAGCAGCATGATTGTAAATGAGTTTGATATTACCTCCTACGTTTCAACCATTGCCAGTCTCATTCTCGGTTGTGGCATCCTCTTTCAGTTTCCGGTGGTAATCTATTTCCTTTCAAAGGTTGGAATAGTAACTCCTGAGCTAATGAGAAGGTACCGTAAACATTCCATTGTTGTTATTTTGATTTTGGGCGCCATTATTACTCCCTCGGGGGATCCGTTCAGTTTAACTGTAATCTCGTTACCTTTATACTTCTTGTTTGAAATCAGCATTATTATTTCCACCATCGTAGTAAGGCGTAAACAAAAACAAGAGGAAGCAGAACTAAAAGCAGATCAGCAACATCACTAAATTACATGATGGAAAAGATTGCAATAGGTGCCGACCATGCGGGATTTGAATACAAAGAGCTCCTGCGAAAATGGTTAGAGAAAAATGGTTATCCCGTCAAAGATTTTGGAGCCCTCAGCACGGAATCAGCGGATTACCCGGATTTTGCCCACCCCGTTGCCCTTGCTGTTGAGAAAAAAGAATCTGACTTAGGCGTCCTTATCTGCGGAAGCGCCAATGGAGTGGCCATCACCGCCAACAAACATCAGGGCATACGAGCTGCTATTTGTTGGAATGAAGAGTTAGCCTCACTTGCGCGTCAGCACAATAATGCCAATGTCCTCTGCCTGCCCGCTCGTTTTATCGACATTGCGTTAGCAGAAAAAATTCTGGACCGCTTTCTTCATTCCAACTTTGAAGGCGGACGCCATGAGCGCAGGGTAAATAAAATGAGTTGCTAGTTGGCTGTTGGTATTAGCCAATAAAATTCGCCTTCTCTTTTGTACCAGGACTTTAATGCCGGTATTCGTTCAAAATAATTTCTCATCAGGTCAGCTGGGTCAACAATAACATCCGGAGGATTATGTTGAAGTGAATTAGCTACTAATATTACATTCTCGTAAACATCTGGTTGCTTTAAGACGCCTTCGGCTAAACGCCAATCGAGAAAACATCCAGCCATGCTGTTCTCCTTATAGATAGCGATGTCATCGGCCAGCATCATTACTCTTTTGTTCTTAATTGCTGAAGTATATTTTGATTCCTTAGGGAATAAAGCTGCGTAATCGATCGTAGTCAGTTTGCCATTGCGGGACAGCAGATTTACTCCCAATAATCCTATGATAAAAATCCAGAGCATCGTCTCAGCAATCCACTTTCTTCTTATTAATAACAGGTAATGACTGATGAAATAGGCGAGCGGTGGAACAAAAATAATAAAACTATGAGGGGTAAGTTCGCGTGCGATAAATAGATGTATGACCGCACACACCATCCAAAAAAACATAACTTGAAAGAGCTGCGATTGATATTTAGTAAATCGTGCCTCTCTGTTGAGCATGAAAAGAGAAAAGACAAAATAAATAATTGGAATAAGACTTAAGTAAAACAGCGTTTTCACTGTTAAAATAAATTCGCCATTGATTGTCAAATTCGGTGCGTAGAAATTCTGCCAAAGCATTCCCGTTTCACCCTGATAAAAATAGAAGCCCCACAAAAGCAGGTGTGGCAACGTGTAGCCAAGAAACAGAAGAAGAAATTTGCGTATACCCATTCGGGTAAAAATGGTAAGAATAAGTATCGTTGCTAAAAAGAAAATTGCGTAGGAAAAGACAAGAAGCGTAGCTACACCAAGGTAGACTCCAAGGTTAAGAATAATCTCATCGCGTTGAATCTTAAATTCGATCTCTTTAAAAAGATTATTCAACGCTAAAAGCAGAATAGTAGAAGCCATCAATTCTGGTGACAAGGACAACATATCAAATGAAAAAAAACACAAAAGGCCAAAAACAAGGGCCGGAACGTAGGAGCTATCAGTATATGCTTTGTTGTTAATTAAGAGAATGGCAAAAAAAGATGCCTGAAAAAAAAGAATAATTAATGCAAGCAGGCGGTAGGCCCCCAGTGTTTTGCCAAACATACCTTCCATCATCGCAAAGAAAATGGAACTCAGTGGAGGGGTGGAGTCAAAAACTTCAACATACATCAGATTTCCCGAGCGGACTACATGACCAATCACCATATTCCTTAGCTCCTGCCACATGACCTCAGCGGGATCGATAAAAAAAGGAAGGCTTAGTCCGCCCATCAACAGCAGCAATCCTAATAAGCGGTACGGGTCGTTGATACGAAAGAAACGTAAGAGCACTCTTGTTTTAGCTTAATAGCGCAAGTAAAATAAAAAAGTTCATAGTCGTTGGGACTACTTCTTAAAATCAAAGGAATTACGTGTGAGTAGGCAATTGACTTTTACTACCTTTACTCCATGAGTGGAACGGTGCGCCAACAGAAGTTTAACAGGCTGATTCAAAAGGAGCTGAGCGAAATCTTTCAGCGCGACAAACGTGGAATTCTGGAAAACGCTTTTCTTACGGTCACGGAAGTGCGGGTAAGTCCTGACCTTAGTGTGGCGAAGGTATATCTAAGCATGACCTTGGCCAAAGACAAACGTGGTCTGCTGGATAAGATTAACCTTCGCAAAAATGAGATTAGAAAAGCCCTCGGTGATAAAATCAGGAATCAGGCGAGAATCATTCCTCATCTCGTTTTTTTCATTGATGAAATTGATGAATCGGCAACTAAAATGGATGCGCTCATCGATAGCCTGAAAATCCCTCCACTGCCCGGAAGTGCAGCCACTGAAGAAGAATAATCTGATCATCGATTGAATCTTTCCCTCTTCATAGCCAGGCGTTATTTTCTTTCTAAACGAAAGAAGAATTTTATTAATATCATCTCCATTCTTTCGATGGTGGGCATCGCTTTTTCTACCGCTGCGCTGATCATTGTCCTGTCCGTCTTCAATGGTTTAGAAGATCTTCTTCGCTCGTTGTATGCATCGTTTGACCCTGAAATTAAAATTGAAGCCGCTGAGGGCAAGTCGTTTGAAATCTCTGCTGACTTAACTTCTAAAATCAAATCGGTAACTGGTGTTGAGATTGTCACTGAAGTGATTGAAGATTTTGCTTATGTACGGTATCGCGATGCTGACATGGTTGTTACCATGAAAGGCGTGAGCGATAATTTTATTGATCAGCATCGGTTGGACGACCGCATTGATGAAGGTCAACTAAAGCTAAAGGAGAACGGTGTAGACTTTGCCATCATTGGAAGAGGAATAAAGTACTCACTTTCCGTTGCCGTGGAGGATGACCTGAATGCACTGCAGGTATTTTATATCAAAAATCTCAAGTCCTCCTCGCTCGATCCATCCAAGCTTTATTCCCGAAGAAGCATTCGCGTCAGCTCGGTGTTTTCGATAGAAAAAAATTATGATGAAAATTACATTTTCCTTCCACTGAGTTTTGTGCAGGATCTTATGGATTATGGTGACCGTAGAACGGCACTTGAAGTAAAGACGGGGGCTGGTGCAAACGTGGAAATGGTGCAGGAGGAACTCAAGCGCGTGCTTGGCAACTCTTATCTTGTGCTTACCAATGAAGAACAACACAAAGATCTCTATCGATTACTTAAAATCGAAAAGCTCTTCACCTTCCTTGCACTTTCTTTATTGATCATTATCGGGTCTATCAATATTTTCTTTTCTCTCATGATGCTGGCGTTGGACAAGAAGAAAGATATCTCTATTCTTTCTGCAGTAGGTGCCGGTCAGTCCTTAATCCGCAGAATATTTTTAACAGAAGGAGCATTGATTTCTTTCATTGGTGCGGGCACGGGTTTGGTAGTAGGTGGTCTCATTTGCTGGTTACAAGATCATTTTGGAATCGTGAGCATGGGCATGGAAAATGCCGTAGTCTCTGCCTACCCTGTTAAGCTGCGGGTTCTCGATTTTGTGTTTACATCCGCTGTAATTTTGGTGGTGACCTTCCTTGTTTCCATCTATCCCGCATCGCGTGCTTCACAATTCAACACTACGGACCAACTTTAGCGGTTATCAACTTTTTCCCTGTTTTAGGCTTGTACTTTTGATGTATGTTCTTGGTCGATATTCAAGAAATTAATCGGGGCAAAATTCCTATTTTGCAATTCGGCTTATACTGAAAAAGTCCAAAATGAGGCGTTGATGCCTCTTTACGTGTCTTTCCACGATAAGCCAGAGTAGAAAATAGACCCGGTTAATACCATGAAGGTTTCTGCAGCCCAGCCCTTTCAGATCATTTATTCGCTGTATCAGCACGAATACCTGGGCTATATTTTTGAATCTTTCATCGTCCATCTTGACGAAAAGGGGAAACTGACCTACCAGCACCAGAACATCTCTTCCAAAAACGCGCGCGAATTTTCTAAGGGGCTGGATGACCGGGATTTTGAGCTGATTGAGATCATGGACAGCATGAGTCAGGACTCAGTGCTCAAACACTTTTCCAAAAAAGTAATGAAGCCTGACGAATATTTCAGCAAGGTCTTCAGTAAAACAAAAGGCGATGAGTTGCTTCAAGAGCAGATTGAGCATTACATGGAGAAAAGAAGGGCGCTCGTTCTTGAAAAACTGAGAGGTAAGACTCTGTTTGAAATGGGTAACGATGGGGAACCCACCTGGCGAAAGTTGGAGGTATTGGAAAACAGGGCAAGCATCCAATTCCATTTCATGCGAAGTGACGAGAGTACGAACTACTATCCTACAATAACCTATAATTCCAAAAAGTTAGATATACCCAATCCCTCAGCGTACCTCGTCTGCAAGAGCCCGGCCTGGATGGTAATGAATGGGAAATTATATGGATTTGATAAAGTAGTGGATGGCAAAAAACTACTTCCCTTTTTGAGCAAAAAATTTGTTGTCATTCCAAAAAATTTGGAGGAGACGTATTATAACCGTTTCGTTGCACCGCTTATTGCATCTTTTGACGATGTAGAGGTACAAGGTTTTGAGATTAACAAAAGTGATTACGATCCACATCCTCTCTTATCAATTTCAGAACTTCCTTCAACTAATGTAAAAGAAACCCCCTCTCTGTTCAACGATGATGCAGGTCCGCAACAAAATGATGACGAAGCAGGAAAAATTGTTTTCGACCTCTCGTTTAAATATGGTAAGCATCGCTTTCGCGGAGATGCATTCGGGTCGGTGAGTGTCACGCTTGAGAAAAAAGATAATGATTACGTTTTTCATCGCGTAAAGCGAAATTTGGAAGCAGAGAAAAAATTTTCGCAAACACTTATTAAGTTGGGGTTGCCTCTTAAAGGATTTCGGACCGCAGTAGAAAAGGCACATGCGTTTTCTTGGTTGAACGAAAACCGCGTGAATCTGCTCAACCTGGGTTTTGAAGTAAGTCAACCTGAAAATCGGGATAAGAAATACTTTGTAGGTAAGGCAGTTATTGACTTAGAGGTAAAAGAAAATATCGACTGGTTTGATATTCACGCGAAGATCCGATTCGGTGAGTACGAAATTTCTTTTAAGGAGCTGCGTAAGCTCATCATGCGAAAGAAAGTAGAGTTCAAGTTGCCCAACGGAGAAATTGCAATTATCCCCGAAGCCTGGTTGATTAAGTACGGTGATCTCTTCTCGATGAGCGAAACTCATGGTGAAAATGAGAAACCTGTTCTTAAAAAATACCATCTGAACCTATTGAAAGAACTGCAAGAGGGCAATCTGGCGAAAGTGCACATGAGTGATCGCCTTCGCCATCTTGAATCTTTTACGGGTATTAAAGAATATAGCCTGCCTCCTGGCTTTGTAGGCAAGCTTCGCCCCTATCAAAAAGCGGGATATAATTGGCTTCGGTTCTTAAATGAGTTCCATTTGGGAGGTTGCTTGGCCGATGATATGGGTCTAGGAAAAACGGTCCAGACGTTGGCGCTGCTTCAGTCGGAAAAAGAAAAAGGAAAGAGTGGCACATCGCTTCTTATCATGCCCACATCGCTTGTATATAACTGGGAGATGGAGGCAAGCAAATTCACACCTGACATAAAAATTCTTACCTACACTGGCACGCAACGCAACAAAGATATTTCGCGATTCAGCAAATATGATATTGTCATAACTTCTTATGGCATTACAAGGTTGGATAGCGAGTTGCTGCAGGGCTTTAGCTTTAACTATATCATCCTTGATGAGTCGCAAGTCATTAAAAATCCAACTTCAAATATTGCAAAAGCCGTCCTGCAACTTAAGTCGCGCTATAAACTAACATTGACGGGTACTCCTCTTGAGAATACCACGCTTGACTTGTGGTCGCAAATGACATTTATCAATCCCGGGCTGCTGGGAGGTCAGACTTTTTTTAAGAACGAGTATCAGATTCCAATAGAGAAAAAACATGATGAGGCAAAGACGAAGAAACTTAATGCCATCATCAAACCGTTTTTGCTGCGCAGGTTAAAGTCTCAGGTAGCAACAGAACTTCCTGAAAAGGTGGAGAATATTCACTTTACCAACATGACCGCTGAGCAAGAGGAAAAATACGAAGAGGCAAAATCATTTTATCGTCACAAAATTCTTGACCTTATTGATAAGGACGGTATCAATAATACACGCTTCATGATTTTGGAAGGCCTTACACGCTTACGCCAACTTTCAAATCATCCCCGAATGGTGGATTCTACTTATACCGGAGAATCCGGAAAGATGGAAGACATCTCGCACATGCTTGAGAATGCTATTCTTGAAGGTCACAAACTTTTGGTGTTTAGTCAGTTTGTTAAGCACCTGGAGATTATAAGAGAATATCTGAACAACAGGAAAATAGCATTTGCCTACCTCGATGGCTCAAGCAATGATCGCAAAGAACAAGTGGAGAAATTCAACAAAGACCCCGAGCTCAAAGTCTTTTTGATTTCTATAAAAGCCGGAGGACTTGGTTTGAATTTAACAGAAGCGGACTATGTGTTTATCCTTGACCCGTGGTGGAATCCTGCCGTTGAAGCGCAGGCTATTGACAGGGCCCATCGCATAGGACAAAAACGAAAAGTATTCACCTATAAATTTATTACGCGTAACACCGTGGAGGAGAAAATACTTACGCTTCAGAAACATAAGCTTAAGCTTGCCGAAAATCTGATCAGTACCGAAGAGAGTATCATCAAGTCACTATCGCGCGCGGACATAGAGCAATTACTCACCTAACGGCCTGGGTTTCTTCCAACGGCCATGCGACCAAAGCCATCCTTCGGGCTGCTCTCTTATAATTTTTTCTGTACTCTCAATATAGTTTTCAATAATGGAAGTGTCTTCTTTTGAATAGGGCGGTACTGCTATGAGTTTCGCCTCCGCTTCATAGTACCCTCGCTTAATCTTTCGTACAGCGAAAAACATCACAGGGTACTGTGTTAAAACTCCGAGTTGATTAATTGCCTGAAAAAAAGCAGTGTCTTGATTTAGAAAATTAGTCCAGAAACGCTTGTCATGATCTAATCCGGGAAACTGATCACAGACTATTGCAACTCCCCGAACCATTTCTTTTCTTTTGATGGTCTCTCTCGCTACCTGAGCCCTTTTTATTGGATAATTACCAAATCGGGTGCGTGTAATTAACGAAAACTGATTAAAGAAATTGCTACTTTGAGGTTGATAGACAAAGTCAATAGCCGGGTGAAGATAAAACGGTCCGGCTGCTAATAGCCACTCCCAATTAAACTGGTGCGAGGCCAGGTAAATTACAGATTGATTCTTTTTAACATACTCATTTAGAACGTCAAGGTTTTTGTAAACCATTCTTTTTCTAAGTTCCTCTTCGGAGATGCTTAACAGTTTTAGCGTTTCTACCGTATAATCACATAAGTTTCTATAGAACGTCTTTTCAATTTGACGTAGCTCATTTACAGACTTTTCAGGGAATGAGCGGGTTAAATTATTCCACACTACCGCTCTGCGATATTTAATAAGTCGGTAGCCGACAAAAAAAAGAAAATCCGATAAGTAATAGAGTACTGAAAGCGGCAGCTTTGAAACCCAGGTCAAGAAAATCATACAAAACTAAAGTTATAAGAACGTTTTGTGCATAGACAAAGTTCTGTTTTTGGATCGGTAAGATTCTGTTCGGGGTAGTGTCTATCCTTTACATTTGATTACTTTTGAGGCACTATTATCATGAAAGGAAAAGTTGTCATTGTTACGGGAGGATCATCGGGGATAGGCAAAGCGCTCGCTGAAGAGTTTGGTAAGCATGGGGCAAAGATTCTGATCACAGGCCGCAAGCAAGAGCAACTAAGCACAGTGACAAAAGAGCTCCAGGATAAGGGTATAACTATTTCATCGATAGTTGCCAATGCCGGCCAGGAACAGGATAACAAGAAAATGGTAGACGAGGCTATTCGCCTTTACGGAAAAATTGATGTGTTAATCAATAATGCCGGGATCTCCATGCGTGTCTTGTTTGAAGATCTGCAGCTGGATGTATTCCGTCAACTGATGGACACCAATTTTTATGGAACTGTTTACGCCACCAAATATGCACTGCCTCATATTCTTGCCAGTAAAGGCAGCATTTTGGGAATTTCTTCCGTGAACGGGAGGCGCGCCTCTCCTGCCCGCACTGCCTACTCTGCATCCAAGTTTGCTATGGAAGGATTTCTTGAGGCACTACGAACCGAGGTGATGAAACGAGGAGTTCATGTGCTTTGCGTTTGTCCCGGTTTCACTGCCTCTAATATTCGTAATGCCGCCCTTACCTCAGACGGCACGCAGCAAGGCGAGTCACCCCGCGATGAAGAGAAAATGATGAGTGCGGAAGAAGTTGCCCGGCATGTCTATCGCGCAACGATTAACAGAAAGCGAGATCTTATTCTTACGGTACAAGGAAAGCTTGCTGTTGTACTTAATAAGTTTTTCCCTGCCATGATGGATAAAATTATTTATTACGTAATGGCGAAGGAACCTAATTCCAGGTTTAAGTAAGTGTCAAAAAACAAAACTCTGTTCTTCTGTCAAAGTTGTGGCTATGAATCTGCCAAGTGGTTGGGCAAGTGTCCATCCTGCGATTCATGGAATACTTTTGTAGAAGAGGTCGTTGTCAAAGAAGAGGCAAATAAAAATGAGTGGCGGCAAGAAGCCGGTAAAAGCAAGCAAGCAAAACCAAAGACATTACATGAAATCGAGTCAGCCAATGAGACACGACTCATCACCCCTGATCAAGAACTCAATCGTGTATTAGGAGGTGGTATTGTTCCGGGTTCGCTTATTCTTATTGGTGGTGAGCCGGGCATCGGCAAATCAACCTTAATGCTTCAGATCGGGCTGGCCTTACAACAGCAAAAAATTTTATACGTTTCCGGAGAAGAAAGCGAGCAGCAAATAAAAATGCGAGCAGATCGTCTTCAGGCTCTTACCGCTCCCGCTAAAAAAGTAAATGAGAATTTCTACACCCTCCCGGAAACCAATACCAAAAGCATCTTCTTAGCAATAGAATCACTGGAACCTCACCTGGTAATCATAGATTCGATTCAAACGCTTCACTCGCACATGTTGGAGTCTGCCGCAGGAAGCATCGGACAGGTAAGACAGTGCACAGCAGAGTTGATGAAATATGCCAAGGAAACAAATACTCCTGTTTTTTTGGTTGGCCATATTACAAAAGATGGTATGCTGGCCGGACCAAAAGTGTTGGAGCATATGGTTGACACTGTTCTGCAATTTGAAGGTGATCGGCATCTCGCTTACCGAATTCTACGCACCACCAAGAATCGTTTTGGCTCTACTTCAGAAATTGGAATTTATGAAATGCTCGGTTCCGGCTTACGCGAAGTCTCCAATCCATCTGAAATATTGATCTCACAGAAAGATGGCAACCTGAGTGGCGTTACCATTGGTGCCACCATTGAAGGTAATCGTCCGCTATTGATTGAAATACAATCGTTGGTAAGTCCGGCATCATATGGCACACCGCAACGCACGCCTACTGGTTTTGATCAAAAAAGATTAAACATGTTGCTAGCTGTGTTGGAAAAGCGTTGTGGTTTCCGCATGGGAACACAAGATGTGTTTCTCAATATGGCCGGAGGAATTTCGGTAGAAGATCCAGCTATTGACCTAGCTGTCTGCGTATCTTTAATTTCTTCTATGGAGGAAATTCCTGTTTCCGATAAAATTTGTTTTGCCGCGGAGATTGGCTTGGGTGGAGAACTGCGCGCTGTGAACAGAATTGACCAACGTATTTCAGAGGCTGAGAAATTAGGCTTTAAGGAAATTTATATTTCAAAGTTTAGTCAGAAATCAATCGACCTTAAGAAAACCAAAATTGTAGTTAAGTCGTTTGGTAAGCTAACCGAAGTCTTTCAGAGCCTGTTAGGATAAATTTTAGAAAAAATTAGTTGACTTCATTTGATGGATTCCTTTTTCACAGAAACACTTGGCTTCTCGGATGAAATTTTCAGCTACCTGATTCTTCCTCTGCTGATTTTTCTCGCCCGTATTTGTGATGTTTCCATCAGCACTATCCGCATCATCTATATGCTGGGCGGAAGGCGTTATGCTTCAACAATCCTTGGTTTCTTTGAGGCCTTCATTTGGTTAATGGCCATTCGTCAAATCTTTCAGCATCTTGATAATTGGGTTTGCTACGTGGCCTATCCTGCAGGTTTTGCTTCGGGAATTTTTGTTGGTCTTTTGATTGAAGAACGCATAGCCTATGGAAAAGTCATCGTTCGTATTATCACACGTAAGGATGTGACTGAATTATTATCTTTCTTGAATGCCGACAAGTTTCGTTTCACCAGAGTAAATGCAGAGGGTCCGGATGGTAATGAAAATCTTGTGTTCACCGTATTGGAGCGAGAGCGTCTCGAAGATTTACTTAGCAAGCTAAAAGAGATATTGCCTACTGCTTTCTATACAATAGAAAAAGTAAAGGCTGCCGGTGACGGTGGTACATTGCCGGAAGAGCAGGGGCGATGGGGAATGATTGCCTGGCTTAGGAGCATGGCAAGGAATTAAATCCTTGAAGTCCTCCAGTGTGAAGAATAAGGACAGTTGCTCCTTTCCTGAAAAAACCTTTCTTCGCCAAATCAAAAATACCATACATCATTTTTGATGTGTAGACCAGATCAAGAGGAAGGTTAAATTCTATTTCAAACTCTTTTTTGAATTTTTCAAGTTCAGGGGCTGATTTTGCATAGCCACCAAAATGATAATCATAGATGAGTTGCCAATTATCTTTCTTACTGGTGAACCTGCTGATTTCCTTTTCCAAAAATTCTGCTCCTTTCAACACGGGAAATCCTACAATTTGTTTTGTAGCGTCTAGTCCTCCAATCATTCCTGCTATTGTGCCACCTGTACCAACAGGCAAACACAAATAATCAAAATCGACTTCGTGACTTAATTGTTGGGCAAACTCAGCACAACCTTTAACGGCCAGCGCATTGGTGCCGCCTTCAGGGATCAAGTAAAAACGACCAAATCGATCATTGAGATTTTCTATAAATGCTGCCTCGCTCTTTTTACGATAGTCTTCGCGCGAGACATAATGTAACTGCATTCCGCATTCCTTGCCAAAAGTCAGTGTGTGATTGAGTGGGAGCGTCTCCTCACCTCTGATAACGCCAAAGGAACTCAATCCAAGTTCTTTTGCCGCAGCTGCAGTAGCATAGATGTGGTTGGAATAAGCGCCACCAAATGTGAGCAGTGTTGTATGACCCTGGTGAACCGCTTCTTCCAGATTGTATTTAAGTTTCCACCACTTATTGCCTGATATATAAGGGTGATTCTGGTACTCGGGCTTTAGCAACACCGTCAATTCATTCTGCTCAAATATTTGGCTTTTTAAGTCTAACAAATCGTTTTTTATGTATTCAATCAACTTCAACTACTTTATATGCTAAATTTTTTAGTATACTTGTGCTGTGGAGGAAAGCTATTTTAAGGGCCGGGGGGCTCAATTCAAAACAAGTAATCGTTTTCTTAAAAATGAATACGTAACAGACCATATCGAAGGCCTTGACGAACCCCTGCTAGAGAATCCCATCACTCAAATATTTCACGAAAGTCCGAAAAAGATTGTTAACAGAGTAGATAGTCCCGACCTGGGTTTTGGGCATTCCATGAATCCTTATCAAGGATGTGAGCATGGATGTATTTATTGCTATGCGCGAAACACACATGAATATTATGGCTTTAGTGCCGGGCTGGATTTTGAAAGTAAAATCATCGTAAAGAAAAATGCAGCTTCGCTTCTGGAGCAGCATCTGCTGAATAAAAACTGGAACGCCACACCGATTATGTTAAGTGGAAACACTGATTGCTATCAACCGCAGGAAAAGAAATTTCAGATCACCAGGAACATGCTCAAAGTCCTCGCTAATTATCGCCACCCTGTCGGGCTTATCACCAAGAATAGTTTAGTTCTTCGGGATATTGATTTGCTGAAAGATCTTGCTAAAGACAATCTGGTTCATGTTATGATTTCCATTACCACATTGAATGAAGACCTGCGAAGGATCATGGAACCACGCACTGCGAGTGCGGTCAAGCGATTGAAAACAGTGGAAGAACTTTCGAAAGCAGGAATCCCTACCGGCATCATGAATGCCCCTATCATTCCGGGATTAAATCATCATGAAATTCCGGGCATATTAAAAGCGGCCGCTGAACATGGTGCGCTCACTGCCGGAATGACCGTAGTGCGACTAAATGGTGCTATCGGAAAACTCTTTGAAGATTGGCTTCGCAAAAATTTTCCTGATCGTTTTGACAAGGTGTGGAATCAAATCTCTTCCATGCACGGTGGCGATGTTAATGACACACAATTTGGCAGACGAATGGCTGGAGATGGAAACATTGCTGACTCAATCCATCAGCTTTATCGCGCAGCCAAAAAGAAATACTTTGTTAATAAGCAACTGCCCCCTTATGACCTCACCAAATTTCGTAAGGGAGGAAATCTAAGTCTGTTCTAAATTAGAATCACTACAAACTATCGAGGCGCTGAACAAATCGCATTGTTTTAACGTCTTAAGTTTAGCTACCTTTGAGTATTGATGTTGAGGCTAACCTCCATAGGGCTTATTTTCTTCTACCTGGTTTCTTTTACGGAATTCAGGGAAGTGTTGCGCTTTCCAATACTCGTCCAGCACTTTGTTGAGCACAAGAGCCAGGTGGCCGATATGTCGTTTCTTGAGTTCCTCACTATGCATTACTCAACAGATCAAGCCCACGATGATCAGGATATGCGTCTGCCCTTTAAAGATTGCAGTCATTCATTTGCAGGGCAAACGGTAGTTCTTCCACTACAAAAAATAATGCTGACCGAGGTAACACAAAAAACCACGCTCATCCATAGCTCGCTCTATCTCCAGCACGAGCCACAGCTGTTGGCTGTAGATATCTTCCAGCCTCCTAAAATCTAATTCACCTTCATTCTGCTTGTCCAACTCCTCTTGGTTTTGGATGAGTAAGCCATTCTGGCTTGTTTATCTTTTATCATTTTGAAAAGAGGAATCATTGATTTACCTCTTGTTAACATCGAGCAAACTATGCTTACTAAAATCATTCAGTTTTCTGTAAAACAGAAGCTAATCATTGGATTGTTTGTGATTGCCCTTATTGCCTACGGTAGTTTTGAATTTACCAGGCTTCCCATTGACGCTGTTCCTGACATTACCAACAATCAGGTACAGGTTATCACGTCAGTGCCATCACTGGGCGCAGCCGATATCGAGCGCCTGATAACATTTCCTATTGAGCAATTGAATAGTAACATTCCAGGGCTTATTGAAATAAGAAGTTTCTCACGTTTTGGATTGTCGTTGGTGACGATCGTGTTTGATGATGAAACCGATGTGTATTGGGCCCGACAGCAAGTGACTGAACGTCTATCACTCGTTAAGGACCAAATTCCAAAAGGCCTTGGTGTTCCCGTTCTGGCACCTGTAACAACGGGTTTAGGTGAAATCTATCAGTATGTGGTGAAAGCTAAGCCTGGATATGAAAGTAAATACAGTGTAACCGAATTGCGCACTATTCAGGATTGGATTGTAAGGAGACAACTGCTGCGCGTAAGTGGCGTGGCCGATGTAAGCAGCTTTGGAGGAAAATTAAAACAGTATGAGATTGCAATTGATCCCAACAAACTAAAATCGTATGGCATTTCAATCAATGATGTATTCACATCACTGGAAAATAATAATCAAAATACGGGCGGGGCCTACATAGAAAAGCAATCCACGGTTCTATACATACGGAGTGAGGGATTGATTGGCAGTATTGAGGATGTCAAAAGCATTGCCGTAAAAACTACTGCTAAAGGAACTCCGCTTCTTATAAAAGATGTCGCTGATGTAAAATTCGGAAATGCAATTCGCTATGGAGCCATGACCTACAATGGAGAGGGTGAAGTGGCTGGGGCCGTAGTGATGATGCTGAAAGGAGCCAACAGCAGCCAGGTGATCAAAGATGTTAAAGATAGAATTGAACAGACAAAAAAGATTCTGCCGGAAGGAGTAGAGATAGAAGCTTTCTTAGATAGAACAAAAATGGTGAACAATGCTATAAGCACCGTTTCTACTAACCTTATGGAGGGCGCGTTAATCGTTGTTTTTGTACTCGTTCTATTTCTTGGAAATCTAAGGGCCGGCCTTCTGGTGGCCTCCGTTATACCGCTTGCCATGTTGTTCGCAGTTATTATGATGAACCTATTTGGCGTGAGCGGAAACCTGATGAGCCTTGGTGCATTAGACTTTGGATTAATTGTTGACGGTGCCGTAATAATTGTGGAAGCAGTAATGCATCAGTTGACGCACAGCAAAAAATTTACAAACACGATGCTGCTTCCACAGCGCGAGATGGATGAAGAGGTTAATCATTCAGCAAGTAAAATGATGAACAGTGCCGTGTTTGGGCAGATCATCATTCTGATCGTGTACCTGCCTATTTTCAGTCTTCAGGGAATTGAGGGTAAAATGTTTAAACCCATGGCGCAGACGGTGGCCTTTGCACTGCTCGGTGCATTTGTTCTTTCTCTTACGTATATACCAATGATGAGCGCAGTCTTTTTAAGTAAGAAAATAAAACACAATAAGAATATCTCAGACAGACTGATGGAGGCTGTCGAACGAATGTATCATTCTTTCCTGGATAAGGTCCTGGGGTTTTCAAAAGTGATTCTGTTTTCTGTAATCAGTTTGTTTGCAGTTGCTATCATTACACTTCTTTCACTCGGTGGAGAATTTATTCCAGCGCTGGAAGAAGGTGACTTTGCTGTAGACACGAGAGTATTAACTGGAAGTAATCTTAATGTCTCGATTGACGCCACGTTGAAAAGTGAAAAAATACTTCTTGACAATTTTCCCGAAGTCATAAAAGTGGTTGGTAAAACCGGAAGTGGAGAAGTACCTACCGACCCCATGCCTATCGAAGCCAGCGACCTGATGATAATACTAAAAGACAAAAGTGAGTGGACTTCAGCAGCAACTTTTGATGAGCTCGCAGAAAAAATGGGAAAAGCACTTGAGGCTGTTCCCGGAGTAACATTTGGTTTTCAATATCCCGTACAAATGCGCTTCAATGAGTTGATGACAGGCGCCCGACAAGATGTGGTGTGTAAAATCTTTGGTGAGAATTTAGACTCGCTGGCATTCTATGCACATAAATTAGGGGCTATAGTAAATACGGTTGATGGCAGTGCCAATCTTTATGTTGAAGCTGTTGCCGGCATGCCTCAGATTGTAATCAACTACAACAGGGCAATGATTGCGCAATTCGGCTTAACTGTTTCAGACATCAACAAGGTTGTAAACACAGCCTTTGCAGGGCAAAGCAGTGGATTGATTTATGAAGATGAAAAGCGCTTCGACTTAGTGGTACGCATGGCGGGCGAACAGAGAAAGGGTATTCATGATGTAGAGACTCTGTTAATATCGACACCCATTGGTATTCAAATTCCTCTGTCTCAATTAGCACACATAGAGATCAAGGAAGGCCCCAATCAGATACAACGCGAAGATGCAAGACGCAGAATCATCGTAGGTTTTAATGTGCGCGGGCGGGATGTACAAAGCATCGTAACAGAACTTCAGCAAAAAGTGGAGGCGCAACTAAAATTTCCTGCAGGCTATTATGTGGTTTATGGCGGAGCATTTGAAAACCTAAACGCTGCAAAGCAAAGGCTGAGCATCGCGGTACCTGTTTCATTGCTCTTGATTTTCGTATTGCTCTACTTTGCCTTCGGTTCGATCAAACAAGGATTATTGATTTACTCTGCGATACCGCTCTCTGCAATTGGCGGCATCTTTGCGCTGGCTTCTCGCGGCATGCCATTCAGCATAAGTGCTGGTGTAGGTTTCATTGCTCTTTTTGGTGTCGCAGTATTAAATGGAATTGTTTTAATCGCAGAATTCAACCGCATTAAGTCGGAGGGAATAACTGATCTGAAGCAAATCGTTATGAGGGGAACAAAGATCAGGCTGCGGCCCGTGTTAATGACCGCATTCGTTGCCTCACTTGGTTTTTTACCTATGGCGTTAAGCAGTGGAGCGGGAGCGGAAGTACAACGTCCTCTCGCTACCGTAGTTATCGGTGGTTTAGTCATAGCAACCTTCCTGACACTCGTTGTCCTGCCTATTCTCTACATTCTTTTCGAAAATGGATTTAAAATGAAAATAAGCTCACCATTGTCAATTTGCATTTTAATGACATTCTTAGGCGCTCACCATTATGCTGAATCACAGACTCCCATCTCATTGGAAGCAGCCGTTGATACAGCATTGGCCAACAATCTATCGGTGAAAAATGAAAAACTGAAAGCAGCGTACCAACAACAATTGATTAAGACCGCCACGAATGCACCACAAACTACTGTGGCAGGCGAGTATGGAAATATCAATAGTAACTTCAACGATAATCGTTTCTCCATTGCGCAGAGCATCAGCTTCCCAACGGTTTATGTCAATCAAAAATCCGTTCTTCGAGAAGAGTGGCAGGGTAGCCTTTACAGCGTAGCACTGAAGGAAACAGAATTAAAAAGGCAACTCTCGCAGGTATTTTACTCGATCGTTAATCTGAAGCAAAAGAAAAAATTGCTCCAACAAAATGACAGCCTCTACAGCGAGTTCCTTGCCAAAGCAAGCCTTAGGCTCAGCGTTGGAGAAAGCAATATTCTTGAAAAGGCAAGTGCAGAAATTCAACGGGGGCAGATTGCGATTCAACTAAATCAATTGAACACCGACCTTGCTCTTTTACAGGCCCACTTTCAATTGCTTTTGAATACGACTTCGCTACTAACTCCCGAAGAGCATAAAATCAGGATCTATAATCCTGACTTACGTGATACAATTGCCGTTCGCCACCATCCGGGCATAAAATTGTTAGAGCAACAGAAAATAATTTCTTTGTATACAACCCGGCTGGAAAAATCGAGGTTGTTGCCTGAGTTATCCTTTGCATACAATAATATGAGTATGATAGGAACAGGCGCAGATAATAAATTATATAATTCAAGTACCCGCTTTCAATCGGGACAAATCGGCATAGGCATTCCCTTATTCTTCGGGTCGCAAAAGGCAAAGATCAATGCTTCGCGAACAAATCAGCTCATCACCGAAAATTCATACGTAGCCGGCTTGAAAGCGCTCGAAACGGACTATGCTAAAGCGATCACGCAATATACCAATGCGTCTCGCTCAGTTGATTATTATGAAATGGTCTTGCTAGGCAATGCAAACTTGATTACCTCTATTTCTACAAAACAATTTGCAAATGGTGAAATCAATTACCTACAATGGGTAATGCTCACCAATCAAGCGATTACCATTCGTAACGACTATCTCAATGCGGTGAACTACCTAAATGAAAGTATCATCCAGCTTACTTACTATATGAACAAATGAATCAACATCTCATGAAAACAATACCATCCGCAACTCATCTAGTCAATTATCTGTTTTTCGTTATATTATTCATAGCAACCGCTTCGTGTACAAAAAAGCGAGAGCAGCAATTAGATACATTTACTATAAATGAAAATGTAGTCACACTGACGCAGGCACAATTCAAGAATGCAGGAATTGCCGTAGGAAAAATTCAACAAAAAAATATTCCTCAGGTTCTTAGGGTAAATGGAAAGATCGATGTGCCTCCGCAAAACATGGTGTCGGTTAGCGTGCCACTAGGAGGCTATCTGAAATACACAAAGCTGCTTCCAGGCATGCATTTAGTAAAGGGCGAATCCATCGCCATCATGGAAGATCAGTTGTACATTCAACTGCAACAAGAATTCCTGACGGCAAAGGCAAAACTTAACTTTATCGCCAACGAGTATCAACGTCAGAAAGAACTAAATGTAAGTAAGGCTACCAGCGATAAAATTTTTCAACAAACTGAAGCAGATTACCTTACTGCGAAAATAAATGTGAATGCCCTTAGTGAAAAACTCAAGTTGATAGGAATAAACCCCGAGCAGCTCAATGAAAATACTATTTCTAAGAGCATCAACGTGTTTGCACCTATCAGTGGTTATGTTTCTAAGGTAAATGTGAATATTGGGAAATACACCCAACCCAGCGAAGTGTTGTTTGAGTTAATCAATCCATCAGATATTCACCTGGCACTTACCGTTTTTGAGAAGGATCTTCATAAGATAAGTATAGGACAAAAGTTAGTTGCCTACACCAATGGCCAGCCCGATAAGATGCACGCGTGCGAAATCATCTTCATTGGAAAGGATCTATCACCCGAGGGAAGTACAGTTGTACATTGTCACTTTGAAAACTATGACAAGATCCTTGCTCCCGGAATGTACATGAATGCTGTTATTGAATTAAATTCTAATGCAGCTTCAGTTTTGCCGGAAGAGGCAATTGTTCGCTTTGAAAACAAACACTTTGTTTTCCTTGCAAAGGGAGAAACTGAATTTGAGCTGAAGGAAATTAAAATCGGCAATACCGAAAACGGATTTACCGAAATAGTTTCTGATTCACCAATGGCGGATCAATTATTTGTGACAGCCGGGGCTTACAATTTGCTTATGAAAATGAAAAACAAAGCCGATGAATAATGACGCTCTGTTAATTAATTTGAAAATCAGCATGTTCCTGAAAAAATCCTCCGCCATTAATTCCGGCCAATGATGTCATTTAAATAATCGTAAGCTCTCGCTTCTAAAATTTAATTTGTGCTTTTTGCCGCTGCTTAATTTCTGTCATTTTTGGATCGTTTATCTCAATTGGCTTTATCTGATCTGCTCCTCTACGGGCTTGGCTTTTTTGCCCAATCTCTTTTTGGCGCACGGATACTGGTTCAATGGATAAAGTCGGAGCGGGAGGGCCGGGTCGTTTCACCTACGGTCTTCTGGATACTCAGTTTAATGGCCTCTTTTCTGTTTCTGATTTACGGTTTGCTTCGTCATGATATTGTCATTCTTTTCGGTCAAACCATTTCATTTTACATCTACATCCGCAATCTTCAGCTTAAAGGTTTTTGGAAAAATATTCCTATTGCTTTGCGTTGGCTTATTACGCCACTGCCTTTTATTCTATTTCTTTGGATTGGCCTGACGGATCCACAATCATTTCAAACGATACTGGACAGAAGTGACTTCACTGATCGAATTATTATCATCGGAAGCATCGGGCAATTGCTTCTCAACTTTCGCTATCTGTATCAATGGTATTATTCAGAAAAAGCCAATGAGTCATTACTTCCACTTGGCTTTTGGTTGATCAGTGCGGTTGCGTCCGTATTGGTGGTATTTTATGCGTTGCAGCGCCTTGATCCTGTTTTACTTGTATCGCAATCGATGGGCTTCGTTGCCTATAGCAGAAACATCTATCTCTGTTTTATTCGAAGAACTAACTCTTAGGTTCGGTATCGACTATTTGCTCTGGTGGAGGAATTCTAGCAAAACTACTTGCCAGGATGAAACACACACCCATCATCAAGGCGCCCACAAAAAAAGGAACTTGAAAATTCATTCCGTATAAAAATCCACTAAACCCCATACCCGCAGCTCTTGCTAATGAACCAAACGACTGATTCACTCCGAGTACCTGCCCTACTTCACGAGGATTAGCGTACTTCGATAGCAAAGAAGTAATCCCTGGAGTAAGGCACCCATTGGCCAGTGCAATTAAAGTCAAGCCAAAAAGTTCAAAAGGAACAAAATACGATTTGCCCACGAGTGGCAGCAATACTAAGCCTGTTATCATAAAAAAAATCCCATAGGTAATCAGCTTTTGCTCTCCAAGCCACTTCACCATTCTTCCTACCAACGTACCTTGAATAATGGCTGTAGCCAGGCCAATAAAGGCAAACACATAACCTATTTGCTGATCGGTAAGCTCATCTATTTCTTTCCACATCAATGAACACGCCATCTGCATCAACATAAAAGCCGCGATGAAAATAAAATTAATCAGTAGCAGTTCACGAATGGATGGCTTGCGTAACTCCGTAATGATACCCGTGACCACTTTGAAATTGAATTTCGCGTTAGCCTGCTTATCTTTCAATGACTCAGGCAGCATAAAATAGGCCATGATCAAGTTAATGAAAGACATGCCTGCCGCTACGTATCCTACCCAATCCACCTGACCAGGAGCAGATATACTTTTTAAGTATCCACCAATGGTGGGGCCGATGATAAAGCCTATCCCAAATGCAGCTCCTAAAAAGCCGAGTGACTTCGTGCGCTCCTTAACAGAAGTAACATCGCTGATGTAGGCCTGTGCCACAGAAATATTTGCCGATCCTATTCCGGAAAGCATCCTTGAGAAGAATAAGATCACCAATCCGTTGACCTGTGCAAAAGCAAGATATGCCAGACCGGTAATAAAAACGCTGATTAATATAATAGGCCTTCGTCCATAACGATCACTAAGTGTTCCCCAGAGAGGAGCAAAAAAGAAATTCATAATGGGATAAATCATAGCGATCAGCCCGATCTGATAGTCCTCAGCGCCCAGTTCTTTTGTGAAAATGGGTAGGATGGGAATAATTATCCCAAATCCAAGCATATCAATGAAGATGGTAATGAAGAGAACGAAAAGCGGTGATTTTCTCATGCTTGAATTTATCGCGGGCGAATTTGCAACTTTGCAGCGATGCCACAAAGTTATCTTTCATCTTTAATTAAAGAGTCCGTTCAGGATTTCATTTTTGAAAATGAACATCTCGATGAAAAGGTATTGTTGCTTAAACAAAAAACTACATTGGGGATACCAACAACATTCATTGCCGATCAACTGGCGGGAAGGAGGAAAGCTAAACACAAACTGCCATCATTCTATAAGACACGGGGTGTTGTTTATCCTCCTTCGCTTAATCTGGAACAAACTTCTTCTGAGTTGACGGCTCAGCTCAAAGCTGAAATAATTCAATCCATTGTTCCTTCAAAAAATAAACGAGGCGCAGATCTTACAGGTGGTTTTGGTGTTGATAGTTATCTGTTGAATGCTATCTGCACTGATTTTGATTACGTTGAACCCAATACTGATCTGCTAAAACTTGCCGTTCACAATCACAAGCTTCTGACGAATACTGGTATTCAATATCACAATACTTCCGCTGAAGACTTCTTAACGTCTACGGATTCATTTTTTGATTTTATTTTCATTGATCCTTCAAGAAGAAACAAATCTCAAAAAGTTTTCAAGCTGGCAGACGGAGAACCTAATGTGATCGATCTACTTTCATTGATTTTTACTAAAGCAAATATCTTGCTACTAAAAGCCTCGCCTTTACTGGACATACAACAAGGATTGCGCGAGCTCGTTACAGTAAGTGATGTTTTTGTTGTTGCTGTTGATAATGAATGTAAAGAGCTGCTTTTTGTTTGCCGAAAGAACGTTGTCGCTGAACCGGAAATCCATTGTATTAATCTTTCATCAACATTGGGCAGGAAAAAAGAACGCTTCTCTTTTACCTTCGCCAACGAAAGCAAAGCGGTATCTACATTCTCTGATCCTCTGGCCTATCTCTACGAACCTAACGCATCAATTTTAAAATCAGGAGGGTTTAAATCGGTCGGCCAACAATTTAATCTCAAAAAGATTCACATTAATACTCATTTGTATACATCCGATACGGTAGTAGCTGATTTCCCGGGAAGAATATTTAAAACGATAGCTATCAATCCAAAACCCGATCAGCTCAAAAGTATTTTTATTGGCAACCAGGCTAACGTCATTACGCGTAACTATTCACTGAGTCCTGACGAACTAAAGAAAAAATTAAAATTGAAAGATGGCGGTGAAAATTTTTTATTGGGCTTTTCGGGTATGAAACAGAAATACCTGGTCGCAGCAAGCAGGGTTAAAGAAACTTCTTAAAAGAATTTTAATATAAAATAAGAAGTAAAAAAAAGCCCTGCCAGAAATCCATAAATCAGAATTACCTTCTTTCTGTTCTGAACATCTTCCCACCAGAGCATCACCCAAGGCTTGTACAATCCGATTACTAAAAACAACGTGCTAGCCAACGCAAGAAACAAAAGTAACAACCTCACATTCTTCATAATCTCTCAAAGGTAAGAGGTTATCTTCAATGAAATCAATACTTTTGCCGCCTGCTGCAAGTCAGCTCCACTTGGATTGAGGGCGATTGATTTCTTAAGTATTTATCGAGCGGATGGCCTGGTGCAAACTGTGGCTGAGGGGATTCGCGCGTCTAAACCAATCACACATCGCATTAAAGGTCTTACCGGTAGCCTTGATTCCGTTCTGTTTGCTTCTGTCTACAAAAGCACGCGCGCCACACATGTCATCATTCTTCTCGATAAGGAAGAGGCTGCATATGTCTTCAATGACTTACAAAATCTGCTTGGATCAAAAGAAGTGCTCTTTTTCCCAATGTCCTATAAGCGGCCATATGAATATGATGAGACGGAAAACGCCAATATTCTCATGCGCGCAGAAGTCCTCAATCAGATTGGCACACATCCCGATTCACAAATTATCGTCACCTACCCTGAAGCACTCTCAGAGAAAGTGATCAACAAAAAATCGCTCGCATCAAATACGTTTGTTGTTAACAAAAACGAAAAGCTCGACATTGAATTTCTGGAGGAATTCCTCCACTCTTATGATTTTGAAAAAACTGATTTTGTGTATGAGCCAGGCCAGTTTGCAATTAGGGGTGGAATAATTGATGTGTTTTCGTTTGCTCATGATCTCCCCTATCGTATCGAACTATTTGGTGATGAAGTGGAAAGCATTCGCAGCTTCGATCCAGGTTCACAACTTTCGGTAGACAGTTTAGAAAAGGTGAGTTTGATGCCGAACGTACAGACGCGCCTCGTTCAGGAAGAACGACAGTCTTTCTTTGAGTTCATCCCGGCCAATTCCCGAATCTGGTTTAAAGATGTTCAGTTGGTCATTGATGTGTTGCAAAAAAGTTTTGACAAGGCCAGTCTGAGCTTTGATAAAATTTTACGCGATAGCGGCAGTCCCAAGATCGTTTTGCAACCCGATCAATTATTTGAAACTACAACCAGTTTCACAGAAAAAATAAATGGCTTTGTGAAGTTGGAATTCGGGCAACGATTCTTTTTTCCCGCTGGCACCACCTATGATTTTAAATCCGCACCTCAAACCTCTTTTAATAAAAACTTTGAGTTGCTCGCTGCCGATTTAGTTGATCATCAGGTACAGGGATACGCCAATTTTATTGCCGCAGAACAACCGCGACAACTCGAGCGACTTCAGGAGATATTTGAAGAGATCAATCCGCTGGCAAAGTTCCAACCGTTGGAGTTTGCTGTCAGGGAAGGTTTTGTTGATCATATTATAAAGATTATCTGTTATACAGATCATCAGATTTTTGAACGATACCATCGGTACCGCGCCAAAGAGAAATTTTCAAAATCCAAGGCGATGACGTTCCGTGAACTTCAGGCCCTTACGCCCGGAGATTTTGTTACTCATATTGATTACGGCATCGGAAAATTTGCCGGCCTCGAAAAGAAAGAAGTTAATGGAAAAGAGCAGGAGGCCATACGCCTGGTTTTCCGCGACAACGACTTACTCTATGTCAATATCCACTCGCTTCATAAGATATCGAAGTATTCAGGAAAAGAAGGAACGCCTCCTCTCATCAGCAAATTAGGATCGGCTGAGTGGGGTAATAAAAAGGCCAAAGTCAAGAAGCAGGTTAAAGACATCGCGAAGGAATTAATCGAGCTTTATGCAAAAAGAAAACAAGCTCCCGGTTATGCATTTGCGCCTGACGGATTTCTTCAGGCGGAGCTGGAGTCCTCATTCATTTATGAAGATACGCTCGATCAGGCCAAAGCAACTGAAGATGTAAAAAAAGATATGCAGATGCCACATCCGATGGATCGGCTTGTCTGTGGTGATGTAGGATTCGGAAAGACAGAAGTAGCCATACGGGCAGCTTTCAAAGCGGCAACAGAAGGTAAACAAATTGCAGTGCTAGTGCCCACTACCATTCTGGCCATGCAACACTACCGCACGTTTTCAGAACGCCTTCGCGGCTTTCCTATCAAGGTGGAATATGTGTCTCGTTTTAAAACTGAAAAGGAAATAAAGCAGATACTCAAAGATGTCGCTGAAGGAACTGTGAATATTATTATCGGCACACATCGTGTGGTTAGTAAGGATGTACTCTTCAAAAATCTTGGGTTACTTGTTATTGATGAGGAACAGAAGTTTGGAGTAAAAGTAAAAGATCGGCTTAAAGAGTTGAAAGTAAATGTGGATGTATTGACATTAACGGCAACTCCAATTCCACGTACGCTTCATTTCTCGTTGATGGGAGCCAGAGATCTTAGTATCATCGCCACCGCACCGCCAAACCGACAACCTGTAACAACCGAATTACACACATACAATGAAGACATTATCCGCGATGCGGTAAGCGCTGAGTTAAGAAGGGGTGGCCAGGTTTTCTTTGTTCACAATCGGGTGAGCGACATTGAGCAAGTGGCTAATGTAATTTATAAATTAGTTCCTGATTCACGGATCGGTATTGCTCATGGCCAAATGGAAGGTGATCAATTGGAGAAGGTCATGCTCAAGTTTATTGAAGGTGAGTATGATATTCTTGTCTCCACAAATATTATAGAATCAGGCCTTGATATCCCCAATGCGAATACCATTATGATTAATCACGCCCACCTTTTTGGGTTGAGTGATTTACATCAGATGCGCGGCCGTGTTGGTCGTTCCAATAAAAAAGCTTTCTGTTATTTACTTACGCCTCCGACTTCTGTGCTCAGCTCTGATTCACGAAAACGTCTGGCTGCATTGGAGGAGTTCTCCGAACTGGGCGATGGTTTCAAAGTAGCCATGCGCGATCTCGACATTAGGGGAGCCGGCAACTTGCTGGGCGCTGAACAGAGTGGCTTCATCAGTGATCTGGGATTTGATACGTATCATAAAATTCTGGATGACGCTATTCAGGAATTAAAAGAGACAGAGTTCAAAGAACTTTTTGCTGAAGAGCTTGCCGAAAAAGTCAAGCTCATAGTTCAGGATTGCGTAATCGAGACAGACCTGGAGATTCTTTTTCCGGATACGTACATTAATAATACAAGTGAGCGACTGCAGCTCTACTCCAGTCTTGATGGAATAAAAGATGAAGCCGCGCTGATTAAATTTAGCGATTCGTTAAAGGATCGATTCGGACCGCTGCCAGAAGCAGTTGTTCAATTGATAAATTCTGTAAAACTCAGATGGATGGGTGAGGAGCTTGGCTTTGAAAAGATCAATTTGAAAAACGATAAGTTAAAGGCTTATTTCATTTCTGAAAAACCGGATTACTATAAGTCCGATACGTTTGGAAATATCCTGACGTTTGTACAGTCCCATGCCCGACAGTGCCGCATGAAAGACACAGCCGGTAAGTTGATTCTAACAATAGATCAGATTACTTCCGTGAACGCAGCTATAGAAATACTCGACAAAATGCTGAATCACAAATTAAGATCAGCCAAAGAAACCATTTCCGCATAAGGCAGTAGACTTTTTGAATCGTTGAAAGGACGAATCATCAGAACTTTCTGATACGTTGGCGAATAATAAACCTCAATGAAGAAAACTCCGGTATGGTAAAGATATATCTTGCAATCACCAGCCTTTCGAACCGTGATGTAATTAGAGTAACCGGTAACGACATCGCATTTCTTCTCGAAAGAAGCGGAAGCAAAATTCTCAATAGAAATCATATTCAAGGGCCTTTTTCCCCCAACAATGATAAAATCATACCACCTTATAAATTGTCTGAATTTTCACCCTTGACGAACAAAATCGTTTCAATTTGGACTTAACATGTCCCAAAATTGGAGTCAGTTTCTTTGGCAATAAAGTTCTTGAAGGTGCGTTAGCTAGTAGTCTTTGCAGTAATGATTTATCAATAAAATTGCTTCTCTTTGGAAAACACATAATTATCTCTTTATATTAGCGGTTACGTTAAATCATCCTATGAATAAAATGAAGTGTATTAAGGGTCTATTGCTTTTGGTTGGCGTCTCTTTTTTAATCTCCTCTTGTTCCTTATTTGGAAAAAAGGGGGGTAAACCTACCGCACAGAATCCAGGTCAGATAAGTACTGCAACTGGATTAAAGTACAATGAAGCCGATGGAGGTGGCTTTGCGGTAAATCCATTCGACAATCAGCCAGATGCCCCAAATATGGTGTTTATTGAAGGTGGTCGTGCTGTCATGGGTTCTTTCGAAGAGGATATTATGTCCTATCGTGATAACGTGGAGCGCACTGTTTCTCTGGCTTCCTTTTATATGGATGAGACTGAAATCGCCAATATTCACTGGTTGGAATACCTCCATTACATGACTATTGACTCTCCGCGTTCTTCAGATCCAAGTGTGAAAGATGCCTATGCAAGAGCCCTTCCTGATACGACTGTATGGGTTAGTAAACTTGCTTTTAACGATCCCTATGTAGAGCACTACTTAAGATATCCCGGATTCCGTTACTTCCCTGTAGTGGGAGTTACCTGGAAACAAGCAAACGAATATTCTAAGTGGAGAACATCTAAAGTCAATAATGAACTTGCTATTCAGTCTGGACGCGAGGATCTAAAGCCTACAGCTGGAGGAAGAATTCCAATTGAATCGGGGGTTGTGGTTCCTGACTACCGCCTTCCAACAGAAGCAGAGTGGGAATATGCAGCTCAGGCTTTGATTGGAACACAGTGGCTGGAAGAAATGCAGACCCACCAGAGAATTTATCCTTGGGATGGTCACGCGCTACGCAATCCTTACGGAAAGCAAATGGGTTATTTCCTTGCCAACTTCAAACGTGGACGTGGTGATTATGCCGGTATTGCAGGAAGACTAAATGACGGTGCTTTGATTACTTCATACATCTACGAATTCCCTCCTAACGATTATGGCTTGTACAATATGGCGGGTAATGTAAGCGAGTGGGTAATGGATGTCTATCGTCCTCTCTCCTATCAGGATTTTGATGATCTTAACCCTATCCGTAGAGATGACTTTTTGGACGATCACAGTTCTTACAGAAACCGCTACACCAAAAACAAGAATGACTCTACCAAGAGCTTTAGCTATGAGAAGAGACCTGACGGATTCTTGTCTCTTGTTTCTGATAAAGTACGTGTATATAAAGGTGGATCATGGAAAGATGTTGCTTACTGGATGTCACCAGGTACGCGCAGATTCTTAGATGAAGACTCTGCTACGGCTACTGTTGGCTTCCGTTGCGCGATGATCAGAGCTGGTTCCAACTACTAAAGTAAGACACACAAAATAATATAAAAGCCTCTCCGAATTGGAGAGGCTTTTTTATTGTGCCTCGGCTATAACCGCCACACTTAGCTGTGCGCAACCCGCTGCAATTAAATGCTGGCCGCAAGCTTCCAATGTTGCCCCGGTTGTTATCACATCATCTACAAGCAAAATTCTTTTTCCCAATATCTTGTCGTTTTGAGAAATCGAAAAAACATCCCTCACATTTTCCCACCGTTGCATCCGGTTCTTCTTCGTTTGAGTTGCTGTCCTGTCTCTGCGAATAGTAATGGATTCATCCCAAGGAATTTTTAAAGAACTGCTCAAGCCCTCGGCAAATTTTGAACTCTGATTATAACCTCTTTTTCGTAAACGCGACCTATGGAGTGGAACAGGCACAATCAATTCAAATGACTGATCAAATCCGGATTCTGACAGAACTTTTCCATATACCTTCCCCAGTGCGATGCCAATCTCAGGATGGTTATTGTATTTCAGTTGATGCAACAAGTGTTGAACCGTTCCTCGCTTCTTGAACTTCAGAAATGCCCAGGCATGTTGAAGAGGTATCCTGCCAAACAATTTTTCTTCGATCGGGTTTCCCTGTAGTAAGTGATAATTTGTTTTTGGTAGTTCCAGCAGGCAATTGGTACAGAGAATTTCTTCACCTTTCACCATCGATTCCGAACAGGCAAGGCAACAGCGAGGAAAGAATAACGAGGTGAAGTCATTCAGAATACCCATGCCCGAATCGTTGAATTAAAACTTATAACCATATTTGTAACATTAAAAATCATGTTATGAGTCTCGTAAAGCAATTTAATCAATACCGAACCAAGATGAATGAAAAAATTCTTGCCTCGGATAACCTGATTATCAAACGCATTTTCAACCTTGATACGAATGCCTATCAGGAAGGAGTATTGGATGTAAAATCCAAGGAACTCATTGGACTCACCTGCTCATTGGTTTTGCGCTGTGATGATTGCGTAAAATACCATCTTGAAAAATGTAAGGAAGTCGGATTTAATACAGCCGAAGTTCATGAAGCAATGGGCGTAGCAACACTGATTGGAGGAACCATTGTTGTGCCGCATCTAAGACGGGCTTTTGAGTATTGGGAGGAACTTCAAGGTGTTTAAACGCGACCTTGATCTTGAGCGCAACTGGTATAGGCTAACCAAGTACCTTGAAGACTCCATTGGCAAAAAGCCAAAAGACCTGAATGGTGTTTTGTTCATCATTGGAATACAAGAGTTAGGAAAAGGAGCAAAACGCTTCTCCAAAGAAGAGAAGCAGGATCTCATGCACATTGCTATCTGTAAGGTGCTCAGCTTATCCGGCTATTATCAACTGGAGGGGCTTGATAAAGACGGATGGCCACATTGGAAATTGATTAAAAAACTCCCCCATTTTGATCTACTGGAGCAGGAGAAGTTATTGAAAATGCATGTCCTTGAGTATTTCGAAAGAGAATACGACATGCATTTCAATTCGAATGAAGACCTTAATTGAAAATCATCTCTTACAATGTCAACGGCATTCGGTCTGCCATTCAGAAAGGATTCCTTTCCTGGATGGCTTCAGTGGATGCCGATATTATTTGCTTGCAAGAAGTAAAGGCATCGCTCGATCAAATTGACCAATCTGTTTTTGAAAAGATGGGCTATCATGTTTATTGGATGCCCGCTCAAAAGAAAGGTTACAGTGGGGTAGCTATCCTCACCCGGCTAAAGCCAACTGTGGTTGAATTGGGGTGCGGCATTTCAAAATACGATGCTGAGGGTCGCGTTGTGCGCACCGACTTTTCGGCTTTTTCTGTAATGAGCGTTTATTTCCCTTCCGGCTCGAGTGGTGAGGATCGCCAGGCATTCAAAATGGAATGGCTTGAGGACTTTATGAATTATCTGCTGGATTTGAAAAAGAGAATTCCCAATCTAATCATCAGCGGGGACTATAATATTTGTCACCACCCCATTGATATTCATAATCCTGTTTCAAATAAGAACTCGCCCGGCTTTTTGCCGGAGGAGCGGGAGTGGCTCACTCAATTTATAAATAATGGGTTCATCGATACCTTTCGGCATTATAATCAATCGCCTCATCACTATACCTGGTGGTCTTATCGCGCGGGTGCAAGAAAAAAGAATCTCGGTTGGCGAATTGATTACCACATGGCTAGTCTCTCCCTCACCTCCCGACTGAAGCGGGCCGCCATACTCAGCCATGCCTTTCACTCGGACCACTGCCCCATCCTGCTGGAAATTGATTAAAGGATTGAAATCCTCACCTACTACTTCATATCTTAGTAGATTATAAAACTATGTATGGTCCTAAATCGTTTTGGTAATTAAAGACTGACCAATGGGGGATGGGATAGGTATAATTAGCAAAAAGCTCTCTGCGTTTAAAAGGCGTCACTACCTGAGTCTTACTGTCCGTGGCACATTGCTAACGCTATCACTCACATTATTTTATTTTCTCATCGCTACTTTGCTTGAGTACAATCTCTGGTTGAGCGGTTGGGCACGGTTTACTATTTTTTTTCTCTTTTTCGCGCTTGTCGCATTTTGCATTTTTCGCTTTCTTAAAAAGCCACTTGCCTGGTGGTTATATAAGAAAGGAATTGGCGAGGAGGAAAGCGCCAGAATCATTGGATCGTATTTCCCTTCGGTTAAAGACCGTTTGTTAAATGTGATACAACTTTCAGGAAGTGGATTGCACACTCCATTACTGGAAGCCGGAATTAATCAAAAATCAAAAGCATTTGAAAATGTCTCCTTTGAAAGCGCTATTGATTTGGGAGAGCATCGAAAACTTATAAAGTATTTCTCAATACCCTTGCTCCTGATTTTCCTGATCCTGATTGTTAACCGTAGTATTCTCACACAAAGCACGCAGCGCATCGTTCAGTTCAATCGTGAGTTCTCACCTCAGGCTCCGTTTAAGTTTATCATTGCAAACAAAAATCTCAACGCATTTATCAACGAAGATTTTACTTTATCAGTATCACTCAGGGGAGAGGCACAACCCGAAGCGGTATACCTCAAATCAAATGCCCTCCGGGTAAAACTTACCAACGACAAGCCTGGTGAGTTTTCGTATACGTTTGAAAAAATTCAAAACGAAATTCCTTTTCAGTTAGAGGCTTCGGGATTCTATTCCGATGCATACACCATTCGGATTATAAATCGCCCCGAACTTACTCAACTAAAAATGAAGCTGGACTTTCCTCGTTACCTGGGAAGGCGAAGCGAAGAGTTGGTCAACTCAGGTAATTTGGAAATTCCCGAGGGAACACAAATCGCATGGCAGATCACCACTGCTAATACGACCAATGCCTCTCTGTTATTCTCCTCGTCCGAGGTCTCAAATCCAATGAAAACAACTGATAATCAGATGTTTACATTTAAGAAGGGTTTTAATGAATCTGACCAATACCTGATCGATCTGGAAAATGAGGAGAGTAAAAATAAGGACAAGATCACGTATGGAATTGACGTCATTAAAGATCAATATCCACAAATCACAGTGGATCACCTGAAAGATTCTGTTTTGTTTAAGACTGTATATCTGGGCGGCCAGCTTGGAGATGACTATGGTATAACTCAACTCGCATTAAATTATCAGACGGTCATCAATGGAAAGACCGAAAACAAAAAAATTAATATTCCACTCAGTTCAAATAAGATACATCAGAACTTCTTTTACCAATGGCGCCTTGACTCCCTCCATCTTGAAGCTGGAGATAAACTAAATTATTATCTGCAAGTGTGGGACAACGATGGCGTTAATGGTCACAAGTCTACCAAATCAGCAACCTACAATTTTGATTTGCCTGGTAAGGAAGAAATGAAGGAGGAGATCACAAAATCTCAAACCTCGGCTGAGAACAAAATTGATCAGAGTTTAAAAAAAGCAAAAGAGCTACGCAAGACAATTGATGAGGCGCAACAAAAATTGAAGGGAAAAGAAACGCTTGACTGGCAGGACAAAAAAATGCTGGAAGACCTGATCAATCAAAAAGAAAATCTTGATCAGATGATCAATGAAATTCAAAAACAAAACGCAATGCTCGAACAAAAGAAAGACGCATTGTCGGAGCAGGATGAAAAGATCCGTGAAAAATCAGAACAGATTCAAAAGCTGATGGATGAGCTTTTGGATGATGAAACCAAAAAATTATTTCAGGAGTTGGAAAAGCTCTTAAAAGAAAATTCTGATATCTCTCAAATGCAAAAGATGTTGGATAAAATGAATCGAAAGGAAATCAACCTTGAAAAAGAACTGGAGAGAACCTTAGAATTATTTAAAGAACTTCAATACGATTACAAACTTGATCAGGCCATTCAACAGATTAAAGAGCAGACAGAAAAACAAGAAGAGCTTTTGAAAAAAACAGAAGAGCTCGCAAACGATAAAAAGAGCAAGGACGGCAAAGAAAAAGCGGGAGGAGAGAAGCAAAAAGAAAATACCGGCTCTCCGGAAGGCAAAGAGGGCAATACGGAAAGCGAAGAAGGCGCAAAATCGGGGCAAGAAACTGAGGGTGAGAAACTTGCAGAGGAACAGGAAAAACTCACGGAAGAACTAGGCAACTTTGAGAAAACCCTGGAAGAACTAGAAAAGATGGCCGAAGAAATGGATAAGGCAGCCGATACACCTTCTGACGATGATAAGAATCAAGTGAAGGATTCACAAAAGGAAAGTAAAGAGTCACTTAAAGAAGGAAAACCAAAGAAGTCAGCTGAATCTCAAAAGAAATCTATCTCCAAGATGAAGGAAATGAAACAGCAGTTGGAGGGGATGGAGAATTCTATGGAGATGGAAATGAATATGGAAAATCTTGAAGCGCTACGCCAGATAATTCATGGGCTGATCAAATTGTCCTATGATCAGGAATCGTTAATGAAAGATTTCAATCAGGTACAGCAGATTGACCCTAAATACATCCAGCTTTCGCAGAATCAATTAAAGGTAAAAGATGACTCTAAAGTGCTGGAAGACAGCTTATTAGCACTAGCCAAGCGTGACCCTTTTATGGGCTCCGTAGTGACGCGCGAAGTAGGAGATTTGAACGATCACCTGGACAAAGCTGCAGAACACATTCGCGAACGCAGAAAACCAAATGCCTCCTCAGAGATGCAACTCTCGATGACAAGTATTAATAATCTCGCATTATTGCTTAACGATCATTTTGATATGATGATGGACGCGATGGCCAACGCCAAACCCGGGAAGGGCAAAGGAAAAAAAGGAAACCAGCCGCTACCTTCACTAAGTAAAATGCAGCAAAAGATTAATGAAAAAATTCAGGAGTTAAAAAACGGAGGCAAAGAGGGAAGACAATATTCAGAAGAACTTGCCAAGATGGCGGCTGAGCAGGAACGCATACGCAGAGCCCTTCAGGAAATGCAGGAAAAATTGAAGAAGGAGGGTGGCAAAACTCCTGGTGGTGACCTTCCCGGCAAAATGGAACAAACCGAAATGGATTTGGTTAATAAACAGATAACGGAGCAGACGCTTCGCAGACAGAAGGAAATATTAACCCGATTATTAGAAACAGAAAAGTCGATGCGGGAACAAAATCTTGACGAAGAGCGTAAAGGAGAGGCTGCAAAGGATTATGACAAAGAAATTCCACGTGCGTTTGAGGAATATTTAAGATTAAAAGAAAAAGAAGTAGAATTGTTGAAAACCGTTCCTCCGAAGCTCTATCCATACTATAAGAAGGAGGTTAGTGAATATTTTAAGCGAATTGAAAACCCGAATTAGTTTGGCGCTAATATGAAAAACATCCGAATTCAGATTCCATCGATTTCCGAGAATATCCGGATGATTGAAAGTTTCATCGATAACGCGCGAGAGAAGTTTCATCTGGATGATGACATCTATGGAAACATCATGATTGCCGTGACTGAAGCCGTTAATAATGCTATAAAACATGGAAATAAGGGTGATTCTTCCAAAAACGTCCAGTTGACCCTTGCGCTAAATGATAAACTCATCAAATTCAAGGTGGAAGACGAAGGCCACGGATTTGACTACGAAAATCTACCCGATCCCACTGCACCAGAGAACATAGAAAAGCCAGGTGGGCGTGGTATCTTTTTAATGAAACACCTCTCTGATGAGGTGGATTTCAAAGAAGGGGGTAGAGTCGTAGAATTGAGTTTTTATATGAATTAATGGCATCCATCACCTTTTTTTCAGAAGGAATCGATTTCAAAATATCGAAGCCGAGGGCCACTAAAAACTGGATTCAAAAGGTTGTCAAAAAGGAAAAACACAAGCTCTCTTCCCTTTCCTATGTCTTCTGCTCTGACGAATTTCTTAGCAACCTTAACAGGCAATACCTGAATCACGATACCCTAACTGACATCATTACGTTCAGTTACTCGACTGAGCCTGCCAGTTTAGAAGGTGAGATTTACATCAGCATTCCCAGGGTAAAAGAGAATTCAAAGCTTTTCAATGTGGATTTTGACGAGGAGCTGCATCGGGTAATCATACACGGGGTCTTGCACTTGCTTGGCTACGGTGATAAAAAGCCTACGGAAAAAGCCCAAATGAGAAAGAAAGAAGAAGCTTGCCTATCTTTGCGCTAATAAGTTTCACGTGGAACTAGTTTATCGAAAGGTTAGATTTTTTGGAGGTTTCACGTGGAACGCCTAATGACTGAAGTTGATGTTTCCTGAATACGATGTAATAGTGGTGGGGGCAGGGCATGCCGGATGCGAAGCTGCGGCTGCGGCTGCCAATATGGGCTCAAAGGTTCTACTGATCACTATGAACATGAACACCATTGCTCAAATGTCTTGCAATCCAGCAATGGGCGGGGTGGCAAAAGGGCAAATAGTCAGAGAAATTGATGCACTTGGCGGATACTCAGGCATCATCTCCGATAAATCAATGCTTCAATTTCGAATGCTCAATCTTTCGAAAGGTCCTGCCATGTGGAGTCCAAGGACTCAAAATGACCGCATGTTGTTTGCAGAAGAATGGAGGCTCGTCCTCGAAAAGACACCGAATGTTGATTTCTGGCAGGAGATGGTTTCGTCTCTACTTATCAAAGACAATAGGGTAGTAGGTGTGAAAACGGGACTAGGACTGGAGATAAACTCAAAGTCTGTAGTACTAACCAACGGGACTTTCCTTAATGGAAAAATCCACATTGGCGAAAAGAACTTTGGTGGTGGGAGAGCCGCAGAAAAATCTTCGACTGGCATAACTGAGCAATTGATCGATTTGGGATTCGAGTCGGGCAGAATGAAGACGGGTACACCGCCAAGATTAGACGGCAGATCGCTCGACTACTCGCGAATGGAAGAACAAAAAGGTGATGCAACTCCCGGCAAATTCTCGTTTTCTTCGACAACTCCGCTGAACAAACAACTGAGTTGCTGGATCACCTATACGAACGACTCCGTTCATAAGGAACTTGAAAAAGGCTTCGACAAATCGCCCATGTTTCAAGGAAGAATAAAAGGAATAGGGCCGAGGTATTGCCCTTCAATTGAAGATAAAATAAATCGGTTTGCAGAACGCGATCGGCACCAAATCTTTGTGGAGCCTGAGGGATGGAACACGGTAGAAATTTACGTGAACGGATTTTCAACTTCTTTGCCCGAAGAAATACAATACAGCGCGCTGAGAAAAATAGCCGGATTTGAAAATGCCCGAATGTTTAGACCAGGCTACGCAATTGAGTATGATTACTTCCCACCAACACAGTTAGAGACAACGTTAGAGACTCAACTAATTGATAATCTGTACTTTGCAGGTCAAATCAACGGCACAACGGGCTATGAAGAAGCTGCCTGCCAGGGTTTAATGGCTGGCATCAACGCTCACAACAAAGTTCACGACAAAGAACCATTTATTCTCAAAAGATCGCAGGCTTACATCGGTGTTTTGATTGATGACCTTGTTAACAAGGGCACTCAGGAGCCGTATCGCATGTTTACATCTCGTGCAGAATATAGAATTCTACTAAGACAGGATAATGCAGATTTAAGACTAACAGAACTCGGTCATAAAATCGGTCTCGCTAGTGATGAACGTCTTGAGAAAGTTCTAGACAAGAAGAACGATCTCCAACGGTTAATGACAGATCTGAAAACATTAAAGGTGGAACCCGAAATAATCAATGACGGATTATCCGCTTTGGCCACTGCGACTATTCAAGAAAAAGTCTCAGTTGCTCAGATTCTCAAAAGACCCGAACTCAACATTGAGAACGTAAAAAATATTGATGCCGCAGTTGCCACCAAACTCAATCTCTATTCAATAGAAGTACAACAACAAGCAGAGATACTCGTGAAGTACGACAGCTATATCGACCGAGAACAAAAGCTGGCTGAAAAAATAGAAAGCCTCGAGGACTATAAAATCCAGGCAGACTTTGACTACGATCGCGTTAAAGCGCTGTCATCAGAAGCGAGAGAGAAATTAAAAAAGATACGTCCTGAAACGATTGGCCAGGTTACCCGAATAAGTGGCGTATCACCGGCAGACGTATCCGTGCTAACAATCTACATGGGCAAATAACAATGGCACTTGAGCAAGTCACCAACTGCCCAATTTGTGGAAGCGATGCATTTGAATTTTTCCTCACTTGTCAGGATCACACAACAACAGGTGAACCGTTTCAACTCCAAAAATGTAAAGCCTGTTCTTTCGTAGTAACTAGTCCGAGGCCTGATCAGTTGAGCATCGGGAAGTACTACTCTTCCAACACGTATGTGTCACATAATGCACGACCAGGCAGCCTGCTTGATTCTATCTATTTTCTCGTGCGAAGATTCACGCTGAGATGGAAAAGCAATTTACTCCTAAAGTTTAGCAACAAAGGTTCACTTCTTGACTATGGATGTGGCACGGGCGAATTCCTGAATTCCTGTAAAAAAGAAGGATGGGATTGTAGCGGAATTGAGCCTTCACCGATTGCCAGAACTATTGCTCGCGAAACAACGGGGCTGTCAATTCAAGAGAACGTTGACGATATTGAAAATAAAAAGTTCGATGTAATTACACTTTGGCACGTACTTGAACACGTTCATGATCTCAACAGCCTTATAGATCAACTAAAGCAATCGCTCGCAGCAAACGGCATGCTATTTATAGCCGTTCCAAATCATGAAGCCGCAGACGCAAAAGCATACAAAGAGTATTGGGCCGGATATGACGTACCAAGGCATCTATGGCATTTCTCAAAAGAAACAATGACGCTCCTGCTTCGCAATCATGATTTCCGAATAAAAGCGATATTGCCTATGAAACTAGACTCTACGTATGTGTCTTTACTAAGCGAAAAATACAGATCGCAAGGCAAGCAAACTCTCAACGGACTATTGCGAGCATTGATCAACGGACTAAATTCCAATATAAAAGCGGCCTCAAAAAATAACTACTCAAGCCTTATCTACGTTTGCACTCCTGAAAAATGAAGTCGCCTGCAATTCTTATAATCGGTTTTGTATTCTTTGGCTGTGCCAATCAAACTACCCCAACTGGCGGACCACAAGACAAAACACCGCCCAGGCTAGTGCAATCTATGCCGACTCACAACGAAAAAAACTTCAAAGGAAACAAAGTGGAGCTCGTCTTCAATGAAGCCATCCAGTTGCGAGAAGCAAAAGAACAAATCATCATTACACCCTCACCAGGAAAAGAAATCACATTTACAGCGAAGAAAAATACTGTAACGGTTGAACCTGAAACCAAGTGGAAGGACAGCACAACCTATTCCATCATCTTTAGAGAAGGTATCAGAGATTTGACGGAAGCAAATCCTGCTCTCAATCTTAAATTAGCTTTCAGCACAGGCGCTTACATTGATTCACTTAGCATGAGCGGATCCATTCGCGAAGCCCTCTCAGAAAAAATTCCTGAAAACATAACCGTTGCTATATACCAAGCTGATACATTCGACATTTTTAAACACACGCCAAGTTATTTTACCAAAAGCAACAAACTTGGCAAGTTCAGAATAGAGAATCTGAAAAACGGAAGTTATTACATCTATGCATTTGATGATAAAAACAAAAACCTGAAAGTTGAAAGCACAAACGAAAAATACGGATTCATCAGCGCGCCCATAAACCTTCAGTCCAACAAAGATTCCCTTTCGATCGACCTCGTAGCGCTGGATGCGCGGCCAATAAAACTTAACAGCATACGTGGAAACAAACAAATAACGACTGCCAGATTTAATAAAGGACTTGTCAATTACACAGCCAAGCTCAACAAGAAACACCCTACGTCAATTTCTTTTGGCGAAAACAAATCAGAAATAATATTCTATCACCACTCGCCTGTCCCAAAAAATGATAGCATTCCAGTGGAGCTCACAGCAACTGACAGTCTCAATCAAAAGTTTGATTCACTGGTCTACCTGAAAGCAGCAGAAAATAAATACAACAAGGACAAATTTAACGTGTCCATTACTTCACCCCTTTTCGACTTTGATTCAAATACGATAATTATCGAAGGAAAGGTCAATAAAACAATCAAAAAATTTACCTTAGATAGCATCCAAATAAACGTAGATACACTCTTCTCGATACCATTGACGCAAGATGAAATAGTAGACGACTCGGTCAATCATACTTTCCGAATCCAAAAAAAGATTGATCGAAAATCAATCCCAAACCAAATAAAATCATTAGGCATCAACTACAACAAATCGTTTCTAATATCAAACGAAGGCGATTCAAGCAAGCAAGTAAAGGCCGAACTCACACTATACAATCCTGAAGAATTGGGGATTTTATCAGTTGAAATTCATACAACCAGCGAGCATTATACCGTAGAGCTTCTCAGTTCTGACAATAAAGTCATGGCCTCATTTAAAAACAAGCCCAAATATGTCTTCAAAAACCTCATCCCGCGAGAGTATAAATTAAGGGCGTACATCGATACCAACCAAAATGGAAAGTGGGATCCAGGAAATATCCACTTACGAGAAGAGCCAGAAAAGACGTTTTTCTATCAAAGCCCCGAAAAGAAGTACTCATTCCCAATAAGAGCCAATTGGGAACTCGGACCCCTCGTTATCACCTTCTGAACAACTTGTGTATAAATAGTTTTCAGGTCGCCAAAACCCCGACTCCGAACCTCTATCTCCTCAGACGAGCAGAAAAAGTGAATAAGTAAGAATCAAAACAAAGAAACACACATTGCGTTAAATTGTAGACAACTCCTATTAACAAAATGAACGAATGTCGATAACTTACAAACTTGTTATCACCATCTCAAAAAACGAAGTCAACCAACTAACCCTCTCCAATAAACAATCAACATAAAAAACACATCTCGCTCAGCAACATCGATTGTCAACATTTCCACATGACTAATTACAACTACATTAAATATTATAATACTATTTTAAATACAATACTGTGGATGTGTATAATGCTATTATCACATACGGCATTTGCTCAGGATCAAAACGAGATACAAATTGCGAACGAATATATTTTGAAAGGTGAAAAAGATAAAGCGCTCGCAGCATACCAAAATTTGTCAAAGAATGTGGAGAACATTCCGTCTATCCATAACAACTACCTCACTCTTTTACTTGATCTGGCCAAGTACAAAGACGCAGAGGATTATGTGGAACGGGTAATAAAACGGGCTACCGACAAGCAAGTCTATCGCCTCGATCTTGGTTTAGTCTATGTTCGCTCCGGGGAAATTTCCAAAGCTGATAAATACTTCAAGACACTTATTAAAAATAATGTAGAGGATATCTACCGTTTAAAATCCATCTCGGATTACTTAGCTACAAAGCACTTGATTGACTATGCGGTGCTTGCGTTGCAACAGGCGAGAGAATCCGGACGAAACCCAAGCCTTTTCACACTGGAACTGGCCAACCTCTATCGGCTTGGCGGGAAGAAGGATGACATGGTAAATGAATACCTGAATTACGTTACACAGACTCCTGGTAATTCGGGCTATGTAAAAAACTTATTGCAACTGTTGTTAACGAAACCAGACGAGATGGAAAGTCTGGAGCGCTTACTCTTTGATCGTGTGCAGCAGAATCCGGATGCAGAAGTTTTTGCGGACTTGTTAATCTGGGTTAACCTTCAACAGAAAAATTTCTATGGCGCATTTCTGCAGGCGAGAGCGTACGATAAAAGATTCAGGAAAGAACAATCGAAGACATTGGAGATCGCACAAATAGCACTTAACAACAAGGACTATGTAAATGCAGACAAGAGCTTTTCTTATGTTATCAAAGAATTTCCAAATAGTCCGAATTATTTGCCTGCCCGGCTGGGAGTTATTCGCTCACGCGAAGCAAAGGTAAAAGGACGCTACCCGGTTAATAGTGATTCCATTCGTTACCTGATTAAGGAGTATGAATCATTTATCACTGCCTATCCGGAAAACCCCAATGCGCTTGATGCACTTGCAGACGAAGCACTTCTTTACGCGTATTACCTTGATGAAAAAGAAACCGCGATCAATAAGCTAAACGAATTGATTTCGAATCCGAGAGTAGCTGTTTACCCAAAGTCGAAAGCCAAGTTGGATCTCGGTGATATCTATTTATTGAAAGGAGAATATTGGGAAGCCACATTGCTCTATTCACAAGTTGAAAAAACGCAGAAGGAAACACCGATTGGCTATGATGCTAAACTTCGTAATGCGAAACTTTCGTTCTATAACGGAGATTTTAAATTAGCACAAGAGCACCTTGATATCTTAAAAAAGGCAACAACGCGTGAGATTGCTAATGATGCTATCGATTTGAGCATGTTGATAAAGGAAAATACAACCTATGATACACTGGGCACGGCACTAAAAGAATATGCCGCCATAGAATTGTTGATGGTGCAAAATAAAACAAGTGAGGCCTTAACGAGACTATCCACCTTTATTCCAAAAAGAAGAGTTTGGATGACAACTGTTGAAGTATTCGATAGGGGACTAGAGGCTAGAATAATTGAAACTAAAGGAGAAGAAAAGTTAATTGAACTGGATGATAGTTCAAGCCTTTCTACACAATCAATAAAAGACGATGTCTATTGGCTTGAGGCCAAATTAAGGATTAAACAAGGAGAGTTTGAGAAGGCACTCGCGCTTTGTCAAAAGATTATGGCTGAATACAGCGAGGATGTTTTAGCCGATGACGCCTATTTTTTAAAAGGAGAAATTTATGAGCGTCACCTGAACGATAAAGAAAAGGCAGGTGAAATCTACCGCGAGTTTTTGAACAAGTATCCCGGGAGCGTTTATGCGGCAGAAGCCAGAAAGAGGTATCGGCAGTTGCGTGGAGACTTTAGTGCCGCCCCAATTCCGTAGTGTAGTAGAACCAGTCTTTGCGCACACCTAATAAATTCATAACTTTGAATCTTGTGAATCAAAGAATTACATATTTTTTGAACTTGAAAATGCGATTGCTCTATTCAATCGCCTTTCTGATGATCTTCTCTTGCACAATTATTAAAGACGAAGATATCACCGATCCAAGCCAGACCAGTAAGCTGAAGTTAAAATCCATTGAGATAAAACAATCATTAAACAGTGGAGATCAAACCAGCCTTGCCACAGTAACCATAAATTCATCCGGGCAGATTGAGAAAATTAACTGGCCAGCTTTGGGGAATAAAAAACTAAAATTCAGGAGTGGACTTACGAGTGCGACCACATCAACCCTTAGTTACACGGGTGGAAAACTTACCACCTTTGATACACAGTTAGGACTGGAGAAATATGTATTTGAATATAACGGGGCTGGCAATTTGGTGAAGCTCATCTCCACAGGAACCTTTGCCAATAATATTGTAAAGACGATAGATACACTTTACTACGACACACAAAATAGAATTACTAGATTAGAACGTTCTCTGTTTAATGGTGCAGGGGTGAAGACACAAGTATCAATTAATCCGATTACCTATTTAGGGGATGGTACGCTTGATGCATTTAGTTATAACGGCAAACCAGTAAAACAAGACCTAGGCCAGGGATATTGTGAGAATGACAAAAGCACCATTAACTGTACACGATATGATTTTGGCACAGGTGGCCCCAATCAGGGATTTCCAACCGTATTGTTCAAACGCGAATTAACCGGAACGCTTATTGATAAAATTGAATTTGCAGATAACCGAACGGGCGGTGGCAATAGCGGTAACGATTGCTATGATTGTAACCGAGAACTGGATGAATATTACATTCATCCGATGATGATGTTGAAATCATATTTTAATAATGGTGATGACCTTTTTGTTGTTTATATGATTGACTGGTGGATAACTGGAAGTGGGACCCCAACTACGAACATTAAGAAAAATGACATCGTTAATTTCAATTTCAACTATGGGCTATAAAAGGAGACTTTATCTTCTTGCACTGTTGTTAGCCCCTATTTTGACGCAGGCTCAATTTCGCTTGCCTACCATGGATGTTGAAGCGAAATTCAATTTTAACATACTACCGTCCACGATAAGTAATACGGTTGACAATATGCAGACCACGGGCTTTAGCGGGGCTCTAAACATTCACATCAATCAATACATCGGACTAGGCTGGTTTTATCAGAGAAGCATAAGCGGTACTACAAAATATCAAAATCGAGACGGAGGCAATCAATCATCGAAGGATGCTCAGATTCTTTTTTCAGGACCAGTTCTGAGAATTTCTACCGGAAGGGGTAATAAGTGGCGTCCCTACCTGGCGTTGAGTTATTCAAAAGTAGAAATAGTGCAGTCTAATGGTGGTTACAACGTGGCTGCAAAGACCAATGCCGTTGGCGCCAACCTCGGCATTATGCGCAGATTGGGTAATCGTCTTTATTGGAACGTAATGGAAGTGGGAGTGAAGATGGTGAAAGAGCCACCCTTTTGGTTTGGTTCTAAGGACACCAATGTTTCCATGTTTGAAGTCAAGTCAGGCTTTACCTATAACTTCGGCAAACGAAAATAATTTTTCTTTATGAAATGAGCATAAGGAAAACTATACCAAACGGTATGATAATCTAATGCGAATTCTCCCGATAGCTATCGGGCAACAAAAAAAACAATTATTAACACATGAAACCTTCAGCGAAACTCTTCGCACTACTGTTGGTTTTGATCGGCACTACTTCGCAGGGGCAGGATTTGCTGCGACTTAGTCTGCGGGCCAAAGGAGCTACCGCCATCACCACTTCAGGCGACAACAAATACACAGCCCTGGCGCAGGGAAAGGACCTCGTACTCTACAGTGCAGGAACGGACACAAGGATCAAAGAATTCTCCGGAACGTTTTCCGGGCAAGGTCAGCGTATCAATTACGGACACACCAAGGACATTCTGGATGTGCGCTTCAACAATAAAGGCGATCTGCTTGCTACAGCTTCGGCCGATCGCACCGTTAAGTTGTGGAAGATGCCATCGGGTGAATTGCTGGCTACCTTGGAAGGCTATGCAGGAAGCGTAGTTGCTATACGTTTTGCGGAAGAAGACCGCTCTCTCATTTCTGCTTCAGAAGATATGACGGTACGCAAGTGGGACATCGCTTCGCTCAAGGAAGTTTTTTCAAAGAAGGAACATACCAAGCCGCTGCGCAGCATGGATGTAAGTGCCGATGGTAGATGGATTGCCAGCGGTGGTGGCGATACGCAAATCGTCATCCACAATCTTTCGGATGGAACCCTGGTGAAAAAAATTTCAGGTCATAAAAACTGGGTGCGTGCGCTGGCGTTCTCACCGGACTCTAAAACACTGGCCAGCGGTGGCGATGACAAAGTGGTTCACACCTGGAAAACAGATGAATGGGCAGCCGATAAAGAATTTGCACAACGCGGATGGATATATGATCTGCAGTTTAGTGGTGATGGTAAATATATGATAGTGGGACTCGAAAGAAATACAGTAGAATTTTATGATACAAAAACGGGCCTCATCAGTTTGAAGCTCGATACCTCCACACCAGTATTAAAAATTAATGTAGCCCCCGATGGCAAAGCCCTTACAACCATTGAGGAATTTTCAAACGATGTACACCTGTGGGATATCACTAACCTTAATATCTCTCCGGTTTTTTTGTTTAAAGATGTAAAAGATAAAAATCCGCCCCAGATTTTCGTGGCAAACCCACCCAATCTGCAAAACAACCGTGTCACCGTTTACAAAGACATCGTTGACCTGCGCGGGTCAGTAGTGGATGAATCGGGAGTGCGCCAATTGAAGGTAAACGGAATGCAGACTCCCATTAAAGAAAACGGAAACTTCCTCATCAATGTGCCACTGGCCATGGGTGACAACTCCATTAACATTGAAGTGACGGACGTCAACGACAATATTGCACTAAAGAAATTTGTTATCTCCCGAAAAAACCTGAGTGGTCAGGAGTATAATCCAGCCAGCGCCAAAAATTACCTGATGGTGATAGGCATCAACAATTATCAGTATTGGCCTAAGCTGAACAATGCCGTAAAAGATGCCAGCGATGTAGCGAGCACGCTGCTAAGTAAATACAACTTTGAGTTTGATAATATCATCATGCTGAAAGATGAACAAGCCACGCGTAGCAATGTTTACAACAGCCTGCGCGGTCTTATTGAAAAAGTCTCTCCTCAGGATAACTTGCTGATTTACTATTCCGGCCACGGCTACTTTGATCAGCTGCTTAACGAAGGCTATTGGGTTCCGGTAGAGTCGCACACCAACTCTAATGGTGATTATATCTCTAACACCGAAATTTTAAAGATCATCAATAACATCAATTCACAGCACACATTTCTGGTAGCCGATGCCTGCTTCTCAGGGTCGCTGTTTGCTGAAACAACACGAGGCTACAGCGACAATGTGGAGAAATTTAAATCGCGATGGGGACTCGTATCCGGTCGACTTGAAGTGGTATCGGATGGTGCTCTGGGCGACAACAGTCCGTTTGCAAAAAACTTTATCGGTTACCTGAAAGAAAATCAGAAAGGAAAATTTGCCGCCTCAGAGCTGATCCAGCATGTGAAGATCAAAGTAGCAGAAGCCTCCAACCAAACCCCATTGGGTAATCCACTAAAGAATGCAGGAGACGAAGGCGGGGAATTTATCTTTTATAAAAAGAATTGAGAGGATGAAGCCCTGCTTCAAGAGCCTAATTACCACTCTTCAAATTTTCAACCTTATTCATTGAAATAATTTTTAGATTGGTACATCCTAAACCAATTATGAAAAAGATACTATCACTTCTCCTGATTTCCGTAGCAGGAAATCTTCTCGCTCAAAACAATATCAAAGCCCTCGTAGGCGGCACATTGATAGACGGCTTTGGTGGCAAGCCACTCTTGAACAGCGTTATCATTGTAGAAGGTGAACGCATCAAGGCCGTTGGTCAGGTTGGGCAAATAGACATACCGAAAGGAGCGGAGATCATCTCTACGGATGGAATGAGTGTAATGCCCGGCTTGTGGGACATGCACGTACACTTAATGATCAATGGCCATAGCGACTATACGCATTGGGACAAAACCTATTTGAAAGTTGCGAAGGATGTCATCATGCCTTCCTCGGCACATCAGCTGTTGATGGCAGGAGTAACAAGTGCGCGTGATTTGGGCGGACCGCTTGAACCAAGTTTGTCGGTGCGCGATAGAATCAACAAAGGTGAAATACCCGGGCCGACCATGTACATGTCTGGACCGTTTATCCAACATGAACCGTATGCCGGCACGGCTGAATTCAGATGGGGAGTGAAGGGGGACATTGATGCCAGAGCAAAAGTAAAGCAACTCGCTAAAGCGGGCGTCAACTGTATCAAGTTGATTGATCAGGATCAGATGACAGAGGCCGAGTACATGGCGGTAGTGGACGAAGCGCATAAAAACAAATTGCAGGTAGTAGCACACTCGCATCGGCCGGATGAAATTCGCAGAGGCATGAAAGCGGGCGTTGATAATTTTGAACACACCGGCCTGGCGGCAGCCCCTGAATATCCGGAAGACATCATCGCGATGATCAAAGAACGTACTGCAAAAATGAGTCTCGGCCCATTATTCTGGACACCTACAGTGGAAGGTCTTTTCAACTATGAATACATGCGCGACAATCCCGAAGCGCTCGACAATACATCATGGCATTTGGGTCTGCCCGATTCAATCATCGCTGATATAAAACAAAGCATTAAGTACCCGGGTCGATTGAGTTATTTTGGTTTAAACCCAATTCGCAAGCCAACGCTGGAGAAAAAAGTAAAGCAACTTAAGGAAGCGGGAGTGGTACTGTTAATCGGAACCGACAGCGGTATTCCAATGAAGTTTCATAGTCAAAGCACCTGGAACGAACTGGATGTTTGGGTAAACAAATTCGGTCTCGACCCCATGTACACCATCCGTGCGGCAACCTACTGGCCTTCGGTAGCCATGGGAGTTGATAAAGACTTTGGAACCATCAGCGAAGGCAAGTATGCCGACATCATTGCCGTGAAAGGTGATGTGCTCCGCCACATGGACCTGTTGCAGGATGTGAAGATGGTAGTGAAGAAAGGAAAGCGGTATAAGTGATGAGTTGATTCATTAATGCAATCTTTAAAGTGGTCTGAATCTTTCAGACCATTTTTTTTAAGTTGAAAATTATGTTGGCGTGCCCTTCTGCCCACGGCTCAGGAAGCCACACACAGGTCGCGCTATCCGCTGCAAGTCCGCCCTACCCACATGTCCACCCTTGCGTGCTTTCCGCTTCTATCGCTCACGCAGAAAGTGATGACGTTTTGAAATAGTTTTAAACTACATCTCCACCCACGTATGATCGGCTAATAATTTTACTTCGGCTACAAAATTTTTGAAAGGCATTCCTTTTCGTCCCCACTCTTTAGGACCGACCATAGAAACGAGATGGTTCTGTCCTTCTGTCTCATATAAAAAATAGCGCTGGCCAATCACCGGAGCAAAGTTGAGCTTGGCCTCGTAAATGATCATCGACAATTCTTTTCGCTTTTGAATTTCTTTCGCTTGAATAGCAAGCAACTCTATCTGCTGCCGGATTTGCGTTAGCTGCATGTTGGTTTGTTCTTCCATTGCCGACAAAGCCTGATGACGAATAACTCCTTCCTCGGTTGGCTTGATAACAGCTCCCGACACAGATGCAGAATAAGGAAGCACACTGAACTGCTTGTGATAATGCTCCGTGTTAGTCAGTTCTTTCTTGTCAATGAAGTGAGTTTGCGTAATCTTCAACAAACCTTTCGGAGTGATTTCATGAACCACACGCAAGACAATTTTTTTCTCTTTTATAAAAGACGAAGTGAATGATAATTGGCCATTAAATTCGATCATGATAGCATCTGCAATGGATGGATCACACGGTTGCTCTTCACCATTGGGTATCGCTGAATACTGTGACGTGAAGGCCTGATCCTCCAATGACATCCAATTCATGCTTATGCTTAATTCCTTACCGGTGCCGCCAACCTCTATCTTATAAATTCCGGACTTGGGACGATCACCAAATTCATAAGTGCCCTTCTCAGGAAAGAGTTGCCAGGAGGAAACGAAATTATGAGCTTCTATCATTATTAAATAAGATAAACTAACACCATCAACCGAGAACGTAAATGCAATGATATTGTTCTGACTGGAATTTTACCAGACCCGTTTGCAAGGCGAAGATCGATAGTTTAAATTGGAAGGTTTTAAGAAAATATGGCAAAAGCAGTTAAGTCCCTGACACCCGCAACCGATGTAGTCCTGATGGGAGCAGGCATCATGAGCGCAACTTTAGGAATGCTTCTCAAGGAACTTGATCCTACTATAACGATACAGATTTTTGAGCGGCTGGATGAAGCGGGCACCGAGAGTTCTGACGCCTGGCACAATGCAGGAACAGGACATTCAGCCTTTTGTGAACTAAACTATACACCTCAGAAAGCAGACGGCTCGGTAGATATTTCCAAAGCGATTAAAATAGCGGAGTCATATGAAGTGTCGCGTGAGTTTTGGGCCTATTTAGTAGAGAAAAAGTATCTGGCCAATCCGGCAGAATTTATAACACAGATTCCTCACTTGAGTCTGGTGTGGGGAAAAGAGAATGTAGAGTTCTTAAAGAAGCGATACAGCTTGATGCATGAGAGCCCGCTCTTTAAAGACATGATCTATACTGAAGACCGTGATTTGATGATGGAATGGATGCCATTGGTGATGCGTGGTCGGAAAAAATTGCAACCTGTGGCGGCAACGCGCATGGAAATTGGCACCGATGTAAACTTCGGAGCGCTTACACGTGGCATGATGCGTCAGTTAGAAAAGATGCCTGGTGTTACAGTCCATTATGGTATGGAGGCACTCGATCTTGATCCGGATGGTAAAGGCGGATGGGATGTATTCTTGAAAAATCTTAGTGATGGCAAGAAGAGTAATGTCAATACAAAGTTTGTCTTTATTGGGGCTGGTGGCGCAACATTACACTTACTGAAAAGAGCAGAGATAGAAGAGCGGAAAGGATATGGAGGATTTCCGGTGAGCGGCCTATGGCTCAAATGCCTTAACCAGGAACTGATAGAAAAGCATCACGCCAAAGTTTATGGCAAAGCCTCAGTAGGCGCGCCACCAATGTCAGTGCCACATATTGATACACGGATGATTGATGGAAAGAAAGAACTTCTCTTTGGACCCTTTGCCGGATTTTCTACTAAGTTTCTTAAGAATGGTTCATTGATGGATTTGCCGAAATCAATTGGTTTTGATAATGCCATTCCTATGGTGTTTGCCGGAGTGAAGAACATGCCGCTCACCAAATATTTAATTGATCAGGTGCGACAGACTCCGGAGCAACGCCTGGACGCATTGCGCGAATATATTCCCTTCACCAAGTTGGAAGATTGGGAATTGAAAGAAGCAGGTCAGCGTGTTCAGGTTATCAAAAAAGACAAAGAGCAAGGTGGTGTGTTGGAGTTTGGAACGGAGATCGTGGTTTCTAAAGATGGAACAGTAGCCGCATTGCTAGGCGCATCGCCTGGAGCATCAACCGCAGCGGCTGTTATGTTGGGCATTCTCCCCAAATGTTTTAAAAAGCAGAGTCAGTCGTCAACGTGGCAAACCAAACTGAAGGAAATAGCACCATCCTTTGGCATAGCATTATCAAAAGACGAAAAGCAACTCCACGAGACCCGTAACAGAACAGCAAAGATTTTACGCATGGGCAAAAGCTAGTTCCCATGGAAATCATTTACCACATCACCACCTCCGCACAGTGGCATAAATATTCAGCATCCGATTTCTATGAATCAGAAACGCTGGAAGTAGAAAAATTTATTCACTGCTCGACAAAAGATCAGGTCAAAGGAGTTTTGGAAAGGTACTACGCTGATCAAAAGACGTTATTACTATTGCATATCAATCCCAGCATACTGACAGCTGAACTGAAGTACGAACAAGCAACTAATGCAGAATATTTCCCGCATGTATATGGTAAAATAAATAAGAGTGCCGTTATTAAAATTGAATCATTGGATTAATCAACAACATCATGATCAAACGAATTTTACTTTTTCTGCTCGTAGCATTATTCGCCCTCGCTGCTATTGTTCTCTTCAACACATTTACAAATACCTCCACGCAAACAATCATAACCGCGAAACCATCCCCTGATATAACACCAGAATCGCTACAACATTTTCAACAAGCCATCACATTCAAGACGGTATCGTATGGCGATTCTACTTTGTTTGATTCTTCGCAGTTTGTTGGATTTAGAAAATTTCTGGAGAGCACCTATCCCCAGCTGCATGCGAAACTAAGCCTTGAAATGGTAAGTACTTACAGCTTGCTTTTTAAATGGCAGGGTAAAGACACTACGTTGAAACCAATTGTATTGATGGCACATCAGGATGTGGTACCCGTTGAAGAGGGAACCGAATCAATGTGGCATGTAGATCCGTTTGCAGGAACAATAAAAGATGATTTTATCTGGGGCCGTGGCACAACAGATGATAAGATCAATTTGATTTCTATTTGTGAGGCTATAGAGAAATTATTGCATGAGAATTTTGAACCGCAACGAACCATCTACCTGGCATTTGGTCATGATGAAGAAATCGGAGGCAAAGGAGCTATTGCTATTGCCAAATTGCTGAAAGAAAGAAATATTGTAGCGGAGATGGTAATGGACGAAGGCGGCATCATCACCAAAGATAAAGTACCGGGGCTAGCAAAACCCGTGGCACTGTTAGGCACCTCAGAGAAGGGCTATCTCTCGCTTAATTTAACAGTGGAAAAACCGGGAGGACATAGTTCTATGCCCGAAAAAGAAACTGCAATAGGTATCCTATCGGAGGGCCTGGTGAAATTGCATCATGCCCCATTCGATGCAAGGTTCTCACAGCCCATGCAAGACTTCATGCAAAGCCTTGGCCCCGAAATGCCCTTCGTTCAGCGAATGGCTTTTTCAAATCCATGGTTATTTAAAAATTTGATAACAGGAACTTATGAAAAATCTGGACCGGGAAATGCGATGATACGCACTACGATTGCACCAACGATTGTCAAAGCCGGCATCAAAGATAATGTGGTGCCTACGCAGGCAATGGCTACTGTTAACTTTCGTCTGCTGCCAGGTGATGAATCGGCAGAGGTAATTGCCCACGTAAAAAAAATTGTCAACGATGAGCGAATAGAAGTTTCTGTCTATGGAGATGCGTTCTCAGAAGCTTCTGCAGTAACACCGATCAATAGTTTTGCATACCAGACTGTTGAAGCAACTGTTAAGAAGACCTATCCTCAACTTCTTACTTCACCATTTCTGATGATTGGCGCTACGGATTCACGACATTTTGGTGACGTATCGGCAAACATTATCAAATTCAGTCCGATGATTGACCCTATTGGCTTTCATGGTATAGATGAACGCGTCAGCCTTGAAAGCTATCGGACATCACTATGGTTTTATGAGCAATTGATCAGGGATTTGAAGTAGGCGATCATTTAGAAAATAACCAAATCGGGTGTTTTTATACTAAATCACTCAGGTCATCTTAATGGGAATAATTTCCAGATTAACCGAGCCGAACTGGTTTTTTCAATTAGGCTGAAAGAAATAACGTTTTGCATTGGCATGTAAAGTCATTAACTTTCAGGTTCTTATAATTAACTGGTTAACTATTTCTGCTTCGTGGCGTCACTGATAAGTATATTTTCAAAAGTACTATTGGTTGTCATAATAGTAATGACAAGCTCATCGCTGTTTGCTGCAGAGCTTTATAGAAAACAGACAGGAACAGCTACTATTGCAGCAGGGGCTACATCAGTGACCGTTACCATAAGTAACGTAGCTATGGATCAGTCGTTCCTTATTTTTTCTGCGACTTGCAACAATGCCAACCCAGGCGAATATCACATTGGGGGTACAATTACAAATAGTACAACGCTTACCTTTTCAAGGTTTGGCAACGCTACAACAACCGCGGCAACTATAAAGTGGCAAGTCTTTGAATTTGAATCTTGTGTAAGAGTGCTACGAGGAGTGACAAATTTTGCTTCAGGTGTTACTCTAGACGTAGCCATTCCCGCAGTTACGCTGGCAAAGAGCTTTGTTATAGCCACCATGACTAATGATGGTGCAACTGCTGATAATAATGATGGATTTGGAGCAGACCTAACGAGCACCACAAACCTGAGATTCACCGCAGGAACAGGCACGGGAAATTTTACGATTTATTGGCAAGTTGTCGAATATCAGGATGCCGTGGTCAAGAAGTTTACTACTACCCTAAGTGCTGGAACTGCAAATACAACAACAACCATCTCTCCGGCTGTTACTACCCTATCAAAGGCATTTGTGTTAAGCTATCATTCCATTAGCGCAGCCGTTGTTGCTGGTAATTTACCCCGAACAGAACTAACAAACACAACCACAGTCACCTATACTAGGGGAGCCGGTACAACAGCAGCCATGGCGTTTGTAACCTATGTAGTCGAGTTTACGGATGCTACAAGTGTAGTGACAGGAACCCAGGCTTTTGGGTCAGGATCTATAACCCAAAACGTTGCGATAACGGCAACCAATTCGACAGGTATTTTTGGCCCTGGCAACGAAGGAAGGCAAGGAAGCACAAACTATGTAACCGATGATAATTTTGGTTATGTCTATTTCACATATGACATTACTTCAGCAACTAACCTAACCATTGCCCGCGCTGTGGGCACAGGATCAACGGCCAACGCGCCCTATCAGCTTGTAACCTTTCCAGATTCAAACCCTTCACCGACACCAGCCACTTACTATTCATTAGCGAGTGGTGCCTGGGAAGCAAACACGTCATGGTCATTTAGTGCCGATGGATCAAGCGGTGCTGTTGCAGTCGGTCTTTTCCCAAGGCGTTTGGATAATGTCGTTATCAAGACCGGACATACAATCACGATTGATAACGCTACAGATAATGGATTGTGCGCTGTTTCACCAGATGGCTTGGCAAGAAGTAATGTAGGCGCTGGTATATCTCCAGGAGTTGGGTTTAATGGCTCAAACAGCGTGATGTTTTACCATATTGGAGACATAAGTATTATAGGAACGCTTAATGTTACCTCAGGCGTTAACATGATGGTGGCAGGTTACACTCGTATAACTTCAACCGGAGTATTTACGTTGAGCTCTTACTTGGTCAATGTTGGCTATCTCCTGGCAGATGCTTCATCGACTTTGACAACGCTGGATGATTTGTCGCTAACAGGAAATAGTACCACTATAATTAATACGAATGTTACCTCAGCTGACGATTTGAACATCGACTTTACTAATGCGACTCTTTGCGGAACAGGCACAGCTGGCTTGCTGAATAGTGCCGGTAGCGCTATTAACTATACGAATGGCGGAACTGTGAATCAGATTTGTACCACGTTTACCGTAACCTGTTCAGGTGGTGGGTGCTCAGGATTCCCTGTCGTTGGCACTGGACCATCTTCATTGGGTAACACTGGTCCTGCTGGTGTGGGCTCAACCGATGGAACTTCCGAACTTAAAGTTTGGCTGGATGCCAGCCAGAGCGTATTTAGTGATGCTGGAGTAACTCCTTCTACGGACGCTGGCGTGGTTCAACAATGGAATGATCTTTCCGGATCATCTAATCACGCCACAAAGACGGTCTCAAACAGACCGTCCTGGGATCAAACTGATGCAGCGATCAATAATGCGGCAGCCGTAGATTTTACTGCTGCCAGTTCAACCCGCTTAAACTTAAACTCGTTTACGCTAAATCCTTCCACATCAAGCTTTTCGGTTATTGCTGTTCTAAATGCTGATGCATCGACTGGTACTAATCAAAATATACTTCAACAAAAAGATGCCAGCGGAACGGGCCGAACCTTGCTACTATATGATAATGCCCTTACTAAAATTACTACGTTTTTAGGAAACGTGACTACAGCGCCCACAGCAACATATACATTAAACACTTGGAACATCTTCTCTCAGACCTTTAGCCTAAGCGGCACTACTTCGATCAATCTATATAAGGCTGGCACAGCTGATGGCTCTGCAACTATCACCCCAGAGTCCACTGTGGGCGCTTGGCTAATTGGAGCGAGTAAAGCGGAGAACGCCTCATTCTTCCAAGGGTCAATGGGTGAATTAATTATTCTTAATCAATCTATTAGCGCAGCGAGAAGAATAATCATTGAAAACTATCTGCATGCAAAGTATTTCACAGCCCTTACGTTGACGAATGATGTTTATACTATGGACAATGCAGGCAATGGTAACTTTGATTTTGAAGTTGCAGGGATTGGTCAAGCCAGCGATGGTTCTAATCACAAAGACGCAAAGGGACCCGGTGTTGTCAGAATGTGGAATCCAAACGGGCTCGCCAACAGTGAGTTTTTAATGTGGGGTCATGACAACACTGCCATTACCAGCACAACTACGGCTGTTGGCACAGCGGTAGATGGCACGATTATCAAAGAGAGATTATCAAGAATTTGGAGGGCTGGGGAGACAGGAGATGTTGGTACAGTGTCAGTATCATTTGATTTCAGCGGTGTAGGAGGTAGCCCGCTCGGATCTAATCTGCGTTTACTTATTGATAGAGATGGTGACGGTTTTGCAGATAATGATGTTGCCCCTCTAGTTGGTTCTACCACGGGCAGCTTAGTCGTATTTTCAAATGTGAATTTTCAGAATGGCGACAGATTTACATTAGGCAATACGGACAATAGTATTCCTCTGCCAATTGAATTACTTTCATTTAAGGCTACAGTTCAGCATCAGGAAGTTAAATTGACTTGGAGTACGGCTTCCGAGCATAACAATGACTACTTTGTAGTTGAAAAGTCTGATGATGCTGAGAGCTGGACAAGTGTTGCTAAAATTAAAGGAGCAGGAACAAGTATTTCGAAAAGGGATTATAGTACTGTCGATGAAAAACCTTTTGAAGGTGTTTCCTATTACAGACTTCGTCAGGTAGACTTTGACAAAAAGGAAAGTTTGTCAAAACTAGTTAGCGTTTCTATTGACAAGAAGAATCAGGTGTTGGTTTATCCAAATCCATCAAGCAGAACATTTACGATCACCTCATCACGCGAAATATTACCTGAAGGAGTAAGATTTGTGAATACACTAGGACACAAACTTGGCTTTAGCTTTGAAAGCCGACCTGGAGAATTTACCATCGACCCGGGAGACATCTCCCCAGGTGTGTACTTCATTCAAATTTTAACTACCTCCGGGCTAGGGTCCGTGAGGGTGATCAGAAAATAGTCAATTCAAGGTAGCGTTCACTGACGGACATTTTTATTCGTTATCGCACAAGGGCTAATAAGATATAGCCGATTTAATGTGAATTCTGCGTTTTGCTTTTTTTGGTATTAGGATTGCAAATCTTAGCCTTCCAAATCATAGAAGCCTAAATCCAAAGAAATGATTAAGAGTTACCTGCTAGTGGCCCTGCGCAGCCTTCAAAGAAACAAACTTCACGCTTCCATTAACATCATCGGCCTTGCCATTGGAATGACATGTTGTATTCTCATAACACTTTTTGTGCAGTTTGAATTGAGTTATGACAGGCAGAATAAAGATGCAGACAGGATTTATCGCATGGGCATTGACCTTGATGCTAACAACTGGGCTATTTCAGCGTTCCCGATTGGTTCTTTGTTAAAGGATAATTTTCCTGAAGTGGAAAAGTTTACAAGGATAAAACCTACAGAAACGTTTATCCAAAATTCATCCAATGATATAAAGAACAAAGAGAAGGTTTTTTTTGCTGACTCGTCTGTGTTTGATGTGCTTGATATTAGGTTACTGAAAGGAAATGCATCCACAGCGCTGGCGGAGGTAAACTCCATGGTAATTACCGAAGACCGCGCACAAACTTACTTTGGTGACGAAGATCCCATCGGTAAAACATTAACAATGTTGAGCGACAAAAAAGAGTATAAGATCACAGGAGTATTCAAGGCATTGCCCTCCAACTCCCACGTTCACATTCATATGATGGTTTCTTCAGATAATTTAGAACCCATGCGTGCCGGCTCAACTCAAGGTTGGAGTTACCTCACCAATCATTACACCTACCTCGTACTTCCGAAAGGGATTGATCATGTCGCCTTTGAAAAAAAGATATCTGAATTTATGGATAAGTATGAGGAACGAACGGCCGATCAGCCCAAAAATGTCCTTCGGTTGCAGCCACTTACCTCCATTCACCTCTACTCTAACCGAGGCCTCGAGGTTGAAGCGAACAGCAATATGAACACGGTTTATATCCTTTCAGCCATAGCTTTTTTTATATTAATAATTGCCTGTATCAACTTTATGAATCTTACGACAGCTCAGTCATTGAAAAGAGCGCGGGAGGTTGGCATTAGAAAAGTTGTGGGGAGCAAAAGAGCTCAATTGATTTTTCAGTTTCTTAGTGAGTCGGTTGTAATTAGTTTCATCTCATTGGTCATTTCAATTCTACTGCTCACGTTGGCACTACCTACCTTTAATGAAATTTCAGGAAAACAAATCATTATCAATCCACTCGAAAATGGTTTTGTTGCAATGATTTTTATTGGCATTACTTTTTTTGTGGGGATTTTCGCAGGAACCTATCCAGCATTTTTCCTTTCCAGTTTTAAACCCACGTCTGTATTGAAGGGAAATTTTGTTGGAAATTTTAAAGGGCAACTTTTGAGAAAAGGATTGGTTGTGTTCCAATTTGCTATAGCGTTTGTAATCATGGTTGGCACATATGTAATCTATGCTCAGCTAGATTACATGCTCAACAAGAACGTGGGCTTCGATAGAGAACAGACATTAGTTATACAAATGCCCAATGACAGTGTGGGTGATTTATCGGTGAAAAACGAAATCGCAAGGCTGGCAGGAGTTGAGAGTGTGACTCGGTTTCAAGAAGTACCAGGTAAAATGGTGCGTACTACAACCATATGGTACGAAGATGCGAAAGACAATCAGGCCGAAAACATGTATCTATTCAGCGGAGATGCAGACCTACTGAAAACATTGGGCATGAAGATGAAAGTCGGAAGCTATTTTCAACAAGAGTCAAAACAGTACGGGAAAGAATTTGTAGTCAATGAAACTGCTGTGAAGCATTTTGGCTGGAAGCTGGACGATGCGATAGGTAAGCTCATAAATTTTGGCGAGCGAGGAAGTGAACCTGGGCGCGTAATTGGCGTTGTGGAAGATTTTCATTACAAACACCTTCACGAAAAAATCGGCCCATTAGTGATGTATCTGGAACCATCGTATGAAGGTCAGTTTATGGCTATAAGAATTAAATCGGATGACATTAAAACAATGGTGAGATCCGTGGAAAGTACGTGGAAGACCATCCTACCTCAATATGAATTCGAATATCAATTTCTTGATGAGTCATTTGATCAACTCTTTGATCAGGAGAAACGATTAGGGCAATTGTTCAGCTTATTTTCAGGACTTGCTATTTTTATTTCGTGCCTTGGCCTGTTTGGCTTAGCCTCGTTCACCATGGAGCAAAGTCGCAAGTCAGTGGCCGTTCGCAAAGTTTTAGGAGCATCTGTTTCCAGTATTGTAGTGATGATGTCAAAGAACTTTTTAAAACTGGTATTCTTAGGAATGTTGTTGGCAAGCCCGATAGCGTACTTTGCCATGAATAAGTGGCTCTCCGGCTTCGCCTACAATGTTGGCTTTGCATGGATAGTATTTCTTTATGCGGCAGTGGTAGGCGGCTTAGTCGCCTTCGGTACAGTAAGCTATCATTCGTTAATGGCGGCAACCACCAATCCGGTGAATTCGCTTAAAGAACAATAACGCCAAAAATAAAACTGAAATTTTCGAACTATGACTAATGAGGAATTTCTAAAATCATCAGTTGAAGGAAATAAGCCCAATCGAGTTATAAGGAAATAGTGAAGAAGCACTACTCACTCACTCCTCAACGATTTCACCGGGTCAGAGCTTGCAGCTCTTATTGATTGGTAGCCCATTGTAAGCCAGGCGATTACAAAAGCAAAGACCCCCGCCAATAAATAAATCATTATACCAATTTCAGCTTTGTAGGTATAGTTTTTCAACCACCAGCTTACACCGTACCACGCCAAAGGAGCTGCAATGATAAAGGCGATAAGTATTAGTTTGCCAAATTCTTTGGAAAGCAACATAACAATGCTGCTGACTGAAGCACCCAATACTTTTCTAATTCCGATTTCTTTTGTTCGCTGCTCGGCAGTAAAGGCAGTAAGTGCAAACAAACCAAGGCAAGCGATGATGATAGCGAGGCCAGCGAAGATGAAGAAGATTTTCCCCAATCTTTGTTCGGCTGTGTACATTCTGCCAAAATCATCATCGAGAAAAGAGTAACTGAAGGGCATGCCGGGAGCCAATGCTTTCCAGTTTTTCTCAATTGCGCTGATGACGGCTTGTGCATCTTTCGCCTGAAAGCGAAATGAAACCAGACCTATGCTTTTGTCGAGGAAGAGCGCCAGTGGAGTTATATTTTGTTTGAGCGACTCGAAATGAAAGTCCTCGACAATTCCTATGACCGGAAAACTTTTTGGATGATCACGGTCAATACCTCCTGAGCCATCTCCACTAAACGTACTGATCTTCTTTCCAATTGGATCGTCCGTAAAACCAAATAGTTTTTGAGCAGCTTCATTTAATATAACGGCTCCCGAGTCGGAAGGAAATTCATTGGAGAATGCCCGACCCACTTTAATGTTCATTCCCAGCGTCTTGATATAATCATAGTCAACACGCCAGCACTGAAGTGCCACCATGTTTTCGTCTGTTGGCTGAGTTCCTTCTGGCCAGTGCGTGTTATCATTCCTGTTGGTACCGGTTACTGGAAGAAATCCGGAGATTGTTCCGCTGAGAATACGATTATCTTTCATTACCTCATCTTTGAAAGACTGAACCTGATCGCCCAGACCGTAAGCATCTTTGATTATAATCACCTGATCTTTATTGAACCCGATCTTGGTATTCTGTATGAATCCCAGCTGGCGGTTGACAGAGATTGTTCCGATGATCAGAATAATGGAGATAGAAAATTGAAACACAACCAGTGAGCTCCGGATCAATCCACTTTTCATACCCAAGGCGAGATTGCCCTTCAAAACATTTACCGGACGAAATGCGGAAAGAAAGAAGGATGGATATAACCCGGCCAACAGGCCAACGACCAATGCACCAAGAGCCAGACCACCCCAAAAAATTCCCTTTGTAAAAGGTAAGAACAACTCTTTACCCGCAAGTAAGTTGAATGAAGGCAAGACAATCCATGCGACCACCACGGCAACTAAAAATGAAACCACACTGAGTAAAATGGATTCAGTCAGAAATTGGCGCACCAGATGTGAGCGCAAAGATCCCATTACCTTTCGTACTCCAACTTCCTTCGCCCGATTGGAAGATCGTGCGGTACTTAAGTTCATGAAGTTGATACAGGCGATGGCAAGAATGAAAAGAGCAATGGCTCCGAAAAGATAGATATAGGCGATGTCGCTGTTTACTCCCAGTTCTGCTGTGAGATCAGAGTGCAAGTGAATATCCGTCAAGGGCATCAATGTCCACTCTAGTTTATTGCCCGATGCCCGGAATTTCTCCATGGTAAAATCATTGCCGAGTGCCTGCTTTGCCTGAGGGCCGGCATAGCTGTCGATCAGCTTGGGAAACTTTGCTTCCAAAGCTTTATAGTCAGCACCTTGCCGAAGTTTGATGTAGGTGCTGAAATTATTGCTGAGCCAGTTTGGATCTTTGTTGTAGTCAGTACTTACAAGCGCAAGCATAATGTCAAAATGAAAATGACTCGTTACGGGCATATTCTCATATACTCCTGTCACTTTATAGTTGTCCTTATTCTCAACAATTAGAGTTTGCCCGATTGGATTTTCATTAGGGAAGTATTTTGCGGCCGCTTTTTGGCTGATCACCATAGTGTAAGGATCTTTCAGCGCTTCTTTTGAATTTCCCTGCACGAACGGAATGGTGAATACATTGAAAACTGAACTATCGGCATAGATAATGTCTGTTTCCTTAATATTTTGATCCGTGCGCTTTATCAGCATGGAGCCATCATTCCAAAAGCGGGCTGCGTGTTCCACTTCCGGCAGATCTACACGAAAAGCATCGGCCAGAGGTCCAGGAGCTACCGCAAGACGGAGGTGATTGGGGCCGAATTTTATTTCACTATCTACTCGATAAATGCGATGGACATCTGCGTGATGCTTATCAAAACTCAACTCATGTGTAACATAAAGAAGGATGACAAGGCAAGAAGCAATACCGATTGCCAGTCCCAGGATGTTAATAAGAGTATAGAATCGTTGCTTCTTCAGGTTACGGAGCGCGATAATGAAATAGTTTCTTAACATAAGCCGTGTTGTTTTATTTTCTGTTTCTAAAATCTGTTGTTGTGTTTTTAGCAATCCGTTATTGTGGCCAAATCCCTTTATGGCATGATGATAAGCGTCAATGAAACGAACGCCATTATTCATTTGGCTTTCAACAGCAGTGCAGATATGATCAATTAATTCATCTTGTATTTCGTCCGCAACAATGCCTCTATAATTCAGGTCTTTTATAATGTAGTCAATATGGTCGCTGGAGAGTCGCGTCATCACGCAAGTTTCACCTGTAATACATTGGACATGGTTCGGATAAAATCAACTAGTTCCTCTACGCGATCTTTTGCCAATGAGCGACCAGTAGGCGTAAGTGAATAATACTTTCTAACGCGCTTACCCATCATTACTGTCTCTGTTTTTAGAAGCCCCTCTGCCTCAAGACGGTGCAGGGTAGGATAGAGCGCACCTTCAGTCAATAGGAGTCGGCTATCGGAGAGCTCCTTTACACGCTGGGTAATTTCGTAGCCATACATTTTTCCATGATCCTTCAACACTTTTAGTAAAATGGTTTGTAGCGTACCTTTTAGTAGTTCGGGAGAATGCATAGAAGATTAATACATAAGTGAATTATGCATATAAGACGAAGGCCGATGTTTTTAGGTTGCATGCGTAGCTAACTGAATTCCTGAGTTGTGGTAAAAAGCGTAAATTCACATGTCCAAGCCTATGAAAAGAGCGTATTGGTTTCTTCTGTTGTTTGTTGCCTGGTGCGTCACCTGTGCCATTTGGTACATGTTTTCAGTAAAGGGCTTAAGTTCGGATCCCAATTTTTTTGCGCCCCACCCACGTCTGATCGCCATTTTAGAGATCTTGATAATGATCTTAATTGCCTGCCTTATCGGCTATGGTGTAGGATGGATTTTAAGAGAAGACGCGGTCAATCCTTTGAAGGAAGCAATAGAACGACTCGAAACAGACAATGAAACACTAGTAAGTCTCAAACAAGAAACGGAACACAAACTCGATCGGATGCAACACCTGGCAAGGCACGATCGGGAGAATTTTGATCATGAGCTTTCAAAATACAAGGAGGATAATGCGCTATTGAAAAAAGAATTGACAGAATTGAATGAAGAACTTGCTAACCGTAAAGAAGTACAGATAGATCAGTCAGCGGTGACACAATTAGAAAATGAACTAGGAGTACTACGGTTTAGGGCAAAGCAACTTGAGTTTCAAAAACAAGAACTGGAGGAGGACAATGAAAAACTTAAGAAAAATCTGGAGGCAAAGCTGTCAGCAAAATCATCTGTTGTTGAGCCGCTGCATCCTTTTGTTCGTCCATTAGAGGTAAGTGAAAAAGACGACCTCACGCGGATCAAAGGCATTGGCCCTTTCATTGAGAAACGGTTGAATATGCTGGGTATCTATTCCTTTAGTCAGATCAGTGAGTTTACACCGGAAACCATTGAACACATTTCAAAAGCCATTGAATTTTTTCCCAAGCGCATCGTACGCGATAATTGGGTAGGGCAGGCAAAAGAATTTTGCTCGTAACAATCTACCTCGTTATGATTGATGTTTCTTCTGCATCATTAAGAATTCAGCAATACGATGGGCATCAATCACACCGATTACATGATTCTGATCGGTGACCATGGCTAATGTCTGTTGTTGCGAATTCATTTCCTTCAGCGCCTGGTGTATTGATAATTTGGCATTGAGGTATAAAAGACGTTTGTCCATAGCGTCTTCTACCAGTGTGCTTTCACCTCTTTCTCCCAGGGCTTTAAGAATGCCTTCTTTGCTTAATGAGCCTGCAGGAAGATCATTTTGAATTACCAGAAAATTAGTAGTCTTTTCTTCTAACAACCTTTGTGCGGCTTCACGGATGGTGCTGGTGACTGCAATTCGGGGAAATGTCGAGAGCATGATCGCTCCGATAGAAGTTTCGTTTAATACTGCTGTTCCCTGCGCATATTTTAATTCAGTCTGCGCTCCCATAAAAATGAAAATGCCAATAAAAATCAGAAAGGAGTTGCCATAAAAACCGACCACCACAAAAATTATAGCAATGACCTGGCCAATGCGGGCAGCTATAGTGGTAGCCCTGGTATGATTTAATTTAAAACCTAACAGCGCTCGCAATACTCGCCCACCATCCATAGGAAAAGCGGGGATCATATTAAAGACTACAAGGCTTATGTTAACACTTAAGAGAGAAGTCAAAAAATTGGAATGATTGATACCTCCCAGCCCTTCAAAAGTTGTGGGTGACTGACCTAAGTAGATAATAGGAAACAGAATTAAGGCGATAATTACATTAACAGCAGGACCGGCTAATGCAACCGCGAGTTCTTCTTTAGGTTTTTCCGGAATGGACTCAAGACTTGCAACACCGCCAATGGGCAGTAGAGTAATATCCCGTGTGCGGATATGATATCGCTGCGCCATAAGTGAGTGACCGAGCTCGTGCAAAGTGACACATCCGAAAATGGTGAAAACGAAACCCAGAGACCAAAGGATATTTTCGGTATCCAGTCCGGAACGAATGTCAGAATAGATTACCCAACCAATGAGCAACAGAAAAGTCCAATGGACATATAGTTTGATGCCTGAAATCCGACCGAGATAAAGCTTATAATTCATGGAGATGTAACAAATGAATAGGGAATAAAATTCGTGGACAAAGATTGGATATTAAAATGGAACGTCAATATCCCAAATCGGAATGTTAATCAGATGTTGACTATGAAAGAATATAAGAAGTCATGAATTGGTGTCTAATTCAAGAATGAGGTGAAAGTTAACATCGAGTGTTTCTTTTACTTTTACCATGCCCATCATGCGTGTGGGTGCCTCCAAGTTAAAATCAGAGAAAACAAAATTCCTTCCTCCCTTTAAATGTATTTGACCATTGTTTTTAGCTTCGATGGAGCAGGTTACCTCAAATGAACGCGTTACACCGCTTAGTGAAATTTTAAGATGACTCTTGAATTTTTCTTCGGCACATCCGTAAATCGGCAATCTCTCGAAAGAAATAAAATCGATAGAGATGGATGGATATTCTTTTGATTTGATTGTCCTACCAAAATCGGCAGTCATCATTTGCAGTCCGCAGTTAAACGCGGAAGCATCAAGGCCAACATACCCCTTAAGGAATACTGGCCGATAACCAGGCCCCCCTTCTTGCAGCACAAGTGTATCGCGACCACAATAAGCCGAGGAACATTGGAAAGAATTAATGTTGGTTTTACCAGATATGATCAATTTACTGGAAGGCTGCACGATGAACCGATGCAGCAGAATAGAATTCTCTTTTTTGGCACTACTAAATGCACTCAGGATAATGACGAAAATTATTCCGGCTATTCCCTTCATAAGAATTTCAAAGTTAAGAAATGATCATAAAATGGAGAAAGTTCCGACCGAGCCGGAACTTTCTGTTTTATAGTTGGAAACTTGTCTAGAAAGAAATTGAGCCTTGAATCACCACACCTTTGAAATTTGCGCCAGACAATCTTTCGGTATCTGGATAGTCATTATAATTCTGATTCACATACTCTCCCTTCAGTAATACATTGCGGGTAACAAACCAGCCACCGCCAATAGATGTGCGATCTATTGAAATAGGAGTGAGTGTACCAGGATTTGAAGCGGACTGTCCGATGGCAAGTGTAGACGTTACTTTAATGTAGCGGCCACCGATGTAAAATTTCTCATTCTTGCCAAAGCGATACAATGCTTCTCCGGCAGTTTGGTGTGTCTGGCGATTGTCTAGCTTCCCATAAGTAGACCCTTCACCATTTTCAAGCCCATTTTTTCCGTAGGCATATTCATATGTTCCAAAGATTTCGAGGCCGCTGAATTTTACAAAGGGGTTAATCATAAACGCAGTGATGTTATCACGATATCCAGGATTGAAGCGGCCTGAAAATGCATTACCTGTTAGCGTTACGACTAGTGGCTCTGTTACATATTGATAATTAGATCCGGTACGGTCGCCACCCATTAGCGTATTGCTGGCTGATGACTTGGTGGTATAGACTGATCCTGTCAGGCGGACACGGAGATTATCTTGTAATTGCTTGTCAAATCCCAGCTTAGCGTAGACTGAGGGTTTCCGTTTGGCACCGGATGGTACCGAAGGACTTGCTATGTTGCCTTGAATTTCTCCATCTGTGAAAGCAATCATGGCAAGGATTCCCTTTTTCTGCCAGTACAATTCCGCACCAATTTCGGTGGTGAATTCGTCCATAATGTTGTTTTCAATCCACGGATTCCATAATGTATTTCCTCCATCGCTTCTGCGGAAGTGCGCATCGCCATAGTTGATTTCCATGTGGCCCACCTTCAGCGTAAGATTCTTCCAAAGATTATCCATGAGTTGGCTGTTGAGAAAGCTCACCTTATCAACTTTCAGATAACCACCTTTTACCCAAAATTCATTGTGATGGTGAGATGACATATAAGACACTAAGTTTAGGCTTACACCATCGGCCAATTGTACATCAATATTGAAGTTGGCCTGGGCCAAAGGAAAGCCACCACCCATCTCATAAAATGCATTACTGTTGGTGTAGGGTGTTCCGGTTGATGAGAGATACCCTCCATATACGGCTGGGTTAGAGGTAATGCCAACCACAGGGACACCCGTTGCGCGGTTAACAAAACTTCCGGAACCAGGTGCGGTTTCAATATAAGTTGGGTTCGTTGGTGTTGCAGCTGGCCCGGCAGGCAAAATAGCCTTAGCCTTATTGCTATGTTGTAAGCTCTGATAGCCCTGAGTAAAGCCGGCACCAAAGCGAACCTTTAAGCCGTCAAAAGCAAGCGTGTCTTCTTTTGTAGTTTCAAATACATTGATCCCACGTTGATCATACGGTCTCCAGTATTGGATTGCAGGCTGCTGCGCCCATACCACTGCAGACGTCAGCAGAAGAGCGATTAAAAGAACTGCTCGATTGATTCTTACTTTCATAAATAAATTGGTTTTAGTTTATTGAATAAATTATTTCTTGTTAGGTATTAGCTCAATATTGAAACTGATGGTTATTTCATCACCGGTCCTTACTGTGCCGAACATGAACGATGGGGCTTCTACCTTATAATCGCTCATCTTTAAAACCTTGCTGCCTGTGCAAAGGAGTGAGGACTTATCACTCTTCATCGTGCAGGTTGCATCAACACTCACTTGTTTTGTTACTCCGGCAATGTTGAGGTCACCCAAACATTTAATCACATTGTTTTGAATTGCTGATGAGCTCATAGAAAAACTTATAGACTTATATTTATCAACCTTAAGTGCGCTATAAGCATTCTTATCCATACCCTTATTGGCGCTTTTCAAACTTTGACTTTGTACCATCAGCACCAGCGACTTGACTTCTTTTATAACACCCTCAGCACCTGTTTCAATTGCCGCTACCAGTTGGGGTGACGATGAGGACATGGTCCACTCATGAAGTGTGGAGGTTCCGGCAATGGTGATGTATGATTCAGGGCTTTGTTTGTAATTTGTTTGGGCAATGACCAGCTGCTGTAAGCCAATCAAAATGCCGGCAGAAAGAACTAAAGCATTCCTAACGAGTTTTTTTCTCATGATTTCCTTTGTTTTTATACCATAAAGGTGACAGCGCCAACACGTATAATGAATGATGGTAGACATATAGAAACATGATCTTAATCACCTCGTTGAGATTGGATCATTTGAGGTCGCAGGGCATGAAAAAGAAATCTTTAAAATACTCTGCATGCATAATAAATTTTACATATCTTCGTAACCGTTTGAAAAGAGAAGAAACCATAGACTACCACATCAAAAGCGCCTGGCATGCCATTGCCCGCATGTACAATCAGCAAGCGATGAAGTATGATGGCACCATGTCTATTGGCTACGCGTTGCTGAATATTTCCTCAGAAGAAGGAACGCCCGCCATGAAGATTGGCCCACTGATGGGGTTAGAGCCAAGAAGCCTTACACGACTTTTACAGTCGATGGAGGAAAAGGGATTGATCTTTCGGCAAGTGGATAAAAATGACAAACGTTCGGTAAAGGTCCTATTGACGAAGGAAGGAAAGAAGATGAAGGAAAAGTCTCGGGAAACTGTTTTACGGTTTAATGAAGCGGTGCGCGAGGAAATCACCAACCAAAAATTGGATGTGTTTTTTGAAGTAGTGAAGCACATTAATCAAGTAATAGATAAGAATAGCATTTACGAAAAAGTAACAATCTAGAATAGTTGTTGGTTTATAGTTGTTTGTTATTAGCAAACACCATTAACCAGCAACGACCAACTAACAACTATATGAATAGAACCATCCGCAAAGTAGCCGTTTTAGGATCAGGTATCATGGGCTCGCGCATTGCCTGCCACTTCGCCAATATTGGTTGTGAAGTGCTGCTGCTCGATATCGCCCCCAGAGAACTTACTGATGACGAGAAAAAGAAAAACTTATCGCTTGATCATCCGGCTGTGAAAAACAGAATTGTGAATGCAGCTTTTGATGCAACGTTAAAAGCTAATCCAGCCTCGTTGTTCAGTAAAAAATTTGCTTCACGCATAAGGCTGGGCAACTTCACGGACGATATGTCTAAGATCAAAAATGTAGATTGGACTATTGAAGTGGTGGTGGAGAACCTGGACATCAAAAAGAAAGTTTATGAAGAAGTAGAAAAATATAGAACCCCAGGAACGCTCATTACCTCGAACACATCAGGTATTCCTATTCATTTAATGGGTGAAGGCCGCAGCGAAGATTTTCAGAAACACTTTGCGGGCACCCACTTCTTTAACCCTCCTCGTTACTTAAAGTTGTTGGAGATTATCCCGACCGCGAAAACAGATCCGGCAGTCACAAAATTTTTGATGCACTACGGAGATCTTTTCCTTGGAAAGACCACTGTGCTTTGTAAAGACACACCTGCTTTCATTGGCAATCGTGTTGGTATTTTTGGCTTGCTGAAGGTGATTGACTCCATGCGCAAATTTGATTTGAATGTGGACGAAGTTGATAAGCTAACAGGTCCTGTGATTGGCCGACCGAAGTCAGCTACCTTCCGTACTTCGGATGTGGTAGGTTTGGATACGTTGGTAAAAGTTTCCAATAATCTCTATGCAGGACTGGTAAATGATGAGGGCCGCGAGATGTTCAAACTCCCTGAGGTAGTCACGAAGCTCGAACAAAACAAATGGCTCGGAGACAAAACCGGCCAGGGATTTTATAAGAAGTCAAAGAATGCAAAAGGCGAGACCGAAATCTTAACGCTTGATTTAAAGACATTAGAATACAAGCCAAAAGCAAAAGCGAAATTTGCTACACTCGAAACAACCAAGACGATTGATAATCTCAAAGATCGTTTCAAAGTATTACTGGCAGGAAAAGACAAGGCTGGAGATTTTTACCGCGACTGTTTCTATGGTTTGTTTCAATACGTTACAAATCGCATTCCTGAAATCAGCGATGAACTTTTCCGTATCGATGATGCCGTAAGTGGAGGCTTTGGATGGGATCTTGGCCCGTTTGAGACTTGGGATGCAGTGGGCGTTGAAAAATCAATTCCGCTAATGGAAGCAGCCGGATACAAACCTGCACAGTGGGTGTACAACATGCTTGCCTCCGGAAATAAATCGTTCTACAAAGCAGAAGGAGGCCAGAAAAAATATTATGACATCCCGACTAAAGCATATAAATCAATCTCCGGGCGTGAGAGCTTTATCATCTTAGAAAACAAGAGTGAGAGTATCGTTTGGAAGAATGCCGATTCAAAAATTATCGATCTGGGCGATGGTGTGCTCAACTTTGGCTGGCACAGCAAAAGCTTCACGCTGGGCAGTGCAGTGATTGAGGGAATGAATAAAGCCATTGACATGGCCGAGAAAGATTACAAAGGGTTGGTGATTGGCCACCAAGGTGCAGACTTTTCGCTGGGCGCAAATCTGGGATTAGTATTTATGTATGCCATCGAGCAAGATTATGATGAGATTGATTTCATGATTAAGGCGTTTCAACAATCGGTCATGCGTATCCGCTACTCGTCCATTCCGGTGGCTGTTTGCCCGCAAGGAAGAACGTTGGGTGGAGGTTGCGAGATGACCATGCATGCAGACATAGCACAAGCAGCCGCTGAAACGTATATCGGCCTGGTGGAAGTAGGCGTAGGGCTAATTCCTGGTGGAGGCGGAACAAAAGAGTTTACAAAACGCGTTAGTGACTCAATGGAAGAAGGCGATGTGGAATTGAATGCACTTCAAAATGCGTTTATGACGATTGCTACAGCAAAAGTAGCTACCTCCGCAGAAGAGGCTCGTGAATACGGCATCTTGAAAAAGCTTGATCGAGTGTCGATGAATAAGGACAGACAGATTGCAGATGCAAAGCAGGCGGTGCTTGATTTGGTAGAGGCTGGTTACACCATGCAGCCACAGGCAAAAAACATTAAAGTACAAGGCCGCACAGGTCAGGCATTATTCTTAGCCGGCTTGCAAGGAATGAAAATGGGTAAATACATTTCTGAGCACGATGCCAAGGTAGCCAGGTGGATTGCCAACATCATGTGTGGAGGAGATTTGACCTCTCCGCAAGAAGTGAGTGAGCAATACTTATTGGATCTGGAGCGTGAAGCGTTCTTGTCATTAACAGGCGAGAAGAAAACATTAGAAAGAATTCAGGCGATATTAACAGGAGGGAAACCATTGAGAAACTAAAAGTTGTTAGTTGTTGGTTGGAAGTTGTTTGTTCCAACCAATCTAACAACCATCAACTACTAACTAACAACTAAAAGACATGGATGCATACATCGTAGCCGGATTCCGCACCGCGGTAGGCAAAGCAAAAAAAGGAGGGTTTCGTTTTGTAAGACCCGATGACCTTGCCACGGACGTGATTAAGCACCTGGTAAAATCAATTCCGGGATTAGAGAACAAAATGGTTGATGATTTGATCGTAGGTAATGCCGTCCCTGAAGCAGAGCAAGGTATGCAGATGGGTCGCATCATATCACTACTGGCGTTGGGGTTAGACACGCCCGGTATGGTCATCAATCGTTATTGCGGTTCGGGCGTAGAAGCTATTGCCATTGCAAGCCATCGCATACAAGCAGGACAAGCCGATGTGATTATTGCCGGAGGAACAGAGTCAATGTCGTTGGTGCCGGTGATGGGCTTTAAGACGGCATTGAATTATGCCATCGCTAAAGACAATCCGACATACTACACCAGCATGGGGCTGACAGCCGAAGAGGTGTCAAAGCAATTTAATATTACTCGCGAAGAGCAAGATAAGTTTTCGGTGGAGTCGCACGCGAAGGCTGCAGCTGCCTGGAAGGAAGGGAAATTTACCAGCGAAGTGGTGCCCATTACAGTGAAGGAAGTGTATGTGGATGAGAACATGAAAAAACAGACACGTGAATACGTAGTCAGCAAAGATGAAGGCATCCGTGCGGACACTACCTATGAAGGACTTTCAAAGTTGAAACCAGTATTTGCCGTTGGCGGATCGGTCACAGCAGGAAACTCATCGCAGACATCAGACGGTGCGGCCTTCGTAGCGGTGATGAGCGAGAAAATGGTGAAGCAACTAAATCTAAAACCCATTGCCCGGATGGTGAGTTATGCCACAGCAGGTGTTGACCCACGCATTATGGGTATTGGCCCTGTCGCAGCTATTCCAAAGGCACTGAAAATTGCAGGACTAAAACTGCAAGACATCGACTTGATTGAATTGAACGAAGCTTTTGCTGCGCAGTCATTAGCTGTAGTAAAAGAGCTGGGCATCGATAGATCAAAATTAAATGTAAACGGAGGCGCGATAGCCGTAGGTCATCCTCTTGGATCATCCGGAGCAAGATTATCTGTACAATTATTTAACGAACTAAGAAGACAAAATAAAAAATACGGAATGGTGACAGCATGCGTTGGAGGCGGGCAAGGAGTAGCGGGGATATATGAGATGTTGAATTAGTTGATCGTTGTTGGTTATTAGTTGTTAGAAGGAGATGAGCAAACTTGAATCGTATCGAGATTTAGAAGTTTGGAAACAGACAAAGGAGTTAGTTCGTCTCATTTATCAAGTAACCAAGGCTTTCCCAAAAGAGGAGCAATTTGGATTAACCAATCAGCTAAGAAGAGCATCTGTTTCAATTCCTTCCAATATTGCAGAGGGATGCGGAAGAAACCATTCAAAAGAATCGATTCAATTCTTTTTCATTTCAAGGGGCAGTTTGTATGAGGTAGAGACTCAAACAATCATCTCTTTTGAGCTTGGCTACATCACAAAAGACCAACAAAATACAATCCTTGACAATATTAGATCCTGCAAGCGGCTGCTAAACGGCTTTATCAGTTATTTTCAAAATAAGAGCGACCAACAACTAACAACTATTAACGAACAACTTGAAGAATATGGAAACGATAGTACAAACTAAAAAAGCAATCAAAGGAGGCGAGTTCCTCATCCGCGAAACACAAGCGCATGAAATCTTTATTCCTGAAGAATTTACGGAAGAACAGAAGATGATCGCGCAAACGTGCAAAGACTTTTTAAAACAAGAAGTTTATCCTCACCTGGATTTGATCGACTCGCAGAAAGATCCGAAGCTGATGCCTTCACTTCTGGATAAGGCAGGCGCACTTGGCTTGTTGGGTACATCTGTACCACAGGAGTTGGGTGGATTTGGAATGGATTTCAACACGACCATGCTGGTGGCAGAAGCGGTTGGCGCTGGTTATTCGTTCGCGGTAGCCATCTCTGCACACACGGGCATCGGCACTTTGCCTATTTTGTACTACGGCAATGAAACTCAAAAGAAAAAATACATTCCTAAGTTAGCGTCTGGCGAATGGAAAGCCTGCTATTGTCTAACTGAGCCTGATTCCGGCTCAGATGCCAACAGCGGCAAGACGAAAGCAAAACTATCAGCTGACGGAAAGCACTACCTGATCACAGGCCAGAAGATGTGGATAACTAACGGTGGCTTTGCCGATATCCTGATTGTGTTTGCTAAAATCGATAACGATAAAAACCTCACAGCATTTATTGTAGAGAAAACATTTGGTGGCATCACCATGAATGAAGAAGAGAAGAAAATGGGTATCAAAGGTTCTTCTACACGCCAGATTTTCTTCAACGATTGTAAAGTACCGGTAGAGAACATGTTAAGTGACCGTGAAAATGGATTTAAGATCGCGGTAAATATCTTGAACATCGGTCGTATCAAGTTAGGAGCTGGCGCATTGGGAGGATCGAAAGCAACCATCAGTCAGGCGATCAAATACTCAAACGAGCGGAAACAGTTTGGTGTGGCCCTTTCAACTTTCGGGGCGATCAAACATAAAATTGCGGAAGTGGTGACAAAGATTTTTGCTTCGGAGTCGGCACACTATCGCGCCTCACAAAATATTGACGATGCATATGATGCTTTAGTAGCCGCAGGCACAGAGAAAGGTCTGGCCCGACTAAAGTCATTGGAGGACTTCGCTATAGAATGTGCCATCCTGAAAGTACATGGCAGCGAAGTATTGGATTTTTCAGTTGATGAAGGAGTTCAGATTTACGGAGGCATGGGCTTTTCAGCAGAAGGGCCGATGGACAGAGCATATCGCGATGCGCGTATCAACCGCATCTTTGAAGGCACGAATGAGATCAACCGACTGTTAACAATCGACATGCTGTTGAAGCGTGCCATGAAAGGCTCGCTGGATTTGATGACGCCAGCCATGGCCGTGCAAAAAGAATTGACATCCATTCCAGACTTTGGCGCAAGTGACGACACGACTCTTTTCGCGAAAGAGAAAAAAGCGTTGGCTAATTTGAAAAAAGCAGGCCTGATGGTTTCGGGGGCTGCCATTCAAAAATTTATGATGAAGTTGTCTGATGAGCAGGAGATATTGATGAACCTGGCCGACATGCTCATTGAAGGTTACGTGGCGGAGTCAGTGATTTTGCGCGTAGAAAAATTAGTAGGGGCACGAGGAGAGAAAGCCTGTGAAGTAGAAATAGCCATGGCGATGATTTACTTGCATTATGCCATTGAAAAGGCATCAGGTGCAGGCAAGCAAGCCATTTACGCGTTTGCCGAAGGAGATGAGCTACGCTTTATGATGCTGGGACTGAAACGCTTTACAAAAATTGATGCCTACAACTTGAAAGAGGCGAGACGTAAAGTGGCGAACCATGCGATTGCTAAAGGAGAATATCCTTTCTAGATAGTAGACGTAAGTAAGATGTACAAAAGCCTGGACGAGATTCCGGGCTTTTTGTTTTTAAAGAACTCAACTCGATCGGCCAAAAAGTTAATTATGGTTAAATAAGGTTAAAGCAAAGTTAATCTTAATCCTCGTTGATAATGTATCAACTATAATTGCATCATTAAAAGTTTAACTCTTTAAAAAAATAGATATGAAGGCAATTGCAATTGTGTTGATCACCATTTTATCCGTCACGGGTGGATACGCCCAAAAAAGAACAATCGAGATTCCGTTTACTATGGATCGAAATTTAATTTTGATTAAGGCAAAAGCAACTGATAACAAGGAGTACAGTTTTATTTATGATACAGGTACAACAGGTGTAGTGCTTAGTGAAGTATTGGTCAATGACCTTGGGCTAAAAATCACAGGATCCACTTTTATGCAAAGCCCTAATAGTACTAAGCCCGACACGGTAAGTACAGTTACTATTCCAACATTGAAACTTAAGGGATTTGAAATCAAAAATCATGAAGCAGTATCTGTACCACCACACCAAATCTTTTCACCGAATGCATCTGGCATCATTGGCCTAAGTGCTTTCAAAGGAAATCTGGTGACGATAGACTATGCTCAATCAAAACTCATTATCAAAAAAGGAAAATTAAACTCCAGTGATAAATCAGTTGTGAAAGTTAATTTATCGATGGCGCCCGAAACCAAAATTAAGGTAGATGGTGAAGAGATGCTGGCTGTTTTTGATTGTGGAGGTCCAGAAACAATTTCTTTTCCAATGGAATGGAAATCAAAATTGAAGCTCAAGTCAGAGCCCGTATTATATGCCAAGGCAAGAACGCCAGGAGGTGAGGTAGAAATGTATAAAGCGCAAATGGCGGGTACTGTATCCTTCGGATCGGTGGAACTGAAAGACCCGGGGATAACATTAGTAACAGGAGGATTTCATGCAATCAATTTTGGATATCCCTTTTTGAAAAACTATAGGACTACCATTGATATGGTTAATCAGTTGATGCGCTTTGATGCTATTTCTTTGGCATCGCAAGCTCGCGCAGAAAAATAGAGCAGGAGCTTTTGTCTTTTTACTATAGTCGACCCGTTTTGCGGTTTAGACGACCGTGCGCCATCTGATTTGCACGGATCAAACCAATTTACTTATTTAGCATTTTAGTTTAACTAAATTGTTAAATAAGTTGGCAAAAATAAAACGCGATAATGGGACAGAAAAGGCAATTTTAGATGCCGCTGGCAAGGTATTTACGCTCAAAGGCTTTGCCGCTGCCCGAATGGATGACATAGCGAAAGAGGCTGGAATTAACCGGGCTTTGCTTCATTATTACTTTCGAAGCAAAGACAAAATGTTTGATCTTATTTTCGATCAGCGCGTACATGAATTTTTTTCAGGGCTAGGCGAAATAATACTTTCGGACAGAGAACTTGAAGAAAAAATCAAGGCTATCATTGAACACGAGATCACTATTTTAATAGCCCACCCTTACCTGCCCATTTTTGTTCTTCAGGAAGTGAATCAAAATCCTCAGCGCATGCTGGAACATGCGCAAAAAGCCGGTGCACATCCAAGCTTGCTCCTGAAAAAACTGTCAATCCAGGTTAAGGAAGAAATTAAGAAAGGGAAAATAAGAGCCATTGACCCAAGTCAGTTACTGATGAACATCATGTCCATGGCAATTTATCCATTCATTGCAAGGCCTATTCTTAAAACCGTACTGGAAACAGACGATGCTGGTTTTGAACTTGTAATGAAGAGAAGAAAGAAAGAAGTAACTGATTTTATACTACGTGCTTTAAAAGTATAATCCATGCATAAATTCAAAATGCTGTGTTTGATATTTTTCTTCGTTGTTGGAGGTACGATATCAACGCAAGCGCAATCCAGTGTGCAGCTTACCCTCGATAATTGTTATACTCTTGCAAGACAGAATTATCCTCTGATCAGGCAAAAGGAATTGCTGGTAAAGAGCATGGAGTTTACCATTGCCAATGTTAAGTCAGGATATTTACCACAAGTTTCAATTAGTGCGCAAGCCACGTATCAGTCTGAAGTAACCAAAATTCCTTTTTCGGCACCGGGTGTTGACATTAAGCCGTTGTCAAAAGATCAGTATAAAATAGCTGGTGAAATCAATCAAAATATCTTTGATGGTGGCGCGGTAAAAAGTCAGACAACAATTCAAAGAGCAAGTTCTCAGGTGGAACAGCAAAAATTGGAAGTTGAATTATATAAGATCAAGGATCGCATCAATCAAATTTATTTTGGCGTACTATTAATGGAAGCGCAACTGACGCAGATTGAGTTACTCAAGAAGGACTTACAAACTTCTTTGCTGAAAACGGAATCGGGGATTCGCAACGGAATAGCTTTTAAAACCGGTGCGGATATTATTAGGGCTGAAATTTTAAAATCTGATCAGCGAGCAATAGAGATAAACACTGCCCGTAGCATGTACCTCGACATGCTTGGCTATTTTATTAATCAGTCATTAACGGAAGGCACCACGCTTGAGATTCCGCAACCCATTTCGCCCGAGCCATCAAACACTATTAAAAGACCAGAGATTAATCTTTACCAATTTCAAAACGACTTGTTAGGCGCACAATTTAAATCTATAACTACACGCAATCTTCCAAGGGTTGGAGCTTTCTTACAGGGTGGCTATGGGAGGCCCGCTCTCAACCTACTTAGAAATGAATTTGATTTTTATTATTTAGGTGGCGTGCGGTTGAACTGGTCACTTTCTGGGTTATACAATTCCAACCGTGAAAAGCAATTGCTCGATGTTAATACGCAAAATATCAATACACAAAAGGAAACCTTTTTTTTCAATACCAATCTTATATTAAAACAACAAGGAAGAGAGGTTGAAAAACTGAATGAGCTAATCAAAATTGATGAACAAATAATTTCATTAAGAACCACGATTAAGAGTACATCGCAAGCGCAGTACGACAATGGAGTGATCTCTACAAACGATTTGCTGAAAGAGCTAAACGCGGAAGATGCTGCTAAGCAGAACCTGATCTATCATCGGATTCAACTGCTCTTGGCACAATATAACTATCAAACGACCCTGGGAAATTAACAACACGTCTCATGAATAAGACAATTTTTTTACTAACACTTTTATTAGTTGCCTGTAATAAGGGTGATAATAGTTTTGATGCAACGGGAAATTTTGAAGCGGATGAAATCATTATTTCAGCAGAAGCAACCGGAAAGATAATGCAATTGAAACTGGCTGAAGGTCTTGTTTTAAAGGCAGGAGAAACGATTGGGTACATTGATACTGTGCAACTTTCGCTACGGAAGAAGCAATTGATTTTTTCTATTAATGCACTGATGGCCAAACAGCCGGATGCGGCAAGTCAACTTGCTACAGTTCAAAAGCAAATAGAAACAGCCGAATACGAAAGAAAACGAGTTGACAATTTGCTACAGGAAGATGCGGCCACTAAAAAGCAATTAGATGACGTTAATGCTCAGCTTGATTTGTTGAAAAAGCAATATAGCTCATTACAAACTTCACTTGCCATCACTGTTCGGTCCCTGCAAAGTGAAACCTTACCATTAAAAGCTCAGATCGAACAATTGGACGATCAGATTAAAAAGTCCAACATCGTGAATCCGGTAGACGGCACCGTGTTAACAAAATATGCCCAGCAGGATGAAGTGATTGCCGCAGGGAAGGCGCTCTACAAAATTGCTGACCTGTCCACCATTTTGCTCCGCGCTTATATCTCCGGTGATCAGCTTGCGGGTTTGAAACTTGGGCAGAAAGTAAAAGTGACGGTAGATGATGTTAATGGCGGATCTAAAAACTATGACGGAACACTGGAATGGATTTCGGATAAAGCCGAGTTTACACCAAAGACTATCCAAACAAAAGATGAGCGCGCCAATCTTGTTTATGCCATAAAAGTAAAGGTGAAAAACGATGGACTCCTGAAGATTGGCATGTATGGTGAAGTAGCATTAAAATAGCGGTCCGTGATTGCAGTTAAAGTCAGCAACGTCAGCAAAACATTCAAAGCGGAGAAATCTGTTGTGAATGCGTTGCGGGATATCTCGTTTGAAGTAGAGAAAGGCGAGTTATTTGGATTGATCGGCCCGGACGGCTCTGGGAAAACAACCCTCTTTCGAATAGTAACAACCCTTATGTTGCCCAGCGAAGGTGAAGCTGCGGTGGATGGATTTGATGTAGTAACGCAATACAAGGAGATAAGAAAGCGCGTGGGCTATATGCCAGGGCGTTTTTCACTCTATCAGGACTTAAGCGTGGAAGAAAACCTTGCCTTCTTTTCAACACTTTTTAATACCTCACTGGAAGAAAATTATGATCTGATAAAGGCAGTTTATCATCAGATTGAGCCATTCAAAAAAAGAAGGGCCGGTGCATTATCGGGAGGAATGAAGCAAAAGCTGGCACTGAGCTGTGCTTTGATTCACAGGCCAAGTGTTTTGTTTTTAGATGAACCTACAACAGGGGTGGATGCCGTTTCGCGCAAAGAGTTTTGGGAATTGCTTCGTGATTTACAGCAGCACAAGATTACCATTGTGGTCTCAACGCCCTATATGGACGAAGCCAGTTTGTGTGATCGCGTAGCTCTTATGCAGGAAGGAAGTATTTTGGAAATCAATTCACCCGAAATAATAACTCAAAATTTTAAGAGATCGCTTTGGTCTGTGCGAGCAACAAATATGTATCAGCTCATGATCGACCTCAAATCAAACGATAGCATTCACACATGCTATCCATTTGGGCAATACCATCATGTCACGTTCAAAGAAAATTTGAGTGCAGATGAAGCAAAGAAAAAACTTACAGGAATTTCTACAGAAATGGAGATAAATAGAATTGAACCTACTATCGAAGATTGTTTTATGGAACTCATGCACTTGTGAAAGAAACATTTGCGATATCCGTGCAAGAGCTAACAAAACGCTTCAACGATTTTACAGCTGTAAATGCGATCACCTTCGATGTGAAGCAGGGGGAGATATTTGGTTTCCTGGGAGCCAACGGTGCGGGTAAGACTACAGCTATGCGCATGTTGTGTGGTCTTTCTTTTCCTTCAAGTGGCAAGGCTATGGTGGCAGGATATGACCTTTATAAGGAGGCAGAAAAAATAAAGAAAAGTATAGGCTACATGAGCCAGAAGTTTTCATTGTATGAAGACTTAACCATTCAGGAAAATATTCGCTTTTATGGTGGAATCTATGGCCTGACTGATGGAGAGATAAAATCCAAAACGGAATTCATGGTTAAGCACCTTCACCTTGAGGATCAGGTGAACAAGTTGGTAAAATCACTTCCACTCGGTTGGAGACAAAAATTATCTTTTTCTGTCGCCATGCTTCATCAGCCAAAGATTGTTTTTTTAGATGAGCCAACAGGCGGTGTTGACCCCATCACCAGACGCGAATTTTGGACGATGATTTATGAAGCAGCAAATACAGGAACAACGGTTTTTGTAACAACACATTACATGGATGAAGCGGAGTATTGCGATCGCGTGTCAATCATGGTGGATGGGAGGATTGATGCCCTGGATACACCAATGGAACTAAAGCGGCAATTTAATGCACCAAGTATGGAAGAGGTTTTTGTGCAATTGGCCAGAAAGGCAAAGAGGGGAGAGTAGTAATGAAACAATTTTTCTTTTTTGTTCAAAAGGAATTTTATCACCTCGTGCGGGATACGCGCACGCTGTTCATTCTTTTCGGAATGCCATTAGTCCAGATTGTCGTGTTTGGATTTGCACTAACCAATGAAGTTAAAAATTCGCGTATTGCCATTCTGGATAATGCTAAAGATGAAACAACGGCAGCCATTATTCATCAATTAGATGCATCACGTTACTTCGATATTGAAAAAAATTTAATAACAGCAGATGATCTGGAACCCGCTTTTAGAGAAGGAAAAATAAAAATGGCGGTTGTATTTCCTCCACAGTTTCAAAGCACATTGTTGCATACCAATGCTGCTCCTATACAACTTATTACAGATGCCACAGATCCAAACGTGGCCAACACACTCGCCAACTATGCCAGTGCAATTATTATTGACTATCAGAATCAAATCAGAGGGAACAAAGAACTTCCGTATGCGATACAAACGGAAATGCGGATGCTGTATAATCCACAAATGAAGGGCTCTTATAATTTTGTGCCGGGAGTAATGGCCATGGTGCTTATGTTGGTCTGTGCAATGATGACCTCCATTTCGATTGTACGTGAAAAAGAAATCGGTACAATGGAAGTGATACTGGTCTCTCCCATCGTTCCCCTACGTGTGGTTATCGCTAAAATGGTTCCGTATCTGTTACTGTCGATGATTAATATTGGAAGCATTTTATTACTCAGTGTTTTCGTTTTAGATGTTCCGATCAACGGAAGCCTTTCATTGCTGGTCTTCGAGTGTTTCATTTTTACACTCACTTCCCTGGCGCTGGGTTTGTTTATTTCTTCCGTTACTGATTCTCAACAAGCCGCGATGTTAATTTCGTTGATGGGAATGTTTCTTCCGACCATCATGTTCAGCGGATTTATGTTTCCGGTTGAAAACATGCCGTTACCACTTCAGGTCATTTCCAATATCGTTCCGGCAAAGTGGTTTTATTATATCGTGAAGGCGGTGATGATCAAAGGACTAGGCTTCATGAACATTTGGAAAGAAACGCTCATCCTCGCAGGAATGACTGTCCTGCTGCTGTTCGTAAGCATCAGGAAATTTAAAACACGATTGGAATGAGAATTCTTCGCATTCTTTTAGAGAAGGAGTTTCGGCAGATTTTTAGAAATGCAGCCATTCTAAGAATCATTTTTATAATGCCCATGATACAGTTGTTGATTTTACCGATGGCCGCTGACTACGAAATCAAGAACGTGAACATAGCGGTGGTGGATTTGGATCATTCCAGCTACTCGTTTCAGCTCGTTAACAAAATGAAGGCTTCAGGTTATTTTAACCTTGTCGACTATAGCGAATCTTATGATCGTGCACTCAATTTCATTGAGCATGATCAGGCTGATATTATTTTACAAATACCATCATCTTTTGAAAAGGACCTTGTACGGGAGGATAAAGCTACGCTGTTTATGGCGCTCAACGCGATCAACGGTGTGAAGGCCAATTTAGGTGGAGCCTATCTACGGAGTATTATCAATGACTTTAATCGTGAAGTGAGATTAGATTGGATACAACTTCCTCGTGTCAATCCCCAACCCACGATTCTAATCGCTGCGATCAATTGGTTTAACCCATTGATGAACTACAAAATATTTATGGTGCCCGGAATTTTAGTGGTGCTTGTGACGATGGTAGGGTCATTTCTTACCGCACTTAACATTGTAAAAGAAAAGGAAGTAGGAACCATTGAACAAATCAATGTTACCCCTATCCATAAATACCAATTTATTCTCGGCAAATTGATTCCATTCTGGGTATTGGGACTTACCACACTCTCTATTGGTCTTGTATTGGAATGGATTTTTTATGGGATTGCTCCGCTGGGTAATGTAGGTACCATCTATGCTTTTGCGGCCGTTTATCTTCTTGGCGTCTTAGGGTTGGGGTTATTAATTTCTACCTATTCGCAGACGCAACAGCAGGCAATGTTGATTTCATTTTTTCTCATCATGATCTTTATCTTACTCGGTGGCTTGTATACTTCTATCGAAAGCATGCCTATGTGGGCTCAGATTTTTACCAAGTTCAATCCTGTAACTTATTTTATTGAAGTGATCCGAATGGTGGTACTAAAAGGAAGTACCTTATATGATATTCGATTTCATCTTCTCGCTGCCGCTGCGTTTGCTGTAGTTTTAAACTTATGGGCTGTGATTAACTATAAGAAACGGAGCTAAGAAATATGCTGAACAGCATAACGATTTTTATTGTAGAGATAATTACTGAATAGAGGATAACGTGGCGCCAGAATTATTTCCGGGCCACACTCAGTTGCCTTAATCTTAATATTGACTTCATAGCCAGACTCAATGTCAATATCCTTCTGAACAGCGAATTGATAACCGGAGGATATTTCGACTACACTAATAAAGATTGAATTGCATCCGGTTCGGCTTTTCAAGCGTACCTCCTCCATTGGTTTTGTATTAATTAATTTTCCATTGAGATATACCTGAATCGATGTTCCTTTTGGCGCAGTGCAATTGATCATCGAATAATTTGCTGCCCACGCCTGACCGATCAGAAGATTTAGAAGTAACAGTAATCCAACGCGCTTCATCACAACCCTTTTTTCACTTGAATAATAGCAAGCGCTATGCCAATAGCATATAAATGAAAGGCTGATCGGGCTGTACGATTTTGCAAAAATAAGTGTTCACTTTCCAACAGATGTTGATCGAAAAACGGCAACGACTAATCCATGAACTCACAAATCAGCCTAAAAACGTATGTTTCGAAAGGTCTACATCAGGAAGAATGATTATTGCTACTTATACGGCAATAACCGCAAGAACATGGCAGCACGTAGCGCAAATTCCTCCTCTTCAGCTTTAATGCTTATTCTGTTAATAATCACTTTTCCGCTTTGGTTCGGACTCGGTGCCGCCTTGTTTGGAGTTATTATTGGTTTGTGTGCAGCCCTGTTTGGTGTTGTAGTTGCATTATTTGCGGCAGCGGTTGCTATCGTTGCACTACCATTCAAACTTCTCTTTGGCTGGGGTCATGCATGGAATGATTGGGGCTGGAATTTTAATATTGATCCGCACTTCAATGGTTTTGTTGTGATCGCCATTATTATTGTGATAGCCCTCGCTGTTAAATCTCGCGGTGGCAAACGTGCTTAGGGAACTTTTACTTCCTGACGATAAGCTTGAATGTGATTAGCTAACGCTTCTTGCCAGGTGACATCGGCATCCCATTTACTACCGAGATGCACATTGTCAAATTCCATATTCTTAAAATAGAATTTGAAAATAAGTGTTTCAGAAGGAATGGCTTTGAGTTGAAGCTCATTATTAAAGTATTTTATCGTAGTGATGGCCGTCTCTGATTTACTGTCATCATAACCCAGAATTTCCTTTGCTACTGCACCTTGCGTATGAACATAACGAAGGATGTATAAAAATCCTTTGTTTCTAAGTTCTTTTTCATCGGCAAGTGATTCTACCATTTCGTACTTTATAGGAAAATTATCTTTGAAGTATTGTTCAAGCACTTTATTAGCTTCGGCATCTCCAAACTTTGGAATAGCAACTTTGAAGTAGTTAATGTCTTTAGCCAGGGACTCCAGGCGTTTGCCAACAATGGCATTGACCGTAACTTCGCGCTCAGGAAAATCATTAATGAGAAAATTTTGTTTTTTTTGACTGTTTATACACGCACGAAAGATTGACTTCAAAAGATCATTAAGATTAGAAGACTTCATCTGCCAGGCCACCTGATTTTGTTCGACAAAATCATTTTTACCATTAAAGGCAGTAAAGAGAAAATCGTACTCCTTATTCAACTTTCTAAGAAAAATCACATAGCGAATAGCTCGTGTATTCAGGTATCGCGCATGGGCTAAGCGCGGATCACTTCCGGCCATTGCCTGAGGCGTTTCAAAATAGATGACAGCGTCAATCCCCGTTTGTTGAAATCCTTTTTGAATTTCCTCCAGTTCGATCTGACTGAATGAGGATTCATAGAAAACAGCGGAACGAACACTTAGCAGATCGTCAGGAACCTTAACGGTGGAAACAAGTTTGGCGTAGAGAAGCTCCTCTTCTGTGGATTGACCAAAAGAAAGTATTGCGGAAAAAATAAGAGCAATGCTGAATAGCGTTTTCACTGGAGCTTTAAAATTAAAACGAAAACACGAAGATAGTATTGCGGAAGAGAATTTGGCGAGCCTTCATCAGACTCCTATAAAAAAACCCGTTTCATCTTCACGCACGGGATAAGTAATTAAGTCCCTCGATCGCTCATCCGATTCACGTCCCGACTGCAGGGAAAAACGATAGCCGTGCCAGGGACAGGCAATTTCGCCTAGATAGTTAACAATGCCCTTGCTCAGTGATTCTCCACTATGGGAACAGGTATCCTCTACAGCATAGAATTTTGAATTGCGAAGCACGAGGCAGATGCGCTTACCATTCAGAATGAGAAGTTGAGGTTTATTCTCCTGAAGTTTCTCCCGTGCTGCTGAAGGTGATGAGAAGATTTTTATCCACTCCATAATATTCCTTTTGGGGCGAAGCTGTTTTTTCTATCTTGATTCAAATTACCCAAACCTATGAAGAAAATTTATCAGTGTCTTGCCCTTCTTTTCCTTACTCTTCCACTCAGCGCTCAGGTAAATCCCAAGTTGCAGGCTAAACTTGATCAACAGGCAAAAGAAATTGAATCGAGGGTGGTAGAATGGCGAAGAAATTTTCATCAAAATCCCGAATTGGGGAATCGTGAATTAAAGACAGGTGCTAAGATTGCTGAACATCTGAAGTCATTAGGTATTAAGGTTCAATATCCGGTAGCAAAAACAGGAGTTGTTGGCATTCTTGAGGGAGGTAAGCCGGGGCCTGTGATTGCCTTGCGTGCCGATATGGATGCACTGCCGATTGTTGAACGTAATGGATTGCCCTTTGCCTCAACCGAGAAAACAATTTTTAATGGACAAGAAGCGGGAGTCATGCATGCCTGTGGTCATGATGCACATATGGCCATTATGATGGGTGTAGCAGAGATATTATCAAAGAATAAAGCGGAGCTTAAAGGAACAGTTAAATTTTTATTTCAGCCTGCTGAAGAGGGCCCTCCAGCCGGGGAAGAAGGTGGGGCTTTGCTAATGGTAAAAGAAGGTGTATTGGAGAACCCGAAGGTAGATGTCATCTTTGGATTACACATGTTATCACTTTTACCAAGCGGTCAGCTTGGTTATCGATCAGAAGGTATCATGGCTGCCATCGATGGATTGAAAATAAAAGTCCTGGGAAGAGGAGCTCATGGCGCTACACCTTGGGAAAGTAAGGATCCGATTATGGTGGCAAGTCAGATCATGAGTGGATTGCAAACAATTATTAGCCGCCAAACTGATCTTACCAAAGCACCTGCCGTGATTACTATTGGAAGTTTCCATTCAGGCAATCGCGGAAATATTATCCCTGAGGTTGCTGAGATGCAAGGCACCATTCGCACGTTTGACCTGGCCATGCGGAAAACATTATTAGAGAAAGTTAAGCTGACAGCAGAAAAAATTGCGGAGAGTTCTGGACTTACCGCTATTGTAGAAATAGGAGAAGGATCACCGGTTACGTACAATGATCCTAAACTTACCGCCATGATGGCTCCAAGTCTTCAGCGTACCGTTGGCATCAGTAATGCTGTCGTGGTCGCACCCACCACATTGTCTGAAGATTTTTCAGTTTTTCAGGAGAAAGTTCCAGGCCTTTTCTTTTTTCTGGGAGCTTATCCAGCCGAGATGAAACTAAACAACCCTCCGGTACACCATACAGCCGATTTTATGATGGATGAGAAATCATTTGTAACCGGTGTAAAGGCCATGTTAAATCTGACAGTGGATTATATGTATGCTGTTAAAAAATAACGAGGCATAATGAGCATCAAAGAAAAAGTTGAAGAAGCAGAAAAAAGAATTCGCCCTTACCTGAGAGAAACTCCGCTGGAGTATTCGTATGCACTTAACAAAATAACGGGAAGCGAACCGTACCTTAAGCTCGAAAACATTCAAGTTACAGGTTCATTCAAAGCGAGAGGCGCATTGAATAAAATATTATTACTGGCGAAGTCTAATGCCAAAATTGTAACGGCTTCGACAGGAAATCACGGTCTTGGTGTGGCCAACGCGTTGTCTGTAGTGAAAAAAGAAGGGACGATCTATTTGCCAAAAAATGCATCGGTGGCAAAGGTGGAAGCTATAAAGATGAGAGGCGCTCCGGTAGAATTTTACGGTGAGAGCGGTGAAGAAACAGAATACTATGTACGTAAGCTTTCCGAAACAACAGGCCAAATCTATGTATCTCCTTATAATGATGATGACGTTGTAGCCGGACAAGGAACGATAGGCGTAGAGCTCCTTCGTCAACTGCCGGAATTGGAAGCAGTGTTCATTTCAATTGGTGGTGGCGGGTTAATAGGAGGCATCGCATCCTATCTCAAATCGGTTAATCCAAAGATAGAAGTTATTGGCTGCTTGCCGGAGAATGCACCCGCCATGTATGAATGCATAAAGGCGGGCAAAATTATTGAAGTGCCTGAAAAACCAACGCTTTCCGATGGAACGGCAGGAGGAATAGAGCCAGGTTCGATCACATTTGATATGTGCCAGCGGTGCGTTGATTCTTATATCACCGTAACTGAGGAAGAAATAGTTGTCTCCATGAAATTGGTGATCAAATACCATCATCAGATTATCGAAGGCTCAGCAGGCGTGGCGGTAGCCGCTCTCATCAAAGAGAAAGAACGATTCAAAGGAAAGAAGGTAGCCATTGTTATTTGCGGTGGCAATGTGAGCGAGGCTGTTTTAAAAAGTTTAATTTGTAGCTAAATGTTAAAGCCAATTTCCCTTTCTGAGATAAAAGGGATTATTAAAAAAAACCCGGTAAGCGATCTCATTCAAACTATTGAAGAGGGATTTGTATTGTATTCCCAAAAGAAAGTGATCGTTCCTCCTGTTGGCTATTTAGGATTCCAAAAACCTCCTGGAGATGTACACATCAAGTATGGTTACATAGAGGGAGATGACTATTACGTTATTAAAATTGCTTCCGGCTTTTATAGAAATGCAGAGATCGGTTTGCCCACTGGCAATGGCATGATGTTGCTTTTCAATCAAAAGACAGGGGAAACACTTTCTATTTTGTTAGACGAAGGTTATCTGACCGATATTCGAACGGCCGCTGCGGGAGCGGTGGCAGCAAAGTACCTGGCACCTTCTAAAGTTTCGTGCATAGGAATTGTGGGTACCGGTATGCAAGCAAGGTTACAACTAGAATACTTGAGGCCAATTACCGATTGTCGCAATGTCATAGTGTGGGGACGTAGCGATGACAAGTTAAAATCTTTTAAAGCAGAACCAACGCTGAAGGATTTTTCCATTACCACCACAACAGAAATTAATTCGCTCACCAGCAAGTGCAATCTTATTGTAACCACGACACCTTCAAGGAAGGCACTCGTAATGGCTGCTCATATTCACCCGGGCACACACATCACGGCTGTAGGAGCTGATGCTGATGGAAAACAGGAAATTGATCCATTAGGTTTTGAAAAGGCGGATATCATCGTGGCCGATAGCAAAGATCAATGCATTGATCATGGAGACCTGGCTTATGCGGTCAGGGATGGAATCATTGACCCTGACAAAATTGTAGAATTGGGTGATGTGGCACGCTATAAGAAATGGCAGCGCAAAAATGACAAGCAAATAACAATTGCCGACCTTACCGGTGTTGCCATTCAGGATATTCAGATTACCAAGTATGTATATTTAATGCTCGCCAAAAACTAAATCAAGAATGAAAAAAATACAGATACTCCTATTTTCTCTTATTACATTATCGGCTTCTGCTCAGGTCAATCCAAAACTTCAATCTAAGTTAGACCAGCAAGCCAATGCGATAGAGTCTCAGGTAATTCAGTGGAGAAGGGACTTTCATCAAAATCCGGAATTGTCCAATCGCGAATTAAAAACGGGCGCAAAGATTGCGGAATATTTAAAATCATTGGGCCTGGAGGTTCAATACCCAGTGGCAAAAACCGGTGTGGTAGCATTGCTGAAAGGAGGTAAGCCGGGACCAGTAATCGCATTGCGTGCAGACATGGATGCTTTGCCGGTAACCGAGAGAAATTCACTTCCATTTGCATCTAAGGAAAAAGTATCATTCGGTGGACAAGAAACGGGAGTAATGCATGCTTGCGGACACGATGGACACATGTCAATCTTAATGGCAGTAGCAGACATTCTCGCAAAGAATAAAAGCGAGTTAAAAGGAACGGTGAAATTTATATTTCAACCTGCTGAAGAGGGAGCGCCTGCAGGCGAAGAAGGTGGTGCTTATTTGATGATCAAAGAAGGTGTTCTTGAAAATCCGAAAGTAGAAGCAATTTTTGGATTGCATATTCAGTCGTTATTGCCAAGCGGGCAATTGGCCTATCGATCCGGAGGACTGATGGCAGCTGTGGATGGCGTGAACATCAAAGTGAAAGGTACCGGTGCACATGGAGCTACTCCCTGGGACAGTGTTGATCCCATCGTGGTGACCAGTCAGATCATCAATGGACTTCAAACTATTGTTAGCCGACAAACGGAATTAACCAAAGGCGCAGCGGTAATTACCATTGGAAGCATGCATGGGGGAATACGAAGAAATATTATTCCCGAAGAAGTACAATTGGAAGGAACAATCCGCACATTTGAAGACAACATGCAAAAAATTGTACATGATAAGATAAGACTTACGGCCACAAAGATCGCAGAGAGCGCAGGTGCAAAAGCTGATGTAGATATTTTAGTGATGTACCCGGCTACGATCAATGATCCGGCATTAACGGAATTGATGGCGCCAAGCTTGACGCGCACCGTGGGAGCTGCCAACGTTAACATTACTTCACCTGTTACGATGGCTGAAGATTTTTCTTTTTTCCAAAAAAAGATCCCCGGGTTTTTCTTTTTCCTGGGTGCGTATCCAACAGAAATGAAATTAACAAAGCAGCCTGTTCACCACACGGCAGATTTTATGATTGATGAAAAAGCATTAATCACGGGGGTCAAAGCATTAGTGAATTTGACGGTGGACTATATGTATAAAAAATAAATCAGACATCCTCTGAATTGATTTCCAGAATGTAAATCAACCTGAAGCGGGTAATTAGCAACTTCTTTAAAAACTGAAATAACGTAACAAATCGATGAAAAGACTTCTGATCCTGATTTTCTTAGTCACCCAACTAAGCACCTTTGCTCAGATAAATCCTAAACTCCAGACCAAGCTTGAACAGCAGGCGAAGGAAATGGAAGCGCAGGTGATTGAATGGCGCAGACACTTTCATCAATACCCTGAGCTTTCGAATCGTGAAAATAAAACCGGAGCTTACGTGGCCGAGCACTTAAAAAAATTGGGCATTGAAGTGCAATACCCGGTGGCGAAGACAGGCGTTGTTGGCTTATTGAAAGGAGGTAAGCCCGGGCCCGTGATTGCATTGCGTGCTGACATTGATGCATTGCCAGTCACCGAACGCAACAGCTTACCTTTTGCTTCAAAAGAACGAACCACATTTAATGGACAAGAGACAGGCGTAATGCATGCCTGTGGTCATGATACCCATACTGCCATACTAATGGCTGTTGCAGAAATACTATCCAAAAATAAAAGCGATATAAAAGGGACAATCAAGTTTATATTTCAACCAGCCGAGGAGGGTGCACCTGCGGGAGAAGAAGGGGGTGCTGCATTGATGGTGAAAGAGGGTGTGCTGGAGAACCCAAAAGTAGACGTCATCTTTGGAATGCATATTCAATCTATTACTCCGCTGGGCAGAATTCTTTACCGACCTGCCGGAATGATGGCTGCATCGGATTGGTTTTCTATTAAAGTGAAAGGGAAACAATCACATGGGGCAGCTCCCTGGATGGGTGTTGATCCGATTGTAATCGGTGCTCAGATTGTAAATGGTCTTCAAACTATTGTGAGCCGTCAAACTGATTTAACGAAAGAAGCCGCTGTCATTACGATTGGTCGTTTTCAGGCGGGTGTTCGTGAAAATATTATTCCGGAGGAAGCATATATGGGAGGTACTATCCGCACATTAGACAATGCGATGCAAGATGCTATACACGAAAAGATACGACTGACGGCAACAAAGATTGCGGAGAGCGGAGGCGCTACGGCAGAGGTCACCATTGAAAGAAAGGCGCCATTGACTTACAACGATCCTGCTCTCACCGAAAAAATGGTAGGAAGCTTGCGCAAGGCTGCGGGGACGGAAAATGTTATTCGTATCAATGCGGTTACAGGCTCTGAGGATTTTTCGGAGTTTCAAAAGAAAGTACCGGGCTTGTTTTTCTTTGTCGGAGCGATGCCACCCGATCAGGATCCAACAAAAGTACCTGCGCATCACACACCCGATTTTATGATTGATGAACGAGGAATGCTTACAGGATTACGTGCCATGTTGAATGTGACGATGGATTATATGTATATGCCTTCGGGTATCAGCGTAACAAAATAGATTCAATGACGAAAGAAACACCCAAAGAGCTTTTTGACAAAGGATTTATTACTCAAGAGCAATTCAATAAGATTGATATAGTCTCTTCGGGCAAAGTGGTATCGGTTTTTTATGAACTGAGATCGCTTTTGTACTTGGGGGTTATGCTGTTTACGGCCGGGACCGGAATATTGATTTATCTAAATATTGGTGAACTGGGACACCTGATCAGCATTCTGGCTCTCAGCTTATTGACCATTGCTTGCTTTTGGTATGTCATCAGCCGCGCAGCAGACTACTCGCATGAGCGTGTAAAGCCACCAACGCCATACTACGATTATATTGTCTTGTTAGGTAGCCTGCTTTTAATTGCTGTTCAAGGCTATCTTGAGTTTCAGTATGGTTTTCTTACGGATAACCTCGGCTACAGTACGCTACTTACAGCGGCATTCTTTTTCTTTATCGCTTATCGGCTGGATCATGTTGGAATATTGTCGCTGGCGATTACTGCGTTTGCTTCTTTTTGGAGCATCAGCATATCGCCTCAAAAATGGTATAGCGGAGATTTCTTCTCCGGATCACACCTTTATAAGACGGCAATCATCTTCAGTGTGGGTCTTGCTATCATTGCAGTATTGTTAGATAGGAAGTCAATCAAAAAGCATTTTACGTTTACCTATCTTAATTTTTGCACACTTATCTTCTTTGTAGGTGCTGTCACGGGCTTGTTCGATGGCGTGTGGGGTATTTATGTGCTGTTGATTTATGGTGGCTGTGCCTTTGCCTACTATGCTGCCCGATGGGAAAAATCATTTTTGTTTCTGTTGTATGCTTTTATAGCAGGATATATCGCCACTACTTATCTGCTGGCCGAAACCATTTTTGCTGATGGAGCCGAAATTTGGTTTCTCTATTTCATCGCCTCCTGCGGAGGATTTATCTATTTTATTATCAAGTATAAAAATCACTTTAAACAGGAAGCATGAGCAGTGCCTACAACGAAAGCCTTGTGTATAATCTGGAAGTTATCAAACAATCCAAAAGATGGTTTAAACATGATTTTATTGAAAAGCCACAGTTAGAGGGTATACTGGCGGCATACTCAGCTCCATTTTATCATCCCAATCTTTTAATCCGAATATTACTTTTCATTGCAACACTGATTGCCCTGTCTGGCGCAACGGGATTTTTTGCATTAATAGTAGCCGATGTTGGCAAGGATGCAATCGCTATGGCCTGTATTATTTATGGGGTTGTTTCATTCTTCGTTTTGGAGAAAATGTTCATTGGTAATAATCACTATAAGTCGGGCATAACGGAGGCTATCTTATACCACTCTTGTGGATTCACCATTGGCGGTCTGGCCGGCATCGGTGATTTTGAAAATGCTCACGTCATACTCTGGAGTTGTCTGATTGTATTTTCATTTTCCTCAATACGGTATTTGGACTTGCTCTGCACCGTGGCTGCTGTATGTTCTTTTGCAGGAATTTTATTTTTTGAGTTTTATAATATAGGAGGCATCTTTCAACAAATTATTCCCTTCGTATTTATAGGCGGATTTACGCCTATGTATTTTTTGGTTAAAAGACTAAAACAGCGAATTGGTCTGCGGTTATGGAGAAATAATCTTCTGATAGTGGAATCAATTAGCTTATTGTTCATTTATGCTGCGGGAAATTATATGGTAGTGCGCGAACTGAGCGTAAGTATGATGAATCTTGAGATAGCAGAGGGAGGTGATATTCCTTTTGCATTCATCTTTTACGGCCTTACTGCACTTATGCCTTTGGCTTATTTGTATTTTGGAATTAAGAATAGGGACATCGTTTTGCTTAGGGTTAGTCTCCTTGTGCTAGCCTTCTCAGCTTTTACGTTTAAATATTATTTCAGCTTAGGTCACCCTGAAATTACATTGACGCTTGCTGGAATTGTGCTCATGGCAACGGCCATTGCATTGATGCGTTATCTTAAAATCATGCGCAATGGATTTACAAGAGAGAACATCTTATCCGAAAAATGGGGTAATATGAATGTGGAAGCATTTGTGATTTCTCAAACGATGGGCGGCAATCAGCAGAGCTTACAACAGCCGGATATGCCGGGTGGAGGTACATCAGGAGGCGGAGGCGCAAGCTCCGATTTTTAAATTACCTTTCAGAATAATCAAGAAATGGAGAACCCAAAACCGCCTGCGAAAATAGGCCTGTTTACCAGCACCTCATTGGTGGTTGGTAATATGATTGCGTCAGGCGTTTTTCTATTGCCTGCATCACTGGCAGCGTATGGAGGAATAGGATTGCTGGGCTGGATCGGTTCATCGGCAGGCGCTATTGTTCTCGCTCTCTTGTTCAGTAAGCTGAGCAAAAAAATTCCTAATGCGTTGGGTGGCCCTTATGCTTATACCCGCGCAGGGCTTGGAGATTTTGCTGCCTACTTAGTGGCGTGGGGCTACTGGATTTCAATATGGTGTACCAACGCAGCTATTGCCGTAGCATTTGTAAGTTACCTCACCGTTTTCTTTGAAGTACTTAAAACCAATTCTTTTCTGGCACTGGGTACAGGCTTATCTGCAATTTGGTTACTAACATGGGTCAACACCCGTGGCGTAAAAGAAGTGGGATGGGTGCAAAAGATTACGACAGTATTGAAAATTGCACCCCTTGTGTTGGTCACCATCATGGGCCTGTTTTACATTGACTTTGCTAATTTCGTTCCATTCAACATTAGTTCGGTATCAAATTTTTCAGCTGTTACCGCCACGGCAACACTTACACTATTTGCTTTCTTAGGATTGGAGAGTGCCACCATTCCTGCCGGAAATATTCATGAGCCGGAGAAAACCATTCCTCGTGCAACCATGATTGGAACAATCATTACCATATTCGTTTATGTATTGAGTTCTACTGTGGTAATGGGAATGATTCCAGCGGCTGAGTTAAAGAATTCCAATGCACCATTTGCGGATGCAGCCGCCATCATTTGGGGAGACAGCGCACGCTATTGGGTAGCGGCAGGAGCCATTGTTTCAACACTGGGTGCCCTTAACGGATGGATTTTGTTGCAGGGCCAAATGCCAATGGCGGCCGCACGCGACAAGCTATTTCCGGTATTATTTAATAAAGAAAACAGCAAGGGAGTACCTGCGCTCGGGATTGTCATTGGAAGCGTACTCATCTCCGTACTCATGATGCTGAACTTCACCAATGGATTAAACGACATGTTTACGTTCATGGCATTGATGACAACCCTGACGGTGTTGATTCCATACCTTTTTTCTGCTACATCCTATGGCATCATGATCCTTCAAGAAAAATTTTGGAAGCGCGATCATATTAGTCAATTAATCATAGCCGCACTGGCCTTTTTGTTTTCGTTGTGGGCAGTCGTTGGCTCTGGTCAGGAAACAGTGTATTGGGGTTTTATAGCTATCCTTTCCGGCATTCCTTTTTATATGTGGATGAAGCGGGCGCATGAGTAAAGCCGTTAGCTACAAGCAGCTTCGAGCTGGTCGCTGCACCCTTTTGACTTGTTGTCTGAGGCTTGTAGCTTGCAACTCAAATCAGTCCAAAAAAAGTAAAGTCCCTTTACGCCTTGCGTGAAGAAATTAAACAACATGAAAACCACCCATCAATCGGAATTCGGAAAAATTAAGTCGGTATTTATAAAAAACGTTCGGCATGCCTTTGTCAGTGACGAGACGATATCCAGCCAATGGAAAGCGTTAAATTATCTGGGCAAGCCGGACCTCTCCAAAGCCGAAGAAGAGTATAAAAAATTTGAAGCTCTATTGCGAGGTGAAGGAGCAGAGTTGCATTACTTCCCTGAGGATAGTAATGTATCTATGGACTCTATATATTGTCGTGATGCGGCCATTGCTACCGATGCCGGTGTGATCATTTGTAACATGGGCAAACCCGCACGAGCCAATGAACCGGAAGCAGAGCAAAAAGCTTTTCAGAAAAATGGTATAAAGATTTTAGGAAACATAAAGGCGCCCGGCACTGTTGAAGGAGGAGATGTAGCATGGTTGGATGAGAAGACGCTGGCGGTGGGACATACTTATCGCACCAATCCCGAAGGCATAGAACAATTGCGGGCATTGTTGAAACCGACAGGCGTTGATGTTATCAGTGTTGCGCTTCCACATTATAAAGGACCTTCTGATGTTTTTCATTTGATGTCGATTTTAAGTCCGGTAGACAAAAATATGGCTGTTGTTTATTCTCCATTAATGCCTATTGCTTTTCGACAGGAACTTTTTGCGCGTGGCTATGAATTGATAGAAGTACCCGACAATGAGTTTGACAGCATGGGATGTAATGTGTTGGCAATTGCTCCACGAAAGTGCGTGATGGTGGCGGGCAATCCAAAAACAAAGGCAGGGCTTGAAAAAGCGGGGTGTAAAGTATTGGAGTATGACGGTCAGGAGATCAGCGTGAAAGGCGGAGGAGGCCCAACCTGCCTGACAAGGCCGATGGAGCGATATGTATAAGCCTTTAGTTCAACGTAACTCAAAATTCGAAAGCCATTAAAAAATTTGAAATACCTGCCTACTATCGTTCTTCCATTACGGGAAGAATAAAAGAATCGCGAAGACTAAAGGATTTGCGCAAGCAGGACTTTTCTCCTACCATCCTTGACTTTGGTCCCGTACAATTTATTTTGGCCAGACACTTTGGGTTTTGTTATGGTGTCGAAAATGCGATAGAGATTAGCTACAAGGCGATTGAAGAAAACCCCGATAAGAAAGTTTATCTCCTCAGTCAAATGATTCACAACCAGGAAGTGAATAGCGATTTGCAGAGCAGAGGTATACAATTTATTATGGACACCGATGGTTCACAATTTATCCCCTGGGAGAATATCAAAAAAGATGATGTGGTAATCATCCCCGCCTTTGGTACGACCCTCGAAATGGAGCACATGCTCTTAGATAAAGGCATTGAAGTGCAGAAGTATAATACAACGTGTCCATTTGTTGAGAAGGTCTGGAACCGGGCTGAAAAACTTGGAAAAGAAAAATACTCCGTCATTATTCATGGCAAGCCGAAGCATGAAGAGACGCGGGCCACTTTTTCGCACAGCGCTCACAATGCTCCGTCTGTGATTGTGAGGGATATGGAAGAAGCAATTCGATTGGCGGCTTATGTTCACAGCAATAAACAGAAGGAAGAATTTTACAAAGAGTTTGCCGGGCGATTCTCCGAAGGATTTGACCCTGAAAGGGACTTAAACAGAGTTGGCGTGGTGAATCAAACTACGATGTTGGCAATAGAAACGCAGGCAATAGCCGACTATTTTAAAAAAATAATGGTGGAGAAGTATGGAGTTGAACAACTGAAGGAACATTTTGCCGATACAAGAGATACACTGTGCTATGCCACCAACGACAATCAGGACTCAACCTATCAACTGCTTGATACAGCAGCCGACATGGCGATTGTAGTGGGAGGCTACAATAGTTCAAATACGTCACACATCGTGGAACTTTGCGAACGCAAATTTCCAACGTATTTCATCAATTCAGAAAAGGAAATTATTTCCGGAGATGAGATTCATCATTATGACTACCCAAACAAGCAACATAGAGTAACAAAGAAATTTATTCCAGTTGGTCGTCCGACAAGGATAGTTCTTACAAGCGGAGCCTCTTGTCCTGATACACTTGTTGACAGAGTCATGCTTAGAATGCTGGAGTATTTTGAGGGAGCAAAATCGGTTGAAGAGGTAGTGGGAGCTAAAGTCTAGACTCGATCTACTCCATTTTATCAATTTCAACTTTCAGTCGTTGAGCATCAATGCTTCCGGCATCAATTTTCAAGGCATTCTCAACGGCTATTCGTGCTTCTTCTTTTTTCCCCATTTTTAAATAGATAGCTGCAAATACCGCATGAGGTTTTGGAACGTGCTGATCTTGTAAGATAATTTGAAGACGCTGTGCTTTTTGTAGGGCCTTATCAAACATTCCCAGTTCAGCCTCCATCACTGCTGCATAACCTAGCAGAAATGGATTTTCCAATTCATTACCGGAAGCCAAAGTACGAAGAGAATCCAATGCAGCCTTTGGCCCATATCGATAATGCAAGACTTCAATATATTCGGATTTAGTATGTGTATCGTTCGGGTACCGATGTGCAATCTTTCGCAGATTGGCTTCCGCCAGCTTAAGTGTTTTTTTCTCTTGAGCTTTTGCTTTTTCAGAACTCTTTGCCCGGAGGCTTGAGAGTTTAAGAAGTTCATTGAAGACGTCAAATAATAACCTTTCATCACCCTGAATTTCAGATCTTCTTTTGTGAAGAATAGCTTTTATTGAATCTCGTTCGTAGGGATTGGTTGAAATTCTTCCGAGCAAACTCATTCCGAGCAGGAATTGGGGATCAAACCTCATCATCTTACGATACGAGTGTTCTGATGCTGAGTAATCTCCATCCTCCAGAACATTTTTCCATCCGAGGTAATAGTAGTAAGCACAAGAATCAGATTTCGTTGAAAGCGGAAGCCGTTGTGCGCTGGAGATTGTTGTTCCGAAGACGACAATTAGCAGGACAATGAATACTTTCATCCTGACAAAAAGAATTAGGAATTCTTCCACTTTATCCCACAACCTACTGCCTTGGTCTTTGTGGTGGTTACTGATTTGCCACTCAAGAGCGCATCCACTGCATCTTCAACATACTTTTTGGAAACTGCTGCGGCATCGCGTGCGCTGTCATCAATTGCACCAATGTAGGCAACCTTAAGATTTTCGTCTTGTCTGGAAAGTACATAAACGTGAGGTGTGTTGGTGGCGCCATAAGCTTTTGCCACCGATTGACTTTCATCAATCAGGTAAGGAAATTCATAGGCTTTTTTCTTAGCTATCTTTACCATCTCCTCATATGAATCACCCGAAGAAGATTCTTCATCATTGGAATTAATCGCGATGACAGGAAATCCTAATGGTGCATATTTTTTATTCAGTGCTTGTATGCGATTATTATAAGCCTTTGAATAAGGGCAGGTATTACAGTCAAAGATTACAATGAACCCTTTTGTATTTCTAATACCACTTAAAGAAACCATTTTCCCATCTACATTTTTTAGACTGAAATCGGTAACAACATCGCCAATTTCATAACCGGTCTTGACCGGAGCGCCAGCAAAAAACAACAACACGCCAAGCACGAAAAGAAAGGTTCTACTTGTTTTCATAGTCTATTCGTTATTTAACTTCTTCAATAAATTTTTCAAGATCTCCGGCATGCATTTCCTTTTCAACAAACTTCCTTTTTCCATTTGCCGTGTTAACAAAGAGCGTAGAAGGTAAGGCACCAGACCAGTTTTTGTCAATCTTGTTAATCCAAGAATTGGGATCTCGCTCATCCAAAATCACTACCTGAGACTGGACTTTTTTTCGGGCTACAAATTTGTATACCTTTTCTGGATTAGGATCCAGATCAATATCCATACTCACAAGGATAACCTTTGCATCTTTTCGATTTTGATTCAGACTTTCAAACAAGGGTAACTCCTTAACACAAGGAGCACACCACGTGGCCCAGAAGTTTATTACCTTGATATGATCTGACTTTTCTTCGATCAACGTTTGAAGTTGAGATAGCTTTATAAGTTCAGCTTGCTGAGCCTTGCCTTCAATAGCTATTAAGAGAACGAGTAAAACCAGGATATGTAGACTGCGCATTGCTTCAAAACGTAAATTCGGTTCCGCAAGTTAGCACCTCAGCCTGTTTTTCATTCGGAAAATGCATGTAAGAATGAAGTACCAAAACTTACAAAAGCAGTTAATGTTCAGGTACTTAGTAAATCTCCAAGAAAACGCTAAAATAGAAATCCACAAAAAACTGCACTTATCCACATTAACGGACTGTTATTGCTTAAAATATTGATTTACAGAAAGTTACATGCGATTTGCTGAAGCCATTATTTGTGGACAACTAAAAAGGCCATGAAGTTGGCCACAGGAAAACCCGAAATATAAAGGTCAGATTCTCAGTAGAATAGGAGAGCAGAAATCGCATGGCTTAAAATCAGCTTTCGTGTTGGTTATTTGAATACAAATTTGAATTCCTTGCGTAACTCCTGCTGCTTCAACGTTATCGTTTCAGATTTGTCAATCTCCTTTGACCATTCTTGATAGTCGTTGTATTGAATGCAGTCATTGAGTAACTCCTGGTTACGCATTATTTTAATGATCTTGTGTCTATCAAAAGAATCCCAAAAAGCCTTCTTTTGATCCTCTGGAAGAGATGAAATTCTTACAAATTCAATTCCTTTGTAATTCTCAACAGGCGCTTTCATATTTTTGATCGATATATCCATTAATTTCACTTGGACTACTTTTGTAACCGAAAGTTTACTCTCCAAATAGCAGGCCACTAAAAAATTCCAATATCATGAACCGACTGAAAACCTACGTATATGGACTGATCGTTGGATTTTTACTTGTTCAGTGTGACCAGCAAGCCTCATCGCAGGCAGGAACTAAACGACCAGGGCTCTATGAAAAAGAAGAGTTTAAAAATTATTGGTATGCCGGCAAAGCAGAAGTAAGCAGTTATACGCTTGATCAGGCCCGCTATGGAGAGAATCGATCAGGTAAAGCAATGTTGATTTTTGTTACGGAAGATTTTTCAAAGAAAAAGCAGGTTAAATTGGATGAACCCGATAAGGCAGGAGAGGATAAGGTGAGCGTTCTCAAAATGAATTTTACTAAGAATTTCGTTACAGGGATTTATCCGTATTCGATGATGCTATCTGTTTTTACTCCGGTAAGTCGCAATCAATTTCCTAACTCATTAAAGGCAACGATGACTTCGCAGGAATGGTGCGGTCACGTGTTCTCTCAACTGAATCTGAGGTCTAACAAATACAGCGCTGAGAGTTATTCTTATTTTGAACAAGAGGGGGATTCAAAATTTTCTCTCGACAAGACGATGTTAGAAGACGAGCTATGGAATATGATCCGGCTCGATCCGGAAAGCCTTCCTGAAGGAAAGTTTAAACTAATTCCGGGACTGTTTTACACGCGACTAAAGCATACTGATCTCAAGTCGTTGGAAGTAACAGGATCACAGTCAGCGGAAGGCGATAACATGAAATACACGATAGTCTATCCAGATCGTAAACTTTCGATTCTTTACCAGAAAAAATTTCCGCATCAGATTATGGGGTGGGAAGAGGAATTTGAAGAATGGGGAAAGGCTGCCACTACAAAGGCAACGCTAGACAAAACATTATACATCGACTATTGGAGGATGAACAAAACAGAAAATCAACCTTTAAGAGACTCACTAGGTCTTTCTCCAAATAATTACTAACGAGAGTCTCCATGCATTAAAACTATGATCAAAAATCAAAGCACTAAGTTTTCATTACCCAAAGGCGCCACGTATCTCAATTGCGCCTACATGTCTCCCATCCTCAAAAGTGTAGAGAAGGCCGGAATCAAAGCCATTGCCGCCAAGCGAAATCCGGCATTGATTTCGGCAGCCGATTTTTTTACCGATACGGAATTACTGAGAAAGGAGTTTGCAACATTGATTAATACGAATCAACCTAAACGAATTGTAGTGGTGCCTTCTGTTTCGTATGGCATTGCAAATATAATTCACAACCTAAAGGTCAATGGCACGGAAAACATTATAGTAGCAGCCGAGCAATTTCCCAGTAACTATTACCCATGGCATCGTCTTTCGCAAGAGACAGGCGTTAAGATTAAAATTGTTCAGCCCCCATCAACTAATGTGAATCGAGGTAGAGGATGGAATGAAAGACTGTTGGAGGCGATTGATAAGAATACCAGGGTGGTGGCACTAGGAAACGTTCATTGGGCCGATGGGACAAAGTTTGATTTAAAAGCAATTCGCAAGCGAACACAAGAAGTAGGCGCGTTAATGATAATTGATGGTACGCAATCTGTTGGAGCGCTTCCCTTTGATGTTAGTTCTTTACAACCTGACGCTTTAATCTGTGCAGGTTATAAATGGTTGATGGGCCCTTATTCGATGGGGCTTGCCTATTACGGTGAGTATTTTGATCAGGGCAAACCAATTGAAGAGAGTTGGATAAACAGGATTGACAGTGAGAACTTTGCCGGGCTGGTCAATTATAAAGATGGTTATCAGGAAGGTGCTTTGCGCTATGAAGTAGGCGAGCACAGCAATTTTATACTGGTACCCATGATGATTGAAGCATTAAAGCAGATTAACCAATGGAAGCCCGAGAATATTCAGGAGTATAGTAGGAAGATAGCCAGTGGTTCAATACAGGAACTTCGTAAAGCAGGCTTTTGGATTGAAGAAGAGGATTATCGAGGTCATCATTTATTTGGAATCCGATTTCCTGCCACCTTTAATGTTGAAAAGTTCAAAGTTGCTCTACAAAAAAATAAGATAGCTGTGTCATTTCGTGGCGATTCCATTCGCGTAGCACCGCATGTCTACAATCAGGAAGCTGATTTAATGAAGCTTACAAAAATTTTAACAGCCTAACCCACTTGCCGACACCTAAGCGTGGCTATTTTATAGGCGGCATTTTCATTTGCCTTTTGGGAGCCGTTTGCTTTTCAACCAAAGCCATCTTCGTAAAGATGGCCTATAGAGATACCACCGTTGATGTGGCTACATTGCTTGCCTTGAGGATGATATTTTCATTGCCCTTCTTTGCGATTTCTGCTTTTACCTTTTCCAATCAGAAAGAAAACATCAGGTTCAATGGTAAGCAATGGCTGAGTGTGGCATTGATTGGTTGCCTTGGTTATTATATCAGCAGCTTGTTGGATTTTTCAGGGCTGCAATATGTATCTGCCGGAATAGAGCGGCTCATTCTTTTTGTATATCCTACATTGGTGCTGGTCATGTCTGCACTTTTATTTAAGGATAAGATTACGTTACGACAGTGGACAGCGGTTTTCATCACTTACACAGGATTAGCGCTGGCCTTTGTGAGTGAGATCCGTCTTCAGACCACCCAGTCTGAGCATTTTTATCTCGGATCAGCATTGATTTTAGCGTGTGCTTTTACCTATGCAGGGTACATCGTAGGAAGCGGGAAGCTCATTCCACTAATTGGTGCGGCCAAGTTCAATAGCTACGCGATGAGCTTTGCTTCGGTGGCTGTATTAATCCATTTTTATGCCGTGAGCAATCAATCGTTGTTACACCTTGATTCTACCGTCTATCTCTACAGCTTTTTGATGGCCATCTTATCTACCGTGATTCCATCATACCTCGTGACGGAGGGGATCAAACGTATTGGATCTAATAATGCCGCAATCGCGGGAAGTATTGGTCCCGTGTCCACTATTTTTCAAGCCTATATTTTTCTCGGAGAGTCAGTGTCTGCAATCCAGATCGTAGGGACACTGCTGATTTTAGTTGGTGTACTCTTAATAAGTATCAAAAGAAGCGCATCAGTGGTGATAAGTAATTAAAATCACTAATTCTCACTAACTACCACCGCTAGTTTCTTTCCATCTGCGCTGACAGCAAGTCGCGACACTTTTTTTAAAACCTCACTTCCTGATTTTATAGTTATCGCTTTCCACTCTTTATTTTTTGCTGGGTTGCAATAAAAAAGTTTTTCACCATCACTTGTTACAATGCGTTGATCGCTTGTCCAGGTAATATCTTCTTGACCGGGAAGCGCTGCGGCAATGGTTGAAATTGCCATACTTTTGGAATCCAGTTTTTTAATGAGCCATTCACCATCACTAACCTTATGCACGAAACTAATAGCCGATTGACCGGGGATTTTATGCAAAGAGCGGCCAATATTTTTTGCAATGATGGTATCTTCTTTTGTAGGTAATCTCAGGTAGTGAAGTGTATTGGGTTCACCAAGAATAAATAAACCAAGATGACTATTATCTGCCCACACATGATAACCCACAATCATGTTACCTATAATTACAGAAGGCTCTCCTCCAGCAACAGGGTATTTACCCAAATCCTGCGCATCATTGTCGCGCTGTATAATACACGATAGCGACTGCTGATCGGGGGTTAACGTTGGAGAGTATTCTCGTTCCTGAGTTTTGGTGATAGCGGCAGTCTCCTTTGTTTTATAATTGTAGCTCTTGATATCAGACCGGCCATCGTCATTGAACGATGCATAATAAACGACAGGTTGAGTCGGGTGAATGAATGGCTGACTATCGTATCCTTTGTGATTGGTGATGTTCACCGGGTTAGCAACAGAAATTTCTTCTTTTTTAATTTTAAGATCAAAGAGATAAATCTCTGACCCCTCTTGTGCAAAAGCAGGGCACAATGATACAGTCAAAAGCAGGGCGAGGAGATTTTTCATGGCTGGAAGTTTTATTTCTTGTCTTCTGTTTTTGTACCCAACGGCAATTCTACATCTTCTCCCCAAATATATTTATTAAACCATTGCCAATTGTGCCAGGTGGCGGCCAATCGTTCTCTCGGCTTGGTTATGCCATGGCCAAACCCTTTGTAAATGATGAGTTCACTTTTCACGCCTTTGTCGCGCAGGCCTTGCGCTAGCTCATACGCGTTGGCAACAGGTACTCGTTTATCGAATTCTCCATGCTGAATTAGTGTGGGCGTTTTCGCATTGTTGATATTAGTGATAGGCGAAGTCAGCTTATAAATAGCCTCATCACTCCAGGGCGTTGCTTTAAGGTATTGCCTTGTAAAGGGATGAATATCCGTGTTTACATAATAGGTCATCCAGTTTGAAATGCCGGCTCCGACTGAGATAGCTTTAAAAATATCGGTGTGAGTAGTCAGATAAGCTGAGATATAACCACCCTGACTCCAACCCATACTTCCCAATTTGTTTTTGTCGATGAGACCTTTGGAGTCGAGGTAATCAATACCAGAGAGTACATCCCAGGCATCGCCCACACCAAGATTTTTTACATTAAGAGACCGGAAGGCTTCACCGTATCCCGCTGAACCTCTATAGTTGGGGCGCAACACAAGACATCCTTTGTCCAGCCATTGCAACAAAGGATATACATAGCCGGGCACGGGAGTGGGAGAATCAATACCTGTGGGGCCTCCATGGATGACTACCATCAACGGATATTTCTTTGAAGGGTCATATTCCTTTGGCTTGTGAAGCACGCCCTCAATAGTTGCTCCGTCTTTACTCTTCCAACGGATTACTTCGCTTTGTGCCACTTTCCAATTTGTCAACTGACTATTCATATTGGTAATGGTCTGCACTTTTGGCAATGGTGTAGAGGCGGTGTAAACTTCAGTAACCTGATCTCCATTTCGTCCGGTAAACGCAAACTGATCTCCTGATTTGGAAAAGGAGATGGCAAAAATTTGATCTGGTGTATTGGGGACAATAGAATAACTACCAGTCTTAGGATCAATTTTATAAAGAGGGCGTTTTGTTTTGTTCCATAAGGAAGTGTAGATGCCCGATGATCTCCACACATATCCGGAACTCAGATCCTCATCCAATTCTTTTGCCAGTTGTCGTTGACGTTTGTCACTGATCGCAATGGCGAAGAGTTTTCCATTTAAGTAATAGTTCGATGTTGTATCATTGAGATTACTCGAAAATAAAATCTCTTTTGAGTCGGGTGACCAATCTTCCAATCCATCCGTGCTTAAGTTGGTGACCAGCGGAGTGAATTTTTGGGTTGCGAGATCCAGGATAGAAATATCAGCTTTAAACCCGCTGTTGATTAACGGATCGGGTTGATGATTGACAGCCACTTTACTTCCATCGGGAGAGATGATAAAATTTGTAATAGTAAATGTACCTTCCGTTAGTCGTTTGCCTTTGGGACATTCAATGCAATTCGCTTTACTCTTTAAAGAATCAACGGTTTCATAACACGGTAATTCAGATAACTCCCGGCTATCGGTAGAAAGACTAACCTCCCACAAGTGCGAACGAACAAATTCTTTATCATCTACCTCAAAGCTTCCGTACCGCTTCTCCCGTTCTTTTTTGTCTTCTTTATCAGGTTTACTAAAAATGAATCTCTTTCCGTCAGGATGCCAATCGAATGCTGAGATGCTTTCCTCTTCTTTGGTCATCATGCGGGCCTCGCCACCTTCCATCCGTATCGTATAGATTTGATTTTTATTTCCGCGGTCAGCAAGGAAAGCTATCCATTGACCATCAGGAGAGAAAGCGGGATTTGTACTACTTCCTTTTAAAGTATTCGTCAGCTGAAAAGGTTTTTTACCTTCTTTAGAAATCCATATTTCCGTATCAAAACGATTTTCGCTCCAGTCTGTAGTTTGAACTGTAAAGGCAACAATTTTACCATCTGGTGACAGCACAGGGTTGCCGACTGTCCGCAACGAAATGACTTCCTCCATGGTGGGCACGCGCATCTGTGCGTAAGAAACCACTGTGAACAAATAAAAAAAGAAGGTCAGTTTTTTCATACAGCTAAGTTCAATCGTTAGTTTTTAAAACAGGAGGCGGGCCATCAGCAAGATAAGGTTTATAGACATGCCCATTCCTTCGCTTTTCAAATTCTGCCTTGGCTGCAGCTCGCAGTTGCTCATTTTCAAAGGCATCTACCATCGTCATGCCAAGAGCTTTTGCTGCATGCAACATTCCCTTGTGGCCGATTGACATGCCGGCACAAGCAACTTCTGCCCAGGAATGCCACGGAGCATTAGGCGCACCTGTTGCTGCTGTTACACGAATCACAGGAACGATCCAACTCACATCACCCGTATCAGTTGATCCACCTCCGGTATCATTAGATGTTTCTCGAAAAGGTCCAATGTTTCCATCCAACCCGATCTGTTCTGTATTACTTGTCTGTTGAATCCTTTTTGCGAAGGCCTGTTCTTGTTCAGTAAAATTTATCGGGCCAAGTAGTTCCAAATTCTTGTGCATGTATTCTCCTCCCGTCCGGTTAACAAGGATTTCATACGTACCACTTAATAAAGTCACTTTAGATTCAACACCTGCCATCGTGGCTGCGCCTTTTGCTACTTCCTGAACGCGCTGAAACACTTCTTCCATCACTACGCGTTTGGAATCTCGTATCCAAAGCCACGTCTTAGCATATTCAGGAACCACGTTGGGAACATCGCCACCCTTTTGTATAACATAATGCATGCGTACACTGGGGCGAACATGCTCACGCAGCATGTTAACACCATGCGTAAATAATTCAAGAGCGTCTACAGCACTTCTTCCATTCCATGGATCGCCTGCAGCATGAGCAGCTTTTCCAAAAAATTCTATGTTGAGTTCAATTAATGCTGTTGAACTTTGAACGGCAGCTTCTGTATGTGTGCCCGGATGCCAATCAAAACAAATATCAAGGTCATTGAATAATCCGGCACGAGCCATATAAACTTTGCCGTTGCCTGATTCCTCTGCAGGCGTTCCGAAAAATTTAATAGTTCCTTTTAACTTCCCTTGTGCCAGCAATTCTTTAACGGTGATGGCTGCTGCAAGACTTCCCACACCAAAGAGGTTGTGCCCACAGCCGTGACCAGCGGCACCTTCCTGAAGTGCTTCTTTTACAGGCTGTGCTTTTTGAGAGATACCCGGCAAGGCATCAAACTCACCAAGGATACCAATGATAGGCTTACCAGAGCCATAAGTAGCTACAAAAGCCGTAGGTAATTCGGCTACACCCCGCTGAACGGTAAATCCATTTGCTTCTGCAAAGTCGGCCAGTGCTTTGGCAGATTTTGTCTCCTGAAATGCGGGTTCTGCGTAGGACCAGATCTCATCACTAAGCTTTGTGAGTTCAGCATTACGTCCATCAACCGATTTGATAACTGCATCTTTGTTAGGATTGGATTTCGCTTTCTTTTGGGCGAAGGCACTTCCAAACAGAAGAAAGAAGAAAAGAAGGGGTATAATTTTTTTCATAACAACTTTATTTATTCTATCACTGACATTATAAAACAAGTTAAGTATTGACGGATACATATCCACTAATTTTTACACGAAAAGGCGATGCTGATTAGTATTTGTGATGAATGGGAATTGGCAAAAAACACGAGAGCTGCCATAGCTTTATTTACCGCTTACATATCAAAATGGCGTCTTAAAACACTGCCGGTCTTCAGCTGAAAATTTTTATCTACTTTGTTCACCGTATAAAATTACCCGCAACTAATCACAAACCACTTATGAAGTATCTATTTTCAATAGTGATGATAATTATGACACTCGTTTCCTTTGGTCAGTTATCACCCGATAAAGCGTTGAAGTCTATGAAGTGGCGCCCGATTGGCCCTGCCAATATGGGTGGTCGTACGACAGACATTGCCGGAGTACCCGGAGACGCAAACACATTTTACATAGCTGGCGCTGACGGGGGGATTTTTAAAACCACCAACGCAGGCGTAACCATGGCACCAATATTTGATGGACAAAAAGCATTTTCTATTGGAACGATAGCAGTATCACCCTCTGATCATGAAGTATTGTGGGTGGGCACTGGCGAAGGCGATCCACGGAATAGCGTTGGTTATGGTAACGGTGTTTATCGTTCGACAGATGGAGGTAAAACCTGGCAACACCTTGGACTTGAAAAGACCGACAGAATAAAGCGCATCGCAGTAAATCCACAAAATCCGGATATGGCTTGCGTCTGTGCGATGGGTAGAGAATGGGGCCCGAATCAGGACCGCGGTGTTTTCAGAACAGTGGATGCGGGGAAGACCTGGGAGAAGGTATTATACATCGATGAAAATACCGGATGCTCTGACATTGCTATTGAATGGAATAATCCGCGCATTATGTATGCCGGCATGTGGACGTTCAGAAGAAGGCCTTGGCGCTTTGATGACAGTGGAGAGAAAACAGCTTTGTATAAGACGATTGATGGAGGTAAAACCTGGGCGAAAATTTCTCATAAGAATGGATTGCCCGATAAGCCAATGGCGCGAATTGGAGTATCTATTGCTCAAAGCCAACCGAATATTGTCTATCTGATTACCGAATTTAAAGATGGAGGCACACTCTTCCGTTCAGAAGATCGTGGTGATTCCTGGAAGATGGTGAATGACAATCGCGACCTCAACTTCAGGCCGTTTTACTACAGTGACGTAAAAGTAGATCCTACCAATCCGGATCATGTTTACACACTCTCGGGAGGAATGAGCAAATCAACGGATGGAGGGAAAACATTTAAGTCAGTGGCACGAGGCCAGCATGGCGATAACCAGGGCCTGTGGATTGATCCGAAAAATTCAAATCATGTATTGAGTGCCGATGACGGAGGCTTTCGCGTTTCTCATGACGGTTTCAAAACATTTGAAACAATCAACAACGTAGAGCTATCACAATTTTATCAGCTATGGGTAGATGATCGCGATCCATATTATTTATATGGAGGTCTTCAGGACAATGGCACATGGACGGGCCCCAGCAACTCGCTTCATCAAATTGGAATTTTAAAGCGCGACTGGATTCAGGTGGCAGGCGGAGATGGCTATTATGCCGTTCCTATCCCCGGCCATGAGAATGAAGTCTATGCAAACCTTCAGGGCGGAGTAATCTTTCATGTGGATACAAAAACAGGAAACACCCGCACGATTCATCCTTACCCAAATAAGATAGGCTCGGCTGGAGATGGAATGGAATTACATAAATATCGCTTCAACTGGGACTCACCAATTCATATTTCTCCGCATGACCCAAATACAGTATACACTGGCGGCAACGTACTGTTTAAAAGCAAAGACAAAGGATACACGTGGGAAGAAATCAGCCCGGACCTTACAACAAATGATAAGTCGAAACAGAAATCATCCGGTGGTGAAATCTATCAGGATAATACCGCAGCGGAATTCCATTGTACGATCATTGCCATCTCAGAATCACCAGTGAAGAAAGACGTGATCTGGTGCGGTACTGATGATGGCAATGTGCAGCTAACGCAAGATGGAGGTAAGACCTGGACAAAAATGACGATCCCGGGTCACCCTGCATTTGGATGGGTTTCTAAGATTCATGCTTCAGAGCATGATGCGGGAACTGCGTTTGTCGCTGTTGACAATCATCGATTGGATGACTACAAAGCACACGCGTACATGACCACCGATTTTGGAAAGACATGGACAACAATCAGCAACGGGCTACCAGAAGATTGGGTGTACGTGGTAAGGCAAGATCCACACAACGCCAATTTGCTATATGCAGGCATGGAACATGGTGTATTTGCTTCCTGGGACAAGGGTAAAGCGTGGACGAAGATCAATAATAATCTACCTTCCGTTTCGGTGCGAGACTTGCGCGTTCAAAAACGTGAACGTGATTTAGTCGTTGCTACACACGGTAGAGGAATATGGATTCTGGATGACATCACTGCTCTTGAAAACTTAAGTACAATCGCAGGAAAAGAGCTGCATGTATTTTCTTCAAAGACCGCAACACTATGGCAATATTATAGCATGATTGAAGAGCAGGGCGATCGTGCTTATCGCGCCAAGAACCCTGAATATGGAGCGTATATTAATTTCAATTTGCAGTCTGATCCAAAACAACCAATAACGGTTGAAATAACAGATGCTAATGGAATGAAAGTACGAAGCCTGAAAGACACCTTGTCAAAGGCTGGAGTAAACCGGATTGTTTGGGATTTGCGTTATGAGGAGGCTGAAAAAATAAATACACCTGTTCCATCGGGTTGGGGCAACTATCCACAACGGCCATTGGTAGGGCCAGGTATTTATACCGCAAAACTTTCTGCAAACGGACAGACAGCGGAAACAAAAATTACGGTACGGGCCGATCCAAGAATTGCTATGTCTGATCAGGATTATAAGTTACGGACGGAGTCAGTAATTGCACTTCGCGATCAGCTTTCGCAAACGCATAAGGTCATCAACAATACCGATGCTACGGTAAAACAATTAGGTGAACTTAAGCAGCGTATCAAAACGGCCGGAGATCAATCAGGAGTGGATCCTTCTGTAAATGGACAGATCGATGAAGCCATTAAAAAATTAAAGGAGTTTGAAGACGAGATACTCCGCAGACCTCCGCCCAACATGGGCTATCGTCAGAAGCCAAGATTGAAAGAAGAAATTGCCGATTTGCTTGGCGCGATTGATGATGCCACCGCAAGACCAACCAATCCGCAACTGGCTAGGACAACAGAACTGAAACAGGAAACACAAGATGCCACAAACCAGCTGGAGCGAATCATTCAGCAGCACGTAGCACCCATTAATGATAAAGTGAAAAACCTTCCTCAAGTAGTGGTAGGCAAGAGTGACAAGAAGGAGATGTGAAATAAATAAGACTCAAATAGGAAGAGGTGCCACAACATAATAGTGGCACCTCTTTTTTGTTAGAGCTGGTCTATGCCAAAAGATCAGATTACGCCTTGCGCCTGCATGGCCTTAGCCACCTTCAGGAATCCTGCAATGTTAGCGCCCACCATATAATTGCCCGGTTTGCCATATTCTTTTGCTGCGGCAAGACTGGTATCATGAATGTTCTTCATAATGTTTAGCAGCTTGGCATCTACTTCTTCACGTGTCCAGTTAGAACCCATATAGTTTTGCGTCATCTCCAAACCCGATGTGGCCACTCCTCCGGCATTGGAAGCTTTGCCAGGTGCATACATCACACCATTATCAATGAGGATATTTATTCCTTCGATCGTGGTGGGCATGTTAGCTCCTTCGCCTAATAATTTTACACCGTTCTTCACCAGGTTGTTGGCATCTTTTCCGTTTACTTCATTTTGAGTAGCACAGGGGAATGCACAATCGGCCTTGTTATTCCAAAGCGGATTATGATCTGCTTTCGCATCAATGTCTTTGTACACGCACTTATACTTATCAGCATATTCTTTGATACGGCCCCTCCGATTATTCTTAAGGTCTTTGAGGAATTCAAGCTTCTCTGGTGTGAAGCCCGCTTCATCATAGATAAATCCATTTGAATCAGAAGCCGTGACTGCTTTGCCGCCCAGGTGAATGATTTTTTCAATAGCATACTGTGCTACGTTTCCTGAGCCGGAGACCAAACAAGTTTTTCCTTTCAATGAGCTGCCAATATTTTGCAACATGTTTTCCGCAAAATAAATCAATCCATACCCTGTTGCTTCGGTGCGGATCAAACTTCCGCCCCAGCCAATTCCTTTTCCGGTAAGCACACCGGTAAATTCGTTTTTAATCTTTTTATAGGCACCAAACAAGAAACCAATCTCCCTTCCGCCTACACCAATATCTCCGGCAGGCACATCAAGACGATGACCAATGTGTCTTGCCAATTCGCCCATGAATGCCTGACAGAACTTCATAACTTCATCATCGCTTTTCCCCTTAGGGTCAAAATCCGATCCGCCCTTACCACCGCCCATCGGAATGCCCGTCAGTGCGTTTTTAAAAACTTGTTCGAAGGCTAAGAATTTTAAAACACTGGGCGTAACGGAAGGATGGAAACGCAAGCCTCCTTTGTAAGGACCGATGGCGCTATTCATCTGCACCCGATAACCACGATTGAGTTGCACCACACCTTTATCATCAAGCCACGTAACGCGGAACGAAATCAATCGCTCTGGCTCCAACATACGATCAAGTAGTTTCAGCCTTACGTATTCGGGATTTTTCTCCAGTGCCGGAGCAACGGATTGTATGACTTCTTCCGCAGCCTGAAGAAATTCAGGTTCGTTGGGATTGCGCTTTTTAACTTTTTCAATGATTTCGAGGTAATTCATAGCAGTACTTTTTAAGGTTTAGCGTCCAATTTGGCCACCAAGTTAGTATAAGAATTAGGATTGCAAACGGTTGAACCCCTATAGAAATTCAGAGAACGCATTTGTCTTATCTAAACCCATTATTCATGGATAGGGTAAGTGCCGGAAGGAATTGAGCCAACTGAATTTAGGATAGCGGATATTCACGATAGAGCTGCCATCGCCTGCCATCGTGTTTCAGCAATGTAATTTTCTCAACAGCAAATTCACGTGAAAATTTTTTCTCTTTAAATTCTTCCCAGGCGGTAATGAATTTCTGTTTTTTCAGATCGCGGAAGGCAAGGGTGACATGAGGATGAAAGGGCAGGTCGCGATACTGCGCGTTGAAAAGATTCAACTCCTGTTTGCAATAGCGATGGAGTTCTTTTTGCAGGGCATCCAATATGGGATTGGCAGTGACGCCAATAAAAATAACGCGCGGCTCAAAGCAACCGAAGTTGTCAAGATGAATGGTAAACCGCTGCCGGCTGTTGCTAAAAGAAGAAAGTGCTTCCATTAATTTGGTTTCTTTTTCTTCCTTCCACTGAAAGGGCATGTGAAGGGTAAGGTGAGGAGGCGAATTGAGTGAAGCCTTGCTGCCGTACACCTCTTTAAAATGAAGCTTGAAAGCATTGATTTCCTCCAGAAGAGGAGACGGTGGAAGCAGGGCGATGAAGTAGAGGGGAGAGGAGGTTTTACTCATTGGTGCGCATAGGTGGTGGGTTTTCGAAGCGCTTTACTGTCGCACAGGGCCGAACAAGATTAAGAAACAAAAACTACAATCCAACACCGGACTTGGGCTATGGCCACATGCACAGTACATAGTTAGCTGCGGTATGTGTAGTCCTTGTTCATTTAATGGTATCATTAATAAATCTTAACTTATATGTCCCGTTAAACTCAAATGGTTCTCGGTGATCAAAAGTTACCCCGTCTCTGTACAAGGCCTTTTCAAGATTTATTGTCATTGTCAACGAGTCAAAATCGATATAGCCGCCATTATGTTTGTCAATAAAAGGATTTCCATGCACGTCTTGCTGTGTCGAAACGGAGATATTTTGTCCAGAAACCCTTCCGCTAATTTTCTTAACATATATCCAGTACGAGTCGTTTACATCGTAGCTGTCCCAACTGAAATTATGAATACTCCAACCTTGTCCCTTTCGATTCACTTTTAACTCCAATTCTCTAAACTTTCCCTTTGTTTCGTGGATAATCACTTCTTTGAATGGCGTTTTTTTTTCAGAACATGCTATAAAAATCATGCTCGTCAATAAGACTAATGTCACTTTTTTTCTCAAGGTCATATTTCTAATCGCGGTTACGTCAATGTGAGTGCATAAGCAGTGGAGGGGTTCGAGGCGCTTCACTGTCCGACATGGTCGAACGAATTAAGAAACACGAACTACAGCCCAACAATGAATCAACCTATCGTCCCCGAGACGGGAGACGATAGTTGACTTAAATGTCTACACCAATCCGGCATTACGTAAACATTTTTGTTATGTGCAGGTTTTATCACTGATTTAATATTTCTAAGCATCTATCTAATATTTCTTTATTGCTAATTATAACTACGCCTAGTTTCAACCTTGTTCTTGAAACTATTTGAAAAAGCATTTTGGTTGGATGATAGTAAGGATTGTTTTTATAGTTTCTAGTTGACAAAGCACCACTCTTATAATAAAAATGACCGTCAATTACTGCGACAACGTTATCAAATTCTTGCCCTATAACAGTATGTGCATTGTCAGGTTCATCATCAAGATTATGCTGTTCATAGGGTAATTTTGCAACTGATGACGGTGTATAATTAATTATTTTCCAATTATCTAATTTTAATTGCTCTAGAAATTCTTTAGCCTCTGCATAGCTGTCAAAGTAGTAAAGCTCAATATTATCGTACCTAAGTTTTTCTAAACTCCTTTTCTTACTGAATAGACACTGAATAAATGATGCCACCTCTTTGTTTGTCCGTATTTTGTTGGTCAATTCATAGGCAGGAGTCGTAAGTTCATTCTCAATCTTTTCAGCTACATTATTATTTATTTCTCCTTTTCTTAGCGTCTGTTGACCATCGTAGGAAAAAATGATATTGTTTGAGTATTTTTTGAGTTCACCAATTAGATGATTTAATTGATAAGGGTAAATCCTTTGAGCTTCATCAACTACAATCAGGCTGTATTTTGACAAATCTTGACTCATTATCTCTTTTACTGGGATAATGTTCCAACCATAATTGTCTCTGAGTTGAATTTGTCCAGGATTTAAGTAGCCACAATGAATTACCAATATCTCTTTTTTATTCAATATCTCTTTTGCAATGTCATAAGTGAGTAACGTTTTTCCTGTACCAGCATTGCCTTTTATCGAAACAATAGAATATGTGGGAAGACTAAGTTGATTTAATATTTCATTTTTGATTTCTTCTTGATGTGTAGTAAGGAAATATTTTCCTTTTATAAATTCTGTAGTTGAGTTAAAGGGAGAAACTAAATAGTTAGATGGATTAAAGTAGCTGTCAATATTGTTTATTTTTTTTGTGTCTTGTGATGCTAATACACCTAATAATTGTCTGAGGTTAACTTCTTCTAAAGTGTTTGTGTTCCCAAGTGTATATAGTTTTTTTTCATGAGCAAGATAAGTATAGCAATATGTTTCCCTTTTAAGGAAACTCAAGTAATATCTGTTTCTTAGCAGCTGTGCAATTACCTTGTCATCATTGCTTTTATTCTTTAGTTCAACGTTAACTATCGTCTCTCCATCCATTCTCAACAAATCGAACTCTTTTCCAATTTGAGGTATTGAATACCCCACAAAGTACTTGTCAAATAGTGCGATATTCTTACTCAGTAGTCTTAAGTTGTCCACAAGGACTTGCAAGTCTTTCAATTCACTATTCTTTATCTTAATTGGATAGTAACTCAGATATGAATCGAATGAAATCTTGTCTAAATTCCTAAATGCGCTAAGAAGTGAAATAAGATTTGCCTCTTTCATTAAAGTCTAACATTAATTGTCAGATAAAACTTGCAGACAACACCGAATATGTACACTGCATATATACTCAAGAAATAAGAAACATTCACTCCTTCCACCTTTCCGCCAGCTTGCGGTATTGGTCTGCCTTTGAAGGCTCCAGCTCAGCAAGTTTGGTGTATAAATCTGCTTTGCTGCTGTCCTGCTCGAGAACTTGCTTGTAAAGCTCTATAGCCTTTGTGGAATTGCCTTGTTGCTTACTTACCTCGGCCCAGCTTTGAAGCATATCCACATCGCGCACTTCGAAGAGATAGGCTTGCTCAAAGCAACGTACGGCTGAGTCCAACCGATTTATCGCTTGATAGTTATCTCCGAGAAGATAGTAGGCATAACCATAGTCAGAATGTTGGTTCAGGCATTGGCGAACAATTTTAATAGATCGGGTGTAATCTTTCCATGAATAAAAAACCAACGCTTTGTTGTATAACGCATATTGATTTGAAGGCTCTATCTGCAATACGCGCTCATAATAGTTCAAGGCAGAATCGTATTGCCCCTGACCATAAAATTCATTGCCCCTATCGGTAAGTGCGTCAATGTTAGTCGGATCACTTTGTAAAACAGATTGAGAATCATCAGACTCAACATTGGTTACATCAACAGCAGAGGAGTCGCCCTCACTGGAAGATGCAGAATTAATCACCTTAAAAACGACAACGAAAAAAGTGACCCCGATAATGATAGGAAGCAAGGACAGTATTTTCTTATTGATCTTAGGCGAATTGTCGGGGGATGTTTTATTTCGATTTTGCCATGAAGGTTGTTGAGGCTCTCTTTCAATGGGTTTGGGGCGATAATAAACCGACAGGAACCAAAAGAAAGCGGCCGCTCCCAGAAATAAGAGGATAAAAAATCCATCTATTGACCACGTAAGTGCAAATAAGAACAAAGAAATGATGCATGCCGTTTTGGCTCGCTTTGCTTTTTGAAGAAGCTTTTGGTCTTCGTCTACGCTCATACTTTTAAAATTGCAAAATTTCATCAAATAAATACCTTCTGGTTGTGCTTAAATCTTTTCATTATTGTTAATCAATAAGTAAAATGAAACTGGATTTAATAATTATCGGAGCCGGGCCAATAGGCCTCGCCTGCGGTATCGAGGCAAAGAAGGCGGGATCAAGCTATGTCATCATCGACAAAGGCTGCCTGGTAAATTCAATTTACAACTATCCGTATAACATGACATTCTTTTCTACCTCCGACCGGCTGGAGATCGGAGGCGTGCCATTCATTTCTCATGGAGCAAAACCAAATAGGGCAGAGGCGTTGGAGTACTATCGGAGAGTATGTGCAAGTTGGGATTTGAATGTAAAGCTCTATGAGGAAGTTAAGTCAGTTTCAAAGAAGGAATGTTTTAATGTGCGCACGACCAAAGGCGAATACCAGGCGACCGGATTAATTCTCGCCCTCGGATTTTACGACCGACCATTTTTATTGAACATTCCCGGTGAGGAGTTGCCGAAAGTGAAACACTATTATAACGAACCTCATCCGTACTTCAGGCAGAAAGTCGTTGTGATTGGTGCGGCCAACTCAGCAGTGGATGTTGCTCTTGAAACGTGGAGAAAGGGAGCTGAAGTTACCATGGTGATTCGGGAATCATCGCTGCGCGAAAGTGTAAAGTATTGGGTGAAGCCGGACATAGAAAATCGTATAAAGGAAGGATCGATTAGAGTCTATTTTAATTCGGAAGTTAAATTCATAGCAGAGACAACGGTTACAATTCAAACTCCTCAGGGTGTTGTTGAATTGGAAAATGATTTTGTATTGGCCATGACGGGCTATGAACCTCCGTTTGAATTCCTGAAATCGATAGGCATTCAATTTCACCCAGACGAATTTCATACACCTGTGTATGATGAGAAGACAATGGAAACTAATGTGGATCAGCTTTACCTCGCAGGCGTTATTTGTGGAGGTCTTAAAACCAATAAATGGTTTATCGAAAATTCAAGAGTACATGCTGAAATGATAATACAGCATGTGAAGAAGAAAAACGACAGCCTTTAAACCATCGCTAAGATTTCATCAACATATTCACGCGAATTGCTCAGTCGCGGTACTTTATACTGGCCCCCCAGTTTCCCTCTTTTTTTCATCCAATTGTAAAACGTGCCTTCAGCAACACTGTGAATTTTCGGGGCTACCAGTGCGAGATCATGAGCACGCTTGGCATCATAATCTGAATTTACTTTTCGTAGCGTCTCATCGAGAATTTTAGTAAACTCCTCAAGCCCGGAAGGTTGCATCTTAAATTCAATGATCCATTCATGTCCGCCACGCTTCGATTTTTCCAAATAGATTGGCGCAGCCGTGAAGTTATTTATGACAGCGCCAGTAAGTTCGCAAGCACGCGTAACTGCAGCTTCCGCATTTTCGATAATAACTTCTTCACCAAAAGCATTGATAAAATGTTTGGTGCGTCCTGAAATTTTAATCCGATGAGGAGATGTGCTGGTAAACTTTACCGTATCACCTATATTATAGCGCCACAATCCTGAGTTGGTGCTGATTACAAGCGCGTAATTTTTTCCAATCTCTACTTCGCTTAGTCCAATTGTCTTTGGGTATTCTTTATCAAACTCTTCTACGGGGATGAATTCATAGTATACGCCATAGTCCAACATCAGCAGCAGTTCATCTGAGTTGCTTCTGTCCTGAATCCCAAAAAATCCTTCACTTGCATTATAGGTTTCCCAGTAGTTCATCCTATCTCCCGGGATCAACATCTTGAACAAGTTTCGATAAGGAGCAAAGGCGACAGCACCATGAAAGAATACCTCGAGGTTGGGCCATACTTCCAGAATATTATCCTTTTTCTCTAATTCAAGAATGCGTTGAAGAAGCAAAAAAGTCCATGTTGGAACTCCGGCAATATGAGCAACATCTACTTTTGCAGTTTGTGACGCGATACGATCAATTTTTTCTTCCCAGTTATCCATCAGCGCCACTTCAAGACTCGGTGTGCGAATAAACTCAGCCCAGGGAGGAAGATTTTGCATGATCACGGCAGAGACATCACCATAATGCGAAGAGGCAGTGGGATCAAATTCATTTACCTGATAACTACCACCTATGCCCAGCCCCTTGCCACTGAAAATGGTAGTATTGGGATAATTGTTCACATAAATCGAGAGCAGATCCTTGCCACCTTTAAAGTGACAATCTTCCAATGACTCCGGAGAAACAGGAATGAATTTACTTCTTGCATTGGTAGTGCCCGATGACTTGGCAAACCATTTAATTTCGCTAGGCCACAATACATTCTGTTCTCCTCTTAGCAGTCGGTCGATGTATGGATACAACTGCTCGTAGGTGTGCACCGGCACTCGTTTCTTGAAGTCATCTGAATTGACGATATCTTCAAAAGAGTAGCGCTGGCCAAATTCTGTGAATCGTGCAGTGTTTAATAATTTTTTAAGTACTTCATCCTGCACCTCATGGGGATATTTCATGAACAGCTCAATCTGGTGGATTCGCTTTTTCATGACCCAGGTAACAATGGAATTCAGTAGTTGCATAGAACCGCCAAAAATAGACTGCTCATTGCCGATTAGCAAACTTGTTTACGGAGAAGTAGATTGAAAAAGTAGCGCGCGTAAGTTTTATACTATTTCTACTTGGAATAGGGTGTGGCAACCGAAGATCTGCGCAACTGAAAATTCTGTCCCAGGTAGACTTTGCGTACCATGGGGTCGTTGGCCAGTTCTTCGGCATTGCCGGAGCGGAATAATTTTCCTTCAACCATCAGGTAAGCGCGGTCGGTGATCGAAAGAGTTTCATCTACATTGTGGTCGGTGATCAGGATACCAATATTTTTCATTTTCAATCGCGCAACGATGGACTGAATTTCCTCAACAGCAATAGGGTCTACTCCGGCAAAGGGTTCATCCAATAGAACAAATTTTGGATCGACCGCCAGCGCACGTGCTATTTCTGTCCTTCTTCGCTCACCACCCGAAAGAACCATACCTAAATTTTTTCGCACATGTGTCAGGCTAAACTCTTCGAGAAGTTTATCGACTTTTTCCTTTCGATCCTTCTTGCTCATCTCTCCCATTTCAAGCGGTGCCATAATATTTTCTTCCACCGTAAGTTTTCGGAAGACCGATGCTTCTTGCGCGAGATAGCCTATGCCTAGCTTGGCGCGTTTGTACATCGGCAGCTCAGTTATATTTTGATCTTCAAGAAAAATTTGCCCACCATTGGGTTTAATGAGTCCCACGATCATATAGAAGCTTGTAGTTTTACCCGCACCATTTGGGCCGAGCAAGCCAACGATTTCGCCTTGCGTTACCTGCACAGAGACATCGTTCACCACAATTCGCTTCTTGTATTTTTTGATCAAATTCTCTGCGCGTAAAACCATGTTACTCAAATTTAATATCTTTTATTCTCAATTGAAGCGAGGTGTTTCCATTGTAGATATTCTCTTCTATGGTGTAAGCCATATTGAAGAGCGCTCCGCCAGCAATCCTATCATAATATTCCATCATGTCGAAACCTACCGCATTGAAAACAAAATCACTTCCTTCCTGTCCCGCAAGAAACCGGAGATGTTTGTCTTTAAAACTCGTTAACGAATTAATGACACGCACTTTTTTTGACTCAAACACAGGTTTGTGATTTTCAGGGCCGAATGGTGCCATTTGTTTAAGGACGTTCTGAAATTTTTGTGTAATGATCTCAAACGGAATAACACAATCGATGTCAATAACAGGAGTTTGCATTTCCTCTGTCATAGAAGCGGCCACCACCTCTTCAAAACGATTTCGAAAAGCGGCCAGATTTTTCTGATCTAACGTAAGACCTGCGGCATATTTGTGCCCTCCGAATTTTTCCAGCAAGTCACTGCATTTTGAAATTGCCTGGTAGAGGTCAAAGCCGTTTACACTGCGTGCGGAGCCGGTAATTTTATCATTCGATTCGGTCATGATCACGGTGGGGCGATAATATTTTTCTACACACCGTGCAGCAACTATGCCAATTACTCCTTTGTTCCAGGTGTTTTTAAATAACACGGTAGATTTAGCGGTTAGCATGGCAGCATCGGATTCGATCAAAGCAATAGCTTCTTCAGTTGTGCTGAGGTCAGACTCTCTGCGCAAATCATTTTTGATATTTACTTTTTCGGCCAGCGCAAGTGCTTCTTCCTCGCTCTTGGCAATGAGCAACTCCACAGCTCCCTTGGCGTGCGCCACACGGCCCGAGGCATTGATACGGGGACCCAGCGTGAAGACAACACCGGAGATATCAAGCTCATTTTTTATGGCGGCAATGTTAATTAATGCCTTGAGTCCGGGTAATGGATTTTCGTTTAATTTTTTTAAACCAAAGAAAGCTAAAATGCGATTTTCATCATTGATAGGAACGATGTCTGATGCAATGCTTACGGCAACAAGATCCAGGTATTGAAAAATTTCCTGCTCGTCTTTGTATAACCTTGCGAAGCCTTGAATGAGTTTAAACCCAAGTCCACAACCGCTTAACTCTTTAAAAGGATAATTACAATCATCACGCTTGGGGTCAAGCACGGCAACGGCCTGAGGTATATGAGCTCCCGGCAGGTGATGATCGCAAATAATAAAATCAATTCCTTTATGATTGGCGAGTGTCACCATATCAGAAGCTTTGATGCCCAGATCAAGTGCAATAATGAGCGTATACCCATTTTGCTCTGCCCAGATAATACCGGCTTCCGACACACCATATCCTTCGGCATGCCGGTCTGGTATGTAGTAGTCACAGTGTTGATAAAAACCTTTTAGGTAACTGAAGACAAGAGAGACAGCCGTGGTGCCATCTACATCGTAGTCACCATATACAAGAATCTTTTCCTCATTGTCGATTGCGTTCTTAATTCGCTCAACAGCAGCCTTCATATCCTTCATGAGAAAAGGATCATGTAGTTGCGTTAATGACGGACGAAAGAAATTTTTAGCCGCCTGAAAATCGGACACTCCACGTTGAAGTAAAATGGAGGTGAGGTATGGATTTACATTAATCTCTTTGCTGAGTTGTTCAATACTTTCTCTTGACGGAGATGGTTTATAAATCCAGCGCTTTGTCATTGACTTAGTTTCGCTCAAACGAAATTGCCCCTGGTTTTCCCGCTTCACCATCTTTGCCCACAGGACCACGTTTGCCTTGCGCTCCGTCTTTTGAGGAACTCAATCCACGCTGTCCCTCAAGTCCGCCATCACCACCCAGTCCTGCATATCCACCAAAGTTTTTTATAATCAATCGTTCTCCCAGCCATAAATGCAAGTCAGGGCATTGCTTGCAATTCACCGTCAGGTTTCCGCTTCTTCCCCCATCTCCGCCATCACCTCCACTACCTCCGTTTGCACCATCGCCTCCCTGGCAAACTTTTGTACCGGGGCTTCCATCGCCACCAGTCCCTCCCTTTCCACCATCACCGCCATCGCCACCACTTATATCTATCGTTAAGTTTCCATTTACTTTAAGACTGGTAAGATAGAGCGATAGATTTACACCATTTCTTCCGGCTGTGCCGCTCGTTCCGCTTTCACCGTCAGTTCCACTTCTGCAGGGAGCACTTATACTTTCTCCTTTTTTCCCCATCTTTCCGTTTCTGCCGGATGTTCCCTTTCCGACAATTTTACAGCCAACACCGATAATGGCCACCTTAGCGTGAATGAAGTTATCGCTCTTTGATGAATTTAATATTATTCGTGAGGAGTCCCGCATGATCAGCGTATCTACCACTATGATATCAGTACCTTGAATTTCAAATACTTCTTTTTGCTTTAGCGAAAGGGTGCTCATACGAATTTGTGAAAAACCCGAAGAGGAAAGAATTACAAAGAGCGAGACCAGAAGCGTACGAACCATTTTACAAAAGTAACAAACGCCTGCTGCATTAAGGTAGATGGGGCAGAAACAAAAAAAGCAGTGACTTCTCACTGCTTTTGAATCTTAAGTGAAGCTAATTAATTGGTGGCTTTTGGCTCTACAGGCGGCTTGTCTCCAACAACACCCTCCAGCACATCTTTGATATCAACACGCACTGCATCTCTGAACGGAACGATCCAAGCGTCTTTTACACCCATTTCGCGTAAATATTTTTTGAAAGTATCTGCTTCCCAGTAGTCGCGGAAGATACCGATGGTAACTTTTTGTGGCTCACCTTCTTTTACTTCTCCGCTGAAGTTGGGGTTGTTCTCGAAATATTTAGACAGGTCTTTATTCTTAAAGGCACCAATCTGCACTTTGAAAACAACGCCTTTGGAGAAATCCATCGAGTTAACTGGCGGATTTTCTTTTAGCTGCGCCAGTTCTGCTTTAGCAGAGGTGAGTTCGCTACGCATGCGTGATATTTGATCTTCGAGCTCAGCGATCTTAGCATCTTTGTCGCTGATGGACGATTGCAATTTGCTTACGTCCCCTTTAAGTGTTGTGACAGAAACATCAGCCACTTGCTTTTCTTCAGTCAGCTGCTTCAGGTTGGCAGGATTCTTAGCGTATTCTTTAGCTTTCTTTTTCCATTCTTTCTTCTCCTTTTTAGAGAGTTGAGCGAAAACTTGCATGCCGGAAAAAATCAAAGCCAGGCAGAGAAATAATACTCTAGTTTTCATGTTTTAGGGTTTAATTATGGTTTAAAAGTAATAAAAAATCTTGATTTGGGATTCTAGACACCCTATTGCGTCATTTAAGCCGACAAATAGACCTGGATATACAATGAGCTACCACTCCTTTTCAAATCATCTTCTCAGGTCGCACCCATTCATCAAACTGCTGTGAAGTAAGCAGACCGAGTTCAATGGCCGCTTCACGCAAGGTCTTGTTTTCTTTGTGGGCTTTCTTGGCAATCTTAGCAGCATTCTCATAGCCGATATGTGTATTCAATGAGGTTACAAGCATCAATGAATTCTCAAGATGCTGCTTTAGTATAGGCAGGTTTGGCTCAATACCAACGGCACATTTCTCTGTAAACGATACACACGCATCACCAAGTAGTCGGGCAGACTGAAGTACATTGGAAGCAATCACGGGCTTAAAAACATTTAATTCAAAATGCCCGGACATACCTCCCACAGAAACAGCAACATCATTTCCAATTACCTGTGCGCAAACCATTGTCAGCGCTTCCGGTTGTGTTGGATTTACTTTTCCCGGCATAATGGATGAACCTGGCTCATTGTCGGGTATAATAATTTCTCCAATACCACAGCGTGGCCCCGAGCTCAGCATCCGTATGTCATTCGCAATTTTCATCAACGCCACAGCCGCGCGTTTCAACGCTCCGGATAATTCCACCATGGCATCATGAGCCGCGAGGGCTTCAAATTTATTTGGTGCGGTAACAAAAGGATAGCCTGTTAACTCCGCGATTTTTTTTGCAACCAATACATCATATCCTTTGGGTGTATTGAGTCCTGTGCCCACCGCTGTGCCACCCAAAGCCAGTTCTCTCACCATCTCCAGCGCATTTTTAATTGCTCTAATGCTGTTGTCAATCTGCTGAACATATCCAGAAAATTCTTGCCCAAGTGTCAATGGTGTAGCGTCCATAAAATGGGTTCGACCCGTTTTAACAATGGCTTTAAATGCTGAAGATTTTTTTTCCAGAGCATCGCGCAATTTCTGCATGCCCGGAATAGTAATCTCAACTACTTGCTTATAAGAAGCAATGTGCATTGCCGTTGGGAACGTGTCGTTTGATGATTGTGATTTATTAACATCATCGTTTGGGTGAAGCACTTTCTTTTCATCGGCAAGATTTCCTCCCGACAAAACGTGAGCACGATAGGCAATGACCTCATTAGCGTTCATGTTACTTTGTGTGCCCGATCCGGTTTGCCAGATCACCAATGGGAACTGATCATCTAATTTCCCCGCGACAATCTCATCGCAGGCTTTGGCAATCAATTCTTTTTTATCTGCCGCTAACACACCCAGCTCATGGTTGGCCATAGCCGCAGCTTTTTTCAGATAACCAAAAGCGTAGATGATTTCTTTCGGCATACTTGCCTCAGGTCCGATCTTAAAATTGTTGCGTGACCGTTCTGTTTGGGCGCCCCAGTATTTGTCAGCGGGGACCTTTACTTCACCCATGGTATCTTTTTCGATGCGAAAGCTCATAGTAGTTTGGTTTGAAAGCAAAATTAAGGTCTGAATTACCAATCGGAAATAAAAATCCAGTTTATTACAAATGCCTAAGGTCACTCAGTTGATCTAAAATCCAGCCGGTAAGGCTCAGCCGCTCTCGGGAGGCGGGCAACACTTCGTGTTCTATCCTATCGCTACGAAAACAAACGATACGGCCGCCAACGGGGAAAACATCTTTTGTTCCGGTTGGTAAGTGCATTCTAAGCTGACCTCCTTCTTCTTCTTTCCAGTTCGTATTTAAGTATAAAATCAAAGATAGCTTGCGATGATCATCAGCTTTAAACTGATCGAGGTGCCTTTTATAAAAACTGCCCGCTGGATAAATAGTCATGTGTACCTCAAAGTCTTTCAGGCTAAGGAAAAGACTTTGATTTAAAAACGTAATAAGTTCCTCTATTTTGGATAAGTATTCTTTAATCGGTTCGGGCGCGTTTACCTTATCAATCCACTGAATTAAGTCTCCACGAATAGTTTCGTTGATTTGCTTTTCCTGCTGTTTGCCGATGCCTGCTTTTCTAAAATGTAACAACCCCTCCCTGAATTCGTCAAGTTGTAGAATAGAATCGACTTGCTGAGAAGTTAGAAACCCTTCAGCCACAGCGTAGCCGGATTCCGCAAGACCATCCGCAATTTGATCGAAAGAAACTGAAGGAATTGAACTCATGGTACAAATTTAAGTCTGAATTTTGCTTTTATGGATTATCCGGATTTAATTACTGCGATGCTACGACAAAGAGATTATACTAAATCGACAAAACAGACTGGCTTTCTACTTATTCTCTTACTCATACTTTCTTCTTGTGTGCCAAAGGAGCAAGTGATATTGAAAAATATCAAAGACGTAGTGATTGATGGTGGGATTGATGGAAATGCAAAACTCAATGCGGTCGCTGTTTTTTACAATCCGAACGCACTACGGATGAAGCTTAGGGAAATACAGGTAGACGTAATGGTAGATGGCAAAAAAGCTGCCCAGGCAAAACAAAAGTTTAATTTCGAAATACCTGCCAAATCAGAATTTTCAGTTCCACTGGAAGTACAATTGGCACTTAAGGAAATTGGTTTATTAGATACTTTGCTCAGTCTTTTCGGAGGAAAGAAATACGAAATTCATTACCTGGGTTTTGTTCGTGTAAAAGTTCACGGCATTACCATAAAGGTGCCGATTGACTATAAAGATGAAATAAAATTGAAATTCTAAGCTAAGTGTATCAGAGATGAATAGAACCGCGTAAATTTCGTACACACATTAGCATGATTCCACTTATTCTCTTTATTGCAATAGTACTTGGCGCGGTCACGGCCTTACAATTTCAAGCCTATCAAAAAGTAGAGAAGCAAAAAAAACTGATTTATGAACAAGGGCAGGAAATTCAAAGGCAGCTGAAAGAGTTAGAAGAACAAAACAAAATACTGAATGCACTAAATGTAGAAAAACAGCAAATCATCAGCGTTGTTTCGCATGATCTTAAAGGACCATTCAATAGAATTTTTGCCTTGATCCAGTTGATGTCCATTTCAGCAGAAAATCTTTCCGAAGATCAGAAAGAGTATCTCGGCAAAATGCATCAGATTGTTGCCGATGGATTGACAATGATTCGCAATCTTCTTGACAACCGCAGACTGGATGAAAAAGAAATTGACTTTGTGCCTGAAAGGGTAAATATTTCATTGCTTTTATCTTTATTAGTAAAGAACTACAGGACGCTTGCCGAGAAGAAAAAAATTCAAGTGTTTCTGGAAACGCCACAGCAACTGTTTATCGTTACGGATAAACTTTATTTTAATCGCATCATCGAAAATCTTCTTTCCAATGCTCTAAAATTTTCTCCTCCTGAATCTTCTATTAACGTTAACCTGATAGAAGACCACAAGCAGGTGGAAATTAGAGTTAAAGACGAAGGGCCGGGAATAAGTTCAGAAGATCAGAAAAACCTTTTTCAAAAATACAGTCGGTTGACAGCACGCCCAACTGGCGCAGAAAGTTCAACCGGGCTTGGTCTTTACATTGTCAAAACAATAGTAGATAAATTAGGAGGAGAAGTGTTTTGCGAAAGCGAAGTAGGAAAAGGAGCGACTTTCGGTGTGAGGCTAAAAAATCTTAGTTAAAAAGGTAGTCATCTTTTCCCTCCAAAATGGACTGAAGAGATTCCACTACATTTTCATCTTTGATCACATAGTCACGCACGCCTTTTTGAATAAAGCTCAGCACCATATTGCCATCGTCTAATGCACTGAGCATAATTATTTTATTCTCGTCTTTGACTCTGGGCTTTATCTTTTCAAACAAATCAATACCACTTATGCCTGGCAGCTTGTAGTCAATAATCATGACCTCTGGTAGTTTGCCATTTACTGCGGAAAGAGCCTCCTCTGCGGTTGAAAACGTCTTAATCTTATATTCTGGATTTTGACTTAGCGCCTTTTTTACGAATTCCGCATAAATCAAATCATCCTCTACCAGAAAAATTGTCATAAGTGAAGCACTATTTCGGACACGCAATATAGAGCTTTCCCGACATTGTATAAGCCTGAAAGACTATGATTTTTAGCCTTATTGAAATACACCGCGTAACGAACTCTATCAAAGGAAACAGCGGATTGCCAATTCTTGCGACATTATTGCGTAGGAAATTTCACCAAGCTGAATTTTGTGGGTTAATTACCGGTCTATAGTAACGTATGGCTTTGAAAAATCTAGCGCGGCTTGTATGGAAAAGGCTAAGGCGTATTTTCCTATATCTTTTTATTGCCCAGTTGATATACATCTTCCTTCTCAAATGGGTTGATCCGCCAATAACGATGACCCAGCTCGGTAGTTTGCTTGGTGGTTATGGTCTTCACCGGGATTATGTCGATTGGAAGGAAATTTCGCCTAATGCCCGACTTGCCGTGATGGCTTCTGAAGATCAGCTTTTTCCTGACCACAATGGATTGGACTGGAAAAGCATTGAGAAGGCCATGTCACATAATAAAAAGAAACCGAAAAGAATTCGGGGAGCGTCTACAATCAGCCAGCAGGTAGCTAAAAATGTTTTCTTATGGCAGGGGCGCAGTTATTTGCGGAAAGGATTAGAGGTATATTTTACGTTCATGATAGAACTAGTGTGGGGAAAAGAAAGAATCCTGGAAGTGTATTTGAATGTAGCAGAGATGGGGAAAGGAATTTTTGGAATAGAGGCTGCCTCACAAAAGTATTTTAGAAAACCTGCTAAGAAACTTTCTCAAACAGAGGCAGCCAAGATTGCTGCTTGCCTGCCTAATCCAAAAAAATATACCGTTAACCCTCCTTCCAACTATATCAACAAACGTTATCCGTGGGTACTTCAACAGATGGGATTCCTCAGAGATGATCCGGAGATTAAAGCATTATTGAAATAACAGTGCGATAATTTTCAAACCCACCCCTACTTCAGTTCTCTCAAATAAAGCTGAATGGTATTCTCCAAACCTAAATACAACGCATCACAGACAAGGGCGTGACCGATGGAAACTTCTTCAAGAGAAGGAATGCACTGCTTCAGGAACTTTAAATTCTTAAGATCAAGATCGTGGCCAGCATTGATGCCGAGGTGAAGGTGATGGGCAGCTGCAGCGGCTTCAACATAATGCTTTACTGCCTGGTTTTTATCATGATGAAAATGACTTGCATAGGGTTCAGTATAGAGTTCAATTCTATCGGCACCTACTTTTGCCGCACCTTCTACCATAGAGACAGATGGATCAACAAAAAGTGAAACGCGAACACCCATTGATTTTATTTCGGCAATGATTTTTTTTAGAAAAGACTCATTTCTTACCGTATCCCATCCGGAATTGGAGGTTAATACATCTGGGCCGTCAGGAACAAGTGTAGCTTGTGCCGGCTTCACATCCTTTATCATTTTTAGGAAACGCTCATCAGGATATCCTTCAATATTAAATTCAGTTTTTACAACCTCACTTAATTGCATTACATCGTTATAGCGTATGTGGCGTTCATCGGGCCGTGGGTGTACCGTAATACCCTGCGCTCCGAAACGTTCACAATCGATGGCCACTTTAATTACATCAGGATTGTTTGCTCCCCGTGCATTTCTAAGCGTAGCAAACTTGTTGATATTTACGGAAAGTCGGGTCATTCTAGTCAGGTAACTGAAATTCAAATTTCGTTGTTGGCAATGCAGGAAAGAAAGGACAAAATTATTGAAAAGAGAATAGTATTTAGAAATCTCTGAAATCAGGTATAATTTAGAAGCAAATTTGATAAACAAACGAATACCATCATGAGTCTGAAAACCCAAATTGACGGTCATATTAAGCAAGCCATGCTTGCTAAAAATAAGGAGGAGCTTGAGGCATTGCGAAGCATAAAGTCAATGATCTTATTAGCGGAAACAGAAAAAGGAGGGAGCGGAGAAATTGCCTCAGATGTGGAGAACAAGTTGCTGATGAAGGCCGCCAAACAAAGGAAAGAATCCGCTGATATATTTCAAAAAGAAGGTCGGGACGATCTTGCTAAGAAGGAACTAGTTCAATTAGAAATCATCAACCGTTATTTGCCCAAGCAACTTTCCGAAGAAGAAGTGATGGCGGAGCTTCAAAAAATAGTGTTGCAGGTTGGTGCGAAGGGTCCACAAGATATGGGTAAGGTAATGGGTACAGCTACAAAGCAACTCGCTGGCAAGGCCGATGGAAAAATGATTTCTGAGATTGTAAAGAAATTACTGACACCTTGAGCAAAGCGGACATTGCCATCGCTATACTACTTGCGTTGGCAGCATTTCTTGGATACCGACAAGGGTTTTTAATGGAGTTGTTTTTTTTGGTTGCGTTAGTGTTGGGAATTTTTGTTGGATTTAAATTAATGGGCGTTGGTGCAGATTACCTTCATAGAGAATTCAATGCTGACAATAAGTTTCTGCCTTATCTGTCGTTTGCCATTATATTCATTTTAGTTGTCGTGCTCCTAACCTGGCTGGGCAGGCGAATAAAGAATTCGGTAGACAAAACGTTCTTGGGGAAAGTAGATGCCTTAGCGGGAGCAACACTTGGCATGCTGAAGTGTGCATTTGGCATGAGTGTATTAATTTGGCTTATGTCATCTTTTCACTATAGCTTACCCGCCAATTGGGTCAATAATTCATGGCTTTATCCCAAAATTGAGGTTACGGCAATGAAAATTGCTGGATTTTTAGGCGGTTTTGTTCCCTTTTTTCAGGAAATATTTAAGCAGTTCTAAGGTTCGGTTTTTTTTACTTACTTATCAGAAAAATAGAAAGCATGGCCCTCCAGATCAAAGAGGAAAACGGATTTAAGTACGTGGACGAAGGCCAGGGTCAGGTGCTCATGCTCTTGCATGGATTGTTTGGCGCGCTAAGCAACTGGGAAGATGTGGTGAAACGATTTTCTACTCACCTGCGGGTTGTTATTCCCATGTTACCGATTTATGAAATGCCTATTAAAGAAGCTGGTCTTGAAGGGCTGCGCAAATTTGTTGAAGATTTTGTCAGCATGAAAAAGCTTGACAAGATGATCATCATGGGCAATTCGTTGGGAGGTCATGTTGGCCTTTTGTATACCCTTGCCAACAGTTCGAAAGTTGACAAACTCATCCTTACCGGGAGCTCCGGCTTGTTTGAAAATACCATGGGAGGATCTTATCCGCGCAGAGGTAGTTATGATTACATACAGGAAAGAGTGGCGTATACCTTTTATGATCCGAAAGTAGCATCAAAAGAATTGGTTGATGAAGTATTTGAAACTACCCGTAGCATTCCAAAGTGTATGCGTATTGTAGCTATTGCAAAATCGGCTCAACGCAATAATCTGGCGCTGGATTTACCAAACATAAAAGTGCCAACGTTATTGATTTGGGGATTGAACGACACAATCACACCACCGATGGTAGGACATGAATTCAACAGACTTATACCCAACTCAAGATTGAGATTTATTGATAAATGTTGTCATGCACCGATGATGGAACGACCTGAACGGTTTAATGCTTTGGTAGAAACGTTTTTAGCTGGAAAAGAGTAACGGAAGGATAATGATCGCAGAAGAACTTATCAATCATATGATCCCACCGCTTAAGGTGACGGATGATGCACACAAAGCAATTGTGTGGATGGAGGAGTTTCGTTGCAATCATTTGCCCATTGTAGAAGAGGGCGAGCTGCTGGGTTTTATCTCCGAGGAAATTATTTTGGAATCCAACGACATTGGAAAAGATCTGGGCGATTTCAAGCTGGTAGGTAAAAATTGCTCGGTCAGCTTAGACTCCCACTTTTATGATATTTTAAGAATTGCCGGAGAAAACAAACTTCAGATAGTTGGTGCCCTTAATGATGCCAGGCAATATGTAGGAGTGATAACGGTACAGGATATCATGGCATCTTTTGCTCAAACGGCATCCGTTCAGATGCAGGGCGGCATTCTTGTTTTGTCCATGGACTTGATTGATTACTCCCTTGCCGAAATAAGCCGCTACGTGGAAGAAAATAACGCGAAAGTGATCAGCAGTACAATGATTGAAGACCCGCTGGATAAGGGAAAGATAAAGCTGACGCTAAAGATTAATCAAATGGATCTCTCCAGAGTTGTAGCTACACTAGAACGATTTGGATATAGAGTCATTGGTCGATACCAGGAAAACAGAACCGACACAGATGATAAAGATCGCATTGATATGTTAATGCGGTATTTGAATATCTAAGAAATCAATCAGCGATGATGCATGTTGGCCTTCATGGACGGGATTTTCATCAGAAATCAAATCGATTTGTTGAGAAGCTCCTTGAGATGCTGAGCAGCCACAAGGCACATGTTTCTGTTTCTTCTAAATTTTTAAAACATCTTAAGTCATCAAAAATCAAGGCCCTTAACCTTAAGACATTTGAGGTGGGGGATAACTTGAAAAATCTTGATTTCTTTATTTCACTGGGTGGAGATGGAACATTATTGGACTCGGTGACTTACGTGGGCAAAGCGGAAGTTCCCATACTCGGAATTAATACCGGACGTCTTGGTTTTCTCGCCACCATCGGTCGTGAAGATGTTGAAAAGGCACTTGACAATATTTTCAAAGGGAACTATAAAATAGATTCCCGTATGGTGCTGAAGTTGGTATCCAGTCCCCCGCTTTTTGGCGGGCAGAGTTTTGCGCTAAATGATTTTACCATCATGAAGAAAGACACTTCTTCCATGATTACCGTACATGTTTTTGTAGATGGTGAGCTACTAAATTCCTATTGGTCGGATGGTATTATTGTTTGCACCCCCACCGGTTCTACGGGATATTCATTAAGCTGCGGAGGGCCACTAGTCTATCCAAAATCTGAAAGTTTTGTCATAACGCCCGTTAGCCCGCATAACCTTACGGCACGACCCATTGTGCTGTCCGACAATTCTGAAATAGAGTTTCAGATTGAGGGAAGGAGTAAAAAGTTTCTCATATCAATGGATTCGCGGTTTGAGACCATCGATGAGTCGGTCAAGCTTAAGTTAAAAAAGGAACGCTTTAGCGTAAAACTGATTCATTTGCCCGGCCATCATTATTTTAAAACACTAAGGCAAAAACTTAGCTGGGGGCTGGACATTCGTAACTGAAAAGTTACCAAACCAGGCCTTGTTGCATTAACAATTTCAATGCTTATTTACAATAATCTGCGTAATTTTATAGCTTTGTGGTTACCCAAATTCTATTGTGCATGAGGAAGTTATGTATTCTGCTCGTATCCTTTGTGTTGATCATCGTTTCTGCGGACGAAAGCCTTGCCCAATTCAATAGAAAGAGCATTAAGAAAAACAATAAGCGTATTGCCAGTTTTAAGGGAAAGAAAAACACCTTTAGTAAGAACAAATACAACGCTGTTGGGTTCTCGGTAAATGCGCTAAACTACTATGGTGACATTGCCCCCAAGCCACAACGCGTAAGCACTGACATTTCATTTACCCGCCCTGCAATAGGTATTTCTTTCATGCACCGATTTGGTCCCAGGTATTCGCTGATAGGGCAATTTATGTATGGCACACTTAGCGGCTCCGATACAAAATCGGCAAGCCCGACAGAAGAAAGTGGTAAATACAGATACCTTAGAAACCTCTCTTTTAGAAATCGTATTAAAGAACTCTCTGTTGTAGCTTATTTCGATTTGTTTGAAAATCAGTCGACATATATCAGCCGCGTAAAATGGACTCCTTATGTTTTTATAGGTGCTGCGGGATTTTTGAGCAACCCTGAGGCTCAAGCGCCCGCTACTGATTTGAAAGGTGCCCCACTTCCTGAAGCAGGACAATGGGTTAAACTCAGACCCCTGGGTACAGAAGGACAATATTCGGCACTTGACCCTACGGATGTTAACAGCGGCATAAAACCATACAAAACTTTGCAAATTGCCATTCCAGGTGGAATTGGTGCCCGCTTTAGAATTAATGAAGTTATGGATCTGTGGGCCGAAATTGGATTCCGATATACGTTTACCGACTATCTTGATGATGTCAGCCAAAATTATGTTAACCTCGACAAGCTAAACAGCGAATTGGCTCGTTCTCTTTCATACCGAACAGGAGAACTTGGGCCACTTACAAATCCCTATACTTATAACGGATATACAGTTCAGGCAGGATATGGTAGTGAGCAGAAAGATAATCTCCGCGGAAGCAAAGATGACAAAGACATTTACATGGTCACCTCTATTCGCCTTACCTACATACTCGGAGCCACATTCCATAAAGCGAAATTTAGATAATGCTTAGCCTTCCTTTTATGAGGAAGTTATATGTCTTTATTATTGGCATATTGACATGTTATTGTGGACATGCTCAAATTTCTCAAAAGTCAGAAATAGGTTTTGGCATTGGTACATTTAACTATACCGGAGATCTAGTTAGAACCTACAACTTTGCTTTTTCAAAACCAGCAGGCACCGTTTTTTATCGAGCCAACATCAGCAAAGTAATTAGCTTCCGTAGCGCAATTACCGCAGGTAAGGTGGGAGCAAACGATACACGAAAACCCATTGATGCATTTGCAACAGCGCGGGCTAGCTCATTCAATCTGTTTTTATTGGAGACTTCCGTGGCGTTTGAATATCACTTTTTAGATTGGCGCGATTCCAAACGAAGGCTGCGGTTTACCCCTTACCTGTTTGCAGGATTTGCCTTGTTTGGAATTTCTGGCAATGCATCAAAAAATGCTGCCTATAGCAATGTTCAACCTGCTATCCCATTTGGTGGAGGAATGAAGTACGTATTGAATCCCAAATATTATATAGCTGCTGAAATAGGAATAAGGAAAACGTTCTTTGATTATTTAGACAACATCTCTGACGGAGATCCTGCATTTAAAACGTATCAGTATGGAAACATCTTTGATAACGATAATTATTTCTTTGTAGGCTTTACGTTGACACGGACGTTCTACGATATTCCATGTCCTACCAGTCCTTACTAATTACACGCTAACTTTTTCGAGGCCGGATAGTCTATTTCACTATGACGGTAAGTGAGCCTGAGGCTTGTGATAAGTTTGAAAAATAGGCTACTTTTGCCCCCTTGTGGCTTCATTAAAGGAAAATATTGATTTCAATAATTTGCCAAAACATATAGCCGTTATTATGGACGGAAATGGCAGATGGGCAAAACGGAAAGGTGCAGCGCGCATCTTTGGACACCGTAATGCCATTCAGGCCGTAAAAGACATTACTGAAGGTTGTGGAGAGATAGGGATAAAGTTCCTAACGCTTTATGCATTTAGTACCGAAAACTGGGGTAGGCCAAAAGAAGAAGTCGATGGCCTCATGGAGTTGTTGGTGAATACCTTGCAAAAGGAGATAAGTACATTGCATGAAAATCAGGTTCGTTTGCTGACCATAGGTGGGATCGATCATTTGCCTTCTGTCTGTCAAAAAAATTTGATTGAAGCTAAAGAGGCGACCAAAAATAACAATGGACTTACACTTCTGTTGGCTCTCAACTACAGCGGCCGATGGGAGCTTGTTCAGGCTGCAAAGAAAATGGCGAGAGACATTAAGTCTGGTGTTATAACGTTGGACGATATTAATGAAAATGGTTTTGCAGGGTACCTTGATACAGCCGGAATTCCTGATCCTGAATTGCTCATTCGCACCAGCGGAGAAATAAGGATAAGTAATTTTTTGCTTTGGCAGATGGCGTATTCAGAGTTATACTTTACAAATACGCTATGGCCGGATTTCCGAAGGGAAGATTTGTACGAAGCTATTTGTGAATATCAAAAAAGAGAAAGAAGATTTGGAGTGTTGACCACAACTGCCTGATGGGAATGAAGAATAGTCTATTGGTTTTTGTATTACTAGTATTGGTCAACGCTACCTCGTTTGGACAATTCAGAAAAAGTCGTGACAAGAGCACGGCACCCCCTGTAGCGGAAAGCAATCTCAACTACGCTAACCCGGTTGAATATTACATTGGCGGAATTGATGTAAAAGGACTGACCGTTCTAGATAAGAATGCAATGGTATCATTAACCGGGCTAAAGGTTGGTGATAAAATTAAAATTCCTGGCGATGTGATCACTGCGGCCGTTCGAAAATTATGGAAGCACGGATTGGTGGGTGATGTTTCAATTTTAGTAGACCATATCGAAGGACAAAATGTTTTTCTAACAATTAATCTGGCCGAACGTCCGCGATTGACTGACTACTATTTTGTAGGCATTAGCAAATCAAGACAATCTTCTTTAAAAGATGACCTCAAACTCATCAAAGGAAAAATTGTGAACGATGCCACTATTCGTAATGCGGAGTTGTCGGTGAAGAAATTTTTTGTCAAGAAAGGATTCTTAAATACTGTCGTTAAAGTAATTCAGGAGCAAGATACGCTCAATCGTGGAGGCATTCGGTTAAGAGTAGATGTAGATCTAAAAACCAAAGTCAGAATCAATGAAATCTTTTTTGAAGGCAATGATCATGTAAGCTCTGGCAAACTCAAAAAGCAAATGAAGAAAACGCATGAGCATGCACGAATCTCTCTTCATCGCACGATCCTGAAGGGGGCCTTTGGGTTTAAACCAAAGTATGTAAAAGAATACTTTGACTCAAGCTACCAGGTAAGCTGGAAAAATGTCTGGAGCTTTATTAACCGCAATGTGAAACTCAACATTTTCAGCGGATCAAAGTTTATCAAATCAGAATTTGAAGCAGACAAGATTAAAGTTATAGAGTACTACAATACACAGGGCTATCGTGATGCAGAGCTTATTTCAGATACTGTTGAAAGGCATGAATCAAATAGCATCGATGTGCGAATCAGAGTTGAAGAAGGTAAAAAATATTACTTCCGAAATATATTGTGGACCGGCAATTTTATTCATTCAACCGCTACGCTAAATAAAATACTGGACATCAATAAAGGTGATGTGTACAACAATGAGCTTCTTACCAAGAAGACAACCTTCAATCCGAAAGGAGCAGATATCAGCGGACTTTACATGGATGATGGTTATTTGTTTTTCAGAGTAACTCCGGTGGAGGTAGCGGTGGTTGGCGATTCCATTGATGTTGAGATGAGAATCTATGAAGGAGATCAGGCAACCATTGATCAGGTAATTATCAGCGGTAATACCACCACGAGCGAGCATGTCATTAGAAGAGAATTGAGTACCGTTCCCGGGCAAAAATTCAGAAGGTCAGACATTATACGCACACAGCAGCAACTTTCGCAAATGGGATACTTCAATCCGCAGAAGATTGAACAAGATATTCGCCCTGACCCGGCCAATGGCACGGTGGATATTGAATGGAAAGTGGAAGAGCAATCAAATGATCAAGTCGAACTTTCGGGCGGATGGGGAGGTTTTTATGGATTTGTTGGAACTGTCGGCCTTTCCTTTAATAATTTCTCGCTTCGCAATGTTCCTAATTTAAAGAAGTGGACACCTCTGCCTCGAGGTGACGGACAGAAGGTTTCTCTCAGAGCACAAGCAAACGGCAAGTCATTCCAAAGTTATACGTTTGCTTTCACCGAACCTTGGCTTGGAGGTAAGAAACCTAATTCGCTTACCATAAGTCTCAATCACTCGATCTCGCGACAAGCAAGCGGATTTTCCGGAAACAGGGTTGACTTTGGAGCAAACTCACCTTCCTTGAGACAAAGCGGAGTTACCATTGGGCTGGGTAGAAGATTAGAGTGGCCAGACAACTATTTTACACTGACTAATTCAGTTTCGTATCTGGTTTACAACTTTAAAAATTACTTTAGTTCTTCTTCATTGCCACTTATTGGCCAGTCTATCAGTGTTAAGCTGAATACAACCTTGTCACGAAACAGCATTGACAATCCTATGTATCCCGCTCAGGGATCAACGATTTCATTAAGTCTGGATCTTACGCCACCGTACTCGAAGTGGAAAGACCCAAGTTATCTTACCGACATTAACGAGCGCTATCGTTACATAGAACTTCATAAATGGATGTTCGATTCAAGGTTTTATTTGAAATTAATTGGAAGCAATAAGCCAAACGGAAGAAGCCTTGTTATAGAAACCAAAGCACATTTTGGTTTTATCGGCACCTATTCTAAAAATGTTAGCCCCGGACCTTTTGAGCGATTCCTTGTTGGAGGTGATGGACTTGCGGGTGGATTCAATTCTTTTGTATTAGGTCAGGATATTATTGGATTGAGAGGATATGCCAATAACCTTGTCACTCCTCCGTTATATGCGCAGCGCGGGCGACAGCAATCCAATGAAATTGAAGGAGGAATCATCTATAACAAATTTGGAATGGAACTTCGATACCCAATCGTAACAGGGCAGTCGGCAACCATTTATACGTTTTTGTTTGCCGAAGCGGGCAACAACTGGAACAATGTTCAGTTATTTAATCCGTTTGACTTATATAAATCCGCGGGGGTGGGGGCAAGAATATTTATGCCCGCCTTCGGCTTAATCGGATTGAATTGGGGATATGGATTTGATACGTTACCAGGTGCGTCTCAGAGGAGCGGGGCTCAGTTTCACTTTACCATTGGCCAGCAAATCAGGTAAAATGAGGATTCTGCTTGTTATTGCGGCCTTTTTTGTTTTCGGCTTGAATTTTGCAAAAGCCCAGAAGTTCGGGTACATCAACTCGGATTTTATTTTGAGTAAGATGCCAGATTATTCGAAAGCGCAAGGTGAGATAGACCAGCTTTCTGTGGCCTGGCAAAAAGAAATTGAGGAGATGCAAAAGAAAGTAGAGGGGTTGTACAGTGCCTATCAGGCTGAGCAAGTGCTGTTGACAGAAGAGATGAAGCAAGAGCGCCTGGATGAGATGAAGAAGAAGGAAGCAGACCTTAAGGAATATCAGAAAAAGGTTTTTGGATTTGGCGGTCTCTTTTTTTTGAAAAAACAAGAATTGATTAAACCTTTACAGGATAAAGTATTTGATGCAACCGAGAAGGTAGCAAAGGCAAACCGGCTTGCTATTATCTTTGACAAAGCGGGTGAATTGGTGATGATTTATACAGACCCAAGACATGACTATACCGACTTTGTTTTGGAAGAGCTGGGACTAGGTGACCCTAACGATAAAATAAAATAAACTAAATACCCCAATTGAAAATGAGAACACTTTTCGTACTTCTTTTTTGCAGTGCAACATTATTTGCGCAGGCACAAACCACTCCGGCTCAAAAAATCGGCTACGCTGATTGGGAGTATATCTTTAGCCAGATGCCCGAGTTTAAGCAAATTGAAAATGAGTTGAAGACACATGGGTCTCAACTGGAAAATCAATTGAAAGCAAAAAGTCAGGAATTTGAGTCAAAGTATAAGGCTTACCAATCAATGCCTGCTACCACTTCAGATATTATCAAAGCAGATAAAGAAAGAGAATTGCAAGGCATGCAGGAGAGCATTCAGAAATTTCAACAGGATGCACAAGGATCGATGCAGAAAAAGCAAACTGATTTGATGGAGCCAGTTTATACCAAAGTGGGTAAAGCTATTGAAGAAGTGGCCAAAGAAAATGGTTATTCATTTATATTGAGTCCACAGATCCCTGCTGGAGGAGATATTTTATTGTACAGTGATGATAAATACAATATCTCTACGTTGGTGCTAAAGAAATTGGGCATCACGCCAACGGCAGCTACAACACCGACAAAAACAAATTAACATTCTTTATCCAGTTAAAGCCCTGTTTGATCTAATCAGATAGGGCTTTTATTTTCCCCAGCCACCACCACCCGGAGTTTGGATAATGAGCCGGTCTCCTATGGCAACATCAATACTGTCCATGCCTTTCAAGTGCTTGAGTAGACCATCGTTGGTAATAACGATCTGTTCACCAGTTTCCCCTGCTTTTCCTCCTTTACATCCGTAGGGCTTTTCAACACGATGTTGTGAAAGCAAATTAACCTCGAGCGCTTCTTTAAAAAAGAACTCTCGTACAATACCTTCACCACCATTCCATTTGCCTTTTCCTCCTGAGCCCTTTCGCAACTCAAATCGATTGAGTCGTACAGGATAACGTAGCTCCAGGAGTTCAGGATCGGTTATTCGTGTGTTAGTCATATGCTGATGAACACCACTTGCTCCATCGAAGCCTGGTCCGGCACCGGTGCCACCACAAATGGTTTCATAATAGCCGAATGACTTATTGCCGAATAGAAAATTATTCATCGTGCCTTGACTGCATGCTGCAATACCAAAAGCTTTGAGCAATGTGTCAGTAAGGCGTTGACTCACTTCTGTGTTTCCCCCAACAACGGCCGGTAGGTGCTTTTCTCCTGAGAATTTAGGATTTAACAATCCATGCGGAAGAACAACATCAACACAGTCCATCATTCCTTCATTCATGGGTATGGGTTTGTTTACCATCACACGAAGAACATAGAGGATGACACTTTGTACAATAGCTTTTGTCGCATTTAAATTTCGGGGATGAGTATCTGCTGAGCCTGTAAAATCAATGTGAAGTTTTCCCTTCTTCACCCTCATCGTTACTGAAAGTGGGGAGCCATCATCCAACTTTTCAATAGCAGTAAATGAAGTAACTGGCAGGGACTTTAGCTTCTCGGTAAGAAGTTCTTTGGCATACGTACGAAGGGCCTTCATATAAAAAATCACATCACCTTCAGAATGAATTTGGCAAAGCTCTTGCAGTAGCTTTTCGCCAAAGTTCACAGAGGCAAGAGCGCCATTAAGGTCCGCCATATTCTCATCTAAGAGGCGAGTGGGATATTTTGCCGAGGTGAAAACACTTTTAATTTCATTCCATTGTGCCTTTCCTTTTCTCACCAGGTATTGAGGCTTTATGATCACCCCCTCTTCTTCAAGTGCTGTGGCATTGGCGGGCATAGAGCCTGGCTTCATGCCCCCGATCTCAGCATGATGTGCCCTGTTGGCTACATAGCCGACCAACTTTCTTTTGTAGAAAACAGGTTTAATCAGAGTGACATCAGGTAAATGAGATCCTCCGAAGCCGGGATGATTAGTGATGATGACATCGCCTTCAGTCATATCAATCACACTTTTTACTTCCCGAACACAAACGCCAAGACTTCCAAGGTGAACAGGAATGTGGGGAGCATTTACAACCAGATAACCCTCCGGGTCGAGCAATGCGCATGAGAAATCAAGCCGCTCTTTTACATTCACAGAAAAAGAAGTGCGCTGCAATAACGCGCCCATCTCCTGAGCAATAGAAGTGAATCGATTGGTAAATAATTCTAACATGGCTTCGCGACTATGAGTCGTGCCAGAAGAACTCAGTTTAGTTTTTTTAGCAACTAATGCATTGTTGTGTTGATCCAGCACTAGTGTCCATCCCTTTTCTACAACGGAGGTTGAATTATTGCTGACAAGAATGGCGGGGCCGATGATGCGCACTCCGGCATTCAGTTCTTCCCATCGAAAGACAGGAGCCATGTGCCAGGATTTGCTAACCAACAGTTTTTGTTTTTTTATTGACCTGGGGGTATAATTTTTTAAGACACGGTTTACTGCTGGTGTACTATGACCCCTGACACAAACACTGACCTTGACCGACTCCAGTTCGATTTCCTTTTCTTCCAACCAATGTCCAAAGATGGATTCGTATTTTTTGCGAAATGCACTTTTTATCTTTTCGAACGATAAGTCTGTTTCAGAAAAAGGATTAATGTTTATTTCTATAGTTGACTCCTGTCCCTTGAATCGGAGGAAGAGTAGCTGCTTGAGAAGCTTTATGTCAGCTATAGAATAGCCATCCCGCTTCAAGTAGGCTTCGCCCTTCTGTTTAAGTTCAGTAAGAATTGAATTTAATCTATTAATCGTTTTGGAAAGCGGCCCTAGAACAAGCTTCTCCTCAAATCGTTCGACATCGGCATGGCCAATTCCGTAGGCGCTCAGAAGCCCCGCATCATAGGGGATCAATACTTTTTTCATCCCCAAAATTTCTCCTAGCTGGCAAGCATGCTGCCCTCCTGCACCGCCAAAACAGAGAAGGGTATAGTCGCTTGGATTGTATCCATGCTGAACTGAAACTTTTTTTATCGCATCAGCCATCTTCTCATTTGCAATTTGAGCAAGCGATTGCAAGACACTCTCAAAAGAATATTTTCTACCGGTAGCCTTCTTCACCTTTTGGAGCAGATTCTTGAGAGCTTGTGTAGCAAGAGTGGGATTCAAGGGAATGGCAAAATTTGCTGGATCTAATTTGCCAAGCAGAAGATTTACATCTGTGATAGTAAGCGGACCACCTGCACCATAGCAGGCTGGGCCGGGGCTCGCGCCCGCACTATGAGGGCCGACTGTGAACCGATAGCCATCAAAATCACAAATAGAGCCACCACCAGCAGCAATTGTTTCAATGGCCAGGGAGGGCGAAAGAATTTTTTGCTCCCCAACCTTTGATTCATATCGATAGTCATAATGATCATTATAGAGGGAGACATCCGTGCTGGTTCCTCCCATATCAAAAGTTATCAACGTAGTAACTCCGGATTTTTTCCCTTGGGTTGCCGCGCCAACAACTCCTCCGGCAGGGCCACTTAGTAAACTGTCTTTAGGAAAAAAATTATTGGCGCTGACTAAGCCACCCGCACTAGTCATAATTTTTAAAGTAGCTCCTGCAAGCCCCGTCTGGATTTTAGTAAGATAGTTGTGAATGATGGGTGCGAGATAGGCATTGGCAACAGAAGTTTCCGCCCGTGGCAGGATTCTTACTTGTTGCGAGAGCTCATGAGAAACAGAAACGAAAGAGTATCCGGCATTCTTAAGTTGTGTTGCAACGAATGATTCATGAGCTGGATTCTTATAGCTATTCAAAAAGGCAACCGCAATTGATTGAACTTTTTGTTTTTTAAGAAGTTTAATTACGCTGTTTATCTCTTCGACAGAAACAGGTTTCAATATGGAGCCATCTGCCTCTATGCGCTCATCAATTTCGAAGACTCGTTCATACAATGGTTTTGGCTTTTGAATATCTAAGGCAAAGAGATCGGGACGCTGCTGATTGCCAATAAGCAAAAGATCGTTGAAGCCTTTGGTCACCAGAAAAGCAGTTCGGGCGCCCTTTCGTTCCAATATTGCATTGGTGCCGCGTGTAGAGCCCAATTTCATTTCAATTTTTGGAAAAGGAATTTGAAGCGGTGTTTCGGTAAGGAGGCGTGCAGCGAGAACAGGGACTTCTTCCTCAGTACATAATTCGAAAGCCATTTTTGTTAGTTGCTTCGGGAGTGGCTTTTCCAGAAATATCAGATTATTCTTGACATCTGCGTGAGCGATGGTGAAAATTTTAGAGTTCCCAACGATACGAAAGAAGTAGCCGTCATATATTTCTTTGTCTGAAGGCCATTGAATGTCTACCATCACGGTAAAGCGATTTATCTGCTTGAGAATTTTTCCCCGCAGAACACTATGGCTTAAAATTTTAAGACGACTGAATTGACCCTTCGGATCGATGGCAATGCAATCAGTAAAGGTGCCTCCGGTATCAATCCAGATTTTCCAGACAGGGGCTATCATGTTTACTCGTTAATGGACAATATAACTTCCTTTTTAGGTATTCTGATGCCCAATGCATAAAGGAATTGAACAGACTTGTCAGGCATTTCTTTAAGGATTGGTTTGGTATAAAGAATGGAATCTGTTCCAAGCCGCTGTACATTATCATTAAGTTGAACTTTGCCAGACCCGGTGATATAGGCCTCAACAATTTGTTTTTCTATTTCCATCAACATTGAATCGCCAGACTGAAGAGGAGTGATCTTAACGTGAAAATTTTGTTGAAGGGAATCGATAATTTTTGAGTTATCAAGTGGTGCCTTCTCCAGCGCGGCAGCAAAAGACCTGCCCAAACTGAACGCACTTTCTGTAATTTCAGCGTCACTTACTTTTCTAAGCGAATGTGATTCCATGTCTTCTTTCACTTTTTTTCGCTGCTCATCGGTGAGTGAGCCCCCGCAAGAAGAAAGCATCACCATAAGAAATAGAAATCGCTTCATGGTCTTGATTTTAAAAGATCAAATCTACGCAGAAAGAATGAGGCATAATTTAACTGCATCGCTTTCATGGTGAGGGATTTCAATGCGGAACGATTGCCCCATGAGATTGCACTTTTTAACTAACTTTGCGGCCACTGTTACGACTATGATTGAGAAATTGGAAGAAATTAAGCTGCGGTATGAGGATGTGGGGCAGCTGTTAATGCAGCCTGCGGTGGTGAATGACATGAAGAAATTCATGGAGCTGAGCAAGGAATACAAGGATTTGGGGAAAGTGGTTAAGAAATATGACGAGTACACATCAGTAACCAATAGTTTGCAGCATGCAAGAGAAGTGCTGGAAGAGGAGAAAGATGCAGAGCTAAGAGAATTGGCGAAGATGGAGTTGGAAGATCTTACTCCAAAAAAGGAATCGTTGGATGCCGAGATCAGGGAGATGCTTATGCCCAAGGACCCAAATGATGACCGGAATTGTATTTTGGAAATCAGGGCCGGCACAGGAGGCGATGAGGCAGCAATTTTTGCGGGAGATCTTTGGAGGATGTACCAACGTTTCTGTGATCGCAAAGGATTTAAGATGTCAGTAGTGGATTTGACGGAAGGAACTGCGGGCGGCTACAAAGAAGTGATCAGCAGCATCGAGGGAGAGGGAGCTTATGGCGTCTTTAAATATGAGTCAGGCGTGCATCGCGTACAACGTGTGCCGGACACGGAAACTCAAGGGCGCGTACATACTTCAGCAGCTTCTATCGTTGTTTTACCTGAAGCCGAGGAGGTAGACGTGGAAATTAATCCTGCCGATATTGAAGTGATTACATCTCGCTCGGGTGGTGCTGGCGGACAGAATGTGAATAAGGTAGAAACGAAAGTGCAGATGACGCACAAGCCTTCGGGTATCGTAATCACCTGCCAGGTAGAGCGATCGCAACATGGCAATCGGGCAAGAGCTATGGTGATGTTGCGCGCCAAACTGTATGAACTTGAAGTAGAGAAAAAGAATGCAGCTATAGGAGCCTCCCGCAAAAGTCAGGTGCGCAGTGGTGATCGTTCAGAAAAAATCCGAACCTACAATTATCCACAGAGTCGCGTAACGGATCACCGCATTGGCTACACCCAACACAATTTACCCGCTGTGATGAATGGTGAAGTTGATGAATTTATCAATCAACTGAAGATGGCAGAAAGTGCAGAGAAGATGGTTGAAGGGAAATAATTAATTCTCTTCGTCCTCAGCCTTCTTCAATTCTTCATCTAAAATTTTCTGAATAATTTCCTGCTGGCGCTCGTCAATTTTTTGATCGGTTTTGGCCTGCTTTTTCATGAAGCGAAACATCGCATTCTTCTTAATCTCATAGGCGATAAACACAGTGTATTTTTTTTCCTTTTTGTCGTAGAATTTCTCTTCTCCAATTTTACGCAGATCGGCCATATCAGTGTTCATCACCTGGCGTGAGAGGCTTTGAAACTTATCGGCAACATCGGCAGCGCGTTCATTTTCGGTTTGACCAAGATATTGATCGGCCACTTGTTTCATGGTTGTGTTTACCTGCCCCGCAAGTTGAGTTTTAGCTTCAATGTCCGCTTTTCCTTTGGCGATATTATCTGCTGAGCTTACACCTTTACCACTGGCGCGAAAGAATCTGTTATTGGATTCATAGGCAGATCCGCGAAAAGGTTCTTTTACTTTTGACCCAAATGGGCTGGAAGCACAAGAACTAAGAATTGCTACGATGAGGAGAATCAATGGTGTTTTCATGAGAAGTTGGTTTATCAGCGCTAATTGCGGACTGAAAGCTAAAGTAGTAAAAATTGTGCCAGACTTATGCGCTGGGAATTATCAATTGCCATCGAAATGCCCATTTCCATTTCAATTGATAATTTTTTATTCCGGCTTTGTGAAGAATGGATTGCAATTCGACTTTCTTAAATGACCTCAATACTGACAGGGGTGCATCATACTTTACCATTTTTGATTTGGAAAAAACCCTGGTTAGCATGCGAATGGAATGATAGGCAAACCAATGGCGATGTATATCGTTAATGACAATTCCAATTTTTGCCTGACGATGTGCGGAACCAAGAATACTGATAAGTTCTTCTTCGTTGAAGTGATGCGTGAAAAGCGTAGCCAATATCAGATCATATTTCTTTTCCCTGAATTCATCGGAGAAAATATTAACATCTTGATATTCAATTTCTGGAAAGGCTTCAGAATTTTTCCGTGCAAAGGAGATAATGTTTGGGTTGGCATCAATGCCTGTCAGTTGCAAATCCAATTTGTTTTTTCTTCCCCAGGTAGCAACAAGCTTTAATATATCTCCACCTCCGCATCCCAAGTCAGCAATGGTAATCATATCTTTAACGGGCTTACTCTTTAGAAGAGCCTTAACTCCGGAAATAGTTACATAATTTCCACCAAGCAGTCTGTTAATAATTTCAAGCTCCCGCAATGTTTGATGAACCACCTCTCCCGAACAAAGAAGGTCATCCATGATCTCTATATCATTCGAGCGGTGAGAGAAGGTTGGCATCAATGATTTTCTATTTTCAACAACATGCTTTCCAATGTAAGCCCGGGGCCAAACGCAAAACTCAAAATATTTTTTCCTCCATCAACACCATTGAGATTCTTACAGACTTCGTTTAACACAAAGAGCACTGTAGGTGATGACATATTGCCATAGTTTTTTAGAACCTCGTACGAAGCATGATTTTGCTCTTTGGTGATACCCAACTCCTGTTCAATGACTTCCAGTATTTTCTTGCCTCCGGGGTGAATAGCAAAATAAGAGACATCTGAAAGATTTTTCGAAATCCGATTTAGCAAAGAAGTAGTTAATTGGTTTATTCCTGTGCGAATGATTTCAGGAACATAGCTCGTGAGCCTCATTTCAAACCCGAGATCACCAACCGTCCACGCCATTTCATTTTCGCTGGAGGAGGCTAAGTCACAGAAAAAACTTTCAGGTTTCAGGTTAAGCCCTTTGCAAGGAGTTGCTTCCACAAGCAATGCAGCTGAGCCATCGGCAAACAAAGCATTGGCGAGCATATTGTCTTCATTGTTTTCCTTTTGAAAATGAATGCTGCATAGCTCAGTGCAAACAATAAGAACCTTAGCGTTTGCATCTACATTACAAAATGTATCAGCAAGTTTTAGTGCGTTGAACGCTGCATAGCAGCCCATAAAATTGATGCATAAGCGCTGAATGGTAGAAGATAGCCCAACAGATTTTACGATATCTATATCAAGCCCTGGAGCGTACATGCCGGTGCAGCTCACAACAATAAGATGAGTGATCGACTTCGTATTAAGATTATTTCTTTTTGCTAAACACGCCTTGACCGCATTCAAACTGATTTGCAATGAATGCTTACGAAATAACTCCAGCCGTTTCTTTGTGGAAGGAAATGGTTCCATGTCGATGGTGTTGGCATAGAAAGCAAAATCATTTTCTTTGCCGTAATCGCTCAGCACCGAATAGCGGGATTCGATACCAGTGATCCGGTACAAAGCCTTTAATTTTCGTGCATCGGCTTCATTGAGTTGCATCGCCTTCACCATAAACTCTGCTATGGCCGATTGACTTACTTTATTGGAAGGATTGGCCGTACCGATGGCCGTGATATAACTCATAGTCCAAGTATAACAAAAAGTTGTGCTATAATGATTCAGCAGCCAAAGCGAATTCCGTAAATTGATGACTTAATTAACCAAACAAGATGCTTTCACGCTCTACCTGGCTTCATTTGCGCATTCCCTTTTCCTTTTTCCTCATGCCCGTTTATCTTTTCGCACTGGGCATTTCTCCAAATCTCGGTGAAAGCCGACTACTTTGGTCTTTTGTGATTGTTCATTTGTTTCTTTATCCGGCAAGCAACGGCTACAACAGCTATTTTGACAAAGATGAAAAGAGCATTGGAGGGTTAAAGAATCCGCCTCCTGTAAAAAAAGGACTTTACTATATGGCTTTGTTATTCGATGCAATTGCTATTCTTCTTGGGTTTATTAAAATCAGTTTTCTCTTTGCCGCCATGCTATTAATCTATGGCCTTGTTTCAAAAGCCTACAGCCACCCAAGTATTCGATTAAAGAAGTACGCTATTGGCGGATGGCTGACCACCGGATTTTTCCAGGGCTTCTTTACTTTCTTGATGTGTTATATCGGCATCAATAATTATGAAATAGAGAATTTGCTTCAGGCTAAGATTCTTATTCCTGCAGCTCTCACCAGCCTGATGTTGTGGGGGAATTATCCTATGACGCAGATTTACCAACATGAAGAGGACGCTAAGCATGGAGACAATACACTCAGCAGAATGTTGGGCATCAGAGGTACGTTTTGGTTTGTGCAAGCAGTGTTTGGAGCAGCCGCTTTAGGGTTTGTTGCGTACTTCGATTCTTTTTATTCAATCCGCTTCGGGTATGCTTTTTTAATAGCGCTTGCTCCTGTAGTGCTGTTCTTCATGTATTGGTTTTACGGGGTGTGGAAGGACGAATCGAAGGCTAACTTCTCCAATACGATGTGGCTCAATTTTATTTCAGCGATCTGCCTGAATACATTCTTCATTTATTTTTTCCTCGAGACGAGTCAGATTGGTCAGCTGTAGTCTTTATCGATGAAGAGATTCAATAAATAATCAATTGCGTACAGCGGAACAGGGCCATTTGTTTTTGAGTAGATTGATGCCAGATATTTACATCCCACACCTGTGTTGTCTTTCCCATATGAGCAGGCCTTGCTTCACAGCAAATCTTACCCTCTTTGGCTGTGGCGATAAAATTTGTTTTGAGTTCAATGGTCGTGAATGTCTTTCCACCTTGCGGTAAATGTGCAATGCAGGCATACCCGGCAACGGTATCGGCCAGCGAGACAATGCTGCCAGCGTGAAGGTATTGATTGGGAGCAAAGAGCCCCTTAACGATCATCATTTCACCCATCATATAGGATTGCGATGCATCCGTAACAGAAATGCCCATCGCTTCAGGAAAGTAATTCTTACTTCTTTCATTAAAATATTCGGGTGTACATTCAGGGCGGTAAATCATTTACGTTGTAGTTAAATTGTAAAATAAGACGCTGCTTTCACATCACCTCTGGAGGTATGAGGCAGATCAAAATTAATAAAGTTTCTTCTTTGACCAGCACAAGCCATGTGCTACCTTAACCATAATGAACTACGACTATATCATCATCGGTGCCGGCTCAGCGGGATGTGTTTTGGCCAACCGACTTTCTGAGGATTCGGGAAAAACTGTCCTGTTGCTTGAAGCAGGAGGCAAGGACACCAATCCGTTAATTCACCTTCCGGGAGGATACATGAAACTTCATCATAGCAAGGTGGATTGGAATTGTTATTGGACAGAACCTCAACCTTATTTGAATAATCGAAAAATTTATCACCCCAGAGGTAAAGTATTAGGCGGCTCTAGTTCAACGAATGCGATGGCCTACATTCGTGGACAGCGCGAAGACTATGAGGAATGGGCAGCCTCCGGTTGTGAAGGTTGGAGCTATGAAGATGTATTGCCGTTTTTTAAAAAATCAGAACATAACGAGCAGTTCGAAAATGAGTATCACGCAAAAAATGGTTTGCTTAATATCACGCAGGCACATTGGTTTCATACAAAATTGGGGGAAGCCTTTATTCAGGCATGTGCCGAAAAAGGAATTCCATTAAACAATGATGTGAACGGAGCCCGGCAAGATGGAGCGGGATGGTTTCAATATACCATGAAGGACTCCAAACGAATGAGTGCTGCTAAAGCATTTTTGATTCCAGCACTCAAGCGCCCAAACCTTACTGTGATGACTGGTGCAGTCTGTCATCGAATTAACATTGAAAAAAATCAGGCTACTGGAATTGAGTTTAGTTCGCGGATCAGCAATACACTTGTCGCGCGGGCGAAAAGAGAAATTATACTTTGTGCGGGAGCATTCGAGTCCCCCAAGCTACTGATGCTGTCCGGCATTGGCAGCAAGGAAGAACTTGCGAGGCATAACATTGAAGTAAAAAAGGAATTGCAAGGCGTAGGAAAAAACTTGCAGGATCATCTGTTCTTTCCTGTGAGCAGCTTGTGCAACCAACCCATCAGTAACAATCATTATTTGCCGCTGCATCATCAGGTAATAGAGACAATCAAATATCTTTTTACCAGGAGCGGTCCACTTTCCATTGGGCCGTTGGAAGCAGTAGCTTTTTTAAAGTCCTCTTCGGAATTAAGCCGACCCGACTTGCAATTTCAATTCACTCCAACCAATTCAGGGATTGATAAAGTGGCTAATATGTATGATATAAATTCCTTCACGCATAAAGATGGATACACTATTCTTCCAACTCAGGTTCGTCCCCTCAGCAGAGGGCGTGTGAGTTTACGATCAGCCTCGCCAAGCGAACCGCCTGTTATTGACCCAAAATATTTGTCGGAGGAAGAAGATCGGAAAGTGTTGATAAAGGGAGGTCGGAAAGCCCTTGAAGTATTGGAGGCTGATGCCTTTTCAGAATTGAGGATCCGCAATCATATCCCTGCACAACGAAATTCAGATGAAGATTGGCTCCGTCACATTCAGGAAGTGGCAGAATGTGTTTACCATCCGGTGGGCACATGCAAGATGGGAACGGACGAAATGGCCGTGGTTGATCCTTCACTTTGTGTTCATGGCGTTGGAAAACTCCGGGTGGCCGATGCTTCTGTGATGCCAAGAATTATCAGTGGGAATACCAATGCAGCGGCTATAATGATTGGTGAAAGAGCAAATTCATTTATTTTAAATAACTAATATAAATGAGAAACGCGCTACTTCTGCTTTTGGTGTTGAGCTCGCAGACCATCAATGCTCAGCATTCTTTCAACATTGTACAGGAAGAGGCTCAACTCTCAATGAGAGATGGCGTCAAGCTTGGGGCAATCGTTTATCGACCTGATCAACCAGGGAAATTTCCCGCATTGGTATATCGCACACCTTACGGGGTAGATGAATATGACAGCTATGCTGAGTTTCCATTGAAGGCCGCAAAACATGGCTACCTTGTTTTTTTGCTAGACGTACGCGGAAGGTATAGGAGCGAAGGTGAGTTTGAGGCCTATAGAAATGAAAAGCAAGATGGTTATGATGTCATTGAAGAAATAGCAAGACATTCGCTATGCAATGGCAAGGTGGGTTCCTATGGAGGTTCTTATCCCGGTATTGTGCAATGGCAAGCGATGTCTCAAGCACCACCTCATCTTGTTGCCGCTGCTCCTGAGATGACTCCCATTGGTAGTCATGATTTTATTTTTTATGGTGGTGCTTTTTCACATCCGTGGATCGATTGGTTTATGCCATATATCATTGCCGACAAACGCAAGCGCAGCAACGATACTTCGGGATCATGGGATGATGAATCCGCGACAGAAGAATGGGAGAAGAGCAATCGCAGGCAATGGTATAACTATCGACCTCTGGCAGAATTGCCGATACTCAAAAAGTATGCATCGGAGTATTATGATTGGCTTAGCCATCCTGATAAATCACCATGGTGGGACTTTGTCAACATGGAAAAAGATTTTTCTAAAATCAAAAACCCCACTTTCCTCTTAAGCGGCTGGTATGATGCAGCATACGGACCAGGCGGGGCAACGAAAGCCTTTACTAAGATGAAAAATGAATCCGGAAGTGAAGCTGCCAGAAATAATACGCGCCTGATCCTTGGCCCCTGGAATCATACATCATTAAAAACCCGCAAAACCAAGTTTGGCGAAATTGAATTCGGTCCAGCAGCAGGCATGGATTACGATGAACTTTTATTGAATTGGTTTGATCAGAACATAAAACAGGAAATGACCTCAGCGACATTGCCGGCAGTCAGCATTTTTGTAATGGGGGAAAATAAATGGAGAGAAGAAAAAGAATGGCCGCTAAAAAGAGCAATACCAACTTCCTTTTACCTGCATAGCGCTGGTAAAGTTGGCATTGATAAGCGAGATGGATTACTGAATCAGATTGCCCCCGCAGAGGAGAAACCCGACAGCTACGTTTTTGATCCGAACAATCCCTATTGGGATATTTCATATGAAAAATCGTATCCGTACAATCAACTTGACAATGAAAACCGAAAGGATGTATTAGTTTATACCTCAATTCCGTTGGAGAATGACATTGAAGTATCTGGAGAAATCGTTGCGCAATTGTTTGTAAGTTCTACGGCAAGGGACACTGATTTTTCATTTACGCTATGTGATGTGTATCCTGATGGTAAGTCAATTAATCTTCATGGCCTTGACGCTGGCTACCTGCGCATGCGCTACCGTGCGGGGTTTGAAAAACAAGAGCTCATGAAGCCGGGTGAGATTTATCCAATTAAAATCGGGCAGGTATTTACCAGTAATTTATTTAAGAAAGGGCACAGAATCCGTGTTCAGATTACAAGCAGCAAGGCTCCTCACTATGACCCCAATCCAAATACAGGTGCCGAGATTGCTACTGAGAAAACCCTCTTGCCCTGCACCAATTCAGTTTTCCACACTAAAAACTTCCCATCTAAAATTATCTTGCCTATAATACCCAGATGAAAGGCCTGCCAATGAATTCGGAGGGCATAGCCAACTAAAAAAATTATCTAATACCCTCATAGGGGTAACTCTTTTCTGAGTTGTCATAACCTCAAAGCCCTAAAAACGTAAATTGCACCGGCAAATAACCAAATGCAGGTGGATTTACTGGAGCAAAACTTATACGTAGCGCTAACCGAGGGTAAGGAAACTGCTTTTGAGATGATTTTTAAGACGTATTACCAGCCATTGTGCAATTATGCTTATTCGTTTTTGAGCGATAAAGACGAAGCCGAGGAGGTCGTCCAGTCGTCTTTTATTTCAATGTGGGAGAAGCGAGGTGAAATTAGTATTCAAACTTCATTTAAGGCATACCTCTACCGCATGGTGCGAAACGCATGCCTCAATGTGATCAAGCACGAAAAAGTGAAACAACAACATGCAACCTATGAGATGGCGGGAGGAGAACCAACGCATGAGTCCGTTGCTCAATCGGTAGTAGCTTCAGAATTGGAGCAGAAAATTTACACAGCCATGAATACTTTGCCGGAGCAATGCAGGCTTGTATTTCAGCTCAGTCGCTTTGAAGAATTGAAATATCAGGAGATAGCAGATCAACTCAGTATTTCTGTAAAGACAGTTGAAAACCAAATGGGAAAGGCGCTAAAGATGATGAGGCTTCAACTAAAAGATTACCTTCCCTTGTTCGTGATTTTTATGATGTGATGGTAGAAGGAATGGAACATATTGATGATTTAATTGGCAAAGTGCTGGCAGGAGAAGCCGCTGCGCATGAAAAGCAGCAGGTGGAAGAATGGCTGCGTGCCAGTGAGTCGAATCGAAAGTACTTTGACCAAGTTAAAACCATCTTTGACAAAGCGGCCTCCAATACACTTCAACAGCAGTTTGATACCGATATAGCGTGGGCGAATGTGAAGAGAAAACTAAATGAGAAAGAAGGCAGAAGTTTTAAAATCAATCACTCTCCGTACTGGTCCACCTTAAAAATTGCTGCGAGCATACTTATTTTGATTTCTGTTGGTATAGGAGCTTATCAATACCTGACTCCGGAGATTGAAACCGTGGCCGTTGTTTCTGATGCGACTACGATTCAAGACACGCTTCCTGACGGTAGCACAGCTTTTCTAAATAAGAGAAGTGAGCTTAGCTACGAGTACGACCCGCATAAGAAAACGCGAAGGGTAAAGTTGAAGGGGGAAGCCTATTTTGACGTAAAGCATGAGGAAGAAAAACCGTTTATCATTGAAACGGAAGAGGTGTTGATCAAAGATTTGGGAACGACCTTTAATGTGAAGGCATATCCTGAAAGCAATAATGTAGAGGTAATTGTGGAAAGTGGGGAAGTGCAAATTTATACGCTCAGCGATAACGGAATTACACTAAAGGCGGGCGAGAAGGGTTTTTATGATAAGACACTGAAATCATTTTCAATGATTGAGAAAATCGATACGAACGGGCTCGCCTATAAAACCAAAGTATTTAGTTTCAACAATACCGATTTACAAAGCGTAGTTCAGATGCTCAACGCTATTTATGATTCAAGGATAACCTTAGCTAACAAAGCGCTGAACAGCTGCCATGTTACCGTAAACTTCAATAACGACAACCTTGATCTGGTGGTTGAAATTCTGGCAGAAACTCTTAATCTGAAAGTGACCCGGAGTAAAGACGAAATTATTTTGGATGGCACAGGGTGTAAATAATGGGCAGCATTTCTGAATGAAAACCCTTTACTCATTTTTGTTATTAGTTGGAATAGCGGTTATGTCCTTTGGGCAAAACAAACCTACGCCCATCCTTGAACGAAAAATCACAGTTGATTTTGTCAACGAAAAACTCACAGCAGCATTGGCGAGAATTGCTCAGCAAGGAGATTTTTCATTCTCCTATAACTCAGCGCTGGTAGATGGTAATCAGGAAATTACGATTGATGCAAAAGGGAAACCAGTACGTGAAATCTTAAACGAAATTTTCAAAGGAACTATTAACTATAAAGAAAAGGGGAGCCACCTGATCTTAACCAAAGCTCCTCCGGTAAAAACCTCTTCTACCACAGCAATATTTATTATCAGCGGTTATGTAGAAGACAAGGCATCAGGAGAGCGAGTACCAGATGCTAGTGTATACGAGAAAACAACCTTAGTATCAGCAGTAACCAATGAGTTTGGTTATTATAAAATCAAGCTTGATAAAGATGAGAAGGCGGTTGCATTATCAGTAAGTAAGCGGAATTATAAAGATACGCTGGTGATGGTAACAGCACCAGGTAATCAGTACGTTAACATCGCCATTGACCCAATAAGTGAAGACAGCGTGAAAGTAACGGCTTCCATTAAAACAGACTCCGTAAAGCAAGAGGAGAAAATGGAATTCCCTTATGAATCAGAAGTCAATGTTCAGAATATTCATGACACGCTCTATCGCGAAGTTCAGATTTCGCTACTCCCATTTGTTGGCTCTAACGGACGACTTAGCGGAAATGTAATCAACGATTATTCTATTAATATTTTCGGAGGTTATTCTTTAGGCACCCGCAAGATTGAATTAGGTTTCTTTTTCAACACCGATAGAGGCGATGTTAGTTTTCTTCAGATCGCTGGTTTCGGAAATCTGGTGGGCGGAAATGTGTATGGCATTCAGGCAGCAGGATTTTTCAATGCGAATCAGGGAGAAACAAAGGCAATTCAATGGGCAGGCTTTGCCAATGCCAATCTCGGGGAAGCACGGGGAGTTCAGATTGCAGGATTCGCGAATGCAAACATAAAATCTGCTGACGGAGTATTACTCGCGGGTTTTGCCAATTTTGCCAATGGTAAATCACAAGGGGTACAAGTTGCGGGCTTTGGCAATGTGCAGATTGGAGACTATACCGGCTCGCAGATAGCAGGTTTTTCTAACATTGCCACCCATAATATTCATGGTTCACAAGTATCAGCGTTCTTTAACTATGCACGGAAAGTAAGAGGAACCCAAATCGGAGTTTTCAATTATGCGGATACCTTGGGCGGTGTACCCATCGGCTTGCTGAGCTTTGTTAATCACGGCTATCATAAAATTGAAATAGCAGCGGATGAAATTTTTTATACTAATCTTTCTTTCAGAACGGGCGTTCATCGGTTTTACAATATTCTGCATGCCGGTTTGAAACCGGAGTCGACAACCGGTGCAAAAGAAACGGTTTGGTCCTTTGGTTACGGATTGGGAACAGCCCCTAAGCTGACCCGTTGGCTTGATCTCAATATTGACCTGACGGCCGACCACGTTAACAAAGGAGGGTTTACCAATGAGCTTAGCCTGTTGAACAAACTATCGGTGGGCTTTGACATGAAGCTGACAAAGAAAATGTCACTCACGATGGGTGCAACACTCAACGCATACCTGACTAAGAATACATACACTGATTATCCTGTTCTGTTCACTGAATTTACTCCCAAAATCATCAACGAGCGTAATTACGGCAATGATGTAAATCTTAAGATGTGGTGGGGAGGAAAAGTGGGGTTGCGCTTTCTGTAGTCAAAGGCTACTATGCCTAAATAAAAATCTAAAACAATATAGGGGTTCGCGTTAATTCGATTGTCATAAGCACGTAACTAAACGTTTTTATGACTCTCAATAGAATTTCAATTCTGGTTTTTGTATTCACTCTTTCGGGGCCAGCCCTGTACGCTCAATCCTTGACACAAACCATCCGTGGTACGGTAATGGACAAAATATCCAAGTCGCCACTTCCGGGAGCGACTATCATCTTGATGAATTCAGAACCAATGACGGGAACAACTACTGATCCGGACGGTAACTTCAAACTCAGCAAAGTCCCTGTAGGAAGTCACTCGATAAAAGTTTCGTTTATCGGATATAAAGAGATTACCCTGCCCAATATTATTGTGAACTCCGGCAAAGAAGTGGTCTTAACAATACCAATTGAAGAAGATATCACGGTCATGGAAGCAGTGGTAGTCACCCCTGAAATTGAAAAGAATAAACCCTTGAATGATATGGCTTCGGTCAGCGCACGAACTTTTTCGGTAGAGGAAACGCGCAAGTTTGCTGCCGCAGTCAATGACCCGGCACGAATGGTGGCTTCTTATGCGGGTGTGGTGCAAACCAGTGATGGCAATAACTCCATCTCCATCCGAGGCAATTCCCCTTTCGGATTAATTTGGAGAATGGAAGGAGTTGACATTCCAAATCCCAATCATTTTGCCAATGTGGCAAACTCGGGCGGGGGAATTTCTATTTTAAGTTCTCAATTGCTCACCAACTCTGATTTTCTTACCGGAGCATTTCCTGCCGAATATGGTAATGCCCTGGCCGGTGTGTTCGACCTGAATTTGCGCAAAGGCAATAATGAAAAACGGGAATACACAATACAAGCTGGACTTCTCGGCATGGATGTAGCCGCTGAAGGGCCTTTCTCGAAAAACTATAGAGGATCGTATCTTATCAACTATCGCTATTCTACGCTATCGGTTCTCTCCCGGTTGGGAATTCCCATTGGTGATGCTGCCACAGATTTTCAGGACTTGTCCTTTAATTTCTTTTTGCCCACAAAAAAAGCAGGGAGCTTTTCATTGTTCGGCTTCGGTGGGTTGAGCAGCCAAACCTCGCTGGCCAAAAAAGACTCGTCAAAGTGGGAAGATGATTTTGATCGATACAATTCTACCTATTTCTCCAATACAGGAGCCATAGGAATAAAACATTCGATAACGTTAAATCCTGACACCTATCTCCAATCTGCCCTGGTCATGTCGGGCAATGACAATGGTTATGAACAAGACAAACTCGATGACAGCTATATTCCCCGCTTTGATTACAAGCAGAACTACATTAACAAAAAAGTAACAGCGAGTTCTGTACTTAATCACAAGTTCAACCCCAGGCACAGCATTCGTTCGGGTGTATATTTCAATGAATACTTTTATAATCTCCGTCAGCGCGATCTTAACAACATTACAAACCTTGTTGAAGAGAATCTTAATGCCGGGGGAGATGTAACTACAGCTCAATTGTTTGCACAATGGAACTTCAGAGCTACAGAGAAGTTAACACTGAATTCGGGCATTCATATGCTCCATTTATTTGATAATAACTCTACTTCGGTTGAACCCAGGGCTTCTGTAAAATATGAGATAACGGAACAAAAATCCATTAGCCTCGGCTATGGCTTGCACAGTCAGATGCAACCAGTAGGTATATACGAAGCGCAGCGAACGATTGCCAATGGAGCTATAGAGCAACCAAACAAAAACCTTGGCTTCAATAAGGCACATCACGTGGTGTTGGCATATGATCAATCATTGACAAAATATTTGCGCATTAAAGCTGAAACTTATTATCAGCGCTTGTACAACCTAGCTGTCTTTGCCGATGTAACTCGTCCGCAGGCAGTGACTAATAACGAAGACGGATACATCACCGATCCATTAGTGAACAAAGGAACGGGGCGTAACTATGGTGTAGAACTTACCTTGGAGCAGTTTACTCACAATAACCTTTATTTCCTTCTGTCTACTTCATTGTATGATTCAAAATATAAGGCATTGGATGGCGTCTTGCGTAACTCCCGTTACAATGGAAGCTATGCCTTTAGCTTTACTGCTGGCAAGGAGTTTCACTCAGCAGGTTCAAAAAACAGAACCTATGGAATAAACCTGCGCACATTATACAGCGGTGGTTTTCGCACCACACCGATTGACTTTGACCGTTCTATTGCAGAGGGAGAAACAAAATACATTGAAAGTGAGGCCTACTCAGAAAAGCTGCCCGACTATTTTCGAACCGATTTGCGCTTAAGTATCAAAAGAAACAGAGCACGGATGACAAGCACCCTTGCGTTGGATATTCAGAATGTATCCAATCGTAAGAACGTTTATGGAAGTTACTTCGATCCGCAAACCGGTAAAGTAAAAACGGCCTATCAATTACCTCTGTTGCCAATTTTGAGTTACAGAATCGAATTTTAGACCCGTAGATCAGGAATTTGCGTAGAAACTTTTGAAGCAAATAAGTGAGGGATGAATAGGGGTAGGCCAGTGTATTGTTGTCTTAAGAACAAATGAAACCATTTATGAAATCGTTAAACCCACTTTTCCTGCTTTTTGCACTCAGCGTAGTCCTTTTTTCATGCTCAGAAGAAGACCCTGGTCCTAAACAAAATGATGAACGTAGTTTTGCCATTGTTGATTTTGACAGGCTGGAAATTTCGGAAGCTCTGGATGTAACGGTGCAGCAAGGAAGTTCCTTCTCTGTTCAGGCGCGGGGAGATTCAAGAAACATCAATGATCTTGAAGTTTATAAGAACGGAAATACCCTGCGAGTAAAATTTGATAATAACAGGAATCGTCAGTACACAACTTATATTATGATTACTATGCCCGTCATTCGGGGTCTTGATTTTTCCGGAGCCGTTAATGGTCGGATAAATGGATTTACAGGGAAAATCAGTCGCTTTGACTTGTCCATGTCAGGTGCTTCTACGGGTCAGCTGGATATCGAAGCAGAAGAAGTGTATGCACTTTTAACCGGAGCATCTAATCTTCGTATCTATGGCAACGGAAAGAAAATTGAAGCCAGCGTTTCAGGAGCATCTCTATTCACGGCATTCGACTATCCGGTAGAAACTGCAAGGCTTACTGTTACAGGAGCCAGTCACGCCAAAATTAATGCTTCAACTCAATTGAATGTCAGCGCCAGTGGAGCAAGTGAGGTACTCTATAGAGGCGCACCTCAGCTTGAGGCAGATGTTACCGGGGCAAGTACACTGAAGAAGGATTAGAATTTCAGCGTATGTATAGCACACGAGATGCTGAAATCTATTTTACTTTAAATCACTTAATCGAACGAGTTGTAACGTAGAAGAATCGTCTACCAGATCTTGCAAGATTTTGGAATGACCTGCTCCATAAATGATCAAGACACGGTCTTCCGGCTTCAGATGAAGCGCCATCAGATTTCGGTAGATTCTTAAATTTCGTTTGTACCAATCCGCCACCAGGTCGGCACCGGCATAGTTGTTATCGTTACCGACCACAGCCATATCAAGGTAAAATTCGTGCGACATACGATTGTACTCATCGCTGTTGATATGCAGAAAGAACTGAGTGATGGTGCTCTCATGAAGTTTTTTATTCTCCTTCTCCATAAAGGAGGGCATCTTTTCCAGCATCTCAAGAAAGGGAGTGAATTGATATTTTTGTGCCACTTTCACCACGGTATCCATATCAAAAGGAGCGGAAACATCAATAGCATACACATTCGGATGACCTAATTTCTTTGCCAACCGAAGCCCAACCTGATCCGTTTCATTCTTTCTCAACTCAGCCTTTCCACTTACATAAGCAAAATATAGTTCATTTAGTTTTTGCTGACGCTCAAGACCAAACTCAAGACAGATTTTTGTTGGCTTATAGGAAGCCAGTAAGGAAACAAAATCTTCAATTTCCCGCTGGCGTTTGGGCATCATCACATCATCGGCCTGCATGTTGAATGCATCCAGACCCGGATTGCCCATGTGGTAAGTACCTAACACCAGTACTTTAGTTTTTTGTTGAGCCTGAAGGGTGGAGAGGGAAAATACGACAATAGCGAACGAAAGGAATCTTTTCATAGTTTGCGTTTTAACTTTGACTCAACCTGAAGAATAGAGGTTACAGGAATCCAATAACTTTATTAGAAAAATAGAATAGAAAACCTACTTTTAGGCTTGAAGGGAACGGAGGGGGAATAAAAAATCGTTAAGAATCGTATGAAAGCAATTTGGAATGAACAAATCATCGCAGAAAGCGAAAACACTATCGTTATTGAAGGTAATCACTATTTCCCGGAGGATTCCATTCTGAAAGAATTTTATAAACCATCTTCTACTCATACAACGTGTAATTGGAAAGGTGAAGCCTCCTATTTTACGCTTGACGTAAAAGGCAAACAGAATCCGGATGCAGCCTGGTACTACCCCGACCCTAAAGAAGCAGCCAAAGCGATAAAGAATAGAGTTGCTTTTTGGAAAGGCGTTCAAGTTGTACATTGACCAATGCTTTTAGCGTTCGATATCGGCAATAGCGACATCACCATTGGTTTATGGAACGGAACCGAATGGCAATACGTCTGGCGTATACCCTCAAGGTCTGATCAGTCCGAGCTTTATTATGGGGTAAGAATAAGAGACTACTTTTTGGAAGCATCGATCACGGTAGAAAAAGTAGAGACCATTGTATTAAGCAGCGTTGTGCCCGGTCTCACAGAGAAAATCAGGAATGTTATCCGAAATATTTATATCAAGGATCCTGTCATGCTTGGCCCTGCCGTCTATGCCAAGCTTAAAGTTCAGGTGTTAAATCCTTATGAGATTGGTGCCGACCTGGTGGCAAATGCAGTGGCGGCTCATGCCAGATTTAAACAGACGTGCATTGTTGTTGATTTTGGAACGGCCTTAACGTTTACCACCATTTCGGGAGAAGGGAAAATTTTAGGTGTCTCCATTGTCCCCGGCTTGCGCACCGCATTGAAGTCGCTCACACAAAATACGGCTAAGCTGTTTGATGTTCCGCTGGAAATGCCCGCCTCTGCACTCGGTATCAATACAGTCACGGCCATTCAATCGGGTATTGTTATCGGTTATGAAGGGCTTGTTAAGAACATGGTATCTGCCATCCGCGCTGAATTGAAAACGGATTGCCCTGCTATCGCTACAGGCGGTTTGTCATTTGTGATTACTTCACTAAAAGGATTTTTTCATACCGTTGATCCTCACCTCACGCTGGATGGATTACGCATCATTGGGCAAACAGCAAAAGCATGAATAGTATTCTTTCGCTGGAGTCCATTCACCAAACCTATGGAGAGCAGGTAATTTTCGACAACCTGAATCTTTCCATACAGGAAAAAACAATTACCGCCATTTTAGGAAAAAGCGGCAGTGGTAAGTCTACCTTATTGCAGATGATGAATGGCCTCGTTCGGCCCGACAGTGGCAAGGTGACTATTTTTGGAAACGCAATTGATTATAGAAGAATTGAAGAGTTGCGGTTGAAAATAGGATATGCTGTGCAGGGAGCGGGATTATTTCCTCACCTGACCATAGCAAAGAATATTATGTTGCCAGGAATTATTTCAAAACGGCCGATAGAATTCCTCACTAAACGATTGACTGAGTTGCTCGAGCGCGTAAACCTTCCGCAAGAGATACAGTTAAAATATCCGTATGAACTTTCCGGAGGCGAACAGCAACGGGTAGGGCTTTGTCGCGCTGTTCTTTTAAATCCACCTCTGGTTTTGCTGGATGAAGCGTTTTCAGCGTTGGATGATGAAACTAAAAATGAGATTCATGAGCAGTTGCTTTCTATACAAAAAGCAGAGCCAAGGACGATCGTGTTAGTCACTCACAACAGACAGGAGGCAGAAAAATTAGCTGACTCCGTTTTTCAAATTGAAAGCAAGGCCCTGAATAAACTGAAATGAAAAAGTGTTTTCTTTTTGTTGCGCTGGTCCTGGTATCTATAAAATGTTTACGGGCGCAAGAAGCTATTCGCGTAGGCGCGAAGCATTTTACTGAAGGCTACATACTCAGTGAGATCCTTTCCCAACTGCTGGAAGATGCCGGATATAAAGTAGACCGAAAGTATAACCTGGGAGGAACGACCGTTTGTTTTGAAGCCTTGCGCAACGAAGCTATTGATGTTTATCCTGAGTATACTGGCACACTTGCTGAAGAAATTCTTAAAAGCGAAAGCCGACTCGACTTCAACGAACTGCAGTCGAGATTAAATAAGGAACTGGCGATGGAGATATCCGCTTCGTATGGGTTTAACAATACCTATGGCTTGAGCATGAAAAAGGTAAAAGCACAGGCATTGAAAATCAACACGATTTCTGATTTGAAAGATCAACCGAATCTATCCCTGGCATTGAGTTACGAATTTTTAAAGCGGAAAGACGGATGGGATAATTTGGCCCCTGCTTACGCAATTACTCACAAGCCTGTGGGCATTGAACACGGATTGGCTTATCAGGCGTTGGACAAAGATCAAATTGATGTGACAGATGTATATAGTACCGATGGTGAAATTGAAAAATACCAGTTGATCGTCCTTCAGGATGATCGTGGTTTTTTTCCAAAATATGAAGCCGTCTCTTTGTACCGAGGCACGCTGCCACTTCCAATAAAAAATGTTATTTCAACAATGGCGGATAAGATCACAGAAGCAGAAATGCAGGCTATGAATGCTGAAGTGCTCTATGGTAAACGTACTTTTTCTGAAGTTGCTTCTGCGTTCTTGCAATCAGAGAAATTAGTCAAGAATAAAAAGGAAGAAGTCTCCGCTATGCGTGAAATTATTTCGAAGACGATTACTCATTTGCGTATCACCTTCATTGCGGTGACGCTGGCCATTTTGTTGGCGCTCCCGTTGGGAATATTTCTGTATCGCTATGCAGCGTTCTCGAAAGTGGTGTTGTACGCGGTCGGACTTTTACAAACAATACCCTCCATTGCCTTGCTGGCCTTAATGATTCCGCTAATGGGCATAGGCGCAGTTCCTGCTATCACTGCACTATTCTTATATGCTTTGCTTCCCATTCTCCGAAATACAACTACAGGACTTTTTGCCGTAGACCCTTTGTTGAAAAAAGTGGCGGCAGGCATTGGTCTCACGCCATGGCAGCGCTTACGATATGTGGAACTTCCCATGGCTATGCCCGCTATTCTTACAGGAATCAGAACAGCAGCCGTCATTACAATTGGGACGGCTACATTGGCGGCTTTTATTGGCGCAGGCGGACTGGGTGAATTTATTGTTACAGGACTTGCCCTTAACAACACAGAACTAATTTTAAGAGGCGCAATTCCGGCAGCGGCATTGGCAATAGTAGTAGAATTAGTTTTCGAATGGATCGAAGCCAAATTGATTCCGAAGCACCTTAGGAAACAGTAGGCTGAAACCGGGATGATTAAATGATAAGTTTGATTCTATATACTGTTTAGTCCCCTCTTCAAATCTTCAATTAAATAATCCGGATCTTCAAGTCCGATATAGAATCGAATTAACCGGTGATTAACATTGGTAGGATCAAAATCGTTGGCAGGGAATCCGATCACTGAAGGAATTACTAATGACTCATGACCACCCCACGAGACGGCAAGTAAAAATCGCTTGAGTGAATTGCAAAATTTCTCAACTTCGCCCACCGTGTTGGCACGAAGGACAATGCTAAATAATCCGCCTGCATCTTTCATTTGTTTTTTTGCCAATGCGAGTTGAGGGAAAGAAGGATGAAAAGGGAAAAGAACCTTTTCAATTTTTGGATGGGAAGCCAGCGCGTCTACCACTTTCTTTGTACTCTCGCAAATCCGCTTCATGCGAACATCCAGCGTGCGCAGTCCGCGAATCAACAGCCATGCATTCATAGGAGAGATGTTCCCACCTATATTCAGAAACTCTGCATCGAAGATTTTTTTGATCATGACTTTCGATCCTGTGACTACTCCGGCAACTACATCGCTATGCCCGCCTATAAACTTGGTAGCCGACTGTGCCACAAGATCAATACCCATGGTGTACGGTTGCTGATGTAGCGGACCACAATAGCTATTGTCGATCATAGTAGCGATGCCTTTACTTTTCGCCAGTTTTGCCACGGCTTCAAGGTCCTGCAGTTCATAAGTAAAGGTGTTGGGAGATTCTAAATAAATGACTTTGGTATTCGGTTGAAGAGCTTTTGCAAAATTTTCCGGTTGGGTTCCATCTACAAACGTGGTGGTAATACCAAACTTGGGAAGCAGTCGCTCAAAAAGTTTGATGGTCCAGCTGTAAGGCTTCGCTACACTCACTACATGATCACCCTGATTTAAAATAGCAAGCAGAGGAATAGCGATCGAGGCAATGCCACTGCCAAAGACCAGGGCGTCCTCGGCACCATCAAGTGCCGCCAGTTTTTTGCGGAGGATGTCCACGGTAGGATTATTCCCTCGGGAATACAGCGTTGAATAATATTCATCAGCCAAACCCTGACGGAAATCGGCAACACTTTTAAATGCAAAATTGCTGCTTTGAATAATAGGAGGAGCAATAGCATTAAAATACTGATCCCGCTCTTCGCCTAGTTCATTGAGGATGTACGATAATTCCATATTCTGTAATTCTTAATTTCAATTTCCTACCAACTTTTTCAAGCCCAGGTACAATGGCCAACCCGAAATAAACAAGACAATCCCGATCAATGAAGCTCCAGGATTAGAAATCATTACGCTGATGTTTACCAACGAATACAAAATGATAAAAACAATTGGCATCCAGGGATAGCCCGGTATTTTATATATCCCTTCCGGATCGCCCGCTTTTTTTGCCCGATGACGTAATACAAATATGGCAGCGGAAGCGGTGATCATGCTGATAGAATCAAAGAACATTACGTAATTAAGGACCTGAATGAAGGAGGAGGAAAAAAAGAGTGTGATAATAATCACGGCTACAAAGAACGTGACACCAAACTCCTGCACCTGCGTTTTCTCATTTACTTTTTTGAATAGCGGAGGCAGCACTTTGTCTTCGGCCATGGCATAGTACACCCGTGGGTTGCTCATGATGGAGGCATTGACATACGCCATCACTGACAAAAACATAATCACGGCCACTGCTTTGAAAGCATAGCTCCCCAGCAAAACACCTGCTACATCAGCTGCCAGCGTGGTGGATGTTTTCAACCCATCAAACCCCAGCACACGGAAGAATGAAATATTCACCAATAAATAAAGAGATAAAATGATGGTGATGCCGAAGAGAATGGCACGTGGCATGGTACGTTTCGCATTGAAGATATCGCCTCCGAAGTTCATTGTCTGTTGATAGCCACCATAGGTATAGAAGACGGGAATGAAGCACAGCCAAAAGGCTTTGAGCATATCAGAGTTGGTTAGCGCGGTAGCGGGTGGAGTCGCAGAGGGAGCGGTTGGCGCTACGAAGACAGCCACAATCAGCAAAACAATTAATGAAATCTTGATGAGCATGAGTCCATTCAAAATGCGCGCACTCATTTTAATGCCTAGCATATTGATGCCAAAGAGCAAGGCGATGGAAGACAACGTAATGATGCGCATCCCCAACGTATGTTCTATCTGCGGTAGGATGAGTGGAAGAATATACTCTGCACCAATGATGGCCACACTGGCGGTAGAAGCGGCATTAGAGATTACTGTCATCCAATTGACCATAAAAGCAAAGGCGGGATGATAGCAATGAGAGAAGAGACGGTAAAATCCGCCTGCGGCCGGATAACGTGAGCCTATCTCGGCAAACGTAAGCGCACCGAACAAACTTACAATTGCACCAATGATCCAGGCGGCAAAGAAGATGAACGGGAGCTCTGCTTTCTGCGCTACTTCTACAGGTGTGCGGAAGATGCCCATCCCAATCACCAGACTCACGACAATCATCGTGAGATCAAACTGACCGAGTTTAGGTTTAATAGACACGCGTACGGAGTCGGTCGCCTACATGCAGTTGAATACCAAGAGCAGCTTGCACAGGCACGCTGGTAAAATACACATCGCTGGGTAAGGCCACGTTCAGGCCAAGTTGAAACACCCCATTGAGATTTCCTACCAACGGAAATTTTCCCGTAAGGGCTGGCTCAATGAAGAGATGCGGATTTTCTGTGGGTTTGATGGTTACTGGAGAAGCGGTGAATTCAGAAAAATCTACGAGCGAGAAGCGAGTAGTAAAGGCAATATTAAATTTCCGGTTGTTGGTACCAATAGAAGGCTGAACGAAGATGCGTGAGTATTTGTAATCCGTGATGAGTTCTTTTTGACCGAAAGCAGAAAAGAAAAAATTGTACTGACCAAGCCCGGTGCCATTACCAATGCCATAGCCTCCAAAAAGTTCGAAGCGCCTCGAACGTGTGTTCTTGAAATAACCTAATCCTCCCTCATAGTAATTGTTCTCCCGCGTGAATCCCTGCCCGGAATTTTTTTCACTCAGTCGCGAATAGTTTCCCATCAGGGCCACGTTGTCTGATACAGCGTAGGCTAATTGTGCTTCAATGCCAGTAGTTACATAGACCGTTCCCTGAAACTCACCGCCTTCGGCAAAGAGCGGAACATTGCGCACATTGGGCACATAGGTAGGTGCACAGGCAGAAACAACAAGGAGTAAAAACAGTAAATAGCGCATGGATACGTTTTTAAAAAGTTAAATTAGCTAAAAATCATTAGATGCAATTCAATTCACAAGAGGTAAATCGGTTAATACGGGAACGCAGGTCTGTTTTCCCTAAAGATTATACGGGAGAGCGCGTAGCAGATGCCATTGTAGAGCAGCTGTTGGAGAATGCGAACTGGGCACCAACCCATAAGTTTACCGAGCCGTGGCGTTTTCACGTGTTTACTGGAGAAGGAATAAAAACCCTCGCCCGCTTGCAGAGCAATTGCTACAAAAATGTGACGGAAGCAAGCAATACATTTAGAGAAGATCGCTATCAGGCACTATTGACGAAGCCTTTATTATCATCACATATTATCAGTATCGGTATGAAGCGTGATGAGAAAGCCACCGTGCCGGAGGTAGAAGAGATCGGTGCCGTCTTTTGTGCCGTTCAGAACATGTATCTCACGGCTACTGCCTATGGTGTCGGATGCTATTTGAGTACCGGAGGCATTACATACTTTGAAGAAGCAAAAGAGTTGTTTGGCTTGCGCAAAGAAGATAAGCTGCTTGGTTTTTTACACTTGGGCATGCCCAAAACGCTATCGACAGAAGGGAAGAGAAAATCAATAAATGAGAAAGTAGTTTGGGTAAGAGAGTGAGGTGCAAGTAGCAAGACGTAAGTAGTAAGACAAGAGTAGGAAGATGCGAGTAATAAACCGTATCAGTTAACAATTATAATAATCATATCTGATGTTGGAATGTGGGGCAACTCACCACAGGTAATCTTGCATACAAAGGTGACCAAGACTAATTGAATTACTTTACTATTTCTTATCCCGAATAACCGCTACTTTTATTCTATAATCCGTCTTACTACTTACGTCTTAAGTCTCTATATGAATCACGCCCCCACCAAATCCGACATTGAACAAGCGCACGAGCGCATCAAGCCTTACGTCCACCATACGCCTGTGCTTACGTCAGGCAGTCTGGATGAACTCGCTGGTTGCCAGGTTTTTTTCAAGTGTGAAAATTTTCAAAAAGTTGGCGCCTTCAAGGCACGCGGTGCTATGAATGCGGTGCTTGCTTTATCACGCGAAGAGCGGGCAAAGGGAGTGGCCACCCACTCATCTGGCAACCATGCACAGGCGTTGGCCCGCGCAGCCAAGATCATGGGAATCAAAGCGTATATCGTAATGCCGCGCACCGCACCTGAGATAAAAAAGAAAGGCGTAAAAGGATATGGAGGGGAAATTTTTGAATGCGAACCTACCCTCGCTTCACGCGAGAGTACGCTGGCTGAAGTGATCAAGAAAACCGGTGCGGTGGAAATACATCCGTTTAATAATTATGATGTCATGGCCGGGCAGGCCACAGCTGCAAAAGAGCTGATCGAAGAAATTCCCGGGTTGGATTTTATTATAGCACCCGTAGGTGGGGGCGGACTGCTCAGCGGCACCGCACTTGCAGCCAAATACTTTTCACCGAATACAAAAATTATTGCAGGCGAGCCCGAGCTGGCTAACGATGCGTGGCGCTCGTTGCGCTCTGGTCAGATAGAGCCTGCTTCGCCACCCACCAGTATTGCCGATGGGCTACTCACTTCATTGGGCGACAAAACCTTTCCCATCATCCGCGAAAACGTGCGAGAGATTATCACCGTATCAGATAAAGAGATCATTACGGCCATGCGCTGGGTATGGGAGCGACTGAAGATAACCATTGAGCCCTCGTGTGCTGTGCCTTTTGCAGCCGTGCTGAAAGAAAAACCAACCTTCACTAATAAGAAGGTGGGCATCATTCTTTCGGGAGGAAACGTAGACCTAAATAAGATTGCCAAACTCTTTGAGTAATTCGAGTACGAAGCAAGGAGCTGAAAGAACTACTATGGAAACGCTTTATTCAAAGAATGTTACTTCGCCATTATCCATATCATAGTAGGCTCCGGCAATTTTTATTTCACCTGCTTCTTCCATCTCCTTTAAAATAGGACTGTGCTTGCGAATGTTGGCAACTGTTAGTTTTACGTTTTCCCGAATCACCATGTCAACAAATTCAGCATCTTTCGATGACTTGGTGCCGGTATAATGTTGACAGGCGCGTACAGCAGGATCAATTTTTTTCAATAACCCTGTTAAGTTGCCCAACGTTACCTGATCAATAGCGCCTTTGATTGCTCCGCAATATTCATGACCGATGACGAGCACAAGTTTAGCACCCGACACCTTGCAACTAAATTCCATGGAGCCAAGAATATCTTCATTTACAATATTTCCGGCCACGCGGGCTACAAAAAGATCACCAATGCCTTTATCGAAAACATCCTCCACGGGTACCCTTGAGTCTATGCAGGAAAGAATGATTGCCTTTGGGAATTGACCATTCAAACCATCACGAATTTGCTTAGAGTGATCGCGCAATGTAAGCGTGCCGTTGATAAACCGTTGATTGCCCTCCTTCAGACTTCTTAATACATCATCGGGCGTTAATCTTCTTTGTTCTTCTGCGGTTAATACGCGCTCAATGAGTGGGTTCTGATTGACTTCCATAGCAATAGTTTTATAAGAGAGTTAAAATTAACATAGGCTGATTCAAATAAGACCATTAAGGCAGCAGGACTATTTCAACGCATCCCATTCCTCCTGACTTGCTTTTGACTTTTGGTATTCCATCAACGCTTCCCATGCACCGTTTCGTTTCACGAGCAGCACTTCGAAATGCACTGCTCCCCCGGCAAGTACTTTTCCATTTTTATCGGCAGATGTAAAATAAAAAATACCCGTTTCGTGAGCTGTGGAGGAGTCGCCTACGCGCTGTGAAAAACGAAATTCAACATTGTTCTGCGTCTTTCCTGCTTTTGTATCATCAATGCCTGGCTTCCACAGTGCAAGTTGCACATCGATGGGATTGGAATATTTTTTTTTACCTGTGGTGAAAACGCAAACAGCATCCTTATGATAGGTGGCTTTATATCCTTCAAAATCGCCTTCACGAATCGTGCGGGATAGGTTGGCCCAAAATCGATTCAGTTCAGCTATCCGGATTGAGTCAGCAGATGCAGGAATCGTTGTTTGACTTGCTGCAACGAATGATATACATCCAAGTAATACAAATAAGCTGTAGCGAATTACTCGTTTCATGGTTCAACAGATTTTATGACTCACTAATAAGAACTAGTAAAGATAAGAATGGATAAATATAAATCGGCATCAACCTTTGCGCACAAAGATGGACTTAAGAGCCATGGCTCCAAAGCCTTCTACCTTGCAGTCAATATTATGATCACCACTGGTAAGTTTAATGTTCTTCACTTTGGTACCAGCTTTAATGGCTTTAGATGCGCCTTTCACGGGCAAATCTTTAAGGATAACGACTGTGTCACCATCCTGAAGGACATTGCCATTGGCATCTTTTACTACGGCAACATCAGACTCTTCTGCTATGGTTTCAATCGACTCAGCAATCCACTCATGGCCACATTCAGGGCACATCATCGAAGTGCCTGTAGGGTATCCGTAAATAGATTGGCAGCGCGGACATTGACTTGATTCTGGCATCTGGCTTTTTGTGCGAAAGTACGAAGTTATGATCGTGATTGAGCTCGCACTCGTGTTAAACTAACTTCATTTTCTTAATTTGGCAGGCTAAACCCTGAGAGCTTTGTTACTGAAATACATTTCTGTTGCCTGACAATCTTTAGAACAATGACCGAAAGAGAACTAATCAAACTGGAAGCCACCATCCGAAATAAAATGGAGGAAATAAAAAAGCAGCGGGTAAGCCTTAGGGATTCAGGTATTGGAAGTTTAATGAATACTTTGAAAAAAGTAGATGAAGCCCTCTATGAAAAAATACTTCCGGAGTACAAGAAGATGGCTGCAGACTATAATCTATTCAAATGAAGTTTAATATGAACAATAGTAAGATCATACCAGGAATGGTGTTAGCAATGACATTGCTAATTGCCAGCAACACAAATGCTCAAAAACTTGAATATGAGCTGTTATTTAAAATTGACCTTTCATTAGAGCCGGGGGTTGAGCTTGGCAAAACCCCAGTAGGCAAAAGGGTACTATACTTAGCAAAGGGCGGCACTTTTGAAGGTCCAAAACTCAAAGGGAAAGTCAGGGCCGCGGGAGGCGATTGGGTCTTGCGTCTGGATTCTGTTACAACCAAATTAGATGTTCGGCTACTGCTTGAAACAGATGACGGCCAACTAATTTCAACTACCTACTCAGGAATTGTTCGTAATAATCCAGACGGTACTACCTATTGGAGAATAACTCCACTCTTTGAAACAAGCTCAAAAAAATACGCGTGGTTGAATTACCTTGTCGCAGTAGGTGTTGGAAAGTTTGGGCAGGGTGGAGTCAGTTATGATGTGTACGCCATAAAATAGGTATCAAGAAATATATTTTAGGTTGTCATTGTAGTATGCGACCGATCCGTTGGAAGGAAACGCAAAAACTATTTACAAAAAAACCAATGAGAAATTTAAAAAGAATACTGTTGCTGCTTGTCGTAGCTCTTGTTGGCTATGCCGTTTATTACCTCTCACAGGCACTGCCCATTATTGCAGGGTACGGGGCAAAAAACTTATGTTCTTGCGTATTTCTGGCTGGCCGCAATCCAGAGCAGGTAATTCAGCAAGAGTTAGGCGCATCACTAATCAACCTGGGAACCTATCAGGCGCATTATGAAGATTCATCGGCTACCGGCTCAGTTTTTGGCTTAAGCAAACGCAAGGCCATTTACCGAAAAGGACTTGGCTGCACACTCGTCTCTGAAATCAGCGAAGAAGAATTGCGAAAGCAACAGATTGCTGTGGCCAACAAACCTTCCGTCAATCAGGATACTATTGTATGGCCTGACGGAAATAAAGTAATCGATTCGCTCTTTAATAAAAATGAAAAGGTCAATGCCGTGGTAGAGGCAGCCTTTACCGAATCAGATATAGAAAGACCGGTAAATACAAGGGCGGTATTGGTTATCCACCGTGGAAACCTCATTGCAGAAAAATATGCTGCCGACTTCAATCAAAATACAAAACTGATGGGTTGGAGTATGACAAAGACAATAACCAACGCCATCGTAGGAGTTTTAGTGAAGCAGGGGAAATTAAAAGTAGAGGACCCCGCGCCTGTGGCGGAATGGGCAAACGATGAGCGAAGTAAAATAACGTTGAATAACTTGATGCAGGCCAGCAGTGGCCTGGCATGGGAAGAGGTGTATGCGGGAGCTAGCAAAGCCACCAACATGCTATTCAGAAAAAAAGATGCCGGTGCCTTTGCTGCACAATCAAAAGTTGAAGTAGCTCCCAACACGAAGTGGTACTACAGTAGCGGTACGACAAACATCATTTCCCGCATCACAAAACAAACCATTGGCGAGGTCGACTATTTTACATTTCCCTATCAACAAATTTTTAATAAAATAGGAGCGTATAGCATGACAATAGAACCTGATCCTTCAGGAACATTCGTTGGTTCGTCCTTTAGCTATGCTACCGCCCGTGATTGGGCACGATTCGGATTGTTGTTTTTAAGAGACGGTGTTTGGAACGATGAACGAATTTTTCCGGAAGGTTGGGTGAAGTATTCTACTACTTCAGCGGACGCAGCTCCGCAGGGCGAATACGGTGCTCAAATCTGGCTCAATGCAGGAAATAAAAATAATCCAAAGGATAAAAGATTTCCGGACGCTCCTAATGATATGTATTTAATGGACGGTTTTGAAGATCAATGCGTGGTTATAATTCCTTCGAGGGATGTAGTCATTGTGAGGCTAGGACTAAGTCAAAAGCGAGGCTTTGATACAAATGGTTTTGTGCGCGATGTCTTAAACGCACTGGAATAGAAGCTGGCCTTTATATTTACTTTTTCTAAAAGAGCAGATCCGGAAGTATTTATTATGACCCGGGTTGCCTATTTTTAACATCACAATGATTTCTGATCTGTTCATTAACTTGGTTCTCGCGCTTGTTTTTGGAGCCAGCATTGGCCTTGAGCGCGAGAGCAGCAAGCAAGGCGAATCACACACCGGCAGCGTAGGAGGAATCCGGACTTTCTCTCTCATTTCGTTGATGGGGGCATTGGCAGGAGTTTTTTTTCTGCACAACTACGCTTCACTTGCCATTATTGTTGTGGTGGGTTTTCTTGTGCTGCTCGTTGCCAACTACATCATTGAGGGACTTACCACAAAAGATTTCGGAATTACCAGTGAGCTGTCTGCCTTCGCCACCTTTCTGATTGGCCTGCTGGTGATGATCAATATTATTCCGCTTCAGATCACAGTGGCAATATTGGTGATTCTGGTTTTTGTGATGTCATTAAAATCCAGAACTACGAAATTGGTGGCTGGTGTTTCGCGACAAGAAATCCAATCATTTATCAGTTACGCCATCATCGCACTGGTGGCATTGCCTGTATTACCCGACTATGCGTATAAACTAAAAGACATTCCCTTCTTAACAGATCTTGTGCAAGGTCTGAAAATGGATCTCGGGCAGTTTGATGATCTGGATCTTATAAATCCAAGAAAAATATGGATTGTAGTGGTGTTGATTACGGGCATCGATGTGTTTGGATATATCCTGGGAAGATTAGTAGGCAACAAAAATGGTTTTGCGCTAACGAGTTTTATGGCAGGATTTGTTTCTTCTACATCGGCTACGCAGTCATTGGCGCAGCGTAGCAAGAATTCCAAATTTGTTAATCATCTCATAGGAGCGGCAATTTTGGCAAACCTGGCGAGCTTCTTACAAATATTTTTGCTGGTAGGTCCACTCAACCCGCAATGGCTCGTATCCATCGCGCCAAGTATTCTCTTGATGGTCTTGACGGCCGGCCTTATCTCTATTGTTTTCTTTAGGAAAAAAGAACCTAAAGAGGAGGAGGGTAGCGAACAAGAAAAAGAAGCTCAGATTTTTTCTTTACTACCGGCACTCAAGTTTGCAGGACTATTGATTGTAATTAAGATTGTAACCAAAATATGCTTGATCGAGTTTGGGCAATCGGGTTTTATCATCAGCTCAGTTATTGCGTCATTCGCTGGTATTGATGCCATTATCGTTAACCTGGCGGAAATGGCAGGGCATACGATTACATTCAAATTTGCTTTCATCACCTTTCTGGTGATTAACCTAACCAATTTGCTGAGCAAGTCGCTGTATTCTTATCTTCAAGGCAACGTACAGTTTGCACTTAAATTTTTAGTGTCTGTATTAATCATTGCTACAGCAGGTGCGCTTTGGCTGATATTTATCTGAGTTAATCAGGTCAATCGAATTGGCAGTTGCCTGATTCGTTTTCCCGTAGCCGCGTAGATTGCATTGCAGAGGGCCGGAATGAATGGAGGCACCGGAGGCTCGCCAACACCCGTGGGCTTTTCATTACTTTCAATAATATGTACTGCTGTTTCATAAGGAGCATCGGGCATGCGAGCCACCAAATAATTATGAAAGTTCGATTGTTGAACAGCACTTTCACTTACCGTGATTTCACTTTTCAATGCAATACCTGCAGCGAAAGAAGCGCCTCCCTCAAATTGTGCTTTGATGCGTTCGGGGTTGACAGGCACTCCACAATCAACGGCATAGTCTACTTTTGAAATGTTTATTTTATTTTTCTCATCGACTGTAACTTCTACCACGCAGGCAACATAGGTTAGAAAACTACGATGAACAGCAATGCCCTGCCCACTTCCTTTTGGTAGCATTTTCCCCCAATTGGATTTTTCTTTTGCCGTTTCAATTACCTTTTTAAATCGTGCCGTGTTCCACGGAAAGTCTTCGATCTTCTCACCATAATTGGAATTCTCAACGCCCAGCAATTTTGGGTCGATCATTCTATCTTGACCCAGCAGATCGAGAATGTTTTGTATGGGATCCATGCCACGCGCTTGTGCTATCTCATCAATTGTACATCCAATGGCAAAGGCGTGGTGTATGTTGGATACTGATCGCATCCATCCAATGCGGATTTGTGTTTTAGCTTCTTGTGTTTCGCAACTAATGTTATCAATAGCGTAAGGCAAATCGATCATGCCGAGACTAAGTTCACCGCCACTTGGTTCAATTGACTTGGGATCGGCTGTGCCTCCAATGGAAGGGAACACCGAGCGATGCAACCATGCAGTAACTTTATTGTTGTCATCAATACCGACCTTTACATGTTGAGCGGAGGGAGAATGATAGAAGCCGTGTTGAATGTCATCTTCGCGGGTCCACAATACTTTAACGGGCGCACCTATATTTTTAGAAATAAGCGCTGCCTCTACTACAAAATCAGGTTTAGACTTTCGGCCAAAGGCACCTCCCAAAAGAGTAATGTTCACTGTCACGGATTTTAAATCAATAGCCAGTGCGTCTGCTAATGATTTTCTTACACCCTGCGGATCCTGAACAGGTGCCCACACTTCACAGGTATTGTCGTGAAAGTTGGCAAGCGCACAAGGCGTTTCCATTGGTGCATGCACAAGGTGTGGCACGATATAGTCTGCCTCAATGACCTTCTTTGCTTTGCTCAGCGCCTTATAGACATCGCCATTTGTTCTCCTTGCTTTACCTTTTGTCTTCGCATGCTTCAGCATTTCAGCGCTGTATTTTTGCGAATCATAGTTTGCGTTGATTCCTTTATTCCAAACAACTTCCAATGCATCCCGACCCTTCATGGCAGCCCACGTGTTCTCGGCTACTACTACCAGACCGCCTAATGGCTTGTTGAAGTTGGTGGGGAAACCAGGCGCATCTAATGTGAACACTTTTATCACTCCGGGGACTTTCATGGCTTCATCCATATTGAACGACTTCAGCCCGGCACCTGCCTCCGGATTGCGTTTGATCACGGCATACTTTGTATTGGGGAGCTTACTATCGTAGCCAAATTTGGCCTTACCCGTAACAATGTCTTTTAGATCAACGATGGCACTTTGCCTGGTGATGTAATTAAAGTCTTTTGGATCTTTTAGTGTAATGGCACTTTCTTCCGGGATGGGGAGTCCGCTGGCTTTCTCAGCGAGATAGCCAAAGCCAAGCGTCTTACCGGAAGTATGAATAACTTCATGATGTTTTGCTTTGCATTCTGACACTGGCACGCTCCACTCTTTAGCGGCCGCCTGCTCCAACATTAACCTAACCGTTGCTCCCGCTTTTCGCATGGGCGTATAAAACATTCTCACACTGTATGAGCCATCGGTATTCTGATCACCATATTTTTCATCACCCTGAGCCTGCTCCACCTTCACGCGACTCCAATCCGCTTCGAGCTCATCGGCCATTACTAACGGAAGGCTGGTGCGAATGCCTGTTCCCATCTCAGAGCGATGGGCGATCAACGTTACATCACCATTGCCGTTGATGCTGATAAAAAAATTGGGAGAAAATACCGATGCCGGATTGCCTGTCAATTTCTTCGAGTTGTCGGTGCAACTCAACTGAATGCCTAACAGCAAGCCTGTCATGCCAACGGAAGTGGATTTAATAAAATCCCTGCGACTGACTTTATAAATTTTGTGATCGAATGTTTCTGTTTTCATCAGGAGTTTCCTTTAGTAGCTGTCTTAATCGCTTTTCTAATTCTCTCATAGGTTCCACATCGGCAGATGTTTCCCGCCATGGCTATTTCAATTTCTTCATCAGAGGGATTTGAGTTTTTTTCGATCAAGGCAATCGCTGACATGATTTGCCCGGTTTGGCAGTATCCACATTGCGGTACGTTTTCATCCATCCAGGCTTGTTGAATGGGATGAAGTCCTGCTTCGGAGACACCCTCTATGGTGGTGACTTTCTTTTCTCCAATACTTGAAACCGGAGTCGAGCACGAACGAATAGCATTGCCATCCAGGTGCACAGTACAGGCACCGCATTGTGCCATGCCACATCCAAATTTTGTTCCGGTTAAGTCAAGGTGATCGCGGAGTACCCACAGCAGTGGCGTTTCCGGTACAGCCTCAACTTCATGAGTTTTACCATTGATAGTAAGTTGATAGGTTGCCATTCGATTTGAGTTTGATTTCGAGCGAGGAGAAACGAATAAACACTACAGCGTTGAAGCGTCAGTCAATTTAAATAATCTTCTTGCCTAAAATTTTCACTTCAGACAAGAAGATCACAACAGATTACATCAATGTCAGGATCAGAGAAGACACCAATAGCATCATGAAATGATAGCCCGTATTAATACCAAATAATTTCCATGATTTTCTCTCCCAGGTTACGGTGCCAATATCAACAGGCAAATAGAAGCCCAGCCAGGTAAAGAAAGTTGAACTCATTACATTCGCCATGGGCGACATTTCACTGCTACCAGGAACAAAGCTCCAGGCCGCGATATTGTGTGCAAAAACATAGGCAAGGAAAAAGTTACCGATTACCATGATGATCATTCCTTTAGCCATTTCGCCACCAGAAGGCTTGACGTTTGTATCGAACCCCATTTCTTTTGCCCAGGCTTTGCCAAAGAGCGGTGTGTACCAGAGAAAACCAAGAAAAAAGTTCGCCACAACAGCTACCAGAATAGCAGTCATATTAATGTTCATTTCCATAAGGTTTTGGGTTTAGTTTGAGAGGATGAATGTACTAATTTTTCTCTAACTAAGTTAGCCATACCTGCAGGAGACAGGCGCTCCAACCTTACTTTTCCAGCATACCTATCTGGCCAAGATGTGAAGCCTTATGACTTACCCGACTAAGCATAACGTTTAGCTTGTTCCGATGAGGTTCTTTCTTAAAATCTTCTTCAGTGACCGCCATATGACGGCTATGCCAGTCGCTTTCAGTCATTGATTTAAACGTGTTATCTAATTCTGCAACGATTGCTTTCCATTGAGTATTCAACTCTTCTTTGCTGAGATGACCCGTTTGATTAGTGCCCCTCTCATGATGATAGATATTTGCTAGTTGAGGAAACATTCTTTTGCGTATGCCAAAGAGCTCAAGAAGAGCATCATCTGTATCTGCAAGATGGCCCATCAACCATGAGGGAGAGTTGCCGCCAGGCACAATGGCTTTGTTAAAATGATCAGCAGTAAGTGCATCAAGCATTTTTTGCATTCTGCGATTGTACGTGTCCCATTGGATTAAGCAAATTTCGATAGTAGTCATTGAGTGTGGGTTTAGTTAATGAAGTGAACAATTGGTTCTATTTTCAAGTTCATTCTTGAATCACAAAGGTCAAACGATCATGTTTTTTCAACAGTTGAGCCTCTGCTTTCAAGTAATCTTTGTTATATTTCTACTTGTTAATATCGCCTATGGAAAGCATTGTTGTCATTGTTCTTGTTGTTTTTGTTTTATTCCTCGTCTACAAAATCATAAAGACTCTTTTTAAATGGCTATTAATAGGCATCGTCATCGTGCTGGCTTTTGCTTATTTTTCAAATCCTGATGAACTCGAACACAAAAGCAAACTGAGGGAATTGACTAAGAACCTGCCTGTGAAAATTAAAGACAGCGCCATTCAGGTTGATAACTACAAAGTTTTTTCGTTAACGAAAGTGAAGGTTGACGGTAAAGAAAAAATTACAGGCGTAGGCGCTTTTGGTAAGGTGTGGTATTTTGACGATCTCAAAAATTAATCTCTCCATTCCAAAAAATTAAACGGCAACTTTCTTAATTTTTGTAGGGTGACTTAGTTTATAGTCAATCGACTGAGTATTCAAATTTAAACTTCGATTGACATAACCCTTCTTGTATTCTTTTATTCTGGCTTCAAATTCAATGATCGTGCCCTCCGTAAGCGACACCTTCTCAAACCCCTTCGAATAACTAAACCACACATGATCGGCTACCACCTTGTTGGATTCTGCATCGACAACGGTTTTCAGTAGTATGGTATCCTCGGCATAGCCTTTGAAGTTGGTCTTCTTACCGATGCGTTCAAAGACTGCTCTGAATTTTTTACGTTTCCCCTCTTCAGCAGCTAGCTTTGTTCTCATGAACTACCGGTTCACAGAAAAAACATCAATTTTTTTTCTTCAATTGATCAAACTTAGATTCAACCGCCTTTTTCGGGAATACATTGTCTTTCAAATTGGTGTCCGCTGTTTCAAAGTTGGGATCAATGACAACGTTGATCACCTCTTTTTCTTTCACAAACACTTTTTTGATCTCCAATTCATTGGCTCTCCAGATCTCCGCTGGCAATCGCTCTATTTCTTTTGACCCGTCTTTAAACGTCCATTCAATGATGACAGGCGAAACCAGACCTCCTTTGTTTTTCAATGTGATTTCATAAATATTTTTTCCTTCCAGATTCTGACGAATGCCGTTGTCGTCTACTTTATTAAGGAATTCTCCATATCCTGTGCCCGGAGTATTGATCACATTAAACTCCTGAGGACCGTTGCTAAAGTCATTTGTCTTTCCTTTGCCAGTGCCCGTATCCAAATCCCCGGCTTTCACCTTGATATTTTTCTTCTCAATGTCAGCCGATGGAGTTTTTACTTTGAACCACTTCACTTCGTCCAACTCTAAGTCAACATTGTCAGTGGAGTAGAACCAGCCTCTCCAGAACCAATCCAGATCAACTGCCGAGGCATCTTCCATTGTTCGGAAGAAGTCAGCGGGCTTAGGATGTTTGAATGCCCATCGCTGAGCATATTCTTTGAAGGCTTTGTCAAACAGTTCATGGCCCATTACCGTTTCGCGCAACAGGGTGAGCGCTGCTGAGGGCTTATCATAACCATTTTCAGAAAAATATTTTGATTGATTATCGGATGATGCCATGACAGGCCTCATCATGGTTTTGTCGCCTCGCATGAAAGCGGTGATTCCCTTGGGAATTTCGGATAGTAACTCAAACTCCGGATAGCGTTCTACTTTGGTTTCTTTTTCTAAGAAAGTATTCAGGCCTTCATCCATCCATGTCCACTGGCGCTCATCTGAGTTGACAATCATGGGAAAGAAATTATGACCTACTTCGTGAACAACAACACCTACCATTCTCTCCAGCGTGCGCTGAGAATAAGTGCCATCTTTATTGGGCCTTCCAAAATTGAAACATATCATAGGATACTCCATCCCAATGCTTGCGGTATGCACCGAATAAGCGGTAGGATAAGGATACTCAATGGTTCTGGCAGAATATACTTCTAACGTATTCTTAATTGCTTTCGTGGATTCTTTTTCCCAGAGTGGATTCCCTTCTTTCGGATAAAGTGATTGTGCCAGTGGAGTCTTATCTCCAATCTTTACGGCCATGGCATCCCATATAAACTTGCGTGACGAAACAAAGGCAAAGTCACGAACATTCTCAGCGGTAAATTCCCAAGTACTTTTTTTCTTCGACCTTTCTTTTTCCTTTTTGCGCGCTTCCTGCTCAGTGACAATCAGTACGGGCTGATCAAATGTTTTACGTGCTTTCTCAAAGCGATCCTGTTGCTCTTTGCTTAACACTTCCTTAGAATTTTGCAGCCACCCTGTAGCGCCCACAATATGATCAGAAGGCACAGTAATGCGCACCTTGAAATTTCCAAAAGCAAGGGTAAACTCTCCATCGCCTAGAAATTGTTTGTTTTGCCACCCTTCATAATCATCAAACACGCACATGCGTGGGTACCATTGCGCTAGTGTGTAAAGGTAGTTGCCATCTTCAGGGAAAAACTCATAGCCCCCACGTTCATCAAATTTCATACGATCGTATTCTGTATAACTCCAATCCACAGCAAATGAATATTTTTCTCCCGTTTTTAACGGGGCGGGTAAATCCACGCGCATCATAGTTTGATTAATCAGGTAGGGAAGGTTTTTGCCGGTGGCAGCATCAGCTACTTTTTTTATCGTGTATCCTCCCGTATAATCATAACCATCTACTGCTTTAGCGAAAGAGCGTGTAGGAATAGAATCTCTTACCCGACTTGCAGCTGTGGAGGTAGCCATACTGTTTTTGGCAAGAATATTTTGATCGAGCTGAAGCCAGAGATACGACAAGGTTTCTGGCGCATTATTATAATAAGTGATCGTTTCCGATCCCGTGACTAATTGGGTCTCATCATTCAGTTCTACGTTGATCACGTAATCTGCACGCTGCTGCCAGTAAGCGGGACCAGGAGCCCCGGAGCCACTCCGATAATTATTGGGCGTTGGTAATTGCTGATCCAGTTGTTCAAATTTTCCCTTCCATTGCTGGGCAAAGGACAAACTGCATACAAACAGAAGTGATAAAGACAGAAGATTTTTCATGAAGGCTATTTTTGCGGTTCCAAACATACGAAAGTCACAAACCAATCTCTCGGAATGCCTTCGTTTTTAATAACACAAATGGAGCGAGGTGATTTAATTCCCTTTCTTTTTCAGCTCATCAAATTTGGAAGGCTGAACTACCTTGGGGAAAATATTATCATCGGTGTTGATATCGGCAGTTTCTCTCATCGGATCAAGCACGATATTTACAACTTCCTTGTCCTTGGCAAAAACTTTAGTCACCGTACTTTCATTGGCTCTCCAGATTTCGGCAGGAATACGTTCAATTTCTTTGCTACCATCCTTGAAGGTCCATTCAATGATTACCGGCATCAACAGCCCACCTCTATTGGTGAGTGTTACTTCATAGAAGTTTTTATTCTGAAGTTTATTGATGATGGCCTTGTCATCCACCTTGTTCTGAAACTCCTGATACAAGCGGGCATCTGTAGGAATAATTGAGAATGGCTGCGGACCGCTGCTGAAATCATCTGCTTTTTTTCCACCATCATTGGCAGACGCGAGATCACCTTTCTTCACAGACTTGTTTTTATTTTCCAGATCAGTTTGTTCTTTTCGCATGGTGTACCATTTCACTTTGTCAATGGACTGATCGCAATTGTCGGTAGTATAAAACCATCCCTTCCAAAACCAATCTAAATCAACAGCCGAAGCATCTTCCATCGTACGAAAGAAATCAGCTGGCTTGGGATGCTTGAAAGCCCAGCGCTGAGCATATTCTTTGAAAGCCCTATCAAATAACTCAGGTCCCATGATGGTTTCGCGCAATATATTTAAACCTGTTGCGCATTTTGCGTATTGTTCCTGGCCGGACTGCAGTACTTGCTCCCCATTGGTCATCAACGGGCGCATGATGGATTTATCTCCTTTCATGTAAGGAACAATCTTTTCGGCTGGCCCCCGATTCACCGGCATGGTTGGATAATTCTCTACCTCAGTTCTGTATTGAATAAAAGTATCAAAGCCTTCATCCTGCCATGTCCACTGGCGTTCATCCGAGTTAATAATCATCGGGAAAAAATTATGACCCACTTCATGGACGATTACACCAATCATTCTCCACTTCGTGGCGTCATCATAGGTGCCATCTTTTTTAGGCCTTCCGAAATTGAAACAAATCATCGGGTATTCCATTCCAATGCTTGCTGTATGTACGGAGATGGCAACAGGATAAGGATAGTCGATCGTGTACTTTGAGTAGGTGATCAATGTATTCTTAACGGCTATAGTAGATTCTTTTTCCCAAAGTGGATTTCCCTCTTTAGGATAGTATGACATCGCAAGTGGCGTTTTGCCTCCTACGTTCACTGCCATGGCATCCCATATAAATTTGCGAGAAGAACAAAACGCAAAATCGCGCACATTCTCTGCGTGAAACTCCCAGGTTTTCTTTTGCGTGAGTTTGGTTTTCTCTTTCTGAACAGCCTCAGCTTGTGTGGTAATAATTACAGGTTTATCAAATGTTGTTTTTGCTTTTTCAAAACGCTCTTGTTCTGTTTTTGTCAACACCTCTTGCGGATTTTTCAATATCCCCGTTGCTCCTACCATATGGTCGGCAGGTACGGTTATGCGAACTTTATAATCGCCAAACGCCAGAGCGAACTCGGCTCCACCAAGGAACTGTTTATGTTGCCATCCTTCGTAATCATCATACACGCACATGCGTGGAAAGAATTGCGCTATTGTATACAGGTAGTTACCATCTTCAGGAAAATATTCCAATCCGCTGCGGCCACCTATCGTCATTCGATCGGTTATATTATAAGACCAATCAACAGAGAACGAAACCTTCTCTCCTGTTTTCAACGGTTGTGATAAATCTACGCGCATCATGGTAGCATTGATGGTGTAGGGCAGAGGACTACCATTGGCATCCTTTACACTCTTTATTTTGTGACCCCCGTCAAAATCATAAAGATTTAAGCCACCGGCTATCGTTTTTGTAGCTACCGAATCTTTGATAGAATAGCGGGAAGTCTTTTTTGTGTTACTCTCTTTATTAAAAAGGTTTTGATCCAGTTGCAGCCATAGATATTTTAAAACATCGGGTGAGTTGTTGTGGTAAGTGATCGTTTCTGAGCCACTAATGCTCTGATTATTATCATTAAGTTCTATGTTAATCACATAATCAGCTTTTTGTTGCCAATACTTTGGGCCGGGAGCTCCGGAGCCGGTGCGATATTCATTTGGCGTGGGAAGAGTTTGATCCAATTGTTCAAATTTGCCCTGCCATTGCTGAGCAAAGATTTGCGCGTTGGTACAAATTAGGAGTAAGAATAATAATTTTTTCATGGGACAGTTTTAAGTATTCTATTTTATAGCTGCATGTCAGACTTTGCGCAAGAAAGACAAGCGTGTTTAAATTAATTTCCTTTTTTCTTCAATTCGTCAAACTTGGAAGGATGTGCTACTTTAGGAAACACGTTGTCTTGCGTGTTGATATCTGAAGTCTCTTTCAATGGATCAAGCACAATGTTTACTACCTCTTTGTCTTTCGCAAATACCTTAGTCACCATGCTTTCATTAGCACGCCAGATTTCTGCCGGGATTCGCTCAATTTCCTTACTTCCATCTTTGTAGGTCCACTCAATAATAACTGGCATGAGCAGCCCACCTTTATTAGTAAGTGTTACTTCATAGAAGTTTTTATTTTCCAGTTTAGTAATGATTCCTTTATCGTCTACTTTATTTTGAAACTCCTGGTAAAGTCGGGCATCCGTTGGGATAACTGAGAAGGGCTGAGGGCCACCGCTGAAATCTTCATTCTTTTTATCGCCACTTCCACCAGCTGAAGCAAGATCCCCTTTCTTCACGGTCTTGTTCTTATTCTCAACATCGGTTTGTTCTTTCCGCATAGTGTACCACTTCACCTTATCAATGGACTGGTCACAATTGTCAGTAGAATAAAACCAACCTTTCCAAAACCAATCAAGATCTACGGCAGAGGCGTCTTCCATAGTGCGAAAAAAATCTGCCGGCTTAGGATGCTTGAATGCCCAACGTTGCGCGTATTCTTTAAAAGCTCTATCAAATAACTCAGGACCCATCACCGTTTCGCGCAGGATGTTTAAGGCCGTAGCACATTTTGAATATTGCTCGGCACCATAATTACTGCTTACCACGTTATCAGCGGAAACCATAAGGGGGCGTTGAATAGATTTATCTCCTTTCATGTAAGGAACAATTTTATCGGCAGGGCCCCTTCGTTGAGGCATAGTTGGATAATTTTCAACCTGGGTGCGATACTGAACAAAGGTATCAAAGCCTTCGTCTTGCCATGCCCACTGCCGCTCATCCGAGTTGATGATCATCGGAAAGAAGTTGTGTCCCACTTCGTGGATAATCACTCCGATCATTGCCCATTTCTTATCATCGGAGAACGTACCATCCTTGTTTGGCCGGCCACCATTAAAGCAAATCATTGGATACTCCATGCCAATGCTCGCGGTATGAACAGAAATAGCAACAGGATAGGGGTAATCAATAGTGTACTTTGAATAAGTAGTTATCGTGTTCTTCACTGCTTTAGTCGATTCTTTTTCCCAGAGAGGATTCCCTTCTTTAGGATAATAAGACATGGCCAGCGTAATGCCATTACCAATCTTCACAGCCTGGGCGTCCCAAATGAATTTGCGTGAAGATGAAAAAGCAAAATCGCGGACATTGTTTGCATGATACTCCCATGTCTTCTTATCAGTAGAGCGTGTCTTTTCTTTTCTGGCGGCCTCTTGTTGATTGACAATAATAACCGGTGCATCAAATGATGACTTTGCTTTTTCAAATAATGTTTGTTGTTCGGCTGTCAAAACCTGCTGCGGATTTTGTAAAACACCGGTAGCGGCAACAATATGGTCAGCAGGTACAGTGATGCGGACTTTATAATTTCCAAAGTTGAGTGTAAACTCTCCTTGTCCTAAAAATTGTTTGTTTTGCCATCCGAGATAATCATCATACACACACATACGTGGAAACCAATGTGTGATACAGTACAGGTAGTTGTCATCCTCCGGAAAGTACTCCATTCCCCCGCGCCTGCCGGCTTCACTTTCATTGAGTCGATTGCTTACAAAATAAGACCATGCTACCGAAAAATTTAGTCGCTCACCGGGCTTCAAGGGTTGAGGCAGATCCACTCTCATCATTGTATGATTGATCGTATATGTCAACTCTTTCCCACCAGCATCTTTTACAAACCTGATTTTATAGCCACCCATGTAGCTGCCATAGACATCCAGGTTTTGCTGAATCTGAGAAGTAAGGATGGAGTCCTTCAATGAATTGGTCTTGATTTGATCAGTAAGGTTACCGTCTGCAAGAATATTCTGATCCAATTGAAGCCAGATGTATTTTAAAACATCGGGGGAATTGTTGTGATAAGTAATCTTTTCTGAGCCAGTGACCTCATGCGTAACGTCATTCAACTCAACGTCAATTTCATAATCGGCTTGTTGTTGCCAATACTTAGGGCCCGGAGCCCCTGAGCCTGACCGATATTCATTGGGTGTAGGCAGTGCCTGGTCAAGTTGTTCAAACTTGCCTTGCCAATTAGTTTCCTGCGCCAAGGCCACCTGGCCCATAAGAAGCAATACAAAGAGAATGATTCGATTCATAAATATTACCGAGTATAATTTTACCAAAAAATTTTGTCTTTAATCAGGAGTAGGGCTATTCCACCAATAGCGGAGGATACAACCATCTTCCAATCCCTGCGGTTGGCACGCAATAAATCAAGTACAATAAAAGTCAAGAGCAAGAAAATACCAACAACAATTATTTGCCCGAATTCCAAACCAACATTAAAGGCAAATAAAGGGGATGCAATGCTGCTGGCCTTTCCAAGTATCACCCGTAAGTAGTTAGAAAATCCCATCCCATGAATTAACCCAAAGAACAAAGCAAGAAAATAATTGATCTGAACGGGTCTTTTGGACAGAAGTGTTTCGCTGCTAAAAAGATTAGATAGGCAGGTAACGAGAATAGTAATGGGTATTAAAAACTCAATGAGTTCGGTGTTCACAGAAATGAGCTGCAACGTGGCCAGCGCTAATGTTACCGAATGGCCAATGGTAAATGCAGTAACGAGAATAAGAATGCGCTTCCAATCACGAACTGTGTACACTGCGCACAAAGCCAGAACGAAGAGTATATGATCATACCCATTTATATAGTCGAGAATATGATCCTTTCCCAGACCAAAGTAAAGTTGAAACTCGCTCACTAGTGAAAAAAGAATAGCAAGTATAAGTGTTATCCCTGAGATGTAACAACTCAAGTGGTTTTGATGCTGAACAGGATGGCTCTATTTTTGATTAAATTTGAGATTATGATTACGCTATTTTGTTCTTTTTTATTGTTTCTTCATCCTATCCACCTGTCGGTATCGGAGATTAACTACAGTGAGAAGGACAAGGCCCTTCAGATAACCTCCCGGATTTTCATTGATGATTTGGAAACATCCATTCGAAAAAAGCTTAACCAGCCCGAGTTGGATATCCTCAAGCCAACGGGAGGGCAATCAACAGATCAGTTAGTAAGTGCCTATATCAACGATCATTTTAAAGTTAAACTGGATAACAAACCACAGAAACTAAGCTACCTGGGACACGAAATTGAGGACGCTGCCATCATTTGTTATATTGAAATTGAAAAAGTAAAAAAATTTAAAACACTGGAAGTGTTCAATGACATCATTCAGGAAACACATGAAGATCAATCGAACCTTATTCATGTAACGTACAAAGGACCCGTGAAAAGTTTACGACTCCTACGCGATAAGCCGATGGACATCCTTACCTTTGAAAGCAAATAAAGCAATATACCATGCGACAAAAAATTGTAGCCGGCAACTGGAAAATGAACAAGACTGCAGAAGAAGCACAATCGCTAACTTCTGAATTGATTAACCTTGTAGCAGAAATAAAGAACAACGCAAAAGTAATTTTGTGCGTGCCTTTCCCCTATCTGCAAACAACCAGAAAACAGCTGGGGAGTAATGCTAACGTTACAGTAGGCGCACAAAATTGCAGCGAACATGAATGGGGCGCGTACACCGGAGAGGTTTCTGCTCCCATGCTTAAATCACTTGATATCCCTTATGTTATAATTGGGCACAGTGAGCGTAGACAATATTTTGGTGAAGATGGAAAGCTACTGGCCAAAAAAGTGGATAAAGCTTTAGCTCATGGACTAATACCCATCTTTTGTTGTGGTGAACCATTGGAAATACGAGAGAAAGGGACACATGAGGCTCTGGTAAAAACTCAGGTGGAAGAAAGTCTTTTTCATCTCACTGCGGAGGCACTTCAGAAAGTTGTGATTGCTTATGAACCAGTTTGGGCTATTGGCACCGGCAAGACGGCCACCTCACAACAAGCACAAGATATGCATGCTGTGATTCGTCAACACCTTGCATCAAAGTATGGCAACACAGTGGCACAAGAAATTTCTATTCTCTATGGTGGAAGTGTGAAAGCCGATAACGCCAAAGAACTTTTCTCCTGCCCCGATGTGGATGGTGGCCTGGTTGGAGGAGCCTCATTAAAATCAAAAGAATTTATTGAGATTGTTAAAGCTGGTTAGGAATTATAGAATCTTTATCAGTTCATTAGTGCTATGTATCACACTCGCCTGCAGGTTATTTGCGATCCTGAATATGCCGAAATCCTGATGGCTGAAATTGCCGAGACAGGTTTTGATTCTTTCCTGGAGACAGACAAAGGGTTTGAAGCCTACGTAGAAAACGATCAGTTTGATAAAAAACAGCTCGCAGACATTCAGCAGAAATACAAACACGTAAAGCCTTTGCTCTTGTTCGAAGATCGTATTCAGAAACAAAACTGGAATGAAGAGTGGGAAAAAAGCCTTCAACCGATACTAGTTGAAGATCAATGCCTCATACGCGCAGAGTTTCATAAGATTGAGAAAAAATATCCTTACGAAATAATTATAACACCAAAGATGTCATTTGGAACGGGTCACCATCAGACTACCTACCTTATGATAAAAAGTCAGCTTCAGCTGGATCACGATAACAAGCGTGTGATGGATGCAGGTTGTGGTACGGGAATATTATCCATCATGGCGAGTAAACGGGGAGCTGCTTCCGTAGAAGCATTTGACATTGATGAGTGGAGTGTCATCAACGGACAAGAGAACATTGAAAACAATCGTTGCACAAATATTCATCTTCAGCAGGGGAAAATCAGTGACTTGAAGTTTTCTGGAGCATTTGACATCATTCTGGCTAATATCAACAAGAACGTTCTGTTGGCGGAGATTGAAACGTACGCGGACTACCTTCGGTCCACAGGCCAGCTATTGCTCAGCGGATTTTATACTTCTGACATTGATGATCTGCTAAAGCAAGCATCGAAATTTGGTTTTAAAGAAGTACGGAGAGATGAGAAAGAAACCTGGGCAACCCTTCTTTTGCAAAAGACGTAAGTGGAAAAATTTTCGTTAATACTCAGGGTATGTAGATTTGCGATTTAGGCGGGGCCAGGAGTTTAAAATCACACTTTGCAAGTCTTAAAAGCCACCGTTAGCACATTCCCCAATTATTTACGAATTTCAAGGTTTTGACTGCGTGAAGAAGGTTTTATCTCATTTGTATTTGCTTTTTGCGGCTGTTGGTGCAGTCCACGCCCAGGGCGATAGTAAGCCCTATCAATATAGTTTTCAGGATAGCATTCGCCTCGTTTTGGAAAACACGAAGAATGCGGACGCCATTACAATAGGGACGAGTTTTAACACCGTGTGGGCATCGCTTGGACCCGATCAACAACGAACAATCAGAAGTCATGTGAAGTCAATGAAAAAGAAGCTTTACAAACTTCGCCCTCATCAGGTCAATTATTTTGGTGCCATAGCCGATGCTATCAACTTGGAAAAAACAGACCCCGCGCGTCTTACCAATTATCTGTTGATTGCCGGGAAAGTGATTGATAAAGAAAATCCGAATAAAGCGAATGAATTCTTTAAGCAAAGCCGGGATTTTTTTGAGGGTCATGCATTGAATAATACAAAGTATTACCGACTGAAAGTTTTTGACGATGAGTATCGATTCGATTATATAGAGCCTGCTGTCTTTTCTACCATGCCAGACACAGCACAAGCCATTGCTTACGTAGAACCTGATACATCTTCTTACAATACACCAGCATACCTCCAACCCATTCAGCAGCCCGAGCTCACCGGTCCCGTACTTCGATTTGATAAACTCTCGCTAAATTTTGCAACATCCTTCGACTCCACCTTTATAACAAATACGAAAGGAGTCTTTTCATTACGAGATAAAATTTTTGTAGGTGAAGGTGGCCGATTTGATTGGACAAGTGCCGGGCTTGGAGCCGATTCTGTCTACTATGAATTTTCAAAATATAGTTTCAAAACGGCAAGTGCATCATTAAAAGCGAGACAAGGCAAGCTTACTTATGTGGGCAGGTTGCCCGGTGTGGTGCAAGGTGTATTTGAATTTAAGAGCGTTACTCACAAGGATAAAAAGAGCGCAGGCTATCCCCGCTTTGCCTCGTATCGTAGCGACATTGCTGTGCTGGGCCTTGGAAGTGAAAAAATGAAGTACCGAGGCGGCTTTGGGCTGCAAGGTGCGCACATGAATAGTTCATCGGTGACAGGTGACATGGCTTATCTTGAGCTTCTGGGAGAAACAGACAAAAAATTTACAGCACAGGCAAAGCTTTTCGAGTTTCGCGATTCTACTGTAAGCTCTCAGCGTGCGCGCGTTGCCATCTTCCAGGGCAATGATTCCATTTTCCATCCCGCCATGTACTTTAGTTATGATTTTGGAAAAGAGAAACTGGCACTGTCAAAAGAAAAAAGCTCATTGCGCAAAGCCCCCTTCTCATCTTCATTTTTCAATGTTGATTTTAATGCCGATCAAGTTCGCTGGGATTTAAAATCCGATAGCCTTAATATTTTTAATCTCGGTAGCGGAAAGACAGCGCCACTTATTATTGAATCCACAGATTACTATGAGCCGGAGGATTACCGAATCCTTCAGGGACAGGGATTCCGGTTTCATCCACTGGCTCTGGTAGCCAACTATGCCATCAATAATAACATTCGGGATTTTTATGTTTTCGATTTGGTTGGACAACGTACACTGCCCGAGTTAAAGACAGCCATGGACTTTCTTTCCCAGAAGGGCATGATTGATTATGAAGCCTCTACAGGAAGAGTACATGTTAAAGAAAAGGCTGTTCATTTTGTACAATCAGTTAAAGGAGAAACCGACTATGACAATTTGAAGATTCAGTCTTTCATAGAAGGTTCGGCAAATGCCACCATCAATTTTCCTAAAGCCTATATGATCGTAAGGGGCGTGGAAGAATTTAATGTCAGTGATTCGCTGAACGTTGTTATCAAACCAGATAGCAGCACGATTAAACTATTGAAGAACCGTGATATTAAGTTTGATGGTACTATTAATGCAGGAAATTTTGAGATCACGGGAAAGGATTTTACCCTTAAGTATGACAGCTTTTTCATCAACTTAAATCACATTGATTCCATACGTTTTTATGTAACAGAAAAAAATGGTGTACGCAGGCGTGTAAATAATTCGATGGTGGGCGCAGACTCCACCGCTGCCGCTGCAGGGGGAATGCAATCTTCTAACAAAACCTCTGGCACGCTTTTCATAAGCAGCCCTACCAATAAATCGGGGAAATTGAAATTGCCCAATTATCCTCGACTTGATGCCACTGCGGGGGGCGTTATTTACTTTGATCGTCAGGAAGTGCTGAGTGGTGCGTATGATCGCTCAGTTTTCTTTGTGGTGCCTCCCTTTAAGTTAGACAGTCTCAACGATGCTGATCCAAGCTCTATCAACTTTGACGGCACGTTTGTTTCCAGCGGCATGTTCCCCGGTTTCAAAGAGAAACTTCATACCATGGCAGACAAATCGCTGGGCTTTACCCATGCAGTACCAAAATCCGGCTACCAACTCTTCCAGGGAGATGGAAAATTTAACGGAGCCCTGAGTCTGGACAACGCAGGTATCCGCGCCACCGGAAAGATTGATTACCTCGCAGCTAGTGTAGAGTCACAGGATTTCGTTTTCTATCCAGATTCCGTTATGGGAAAGGGCAAGGTGGGAGAAATAAAAGAGAAACAGGTTGGCAATGTATTTTTTCCTCAGGTAACATTCCCTGACTTCAAAATGAAGTGGTTGCCCAAGCAAGATCAATTCAAAGTAAAAAACTTACGCGAGCCATTTGCACTTTATAAGACCACGGCCCAGTTAGACGGAAGTTTGACCATAGCAAAAAAAGGTGTTACCGGCTCAGGTAAGCTAAGCACGAGAGGAAGTGAAGTGGCTTCTAAGGAGTTGAGTTTTGCGGCAAAGGATTTTGGTGCACGCCATGCAAGTTTTCAAGTAAAAACAGATAACCCGGAAAAGCCTGCGCTGGCTGGAGATGATGTTAGATTAAAATTTGATCTGGCAAAGAATGTGGCTACAATTAGTCCGGAAGTGGAAGGAGTTGCAGCCATTGATTTTCCCTACGCCCAATTTAAAACGTCAATTCCCCAGGCTCAATGGGACTTGAATACTCAAAAAATAACGATGACAAAGGCGGCCGATATTCCGTTGGAAAATTCTTATTTCTACACCACCCGCAAGGAATTGGATTCACTAAGCTTTAATGCAGAAAAAGCAGAGTACGACATTAAATCACAGCAGCTTAAAGTCAGTGGTATTCCTTTTATCGTAGTGGCTGATGCGAAGATAACACCCGAAAACAACGAAGTGCTTATCCTTGAAAACGCAAAGATAGGGCAACTAAAAAACACCACACTCATTCTTGATACACTGAACGGCTATCACCGCCTTACACAGGGAGTGGTGGATATTGTTTCGCGAAAGGAATTTAGTGGGTACGCGACCTATCAGTATGTTAATGCTGTGAGCGACACCTTCGCCATCAAGATGACGGACTTTCATTTGGAGGATATTGCAGAAGAAGCAAAGAGCAAGCGAAAGGATAAAAATTTGAAAGCTAACCAACAAACTGTGGGTACTGGTGCGGTAGTGGACAAAGATAATCTTGTATTGGCACCGCGGATTTTTTACAAAGGAGATATGACCATGTACGCCACGCGGCCAGCACTACAATTAAAGGGCTACGTAAAACTCGACTTGAAAAAAATAAAAGGATACAATACCTGGCTTGTATACGAACAAAGTGGAGATGAGAAGGAGGTTTATTTGGATTTTGATAATGCCATTACAGAAGAGGGAAGAAGAGCAGAAGCGGGATTGCACTTTGCGAACGACAACGATCTATACATCACATTTGTAAGTGATAAGAAAAACTCAGAAGACGAAGACTTTTTCTTACCGAAGGGTTCGCTATTCTTTGATAAAGAAAGCACGGAATTCAGAATAGAAGATCGTGAAAAAGCAGCAGGCAATAAGCTATCAGGGCAAGTCTTCGCTTATAATGAAGATAAACAAGAAGTTCGCTTTGAAGGTCCGGTAAACTTTTTTAGAGGGAACAAGGAATTCAACCTGACAGCCACCGCGCTGGGTTCTGGCAATCTGGAGACGAATGATATCAAGATGAATTCATTTGTCATGGTAGACATGAACTTGCCAGGCCTTGCTTATCAGATAATGGCCATCAACGTTCAGGAGGTTATCAAAGCCGAAGGTGCTAATGACGGGCTGGGCGATCAGACAGAACTACTATACAAGATAGCAGACATTGTAGGGGAACGGGCGGTAAAAGATTATGAACAAAAATCCCTTCAGAATTATGTTTCCTTAGGTACCATCCCGGCCCTTGTTAAGCCAATTGTATTTTCGAATTCAAATTTGAAGTGGTCGCAGAAAGCAAAAGCGTTTTATAGTGAAGGAACTTTAGGGATAAGTAATATCGGGCGTTATGATATTAACGGAGCTTTTGAGGGGTTTATGGAAATAAAGAAGAATGAAGATGGAAGCCCTGTGTTCCATGTGTTTTTCAAGGCCTCTCCCGATGCCTGGTACTATTTCGGTTATGAGGATAATCGGTTGATTACACACTCATCCAATCCTGCTTACAATGACTTGATTTCCAAAAAAACCAATGCTGCCAAAGCAAAAGTAGGGGAACTTGTATTTATCCCGGGTAGTGACGATGAGACATTGACATTCATCAACCGGTTTCGACAGACCTACAACGGGCTGGAGGCTCCTTATAGTTTAGGTGGCAATTCGCAAACGACCAAGAAGAAGGATAAAAAGAAAGACGAAGAAGAAGATGATGGCTTCTAACGTCTCAATAGTCTGCTATAAAAAAAGCCCTCTGAAAAAATCGGAGGGCTTTTTATTTACCTTAACGGTTGATTAAAGTTTACCAGAAAGCTCTTTGCTCGCTTTGAACTTAGCTACTTTCTTAGCTTTGATTTTGATAGTTTCTCCATTGAACGGATTGCGTCCAACACGGGCAGCTCTTTTCGATACGGAGAAAGTTCCAAAGCCTACTAGGGTAAGCTTGTCACCCTTCTTCAGGGTTTTGGTAACGCCATCCATAAAAGAGTCAAGTGCAGCAACGGCTGCTACTTTAGTGATGCCTGCATCTTCCGCAATTTTGGTAATTAGTTCTGCTTTGGTCATAGTGGTATAAATAAGTGTTTGTTAACGGTGTGCAAATTTAGAATCTTTTTGGTTCTGTCAAATCTTTTTGATTGAAATGTATTTCTACCACCTCTTTGCAGATCATTGCTGGTGGCTGATTTGGTTGAGATTGCCTCTGACTAAGGCAAGAGGTCTTTCGTCTTTTCCACCGGCTCGCTTGTGTTTTGAATCATATTCGGATGAAACGGTGATTGATCCTGATGAATTTTAATTGCTCTTTTCGAAAGGATGATTCCAATGATTAATGAAATAATCGCTCCCAACCAAATGCCCGGAACGTAAGCAATAAACCAGAAGTAGTCATACGCTCCATGAAATAGCGTGGCAATTCCAAGAGCATGAAAGGCGTAGTACGATTTTTTATGTTCAAACTTTGCCTTACCAAGGTAATACCCCATCAGCACTGCGAAAGACGCATGGGCCGGCACGGCCGTAAACATTCTGAGAATGGCAGTTTGAATACCACCATCAGCAACGTATAAGATATTCTCAAACGTAGCGAAGCCCATACTCACCATAACGGCATAGACAATGCCATCAAAGGGTTCATTGAAGTTTTTGTTCTTATAAAGTATGCCCCGGACAAAAATAAATTTACTAAACTCCTCAACCAGCGCGACAATTAGAAAAGCATGAACGGCCTGCTCTGATACATCCCGCTCATTGATGGTGACGAACTGATCAATTACCTGACTAAGAATAAGAGTTATAAATATGCTAAGAATACCAAACAGGAAGCTCCGCACCAGCAAGCCAATAGGTTCACGTTCGTGTTTGTCTTTGAGATAAATGTATAAAACGATGGACACACCAGGAGCCAGTGCAAGCGCTAGAAGCAGAAGAATACTCATCCTGATAATTTTATGTACTCAAGATAAGCGGTAGAATTGACAATTGCGAATTAGTTGTATACAGAGCAGGCTACTCTTTGTCTACATTTTTTCGAAAGAGATCCTGGGAGGCAATGTTCCAGTTATAGGCAAGACGCTCGTGATCGGCATTGCACTTGTTGATAATGGAATTTACTTCTTCCACATCTTTTTGTTCCATTGATTTTTGATTCAAGACGTCAACAATTTTGCCAAAATCCACTTCGGCAACCTGTCGATAATATTCTATGATGTTGATCGTTTGACTCCGAAATTCTGAATCTCCATGAAAGTCTGACTTTCGGTTAAGCTCTGGTAATACCTGATCGATCACTTTTATTGTAAGATTGCGCTGATGATTAAGTGGTGTGGCTTTCTGTTCTGATAACGCGTCCCACAGTTTATCATATTGCTTGGATACTTTGAAGTAGTTGAGAAAAATGGAGCGCCAATAATCATTGACTTCAATAATTTTATTCATTTTCATCTCCAGTACATCATCGCTCTTGGAGTCAACCACTCTCATATTATGCTTTTCGGCATAGATTTGCTGCGCCTTGCGTAGCTGCCGGGTGGCCTTATTTACTTTTTCTTCGGCCTTGTCCTGAGCCGTAAAATATGCCTCCATCGCCTCATAAGAATCTTTGCTCTTTCGCTTAAGAGTAAGTATTGATTTAAAATCTAATTCGAAGGCAGTTTTGTACTCGTTTAGTACATCCACAGCTTCATCGCGAAGTTTGGAGTCACCTTCCAGCGGAGGCATTTCGCGAACATGTGCTTTTGCAGCCGCTATTCCATCCACCACTTCCTTTCTTTTTTTTTCCAGCTGATCATAATCTTCGCTGTGAATGGTTAGTGAGATGTACTCAAAATTCTTCTGCACAGTAGTGATTACTTCCTTCATGATGAAGTTATTGTAGTCACTTGGGTTGTTAAAATTAAATTCAACGTCCTGCGCGAGCGCAAAAGAGGGGAGAAGAGCAAGGAACAAAAGTAGACGAGACATAATTAATTCAATAACGCAAATTGAGCAGCTGAAGTTTACTCAATTACTTCTTCTACTGCATCAAGTTTTTCTTCTGTATAGGCTCCGGACGTGGCATAAATAATTTTTCCCGCAGGGTCAAGGACAAAAAAGTAAGGAATGTCTTTTTTTTCAAAGTCGAGAGCCTCCTTGTAGGGCTTCAATTCTCCTTTATAGAATAAGATGTAGGGGAGTAATTGCGAGTCTACATTTTTTAGTGCCTTCCGTTTCGCGGTGCCCGTGGCCGCTGCATTGACACCGGTAAACATGGGAACGAAGTAAACATTCACGTCATAGCCCATGCCGGACATAAGGCCTGTGGTTTTTTGAATGAACTTTCCAAAAACAGGTGAGAACCATGAGTTGAGTTCATCTTCCGATTTTTTAGAATAGGCTAACCCGAGCAGGGTGTATTTTCCAATCGTTTGTTGTGGTAACAAGACTTTTTTGTCTTCCACTGTTTCCGCTTCCATAGACGGAAATTGCTTGCCAATTACCTGGGCTTGAAGGATGGTGATTGAAAAAACACTAATAACGAGGGTCAACAAACTTTTCATAGTAGAATTTTTCGGAAAGTAACAAATATTGAGCCGCTATTCATCAGCGAATAGCCCACTTGCCTAATTTAAGGAATAACGATCAGAATTGGGAGATAAGCGGTCAGCCAAAAAGCAGGGCACCGTCCCGTTTGCTACTTCAGTTTTGTACTTCCCTTGTCGACTTCAAATTTTTTAGCGAGGTATTCTTTGGTTTCGGGTTCGCGCAAGCTTTCCATAAAATACCACTCCGCTTTAGCTTTTTGTGGATACAGGGTGAGCAGCAAATAGCCGTGGTCACGGTCGTTGATAAATTTAATGTGTGGATTCGCCTTCAGCAACGCAGACTCCATCATTTTTACCGTATCGGTGCTATGATATTCATTGTCATTGGCAGATGAAACACTTGTAGTTCCAAATTCAACGGCAAAAGCAGAGTAAGTTTTCTTCACGTCAGTAGCAGCTTCAATTGCCCACGAAGCATGCGTATCTCCCGTAACAAAAATGACGTCTTTAATTTTGTTGGTGAGAATAAAATCTTTGATCTTTTTCTTTTCTGCCGGATAACCATCCCATGAGTCAAGGTTGCGAGGCATTTTAGGATAGACTGGGCTTAATTCCACATCGGAAAATATCACCTGGTTGCCGATAATTTTCCATGTCGTTTTTGAGTTTTTCATGTTGCTTTCAAACCAAGCCAGTTGCTCAGCGCCAAGCATACTTCTTTCATCATTGTTAAAAGCTGGATCACTTATGCTATCAACAGGCTTAGTGCGTCCTTCAAGTCGCTCGTCCAACATAATAAGGTCAGTAAGATCACCAAAAGAAAAAGAACGGTAGTGTTTGTTCCCTTCGCGAATGGGCAACCACTCGTAGTAAGCCTGTTTAGCAACTGCTTTTCGCGCAGCGTAGTCACCTTCTTTATCTGGCTGATGATTTTGTGCACCAGCAGTGAAGCTATTGTTAGCTATTTCGTGATCATCCCAGATGGCAATCATCAGGTGCTGTTGACTGATGTGCCTTAGACCTTTATCTGTGCGGTATTGAGAATGCCTTGCACGATAGTCAGATAAACTTACAATCTCATGTTTTGGGATGTTGATTCTTCCCATGGTAGTGTCTCCGTAGCCACCTGTTCCATATTCATAGATATAATCTCCCAAGTGAACGACAGCATCTACATCGGTACGGTCTGCAATTTTGTCGTAAGCATTAAAGTAACCCCACTCCCAATTGCTACAACTTACAATGGCCAGCTTCAAACTATCCAACCCGCTGACTGGCGTTGTTTTGGTTCTTCCTACAAGCGAAGTTTTACCCAACGCGGAGAAACGATAATAATATGTTTTGCCGGGTTGCAATCCATCAACATCTACTTTTACGGTATAGTCACGTGCCGGAGTGGTGCTCAGTGTGTCTGATTTGTAAATGGATGAAAAATTTGAATCTTCAGCTACTTCCCATTTAACAGCAATAGATGAAACCGATTCTTCCGGAGTGACCCTAGTCCAAAGAATCACACGGTCGGTCAGTGGATCTCCCGAAGCGACACCATGATAAAAAGGTTTTAGTGTCGAATCGTAAAGAGCAGCCACAGGATCCGTAAATGGAGTGGCTAATTCTTTTTTATTGTCGCTGCACGAGGTCATGGTAAAAATGCCCGCAAGCAGAAGAGAGGCTAGTAGAATTTTCATAGCAATTTGAAATTGGTGACTGAAATCGGATACGAAACTACTCTTATGAAAGAAAAAAAACACTAAATCAAGATTAAGAAATTAGATGAATTTCTCCCACAGATGTATCGTTGTTTGGCAAGTCTGTTATTTTACCAATAACCTCGTAACTTTATCCTCCAATCGAAGGCTGTTCAATGAAAGAATATTTTCTCAAACTTTATCGATATAACAATTGGTCCAACAGCCGGGTGCTGAATTGCCTTAAGAGCCAGGATGTAAAAGATGAAAAAATCCTTTCGCTGATGGGGCATATTGTCGCAGCCCAATTCTTGTGGCTACACCGTATCAAGGGGTTACCCCCGCCAGATGTGAAATTATGGGGGAATTATTCGCTCCTTAGGCTCATCACACTGACCGAGGAAGCCGGAAAACTCTGGTTGGAGTTTGTCGAGAACACGGATAGTTTCAATAGGGAACTAACATATACCAATTACGTTGGTGACCCTTATACTAATAATGTGGAGGCCATCATGATTCACTTAGTAAACCACTCTTCCTATCATCGCGCTCAAATAGCCATGCTCCTCCGGCAAAATGGATTTGAACCTGTCAATACGGATTTCATCACGTATGACAGAGTCCTTCGTGGGCAATGGAAAGAATAATTACTTTAGCAAAAAACTTTTAAGCTTTTTATTTGGTTAAAAGATCAACAAAAAAATAATATGAAAAAACAACTTGTACTAACCGCTTCTATTTTAATGACGGCTATCATGGGCATTGCTCAAAATGATATTGTTGTCTGTCACACGCCTTCCACCGAAAAATTTGCGCTTTTTGCCTCCAACAAGGAATTTAACATGGAGCACCCTAACCCTCGCGTTTACACCCACGTGACAGAGGCAGGCGGCAAAATGATTTCTTTCAAAACAGAAGATGGAACAGAAGCCAAAGGCTACTTACTCATGGCTAAGAAGAAGACCAACAATTGGATATTTGTTTTTCAAGAATGGTGGGGTCTTAATGATAACATTAAAGGTAAAGCTGAAGAGTTCTACAAAGACCTTGGCAATGTTAATGTACTGGCATTGGATATGTATGATGGAAAATTGGCGACCGATCGTGAAGCGGCTGGTAAGTACATGGGAGAATTTAAGCAGGAGCGCGGCAATGCAATTGTAAAAGGAGCATTGGCGTATACCGGCAGTGGTGCCAAAATAGCTACTGTTGGCTGGTGTTTTGGTGGCGGGCAATCGATGCAGGCAACATTAACAGTGGCAAAGCAAGCTGTGGCATGTGTAATTTATTATGGTATGCCCGAGGAAGACGTTAATAAACTGAAGACTCTCAATTGTGATGTGCTTGGTATTTTTGCCACCAAAGAGAAATGGATCAATCAGGATGTGGTGAAGAAATTTGAGGCTAACATGAAAGAGGCAGGAAAGAATCTGACAGTTAAAAATTATGATGCTGACCACGGCTTTGCCAACCCCAGCAATCCAATCTATGACAAGGCTGCATCTGAAGATGCTTATAAGAACACCGTAGAATTTTTTAAAGCAAGATTAAAATAGTGATGATATAATTTGAAGATGAAACGATTGTGTTTCATCTTCAAATTATAATATCGATCATCCTTCCCAAATCACAGTTCCCTCTTTTGCATGGTACCAGGTAGGATACTTGGGCACGTGAATTTTCTCTACTTCATTGCGTTTTACTTTCATGGTAGGTGTCATCAGCCCGTTGGCAATGCTCCACTCTCCCTTCATGATCACCGATTTTTCTAATTTTTCGTATGACTCCAGTCCAGTGTTTACGTCAATTAGTGAAGTAGATATACTTTGGATGAGGTCTTCTTTTGACTTTAGCTTTCCAGCGGCTGATAGTACGGTTAGTGCTATGGGTTGAGGAATGCCCATTCCCACCACACAAACTTGTTCAATATCAGGATTGGCCAAAAGTTTCATTTCAATTGGCGAAGGCGAAACATATTTGCCCTTGTCCGTTTTAAATTGATCTTTAATCCGACCTACAATAGTTAAGAAACTATCACGATTAATTTCTCCTCTATCACCTGTTTTTAAATAACCCTCTTCATCAAATGCTTCTGCTGTAAGTCCTGGTTCTTTGTAGTAGCCTTTCATATTGCTGGGCCCTTTTAATCGCAGTTCGCCATCGGTAGCAATTTTTACTTTTAGTCCGGAGAATGGCAAGCCCACAGTGCCAAACTCATTTCGCTCTACGCGATTGCAGTGAGAATAAATGCAATCCTCTGTCATTCCAATACCCTGCAGAATGGTTATGCCTATCGATTCAAACCACTTCAGTAAGTCAACAGAGATGGGTGCTGCGCCTGAAAAAATATGAACTGCTTCAGAAAGTCCCAGTTTCTTTCGAATGCTCTTTTTAACGACACCATTTATAATAGGAATGAATAATAAGAAGCTCAGTTTCGTTTGGGGCATTTTTTCTAAAATCTTCTCACGGAACTTAGCCCAAATGCGAGGTACAGCAAAAAAAACATTGGGTTGCGTATCCGCCAGGTTTTTAGGAAATGTGTCCAATGACTCAGCAAATGAAAACAGACCACCACGATAGATTCCACACATTTCAATACCTACGCGCTCAGCGATGTGACTCATAGGCAGGTATGAAAAAAGTTTTGGACGAATGGGAATACCTAACTCATCCATTGCCATTTTTGTAGCGTTAAAATTTCCAACGGTATGCATAACTCCTTTAGGATGGCCCGTGGTGCCAGAGGTATACATAATGCTCATCAGGTCATCGGCAGTCCAGTTGGCAAGCTGTGATAGAGGCTTTTCGTGAGCTATCATTTTCTCCCAGGTTTGACTTTCTTTCACGCCATACAGTTCTATACTGATCTTTATGGTATTGCCAGGGATACCATCCTTTTGCGAAGCATAATCGTCCAGCTTACCCAGAATAATTGCTACTGAGCCACTGTGCTCAAGAATTTGACGAATCGATGGAGCCGTTAATGTGGCATACAACGGTACAGAGATATGACCTGCCATCATGATGGCAAGATCTGCCATGATCCAATGCGCACAATTTTTTGAAAGCAAAGCGATATTGCTCTTCTCAGGAAAATTCAGATTTCTAATTCCGGCAGCAATCTTTCGTGCTTCTTCACCAGCTTGCTGAAATGTCCATGTTCTCCATTGCCCATCAAAAGGCTGGCGAAGAAATACATCGTTTGGACTATCCTTTTCCCAGTGAAGGAATCGTTCGAGAGGTGATAAAGGCACCATAAGCTAACTATAGGTTTGGTAAGCCTAGTTAACTATAAATCAGAGAAAATAAAACTGGAATTTGGGCGGACGGTCAAAGAAAAATAGCCCCGCGGTTATCAGACAATCCCTTTTTTAACCGCTTATTTCTACCTTCACGGCATGACTCAGATTCCCAAAAAACTCTTTCTTCTGGATGCTTATGCATTAATTTATCGGGCCCATTTTGCATTCACCAAAAATCCAAGGATCAATTCAAAGGGAATCAATACTTCGGTTCCGTTCGGCTTTACAAACACCTTGCTTGAAGTTCTTCAAAAACAGAAGCCAACTCATATTGGTGTTGCCTTTGATACGGCTGCCACCACATTTCGAGATGAAATATTTGAAGCATACAAAGCCAATCGTCAGGCAATGCCAGAGGATATTCGTTGGGGCGTTCCTAAATGCAAGGAAATAATCCGTGGCTTTAACATTCCGATACTGGAGATGGATGGCTTCGAAGCAGACGATGTTATCGGTACGCTTGCCACGCAGGCAGCAAGTCAGGGCTTTGAAGTGTACATGATGACACCCGACAAAGACTATGGACAACTTGTGAAAGAGAATGTATTTCTCTACAAGCCGGCCTACATGGGCAATTCGGTAGACGTGATGGGTATCAAAGAAATTTGTGAGAAGTGGGACATTGAAAATGTTTCTCAGGTGGTTGAGATTCTTGGCTTACAGGGAGATTCCTCTGATAACATTCCGGGCATTCCGGGTGTAGGACCGAAGACGGCATCAGACCTGATCAAACAATACGGTACAATTGAAAATGTAATCGCCCATAGTCATGAACTTAAAGGAAAATTAAAAGAGCGTGTAGAACAGTTTGGGCAGCAGGCGCTGTTATCGAAAAAACTGGCCACTATTATTCTTGATGTTCCGGTAGAGTTCCATGAAGAGAACCTTCGCTATACAGGTCCTGACAATGAAAAGCTAAAGCCCATCTTAGAAGATCTGGAGTTTAAGACAATGATGCCGCGGATTTTCGCAGCAAGCTCTTCACCTACAGGCTCTCCGGCTCCATCACCAGTTGCTTCAGGAAAAAACTCACAACTATCCATGTTCGGAGGCGGTGAGGTGGTAGCAAATGAACCTGAAGTTGAAAAGAAGAACTTGAGTGTTGACGAGGTCAAGTATAAAACGATTGAAACACCATCGCAGCGAAAGGAGTTGAGTGAAAAACTGAGTGCGCAGAAAGAATTTGCGATAGAAGTAACAACCGATGAGGCTTCTAATTTTGATTTCGTAGCTACGAATTTGATTTTTTCTTTTTCAACCGGTGAAGCCTGGCGCGTGATAGTCAACAACTCCAAAGAAGCGGTAAATGATTTCAAAGAACCATTTCAGAATGAAAAAATAAAAAAAGCAGGACATAATATTAAGAGTGCAGTCCTCACCTTGAAAAAATATGGAATAGAAGTAAAAGGACCACTCTTTGATACGATGCTGGCGCATTATCTTATTGAACCAGAAGCTTCCCACGATTTGGGTATTCTGTGCAATCAATATTTAAATTATCAACTTCAACCGGACGGTGATGAAACGAATCGGCTTTGCGAGCGTGCAGACCAGACACTTCAACTTAAACAAAAGCTGCATAAAGAATTAGAACATCGTCATCACTCGCTTCTCATGCGTGATGTGGAAATGCCTTTGGTAAGCGTATTGGCTGCAATGGAATGCGAGGGTGTGAAAGTGGATGAAGGTGTGTTGAAAAAAATGTCGGACTCCCTAAGAGCTGATTTGGAAAAAATACAGAAGACAATTTTCGGCATTGCCGGAACAGAGTTTAATATCGGATCGCCCAAGCAACTAGGTGAAGTGCTCTTTGACAAGATGAAGTTGCAAGACAAAACAAAGAAGACAAAGACCGGACAATACGCTACTGGTGAAGATGTGTTGCAAAAGCTTGCCGGAGATCATGAAATTGTAAGGAAGATTTTAGAGTTCCGGGAGTATGAAAAACTCCGCTCTACGTATGTGGACGCGCTTCCAAAGATGATAAGTAAGACAGACGGAAGAATCCATTCAGACTTTCGCCAGGCGGTTGCCGCAACAGGGCGACTGAGTTCAAACAACCCCAACCTGCAGAATATTCCTATTCGCACAGAAAAGGGAAGACAAGTCCGCGGAGCTTTCGTGCCGCGCGACAAGAATTTTTTATTCATGTCGGCCGACTACTCTCAAATTGAATTGCGCATAGCTGCTTCTTTTGCCAAGGATGAAATCATGATTGAAGCATTTCGCAATAAGCGGGACATCCATACCACTACGGCAGCAAAAGTATTCAAAGTAGAACTTGACAAGGTAACACCAGACATGAGGCGCAAAGCGAAAGAAGTGAATTTTGGAATTTTATATGGAAGTACGGCCTTCGGACTATCGCAGAATCTCAACATATCACGTACGGAGGCTGCAGAAATCATTGAGTCTTATTTTAAAGAGTTTTCAGCCATCAAGCGCTACATGGATGATGCAATCAACGAGGCACGAGAGCAAGAGTATGTTGAAACCATTCTTGGAAGGAGGCGTTACCTGCGCGATATCAATTCAAAAAACATTACCACCCGCGGTTTTGCTGAGCGCAACGCCATCAATGCACCTATTCAGGGTAGCGCAGCCGATATTATCAAGATCGCCATGGTAAACATCTATCGTTGGTTGCAGAAAGAAAAACTCAAAACCAAAATGATTCTGCAGGTGCACGATGAATTAGTGTTCGATCTTCACAAGGATGAGCAGGAGATTGTGAAGCCCAGAATCATTGAACTTATGAAAAGTGCCGTGACCTTAGAAGTACCGATGGAGGTGGAGGTAGGAATCGGAAAGAACTGGTTGGAAGCACATTAGATTTATAAAGAATTGAGTTAGCAAAGACTCTAGTCCGCTAAAAATCTTTCTTTTCTATAACGACCGTATACGGTCAAGTCAATTACAACCAAGTTAGTTTACATTTTAATAAACCTAACTTTCGCCATGGGAAATGATCAATGCCATTTTCAAGAAGCATAGAATTAACTATTCATTCGAAGAGATATCGCCAGAGACTTTTGTGGAAAACATACCCATCGAATTCAAGCTGATGAAGAATTCTACTAAGAAAAGAATAGAGTTTACTAATTTATCAGGCGGGGAGAAAATAATAATCGCTTTGATTATTAAATTATTCACTTCAAATTTTTATGATAAAAAGCTTGAATTACCCGAATTAATAGTGTTAGATGAACCGGACGGTCCTTTACACCCAGAACTCGCAAAACTGCTTATTAGTGTTTTACACGAGACATTCGTAAAGGATTTGGGAATTAAAGTTATAATTACTACCCACTCACCGTCAACAGTAGCTTTGACACCGGATGAGTGTTTGTTTGAACTAAGGAACGAGCCGTCAACTTCCTTGAAAAAGGTTAGCAAAGACGAAGCTCTCAAAATACTCACGTTTGGTGTTCCAACTCTTTCCATTGACTACAAAAATCATCGACAAGTTTTTGTTGAAAGCCCCACAGACGTTTTTTATTACCAGTCTATTTGTGACGTTATGGCCGCAAATGAAGAATTTCTATTCAAACCATATTTTATATCGTACAGCAAAGGGAAAGGAAGTTGTGACCAAGTTATGGAGTTGGTGAAGAGTTTGAGAAAAGCTGGCAATAGTAAAGTGTTTGGTGTTGTCGATTGGGATGGAAAACGCGAAGAAAAAGAATTCGTGTCTGTCCACGGTTTGAAAGCTCGCTATTCAATTGAAAACTTCTTATATGATCCTGTCTATTTAGTTGAATATTTTATCGAAATCGATGGAGCTGAAAATGTTTTTACGGAACTAGGCTTTACAAGTTCCTATAATCAATATTCGCTAGGGGCGAGTGAGTCAGAAAGCAGATTACAGGAAGTTAGTGACTGGGTGATTAAGAAAATCAAATCAAAGTTTCCAGCATTAAACGAAAATGGTGGAACTGTAATTTTCGAGTACTTAAATGGGAAGAAAATTTCTCTGCCTCGATGGTTTATTGAAATGAAAGGACATGAATTGGAACAGAAACTCAAGAGCGTCTTTCCTTCTATTGCTGGCAAATTTAAGTCGGAAGGGCAAATGCAAGCAGAGTTAACTAAAATCATAGCTAAGTCCTCTCCGTTCATACCGATTGAGACAGTGAGAATTATAAGAACTCTTACTTCCTAGTATCAAATTGCCGAGATAATTAGCACCACCCTTTCTGCCACTTATAAAAAAGGAAAGTCCAAATAGTCGGGGCCTTGAATCTTTATTTTGTACCCGGGACGGGACTTGAACCCGCACAGATATTACTATCCACAGGATTTTAAGTCCTGCGTGTCTACCAATTTCACCACCCGGGCATTTATTGAGTGATTTTTTATTCTTTGATTTGTTGATCTTCTCTGCCTTTCGCTGATTTGCGAGAAGCCGACATGATAAACAATAATTCAGTTCCTTCCTTAGTTAGCGAGGGTCCAACCTTGCAAATTCCCGATTCACCAATCAGTTCAAGCCAAAACAGCACCTCATCTGCCTCCTCCACTACAATCGAAAGCTTAGCAATAAACTCTGCTTTTGATCTGGCTCGGCACGCAGCCTGTAATTGGCCGCTACTGAGGTGGCACATCTTAAGAGCTGTTTGCCCATTATTTGAGCTTCTGGATTCTTAGGAAGGGCCTGAAAAAACTGAATGATTTGAAGACTATATTTTTTGGTTCTCTGCTGAAGTTCCTGAGCATTCAAATCAAAAAATCTTTAAATCTCCAAATCATTCATTATCCGAGCGGGAAACGAGACTCGAACTCGCGACCCCGACCTTGGCAAGGTCGTGCTCTACCAACTGAGCTACTCCCGCTTAATCAATTTCAGATTCCATGTTTCAAACTACAAAACCTGCAATCCTCCAAAGGGACTGCAAATTTAATGCACATCCCTAAATTTCCAAATCAAAGACGATCGGTAAAGTGCCTTCTTTCCTTTTCCTGACTGAATTTATCCTTATTAAAATCACCCGAGCCTCCTTTGGGGATGGAAAGCGATTTGAAATCATTGCCCTTGATGACTTTCGCCTGATAGAGGATCTGCCCAACATGGTGTGGGTAATGGGCCAGCTGCCGCTGGATGGCTTCCATTACAGTCTGTCCCTCATTGCGGATATAGATAATCGTTGAAAGATCTTCGGGCTTCAGGCTGTCAACAGCACTCAGTAAACAATCCCAACCTTTCTCCCATGCTTCCATCATAGCCTTCTTATCCGGGTATGTTTCTTCAAATTCTGCTTCCCGGTTGCGCCACGGTTTCTCCCCATCGCTGATAAGAAAATCCGTCCAACGTGAAAGCATATTGCCGCTGAGATGATGAACGATCAGCGCAATGCTGTTGCTCGCTTCATTGGGCTGGCGAAGCAATTCTTCGTCATTCAATTGAGCTATTGCACCTTCTCCTAACTTCTTATAATAGCGAAAAAGTTTACGGGCGCTTTCCAGAAAATTTTGATCATTCGACTGTGACATCTTCTTCCTCTATTTTAGATTTTTCCTTTTTCCCGACAGGAGGTCGTTGCAATTCATATTGCTTCTTCAACTCCTGTGCTTGTTTTTTATTTTTTGAAAACTTGATGTGATCAGGTACCCCTTTCAGGTCCCAGATCAAACCCAGCCACGAAAATACTTTTAGGATGTACCAAGTGATGTCTACCTCCCACCAGAAAAAACCCTGGCGCGAAGCCACTTCATAGTAATGATGATTGTTATGCCAACCTTCCCCCAGTGTAAGTAAGGCAAGCCAGATGCTGTTCTTTGACTCATCTCCTGTTTCGTAGCGCTGTGCACCAAACTTGTGCATGATGGAATTGATTGTGAATGTTCCGTGATAAGTGATCACTGTACTTAAAAAGAATCCGATGAACAACGCTGAAAAACCAGCGGTGCTAAACATCATAGAGATACTTCCGCCATCGACAATCCCGCCAAGGGCCATAACCGATAATGCAAGCACTACTGGCGGAACCAGATAATATTTATTCAGCCACACCAGCTCTGGATATTTTGCAAAGTCGCCAATGGTTTTGAAGTTGGTTTCTTTGTAGTCGGGGCCAACAATCCATCCCACGTGTGAATACCAGAAGCCATACAATTTCATGGAGTGCGGGTCTGAGGGCGTATCGCTGTGCCGATGATGATGGCGGTGATGAGCTGCCCACCACAGCGCTCCCTTTTGAGCAGAAGTCTGAGCCATAAAGGCGATTACAAATTGAAACCAGCGAGACGTCTTGTATGAGTTGTGCGAGAAATACCGATGGTAGCCGCCAGTGATCCAAAACATGCGGAAGAAATAGAAGAAGGCGCACATCGCCCAATCAAACCACGTAGCGCCCGTAAAGATTGCCGCCAGGGGTAAAAGATGGACGATGATAAATGCAATCTCCGTTTTCAGAACAGGTTTGTTTCTGGGTTCAAGGACAACAGGGATTTCCATAGCGCTTTGTATTTAATTCTTCGAACGGCAAAGATACGGGTTTTGGTATGATTGATTATGGGAGATTGTCCATCACTTTTAAATTCCTACTGTATGATGAACTTAATCGAGAGCAGAAGCCCGACTATTTCTTTAAGAGAGATAGTACCTCGTTCAACTTCAGCAACGCCTCAACCGGGCTGATGGTATTGATGTCGGTTTTCTCCAACATTTCGTGTATGGCCTTGGTCTTGGGATCGATTTCAAACAAGCTTATCTGTTGATTGGCTTTTGGCAATTCATCAAATTTCTTTTTGGGCTCGTTCTTATGTTTGTCTTTTTCAAGGAAGTGCAGAATTTCGTTTGCCCGCAGCACTACTTTATTGGGCATGCCTGCTATCTGTGCTACGTGAATGCCAAAGCTGTGTTCGCTACCACCTTCCTTCAGCTTGCGCATGAAAATGATCTTATCTCCAATCTCTTTTACACTGACATTAAAATTTTTCACTCGCACAAAATCTTCCGCCAATTGATTCAACTCGTGATAGTGCGTAGCAAAAAGTGTTTTAGGTTTAAAATCTTTATGAGTGTGTAAATACTCAACAATAGACCACGCGATTGAAACACCATCATAGGTACTTGTGCCACGGCCGATTTCATCCATAAGAATCAGACTGCGGTCACTCAAGTTGTTGAGAATACTTGCCGTCTCTGTCATCTCCACCATAAACGTGGATTCTCCGCGCGAAAGATTGTCTGATGCACCCACGCGTGTAAACACCTTGTCAATGATTCCAATCACCGCATTCTCAGCCGGAACAAAACTTCCCATCTGCGCCATCAACACGATCAGCGCTGTTTGCCGCAGCAGGGCCGACTTACCTGCCATGTTCGGTCCGGTGATAATGAGAATCTGTTGCGTCTCGTTATCCAAAAGAATATCGTTGGGAACATAACTCTCACCTGCGGGGAGTTGCTTTTCAATTACCGGATGACGGCCCGCCTTTATGGCAAGTCGTGTAGAGTCACTTATTTCAGGGCACACATACCGGTTAGCTTTTGCAACGACAGCAAAAGACAAAAGACAATCCAGCACAGCTATTACTCTTGCATTCTGCTGAATCTGGGAGATAAAATCGGCTGCATGATGAACCAACTCTAGAAAAATCCGTTGCTCAATTGCCAACAGCTTTTCTTCAGCAGTCAGAATTTTTTCTTCGTATACCTTGAGTTCTTCTGTGATGTAGCGCTCTGCATTGACCAACGTTTGCTTGCGTATCCAATCAACAGGCACTTTGTCTTTGTTGGCGTTGCTCACTTCGAGGTAATAGCCGAATACTTTGTTATAAGAAATCTTCAGCGAATTGATGCCCGTGCGGTCTACTTCACGCTTTTGAATTTGTAATAGATAATCTTTTCCAGAAAAGGCAATGGCGCGCAATTCATCCAACTCTGTGTTCACGCCCTCTTTGATAATGCCCCCCTGATGAATGAGCATGGGCGCATCTTCTTTTAGTTCTTTATCAATTTTATCTAAAAGAAACTCACACTTATGAAGCTGATCGCTCAATTTTTGCAATTCAGTTGAGCCGGACTTTTCCAATTGCTCTTTAACGGGGAGAATTGCCTTCAACGACCGCTTCAATTGTTGTAACTCACGCGGATTGATTCGCCCCACGGCTACTTTAGAGATCAAGCGTTCCAGGTCAGCAATTTGCCTTAGTTGTTCAAGGATGTTTTCTGTCAACTCTTCGTGAGCATGGAATTGATTGACCACCTTCAAACGCTCCTCGATACTTTGCTTTTCTTTCAATGGCAGAATCATCCACTTTCGCAAATTGCGCGAACCCATGGGCGTCACCGTTTGATCGAGTATGTGCAATAGCGGTACACCTCCCTCATTCTGTGAATTGACGATCTCAAGATTGCGAATGGTAAACTTATCGAGCCACACGTATTTGTCTTCGTCAATCCGCGATAAGGAAGCAATGTGATGAGTGTCTTTATGCTCGGTTATCTCCAGGTAATGTAAGATGGCACCCGCAGCAATGACGGCTTCATTCATGCCATCAATTCCAAATCCTTTTAACGTGCTTGTTTTGAATTGCTGAATAAGCTTGTCGTGAGCAAAATCAAATGCATAAACCCAATCATCCAACGCAAACGTGGCATACTCCTCACTAAATACAATATCAAATTTTTCGCGTGAGGCTTTACTGTAAATGATTTCTGCCGGGCCGAAACTTTGAATCAGCTTATAGACATAGTTTTCGTGCCCCTGAGCAACAAAAAACTCGCCTGTACTGATATCTAGAAAGGCAACGCCAAGACTATTTTTTGTAATGTAAATGGAGGCGAGGAAATTGTTCTGCTTTTTTTCCAGTACGTTGTCATTGTAGGAAACGCCTGGCGTCACCAATTCGGTAACACCACGCTTCACAATTCCTTTTACAAAGCGCGGATCCTCCAGCTGATCGCAGATAGCTACACGATGACCTGCCCGCACTAGTTTAGGTAAATAGGTATCGAGTGAATGATGTGGAAAACCAGCTAACGCAGTTTCCGAAACGGAACCGTTGCCTCTCTTAGTCAATACAATGTCCAGTACTTTTGAAGCCCTGATCGCGTCCTCACCAAAAGTTTCGTAAAAATCGCCTACGCGAAAAAGTAAAAGCGCTCCCGGATACTTCGCCTTGATGGCGTTGTATTGTTTCATGAGAGGGGTTCCGGTAGCTTGATCAGATTTCATGAAAGCGGAATTATCAAGCCGCTATTTGGTCACTTTTTTATCGGGACTTTCGTCTCGTGCCTCCCGCAGGGTGACTGATAAATTACGGATAACGGTATCCAATTCTTTTGCACTTTCTTCCAGATGGTAAACTACATCCTTGTCTTCTTTGGGCAATTCTGATCGTATCAATAAGCTCACCAACCCCAAGATACGACTCACGGGTGCTCTTAATACATGAGAGTTTACAAAAGCAAATTCCCTAAGCTTGCTGTTTTGTTCTCTTAATCGCATGGTCCGTTTCTCCACCTTGGCTTCAAGACTCTGATTCAGGTTCTCAATTATTTCAGTTTTTTCCTGCAACGCAACATAAGCCTTCCAATTAATGCGGTAAACGTACACCAATGTTAGGTTGATAAATACCCAACTCATTAAGTAAATGGTCATGATGGGCACTCCGTCAAGCGGTAGCCGCTCATAACTTTGTAATGAATCGTTAAGAGATAGAAAGTAAAACGAAAAGGCCGTGAGAAGAAAAGAAGAAGCTAAGAAAAATATGTAAGTCCATCGATCCTCATACCACGAAAAGAAAAGGTGGATCATCAGACTTGAGACAATGCATAATACCGGATGTACAAAGTAAGAGCTGGGTGAAATGTGCGAAAGTAAAACGGGTAAGATATTTACCAGAATTATCCAGCTCGTGAGAAAAATTATTCGGGATATTTTCCAATGGCGATACCGATTTAAGATGATACCTAAAATTGCTGCTCCGCTCAATAAAAGCGGCACCCATTTTTCAAAAGTGTACAATTGTACTTGTACAGTATTTTCAAAGTCAGTGACCAATGCCGTGATCACATAAAATATCAATAAAACCAGCGTTACCTGATAAATTGAATTTGATAAACTAATTTTTCTCCTGAGTTCTTCGGGTAAAACATCCATTCTGATTGCAAAGAAACATATTATTGAAATTTTAAGCTAATTAAGGGGTAACCGTGTATTTGAGTCATTTTTGACACTTTTTCCTAAAAATACCGCAAAAAGAAAGCAGGCATCTTAGCCGCGTCTAGGGAAGAACTGATTATCTTCGTGAAATAATAAATTTAAAGTTATGAGCGATCTTAAAATTGAAAAAGTAGACATGGCTATGGCCACATTGTCTCAACTTCCTAGCGAAGAACGCAATGTTATCATGGACGGATTGCGTGAAATTGTGAAGATGTATGCCCAGAAGGATTCTGGCATCCGTAACACAGATAAAAGTATTTTCGGTTGGTGGGAAGGAACATCAAAGGCATAATAAAAAGCCATTGCGGAATTTAGAGCATTCGAAAAGTCCCATTTTGGAATTTTTCGAATGCTTTTTTTATGACCGAATTTGACCACTATCTGGAATTTGACCTTGGAATTCATTCTGACGTAATTCATTTTTTTGACAACCACCCCATTCCGCAAGGCAATGAATACTGGAAAGACAGGGCATCTTTCCTCTCGAAAAGTCCGGGCTATCTGTTCATCCCCATTTTATTCGACTTATTTCTAAAAAGCGGAATAGACAAATCCGTAGTTCTTTCCGAATTGCATATTCACCTGATTGAAGAAATACTTCATCTCGCAGCGCGACAGGAGCGTGAGCATCTAACCTATTCGCAACTTCACGAGCTGTGCATGGCTGTTGTTCAACAAAAAGGAATAGCAAAGGATGAAATTCTAAAAGTAGATCGGCAATTAGTTCAAAGGCCTTTCACACAGATCCCGGAGAAGTACAAATCCCTTCGAAGAGCAAACGCCTATTTATATTCTGCTGTATTATTTCCCAATGATCATGATTTGATTTTTCAACTGTGGGAATCCATCATGCCTTTCTTTTTATTTCTGGATGATCTTACCGACATAAACGAGGATATTTCAAGCCAGTCGGAAAACTGCTTTTTAGATTCTGGTCGTGTGCAGGATAATTTTTTTGTTCTTCATCCATTGATGACGGAGTTACTCAAAAAGACGGAGCCCCTAAATTCTAAATTGTATCACTATCTCGACCGAATGAGAAAAGAAGCGGTGATGACTAACATGAAAAATATTTTATTGCTGCCCGATTGATAAACAGCTTCGTGTAATTTTGTGCCGATGAAGAAACTGAAGCTTGAAGAGCTCAATAGGGTTACGGTGGATCAATTTAAAGAAGCGGATAAAAATCCTATCTGTATCCTATTAGATAACGTTCGCAGCCTCCATAATGTAGGCTCGGCCTTTCGCACAGCAGATGCATTCAGCATAGAAAAGATATATTTAACAGGAATCACAGGGGTTCCGCCCCATCGGGAGATACAGAAGACGGCCTTGGGCGCTACTGAGTCAGTCTCTTGGGAATACATAGAGAGCCCAGCAAGTGCAGTTCAACAACTAAAGGACAAGGGCTACCAAATTGTTATTGTAGAACAAACTGATGAAAGTGTTGCGTTGCAGAAATTTCATCCTGAAAAGGATGAAAAGCTCTGTTTGGTTTTTGGCAATGAGGTGAACGGAGTAAGTGATGAAGTCATTGCGCTAGCCGATGTAGCAGTAGAGATTCCACAGAGCGGAACAAAACATTCTTTAAATATCGCAGTGTGCCTTGGTATTATAATTTGGGAAGTGACTAAGAAGAATTTGATCGAGTAGAATCCGCCAAGCAGTCAATAATTAAAACCTTAACTTGCCGTATTAATATACCTGACTTATGAGAAAGAATTTGATCACCTATCTCTTCCTGACATTCGTTTCGTTGACCACCCTTGCACAAAAGCAGAAGGAGAGCTGTACGCCCGCAGCCCCGATCATAGTCGATGCCAAGGTAGATGAGTGGCAGAATGATTGGATAGCAGATTCGGAGGGGAAATTTCTTTATAACATTTGCAATGACGCCAACGATCTTTATATCCGCCTGAAGATGTCGGACATTCTTACGCAACGAAGAGTAGCGCTTTTCGGACTTACCGTGTGGCTTGATCCAAGCGGAAAGAAGAAAGAGAAAATTGGCTTGAAGTATCCTTTCGGCACTTCGGATTTAAGCACCACTCCGCCTGTCACGACCATGAATAAAAACCCCAAACGAGGCGATATAGAGAAGGAAATTTTAAATGACGTTGAAGTGCTTGAATTGATTGGTCTTGCTAAAGAGAATATCATCTCAAGTAGGCTCGGGTTAATGAATGGCATCCAGGTGCTGATAGCCGCCACAGAAGATGGATCATATATCTATGAAGCTAAAATTCCATTCAAAGCCTTTCGACTAAAAAAGTCTGAAATTACGGTACTGGGAGTAGGCTTTGAAACAGGGATATTAAAACCTCAGAAAGGAAAAACGCGGCCGGCAGGCTCTGGCCCGGGGGCACCCTTCTATGGTAATATGAGTCCCTATTATCAACAGGTGACGCTGGGACCGAGCGGAACTAATTATGAAATGACGATTCCTTCCAAAATCTGGACTAGTGTTTTGTTAAAATAAAGCGAGTCCTGAATTGCCTCAGGACTCGCTTCGTTTAAAAGAAATCTATTGTTGCTAACTAGTCTTACTTATTTTACTTCGTAGCGGACAGTTCTTCCGTTTTTATTAGTGAGCGTTACTATGTTATCGCAGGTTCCGTCACCGTAGTCAACCGTTAATTCGCGATCACCATGCTTGATAAATTTAACACCACTTACCGGAATAGCCACCCCTTGTGCCAGGCAGGCATGGCTGTAGATCAGGCGCTCAAGTATTTCTATCGAGTAACCACGACCATTACGAAAAGTACCTTGTGCCGTGCCATAGATGATAAGTCTGTTCAGCAAGTTATTGAGATGACGCTCACGTTCACGCTTGTGATTCACCTCACGGGTTGCTACTCTTCCATCAGGCCATGTTATTTTACCTCCGGTCAACACCACATCGTATGTTGTCGTTGAGTCAACAACACTGAGTACCGTTACTTTGCGATTACCTCCTATTCCAATACCATTGACGGAATAGTTTTCGTAAGAAATGTTCAGTACTGACCCAGGCTCATTCCAGCGACCAGCATGTTCTACCACAATTACACCTTTTCTTGTATTGCCTCTGGGATCGGTGCAGCCTGATCCAAAGTCAATGCGCAGACTTCCTGATTCTTTTGTTCCCGCTCTTTCACGCGAGGCACACGAAAATCTTTCATCGGTGCTGACTTTCCCGCCTGCGTTTGCTGCATCATCCTCTTCAAGCGCATCGGTCATCATATCATCTGCATCTTCGAAATAGGTGTCTTCCACTGCATCAGAACCAGCGCTTTCTGTGTCTTCAGCAGAAAAGTCGGGAGTTGCTTCATCGTTGTTACACGATACCAGGAGCGTAAGTGCCATGCTCAAGCCAAGGAGAATTGTTTTCCCTGCGAGTGCATGCATAATGCGATTCATGTTTAACGTTTTCATATTTCTTATGTTTTGTTTCAATGGCTTAGAGAATTGGAAACATGAAAGGTTTAATGTATCGCGCACAAGAAAATTGATTTTGTATTTTTTCCAGAAAATAAAAACTACATCAGACATGTCAAGTCAAAAAAGGTTTAACCGCAAACTCCCGAAAAGATAGATAGGTGTGATTGAGCCAATCATTGGCTGTGAAATGATTTTGTTATGCTGCTTCCGCTGTTAAACTTTTCTTTTATTTTCTTCCGCGGAACAGGTATATTCCAACCATTCCATCACTTTTAAAAAGAAATACTATGAAATTGAAGCTTTATCTACATACCTCCTTTTGCAGGTATTCGCTCATCGCGATTCTATCACTTTTTATCACCGTACAACAAACCTTTTCACAAACCCTCACCAAAGAACAACTCGAGCAGTTGAAGTTTCGTCATGTAGGGCCAATTGGAAATAGAGTTACCTGCGCTGTGGGTGTTCCAGGAAATGACATGGTCTACTTTGCTGGAGCAGCAACAGGAGGAATCTGGAAAACTTCGGATGGAGGACTGAATTGGAAGCCTGTGTTTGATGATAAGCCTGTGCACGCGATTGGCGCACTTGCCGTGGCGGCCTCCGATGCTCAGGTAGTCTACGCTGGAACGGGTGAAAGCTTTATCCGTTCTAATATTTCGATTGGTAATGGAGTATGGAAATCAACGGATGGTGGAGAATCGTGGACCCACATGGGGCTAGACAACACTGGCCGCATTGCCCGTGTTATCATACATCCTACTAATCCTGATGTTGTGTATGTAGCCGCAATGGGGCACGCTTATGCGCCACAAAAAGATCGTGGTGTTTATAAATCAGCGGATGGTGGCAAATCCTGGAAGCAAGTATTGTTTGTTGACGAAAACACAGGAGCATCAGATCTTGTGATGGATCCTTCTAACCCAAGAATATTGTTTGCCGGTATGTGGCAGCTTTCATTAAGAACCTGGAACCGCACCAGTGGTGGCCCCGGAAGCGGAATTCATGTGTCAAAAGATGGTGGAGAAACATGGACTAAACTTAAAGGGAGCGGATTGCCTGAGCAACCTGTAGGAAAGATCGCGCTGGCTATGACCCCCGCTGATCCTAACCGCGTATATGCCCTGATTGAAACAGGAGATGGAGTAGAATCAATGGGTGGCAAAACTGAAAGCGGTGAGCTCTGGAGAACAGAAGACAAAGGAAAGACCTGGAAACTGATCAATTCCAACAGAAACCTGACTGGAAGACAAGCCTACTACACACGGTGTACTGCGTCACCGGAAAATCCCAATGAAGTATATTTTATTTCAGCTTCATTTCACACCAGCATTGATGGTGGAAGATCAACGGAGCAAATTGATTTCAGCGCGCAACCAAATTGGGATCATCATGACATGTGGATTGACGTTAAAAATCCAAACCGCTTGCTGGTAGCAGGAGATGGTGGTGTTGGTATTTCAAAGAACAGAGGTAAAACCTGGCAACGAATTATTCTTCCGGTTGCTCAACTTTATCATGTCACTACAGATAATAATGTTCCCTATAATGTGCTTGCCAATCGGCAAGACGGACCAGCCATGCGTGGGCCAAGTCGCAGTGGAACAGCATCGTTCTTCGGCCCCGGCATCATTACATCGGGTATGTGGCATGACGTTGGAGGTGGGGAGAGCGGTTTTGCTACTCCTGATCCAAAAGATCCTGATATCGTATGGTCAAGTGCTTCTGGCTTTGGCGCCTTGGGTGGAGTTGTCACTCGCTTCAATGAAAAGACTCGTCAGTTCAGGCAGGTAGAAGTATGGCCAGAGCTTACAGCTGGTCATCCGGCCGATCAGGTGAAGTATAGATTCCAATGGACTTTCCCATTATTGATTTCACCACATGATCATAATACTGTTTATGTTACAAGCCAAAATGTACATCGCACCACAAATGGAGGTCAATCTTGGGAGGTAATAAGTCCTGACTTAACTTTTAACGATAAGAGCAAACAGACTATGTCTGGAGGACTTACTCCAGATAATATTGGAGTAGAATATGCTAATGTGATTTATGCTTTCGAAGAGTCACCAGTAAAGAAGGGTGTCTTTTGGGCAGGAACAAATGATGGTCAGGTACAACTAAGTCAGGATGGCTCAAAGACCTGGACCAACCTAACGAAGAACATATTAGATCTGCCTGCATTCGGTACCGTAAGAAATATTGAAGCCTCAAAATGGAATGAAGGCAAAGCTTACCTCACAGTCGACTTTCATGAGGTGGGCAACTTCCAACCCTACGTTTACAAAACCGACAACTTCGGGAAAACCTGGAAGAAGATTACTAAAGGAATAGCCGCGGGCAACCTTAACTATTGTCGTATGATTAAGGAAGACCCTATCCGCCAAGGACTTCTTTATCTCGGTACGGAGACCACACTCTATTTTTCACTTGATGATGGAGAAAACTGGCAACCGTTCATGACCAATATGCCACACACGCCCATGTATTGGATCGATGTTCAAGAACATTTCAATGATTTGGTGGTGGGCACATATGGAAGAGGCATCTGGATTCTGGATGATCTTTCGCCACTACAACAATTACCTAAAGACCTTACTAATACGAAGGCCTTGCTGTTTAAGCCAAAGGACGCCTATCGCTTTCAACCTGGAACCAGCAACATGCAGATATTTCCTGAACCTTCATTTGGTCAGGACCCTCCAACGGGTGCCTCTATTAATTACTGGACAGCATCGGGCAACGATAGTGTAAAAATTCATATCACTGCGGCCAATGGTGATACCGTGAAAACAATAAAAGAGAAGGGTAAGGCTGGTATCAATCGGATCTGGTGGAATTTTAATGGCAGGCCGATAAAGGATTTTAAATCAAGGACACAACCGCAAGGAGTTGATTGGTTGGCATTGGATAAGGATAGAACAAGGAACACTCACATTGCTACACCATTTAAGGAATACATGGTGGGTCCCGGAGTGTATACAGTGAACATGGTGGCAGGAGATTTGAAGTTTAAAGAAACATTTACCGTTTTGAAGGATCCTCATTCTGAAGGATCGCTTGCCGACATTAAATTGCAAACCGACTTACTTGCCAACATACACAAAGATCTTAATCAGGCAGCCGACATTGTAAACAATATAGAGATCATGCGCAGGCAGCTTGCTGACTTGAGAGATATGCTAAAAATAAAAGGGCATAAAAAGGAATTGCTTGACGCCATTGAAAAACTGGACAATGCATTAGTCAATGTAGAAGGAAAGTTAGTTCAATTGAAATTCACCGGCACAGGACAGGATGATTGCCGCTGGCCGGAAATGCTTGCTGGTAAATTATCCTATTTGGGGTCTGCCGTGGCTACAGCTGATTTTCCTCCAACCAATCAGCAGAATGAAGTTTACGCTTTGTTAAAAAGCAGGCTGAATGATAGTCAGACGGAGTTGGATAATCTGAAGAAAGGCGAATTGGCTGCTTTCACAAAACTGATGCAGGAAAATAATATTGGGCCAATTGTAGTAGAGCCAAAGAGGTAATATTCAAACTGTAAAAAGTCATCCGGATGAATGTGTCCGGATGACTTTTTTATTTCTTCACAAACGAATAGTCTATTGACTTTCCATCTCCCGAAATGGTAGCCTTTAACGACTTGCCTGAACGTTGGTATTCGATTTTTTTAGGAAAGTCATGGTCCGGATTTTCACAGACGAATCCTGAGCTCGAGACTTTAGTGAATTTGAACGAAACGGGTTGTGGGTTTTCAGGCACATCGCTTACGTAGTAAATCGCATTATCCCTGATTTCAATTTTCAATTTTTCAGCAAAGAGTGTGTCGGCACCTTTCAACGCTACACCCTTTCCTAGAAATTCGTGAGAAGATATTCTTTGCCAGCTTTCAAAACCCGAGCGTCCGGGCTTGCTGTCGGTCCGCGTCCAGGTGCCTTCGATCCATTTTAATTTACTAAAGTCATCCGTGGTTTTCTGTGTGGGAGTTTGCGCCAACACAATATTACAAACCAAGGTTACAACGAGTGAGTTAAAAATTTTACTCATTGGTTACTAAATATTGTTTACCCCTCTACCGAAGCGGTCACTTCTTCCGCCCTCCGGGCTACATGAAAAACAAACTGCTTATCAAGACTTAATTCATAAATGGCCTCACCCATAAGTTGCGAGGCTTTTTGAGATTGCTGTAGTACCGCCAGCAGATCACGGGCTACAGAAGAATCTTTAACCTTATTAATTGCCTTTCCTTTGGAAACTTCTAACGAGAAGGAGAAGCCCGACTTTTCTTTTTGCCCAACGGCTTTAAATTCATGACCCGACAATTTGTATTGCTGAGGGTCTTTTTCAGCATCGAGCATTAGTTTTAAAATAACAGGACGGTATTTATTCCAAAGTGAAGAGTAAGGATTCGATTCGAAATACATGAATTGTGTAGGTTGAGCGTGGCTATTTCAATTTTTGATACAAAAGATCGACAATATACCACTTTCTTAAGGAAGTCATTTCGAAATGGCTATTTGATGATATCAAATTCAAAATCTCCTTCAATTTTGCACCTTTGCAAATAAAATAATTACAGTTTGAATTCTGATCGATATACTCAACGCGGAGTCTCAGCAAGTAAAGAAGATGTCCATAAAGCCATTCAAAACCTTGACAAGGGCTTATTTCCCAAGGCTTTCTGCAAAATTGTTCCGGACATGCTTGGTGGAGATCCTGATTATTGCACCGTGATGCATGCAGATGGAGCAGGGACAAAGTCATCGTTGGCCTATGTTTATTGGAAGGAGACGGGAGATATTTCTGTCTGGAAAGGGATAGCACAAGATGCTATAATCATGAATGTCGATGATTTGTTGTGCATCGGAGCAACCGGACCCATCCTGCTTTCTTCTACTATAGGCAGAAATAAAAACCTGATACCAGGCGAAGTCATAAGCACAATCATCAATGGCACAGAAGAAGTTTTGCAAATGCTTCGCAGTCATGGTATGGAAATCAGCAGCACAGGAGGTGAAACGGCCGATGTAGGCGATCTGGTGAAAACAATTATTGTAGATAGCACCGTGACAGCCAGAATGAGAAGAGACGCTGTTATTGACAATAAGAATATTCAAGCGGGCGATGTAGTTGTTGGCTTGGCATCTTACGGCAAGGGCACGTATGAAGATCAGTATAATGGAGGCATGGGCAGCAATGGACTCACGTCTGCCCGACATGATGTGTTTTGCAAAGACTACATGACCAAATATCCTGAGTCATTCGATCACCAGGTTCCACAAGATTTAGTGTATTCAGGCAAAAATAAAGTAACTGACACCATCCCAGGAGTAGATTTAAATATCGGAAAGTTAGTGTTGTCGCCTACACGAACGTATGCTCCCATTATCATTGAGGTGTTAAAGCAAATGCGTTCAGCAATTCATGGTATGGTGCACTGCAGCGGTGGGGCACAGACTAAAGTGCTGCATTTTGTTGAAGACCTTCATGTAATTAAAGATAACCTTTTCGAAGTGCCACCGCTTTTCCGCCTAATACAAGAGCAATCAGGAACAGACTGGAGAGAGATGTACAAAGTCTTTAACATGGGGCACCGGATGGAAATCTATTTGAATGAACAACATGCGGAGCGTGTCATTGCTATTTCAAAAAGTTTTGGAGTAAATGCGCAAGTGATCGGACGAGTGGAGTCATCTCCTCACAAAAAAGTAACTATCAGAAACAAGACGGAAGAGTTTATATATACCTGAAATGGTTGACAGATAGGAAACTATACAGTTGACTCAGTTGTCCTTATTGTCATTCTTGAAATACTTGTCTTCATCAAATGAATCTTCCGGTTTTTTCTGAAGTATTCCAATCTCAAGAATCTTAAATTCTGTTCTACGGTTTCGTTGGCGACCCTCTGGATTGTCCGTGCCATTCGGATTTGTATTGCGGGCAATGGGCATACTTTCTCCATACCCTTTGGCCACTAAGCGATCAGAGGCAATTCCCTTTCGTATCAAATAGGAGACCGTTGATTCAGCCCTTCGTTGAGAAAGTTCTATGTTATAAGAATCAGAGGCGATACTATCGGTGTGCGATCCCATTTCGATTTTGATCTCAGGGTTATCATTTAAAATATCAACGAGTTTATCTAGTTCTTTCGCTGAGATAGGTCGTATGGCTGCACTGTCATAACCAAAATAGATATTTTCTAAAACGAAGATTTTATTTTTCTCTAACCGATCTAACACAAGCACGGTATCCAAGGTGATGTTTGTAATGAGCTCTTTAAGAGTCTCCACGGGTATAGATTTGCCGTTGGTGGTATACCGCTGACGTTTTACTAAGTAGCCATCAGACTCTCCGATAAGGGTGTAGTTTTCATTTTCATAAACACGGAACAAGAATTTGCCATCATTGCCGGTTACGAAATCCTGCATTACGTCACCCTTCTCATCCAGCAGTGAGACTTTCGTATCGGGTAAAATTTCTCTCGTGCTGTCTCCTTTTTTGGGAGTCATGGTTACACCCTGAAGGAAGTAGTTAACTACTTTCAGGTTGGGGTCTTCATTGACGAAGGTATAAATATCATCGTCTCCTTTTCCACCTTCACGATTGGAGGTAAAAAATCCGCGATCCGGCCTGAAAAGAAACATGCCAAAGTCATCTCCGGTTGAGTTTACGGGCTGCCCTAAATTATCAACCCTCGTTTTGCCATTGGCACGATTGACCACAAAGATGTCAAGCATGCCATAGCCGGCATGGCCATCGGAAGAAAAATAGATTTTACCGTTCTCTGCTACATAAGGGAACATTTCATCTCCGGCAGTATTGATATCGGGGCCAAGATTCCTAACCTTTCCGAATCGTCCGCGCGAATCCATTTGAGCTGAATAAATATCCAGCCCTCCAAAACCTCCTTTTCGATTCGAGGAAAAATACAAGGTTCGTCCATCGGGGCTAAACGCGGGAGTTGATTCCCAACCTTCCGGAAGATTAATATTGATTAGTTGCGGTTCAGTCCATGCTCCGTTTCTAAATCGGGATAAATACAGGTCGACATCATTCGTACCCTTTCGCTTTCCTGAATTGCCCTTGCCGAAGACCATGATTTTTCCATCTGGAGAAAAGGTAATACAGCCTTCGTTGATATTGGGCGCATTGATGATAGGAGGCAAGGTAGAGATGGTATTTACGTCAACCACGGCACCCTTGGTGGTGGCTTTATAAAGATCAGAAAAGGGCGTGCCCGTTGCTTCATAAATTTTAGTAGAGGTACCACGTGATGAGGTGAAGTAAAGTTCGCTGTTGAGATAGACTGGCGCGTACTCACTTAATGGTGTATTGATTGCATCAAGGTTCTTGATCCGATAATAATTTTTCTTTTCGGCTAGTTGATCCAGGTAATTAATTCCATCCAACTCCTTTTGCGCCCGGGCCTTCATTTTTTCGTCTTGCGTGGAGGCTTCCAGTTCTTCCAGTTTTTTTCTGGCCTCATCATACTTTGCATTTGCCTTTAGGGCTTTACTATGATAAAGTAAAACGGAATCCGGATCTACTCCTTTGCCACCTGCTTTTGCATAAAAAGGTTCGGCTTCTTTGATCCTGTTTGATAGGCGATACGACTCTGCAATAAAGTAATTGGCCTTTCCGTTGCCAGGCTGTTTCTCCAGTACATTTTTGTAGTAATTGATTACAGTCTGATATTTTCCGAAACGAAATTTTTTCAACGTCTTTTTTTCGGGACTGCACGATACCAATGCTGCCAAAACAAGAATGAAGAATAGCTGATACTTCATGGAAAGCGTTTGCTCTTAATTTTTTCTTAAAGCTACAAAAAAACGGAACGCGATCAGGCTACCGCAGATTTGGGTAGATATTTAGAAAGCCAGCTTTTTTCTGCCGGGATAATCCACCCCTTTCCCAATTCTCCCTTCGTAGCAACTAATGAATTAAACGTTGAAGAAGCAGCGCTTAGTATTCCTTCGGCAAAGGCCTTTTTTAAGTCAGACGTACTGACGAGGACCACTTCATTTTCAATTAAGAATGCAATTTTAGTCCGATTGAAAAAGTCAATTCCAAGTTCGCTTTCAAGCTGTTTGAGCATGCGCACAGATCCGTCAATAGAGCAACCACTTGCGCCAGCAGAAGCTTCATCCACGGCAAGAATAAAGAACTGTTGATGATCTATTTTGAATGATGATTTAAGAAGATGACCATGGGCAGTCCACTGCTCGCAAAAGGCAGCGGCCGTCATTGAAATTTTTTCCAATTCTTCCTTACCAAGTTTTCGGTCAGATTGGTAAATCCAAATTCTTGCTGTATCCGGCAGGCTATCAAAAGGAACGAACATTGTAAACTGATTTTAATTTCTTCTTATAAACCTTGTGATTCTGCAATAAGTTCGGCTATATCTTTCACACTCACTTCAGCCTCTTTCTCTTTGTTCTTAATACCATCGCTCATCATGGTCATACAAAACGGACAGGCCACAGCTACGGTAGTGGCACCGGTTGCGATGGCTTCCTCCGCCCGATCAATATTAATGTCTTTTTTTCCTTTCTCAGGTTCTTTGAACATTTGTGCCCCGCCTGCTCCGCAGCATAAGCCGGTGGTCTTGCAACGCTTCATTTCAATAAGATCAGCATCCAACGATTGCAACACTTCTCTGGGTGCTTCATAAATATTGTTGGCCCGTCCCAAATAACAGGAATCGTGATAGGTGATTTTTTTCCCTTTGAAGGCCCCACCTTCTTTCATTTTAATTTTTCCTTCGCTGATAAGTTGATTGATAAAGGTAGTGTGGTGAATTACCTCATAGTTACCTCCCAATTCTGGATATTCATTTTTCAATGTGTTGAAGCAATGAGGGCATGCAGTTACAATTTTTTTTACGTTGTAACCATTCATGATAGTGATGTTGTTCATCGCCTGCATCTGAAAAAGAAATTCGTTGCCCGCCCTACGTGCGGGATCGCCTGTGCAGGTTTCTTCGGCACCAAGCACGGCAAACTTAGTACCTACCGCGTTGAGGATTTTAACAAAAGCCTTCGTGACACGCTTGGCACGTTCATCATACGAACCGGCACAGCCTACCCAAAAGACAACTTCCGGAGATTCGCCTCTGGCGGTGAGTTCTGCTAATGTGGGAACATTCATTTTCTACTAGGTTTAGGCTCCAAATTGTCTAAAGTGATGATCAATGTGTTTATACATACCAATACTCCATTCTGCAGGAGTGAGTTTTCCAAAAAACGGATGAGGATGTTGGGTGCATTTCGATTCGCCACCTTCTGAAAATTGTTTGACTAATTTTATCAGTCGGGTTTTCTCGGCAACAAAATCTTTGGGTGTGGTGATCTTTATCTCTTCACTGGTGGGACCGTCTTTAGAGAACGGCTTCTCATTGGTGTAGACAGATTTTAAAAATCCACCGATAAGTCTTCCAATAAAAACGCGTGGTGGATTAATGATGCCCATCGCCATTTCCAAACCATTGCCGCAATGTGCCAGCATTTGAGCAACATCCATTTTGCCCCATTGCCGTGGAGCAGTCGATTCAATTTTATCGATCCGATTAAGTATTTCGCTGGTGACGGTTGAGGTGAAGAGTGACTTCATATTAATTTATGAGATTATTTGGTATCCTTTGCCCAGTTAAATCGGTCGGAGGCAGAAAACTTCCATGGTGCAAAACTGGTCTCAATGTTTTGAAACATAGTGTTCCATTGCGCAGGCGATCCAGACTCTTCCATGCTAACATATCTTCTTAGTTCGAGGATAATCTCCAATGGATTGATCAACACAGGGCATGCTTCTACACAAGCATTGCAACTTGTACACGCATTGATCTCCTCTTTGGTAATGTAATCGCCAAGAAGAAATTTTCCATCGTTTAAGCCTGGGCCCTTCGCTTCCAAACTCTTTCCAACTTCCTCCATTCTATCGCGCGTATCCATCATGATTTTACGAGGCGACAGCTTTTTGCCAGTAAGATTAGCCGGGCATTCGGAAGTGCAACGGCCACACTCAGTGCAAGAGTAAGCAGACATTAAAACATTCCAGGATAGATCATTAATATCTTTTGCTCCAAAGCGACCCGGTTCGGCAGGTGCTGCTGCAACATCAGGTGGAGCAATGCCTAACATGGATTTCACTTCTCGTGTTACCACAGGCATGTTTTTGATGTGACCTTTAGCTTCAACGTTTCCATAATATGTATTCGGGAAAGCTAAAAATATATGCAGGTGTTTGGAGTAAGTGACATAGATGGCAAAGCCAAGGATGCCAAGGATGTGAAACCACCAAGCCGCGCGTTCAATTACTATTAGTGTCGATGTATTTAGATTTTCAAAAGCGGGAATAAGAAATGAACTAAAGAAGAGCACTCCGGTTGGGGTGTAGTGATCGCTTCGGCTTTGCAACAGTTGATCGCTGGCATTCATTGTAAGAATGGCCGTCATCAATACAATTTCAGTTATCAAAATAAGATTGGCATCTAACCGTGGCCATTGGGTCATCTCGGCAGACCAAAAGCGTGGGAGTCTTATCACATTTCTTCTGATGAGGAAAGCAACGCAAGCCAGTAGCACTGCGATTGCCAAGAACTCAAAAAAGTTCATCAATACATTATAAACGCCTCCAAGAAATGGGGCAAAAATCCGGTGTGTGCCAAAGACGCCATCAATAATAAATTCCAGCACTTCAAGATTAATAATGAGAAAGCCGGCATAGATCAGAAAATGGAGCAGGGCAGGAGTGACTCGTTTAAACATTTTCCGCTGGCCAAAGGCAACCAACAACAGGTTCTTAACTCGTTGTTCTTTATTGCCATTGATTTCATTTTTCTTCCCCAGAAGAATATTGGCCCTGATTCGCAATACACGTTTTCGAATAAAAAACCCTGCAATGCCTAAGGTGATGATAAATGCAATTTGTTGAACGATGGCCATGCCTTACAATTTGATGGGAATTTAGTGTTCACACGGTTTTGAACCTAAGGAATTGCTATCAAAACCCGAAAATTAAGGTGCTTGTTTGCGCCCAAACTAAATTTCTATACTTTTGTGGCCCCTTGTTCGTACAGAGCGGGTGGTTTCAAGGTGACGTAGCTCAGTTGGTAGAGCAAAGGACTGAAAATCCTTGTGTCGGGGGTTCAATTCCCTCCGTCACCACAGGTTAACAAGCGGAATGCCGGCATCTACATGTCGGCATTTTTAGTTATGGCTTATTTCGTTTACATCCTTCAGAGCCGAAAAATGATTCTTTCTACAAAGGATCCACGAACAACCTGATTAGAAGATTTACTGAACATAATGAGGGGCGAGAAGAAGCTACATCCCGGTATTTGCCGTGGGATTTAGTCTGGTATACTCAGAAACCTAATCGATCAGAGGCAGTCATTCTGGAGATGAAACTAAAAAACCTATCCGTGGAAAAAACAATGGCATTCATTCTGAAGTATAAAGTAGATCAGGGAATTGGGGGTCCTGACGTGGCGCAAGTGCGCCAGTCAGGATGCTGACCGAAGCGTCAGCATTCAATTCCCTCCGTCACCACAGGTTAACAAGCGGAATGCCGGCATCTACGTGTCGGCATTTTTAGTTATGGCTTATTTGCTGTGCCGCCACCCAGGCCGTTGTCCAGGCTGACTGAAAATTAAAACCTCCTGTTTCTCCATCAATGTTCAAAACTTCACCTGCGAAGAACAGATTCCTGACTTTTTTGCTTTCCATTGATTCAAGATGTACTTCCGTCAAATCAACACCTCCGCAAGTCACAAACTCTTCTTTGAAAGTAGTTTTTCCCTTGATGTAGAAAGGACAGCGGATGAGAGATTCGATCAGCTTATTAATATTCTTCAACGGTAGTTCAGCCCAGATTTTTGATTCCTTGATTTCTGCCAAGGCGCACAACCGTTGCCATAGTCTTTGGGGTAGGCCAAACAATGGATTGCCAATGACTTTCTGCTTGCCGCTTTCTTGTTTATAGCCGGTTAAGGTAGATCGCAGCTCGTCTTCTCCCACCTCGCCTATCCAACTTACTAAGACTGTGAATGTATAATTGATCTGGAATAAATATTCAGCTGCCCAGGCAGAGAGCTTGATCACTGCCGGTCCACTCAATCCCCAATGTGTAATAAGCAGAGGCCCTGCTTCTGAAAATTTTGTACCAGCAATTTTTATAAAAGCGTTGGGTATGGCCACGCCCATTAAGTCGTTGAATGTTTTTTGCGAATCATTGAAAGTGAATAAAGAAGGGATCAGCGGCTTGATGGTGTGCCCAAGGGCGGCAATCCATTCATATCCTCGCATTTGACTATGCCCACCCGTTGCAATTAATATTTTCTTACTACAGAACGTTTCATTGCTGCATTGAATTTGAAAACCTTCTTTGATCGAATTGACTCTTTCAACACCAGTATTAACTCTCACTTCAATGTCTAGCTGATTGGCTTTCGCAATAAAGCAATCAATGATTGTTTGCGAATCATCGGTGACGGGGAACATCCTTCCATCTTCCTCTACTTTAAGCGTAACACCATTATCGGCAAACCAGGAAATTGTATCTGCAGCCTGAAAAGTTCTGAACAACTGCTTGAGTTCTTTTTGTCCGCGGGGATAATGTCGCGATAGTTTTAAAGGTTCGAGGCAATGATGTGTTACATTACATCGGCCACCTCCAGAAACTTTTACTTTTGAAAGAAGCTTGGGTGTTTTTTCAAGAATAAGTATACGCAGTCCTGCTTTTTTTTCTGCCGCTGCGATGGCTCCAAAAAACCCAGCCGCTCCACCACCTATTACTATTAAGTCGAAGAGGTTAATGGATTTATTTTCGTTGATCAACAATGCAGAAGGATAACCCGTTTACTTTAAGAACACTACTTAATCAGCATCCACCTGGCCACGAAGCAAATCCTCCAGTGTATCGCGTTGGCGAATCAGTTTCGCCACCCCATCAATAATCAAAACTTCGGCTGGCCGAAAACGGGAATTGTAATTGGAGGCCATGGAATATCCATAGGCTCCAGTATTCTTGATGGCCAGGATATCTCCTTCCCGCACTTCATTCAGTTTGCGATCTGCCCCTAGCGTATCTGTCTCACAAATATTGCCCACTACGGTATAAACTTTTTGCCCTCCTTGAGGATTTGAAGTGTTGATGATTTCGTGATAAGCATCATACATCATAGGCCGGATGAGATGATTCAAACCGGAATTAACCCCAACAAAGGTGAGTGAAGGTGTCGACTTTACTACATTGGTTTTTACGAGAAGTGTGCCGGCCTCGCTTACTAAATATTTTCCTGGCTCAATCCACAACTCCAGCTTACGACCATAGCTGCTATAAAATTCCTTAAACGCTTTGCCGAGTTTTAACCCCAGGTCATAAACATTAGTAACCATGTCTCCTTCTTTGTAGGCTACTTTAAAGCCTCCGCCAAAGTCAATGAACTTAAGTGCCGGAAAATCGCGGGCGATACCAAAAAGTATATCCGCCATTTTCAAAAAGACTTCTGTCTCCGTTATTTCCGAACCCGTATGGATATGAAGACCATTGATGATAATGCGATATTGTTCGGCCAACTGCATGATTTGCGGCAGTTGGTAGACGGAGATACCAAACTTTGAATTACTGTGCCCGGTGGAGATTTTATAATTACCACCCGCCATGATGTGAGGATTCAGTCGGATGCAGCAGGGATAATTGCCTCCGTATTTCTTCCCGAATTTTTCTAAAACGGAAAGATTATCAAGATTAATACTCAGTCCTAAATCAACACCTTCAACAATTTCTTCGAAGTCAACGCAGTTAGGAGTGAACATAATTTCGCCAGGCAGATAACCGGCATGCATTGCCAGTCGTGCTTCATTAATCGAAACTACATCTATACCAGCTCCATTTTTTCTCAGCAGTTTAAGAATAGCGATGTTGGTGAGTGCTTTGGCAGCGAACTTGATGCGGACGTCCGTTTCTGAAAAAGCATTCTTTAAGCTTTTTAATTGATCAATAATCTTTGCCCCATCATAAACATAGAGGGGCGTTCCGAACTCTTCACACAGTGAATTTATCGCTACTCCCTGAATATGATACGTTCCGTTTGATAGTTCCATTGCCATAAAATAAAGGCCAACCTCAGTGCTTTCCAGGGCTGATCTCGGACAAATATATCACGAATGATTTTTACCCCTATCTTGGCACTATGAAATTGTTCTTTCGAGAGTCGGGCAGTGGGCAACCGATGATCATACTTCATGGTCTTTTTGGTTCCTCCGACAATTGGTTTACCCTGGCCAAAACCTTTGCCGAAACGCATCATGTTTACCTTGTTGATCAGCGTAACCATGGTCAATCGCCCCACAGCGATGAGTTTAATTACAAAATCCTAACGGAGGATCTACGTGAGTTTGTAAGAGAACATAAAATCATAGGCCCGATAATCATTGGGCATTCGATGGGAGGTAAGACAGCCATGAACTTTGCTGTAAAGTATCCTGATTCAGTTCAAAAATTAATTATAGTAGATATCGTGCCTAAGGGATATCCCATTCACCATGATCAGATATTGGATGGACTGGAAGCCATTCCCCTGGATCAACTTCAGACGCGAATTGAAGCAGATGAAATATTAGCCAACTATGTTCCTTATTCAGAAACACGACAATTTTTATTGAAGAACCTGCTACGCAAACAGGATGGAAATGGCTTTAGGTGGAAGATAAATTTAGAGGCCATCGACAAGCACATTGAAGAAATAGGCGAGGGTATGCAATATGAAGGATCATATACAGGGTCGACACTTTTCATCATGGGGCAGCGATCCAACTATTTTCAACCCGGTGATGAAGTACTAATTTCAAAAATATTTCCTCAATCCAAAACCATTATGCTGGACACCAGCCATTGGGTACAAGCCGAGAAGCCAACCGAGTTTGCTGCGGCTGTTCTTGAATTCTTAAAGTAACAGAGGTGCCAGGAAAATTAATTCTTATTCCCAATGTTATTGCAGAGTCTACACAAGAAGCTGTTGTTCTTCATTCTGTAAAAGAACGGGTAAAAGTATTGCGATTTTTTTTGGTTGAGGATATTAGAACCGCCCGCAGATACCTGAGCAGTTTAAAAATAATCGAATCAATAGAAGCACTGAGTTTTGAGGTGCTGAATAAAGATACCCAGCCAGGAGAAATGCCTAAACTCTTAGCGCCCTTGATGGCAGGAAATGATATGGGAGTTATTTCCGAATCCGGATGTCCTGGTGTTGCTGATCCCGGGGCTCTGGCCGTGGCATTCGCACATCAACACGATATTCAGGTTGTACCCTTAGTTGGGCCTTCTTCAATTCTTTTGGCATTGATGGCTTCGGGGCTTAACGGGCAGCGATTTGCCTTTCATGGTTATCTGCCTATTGATGCAAAAGAAGCGGCAAAAGCGATCAAGGAGTTGGAACATGAGTCGAGAACAAAGAGTCAAACTCAGGTTTTTATAGAGACTCCTTACCGCAACAATGCTATTCTAGATCATTTGCTTAAAAGCTTGAGTCCAACAACACTGCTAAGCGTTGCGATGGACATAACTGGAGCTGATGAGTTAATAAAAACAAAGCCAATCAAAGCTTGGAGAGTACAAAAACCATCTTTTGCTAAACATCCTGCTGTATTCTCCTTTCTGGCAGTTTGAAAGTTTTGATTTAAATACATTAGGTCTAAATTTGCACCCTCAAAATCAACTAATTAATTATGCCTTATTTATTCACCTCTGAATCAGTTTCTGAAGGACACCCCGACAAAGTTGCTGATCAAATATCAGATGCGCTTATCGATTATTTTCTTGCCTACGATGCTAATTCGAAAGTGGCTTGCGAAACATTAGTAACCACCGGTCAAGTAGTATTGGCGGGAGAAGTGAAATCAGAAGCCTATTTGGATGTTCAGGATATTGCCCGTGAGGTGATTAAAAAAATAGGGTACACGAAAAGCGAGTACATGTTCGAAGCCAACTCCTGCGGTATACTTTCCGCAATTCACGAGCAGTCACCCGATATCAATCAAGGTGTTGAGCGCAGGAAGAAAGAAGATCAGGGTGCAGGAGATCAGGGAATGATGTTTGGTTATGCCACCAACGAAACGGATAATTATATGCCCTTGCCGTTGGAGCTTGCTCACCTTCTTTTAAGAGAACTATCTGTTATTCGCAAGGAAGGAAAGGTAATGACTTACCTGCGTCCGGATGCTAAATCTCAGGTGACGGTGGAGTATGGAGATGATAATAAGCCAATGCGAGTTGATACCATCGTTATTTCAACCCAACATGATGACTTTGATAAAGATGCAATCATGCTGAAGAAAATAAAGGATGATGTTATCAACATTCTTGTGCCACGCATTCTAAAAAAACTTCCCAAGCGAGTTCAGAAACTCTTTGTGGGAGAAATTACTTATCACGTTAACCCTACAGGTAAATTCGTTATTGGTGGCCCTCACGGAGATACCGGTCTAACGGGAAGAAAAATTATTGTTGATACTTATGGAGGAAAGGGTGCACACGGTGGCGGGGCTTTTTCAGGTAAAGATCCTTCTAAAGTTGATCGTTCTGCAGCTTATGCAACACGCCATATTGCAAAAAATCTTGTAGCAGCGGGAGTTTGTGACGAGGTACTGGTTCAGGTAGCTTATGCTATTGGCGTTGCGCAGCCTGTGGGACTTTATGTTAATACCTACGGCAGCGCTAAAGTGAAGATGAAGGATGGTGAGATATCTCAGAAAATCGCGAAAATCTTTGATATGCGCCCTTATTTCATTGAACAGCGCTTCAGCCTCCGCACACCCATTTACTCAGAAACGGCTGCCTATGGTCACATGGGCCGGGAATCCAAGGTTGTAGAAAAGACTTTTAATAAGGGTAAAAAGACCGAGAAGAAAATGAGTGTAGAGCTTTTCCCATGGGAGAAACTCGATTACGTAGAGGCAGTTAAGAAAGCATTTAAGCTTTAATCAATAGAAAGGGCTCCAAGTTGGAGCCCTTCTCTTTTGGTTTAAATAATATTATACCCTCCCGTGCGTTGCTTTGGTTTTGAATTTATTTAGCTGGACACGCAGCGCTTCTGTAGCTAAATCAGCAGCTGCCTCGAAGGAACGCGCTTGCTCCTTTGCGAATAACTGACTCCCCGGGACCTTCAATTTTATCTCTACGGTTTTATTCTCAATGCCTTCGTTATTAAGTCGGAGGAATACCTCTCCATCAACAAGACGGTCGTAAAAGGTTTCCAGTTTATCAACTTTAGTTTGGATGAAGTCGATCAATTTTTGATCGGCATCAAAGTGAATGGAGTGAACTTGTAGCTTCATAAAAAACAAAATTTAAGTGAAACATAAAAAAGACTCAATGCCTGGATACCAGGCGCTAAGTGAAAATTGTCGATGGGAAAAACGGGTCAATCTTTTCAAGTTTATGATTTATGCCTTAGGGTGAGCCTGGTCAAATGTCTTCTTTAGCTTCTCTATGGAGTTATGGGTATAGACCTGTGTGGCCGCCAGACTACTATGTCCAAGCAGGTCTTTTACCGCATTTATTTCAGCGCCCTTGTTTAGGAGATGGGTTGCATAAGTATGCCTGAGAACGTGTGGGCTACGTTTCTCAACCGAGGTAAAGGTTTTTAAGTGTTTTTTTACCGTTCGCTGCACCATCATAGGATACAGTTGGTCGCCCTGATCGGTTATCAACAAATAGTTGTGTTCCTTCGCTTCCACTTCTTTCTTCTTGGCCGCCCGATAGGCCGTTATTAATGAAACGATTGTATTGGAAAATGGTATGACCCTTTCCTTATTTCTTTTGCCTAATACCTTAATAGTTCGCTCAGCAAGGTTAATGTTGTTTTCTTTTAGGTTAATAAGCTCAGTAAGTCGAATACCCGTACCGTAGAACAACTCAAGGATTAACTGATCTCGGAGTCCGGCATGATCAGCACTAAATTGCGAATGATCGAGCAATTGCACCATGTCACTTTCACTTACGAAATGGGGTAACTTCTTTTTTGTTTTAAGCACTTTGATTTTCATCATGGGATCAGTTGTGATCCTCTCTTGCCTGATCAAAAACTTATAGAAGGAACGGAGGCAGGCTATTTTCCGATTGACTGATAACGAGTCCATTTTTTCTTCAACCAAGCTTACAATCCAGGATCGCACCATTGCATAGCTGGCTGACTCAGGATTTTCAGAATAAGTGGTTTTTAGAAAAATTTGAAATTGATGAAGATCGGTTTTATATGATAGGACGGTGTGGGGGCTTAACCGTCTCTCAAACTCTACATATCTTAGGAAGGATTCTACCATTACACTATCGTACCCAACGGCCAATAGCAATGTAAAAAAAATATCCCCTTCAGGAAAGACCCAAAGGGGATATCTTAAATGTCTATTGAATATTAATAGTTATCTGAAGCGTATTGCTTTTGACGATAAGCTGCGTGAATGATTTCTCCCCTTCTTCTTACAGAGGGCTTTTCAAATGCTGTACGTGCGCGAAGCTCCTTCAAAACGCCTGTTTTTTCAAACTTCTTCTTAAAACGCTTAAGAGCCTTATCAATTGACTCGTTTTCTTTGATGTTGATAATCAGCATTGTTTATTCTGTTTTGGGCTGCAAATATATGCTCTTTCCGATGAATTGCGCAAGTACTACTTTAAAATTGCCCTGGAGATCACTAATTTCTGTATTTCTGACGTCCCTTCGCCAATAGTACAAAGCTTGGCATCCCGGTAGTATTTCTCCGCAGGAAAATCTTTGGTATAGCCATATCCTCCAAAAATCTGTACCCCCTCATTTGCAACGTCCACGGCCACCTCTGAGGCAAATAGCTTGGCCATTGCTGATTCCTTGTTGACATTTTGGCCTTTATTTTTCATATCAGCGGCCCTATAGGTAAGCAATTTTGCGGCTTCTATTTTGGTGGCCATATCGGCCAACTTAAAGGAAATACCCTGAAAGCTTGAAATAGGTTTATTGAATTGATGGCGCTCTTTGGAATAATGCAAAGCAGCGTCAAATGCGCCTTGGGCAATGCCAAGGCTTAATGCAGCAATGGATATTCTTCCACCATCCAAAACTTTTAGAGATTGCACAAAACCATCGCCCACTTTACCCATAATTTGGCTCTTATGAACACGGCAGTCGGTAAAGATTAACTCCGCGGTTTCTGAAGCCCTCATTCCCAATTTATTTTCTTTTTTCCCGGCTGTAAATCCAGGAGTCCCTTTTTCAATAATGAAAGATGTCATGCCATGAGAATCGCCTACTTCACCTGTTCGCACAATAACGACAGCAACATCTCCTGATTTTCCATGCGTTATAAAATTCTTCGCGCCATTGATGACATAATAATCTCCGTCTTTAACGGCCACTGTTCGCATGTTGCCTGCATCAGATCCTGTATTCGGTTCCGTGAGTCCCCACGCTCCAATCCACTCTGCTGTGGCAAGCTTTGGTAGGTAGGTGCGCTTTTGCTCATCGTTTCCAAACTGAAGTATATGTCCTGTACATAAGGAATTGTGAGCAGCAACTGACAATCCGATTGAGCCGTCAAGTTTAGCTACTTCAGAAACAGCCGTAACATATTCAAGATAGCCAAAGCCAGCTCCGCCATATTCTTCGGGTACAAGCACTCCCATCAAGCCCAAACCACCCATTTTCTTAAACAATTGAACCGGGAACTCTTGACTTTCATCCCACTCCATACTTTTCGGTTTGATTTCCCTATCTCCGAAATCACGAACCATTTGAGCAATCATTTTCTGATTTTCAGTCTCCTCAAAGCCTGTCGATATTTGTTCTGCATTCAGTGTTTGCATCTCCCTTTAATTTTTTGAACGACAAAAGTAAAACATTTTTACGAACGAATGTTAGTTTGTTCATTTATTCAATGAATTGACCTTATTAAAGCCCTGAATGAGTTATTTTTGCCACCTAACAAAAAAGGGATAGAATATGAAGATTGCTGTTGTGGGAACAGGCTATGTAGGGTTAGTAACAGGTACTTGTTTTGCAGAAACAGGAAACACAGTCACTTGTGTTGATATTGATGTAAAGAAAGTTGAAAACCTTCAGAAAGGAATCATCCCTATTTATGAAAGAGGCCTTGAAGATTTTTTTAGCCGCAATCAAAAAGAAGGCCGCCTTACGTTCACCACTAATTTGGAAGAGGGAATACGTGACGCAAAAATTATTTTTCTTGCACTCCCCACTCCGCCAGGCGAAGATGGTTCTGCTGATTTACAGTACATCCTTAAAGTTGCGGGTGATCTTGGGCCATTGTTAAAAGATTACACCGTCATTGTAGATAAAAGTACTGTGCCTGTAGGCACTTCAGAAAAGGTCACTAATAAGATTAAAGAAAAAGCAAAAGTAGAATTTGACGTAGTCTCCAATCCTGAATTTTTAAGAGAAGGTGTGGCTGTTGAAGATTTCATGAAGCCGGAACGCGTTGTTGTGGGGACTAATTCCGCGCGCGCGCGAAAAGTAATGGAAGCATTGTATGCACCCTTTGTGCGTCAGGGCAATCCGGTGATCTTTATGGATGAACGTTCTGCAGAGCTTACCAAATATGCAGCTAACTCTTTTCTGGCTACAAAAATCAGTTTCATGAATGAAGTTGCTAACCTATGTGAGCGCGTTGGAGCCGATATTGATGCAGTAAGAATTGGAATGGGAACGGATTCAAGAATTGGAAAACGTTTCTTGTTTGCTGGAATTGGTTATGGAGGAAGTTGTTTCCCCAAAGATGTGCAAGCACTCTCTAAATCCTCAACGGATGCCAACTATGATTTTAAAATCCTCAACGCAGTAATGGACGTCAATCACGTTCAGAAACTGGCACTTCAGGATAAGATTAAAAGCCATTTCAAAGGGAATCTTAAAGGTAAAACACTTGCCATATGGGGACTCGCCTTCAAACCTCATACGGATGATATCCGTGAAGCTCCGGCCTTACAAAATATTAAGGAATTCCTTCGGGAAGGAGTTAAAGTGAAAGTGCATGATCCGGAAGCCATGCCCAATGTGAAGAGGATTTTTGGTGACCAAATTGAATATTGCGAAAGGCCTTATGCAGCATTGCAAGACGCTGATGCCTTATTTATTTCAACTGAATGGCCAGAGTACCGCACTCCGGATTTTGAAAAACTAAGTTCTTTGTTGAAATCCAAAACTATTTTTGACGGAAGAAATTTATATGATCTTTCTTTTATGAAAGAGCAGGGGTTCACTTACTACAGTATCGGCAGGGAAACTATTTATGGCTAAGAAGAGAATATTAATTACAGGAGGAGCAGGCTTTCTCGGTTCGCATTTATGCGATCGTTTTATCAAAGAAGGATATGTGGTGGTGGCCATGGATAACCTTATCACTGGTGACCTGAGAAATATTGAACACTTGTTCAAACATCCCGATTTCGAATTCTATCACCATGATGTATCCAAGTTTGTCCATGTGCCAGGTGAATTGCATTATATACTTCATTTTGCTTCTCCGGCAAGCCCGATAGATTACCTCAAAATACCTATTCAAACACTAAAAGTAGGCTCGCTAGGCACGCACAACTTGTTGGGGCTTGCCCGGGTGAAGAAAGCAAGAATTTTAGTGGCATCTACATCTGAAGTTTATGGTGATCCCTCTGTCCACCCTCAACCCGAAGAGTATTATGGAAATGTAAATCCTGTTGGTCCGAGAGGCGTTTATGATGAAGCTAAGCGCTTTCAGGAGGCTATTACCATGGCCTATCACACGTATCATCAACTGGAGACAAGAATTATCAGAATATTTAATACCTACGGACCAAGAATGCGACTTAATGATGGCCGTGTTTTACCTGCTTTTATAGGACAGGCACTGCGAGGAGAAGACCTTACTATTTTTGGTGATGGCTCACAGACCCGCTCATTCTGCTATGTAGATGATTTGGTGGAGGGCATTTATCGGCTTCTTCTTTGTGACTATGCTTATCCGGTAAACATTGGAAACCCAAATGAAATAACCATCCGCGACTTTGCAGAGGAAATCATTAAGCTAACAGGGACAAATCAAAAAATAGTTTTCAATCCGCTACCGAAAGATGATCCAAAGCAACGCCAGCCAGACATTACCAAGGCGAAGGAGATTTTAGGATGGTCGCCAAAGGTTTCCAGGAGCGAAGGATTAAAACTTACTTACGATTATTTTAAAAGCCTTCCCAAGGAAGATTTATACAACAGAGATCATAAAGACTTTAAGTCGTATAGTCGATAGGATTTATTCTTCGCGATAGATAACCTCCAATAAAGTTTGCCCAACAGCAGTGAGTACTTTCTTGTCAATGATAAGCATGTTATCCTTTTGAGTATGATGATGCTCTCCAAAGCCAACACCCGGTTTGGAATTAATAATATCAATCATTGGAATGGCAGCGAGTTGATTGACAAAAAGATGATCGTCTGTTAATCCACTTTCGTTTTGCTTGATAAAGATATTGGAGTAACCAAGCTGTTCAGCTGTATTCCAAACCTTCTCAACTATTTTGGGAGCGTATTCAAGCGAAGTGCCCTCGCGGTAAAAGCGAGCTCCCTTTGCTCCAACCATATCCAGAAGAATACCATAATAGGCCGAATAATTGGGTTTGTGTTTATGCTTGGACCAATATTGGGAACCAAGGCACCACCATGAATCGAATCCCTCTGCTGTAGGTATTCGATTGGCTTGATTTTCTTTTTCGCCCCAATCTTCACCATCAAAAAATATAATATCCACTCCAGCTGCCGGAAGTTGCTTACTCAGTTGTCGTGCTATTTCCAGAAGTACACCAACCCCGCTGCCTCCATCATCGGCCCCATCAAAGAGCTCGTCTTTTTTAAGTAGATCTTTATCGGCAAAGGGGCGTGTATCCCAGTGCGCAGCCAATAAAATTCGTTTTTGTTTACCGGGATTAAAACTTGCAATAATATTCTTTAAACGTAATCGCTTCTGATCAAATGTTGTGGCTTCAAATTCCTGAACGGAAACAGATGCTCCCGATTTTTTAAGCCGTTGCACATAATATTCGAGAGCCAAGTTGTGTGAAGGTGTATTGGGAATACGCGGACCAAAGCTTACCTGATGGGCAACGTAATCATAAGCGGAGTCAGCATTAAATCGCGGAGTGGTGATGTGGTCGATGGTTTCTGATTGAAGAGTTTCTTTGTTCTTGGAGTTACAGCCAATGACTAAAAAACCCAATAGTATGCAGTAAAAACGCCTGATCGTTATCATCTTTTTGATCTCCATCATTTTCAAATAACAGACAATTTTGGGATAAAGTAAAAATGCGTTATCTTTGCATCACTTCTGATTCAAATTGATTAAGAGGGGACCGCAAGTCCCCTCTTTCATTGTTGGCACTTTATGTTAAATGAAAGAATTACTTATCTGGCTCAACATGCGCTTTCAAGTGAGGCTCATTTTTTAGTGGACGTAATTGTTTCAATCAACAGGGGACCTACAAAAGTAACAGTGGTGCTGGATGGTGATCAGGGTATAACAATCGATGATTGTTCTTCTGTGAGCCGCAGTATTTCAAAGGGAATAGAAGATGAAAACCTTATTAATGAGAATTACACACTGGAAGTTACCACATCTGGCCTTGATCAGCCACTGAAGTTGAGTAGACAGTATGTAAAGAATAAGGGAAGGGAATTAAAAGTACATCTGAAGGATAAGAAAATAATTGAAGGCCTGCTCAAAGAAGCAACAGGAGAAGGAATTACACTTGAGTACGAGGCCAAGGGAGATAAAAAGAAAGAGCGCAAGACTATGGAATTGGTCTATGCCGATATTGTAAAAGCATTTGTAAAAGTTTCGTTTAAATAAATTTTCAGTTATGATGGATACCGCAACACTCATTGAATCGTTTGCAGACTTTGCGAAGCAAAAGAACATCGATCGGCCTACCATGATCAGAATTCTGGAAGACGTT